>WPCI01102553.1_pt1 | contig 298321 bp, 251 predicted proteins | sample 5399871 | NCBI WGS metagenome assembly WPCI01 (sample SAMN12869469, study PRJNA574797) | sludge metagenome | isolation source: wastewater treatment of pH7 | place: China:Beijing | collected 2019-05-20
GACGGTAAAAACCGTAGGAACGTACCTTGGGATCACTGGAACAGGACAGGAACAGGGTTTGCCTGCCCAGGTGCCGCAAGGCCTCCACGACCTGACTCAGCAGCAAACGACCCAGGCCATGGCCTTCGTCTTCCGGTAGCAGGGCCTGCACCATGATTTCGCCTGTGCTTCTGTCAGCAAAGCAGTAACCGGCCATGCGTGTGCCAGCCCAGGCGATCAGGCCAATCAGTTCTCCGCTTTCGACACCTGCCCGCCAACTTGCTTCCGTGATGCCCAGCGCCTGTAGTTCAGCCGGGCTGAAAGCGTTTTCACGAGTCAGGCCGCGCAGGCGCAGGCATTCTGCTGTGTCTTCGGGCCGGGCGGGAGAAATGCGGTAGGTGGAATGAAGCGATGTCATGAAAAAATCCGATGTGGGGCAGCACCGTGCCTTTGGCTGGCCAGGCGCCGCCATTTGGCTCAGACGTGGCTGCCCAGCGCTTCGCTGATCTGGCGTGCCGCCAGTTGCACAACCGGAATCAGCGCACGCATGCGTGCTTCGTCGGTATAGGGGGCCGTGCCGGTCACGCTGATTGCGGCGATGATGCGGTTACTGATGTCGCGCACGGGCGCTGCCACGCAGCGTATGCCAGCAGCATTTTCTTCGAGATCCATGCTGTAGCCGCCCTGGGCATAGCGCGCCATCATTTCCATCCACGCATCGCGAGGAATCTGGATGTCGCCCCGGCTGGCATCATGGTCGTAGCGTTGCAGCCATTGCTCAGGGGTTTCGTCGAGGATCAGTGATTTGCCGACACCAGTGCCGCAGATCGGTTTGCGCCCGCCGATGCGGGTGTTGACCTGTACCGGGCGCTGGCCGCCAATCTTGTCCAGATAGATGATGCCGTTGCCATCCAGCGACGCCAGATGCACGGTATCCTGGGTTTCTTCGGCCAGTCGCTCAAGATGTGGCCGGGCGCAACTGGTGAGCGTGGACTCCCGGTATGCGGCAAAGCCCAGCTCCAGCAAACGGTTGCCCAGGCGGTAGCCCCGGCGAGGTTCGAAATGCAGATAGCGTGCCTGTACCAAGGCGGAGGCCAGCCGGTGCGTGGTGCTGAAGCTGACACCGGTACGGGCGGCAATCGCCTGCACGGTAATGCAGCCATCGGCGACGGCATCTATGATGTCCAGGCCGCGAAACAAGGTCTGGCTGGCCAGGGCACGAGGAGCAGGATCGGTCGTTGACATAATGGAGGCTATTCTACCCGTGGGCAGGGCGTTGGCGCAGGGAGTCTGGCAAGGATAAAGGGCCGTACGGAGCCGGGAAGACCGGCGTGCGCTGATCCGGCTCCTGGGCTGATTTCGGCAGGCTTGCCAGTCGGTGGGTGTAATAGCCCAAGCCAAAGCAAAGGCCAAAGCAAAAGCCGGCGCATTCCTGCGCCGGCTTTTGCTTATTGGCAGCTCGTGCCGGTGCAACACACCGCTCCGGGCTGCCGGTAAGAGCTTGGTATTTGGTATCAGGCCGATTTTTTCAGCAGATCCAGCGCTACATCGACGATCATGTCTTCCTGGCCGCCGACCATGCGACGCTTGCCCAGCTCGACCAGGATATCGACCGTGCTGATGCCGTATTTCTTGGCAGCCACTTCCGCATGGCGCAGGAAGCTGGAGTACACGCCAGCGTAGCCCAGTGCCAGGGTTTCACGGTCCACACGCACCGGACGATCCTGCAGGGGGCGCACGATGTCGTCGGCGGCATCCATCAGCGTGTAGAGGTCGGTGCCGTGGTTCCAGCCCAGGCGTTCGGCGGCGGCGATGAAGACTTCCAGCGGCGCGTTACCGGCACCTGCGCCCATGCCTGCCAGGCTGGCGTCGATGCGATCGCAGCCTTCTTCCACGGCGACGATGGAGTTGGCGACACCCAGCGACAGGTTGTGGTGGGCGTGCATGCCGGTGGTGGTTTCGGGCTTGAGCACGGCTTTCAGCGCGCGGAAGCGGTCACGCACATCCTGCATGCCCAGTGCGCCGCCGGAATCCACCACATAGATGGTGGTGGCGCCGTAGCTTTCCATCTTCTTGGCTTCGACCGCCAGGTTTTCCGGCGTGGTCATGTGGCTCATCATCAGGAAGCCGACCGTGTCCATGCCCAGTTCGCGGGCGCGTTCGATGTGCTGCTTGGAAACGTCGGCTTCCGTGCAGTGGGTGGCGACGCGGACGATGCTGGCGCCGGCCTTGTGGGCGTTTTCCAGGTCATGGATGGTACCGATGCCGGGCAGCAGCAGCGTGGCGATCTTCGAGTGGCTCAGTTCGCCGGCGACGGCTTCGATCCATTCCAGATCGGTATGCGCGCCGAAGCCGTAGTTGAAGCTGGAGCCTTGCAGGCCGTCACCGTGGGCCACTTCGATGGAATCGACTTTGGCCTTGTCCAGTGCGCGGGCAATGTCCTTGACGTTCTGAATGGAGTACTGGTGGCGGATGGCGTGGCTGCCATCACGCAGCGTGACGTCGGAAATATAGAGTTTCTTGCCGGGATTGAAGGTCATGATAAGTCTCCCCCTCAGGCGTTGATGATCGACTCGGCCATGCTTTCGGCAGTGGCCAGCGCGGCGGAGGTCATGATGTCCAGGTTGCCGGCGTAGGCGGGCAGATAGTGCGCCGCGCCTTCGACTTCCAGGAATACCGAGGTTTTCAGGCCGCTGAATTTGCCCAGGCCGGGGATGTTCAGGGGCGCTTCCGGCGGAATGACGTCGAACTGCACTTTCTGCTTGAGGCGATAGCCCGGCACGTAGGCATGGACGGCCGCGGCCATTTCTTCAATGGATTGCTCCACCTTGGCCTGGTCGGCGGCTTCGCTCAGCACATAGACCGTGTCGCGCATGATGAGCGGCGGCTCGGCCGGGTTCAGAACGATGATGGCCTTGCCCTTGGCTGCGCCGCCCACCTGTTCGATGGCGCGCGAGGTGGTCTCGGTGAATTCGTCGATGTTGGCTCGCGTGCCGGGGCCAGCCGATTTGCTGGCGATGGAGGCCACGATTTCCGCGTAGTGCACTTTGGCCACGCGGGATACGGCAGCAACCATGGGAATGGTGGCCTGGCCGCCGCAGGTGACCATGTTCACGTTGGCTTCGTTGATGTGCTCGCTCAGGTTCACGACAGGCACGCAATACGGGCCAATGGCAGCAGGCGTCAGGTCGATGACACGGATGCCCGGCTTGGCTTCGCGCAGGCGCTTGTCGTTCTTGACGTGGGCACCAGCGCTGGTGGCGTCGAAAACGAAGTCGATATCAGCGAAAACCGGCAGCTTGATCAGCCCTTCGACGCCTTCGTGCGTCGTTGCGACACCGAGGCGCGCAGCACGCGCCAGGCCGTCAGAGGCAGGGTCGATGCCGACCATTGCGCCCATTTCCAGGTTTTTGCCGTGCCGCAGTATCTTGATCATCAGGTCCGTGCCGATATTGCCGGAACCGATGATCGCGGCCTTGAGTTTTTTCTCTGCCACGTCAGTCTCCATCACCAGGCCGCGCTGCATGCCCGGCCTTCTTGTATGTTCCGCGGCTGCCCGGATGACGGCCGCTGCCTCTGACCTCGTCGTCGAGGACGCGAGGTTCCCGGAAAGATTAACGTGCTTGACCTTAATTTTCAACATATAAGATTTGTTCTCATATATTGAGATTTATAGCTGGCCTGGAACAGGTGAGCGTGCCAGGGCATGGCGGTGGCAGGCAGGATGCCATCATGGCGTCACGATGGCGGGCGGAATTGCATTTTTCTTAATGCATAAATCAATGGCTGCTAATTTCCATTGGCTATTTCAATTTCAGGGAATCGTCATGAGCATATAGATATTGGTTATTGATTAAATGCCGGCCGCGCAGCGGGGTCATATAAGGAAATAAAAAAAGAGTAGTGGTGCGACCAGGGGCATTGCGGGTTCAATTCAATTTTGGATGGCGGAATTGCACATAGCGGGGCGCCGTCACCCGATCGAATAGAAAGCTGCCTGGCAGGCTGCCAGCGACGGCAATGAATGAATCCCTTAGAAAAGGTCGCACTATGTTGAGCAATATCAAGCGGTTCCTGCTGGCCAGCGCCATTGCGCTGGCGGTGACGCCTTCGTTCGCAGCAGATAAATTGCGTATCGGCGTGGTGCCGGGCGCCTATGCTGATTCCATCAATGCCGCTGCCCAGGAAGCCAGGAAACAGGGTATTGAAGTCGAGGTGATTGAATTCACTGATTGGACGACGCCGAATGTCGCAGTGAATAACGGCGATATCGACATCAATTATTTCCAGCACCAGCCATTCCTGAATAACGCCAATGCCAAGCAGGGTTTCAAGCTGGTGAGCGCCGATACCGGCATTCTGGCCAATGTCGGGCTGTATTCGCTCAAGCACAAGAGCGTCGATGACGTGCCGCAGAACGGCAAGGTCGGCATCGCCAACGATCCGGTGAACCAGGGCCGAGGCCTGCTGCTGTTGCAGAAGGTCGGGCTGATCAAGCTGAAGCCCGAGGTCGGTTACCTGGGCACGCTGGACGATATCGTTGAAAACCCCAGGACTCTGAGCTTTGTCGAAGTCGAAGGGCCGCAACTGGTGCGCATCACCGGGGATGTGGACATCGCCCAGGGCTATCCCCATTTCATCGTTGCGGCCAAGGCCTTCGACCCCTCCAGCGGGCTGGCCTACTCGGGCATTGAAGACGCGCAATTTGCGATCCAGTTCGTCGTCAAGGAAGGCCGCGAAAAAGACCCCGTCATCCGCAAGTTCATCGACATCTACCAGCAGTCGCCCGAGGTCAAGGCAGTGACGCGCCAGTCGTTCAATGACGATGATCGGCTCTACACCCTTGCCTGGGTGCGCAAGTAAGGGGTCTGCTGCACAGCATGGGACGCCAATACGGATCTTTATGCGTTGCCCGCAGGCAGCGCGGACGAAGGAGAGAATCATGACACTTACGACCGCCTTGCGGCGCAGTCTCGTACAAGGTGACGTTTTCGATGGCGGCTACGCGATCGGTGAAGACGCCGTGCAGGAGCAGGTAGAAGGGGATGCCGAACAGGCGCTGACGGCCACGGCCGGCGCCGGGTCGGTATCCTTCCGGCAGGTGGGCAAGATCTACCGCTCATCGGCGGGTGAGGTGCCGGCGCTGGAAGATATCAACCTGGATATCCCTGCAGGCAGTGTTTTCGGCATCATTGGCCGCAGCGGCGCGGGCAAGTCCAGCCTCCTGCGTACCATCAACCGCCTGGAGCAACCGACCAGCGGCCAGGTGCTGGTCGATGGCGTGGATATCGGCCAGCTCAACGAGAGCGAACTGGTACGGTTGCGCCGCCGGATCGGCATGATCTTCCAGCATTTCAACCTGCTGTCCGCCAAAACGGTGTTCGACAACGTGGCGCTACCACTGACCGTCGCAGGTGTGCCGCGCCAGAAAATCACGCAGCGCGTGAACGAACTGCTGGCTCTGGTGGGCCTGCAGGACAAGCAGGATACCTACCCGGGCCGTCTGTCGGGCGGGCAGAAGCAGCGCGTGGGCATTGCACGGGCGCTTGCCACCCATCCCGAGATCCTGCTGTGCGATGAAGCTACTTCGGCGCTGGACCCCGAAACCACGCATTCGATCCTGGCCCTGCTGCGGGATATCAATCGCCGACTGGGCATTACCGTCATCCTGATCACGCACGAAATGAGCGTGATCAGGGAAATTGCCGACCAAGTCCTGGTGCTGGAGCAAGGGCGCATTGTCGAGCAGGGCGAAGTCTGGAAAGTCTTCGGCGCGCCGCAGCACGCCGCCACGCGCGCCTTGCTGGCCCCACTGCAGCATGGCTTGCCCGAAGACTTACAGGCGCGGCTGTTGCAGCGCCCGCCGGCCAGTGGCCGCTACGAGCAGATCCTGGCGCTGGGCTATAGCGGCGAAAGCGGCCTGGAGCCGGATTTCCAGCGTATCGCCCAGGCTCTGCCGGGCGACCAGCGCCTGATCCATGGCGGCGTGGATCGCATACAGGGGCATGCGCACGGGCGCCTGTTGCTGGCGCTCGATGGCAAAACCCTGCTGCCGGATTTCAATCGACTAACGCGAGGCCCGGAGGCTATCGCGCATCACATAGAGGTAATCGGTTATGTCGCTGACGCTGTCCATTCCCGCTGATCGCTACTGGCAGGCCCTATCCGACACCTTGATGATGGTCGGGGTGTCCGGTGTCATCGCCTTCGCCGCAGGCATTCCGCTGGCGATCCTGCTGATTGTCACCGCGCCCGGCGGCTTCCTGGAGTCGCCACGCGTCAACCGCATCATCGGCAGCGTGGTCAACGGTTTTCGCGCCACGCCTTTCATCGTGCTGCTGGTTGCCCTGATTCCCTTTACCCGTCTGGTGGCGGGAACCACCATCGGTGTCTGGGCCGCCATTGTGCCGCTGGCCATCAGTGCGACGCCGTTCTTTGCGCGGATTGCCGAAGTCAGCCTGCGTGAAGTCGACCCGGGGCTGATCGAAGCCGCCCAGGCCATGGGCTGCAAGAAGTGGAGCATCGTGCGGCACGTCTATCTGCCGGAAGCTCTGCCTGGCATCGTCGGTGGATTCACCATCACTTTGGTGGCACTGATCAGTTCGTCCGCCATGGCTGGCGCCGTGGGCGCCGGCGGCCTGGGGGACCTGGCGATTCGCTACGGATACCAGCGCTTCGACACGCAGGTCATGTTGATCGTGATTGCGGTGTTGATCGCTCTGGTGTCGGTGGTGCAGGCCGGGGGAGACGCCTATGTGCGTTGGTTGCGCAGCCGTTGATCGGCTGTTTTCAATGCAGACAAGGGAAGAAGCACTGATGAGCAAGAACGCCACGGGCCAGGAAAGCCTGCCTCATACCCAACCCACCGTCGAGGCCGGCCGGCTGCCGTTGCCGCCCCGTGTGCCGCATCGGATCGCCAGCGAGGCGGAAGCGCTGGAAATTGCTTCCGCCCTGGCCGAAGGGTTCCGCCAGTCGGCGGCCCAGCGCGACCGCGAACGCCGTCTGCCCTGGGATGAAATCGAACGCTACACCGCGAGTGGCCTGGGCGCCATCACGGTGCCCAGGGAGCATGGCGGCCTTGGCGCTTCCTATGAAACGCTGGCCCGGGTGTTCGAGACCATCTGCGCCGCCGATCCTTCATTGGGTCAGATTCCCCAGAACCATTTCGCGTTGATCCAGAACCTCAAGGACACCGGTACGCCGGCGCAGCAAGCGCGCTGGTTTCGTGCCGTGCTCGAGGGCCATCGTTTCGGCAATGCCGGTCCTGAGCGCAAGGCCAAAGCCGGGCATTTGTACCAGGCGACGGCGCGGCTGCACCGCGATGCGCAAGGAGGCTTGCGAGTGAGCGGCACGCGCTTTTATTCGACAGGGGCGATCTTCGCCCACTGGATTCCGTTCCGCGCCGTGGACGAAGCCGAGCGGCCGGTGCAAGTGTGGGTCAGGCGCGATGCACCGGGCGTGCAGGTCATTGATGATTGGAGTTCTTTCGGGCAGCGGACGACCGCCAGTGGCAGCGTGGTCTTCGATGCGGTTGCGGTCGATGAGGCCGATGTGGTGGCCGTGTGGCGCCATGCGGGAATTCCCAATCTTTCCGGGCCAGTATCGCAACTGATCCAGGCCGCCATAGATGCCGGCATCGCTCGTGGCGCGCTGGCCGATGGCCTGGCGTTCGTGCGCGAAAAAAGCCGCCCCTGGGTGGACTCGGGTGTCGCCAGCGCCAACCTGGACCCGCACTTGATCCAGGAGGTCGGCCAGCTGCAGGTTGATGTGGATGCCGCCCAGGCCGTCCTGCTGGAAAGCGCCAGAACGCTGGATGAGCTGGCTGCTGGCAGGGTGGATGAAGCCGTGTCCGCCAGGGCATCGGTGGCCGTTGCCGAAGCCAAGATACTGACGACGGAAGCCGCACTGGCCGCTAGCGAGCAATTGTTCGCGCTGGCCGGTTCGTCGTCCACGCGCGCTGCGCACAACCTGGACCGCCACTGGCGCAATGCGCGGGTCCACACGCTGCATGATCCGGTGCGCTGGAAGTATCACCTGCTGGGTAACTATCTGCTCAATGGTGCGCTGCCTGGCCGCCACCAGTGGAATTGATCCGGCAGGACACGCGCAAGTGCCGCCATGCATGGCCTTGCCTGGCGGTTTTATCCGGAGCCGAGGGCTCGTTGAATGACGGTGCAGGCAGGCCGGCCCTGGTGGCCGTGCCGGCAGGCGCCAGGTTGGCAGGGAGGAAGGGCAATGACACGATATGACGATGCGGCAGCGTTGCTGGAGAACGATGAGGCGGCCTTGCCGCTGGCGCCCCGCGCCGCGCAGCCGGCGGCAGTGATCCGCGATGAACACGAAGCCTTGCAGGTGGCACGTCGCCTGGCTGACGAACTGGCGGTGGGGGCCGTGCGCCGGGACCGTGATCGCATTCTGCCGTGGCGTGAAGTCGAGGCGTTCAGCCAGAGCGGCCTGTGGGGTATCACGATTCCCAAGGCCTATGGCGGGGCCGAGGTGTCGGCTGGTGTGCTGGCGCAGGTGGTCGCCACTATTGCGGCGGCAGATGGCAATTTCGGCCATATTCCGCAGAACCATTTCTATTCGCTGGAAGTGTTGCGCGTGGGCGGTTCAGAAGAGCAGAAGGCTTTTTTCTATGATCGCGTGCTGCGCGGCGAGCGCCTGGGCAATGCGCTGGCGGAGATCGGTCACAAGGATTTCAAGCGCCGCACGCATTTATTGCGTGAGCCCGATGGCTGGTATGTGGAGGGCAGCAAGTTCTATTGCACCGGGGCGATTTTCGCGCACTGGATTCCGACCCTGGTGAGTGCGCAGGACCCCGATGGCGAACGCCAGTATCTGGTGTTCGTGCCGCGTGAAGCCGATGGGGTGGAAATCACCGATGACTGGGATGGTTTCGGCCAGCGCGTGACGGGCAGCGGCTCGGTGCGCTTCCGGCGTGTGCGTGTCGATCCGGCCTGGGTGGTGCCGTTCCAGACCTCTTTCGACAGGCCGACGACCATCGGGCCATTCGCGCAGATCATCCATGCCGCGCTTGATGCCGGTATCGGCCATGGTGCCCTGGCTGCGACCCTGCCTTTCGTGCGCGAACATGCGCGCCCCTGGATAGATGCCGGTGTCGAACGCGCCAGCGACGATCCCCTGCTGCTGGAACAGCTGGGCAACGTGCACCTGCGCTTGCGCGCTGCAGATGCCCTGATCGCCCGTGCTGCGCGGCTGGTCGATGCTGCGCAGCAGGCGCCGGACGAGGAGAGCGTCGCGCAGGCATCCATCGCCGTGGCGCAGGCCAAGGCGCTGAGTACCAGCGCCAGCCTGTTGGCGGGCAACAAGCTGTTCGAGTTGTCCGGTACCGGCGCCACCCTGGACGGTCTTGGGCTGGACCGTTTCTGGCGCAATGCGCGCGTACACACCCTGCATGACCCGGTGCGCTGGAAGTATCACGCCATCGGCAACTACGCGCTCAACGGCGTGCGTCCGCCGCGTCACGGCGCACTTTGATTTCCCATGGAATCCATGATGAAGCAGACTTTCCTGAAAACATTGGTGGTGCTGGCCGCAGCCAGCCTGCTGGGTGGCATCGCCAGCGCCGCACCGCTCAAGATCGGCGTGGTGCCTGGCATTTTTGCGGATTCGGTCGAGGTTGCCGCCACCGAGGCTCGCAAGCAGGGCCTGGAAGTGCAGGTAGTCGAGTTCACCGATTGGGCCACGCCCAATGTCGCGCTAGATGCCGGCGATATCGACCTGAACTACTACCAGAACAGTAACTACCTGGCCAACGCCATGCGTGACAAGGGGTTCCGATTCACCAGCGTGCAGGCAGGCATCCTGTCCTACCTGGGGCTGTATTCGCTCAAGCACGATTCGCTGGACGCCATTCCTGATGGCGCCACGGTAGCGATCGCCAGCGATGCGGTCAATGTCGGCCGCGGCTTGCGCCTGCTGCAACATGTGGGCCTGATCACACTGCGCCCGGACACTGGCCTGCTGGGGACGCTGGAAGATATCCAGTCCAACCCGAAGAAGCTGAAGTTCGTCGAAGTGGAAGGGCCGCAATTGGCTCGCGCCACGCAGGACGTGGACCTGGCGCAAGGCTTTCCCTATTTCATTCTGGCGTCCAAGGCTTTCGACGCGACCAAGGCGCTGGCACTGACGCGTTACGAGGATGACTCCTGGGCCATCCAGTTCGTGGCCCGCCAGGACCGCGCGGCAGACCCGCGCATTGCCGCTTTTCTTGAGGTCTACAAGAATTCGCCGGCCGTGCGCCAGACCATCGAGCAGTTCTACCAGAACGAGTCCAGGCTCTATCGCCTGGCCTGGCTGGACAAGTGAGGATCGCCATGTCGGGACAGAAAAAGCAGATCCACGTCAACGCGTTCAATATGAACTGCGTCGGGCATATTCATCATGGCCTGTGGACGCATCCACGTGACCGGTCCACCGAATACCACACGCTGAAATACTGGACGGATATTGCCAGGACGCTGGAGCGCGGTTTGTTCGACGGCCTGTTCATTGCCGATGTGGTGGGGTACTACGATGTTTACCAGGGCAATGTCGATCTGACCTTGCGTGAGGCCGTGCAACTGCCGGTAAACAACCCCTGGTTGCTGGTGTCCGCCATGGCGGCGGTAACCGAGCATATCGGCTTCGGTGTGACGGCGACGGTGGGGGCGCTCAACCCCTATACCTTCGCACGCGACGTTTCCACGCTGGACCAGCTCAGCAACGGCCGCATCGGCTGGAATATCGTGACCGGCTATGTGGATAGCGGTGCTCGCGGGCTGGGCCAGGACGGGCTGGCCGAGCATGATGTGCGTTATGACCGGGCCGAGGATTTCCTGACGCTGGCCTACAAGCTCTGGGAAGGCAGCTGGGAGGACGGCGCCGTGATCGCGGACCGCGCGCGGCGCATCCATGCACTGCCGGAAAAAGTGCACGCCATTCAGCACGAAGGTCCGTTCTATCGTGCCAATGCCATTCACATGAGCGCGCCTTCGCCGCAGCGCACGCCAGTGCTGTTCCAGGCGGGAACATCCGCTCGCGGGCGCAGTTTTGCCGGTCAGCATGCCGAAGGTATCTTCATCGGTGCAGCCACGCCGGCCGCCGCCCGTGAAACGTCGCGGCGCCTGCGTCAGGCGGCGGCAGACGCGGGGCGGGACCCGGCTGCGCTCAAGATCTATGCTGGCGTCGCGGTCGTGGCGGGGCGGACCGAGGCCGAAGCCCGGGAGAAGTATGCGGATTACCTGAGCCATGCCAGCGCAGAGGGCGGGCTGGCGCATTTTTCCGCCAGCACCGGTATTGATTTCTCACGCTATGACCTGGACGAACCCATCCAGTACGGCAAAAGCAATGCCATCCAGTCCGCGGCCCAGGCGGCGCAGCAACAGGGCTGGACCACGCGCCGCCAGCTGCTGGAACAGTTCCGGCTGGGCAGTCGCTACAACACGATCGTGGGGGATGCGGCGCAGGTGGCGGATGAGCTGGAACGCTGGATAGACGAAGGGGAGATAGACGGTTTCAACCTGACACGCATCGTGGTGCCGGAAACCTGGGAGGACTTTGCCAATATCGTCGTGCCTGAGTTGCAGAACCGCGGGCGCTACCGCACGGCCTACGAACCGGGCAGCTTCCGCCAGAAGCTGTTCGGCCAGGGGGATCGCCTGCCCGAGAGTCACCCGGCCGCACGCTGGCGTGTGCGCGCCGGTATGCAGCCGGCGCCTGCTGCGGAAATACCGGTGGAGGTGCAATCATGACCACGGGCCAAAGCACAAGCCTCGGCCTGAAGGCCGAGGTCAAGCGAGGCATTCTCCATACGGCGCCGCAGGCGCCCCCGTATGGTGGCGGAGAAGCGCCGGCCCTCGGGCCGGCGTTCTTCACGCAGGGGAAAAACGGACGGCGCTTGCGGTGGCTGGGCCTGCATGCATGCCGGACGTTCGGGCTGCTGGCATTGTGCCTGGGCGCGGCCAGTGCCCAAACGCTGAAAGTCGGGGTGACGCCGGGGGCGCTGGCGGATTCAGCGCAGATTGCCGCAGATGAGGCCAGGGCGGCCGGGCTGGAGGTGCAGATTGTCGAGTTCACCGACTGGACCTTGCCCAATACAGCCCTGGTCAATGGCGACCTGGATCTGAACTATTACCAGCACCAGGCGTTCCTGGATACATTCAACCGGGAAAATCGTCAGGACCTGCGCAGCGTGGGGCCAGGAGTACGAGGCAACATCGGCCTGTTCTCGCGGCGTTACACCACGCTGGCATCCTTGCCGCAAGGTGCGCGGGTTGCGCTGGCCAACGACACATCCAACCAGACCCGGGCGCTGGAAACCTTGCAGGAAGCCGGACTGATCCGCTTGCGGCCGGATGCTCCCCGGTTGGCGCAACTGGACGATATCGCCGAAAACCCCAAGAAGCTGAGTTTCATCGAGCTGGCCGGTCCGCAACTGCCCCGCGCGCTTGATGATGCCGATCTGGTCGTTGTCACGCCCGGCAGCCTGGTGCAGGCAGGGCAGAACGAAGTCGCGCACCAGGGGCTGTTCTACAGCACGGGTACGGACACGTTCTGGGGCATCCAGTTCGTGACGCGGGCCGATAACGCCAACGACCCCCGCGTCCGCCAGTTCGTCAGCATCTACCAGTCTTCCGCTGCGGTCCGGCAGCGCGTGCATGACTCCTATGCTGGGGAAGAAAAGTTCTACAGCCTGACCTGGCTGGCCGCGTCGCCGGCACAGCCGGTCGCCGAAGTGAAATAGAGACCGAAATGATTCAACATGTGAAGAAGAAACTGTGGCTGGCGCTCGGGGCCGCCGGCCTGACTCTGGCCGTGGCCGCGCAGGCGGCTCCCTTGAAAATCGGGGTGTCGGCTGTGACCGCGCCATCGCTGGAGGCGACGGCGGCAGAGGCCAGGAAGCAAGGGCTCGATGTGGAGGTCATCGAGTTCAGCGACTGGACCACCCCCAACGAAGCCCTGGCGTCGGGAGACCTGGACGCCAACTATTTCCAGCATCTGCCGTTCCTGGAAAACGCCGTCAAGGTGCGAGGCTATCGCTTTAAGGTGGCGGATGTCGGTTTCCTGATGAACGTCGGCGTGTTTTCCAAGTCGATTCGTTCGCTGGACGCGGTGCCGGATGGCGCAACGGTGTCGGTCTACGATGACGTCACGAATCAGGGGCGCCAGTTGCTGTTCCTGCAGAAACAGGGGCTGATCAAGCTGAAAAATCCTGAGGATTCTTTCAGCACCGTGTATGACATTACCGAGAATCCGCGCAAGCTGAAATTCGTGGAAATTCCAGGCCCGCAACTGGCGCGTGCGCTGGATGACGTAGACCTCGCGGTGGGCGCGCCCTTGTTTTTCGTGGCGGCAGGACGCAGCGATGTCGCTTCAAGCGGCCTGGCGTACTCCGGGGCGGAGGATGAAAAATATGCAATCCATTTCGTGGTCCGTGATGGCGAACCGGCAGACCCGCGCCTGCAACAGGTGATCCGTATCTATCAGGATTCACCGGTGGTACGCGCGCAGATCCATGAGTCGCTGGGCAAGGATGAAAAACTCTACACCTTGCCCTGGCTGGAGAAGCCGCCGCGCTAAGGCAGGTCAATATCATCAGGCCAGCGCCCCGGTCCCTGCGATGCAGCAGGCGCCGGGGCGTTTTGTCAGCGGTCGGCGAGCTGGAACAGCCGTGCCGCATTGCCATACAGCAGCCGGTCCAGGGCATCCTCGCGGAAACCCAGCTGCAGGAAATCTTCCACACTCTGGCGGATGGGCCGGAATGTATAGGACGACCCGAACAACAGCTGGTCGGCCAGGAAACTGTTGGCCGCCTGCACATAGTGCTCGCTGCCGGGCTGGAACAGATACATATCCGGCACCAGGTGGACGTTCTCGTGGCGGAACGCCAGGCCGATAGCTTGCTGCACGTTCGGCCAGTAGCCGTGATAGACCACCAGCGGCAGGTCCGGGAACGCCTGAGCCACGCGGGCCAGTCCGGCCGGGTCGTTGAAACGCGGGTCTGGCGTGGTCGGTCCGCTCATCAGGAACACTGGCACGCCCAGGCTGCGCGCGAGTTCATAGACAGGCCAATAGACCGGATCGTCGGGGTGCCGTGCCGGTTCACCAAAGCCGGGCTCCAGGTCGATGCCGGACAGGCCCAGTGTCTTGATGGCGCGCTCGATTTCCGCCAGCGCGGCCTGTTCGCCCTGCAGAACCGGGTCGACACCGGCAATGCCCAGCAGTTCATCGTGGCCGTGCACGATCTGGTGGATCGTGTCGTTGGGCAGATGCTGGCTGGGTGTGTGGCGGCCCACGACGACGGCCTTGCTCAGGCCGGCATCACGGACTTCCTGCAGGAAGCCGTCCTGGGTCAGCGATTTTTCGAAATGGGTGTCGCTGCCGCGCGTACCGACGCGCCGGTTCAGCCAACGTGCCGTGGCGTGTTCTGGCGATCCGGGGGTGGCACCGAAAAAATCGTGCAGGAATGCCGGACGACAGCGCATGTCGATGATTTTGCGGCTCATGATGCGGATTCCTTGAGCGCACGGGTGGCGCGGATGTCGAAGGCGCCGCCGGTCTGGGCCTGGTCGATGAGGGTGACCGGGCGCTTGCCCAGCAGCGGAAACACCAGTTCGGCGAAGCGGATGGACTCCTCCAGATGCGGATAGCCCGACAGGACGAAGGTATCGGCGCCCAGGTCGGCATATTCCTTGAGCCGTTCCGCCACGGTGGCGGCATCGCCGACCAGTGCGGTGCCCGCGCCGCCGCGCACCAGGCCGACGCCGGCCCAAAGATTGGGAGCGACTTCCAGGCGGTCGCGGCGCCCGCCATGCAGGGCCGCCATGCGGGCCTGGCCGACTGAGTCCATGCGAGCGTAGTTCTGCTGGGCCAGCGCGATATCTTCGTCAGTCAATTTGCTGATGAGGCGATCGGCCTCGGCCCAGGCCTCGTCATTGGTTTCGCGCACGATGACGTGCAGGCGCACGCCCAGCTTGAGCTTGCGGCCGTGGCGTGCGGCGCGGCGGCGGATGTCGGCGAATTTCTCCGCCACAGCTTCTGGCGGTTCACCCCAGGTGAGATAGGCGTCCAGCTGGCTGGCCGCCAGTTCGTGCGCGGCGTCGGATGAACCGCCGAAGTACAGCGGCGGGTAGGGTTGCTGCACCGGCGGAAAATAATTCCGGCCTTGTTTGACGGTGAAATATTTGCCTTCGAAGTCGACGCTTTCGCCCGACAACAGGCGGCGCCAGATAGTCAGGAATTCCGCCGCATAATCGTAGCGGGCATCGTGGTCGAGAAACACCCCGTCGGCGGCCAGTTCGGTGGCGTCGCCGCCCGGTACGACATTGAGCAGCAGGCGTCCGTGCAGGGCTTGGTCAAGCGTGGCGGCCTGGCGCGCGTTGGAGACCGGCGCGCCCAGCGAGGTGCGCAGCGCCACCAGCAGTTTGATGCGCTGCGTGACGGGCACGAGGCTGGCGGCGACTACCCAGGGGTCCAGGCAGGAACTGCCGGTAGGAATCAGCAGGCCGTCATAGCCCAGGTTCTCGCTGGTGGTGGCGATGCTGCGCAGGTATTCGACAGTGGGCGCGCGCCCGAAATCCGACTTGCCCAGGTAGCGGGTGTCGCCCGACGTCGGGAGAAACCAGAAAATTTCTGGTGGAACCTCGAAATTGGCACTCATACGGTGGTTTCCTGTGACGGGGTGCAGGGGATGCGAGGCAGCATCCTAGCCGTCAGGCCCATGGTCGTATGGTTCGTCGTGCCATGCGGCGGCTCATGAGCCAGGTGCGATGGCGTAAAGCTGCCGGGAAGTGCTGCCGCAGAACCTCATTAAAGAACCCGGCCGGGCGTGGGCCAACGAAATTTATGGCATTAGTTTATTGGGTGCTTGAGAAAACGACGGCACGCAAGGCCTGGCGGATGGCTGGCAGCGGCTTGCCCGGGGGCGGGAGGCAAAACATATAATCTCTGCAGCGATCGGCCGGCGACATGCCGGTTTTATTCCTGCTCACGCTGCCGCGGTGCCACGAACGCCGTCTGCAGGCTGTCTCTATGCCGCCGGTTTCCTGTCTGTTTTCCGTCGCCATTCCAGGTTTCCTCTTTTCGTCCTCGTCGCTACGCCTACCCGTCATGAATTCCTCGAATCCTTCGTTTGCTCCCATGCCCGATGCCCAGGGCTTCTTCGGTCCCTTCGGCGGCCAGATCGTGCCTCCCGCCTTGAAGCAGGTCATGGATGACATCGACCAGGCCTACGAAACCATCCGCCAGCGCGAGGACTTCCAGCAGGAGCTGGCTGATCTTTTCGCTGACTACGTCGGCCGGCCCAGCCCGATTTTCCATGCACGCCGCCTGTCGCAGCAGCTGGGCGGCGCGCAGATCCATCTCAAGCGCGAAGACCTCAACCATACCGGCGCCCACAAGATCAATCACTGCCTGGGCGAAGCGCTGCTGGCGCGTTTCATGGGCAAGAAAAAGGTCATTGCCGAAACCGGCGCGGGCCAGCATGGCGTGGCGCTGGCGACGGCCTGCGCCCTGGTGGGCATCCCCTGCGAAATCCACATGGGGCAGGTGGACATTGAAAAAGAGCATCCCAATGTCATCAAGATGCGCATCCTCGGATGTACGCTGGTGCCGGTGACGCGTGGCGCGGCCACGCTGAAGGAAGCGGTCGACAGCGCATTTGAGGAATATCTCAAGGACCCGCAGGCCTTTTTCTATGCGATTGGCTCGGTAGTCGGCCCGCATCCCTTCCCCAAAATGGTGCGTGACTTCCAGTCCATCATCGGCCGCGAGGCGCGTGGCCAGTTCCAGGCACGCCATGGCCGCCTGCCGGATTATGTCGCTGCTTGCGTCGGTGGCGGTTCCAACGCCATCGGCATGTTCACGGCTTTCCTGGGGGATGCGGAGGTGGCGCTGGTCGGCGTGGAGCCTTCGGGCGAAGGCCTGGACAAACCGGGCCGCCATTCGGCCACCCTGAGCAAGGGCAAGCCGGGCCAGCTGCATGGCATGGCCTGCTATGTGTTGGAAGATGAGGCGGGCAATCCGGCAGCGGTGCATTCGATTGCTTCCGGGCTGGATTACCCCGGCGTCGGCCCCCAGCACAGCTACCTGAAGGAGCAGGGGCGGGTGCGCTATGAAACTGCCAGCGACAAGGAAACGCTGGATGCCTTCATGCGGCTGTCGCGTGTCGAAGGCATCATCCCAGCGCTGGAGAGCGCTCACGCCGTGGCCTGGGCCATCCGTCAGGCGCCGCAATTGCGGCCTGACCAGCACATTCTGGTGAACTTGTCGGGCCGGGGTGACAAGGATGCCGATTATGTCGCCAAGCTGCTGGACCTTTGAGGCTTGACCATGATTGGAGAATCAAGCAATGCGTCGGCGGGGCCTGTTGTCCTGCGCGATGCCGTGCCTGCCGATGCGCCGGGCATCGCCTCGATTTACAACGACGCGGTGCGTCATTCGACGGCCATCTGGAACGATGTCGAGGTCGATGCAGGGAATCGTGCGGAATGGATCGCCGCTCGCAGGCGCGACGGTTTTCCGGTGCTGGTAGCCGTGGATGGCGATGGCGCGGTACTGGCGTATGGCAGTTTCGGTCCCTGGCGCAACTTTGACGGCTATCGCCATACGGTTGAGCATTCCGTCTACGTTCGAGGCGATTGCCGTGGCATGGGGCTGGGCCGGCGCATGCTGGCGGCGCTGGTGGATGCCGCGCGCGTCCAGGGGCGCCATGTGATGGTGGCGGCCATAGATGCGTCCAATACGCCTTCCATTGCCCTGCACAGGCAATTGGGCTTTGAGGAGTCTGGATTGGTGCGCGAGGCGGGCTTCAAGTTCGGACGCTGGCTGGATCTGCTGTTCATGCGCCTGCAGCTCGACGAGCGCGGTGTGGATGAACGCAGCGTCCAGGCGTCTGCTGCGCGGGCGCTGCATTAACCGGTGCGGGCAGCGGCGCCCACGCCGCTGCGTTGCGGTTTTGTTGCCGGTCAAGAAACTGACATGAAAACGCCATAGAGTGCCGCCTGGATATAGCGGCAACAGACCGGCAATACACCGGTACTTAAGGAGTTTCTCGTGGGCAGTTTTGCATATCAGCGGCGTCGTTGCGGCTACCAGCACCTGAATGGGGGTGTGCATGGGTGACGCCACGCAGGATACTGGTTTTGACCTGGTCGTCGTCGGTGCCGGCATTGTCGGCCTGGCGGCAGCCTACGCCGCCCGCTGCCAGGGCTTGCGGGTTGCGGTGGTGGAACGCCAGGCGCGCAGCGTCGGCGCTTCGGTACGCAATTTCGGGTTTGTGACGGTGACGGGCCAGCGTGCGGGCGAGCACTGGCGCCGGGCACTTCGCACCCGCGAAGTCTGGGGTGAAGTGGCGCCACGTGCCGGTATCGCGGTTCTGCAGCATGGCCTGTGCGTGTTGGCGCAGCGGCCGGAGGCCATGGCTGTACTTGAGGCTTTTGCAACGACGGAAATGGGGCAGGCCTGCGAATTGCTGACAGCTGCCGGTACGGCGCAGCGCTATCCTTTCCTGGGCCAGGGCGTGGGCGCGTTGTACAGCCCGCATGAATGCCGGGTCGAGTCACGCGAGGCGATTCCCTTGCTGGCGCGCTGGTTGCAGGAAGACATGGGCGTGGTGTTCTACTGGAATACTGCGGTGCAGGGTATCGACCTGCCTGTCATAGACACCAGCCGGGGGCGCTTGCGCGCCCGATACTGCATTGTGTGCCCTGGCCATGATCTGAACAGTCTGTTCCCCGAGGAAACTGCCAGGGCGAAGGCGCGACTGTGCACCTTGCAGATGCTGCGTGTGAAGCCGATGCAGCCTCTGGCACTGCCAGCGCCTGTCATGTCGGACCTGAGCCTGGTGCGTTACGAGGGCTATGCGGCTTTGCCACAGGCGCAGGCCCTGCATGCCCGCCTGTTGCAGGAGCAGCCCGAACATTTGCGCCAGGGGGTGCATCTGATCGCAGTGCAATCGGCCGACGGGTCGCTGGTGGTGGGGGACAGCCATGTGTATGACGGCGCGGAAGCGCCGTTCGCCCATGCCGCGACGGATGAACTGATTCTGCAGGAGCTGCAGCGGGTCCTGCCCATGCCGGGCTTGCAGGTGCTGGAGCGCTGGACCGGCACGTATGCGTCGGCAGACGATGTGGTGTTCAAGTCCAGCCCGGCGCCGGGTGTGGCCCTTGGGATAGTGACTGGCGGCACCGGCGCATCGACTGGTTTCGCTTTTGCAGAGGAACTGCTGGCGCTGGCATTGGCCTGATCGGGCCTGGCGCGGGCAGTTGCAATGAAGGCGGAAGATGAGGGTATGCTACGGAAAGTGTTTTTTTCCTGATCTACTGGCTTCCGTTATGACTTTACGACTGACTATCCTCGCCATGACCAGCCTGGCGCTGGCTGCCTGCGCCAGCACGGGTCCTGTTGCGCAAACGCCGGATGCGGCGCCTGCCGCAGAAGCCGCTGCAGCGCTTCCGGCCGCAACGGTTGCGGCGGAATTGCCGGCGACCGGCTGGACCGATCCTGCCGTCCTTGCGCAGGTGCTGCCCCGGTACCGCTATGTGTTGCTGGGCGAACAACATGACAACGCCGAGGGGCACCGCTTGCGCTACGAAGCCCTGGCCCAGGCCGTGGCGCAGGGCTGGCGGCCAGTGATTGCCATGGAGCAGTTCGACCAGGAACAGGCTGGCGAACTGGCCCGGGCCCAGGCCGAATGTGGTCAGGATGCGGATTGCGTGATTCAGCGTGCGGCGCCGTCCAAGGCTGGCTGGCAGTGGGAGTATTACCGGCCGGTCGTGGCGCTGGCCCTGCGCTACGACCTGCCACTGGTGCCGGCGAACCTGTCGCGCGCCGAAGCCGGCAAGGTGCTGCGCCAGGGCGTATCCGCAGTGTTCACACCGGAGCAGCTGGGCGCGCTCAAGCTCGACAGCACCATTCCGCTGAAGCTCCTGCCCCTGCACAACGATATTTTCGCCAGCCTGCATGGCGGCCATGCATCGTTGGAACAGGTTGCGCCGTTTTCGCGTGCGCAGATGGCGCGTGATGCTGTCATGGCGCAAAGCCTGAAGCGGGCGGATGGCCGGCCGGCGGTGCTGATCGCGGGCAATGGCCACGTGCGCGCCGATGTCGGCGTGGCGCAGTGGCTGGACCCTGCCGATGGCAGCATCCTGGCGGTGGGCTTTGTGTCGGACATCAACGAGCCGGGCGAGTATGACGCCAGGGTACGCATCCCGGTCGTGCAGCGGGGCAATTGAGGCCGCAGGGCGGTCACCACAGGAAACTTAGCGGAGATATCTGCCATGAGCCGGTCTGGATCAGGGTATGAACTGCTGGCGCCGGCCGAGATGGCTGCGGCGGACCGCGCCGCCATGGATGCCGGTGTGCCTGGCTCGGTGTTGATGCATGCTGCGGGCATGGCGGTCGCCGAGGCCATAGCCGGGCGCTGGCCGCGCGGCCGGTTGCTGGTGCTGTGCGGGCCGGGCAACAATGGCGGCGACGGTTTCGTCGCTGCCAGCATCCTGGCGGCCCAGGGGTGGCCAGTCAGCGTTGCCTTGTTGGGGGAGCGGGAGCAACTGCGGGGGGATGCCGCCTGGGCCGCCTCTTTGTGGACAGGCCCGGTCATGGCGGCGGACCAGGTGGATTTCCTGGGGTACGACCTGGTTCTGGATGCCTTGTTTGGCGCAGGGCTGGCGCGCGAGCTCGATGGTAGCGCGGCGCGGTTGGTCGAACGCCTGGCCGGCAGCGGGTTGCCCGTATGTGCCGTGGATGTGCCCAGCGGCGTCGATGGCGCCACGGGCTGCGTGCGTGGCGTGGCTGCCGGGGCCGCCCTGACAGTAACGTTCGAGCGTGGCAAGCCGGGCCATTGGCTGTATCCCGGCCGTGCCCTGTGTGGCGAGCTGCACCTGGCCGGCATCGGCATGCCACCCTCCGTGCTGGCGGGCATGGACATACAGACCTGGCTCAACGATCCGGCTGTCTGGCTGGACGTTTTTCCCTTTCCTGGCGAGCTGGGGCACAAATATACCCGAGGACATGCGCTGGTCCTGGGTGGCGCCAGCATGACCGGCGCCAGCCGCCTGACGGCGCGTGCCGCGCAGCGTGTGGGCGCCGGATTGGTGACGCTTGCGGCGCCTGTGGCGGTGTGGCCGGTCTATGCAGCCGCGCTGGAAAGCGTGATGGTGGCGGCGCTCGATGACGCTCAGGGGTTTGCCAAGCTGCTGGCCGATGAGCGTCGCAACGCCTGCATTATCGGGCCTGGCGCCGGCCTGGGCGCCAGCACCCGCGAGGCCGCGCTGGCCGCTCTGCGGTTGCAGCGAGCAACAGTGCTGGATGCGGATGCCCTGACGGTGTTCCAGGACGCGCCGCAAGCGCTGTTTGATGACATCCAGGGGCCGTGCCTGCTGACGCCGCATGAAGGCGAATTTGCCCGGTTGTTTGCCGTCGAAGGCGGCAAGCTGGCGCGTGCGCGCCAGGCGGCGCATCTCAGTGGCGCCGTAGTGTTGCTCAAGGGGCCGGACACCGTCATTGCTGCACCGGACGGCCGGGCTGTGATCAATGGCTGCGCACCGCCCTGGCTGGCCAGCGGAGGGACGGGCGATGTGCTGGCCGGTCTGGCTGGCGGGCTGATGGCGCAGGGCATGCCGGTATTCGAGGCCGCCTGCGCTGCCGTTTGGCTGCATGGGCAGGCGGCGCGGCAGATCGGCCCGGGGCTGGTGGCGGAAGACCTGGTCGCTGCGATGCCCGGGGTTCTGGCAGCATTGTTCGCACGCAAGAAAAACCCCTGAATCATCCGTCGCCACAGTAATCCTGACATCTCGGCCACATTCAGGGACAAATCGTTGCAATGTTACCGACCTTGCCGGAGCCGCACACCTGCTGCGACTTGCGTTAGCATTGGAGGTTTACGGCCGGGCCCGGAATTTCACCGGAACCAGACAGGCCGGATGGCTCGACCAGCTTTCCCTGGAATGCAATGAAACAATGGTTCAAACGCATTGTCATCGCTTTGGCATCACTGATTGTGATCGCCGTGGTTGGCATTGCGATTTTCCTTCTGACTTTTGACCCCAATGCCTACAAGGACAGGCTGGCGGAAGCGGTGCATGAACGCTATGACCGCACGCTGACCGTTAATGGGCCATTGGATTTTTCCCTGTTTCCCCGCATTGGCCTGACCCTGCGCGAGGTGTCCCTGTCTGAACCGGATTCGGATGAAGTGTTCGCCTCGGTCGAGAGCGCTCGCCTGGCGGTTGCCGTGTGGCCGCTGCTGTTCAACCGCCTGGTCGTCGATCACGTGGCGATTGACGGCTTCAAGGCGAGGGTCGCACGCGACGCCCAGGGCAATTTCAACTTCCAGGACCTGCTGGGGGACCAGCCGGCCAATGGCGTGGCGGCCCGCAAACTATCCCCCGAGGAAGCCGTCGCAGGCGGCGTGGTGGCAGGTGTCCAGGCCGCGGGGCAGGCGGTCAGCTCGGCCGATGCGGCGGCGCAAGGGCGCGACATGCAGATCGACATTGCCGGGCTGGCGCTCAAGGATGGCGAAATCCTTTTCAGCGACGAAGCCTCCGGTGCGGCCGTGCGTTTGTACAGTTTCGATATCAATACCGGGCGGGTGACCTTCGGGCAGTCGTTCAATGTTGCCTGGACGGCCAAAATGGCAGGGACGGAGCCGGCCGTGGCGGCCGACCTGTCCGGCCAGGCCATGTTCAAGCTTGATCCGGCGATGCGGCAGTATGCCGCCCAGCGCCTGGACATGAAGCTTGCTGGGCAACTTGGTCCCATGCAGGCGAACAACTTGAGCCTGCGCGGCAGCAGCCTGGCGTTCGACGGTGCCCAGCGCACCCTGGATGTCGCCGGCCTGGAGCTGATTTTCCAGGGCGATGTGAATGGCGCGCGACCGATGACGGGGGTGGACACCAACGTGCAGATCGCCAAACTGGCGGCCTATCCCGCGTCCTGGCGCATGCAGCTTGAGCGCATGGCGGTCCGCGCCAAGGGTGCGCTGGCGCAGCAGCCCTTCGAACTGGCCGTGGATGCGCCTGCGCTGGATGTCTCGCCGACGCAAGCCACCGGGGAGCCGCTGACGGGCCGTTGGCGCCTGAGTGGCGAGGATGCCGTGGATATTTCCTTCGGCCTGGAAGGCCTGGAAGGAACGGCTGCGGATATGGATTTCAGCCAGTTGAAGCTGGATGCCGCCGTGCGGCAGGGCAGCCGTCTCGTAAAGACGCAATTGGCGTCACCGGTGGAATTGCGGCCTTTGCAGGAAGAAGTGGCCCTGACGGCGCTCAAGGGCGATATCGTGATCACCGACCCGGCCTTGCCCAAGGGTACGCTGGCCATCCCTGTCATCGGCAGCGTGTCGGGCAATTTTGCGCAGAATACCGGCAAGGCCAATATCAATGCCGTGCTCGAAGGCGGCAAGTTCGACCTGGGCATGGAATATGACGCCCAGCCGGGCCAGGGCGTGACGTTCTCGCTTGCCGCCGACACGCTGGATCTCGACAAGCTGGTGCCTGGCCGCCAGGCCGTGGCCGAAGGCGAACCGGCCGAGCGCAAGGGTGAAACCGATGCCGCCGCCGAACCCCAGGCCGAAGCACAGGAAGGCGAGGCACAGGAAGCGGCCGAGCCTGCGCCAGTCGCCCCCGAGCCATCCGCATGGCGCTGGCTGAGCAAAACGGCGGTCAAGGGGGACATCCGTATCGGCGACCTGGTCTTGCATGGCTTGAAGGCCAAGGATGTCAGCGCGCAACTGGAAGCGGGCTCGGGCAAGCTGCAATTGCGTGATGTCCAGGCTGGCTTGTACGAGGGCAAGCTGAGTGGCAACGCATCGCTGGCTGAGGAAAACAAGCAGGCCAGGCTCAAGCTGAACCTGAATGGCGTGGCGCTGGGGGCATTGCTGCAGGATGTTGGCGTCCAGCCGATGATCAGCGGCAAGGCCGACGTGACACTGGACCTGACGGCACAGGGAGAGCAACCGGCAGACTGGCTGGCTGCACTGGGTGGCTCGGCACGGGTCAAGGTGGTCGACGGTATGCTGGACGGCCTGGATGCGGAACAATGGCTGGCTGATTTCAGCGAAGGGCTCAAGCGTGGCGTGGCACCTGCCATCCGGCGTTCGGGCATCACGCGTTTTTCGTTGCTCGATGCGCAGGCGACCTTGGCCAAGGGCGTTGCCAGCCTGCGCCGCCTGAATTTCGACAGCACCTATATCAAGGTTTCGCAAAGCCAGCAGGGGACGGTGAACCTGGTCAATGGCAGCCTGAACCTGAATTTGCTGGCGCGCATGCAAGGCCTGCGCAAGCACTCGAATGCCCGTCAGCTTGCCATTCTTGAGGGCGTGCGGGTGCCGGTGCATATCACTGGCGATTGGACCAATCCCCAGTATGCGGTGCAGTTCGAGAATATTGTTGGTGCGGCCATACGTGGCCAGTTGCAGCGCATGATCCGGGGGCTGTAAGCCGTGCGTGTCAGCCGCCCTGCGGGGCGGCGCCAGGCATCATGCGCAGGATGGATTCAGGGCCGGACAGATGTCCGGCCCTTTTTCATACGGTGGTGGGATCGGCTTTGGCGCGTGTCAGGCGATGGAATTTCTCCATCAGCGTTTCCTGGCTTTCATGCCATTGCGGATGGATTTCTATGCACTCGACCGGGCAGATGACTTGGCACTGGGGCTCGTCATAGTGGCCGATACATTCGGTGCAGGCGTCGGGATTGATCTCGTAGATTTCCGCGCCCATGTAAATGGCATCGTTGGGACACTGCGGTTCGCAGACGTCGCAGTTGATGCATTCTTCAGTGATGTGCAGCGCCATGGCAGGACCCGCCAGCGTTGGGGAATGCGGTTACAGGAGCCATCATTGTAGCGCTCCGGCTGCCAAAGCGGCGGGCAGCCCCGCTGGCGGCAGGGGTATCGGTCACGGCAAACGGCCACGGTGCTGTCGCGCCGTGGCCCGGAACCGGTTGTCAGGAGCGCGTTGCGGCGATCAGCCGGCGGCTGCTTCGCGGCGCTTGCGGGCTTTTTCCTGCAGCCAGCGTTCCACCGAAGGGAACACGAACTGGCTGACATCGCCGCCCAGCAGGGCAATTTCCCGGACGAAAGTGCCGGAGATGAATTGGTATTGATCCGACGGGGTCATGAACAGGGTTTCGACTTCCGGCATCAGGTGGCGATTCATGCCGGCCATCTGGAATTCGTATTCGAAGTCGGAGACCGCGCGCAGGCCGCGCACGATGACGCGCCCTTTCTGCTCGCGCACGAAATCCTTGAGCAGGCCGTCGAAACTGTGGATTTCGACATTGTCGTAATGACCCAGCACTTCCTGGGCGATGGCCAGGCGTTCTTCGATGGTGAAGAAGGGGTTTTTGCCACGGCTGTGGGCAATGCCGACCACCACGCGGTCAAAAATGGCGGCGGCACGGCGGACGAGGTCTTCGTGGCCGCGTGTCAGGGGGTCGAAAGTACCAGGGTATACAGCGGTAATCATGCAAGTCTCCATTTCCACGGTTCTCGCGCAACGGCAGGCAGCGCGGCGGGACTGGGCCCGGTGGGATATTTCTTGCCGCTATTGCGGTGCAACAAACTGTAGCAGATAGTAGTTCACTGCGCCTGCCTTGCCGGAGCGAATCACGGTGGAATTCTGCGGCAGTTCGATCGCGGCTTCGGATTCGGCGTACACGTAGGCGCCGGGATTGAGAATGCCCGGCAACGCAGGCCAGATGCGTTCCAGCAGGCCCAGGCCGAAGGGGGGATCGAGCAGGACGAGATCGTAGCGCGTTGCGTCCAGCCGTTCCAGTACCTGCCAGGCATCGCCTTGGTGGATGCGCAGGTTGGTTGCGCCGAGCTTGTCGCGCAGTGCACGCAGGGCCGACGCGGCGGCACGATGGTTTTCCACCATCAGGACATGACCGGCACCACGCGAGGCGGCTTCCAGGCCCAGTGCTCCAGTGCCGGCGAACAGATCCAGCACCTGTTTGTCCTGCCATTCATTGTCCCAGAGATGGTTCAGCCAGTTGAACAGTGTCTCGCGAACACGGTCGGGCGTGGGCCGCAGGCCGGGGGCGTCCACCACGGGAATCGGTGTCCGTCGGAATTGACCGCCTACAATGCGGATGCGATGTTTCTGCATGGGGATGGGTTTATGCCGTGAACCGCGGAAATAGGCGCGGAAAATGCAAGAATAACGCCTGCGAAGAACTCCGGCCTAGCAGCCGGTGCGCTTTGCCAGCATTCGAGGGAGTGCCGGCCGGGAGGCCGGGAGCTCTCATTGCCTGCCTGGCATGCCCTGATGGGGTGGTGCCGAGCAGGCTGGCGCCCGCTGGGCGCCTGGGGGCGCAGGTTCGGTCCGGTACCGGGCACAGGCGCCAGTAACGGGTTTTCTCCGTGTCACACTACGGTTGATTATGTTCAGTTTCTTCAAGCGAAAAAAGAAAGCACCGGCCCCCGCGCCGGAAACAGCCAACGATTTGCAGGACGCGGCAGCGGCTGGGTCGGCGGATGACGATGCCGCGGCGCAGGAGCAGCCGGACGCGGTACCGTCATCTGTGCCTGCCGATGCCGGCGAGGCGGCTCAGACTGGAACCAGCACCGGGGAGCAGGTGCCGGTAGCCGATGCACCTGTTCCCCAGCCGCCCGCTGCGGCGGCGCCCGGGGCGAGTCAGGCATTGGAACCGCAGGCACCGCTGCAACCGGTGTCGACATCGCAAGAACAGCCGGCGGCGCCCGTTGTGGCGTCAGACACAGCACCGTCGTCGGTCTTGCCGCCATTGGTCACTCCGGCAGCGGCGGCCGTGCCCGCGCCTGTTACTGTGCCGGAATCAGCGCCGCAAGTCGTGTCGGCCGCTGCTCCGGACGTGATCTCCGGGACGGTTGCCCGGGCCTCGGAGGATGCCGTCGTGGATGCTGCTGCGGCAGAGGCTGCCGCGCCGTTTGAAACGCCCGCATATACGGTAGCCGAGGTAGCTCCGCAGGCTGCCGTGGCCCAGCCGCAGGCACCGGTTGCGGCGCCAGTGCAGGAAACTGTGCTCGAACCCGAACCCGAACCCGAACCCGAACCCGAACCCGAACCCGAACCCGAACCCGCGCCGGAAGTATCGGCGGCGCCGGCAAAGACTTCCTGGTTGCAGCGCCTCAAGCGCGGCCTGTCACGCACCGGCCAGAGCCTGGGCGGCCTGTTCGTCGGCGTCAAGGTGGACGAAAATCTGTTCGAAGAGCTGGAAACGGCTCTTATCATGGCCGATGCGGGCATGGAGGCGACGGAAAAGCTGCTGGGCGAATTGCGGGCCCAGGTGCGCAAGGAACGCCTGAACGATGCCAATCAGGTCAAGGCGGCCCTGCGCGACATCCTGACCCGCCATTTGCAGGTACTGGAAAAACCGTTCCCGCTGGCTGGCGGCACCCGTCCGTTGGTGGTGATGATCGCTGGCGTCAATGGTGCAGGCAAGACCACGTCGATCGGCAAGCTGGCACATGCCTTTCAGCGCCAGGGCGCGAGCGTGCTGCTGGCGGCTGGCGATACGTTCCGGGCGGCGGCCCGCGAACAGTTGATCGCCTGGGGCGAGCGCAACAACGTGAGTGTGATCGCGCAGGATGGCGGCGATCCGGCGGCCGTCGCCTTCGATGCGGTCAACGCCGGCCGCGCCCGTGGCGCGGATGTGGTGATGGTGGATACGGCAGGACGTCTGCCCACGCAGTTGCACCTGATGGATGAGTTGCGCAAGATCCGCCGAGTGATAGGCAAGGCGGAAGCCTCTGCGCCGCATGAGGTGCTGCTGGTGGTCGATGGCAACAGCGGCCAGAATGTGCTGGCGCAGGTCAGGGCGTTCGATGCCGCGTTGAATCTGACTGGCCTGGTCGTCACCAAGCTGGACGGCACGGCCAAGGGCGGCACGCTGGCGGCGGTCGCGGCTGGCAGCCAGGGCGTGCGCGCCGTGCCCGTATACTGGATCGGCGTGGGTGAAGGGCTGGAAGACTTGCAGGCGTTTTCCGCACGCGAATTCGCCACGGCATTGCTGGGCGATTGACCACGTGCCTAAGCGCAAGCCCCGGACTTCAGGCCGGGGTCGAGCGAGGCAATATCCATACGGCGCCGCAGGCGCCCCTATATCGTGGCGGAGAAGCTTCGGCCTTTAGGCCGAAGTTCTTCACGCCTGTTCTGGCCTGCTGGGGCGTGCGCCCTGGCAAGGCCGGATGCAGGCCTGGCCGAGGGCGGTGATGGTGGCGTCAGTCGCGCCAGAAACCCGGGCCGCGGCCCAGGTCGCGCAAGGTGGCCTGGGCTGATTGCTCCAGCGAGGTCAACCTGGCGGCAAACCAGCCCCGGGCGAACCAGGCATGTGGCTGTTCGACGCTCAATTGCGCAAAGCGGGCATCGGCCACGTAGATATCATTGATGGCACCCAACTGATCCTGCACGGCGGCCAGCTTGCGCCGGTAGGCGCGCAGGCGGCCCTGCGGCAGCAGGGATTCGGCGAAGGCCAGGCCATAGCGCAGCCGCTTGGCGCGTTTGCGCAAGGCGTGGCGCGTATCTATATCCAGCGTACTGAAGTTGCGGCCATCGCGTACCACGCTGCGGTGCCATTTGCGCAGGCGCTGCATCAGCAGGCGGCGCAGGTCTGCCTCATTCCTGGCATCCAGCGGAATGATGGCGACATCCTGGCCGCTGACCGGAGCATCGCCGTCCGTGCTTTCCCGGGCAGGCTGGGGGGGCGTGCCGGCCGGGGCCGATGGCAGGTCCAGTATCCAGGCCAGCATGTCCAGCAGCCATCCCTGCACCACGCGGCTGCCCGCACTGTCCGAGGCGGCCAGTTCCGCATGGCTTTCCGGCAGCGTGATCGCTGGCATGCCAGCGGCCATCAGGGGCGGCAGGATTTCATCACGCAGCACATCATCATCGCGGTTGGCGCCGAACTGGCCGAAGACGGTCCTGGCGGTCTGTTGCAGGGCTTCCGGGGGCAGGCTGGTCCAGCCATCGAACAGCCGCCAGGCCGAACGCAGGCGCCGCAGGCCTACCCGTAGCTGGTGGACATGCCCGGGTTGTCCGGCTGCGTAGACGCCTGCGGTGTCGATTTCGGTCAGCACCGCGGCATTGCGGGCGATCTGCTCCAGGCATTCCAGGGTAATGGCACGCAATGCCTGGGCCGGAGATTGACGGGCTGTCAGGACGACGGGCTTGATTGGGCGCGGCGCCCAGAAACGGCTGATTTCATCGGCACGCGCCTGACAGGCTTCCGGTGCGCCGGCCGGGCCGGCAGCGTCGAGTTTCAGGGCCGTCGTCGCCAGCGCGTCGCCGCGTTCGGATTTGCTGCGCAGGTCCAGCACCAGGCCGTGTTTTTGCTGCCAGCGGCGGCCCAGCAGGAAAACGGCCTGGAGGTGGCCGGTTACCAGTTCGAATTCAACTTCGGAAATGGGCAGTTCCAGGCCGGATGCGCGCAGCCAGCCTTGGTCATAGGCGATTTCGACCACACCCTGCCGCGTGCGCACGCGGCGCAGCTGGCGGGTGACGTCGGTTTCATAGCGCACGCCCAGTTCGCCCTGCAGGCCTGCCAGTACTTCGGCGACCGGGGTGTCCGCATAAACGGATAGATCCAGGACCGGGCCGGGCCGGTCATGGTTGAGTTCCAGTCGGGCCAGTGCATGGGCGCCAGGGGTCTTGAGCGTCTGCACCCAATGGTCGCCCTCGCGCCGCAGGCGGATGGCCACGCGGGCCTGCGCCAGTTCGCGGGTGGGGGTGTCGAAATAGAGCGCGTGCAGCGCAATGGTTTCGGTGGCCCCTCGGGCGAGTTCTTTTTCCACACCGGCGCGGGCGCTGGCAGGGACGTGCAGTTTCAATTCCTGTTCGGACATGATGGCGGCCGTTGTGTGTATGCAAACTCTCTCATCTTAGCCTGAGGCACCGCGAAATTTGATGACGAGTCATCGCAATGTCATGATCGCGCGCAAAGGCGCGCGCCCGCGAGCATCCGTGCCTGTCAGGGGCCTGCCGGGCTGCATGGCGGCCAGCACGGCGGGCACGGCCGGAAGAAAAGGCGGGCCTTGCCGGACGGTCGGGCAGGGGGCATTGCGGCAATCCCGCCCTGCGGCAGCGTAGAATACGAGGGTTGAAGCAGATTTCCAGCGAGTCATCAATGTCAGTCACTCAAGCCGCCGGTACGCCGGCAGAAGGTACGCCCGTGGAAGGCGTGACCATCGCTTCCGTCAATGAAATTATCGCCGAGCTGCGTGCCGGCCGCATCGTCATCCTGGTGGACGAAGAAGACCGCGAAAACGAGGGTGATCTCGTCATGGCGGCGGATTTCGTGACCCCGGAAGCCATCAATTTCATGGTGACCCATGGCCGTGGCCTGGTCTGCCTGACGCTGACCGAAGAGCGTTGCGAGCAATTGGGCCTGACGATGATGGCCAGCCGCAACGGCACCCGTTACGGCACCAATTTCACCGTCTCCATTGAAGCGGCCGTGGGCGTCGAGACCGGCATTTCCGCCTATGACCGCGCCCGCACCATTCAGGCTGCCGTGGCGCGCGATGCGCGGCCGGAAGATCTCGTGCAGCCCGGCCATATCTTCCCGGTGCGCGCGGTGCGTGGCGGTGTGTTGGTGCGTGCCGGCCACACCGAAGCCGGTTGCGACCTTACCGCCATGGCCGGCCTGACGCCGGCCGCAGTTATCTGCGAAATTCTCAAGCCCGACGGTACCATGGCGCGCCTGCCGGACCTGGCCGTATTCGCGCGTGAGCATGGCCTGAAGATCGGCACCATTGCCGATCTGATCCAGTACCGCAACGAACATGAGTCCGTGGTACAGCGCGTGGCCGAACGCGAAGTCAGTACCCCCTGGGGGCGCTTCCGCGCAGTGGCCTATCGCGATACGGCAGCCGGTGCGCCGCACCTGGCGCTGGTACATGGCGATATCGAAGCCGGTACCGAAACCCTGGTGCGTGTGCATGAGCCGGCCTCCGTGCTCGACGTGCTCGACGGCGAGGGCGGCGCGCACAGCTGGACGGTGCCCAGCGCGCTGGAAACCTTGCGGCACGCCAAGGCCGGTGTGCTCGTGTTGCTCAACTGCGCGGATTCCGCCGATGCCTTTTTTGCCCATGCCGCCTCATGGCAGTCGGACGAAGAAACGGCACCCAGCGCTCCCTCGGGCGATCGCTTCGATTTGCGCACCTATGGCATAGGCGCACGAATTTTGCGCGACCTTGGTGTCTCGCGCATGCGCCTGCTGGCACGCCCGCGCAAGATGCCGAGTATGATGGCGGGTTTTGGCCTGGACATCACGGGCTACGATAGCGATCCCGCTTCCTCTTCCAAGTCTGAACAAGGCTGAAATCATGAATCCCTACGTCATTGAACCCGACCTGAACGGCGAAGGCCTGCACATTGGTATCGTGCGCGCCCGCTTCAACGAATCCATCGGCCTGGCTGAGCTCGAAAGCTGCCTGGAAGAGCTGGAAAGCCTGGGCGTCGATCCGCGCGACGTGATGGTCACCAGCGTGCCCGGCGCGCTGGAACTCGGCCCGGTCCTGGTGCAGATGGCCGATACCGGCGAATTCGATGCCCTGATCGCCCTGGGTGCCGTGATTCGCGGTGAAACCTACCATTTCGAGATCGTCAGCAATGAAAGCGCTGCCGCGATCTCTCGCGTTGCCCTGGAAACCGGCGTGCCGGTGGCCAATGGCGTGCTGACCACCGAGAACGAAGAGCAGGCGGAAGTCCGCGCAGCCGACAAGGGCCGTGATTGCGCCCGTGCAGCGGTGGAAATGGTGAACCTCCTCGTGGCCTTGCAGCCCGAGGAAGGTGATGAAGATGAGGAAGAAGATTTTGACGAATCCGAGGACGATCGTGGCTGAGCAGGCGTCTGGACGTAGTGCGCGCCGCCGTGCGCGCGAATTTGCATTGCAGGGTATTTACGCCTGGCTGGTTCGTGGCGACCAGGGCGACAAGGACACCGGTTCCATCGACGCCCACCTGCGTTCGGACCCCGAGTTCGGCGAAGCGGATTTCGATTGGTACCGTACTTTGCTCAACGGCGTGTTTACCGATGCGGCGGACCTGCGCGAGAAATTCCAGCCCTTCATCGACCGTCCGCTGGCCGAGTTGTCGCCGGTGGAGCATGGCATCCTGCTGATCGGTACCTTCGAGCTGACGCGTCATCCCGAAGTGCCGTACAAAGTGGCGATCAACGAAGCCGTGGAGCTGGCCAAGTCCTTTGGCGGTACCGATGGTTTCAAGTTCGTCAATGGTGTGCTCGACAAGCTGGCCGCCGTCGTCCGGCCCCAGGAGCTGCGCGCTGCACCGCGTCGCTGACCAGCGCTTGCCTGTCCGGGCATTGCTGCGGCGGGTTCATAGTTGATGTGCGTAGGCGGGTTCGTGCCGTAAGGTGACGAGCCCGTTTTCTTTCCAGGGAACACGATGGCAGCAGAGTTCGATCTCATCCGGAAATATTTCACGCAGCCGGCCCCGCAGGGCATGCTGGGCGTGGGCGACGATTGTGCGCTGTTTCCCGTGCCTGCCGGGCAGACCTGCGCCGTGAGTACGGACTTGCTGGTCGAGGGGCGCCATTTCTTTCCGGATGTCGATCCGGTGTTGCTGGGGCACAAGGCGCTGGCCGTCAACCTTTCCGATCTGGCCGCCATGGGGGCGGAGCCGCTGGCGTGTGTGTTGGGGCTGAGCCTGCCAGCGGTCGATGCCGTTTGGCTGGATGGATTTTCGCGCGGCTTCCTGGCGCTGGCGCGGGAGTACGGATGCCCGCTGGTCGGCGGGGATACCACCCGCGGACCGCAGGTATGCATCAGTGTGACGGTTTTCGGTGCCGTCCCGGCAGCTCAGGCGCTGCGCCGGGATGCCGGCCGGCCAGGGGATGATATCTGGGTCTCTGGCACGCTGGGCGGGGCGGACATCGCCCTGCAACTGCTGCAAGGCAAACTGCCCGGGGAAGCCTGGCGGCTGCCTGGGCTGCGTGGTGCGCTGGAATGCCCGGCGCCGCAACTGGCGCTGGGGCGCCGCTTGCGTGGTATTGCGCACGCGGCGATAGATATCTCCGACGGGTTGTTGCAGGACCTGGGCCATATTCTGGCAGCCAGTGCATGCGCGGCGCGGCTGGATGTCCGCGCCTTGCCCGCGCATCCCGGCCTGGCCGGGATGGATGAGGATATCCTGCTGGATGCCTTGCTGGGGGGCGGCGACGTCTACCAACTGTGTTTTACGGCAGCGCCGCAACAGCGGGAGCAGGTGGCGCAGGCGGCAGCGGCCGCTGGTGTTGCGGTCAGTCGTATTGGCGTGCTGGAAGCCGGGCCTGCCGGCTTGCTGCTGGACAACCAGGGCGCACCGCTGCACGTGCGGCGCGCTGGTTTCGATCATTTTGAAGGACAGTCATGAATAGCAGCAAGTATGGTAATGGCGCGCCGGTGCAGCCTACCCTGGCCTGGGCATTGCGTTCGCCTGCGCGGTTCCTCGCGGTGGGCCTGGGCAGCGGCCTGTTGCGGCCGGCTCCGGGAACCTGGGGCACGCTTGCGGCCTGGCTGCTGTGGCTGCTGTGGCTGCTGGTGCCGCTGGGCTCGTCGAGTATCGGCATCGGCGTGATCCTGTTGCTGTGCTTCATCTATGGCTGCTGGATCTGCCAGCGCACCGGCATGGATCTGGGCGTACCTGACCATGGCGCCATGGTGTGGGATGAAATGGTGGCCTTCTGGCTGGTGCTCTGGCTGTCACCGGCAGGCTGGTGGGCCCAGTTGTGCGCCTTCCTGCTGTTTCGCCTGTTCGATATCGTGAAACCTGCCCCCATCCGGCAGCTCGACGCCCATTTCAAGAATGGCTTTGGCGTCATGCTGGACGACCTGCTGGCGGCGGGTTATACCTTGATAGTCATGCTGTTGTTGGGCTGGATTGGCCTGTTCGGCTGAGGACTGGGCAGAGCGCCTTGCGGGGCTTCGCAAAGGGGCAGGGATGGTGCGGCACAGGCAGCAAATGAACGGAGAGTGCTCAATGGAAATGGAGTCTGATAAGGAAATCCTGGAGGCCGTGCAGGCATTGGCGGCCGCATTGACGCAGCGCGGTTGGCGGCTGGGCACGGCAGAGTCCTGCACGGGCGGCCTGCTGGCCGGGGCGCTGACTGCCGTGGCAGGCTCCAGCGATTGGTACCATGGCGGTTTCGTCACCTACAGTAACGCCGAGAAAATTCGCCAGCTGGGCGTTGCCGAAGTGTCCCTGGACATGCATGGTGCGGTCAGCGAACAGGTCGCCAGCCAGATGGCGACTGGTGTTCTGGCCGTCACGCGGGAAACGCAGTTCGCCATTTCCACGACCGGTATTGCCGGCCCTGGTGGCGCGACGCCGGGCAAGCCGGTCGGCATGGTGTGCTTTGGGTTTGCACGGCTGTGCGATGACGGCGTGGTGGTTGCCGCCCAGACCCGCCTGTTCGATGGGGATCGCGCCGCCGTTCGGCGTGCGGCGGTGCTGTATGCCCTGAGGGCGGCGCTGCCGCTGGTCAGCGCGCCCTGCACTACCCGCTGATGCGGCGGGCAGCCTGCTGCCCAGGCCTGTGCTGCCACTGCACTGCCATATACCAAGGTATCGCCGCGCCACCCAAAGATGCACTGGCCTGCGCGCCGGCTGGCGCGCATAATCCGTACTGTTCCGCATCCCTGTGGCGCATCGGCCCGGCTTCCCGTGGCCTGCTCGGTGTCCGGCGCACAGGCCAGGCCCGCGCCTGGACGAGAACATGCTTCGGCCGCCAGGCCGAAGTCCTGCAAAATTGGCCCGCCATGCCGGCGCAGCCATGATTCCACAAAAAAAATGCCAGAAGACAGTTGTAGTTCCTTCTTATTGCGCCTGCGCCGCACTGATTGATCCGGGGTTTCGTCTTGCCCGCGGCGGCCAGGTCATTCCGACGATCCGCAGAGGTAAGAAATGAAATTCCTGAACGTGGCTTTCCTGTCCCGGCATCAGATTGCCATCCACACCCTGTTTGCCAACGCCGCCGGTGCTGCCGCTGCCAGGCAGCGCAGCACGGCTGTGAATCATCCGGCCATGGCCAAGTGTGTGGGCGGCCGCAAGGCGGTTTGGCGTACTACCCCCACTGGTGGCCTGGAGTGCCGTTGGGTGGCCGATGATGGCGCCCAGGGGCGTCCCAGGCGCCGGTCTGCCTATGCCAGAATCGGTGCCTGAAAGCGTGCCGGGGAATGGCGCGGCTGGAACCGGCGGATTCACCGTGAGCGAAGTGATACGCGTGCCGGCACGGCATCCCCTGTTTCGCATGTTCTGAGCCTGCTGCCTGGCTGCGCTGCCGTTCGGCGGCACAGCCAGGCAGGGCGGCATTTGCGCTTCCCTGTTTTCTGCGTGACAGGCAGAACGCAAGGGACGATTGATGATGGAATTCAAGGTATGAGGCGACTGCGGCGGCCGATGGTAAGATCGCTTCGAACAGGCAAGAGGCAGGGAGCCGCCCGCAACATGAAGGACAAGCTGTCTATCACGCGCGAGACCCGTCTGCGGCCGGGCCTGCGCCGGGCGTTGTGGACGGCCTTGCTCCTGCTGGCGATGGCCCTGGTGTTTGTCGCAGATACCGTCACCGATTACGCCATTGCGTTTCCCGTGTTCTATTGCGCAGTCATTCTGGCCGCCATGCGTATCCATGGCAGCCGCACCGTCGTGGCGCTGTCTTCGGCCTGCGTGGTGCTGACCGTCCTGAGCTTTCTGCTGACGCGCAGCGGCGCCTATGAAATCGGACTGATCAATTCTGCGCTGAGTATTGTGGCAATAGGCGTTACCACCTGGCTGGCCTTGAAAATGGCTTCCGCGCAGCGCCTGGCGCATGCCGCGCAAGCGCGCCTGGAGCGTATGGCGCGCTCCAGCAGCATGGGGGAGCTGACCACTTCCATCGCCCATGAAGTCAACCAGCCGCTGGCGGCCATCAGCACCAGCGCCCATGCCTGCCAGCGCTGGCTGGATATGGCGCCACCCAATCTGGAAAAGGCGCGTCAGACAGCCGGGCGCATCGTCGAGGATGCCCACCGCGCCAGCGCCGTCATTGAACGGGTGCGGGCGCTGACGCGCGGCGAAGCGCCGGCCCGCGAACCTTTCGACCTGAATGCTGCCGTGATCGAGGCGGCCTTGCTGATGCATGCCGAATTCGAGCGGCATGGTGTCGAACTGATCCTGAAGCTGGCCGATGAGATGCCGGCGGTCCTGGCAGACCAGGTCCAGGTGCAGCAGGTGCTCGGCAATCTGTTGCTCAATGCTGCCGAGGTTATGGACCAGGCCGGTATCCGGGCGGGGGCAGTGACCCTTAGCACCGGGCTGGCGCCCGACGGCCAGGCAGAGGTTGCCGTGGCCGACCAGGGGCCGGGCCTGGCGCCTGCCGAACTGGCGCAGATTTTCGATGCTTTCTGGAGCAGCAAGGAAAACGGTCTGGGACTGGGGCTGGCGATCAGCCGTTCTATCGTCGAGGCCAATGGCGGCCGCATAGAAGCCTTGGCACGGCCTGGCGGGGGCCTGGTCTGCCGTTTTACCCTGGCGTTGGCGCCACAGGAGAACGTGTAGTGCAACGAGTATCCGATACCGGCGTGTCACCCATCATTTACGTCGTCGATGACGACGCCTCCATGCGCCTGGCGCTGGAAGACCTGCTGGCCTCAGTGGGCCTGCAGGTCAGCAGCCATGCCTCGGTGGCGGCGTTCCTGGCCTGCGAACGGCCGGATGCGCCTGGCTGCATGATCCTGGACATTCGCATGCCAGGGCAGAGCGGCATGGACTTTCATCGCCAGATGGAAAGTCTAGGCCTGCGCCTGCCAGTGATTTTCATCACCGGCCATGGCGATATCGCCATGGGGGTGGAGGCCATGAAAAATGGCGCCATCGAATTCCTGCCCAAGCCTTTCCGTGACCAGGACCTGCTGGATGCGATCCAGCGCGGCCTGGGGCTGGACCAGGCGCGCCGGGCGCGGGAAGCGGAGATGGCTGTGTTGCGTCGCCACTGGGACACGCTGACGGTCGGAGAGCAGGCCGTGATGCAGGGCGTGGCGCGTGGCTTGCTGAACAAGCAGATTGCCGACGAACTGGGCCTGAGCGAAGTGACGGTCAAGGTCAGGCGCGGCAACGTGATGAAGAAAATGCAGGCCCGCACCCTGGCGGACCTGATACGCATGGCGGATCGGCTGGCGCTGTAGCCTTCAGCCGGGGGCCATCTTTCAGCGGCAGGCGTTGATGGCGTCGCGGGTTTCCTGCGCCGCACGGGCGGCGGCTTCACGCCAGTCTTCATCGCTGCTGGCGTACAGTACGGCACGCGAGGAATTGATCATCATGCCGGTGCCTCGGCTGTTGATGCCTGCCCTGACTGTCTTGGGGATATCGCCGCCCTGGGCACCGATGCCGGGCACCAGCAGGGGGATGTCGTCGCCAATGCGTTGGCGGACGCGTGCCAGTTCTTCGGGCCGGGTTGCACCGACCACCAGGCCGCATTGTTTGTCCTGGTTCCATTGCCGGCGGACGACATCCGCAACACGCAGGTAAAGCGGGTCGCCGTCGCCGATCAGCAGTTCCTGGAAGTCCGCGCCACCGGAATTGGAAGTGCGGCACAGCACGATGATGCCGCGATCCTTCCAGCGCAGGTAGGGCTCGACCGAATCCGAACCCATGTACGGGCTGACCGTCACGGCATCGGCCTGGTAACGCTCGAAAGCTTCCAGCGCGTAGTGCTCGGCGGTGGAACCGATATCGCCGCGCTTGGCATCCAGAACCAGCACCTTATCGGGATGATGGCTGCGCAGGTGCGCGCACAAGGCTTCGAGCTGGGTTTCGGCGCCATGTGCGGCGAAGTGCGCGATCTGCGGCTTGAAACCACAGACATAGGGGGCGACCGCGTCGGCAATATCCCGGCAGAAACGGAAAATGGCGTCGGGCTGGGCGCCCAGGGAGTCCGGGAAGCGCTCGGGCAGGGGGTCCAGCCCGACCATCAGCAGGGAGTTGGAGCTGGTCCAGGCTTTTTCCAGTTTCTGGATGAAAGACATATCAGGCGTAGAAATCCGTTAGGGTTGAAGAAGCAGCCGCGCGGCAAGCAGCCGGACTGCCGCGCAGGGCGCGTCAGTGCAGCTTGACGCGCGAGTGGGTGCGCCGCACCAGCAGGCGGGCCAGCGCCAGCGAGGCCGTACGGCTGACGCCAAGGATGGCGCGGTGGTGCATCAGGTGCAGACTCATGTACATCATGCGTGCCAGCATGCCGCTCAGGAACAGGCCGCGACCGGTCAGCTTGCCCATGAGGCTGCCGACGCCGGCATCCTGGCCCAGCGATACCAGCGAACCATGGTCTTCATAGACATAGGGCTTGTCTTCCGGGGCTTCGCCTTTCAGGCGGGCGCCCAACTGGCGCGCCAGGTAGCTGGCCTGCTGGTGTGCTGCCTGGGCGCGCGCAGGCACCAGGCGTCCTTCGGTCCAGGGGGCGGCAGCGCAGTCGCCCATGGCATAGATGTCGGGGTCGGGCGTGCGCAATTGCTCGTCGACCATGACCTGGCCATTGCGATGCAGCGGCAGCTCAAGCTTTTGCAGCAGGTCGGGCGCGCTGATGCCGGCCGCCCACAGGCACATGTCGGCATGGAAGCGGCGGCCGTCGCGGGTCGTGACGTGGTCTTCCGTGACACTGGCAACCGCGCAACCGGTTTCGACGCGGATATCCAGGCTTTCCAGGCGGTCCTGGGCAGCCTTGGAAATGCGTTCCGGCAAGGCGGCCAGGATGCGTGGTGCGCCTTCGATCAGGGTGATAGCCAGGTCCAGCCTGGGGTTGAAGGCGGACAGGCTGTAGGCGCTCACTACGTGGCTGGCTTCGCGCAACTCCACGGCCAGCTCCACGCCGGTGGCGCCGCCGCCGACGATAACCAGGTGCAGGCGCGCTTCCGGATCGGTGGCCTTGGCCTGGTCGACGCGCAGCATGGCTTCGAGGATCTGCAGCCGAAAGGCCTCGGCAGCCTCGACGTTATCCAGTGTGACGGCGTGCTCCTGCGCGCCAGGCGTGCCGAAGAAGTTGGCCTTGCTGCCGATTGCCATGACGAGGATGTCGTAGGGCACCTCGCGTGGCGGGATCAGTTCACGGTTGCCGGGGCCGGCAATGGCGCCGATTTTCAGTACCTTGCGTTCGCGGTCGATGTCCAGCATCGGGCCAAGAATGAAGGAAAAATGGCAGATGTGCGCCAGCACCAGATAGGACAGGCCTTCCTGGTGGATATCCAGCGTGCCGGCTGCCACTTCATGCAGCGATGGCTTCCAGATGTGATAGGGCAGCGAGTCGATCAGCGTGACGGCTTGAGGGCCGTGACGCCGTCCCAGGCGGGCGGCCAGTTCCAGTCCGCCCGCGCCGCCGCCGACGATGACAACGCGGGGAGTGGGGGAAGTGGCACTGTGGCGATGTGCTGTCATGGTGCGTGGCGTGTAGGTGAAAGGGTAATTCTAAGGCATGCGGGGGCCGGACTGGGCGGGCGGCGCGGCATCGGCCGGGCACGTTTATTGCAGGAAGCGCGCTGCCAGGATGGTCAGCCAAACCACGGCGGTGAAGATCAGGCTCAGCATGACCGCCGCACTGCCCAGGTCCTTGGCGCGCCCCAGCAAGGGGTGGCGTTCCACACTGAGCGCATCGGCCAGCGCTTCGATGGCCGAATTCAGCAGCTCGACGACCAGGACGAGCAGTACCACACCGATCAGCATGAAGACTTCGCCGGTATTGCGGCCCAGGAAGAAGGCGGCGGGAATCAGCAGGATGGCCAGCGCCAGCTCTTGGCGGAAAGCGGCTTCGTATTTGATCGCGGCGCCGAAGCCCTGCAGCGAGTAGCGCAGCGCATTGAAAATGCGGCGCAGTCCGCCACGGCTTTTGAACGGCGAATGCTGCTGGGGGGAGGGGGGAGTTTGCGTCACGGTGTGGCGGCCTCATCAGGTGGCGGAGAACAGGCGGGGAGCGCAGCGGCGGCGCCCGGTCGGCCTGCCGGGAAGCATGCGTCAGCCAGGCGGGGCATGTCCCTGTGCGGACGTGATTTTACGTGAACCCTGTGACTCGTGGCTTTCTAGGTGATAGTCCGGCTATGCCGGGGCCGGTACCCGGCATTAGCATGAACGGGTACGGTGCGTCTGGCGCACCATGGGCCTTCAAATCCTGTGCCGCTGATGAATACACTGAACCTGCATGAGCGCATTGCCGCGCTGCGCGGCCTGTTCGAATTCGACGCCGTGCAACTGCTGGCCCATGCGCCGGGTAGCGACAGGCATGTCGAGGTATGGCGGCATGGCTACAACACGCTGTGTGCGACGGCGCTGGCGGTGGATTTCCCGCGCCTGTACCCGCCAGGCTTCACCCGTCGCTTCTCGCCGGTGGAACTCTTGCCGCCATCCATTTCAGAGTCTTCCGAAGGCATGTATCCACCTTTTCGGACCACGCGGCTTTATACCGGTGCGCTGCATGCCTATGGTTTCGAGGATGGCTTGACGCTGGAACTGGGCATTCAGGGCGGCTACTGCGGCCTGGCGCATTTTTCCTCACGCAAGGCGGGAATCTTCGACCGTCGTGCGCGGGAGCAGGCGCGCGGCGTGCAGGGCCTGCTGGAAAATTCAGTGCGCGAGCATCTGCCGCCAGTGGCCGGGCAGCAGGAAACCCTGTTGCTGCGTTTCGAGCCAGGGGAGGGCGGTGCGCTGGCCTTGGCGGGCAGGGTTCCGGCGGAGCTGGATGCGCAAGCGTTGGCTCAGGTTCTGCAGGCATGGCCGGCTGCGGCGCAGCCCTTGCATTGCTTCTGGCTGATGGGCCGGCGCAGCATGCGGCTTGCCGCCAGGCGGTTGCAACAGGGTGGGGTGCTTGCCAGCCTGTATCCTGCACTGCCGCCGCATGGGATCAGTCTGCGTGAACTGCAAGTTCTGAGTTGGCTGATGGCCGGTCTGCCGGACCGGGAAATCGCGGCTTGCATGGGCGTGGGCGAGCGTACCGTGCATACGCATGTGGCCGGGCTGCTGGTCAAGCTGGGGCTGGAACGGCGTGTTCAGGCAGCTGTGCAGGCAGCCGTGAACGGTTGGTATTTGCCGGACCGGCAAGGCCGGATACTGGCGGCGTTGGGGACATTGGGGGCTTCAGGCTCCTGAACGGTGAAGTGCTGCCGGGCAGCAGCAAGGCAGGCGCCGCCCGGCCGGTGCGCTAGCGGATATCGGCCAGCAGCGGAACGACTTCATCGACGGCGGCGCGCTCGGCGGGTTGCAGGGTGTCGCCACCCATGCCGGCCAGGAAGTCTCCGTAAGGATCGGCCAGCGAGCGTACGCCGGTCAGTTCCTCGATGACGGCCAGGCCGCAGAAAGGCAGGTAGTGAGGGCTGTAACCGCCTTCCTGGACAAACACGATGCGTCCGTCGCAGATCTCCGTGGCGCAATCTATGGCCCGGCGCGCCATTTGCCGGAAACCAGTGGCGGTGACCATCATGCGCGCCAGCGGGTCAAGCATGCTGGCATCGAATCCGGCGCCGACGATGATGAGTTGCGGCCGGTAGGTGCGCAGCGCCGGCAGCACCACCTGATCCATGGCGTACAGATAGGCGGCGTTGCCGCCACCGGGCGGCAGCGGGACATTGATGTTGTAGCCGTGGCCAGGGCCTTCGCCGCGTTCGGAGCGATAGCCGGAATCGGCGGGGAAGCATAGATGCTGGTGCAGCGAAATAGTCAGCACGGAAGCGTCGCGCCACCAGATGTCCTGTGTGCCGTTGCCGTGGTGTACGTCCCAGTCGAGGATGGCGACCCTGTCCATGCCCAGTACCTCGCGGGCGTAGCCGGCCGCGACCGAAGTGTTGTTGAAGATGCAGAAGCCCATGGCCGCATCGTGGGGGGCGTGGTGGCCGGGCGGATTGACCAGTGCATAGCCCGAGGACAGGTCGCCGCTGGCTACCTTACGGGTCAGTTCAATGGCGCCGCCAGCAGACAGGCGGGCGATCTCCAGGCCGCCATTGCCCATCATGGTGATGCCATCACCCGTATCGCCGCCAGTGGGCAGGTTGCTGACGCGCTTCATGTTTTCCAGATGCGCGGCGCTGTGGGCGCGCAGGATGTCGGCATCGCTGGCTTCTATCGCAGCAACCGGCGTCAGGTGCTCTATCTGGCCGGAAGCGCACACCAGCTCATGGAAACGACGCTTGGTATCAGGGTGCGCCAGGTGATGGCTGATGGGTTGCATGCGTGCGGCCAGATTGGCTGCCGCGAGGCTGCCGGTGCCAGTATCGACCCAGCCGTAAAGCGTGTTCCAAACGTATCCGATGGCCATGCGTGTCTCCTTGTTGTCGTTGGGGATGGCAGGCTCATGGTAGGCAGGATGGCTTGAATGCGCCTCCGTAGATTTGCGGAGCCGCAGGCCAGGGTTTGCCTGGGGGCATCACGTGAAACGCCCCGCCAGGATGACTCCTGGCGGGGCGTTTGTCGCAACGGCCGGGGAGGGTGAGGCTCTCCCCGGCAGAGGCAGGCGTAGGCTTAGAAGCCCATGCCGCCCATGCCGCCCATGTCGGGCATGGCCGGCGCGGCCGGCTTGTCTTCGACGATTTCGACGACAGCGGCTTCAGCGGTCAGCAGCAGGCTGGCGATGGAAGCAGCGTTTTGCAGGGCATTGCGGGTCACCTTGGTGGGATCCAGCACGCCTTGCTCGACCAGGTCGGCGTACTCGCCGGTGGCAGCGTTGTAGCCGTAGTTGCCCTTGCTGTTCAGCACGGTGTTGACGACCACGCTGGACTCTTCGCCAGCGTTTTCGACGATGGTGCGCAGCGGCGCTTCGATGGCGCGCAGGATCAGCTGGATACCGGCGTTCTGGTCAGGCGTATCGCCCTTCAGGTCGGCAACCGCTTGCTTTGCACGCAGCAGCGCCACGCCGCCGCCAGCCACCACGCCTTCTTCCACAGCAGCGCGGGTAGCGTGCAGGGCGTCTTCAACGCGGGCCTTCTTTTCCTTCATTTCCACTTCGGTGGCAGCACCGACGCGGATCACGGCCACACCACCAGCCAGCTTGGCGACGCGCTCTTGCAGCTTCTCGCGGTCGTAGTCGGAGGAAGCTTCCTCGACTTGCAGGCGGATTTGCTTGACGCGGGCTTCGATGCTGGCAGCAGCACCGGCGCCGTCGATGATGGTGGTGTTTTCCTTGCCCACTTCGATGCGCTTGGCCTGGCCCAGCTCTTCCAGCGTGGCCTTTTCCAGCGACATGCCGGTTTCTTCGGAGATCACCGTGCCGCCCGTCAGGATGGCGATGTCTTCCAGCATGGCTTTGCGGCGGTCGCCGAAGCCAGGCGCCTTGACGGCGGTGGTCTTCAGGATGCCACGGATGTTGTTGACCACCAGGGTCGCCAGGGCTTCGCCTTCGACGTCTTCGGCGATGATCAGCAGCGGACGGCTGGACTTGGCAACTTGCTCCAGCACCGGCAGCAGGTCACGGATGTTGCTGATCTTCTTGTCGTAGATCAGGATGAAGGGGTCATCCAGGGCGGCAACTTGCTTTTCCTGGTTGTTGATGAAGTAGGGCGACAGGTAGCCGCGGTCGAATTGCATGCCTTCGACGACGTCCAGCTCGTTTTCCAGCGACTTGCCGTCTTCGACGGTGATGACGCCTTCCTTGCCGACCTTGTCCATCGCGTCAGCGATGATCTGGCCGACGGAGGAATCGCTGTTGGCCGAGATGGAGCCAACCTGTGCGATTTCCTTGCTGGTGGTGATGGCCTTGCTCTGGCTCTTCAGTTGCTCGACGATGGCGACGACAGCCTTGTCGATACCGCGCTTCAGGTCGATCGGGTTGAAGCCGGCGGCAACGTACTTCAGGCCTTCTTGAACGACGGCCTGGGCCAGCACGGTGGCGGTGGTGGTGCCGTCACCGGCGTTGTCGTTGGTACGCGAAGCGACGTCTTTGACGAGCTGTGCGCCGATGTTTTCGAACTTGTCCTTCAGTTCGATTTCCTTGGCGACGGAAACGCCGTCCTTGGTCACCAGCGGGGCGCCGAAGGAGCGTTCCAGCACAACGTTGCGGCCTTTCGGGCCCAGGGTGGTCTTGACGGCGTTGGCGAGGATATTGACGCCACGGACGATGCGCACGCGGGCGTCATCACCGAACAGAACTTGCTTGGCAGCCATTGTGTTATTCCTTACTAGAGATCTGTGTAGGGTGGATCAGGCTTGGAATCAGCTTACTGAATCACGGCAAGGACTTCGTCCTCGCGGATGACCAGCAGCTCTTCGCCATCGACCTTGACGGCCTGGCCGGCATACTTGCCGAACAGCACCTTGTCGCCGACCTTCAGGTCGACCGGCAGCACCTTGCCGTCTTCGGTCTTCTTGCCGGGGCCGACGGCCAGGACTTCGCCTTGGTCGGGCTTCTCAGCGGCGCTTTCGGGGATAACGATGCCGGAGGCAGTCTTGCGTTCGTTGTCCAGACGCTTGATGATCACACGATCATGCAGGGGACGCAGGGCCATGAAGAACTCCTGTATATCTAGCTAAGGTTTGAATGAGGTAACAAAACCAATTTGGTAATGCAGGGGCCGAAAGGCTTGTTAGCACTCGACGGCCTTGAGTGCTAATTATAAGGACGGCTTTGCATTTTTCAAGGGGGAATGATCCGAGGTCTGCCCGGCGCCACCGGACGGCATGCGCTGGGGGCGCAGACGTTTTGTGCTTCTCGCCCTCGATTGCATTGATGCAACAGAATGCAGTGCCAACCCCAAGAGCAAGTGGATTCCGGCTGCATTGGAAAATATGGATGAGTATAATTCTCAATCCTGATTTTCAGTCTATGCGCTTGGAGCGTGCTTCATGAGTCAACCGGCGGACGCGGCGGCCATCGCCGAAACCATGTATGTGGCGCATCACCGCTGGCTGCTGGTGCGCCTGCGCAATAAGCTGGGCAATAACGAAGAGGCGGCAGATCTGGTGCAGAACACGTTCGTGCAGGTGCTGACATCGCGCGAACTGGACAGGATCAAGGAACCGCGGGCCTACCTCACAACCATCGCGCAGAACCTGCTGGCCAATTATTTCCGCCGCCAGGCTCTGGAAAGGGCATATCTGGAAGCCCTGGCCAGCCTGCCGGAAGCCATGGCGCCCTCAGTCGAAACCCGCGCCATCGCGCTCGAAACCCTGCAGGAGGTGGACAGGCTGCTGGCCGGCGTGCCGCGCCAGGCGCGCCAGGCTTTCCTGATGGCCCAGGTTGATGGCATGACGCACGCCGAAATTGCGCAAGCCCTGGATATTTCGATTGCGACAGTAAAACGCCGCATTCTGGTTGCTGCGCAGCGCTGCTATTTTGCGGACCTGCTGGACTGACATTCGGTACGAGGCAAGGGAGCGGGCATGGCGGAAAAACAGATACTGAATGAAAGCGAAACCGCCGGGCAGGTCACTCCGGGGGCCGCGCGCGAGGCCTTGAACTGGCTGCTGCGCATGCAGTCCGGTGATTTTCCTGCACGCCAGCGGCTGGCATGGCAACGCTGGCGCGCCGCCAGCCCGACGCATGAATCCGCCTGGCAGCGTATTGAACAGGTCAACCGCCGGCTGGGTGTGCTGGATTCTGCACCGGTTGCCATGCATGCCCTGGATGCTTCCGGGCGTGTCAGGCGCCGCAACCTCAAGTTGCTGGGTGGCATGGCGGGGCTGGGCCTGGTGGCGCTGGGCGGGCGCGAGATTTTCAACTGGCGTTTCGGCGGCGCCTATATCAGTGGCATCGGCGAGCTGCAGGCTGCGACGCTGCCTGATGGTTCGCGCCTGCTGCTCAATACCGATTCTGCGGTGGACCTGTTGGCCGATGAGCAGGGCTATATCCTGGTGCTGCGCCGTGGGGAAATCATGATTACCACTGCGGCGGGCCTCGTGGCGCCCTTCAGGTTGCGTACGGCCTACGGAGCCCTGCGTACCCCAGCGGCGAGTTTTCTTGTCCGGGATGAATCGACAGCCTGCCGGGCCGGCGTGCTCACGGGCAGTGTGGAGATCAGTCCGGCCGATGACCTGCAGGCGAGCTATCTGGTGCAGGCTGGGCAGCAGACTCGTTTTTCCAGGGCGGCGGCGGCCGGTCTGGAGGCCTTGCCGCCTCATGCCAGTGCCTGGACCGACGGCATGCTGATTGCAGTGGATATGCCCTTGTCACGTTTCCTGGCCGAGCTGGGCCGTTATCGCCATGGCATTCTGCGCTGCGCGCCGGAGATCGCCGACTGGCGAATTTCCGGCTCCTACCCTGTGGCAGATACCGAGCGCGCGCTGGCGGCGCTGGTCCGGGCGTTACCCGTTGTCGTGAAAAAACGTACGGATTACTGGGTTACCGTCGAAGCCCGCTGAACGTCAGGCGCGGTGTTGCCAAGGCTGGATGTGGCCGCCAGACGCAGGCCAGGCGGGATGTCCTGGCCTGCTCCGGTGGTAGCGGGCCTGGGATAAAAAAAGTGAGCTGTTTTTTCGTGTCGCGTGTCAGGTTAGGTAATACGACACTTTCCAGGGGCGGGCCTGTCCCGTTGCAGCATGAAAAAACGGAGTTTCAGACAAATGCCAGCGCCAGCAATGCGCCCGGGCGTGGTGCTTGCCACGCTGTTGTGCTGCGCCGCTGCGCTGGGGCACAGCGCAGGCGCCAGCGCACAGCCCGCAGCTGCCGCGCAGGCGGACAGTCTGCATGATTTCCAGATTGGCGCCGGGCCGCTGGATCAGGCGCTGGCAACTTTCGGCCGCATTTCCGGCGGCTTGATTTCCTACGATGCCAGGCTGGCTGCAGGGAAAAGTACTTCCGGTCTGCAAGGCAGCTACAGCTTGGAGCGGGGGCTGGCGCAATTGCTGCGCGGCACCGGCTTGCAGGCCAGGCGGCTGGAACGCGGCGGCTGGTTGCTGGAACCGGTTCCAACCTCAGCGAGCCGGCCAGTCGTCCTCGATACCGTGGAAGTGACCGCTGATGCGCCTTCGCCCAAGGATGAGGTGTATCGCACGGCTGGTTCGGTCAATTACCTGACGCGTGAAGATATCGAACTGTTCCGTGGCACTTCGGTAGGCGATATTTTCCAGGGCATTCCCGGCGTGCTGGTCGGGGAAAACCGCAACTCAGGCGGCCTGGATATCAATATCCGCGGGATGCAGGGGCAGGGCCGCGTACCGGTGCTGCTGGACGGTTCGCGCCAGGAAACCACGGTGTACCGGGGCTATGCCGGGGTCTCGTCACGCACCTATATCGACCCCGACCTCATCGGTGGCATCCAGATAGACAAGGGGCCGACGATGGACGCTGGCGGCACTGGCGCAATTGGTGGGCTGGTGAGCATGCGGACCATCAATGCCGACGATATTGTCATGGATGACAACAGCTTTGGTATCCGTGTGCGGGGCCAGGCCATCGGCAACAACAGCGGTTCGGCGCCACCGCCGGGCACGCCTGCCGGCTATCACCTGGGGAATTTCGGTGACGATGGCGTTTACCGCACGGATTGCGCCCGGCCCGATATCTGCAGCCAGCAGCATCCCGGTCAGCCTCGTACCTATGAGCTGCCGGACAGCTTTGCGCCGGATGTCGGCATGAACCGGCCATCCTGGTACATGCCGAAAAGCTGGGCGGGCAGCCTGGCCATCGCCCAGCGTTTCGACAAGGTGGACCTCGTGGCGGCAGTCGCCAAGCGTACCCAGGGCAATTACTACGCGGGCACCCATGGCCCCACTCCCTATATGGACCTGTCGGACACGGTCAAGAAACCGTTCTATACCGAAGTCCGGCCCTCGCGCGAGGGCGCCACCCGGTTTCGGGCGGGCGAACGCATCGTCAACAGCAACTATGACAGCCGCTCTGCGCTGGTGAAGGCCAAGGTCTTTCTGCCGGCAGACCAGGAACTGGAAATGAGCTGGATGCGTTACCAGAGCGATTACGGTGAATTGATGCCGTCGCAATTACTTTGGTTCGGCAGCGTGCGCCAGACCGATAACAGCCATGTGACGGCCAATACCTATACCACGCGCTACCGCTGGCAGCCGGTCGACAATGCGCTCATCGACCTGCGCGCCAATCTCTGGCATACCCGTACCAACAGCGCCAATACCTTCTACTACTTCGAAATTGGCGACCAGAGCTACACCGAAGGCAGCAGCGACGTTGCAGAGCTGTACAAGCGTACCGGCCTGGATCTTACCAATACCTCGCGTTTTGCCGCCTGGGGTGAGCCAGAATTGCGCTACGGTTTTTCTTTGCAGCGCGAGGATGTTAAACCGGTAGGCAATTCTTCAGGTGGTTGGACCAATACCCGCCCTGAGGATGTACGAGACGGGGAGCGGCACGAGTACAGCGCCTTCGTCGCGTTCAAATGGAAGGTGCTGCCGCAGGTGACGATGGATGCGGGTTTGCGGCATACCCGCTACAAGGCAGAAGACCACAAGCCGCAGGCGCTCAAGCAGGATAACCCCTTGTGCGTGGACACGAACGGCGACGGCCAGTGCGATCCGGTCTACAACCGGTCGCGCAACCATGGCACGGCGCCGCTGGCCAGCCTGACCTGGGAACCGCTGGACGGCTTGCAACTGTACGCCCGCTATGCCGAGGCCTTCCGTATGCCTAGCCTGTTCGAAAGCACCCAGGGCCTGTCGGTGTCGCCAACGCTGGATATCGAACTGCAGCCCGAACATGCCAAAAATCGGGAAATCGGGCTGAACATCCTGCATGACGGTCTGCTGACCGACAAGGACAAGTTCCGGGTGAAGCTGGCGTACTTCCGCAATCACACCAAGGATTACCTCACTCGTACCTCGGTCAATCTTTGGGAGCAGCCTTCCGGCAACAGCAACGACTTCTTCCGCCTGCGCAATATCGACAGTGTCAGCGTGCATGGCACGGAATTGCTGTTGGAGTACGACACCGGCCCGTATTTCATGGAGCTGGGCGGCACCAAGTACCAGAAGATCGAGGTGTGCCACCACGGCAGCCTGCGCCGCTACGACTGCACCAATTACGGGGTGGCCAACAGTTATTTCAACAACATGATTCCGCCGCGCTGGCACGCGTCGGCCAAGGTGGGTACGCGGCTGTTCGACCGGCGCCTGACGATGGGGGTTCGCGGCACCTTCATGGGCCAGCGCAACATGGGCACTTTCCATGACGACACCAAGAACGGATTCCTGCGTCCGGTGATGTGGCACGAATACAAGGTGTTCGATTTCTTCGCGAGCTGGCGCGTCAACGACCATTTCAGCCTGGACTTCAATATCGACAACTTTACGGATCGCTATTACCTGGATGCGCTCAGCCTGGGCCTGGTGCCTGCCCCCGGGCGCACTGCCAGATTGAGCGGAACCCTGCAATTCTGACGCCTCAGGTCGGGCGGAAAAGGAACTACATGTCATGAAAATTTCATTGAGAAATCTGTTTGCAGGCCTGGGGTCTGCGCTGCTGGTCGCCGCTTGCGGCGGCGATCATGCTGGCGGCCTGGAGACGGGCGGCAACGGCAACTCGGGCCAGGGCCGTCCCGTGGCCAACGCCGGGACCACGCAAAGTGTGGCGGCAGGCAGCACGGTGACGCTGGATGGCAGCTTGAGCACCACGCCTTCCGGCACGTTGGGCTACCAGTGGACGCTGGTGGACAAGCCGGCCGAAAGCACGGCCGAACTGCAGGGTGCGACCAGCGCGCGTCCGAGCTTCGTGGCCGACAAGGTTGGCCGCTACGAGGCGGATCTGGTTGTCAGCAATGGCAGTGCCAGCAGCGATCACGCCCGGGTGGTGGTCATGGCGGGCAACAAGGACCCGATCGCGGATGGCCCGACGACCCTGATGAACGAACTGGTGGACGGCTGGGTGCAGCTGGATGCCAGTTACAGCCAGCCGCCGGCTGGCGGCGATCCGAGCGGCCTGGTCTATCAGTGGAATGTCACCGACCCCAAGGGCGCGGCAGTTCAGTTGTTCGACAGCAAGTCCGCGCGGCCCGGCTTCATTCCTGCCACCGATGGCCTGTACCTGGCCAAGCTGGTCGTGCTGTATGGCGCCCGCTCCAGCAGCGAGTTCGTTATCTCCGTCAACGTAACCAAGGCCAATACTCAACCCGTGTCCCATGTGGGCGGTGAGAACGGCAAGTATGCCGGAGTGCGGGGCCAGGGCGTGCAGCTGGATGGATCGCAGAGTTCGGATGCGGATGGCGATGCGCTGAGCTACACCTGGACCCTGGTGCCATATCCGGATATCAACAACGGCAAATACATGCCGTACTCCAATGCGCGCCTGGAAAATGCGGATTCGGCCACGCCGACCTTCCATGCGGACCGTGCAGGGATCTATTCCGTGCAGCTGCACGTGTTTGATGGCGTGGCGCGCAGCCAGGCGAGAACCGCGACGGTCACGCTCACCAAGCCGGAAGGGGCGGAGAACACTCCGCCAGTCGCACACCTGCGTGAATACTATCCGCTCAACGAAGCTGAAATGAGTGTCTGGGGCTATGCCTATTTCTACAGCGATTCCTACGACCTGGATGATGACAAGCTGAGCTACAAGTGGGAATGGGGCGAAACGCCTGTCGGCTTCAACAAGACCGATCTCAGCGGTCGGGCGAACAGCGCCAGCGTTTCCTTCATTCCGACGGCCGATGGCAAGGCCACCGGCACACCGGTGGAGGGGTATTACACGATTTACCTGACCGTCAACGACGGTCAGGTGGACAGCCAGCGTGTGACCCAGACCATTCATGTGCGCACGGGGGCCAATAAGCGGCCGACGGCCTCGGTCAAGACTGATTTCCCGGCAGTCATGGTGGGCAGCGAGGCCTGGTTCGACGGTTCGACCAGCTCTGACCCCAACGACGGCACGCTGGGCCTGAAATACCAGTGGCGTTGGGTTACCCGGCCAAAGGGCAGCACTGCGGAATTCAGCGCGCCGACTGCCGCGCGCACGAGCTTCGTGCCGGACGTGGCCGGCGCCTTCACGGCTGAATTGATCGTCACGGACAATGACGGGACGCCGAGCAAGGAATCCGAATGGAGCGCCATGCCGGTGACCGGCACCATCATGGCGAAAAAGACCAACAACAAGCCGGTTGTGCGTTTCCTGGGCGTGAATTACAACGTTCTGACTGGTACTTCGCCAGGCCTGGATAGCGAAACCGGCTTGTATGTCTACACGCTGGGCAAGGACTCTACCGGTTCATGCCAGACCATGGATGCTTCGCGGCGCGGCAGTTTCGACAACTTCACGGTCTCGGCGCGGGCCCACGATCCTGACGGCGACACGCTGTTTTACGACCTTACCCTGGAGCAGCCGGCCGGCAGCGATTTTCAGCGTTCCTATACCGGCCAGGTCGGTGCCAGCGGCAATATTGGTGTGCAATTGTGCGATTTTCGGATTCCCGGCGATTACAAATTCACGCTGCAGGTATCGGACAGCTTTGAACTGACGGAACCGCAAACGCTGACGGTCAGGGTAGAGCCGCAACCTGCCGACTTCAGCACGCTGAAGCTGGAGCATGCGTCGCCAGCCAATGACTGGACGCCGCAGCTGGGCGAAGCTGGCCGTGAAGGTTTCAATGTGCTGTACCGTTTGGATCAGGGGAATTACACCCAGTGGGAGTGCGCCTTCACGTGCAAGCCTTCTTATGAGGAATACGGCCAGGGCGGTGTGATGGAGTACTACCGGCTGACAGCGGTGGGCCGCGATTACACGATCAAGGAAGTCGAACGCTCGGTCAAGCTGTTCTATCCGGCGGCCGAGGGCCAGCCGGCTTATACCGGCGACTTCCCCAATTCGGCCAGCTACCTGCCCGAGTTCGTCAATCTGCCGACCGTGATCCGGGCTGGCGAGTCTGTGGTGTTCGGGCTGCGGTTGCCGCCGTCGCCGCCGCGTCGCACCCGCCAGAATACCCAGAGCGGGGATATGTACCACTACACCTGGGTCTTCCATGTGCCGGAACTGCTGACGCAGAACAGCACGGGTTCTGACATTACCGGCCGCTTCACGCGTTCGCAGCGTCTGGATGTTCCCTTCCTGCCATGATGCCGTGACGAACTGCCGGCGCTTGTTGCCGGCAGCTATCCGAGGGTTTGAACGACCGCCAGACCACACCCGTGACCTGGCGGTTTGTTGTTCCTGTGCACATACCCGGCGCAGGAACTGTTCCGGATTCCAGATTTATTCAATGGGAAGCATTATCATAATCAGCCTATTCTCTATCCCGGTTAGGCAGGCCAGACATGACTTCAAGTTCCACGGCGGGCAAAGACAGCTTGCAGACGCTCTATGCCAGCCATTACGGCTGGCTGGTCGGATGGTTGAAGCGCCGCGTGGAATCGCCGGTGGATGCGGCGGATTTCGCGCAGGATACCTTCGTGCGGCTGTTGGCGCGCGGCAGGCCGCTGGAGCAGGATAAAGAACCGCGGGCATTGCTGGCGCATATTGCCAAGGCCCTGCTGATCGACCATTGGCGTCATCGCGCTGTCGAGCAGGCTTTCCTGGATGCGTTGGCCGCCCAGCCCGAGCCTCTGGTGTCCTCGCCCGAAGACATCGCATTGGTACGCGAAGCCCTGCTGCGCATAGATGCAATGCTGGCCGGCATGCCCGAGAAGACTCGTGTGATTTTCCTGCTGTCGCGTATCGACGGCCTGAAATATGCGGAGATCGGTGAACGTCTGGGGATGGCCGAAATTTCGGTCAAGCGCCATATGCGCCGCGCCTGGATCGCTTGCCTGGAGCTGGCGTGAGCCGCAGCGCCACGAGGACAATCATGGCTGCAGAGGACATTCCGGGTGACGTGCTGGGCGAGGCCGCTGATTGGCTGATGCGCATGCAGGAAGGGGATCTGAACAGCCAGGAAGTCCGTCGTTTCAAGGCATGGTGCGAACGCAGCCGCCAGCATGCGGAAGCCTGGCGACGCGTGCAGGTGGTGCTGGGAACCTTCGAGCAGGTGCCGGAATCCCTGGGGCAACGCCTGATTCCCGAAATGGCGGCCAGCATGGAGCAGCGCCGGCGCAACCGTCGGCGCATGCTGGCAGGCCTGGGGTCATTGGCCATCATCGCGCCGGCCTCCTGGATGTCTCTGCGCCATACGCCGGCGCATTGGAAATTGTCTGCGGATTACCGTACCGGTATCGGTGAAATCCGCGAGATTATCCTGCCCGATGCCAGTCTGGCCGTCATGAATACGGCCAGCGCCATCGAAGTGCAGTTCAGCGCCACGGAGCGCAGGGTGAGGCTGCTGGCTGGGGAAATCCTCATACGTACGCAGCCGGACACTCAGGCGCATGCCCGGCCCTTCCTGGTGCAGACCGGGCAGGGCACGGCGCAGGCCCTGGGAACGCACTATAGCGTGCGGCAGTATGAAGACAGCACCCAGGTGGCAGTTTTCGAGGGGCAGGTGCTGGTGAGGCGTACCGGCAGCGAGACGCCGCTGGCGGTTCTGTCCCCAGGCCGGTCCTTGAAATTTGGGGCGCATGGCGAGCCGCAGACGCAGGCTGTTGATGAAACGGCGCTGATGTGGCGCAATGGCATGCTGCTGGTGCGCGACATGCCCCTGGCGGAATTGTTACAGGAACTGGGGCGCTATCGCCATGGCTTGCTGCGCTGTTCAGAGCGTGCCGCCGGCCTGCGGGTGTCGGGTGCCTTCCCGGTGGACGACACCGATGCCAGCCTGGCATTGCTGGCCGAAACCTTGCCTGTGCACGCGCTGCGTCGCACCCGTTACTGGGTCACGCTGGTGATGCAGGACGAAGCGGGCTGAAAGCGCACGCAGGCTCCGCAAAGAGCAGCGGTTGGCGGCAGAGGCGGCATTGTTTGCCGGGCCGCCATGGAAGAAATAAAAAAACATAGTGATACCTGTTCTCTTTTCATCCGGTATATGAGGTGAAGGAACTCGGGCTGGCCTGGCTGGCCGCGTGGTTCCGTAGCACTAGGGATGAAATGTGAACAAGTTGTCAATTGCAGGGCCGGGCGTTCGCCGCCTTGCGCCGGGCGCGGCGCTTCGCGCCCATGTCAGGCATGTCCTCGCCAGCCGGCTGGGATACGTGCTGCTGGGGTTGAGCGCTTCGATGCTGGTCGGCAGCCAGATGGAGGTGCAGGCCCAGGCGCTTGCCGCCCCGGGGGCGGCGCCTCGCCAGTCCTACGTTATTGCTGCTGATACGCTCAGCAATGTGTTGGCTGAATTTGCCGCGCGCGCTGGCGTGCCCTTGTCCTTTGATCCCGCGATGCTGGATGGCTTGCACAGCCAGGGCTTGCAAGGGGATTTCAGCGTGACCCAGGGCTTTGCCCGTATTCTTGCTGGTACCGGGTTCGAGATCGAGCGGCGTGCCAACGGCTACGCCTTGAAACCCGCGCCACATGCCGGCATTTCCGAGCTGGATACCGTCATCGTGCAGGGCGAGCACCGGCCGCAGGACGAGGTGTATCGCACGGCAGCGTCAGTCAACTATCTGTCGCGTGACGACATCGAGCGATTTCGCGGCACGTCCATCGGCGATATCTTCCAGGGAACGCCTGGCGTGCTGGTCGGCGAGAACCGCAACTCCGGCGGCCTGGACGTGAATATTCGCGGCATGCAGGGGCAGAGCCGGGTGCCGGTACTGGTGGATGGCGCACGCCAGGAAACCACGGTGTATCGCGGCTACTCGGGGGTGTCGTCCCGTTCATATGTCGATCCCGACCTGATCGGCGGCATTGAAATCAGCAAGGGGCCAGTCAATGGGGTGGGGGGCGTAGGCGCTACCGGCGGAGTAGTGGCCATGCGCACCATCAATGCCGATGACATCATCCGGGACGGCAAGGACTGGGGCATACGGGTACGCGGCAGCACTTCCGGTAATAGCAGTGCCGCGCCGGCGCCGGGTACGACCGGCGGAGTGCAGAATACGGGCACCTTCCATGACAATTGCGCCGTGCCTTCGCTGTGCAAAGGCCAGTTCGCGATGCCCGACAGCCACCGGACCGACAGCGCGTTCGACCGGCCGGCGCTGCTGGACCCGTACAGCTACGCGGCCAGTGTCGCGGGTGCCTGGCGCACGGAGTCTCTGGACCTGGTCGCGGCGTTTTCCAAGCGCCGCCAGGGTACCTACTATGCCGGCAAGCACGGTCCGACACCGGAGCTGACCTATTCCAAAGTCTCCGAACCCTTTCTGGACAAGGTGACTATTGACTATCAGGGCGCCACGCGTTTCTATGGCGGCGAACGGGTCATCAACAGCAATAGCGAAAGCAATTCGCAATTGCTCAAAGGCAAGCTGCGCCTGCCGGCCGACCAGCAGGTCGAGCTGAGTTATTTGCGCTATCACAGCGAGTACGGCGAACTGATGCCGTCGCAATTGCTCTGGTTCGACAAGATCCGCCAGACCAGCAACAGCGAAGTGACGGCACAGACTGCCACGGCCCGCTACGAGTGGGACCCGGCGGATTCTGCGCTGATTCATCTGAAGACCGGTGTCTGGTACACCCACACGGAAAGTGTCAATCGCAATTATTCCGACGAACTGGGCGAACTGGTTCAGGAAAAAGATCCGGAAAAAGAGCGCTACAAGCGTTTTGGCGCGGACCTGTCGAATGAATCGTTGTTTACGTTTCTGGGCGAACATCGCCTGAATTACGGCGGTTCGTTCCAGCGCGAAGATATCGGCCTGGTACAGCCTGGCGTGGATGCGTTGTATGCCTCGGGCCGCTCGGGCTATCGCCATGAAACCAGCCTGTTCGTGGACTGGCATTGGCAGCCTGCGCCGGCATGGAATCTGAATGCCGGCTTGCGCTATCAGCGGGCGCGCAGCCATGACAACAAGCGTCAGGTAGCGTCCTACATAGAGAAGTGCACTGCTGTCGGGCCGGATGGGCGTTGTGAAGGCGGGTCTATCGCGGTGCCGCCCGAACAGTGTGGCTGGGAGGGCCCTTGCGACCATCCCCAATACTACGACGTACGCACCAGCGGCACTTCGCCCATTTTCAGCGTGAGCTGGGAGCCTTGGATGAATGGCCTGCAGTTCTATGCACGCCATGCGCAAGCCTATCGCATGCCCAGCCTGTTCGAGTCCACCCGGGGGTGGTCGGCCGCGCCGATCCAGAACACGGCCTTGAAGCCCGAACATGCCATCAACCGGGAAGTCGGCATGAACCTGCTGAGCGAAGGTGTGCTGGCCAGCAATGACAGGCTGGCCGCCAAACTGGCGTATTTCCGCAATCACACCAAGAACTATCTGACGCGCACTTTCCCCAATGCCTGGGAGGACACGGGAGAGGATTTCGTCATGCGCAACGTGGAAAGCGTCAAGGTGCGCGGCATGGAAGCGACCCTGGATTATGACGCCGGCTGGGTCTACACGCGCCTGTCCGGCACCCGCTACAACTTCGTCGAGGTTTGCCAGGTCGGCGGTACCCACCGCGTTCACGAGTGCACGGATTACGGTCTGGCCACTTCCTATTTCAACGACATGATTCCGCCCAAGTGGCACGCCAGCCTGCAACTGGGCACTCGCATGTTCGAAGGCAAGCTGGATGTCGGCGCCCGGGTCACCCTGATGGGCAAGCGAAATCAGGTGCCGCGCTTCAACAACGACACTGCCCGTGGCTTCGTCCAGCCGGTGCAATGGCATGCCTATCAGCTGGTGGATGTCTATGCCAGCTATCGCGTGAGTGATGCTTTTTCGGTCGATTTCAACATCGACAACCTGACTGACCAGTACTACCTGGACCCGCTCAGCCTGGGCCTGGTGCCGGCGCCTGGCCGCACCGCGCGCCTGGGCGTGACCCTGAATTTCTGATGCCCGGCGCCTGATGGCCGTGCTGTCTTTCCTTTAATAGAGACACTTATGAAACTACAGAGTTATTTTGTGATGCTGAGCTTGCCTGTCGCGCTTGCCGCGTGCGGAGGCGGTGGCGGTGATGACGGTCCGTCACGCACGGCCCCTGTTGCCAAGGCGGGCGCGGCCCAGACGGTGAAAATGGGCAGCGTCGTGACGCTGGATGGCGGCGCGAGCGTCAATGGTTCGGAGGGCGGCGCGCTGGTTTACGCCTGGTCCATGACACAGCAGCCGCCGGGCAGCGGCGCGATCCTGAGCGCCGCCGATGTCATGCAGCCCCGTTTTACCGCGGATATGCCGGGTCATTACAAGGCAAGCCTGACGGTCAGTGACAATACTGGCGCCAGCGTGCCGGATACGGTGACCATTACGGCGACGACGGATGTGCCGGTTGCCGTTATCGAAGCGCCGGGCCAGGCCAGCCTGGGGCAAACCGTCATTCTGGATGGCAGCGGCAGTGTTGCGCCGACCGGATCCACGGGCAGCTTGCAATATCAGTGGACGCTCGTGGCGCCCGAGGGCAGCCAGGCCGTCCTCAATGATGCCGCCGCTGCCAAACCCAGCTTTGTCGCAGATAAGGAAGGGCGCTATCAGGTGACCTTGAGCGTGAGCCATAATGGCCAGGCCAGTGAGCCGCGCCAGCTGGAAGTGAATATCAAAACCACCAACCGGCCGCCTGTTCCGGTTGCCAAGGTTCTGACGGCAGGAGGCGCGGCGGTCACCCCCACCAATGACGAACCGCCTTACCGGTACCAATTCGAGCGCGGTGTGCCGGTGGTGCTGGATGCCAGCGCATCGACCGACCCCGATGGCGACAAGCTCAGCTACCGCTGGTATCTGTTCCATAACAGCCCGGGCGCCGGTTACAGCGTGGTTGGCCTCTCGCAGCCGCAGGCTTCCCGCCAATCACCCGAGCAAGTCTTTACGGGTGAAAAAATGACCTTTACGCCGGATGTGTCGGGCGATTGGTCGGTTCAGCTGATTGCGTTTGACGGGACGACAACAGCCGATACCTCTGTCAAGTTCAAGACCACCAAGCCTGCGGGCGTGCCCAATAGCAAACCGGTGGCCCGTCTCCTGCCGCCGGAGGCGCCTCGCGATATCCAGCGAAGCTCGGACCCGGTCTGGCTATCACCGGTATCTTATGACGTGGATGGCGAAGCACTGACTCATTATTTCCGCTGGGTGGAAACGCCCGCCGATTTCACGCCTCCCGATCTGTCCGAACAGCATTCGTTCATGTCGTTTACGCCGACGAAGCTGGGCAAATATGTCATCGAACTGATTTCCGAGGAAGCCGGCGGCTCGAAATTGCGCAGCGATCCTGAGTTGACGGAGCTGACGGTCAAGGATGCGCCCAACCGTGCGCCGACGGCCATCACAACGATCAAGATCCAAACCGTGCTGATAGGCGACAGGCTGGTGTTTGATGCGACAGGCAGCGCGGACATGGATGGCGACGAACTGTTTTACCAGTGGACCTTGATAGATCGCCCCGACGACAGCAAGGCTGTGCTTCAGAACAGCGACAAGATCGCGAGTTATGTGGTGACCGATAAGCCGGGCATCTATATGGCTACCCTGGTGGTGACGGATAGCAAAGGCGCGCGCTCCAAGGCCAGTCATGTGATGTACGCCAGGGGCCAGGCCAAGTCCAAGAATAATCCGCCAGTGGTCGCCGCCGCCGGGCAGTGCGTGGATGGCAGTTTTCATAACAAATATACGGTTTGCCCTGATTTCGCGCTGGGATCTGAAGATCAGCCCATAGTGGCGGGTGTCCAGGTGAGACTCCAGGCAAATGGCGTCATAGACCCTGATAGCGACAATCTGTACCACCTGTGGTCGCTGGAACAGCCAGAAGGCAATGGGTCTGCGGATGCAATCCTGAGCCAGTCAGGCTTGATCAAAGTGGAGAAGCCGGGCATGTATACGGCCACTTTTGTCACCAGCGATGGCATGGCTCGCTCCGAACCTGTGGTGAAGCATTTCAAGGCTGTTGAACGCCAGAACTTCCCGACGCTGCTGCTGGAATTCAATGCGACGGGCGCGAAGCCGGAGGCGGCGCAGCCGGGTTCCGACAATGTCCGTATTCAACAGGCCTTGCCGCACAGCCATCAGATTTATACGAACTTCAATGCGGCCAGCAACTGGAATAAGTCCTTGTTCTATACGTTGACGGCCTTTGGCGGGGACTACACCGTGACCGGCCTGGGAACGTCCCAGAGCGGCGATGGGACGGGAGATGGCAAAGTCTATGTGGATGGGCTGGAAAATGGCCAGATCATTCGTCAGGGGACCTCGGTGCGTTTCGCTTTGCGTGACACCAATACCAGTCCGAATACCGACGCGGAATGGTTCTTCGAGATCCAGGAACGTCCGGATTTCCGCTTCCATGTGAAAAACGGGTTCAAGCCCAAAAAGTGATGCCCGCTGAACAGCCGTCTCCTTGACCGGGACGGCCGCCGGGCGCGTGATCGCCAGGCCTTGAAAAAGGCCTGGCGATTTTTTTGCGGCCCAGGCAGGGGCGCGGGCGCATGGCAGGGCGGCGCAGGCCATGGCGGCGCACCGGTGATCAAGCCTGGCGGGCTTTCGCAATGGACTGAAATGTGATTGGGGAGGCGATGCGTTAGACTGGAACTGTTACCGTTTTCGTTTGTCGCATAGAAAGTCAGGCCAGTTCCAGCCCTGCTGTCAGCGCCGGGCGGCCATCTGGCAACAATGCAACCGCTTTTCCTAGAAGGGCAATTCCATCGTGCTAACGCGTCCTCCGTTTCGTGCCCTGGCATGTTTCTTTTCCTTTTTCATGACTGTTTCCATGACCGCCAACGCAGCGACTGATCCCTCCCCGAGTTCCAGGCCTCCTGTCCAGGTGGCGCCGCAGTTCCCCTTGCAGGATTTCTTCCGCAACCCCGAGAAAGGCTATTTCCGGCTGGCTGACGACGGCAAGTCGCTGGCGTTCATGCAGCCGGTGTCGGTGGATGGCCAGCCGGCGCGCATGAATATCTTCGTGCAAGCGCTCGATGGCCTGGCACCCGCCGGCGAGCCGCGCCGCCTGACGTCCGAAACTGCCAGGGATATCGGCGGCTACTTCTGGAAAGGCTCGGATACCATCCTGTTTTCCAAGGATTTCGGCGGTGATGAGAACTTTCACGTGCTTGCCGTTGATGCCAAGACCGGAGACGTACGTGACCTGACGCCGTTCGAGAATGTGCGCGCTGGCATCATCGACGACCTGGAAGATGACCCCGACCACGTACTGCTGACGCACAACCAGCGCCAGCCGGAAGTATTCGATGTGTACCGTGTCAACGTGCGCACGGGTAAGTCGGAACTGGTGGCTTCCAATCCGGGCAATATCGTGGGCTGGCTGACAGACCACCAGGGCAAGGTGCGCGTGGCGGTGGCCAGCGACGGCCTGGAAACCGCCTTGCTGTATCGCGACCGCGAAGCCGATGAATTCAAGCCGCTGATCACGACGAACTACCGCACGGAAGTCAGCCCGCTGTTTTTCACCTTCGACAACAAGAAGATGTACGCGCTCAGCAATCGCGGGCGCGACAAGTCTGCGCTGGTCATTATCGACCCGGCCAAGCCGGATGCCGAAGAGCTGGTCTATGCCCATGACGAAGTGGATATCGGCGGCGCGTCGTATTCGCGCCTGCGCAAGGTGCTGACCGAGGTTTCCTGGGAGACCGACAAGGCCCGTGAGCATTTCTTCGATGAGCCGACGCGTGCGCTGGATGCTGCGTTGCGCCGTCATTTGCCAGGCTATGAAGTGGCTTTGCAAGGCCATAGCCGCGACGAGAATATTTTCATCGTGGCCGCCTACAACGACCGCACGCCGGGTTCGCGCTATCTGTATGACGCCAAGGCCGACAAGCTCGCCAAGCTGGCGGACATCAACCCTGCGCTGCCCGAAGGGCAAATGGCGCAAAGCAGGCCCATCCAGTACAAGAGCCGCGACGGCCTGACGATTCATGGCTATCTCACGCTGCCGGTCGGCCGCGAGCCCAAGAACCTGGCGTGCATTGTCAACCCGCACGGCGGGCCATGGGTGCGTGACAGCTGGGGCTACAACCCGGAAGTGCAGTTCCTGGCCAATCGCGGTTATTGCGTGCTGCAGATGAATTACCGGGGTTCCACCGGCTACGGCCGTGAGTTCTGGGAAGCGGGCTTTGGCCAGTGGGGCCTGTCCATGCAGGACGACATCACGGATGGCGTGCAATGGCTGATCGAGCAAGGCATCGCCGACCCCGAGCGCGTGGGCATCTACGGCGGCAGCTATGGCGGTTACGCCACGCTGGCGGGTGTCGCCTTCACGCCTGATCTGTATGCGGCAGCCGTGGACTACGTGGGGGTGTCGAATCTGTTCACCTTCATGGAAACGATTCCGCCGTACTGGAAGCCCATGCTGGAAAAAATGCGGGACATGGTGGGTGACCCCGTGCGTGACAAGGAACGCCTGGCGGCAACGTCCCCGGCCTTGCATGCCGACCGGATCAAGACCCCGTTGTTCGTGGCCCAGGGCGCCCGTGATCCGCGCGTGAACAAGGCGGAAAGCGACCAGATGGTTGAAGCGCTGCGCCAGCGTGGCGTGGATGTGGAGTACATGGTCAAGGACAACGAAGGCCATGGTTTCCACAATGACGAGAACAAGTTCGAGTTCTACGCCGCCATGGAAGCCTTCCTGAAAAAGTACCTGAAGCCTTGAACCCTTAGCCAGGCTTTTGCATGGCGGGGCCGGCTGCCAGGCTGGTTGCCAGCCAGGCAGCAGTGCAAGGGCTGCATGACCATGGTCGCTGTGCTTGGCAGGATGCGACAGTAAAAAGGGGCGGAAGCAATTCCGCCCCTTTTTTGCGTCGGTACGCCAGCCAGGCTCGCGAATGGCTGGTGTTGGGGTAGGGGGCTGGATGGAATCGGGGCGATGCTGTCGTTCCTGATGCCTCTCTTTACAAAAGCCCCCTGTTCGCGGTGTGCAGGCAGCAGTATCTTTGATCATGCGTTGTTGTGCGAGCCGTGGCAGGCCGTGCAGTGCGATAGGCTTGCCAGGGCCGGACCGCGTGCCCGGGAAGCGCAGGCGCTCTTTTGGCGTGCGGCAAATCGTCCCCCGGATGCCTGGTGCAAGGGGGGAAGTCTTTCAACACTTGCAAGGGAATCGCCATGACTGCTTCGATGGCACCGAGCCGTGGCCAGGTCTTCTGGCTTCGGCTGGTCAGTGTCTTTCTGCTGTTGATCTCACTTTATCTGCTATACGGGGGCGTGCAGTTGGTCGCGCTGGGCGGCAGCGCTGCGTATATCGTCATCGGCCTGCTGTGGCTGGTGGCTGCGGCCTTGCTGTTCGTGCGCCGTTCGGCGGGTGCCTGGGTCTATTTGGTCTCGTTGTTGCTGTGCACGGGCTGGGCGGCCTGGGAAGCCGGCAACGTATTCTGGCAGTGGTTCCCGCGCATCATGCTGCCTGTGGGGCTGGGGATGCTGGTGTTCTGGACGGCACCCTTTGCCCGACGCAATGCCGAGTCCGGCGCCTGGGCGCGCCTCGGGCGGCCCTTGGGGGCGGTTTGCGCATTGGTGCTGGTCGCGATGCTGGGCCTGATGCTGGTGCCGCACGGCGTCACTGAGCCCTCCGCCGGACAACTGGCGCGCAGCGAAGCGCGTGAAGGCGCGCAACCGGCCGATGCCCCCAGGGACTGGACGCATTACGCCGGCAGCGAGGCTGGCCGCCGCTACGCGGCGATTTCGCAGATCAATGCGGATAACGTTGGCAAGCTGGAACTGGCCTGGTCTGCGCGTACCGGTGACATTGCGACCGGCCAGTACGAAGACCAGAACACGCCTTTGCAGATCGGCGATACGCTGTATGTCTGCACGCCCCGCAACCGGGTGCTGGCGCTGGACGTGGATACCGGCGAACAGAAGTGGTCCTTCGACCCCAAGGGCGACGGGCCTGAATTCCTGCGTTGCCGCAGCCTGGGGTATGCCGATCTGGCGAAGAACAGTTATGCACCCAAGCGGGCGATCTTCGAGGGCGTGCCGCCGTCTGCCTCGTTGCCGCAGGGGGCATGCGAGCAGCGCATCTATCTCACCACTGCCGACGCCCGCATGATGGCCCTGGACGCCAGTACCGGCAAGCCTTGCGAGGACTTCGGTGAACATGGCACCATCAGCCTGCGCACCGGGTTGGGAGACTTCGACCCGCGTTTTTACTTCAACAATACCGGGCCGCTGGTGATCGAGAACGGCTTGATCGTGGTGGGGGCGCGGGTCAAGGATAATCAGGCGGTGGGCGAGCCCTCGGGCGTGGTACGCGGTTTTGACGTGCGTACCGGTGCGCTGATCTGGGCCTGGGATCTGGGCAATCCGGCCATCACCAAATTGCCGCCACCGGGGGAAACCTATACCAAGGGCACGCCGAATGTCTGGACGTCAATCGCGGCTGATGAAGACCTGGGCATGGTCTATCTGCCGCTGGGCAATGCGACGCCGGATTTCTGGGGCGGCCACCGTACCGAGGCGGATGACGAATACAGTTCGGCCGTGGTGGCGCTCGACTATGTGAGCGGCAAGGAAAAATGGCATTACCAGACGGTACACCATGACCTCTGGGATTACGACCTGCCGTCGCAGCCGGCGCTCTATGACATCCCTGATGGCAAGGGAGGGGTGACGCCCGCGCTGATCCAGCTGACCAAGCGTGGAGAGATCTTCATGCTCGACCGGCGTACCGGGCAGCCCATTGCGGAAGTGGTGGAGAAGCCTGTGCCCACGCACGACCTGCCGCAGGGCGAGCGCATCAGTCCGACCCAGCCCTATTCCGTGGGCATGCCGGCCATCCGTCATCCGGTACTGAAGGAAAGCGATATGTGGGGCATGACGATGCTGGATCAGCTGGCCTGCCGCATTGCTTTCAAGCGGGCACGCTATGACGGCGACTTCACGCCGCAGTCCACGCATCCCATCATCCAGTATCCCGGCAACCTGGGCGGTTTCAACTGGGGCAGCGCCACTGTCGACGAGAAGCACAACTACTTGATCGTCAACGACATCCGCACGGCGATTGTTTCCTGGCTGGTGCCGCGCGACCCGGAAAATGACCCGCAGTATTTTGGCGGCCTGGGGAATTATCCGCAGTTCGGCACGCCCTACATCAACCGCCTGACCAACTTCATGTCCGGCCTGGGCGTGCCGTGCACGCCGCCGCCGCTGGGCACGATGACGGCCATAGACCTGGAAACCCGCGAGATCGTCTGGCAGATTCCGCTGGGCACCACACGTGATTCCGGGCCGATGGGTATCAAGACGCACCTGCCCGTGCCGGTCGGTATGCCGACCATGGGCGCAGGTCTGGCTACCCAGGGCGACCTGGTTTTCTTTACCGGCACACAGGATTACTACGTGCGCGCCATGGATGCCAGGACAGGCAAGGAAGTCTGGAAAGAGCGCCTGCCGGTTGGCGGGCAGGCAACGCCAATGACGTATGTGTCTCCCAAAACCGGCAAGCAGTACATTGTCTTTACGGCCAGTGGTTCACGCGGCCAGCCGGATCGCGGGGATTACGTCATGGCCTATGCCTTGCCTGACTGACCGCCATCCTTGGGAGAGCCTGCCGCTGCGGCGGCAGGCTGATACTGGAAGCCGCCTGTGCGGCTGAAGCCCTGCAACCGTGGCGGGTCAGATATCGAACAGGCTGCCCGTGCTGCTCATGGTGCCTGGCGGCGGCGTCAGCCCCAGGTGGCGCCAGGTGGTCTGCGTGGCAATCCGGCCGCGCGAGGTGCGCTGCAGGAAGCCGTGCTGGATCAGGTAGGGTTCGATGACATCTTCAATGGTGTCGCGCTCTTCGCCGATGGCGGCAGCCAGGCTGTCCACGCCGACCGGGCCGCCATCGAATTTGTGCACGATGGCTTCCAGCAGCTTGCGGTCCATCAGGTCCAGGCCTTGCGGATCGACTTCCAGCATGCCGAGCGCGGCCTGGGCGATTTCCGCCGAGATGATGCCGCCACCCTTGACTTCAGCGTAGTCGCGCACGCGCCGCAGCAGCCGGTTGGCAATGCGGGGCGTACCGCGTGAGCGCCGTGCGACTTCGGCGGCCCCTTCGGGAGTAATGGTGGCTTGCAGCAGGCCGGCGCTGCGCGTGACGATGTGGGTCAGGTCCTGCGCGTTGTAGAACTCCAGCCGCGCCACGATGCCGAAGCGGTCGCGCAGCGGGTTGGTGAGCATGCCTGCGCGTGTCGTGGCGCCCACCAGCGTGAAGGGTTGCAGGTCGAGCTTGACGCTGCGCGCCGCCGGGCCTTCGCCGATGAGGATGTCGATCTGGAAGTCTTCCAGCGCGGGGTAGAGGATTTCCTCGACCACGGGAGACAGCCGGTGGATTTCGTCGATGAACAGGACGTCATTGCGTTCCAGGTTGGTCAGCAGCGCGGCGAGGTCGCCCGGGCGTTCCAGCACGGGGCCGGAGGTCTGGCGCAGCTGCACGCCCATTTCGTGGGCGACAATGTGGGCCAGCGTGGTCTTGCCCAGGCCCGGCGGGCCGAACAGCAGCACGTGATCCAGCGCTTCGCCGCGGTTGCGCGCCGCCTGGATGAAAATGTCGAGCTGGTCGCGTACGCGCTGCTGGCCGACATAGTCGGACAGTGCCTTGGGACGCAGGGCACGCTCCACCGATTCTTCATTCGGTGTGACGGCATGGGGCGTGACCAGGCGGGTGGTCTCGCTGCGGGCGGAGAGGGAGTCTGATTGGATGGCCATGGCGCACGATTTCTGTCCAGTTGCCATGGTAGCACCTGATGATATGTCCAGTGAATCTTCTGCTGATCCTGCCGAGAGCCGGAAGCACGGGATTCATGCAGTGTTTTTGTGCCGCAACATGCACCACCTTGCGCGGTTTGTGGCACGATGATGGTTTCGCACGGCGTGACCTGGCAGGGGGCCCTGCCTGGGTGCCGTGCGTTTTTCATGCAGGACGATTGTCAGGAAATGACCGCTTTAGACCTTCCCAATTACCAGGACGTGATCCGCGCGAGCGCCGTACTGGATGGCGTGGTGAATCGCACGCCGGTGCTGCGCTCGCCATTGGCGGACGCTCGGGCGGGGGCGCAGCTGTTTTTCAAGTGCGAGAATTTTCAACGTACCGGGGCGTTCAAGTTCCGGGGCGCCTACTACGCGATCGCGCGCCTGAGCGAAGAGCAGCGCCGGGCTGGCGTGGTGGCCTATTCTTCCGGCAACCATGCGCAGGCGGTGGCATTGGCCGCCAGGCTGCTGGGCACGCATGCGGTGATCCTCATGCCGGCTGATGCGCCCATGGCCAAGCGGGCGGCTACCGAAGGCTATGGCGGGCAGGTTCTGACTTATGACCGCTACAAGGATGACCGTATCGCCATGGCAGAGGCTTTCGTCCGGGACGAAGGCCGGGTGCTGCTGTCGCCCTATGACCACGCCGATGTCATTGCCGGGCAGGGCACGGCGGCGCTGGAATTGTTGCAGGACCAGACCGACCTGGATCTGCTCGTGACGCCTATTGGCGGTGGCGGCCTGATTTCCGGCAGTGCGCTGGCCTTGCGGGCCCTGCGTCCAGGCGCGCGCCTGATCGGTGTGGAGCCTGCGCTGGGCAATGATGCGCAGCAATCCCTGCGCTCCGGCGTGCTGCACCACATTACCGCGCCACGCACGATTGCCGATGGCGCGACTACCACTCACCTGGGCGACAGGACGTTTGCGATTCTTTGCCGTGACGTCGATGACGTGGTGACGGTCACGGATGAGGAACTGCGCGAAACGCTGGTGTTCCTGGCACAGCGGCTCAAGCTGATCGTGGAACCCACGGGCTGCCTGGGGGCTGCCGCATTGCTGCATGGCAAGATCGCGCTGCGCCCCGGACAGCGGGCCGCAGCCATCCTGAGCGGCGGAAATGTGGATATGACCGCCTTGGCCGGCTACCTGGCGGCCGCCTGAGGGGCTCGCTACCGTGGGCAGCATGAAGCTGGTATCCTCCACGAGGGGTTTACCCCTCGTGCCTGAAGCCGTCCTGTCGGGCGGCGTGCATCCAAGCCTATGAGTTTTACCCAGAATCTTTTCCTGCTAGTCCTGCTTATTGTTGCCAGTGCTTTCTTTTCGCTGGCGGAAATTTCCATGGCGGCCTCGCGGCGCCTGCGCCTGCAACGCCTGGAAGAAGCCGGCGATTCCCGGGCGACCGCAGTCCTGCGCACCCAGGAGCAGCCCGGCCATTACTTCACTGTGGTGCAGATAGGCACCAATACGCTGGCTATTCTTGGCGGTATTGTCGGCGAGGCGCTTTTCAATCCCTACCTGACCGCTTTTTTCGGCTTGTGGATGACGCCATCCTGGGCCAATACGCTGGGCTTTCTGGTGTCGTTCTCGTTGGTGACGTCGTTGTTCATCCTGTTGACCGACCTGGTGCCGCGCCAGCTTGGCATGATCCTGCCCGAACTGGTGGCGGTCCGCGTCGTGCGTCCCATGGTGTGGCTGACCATCCTGTTTCGGCCGTTGGTGCGCTTTTATTCCTGGCTGACCTATCGTACCTTGCGTTTCCTGCGGGTGCCGGACCGGCGCGAGGAAAGCGTGACGACCGACGACATCCTGGCGCTGGCGGAAGCGGGCACGCGTTCCGGCGTCCTGGCTGCCGGTGAGCAGCAGGTAATAGAAAATGTATTCGAACTGGGCACGCGCCTGGTGCCCAGCGCCATGACGCAGCGCGAACGCATTGCCTATTTCCTGATTGACGACCCGGACGACGTCATCCGCCTGCGGATTGCGGCGGAGCCCTATTCCACCTATCCGGTCTGCCGCGGCAATATCGACCACGTGGTGGGCTATGTCGATGCCAAGGATCTGTTTCAGCGGGTCTTGAACAACCAGCCCTTGCGTCTGGATGATCCCGGCCTGTTGCGCAAGGTGCTGCTGGTGCCGGATCGCCTGACCCTGGCCGAAGTGCTGGAGCAGTTCCGCCAGGTTGGCGAGGACTTCGCCATGATCGTGAACGAATACAGCCTGGTGGTCGGTCTGGTGACGCTCAATGACGTCATGAGCACGGTCATGGGCGACCTGGTGTCACCCTGGGATGAAGAGCAGATCATTCGCCGTGATGACCATTCCTGGCTTATTGACGGCGTGACGCCGATCCAGGATGTGCAACGCGTGCTGGGGCTGGATGAGCTGCCAGAAGAAGGGGAGTACGAAACCCTGGCGGGCTTCCTGATGGTGATGTTGCGGCGCGTGCCGCGCCGTACGGATACGATCAGTTGGGGCGGCTACCGCTTCGAGGTCATGGATGTGGATAGCTTCCGCATCGACCAGGTCATGGTGACACGGCTGTAGGCATGGCCTGGCGGTAAGTCGCGCCCGGTCCTTGCCGCGCAAGGGGAGACGGCTCAGCGCACCAGGCCTTGCAGGGCAAGCTTGATGCCGCTGGACACGTCCACATCGGCAGGCAGCTTCTTGAGTGCGGCCAGCGATTCACGTTCCGAGTATCCCAGTGCCAGCAGGGCATTCAGGATATCGGACTGATTGCTGGGCGCGGCGCTGCCCTGGACATGGCCCAGGTCGGCCCCCAGCTTGCCCTTCAATTCCAGCAGCAGGCGTTCAGCGGTTTTCTTGCCGATGCCGGGTACGCGCGTCAGGCGCGCGGTTTCCTGCAGGGTGACGGCCTGCGACAGTTCCTCCACGCTCAGGCCGGACAGGATGCCCAGCGCCGTGCGTGCGCCGATGCCGGTGACTTTGACCAGCTGGCGGAAGGTGGCGCGTTCGGCTGGCGTGCCGAAACCGAACAGGACATGCGCATCTTCGCGAATACTCAGATGGGTGTAGAGCGTGACCTTGGCGCCCACGTCCGGCAGGTTGTAGAGCGTGCTCATGGGCACGTCGATGTCGTAGCCCACGCCGCCGGTATCGACGCAGATCGTGGGCGGGGATTTTTCCAGCAGGGTGCCGGTGATGCGGCCAATCATGGCGGGTCGTCCTCAGGTGAATGCGCGTATGCCGCCAGCCACCGAAAACTGGCGGCCAGGGCAGGGAATGCGTGGATGATAAACGAGACGGCAAGGGCTGCGGCGTTTTTGCCGCAGCGCTTCAGCGCAGCCTGCCGTTGCGGTAGGCCGGCCGGAACTGGCGCGCTGCCAGCGCGTGGCCCTGGGCGTCCAGCTGGTCCTGCATGGCGCCTATGTGCGCGTGGCAGATGGCACAGGCCAGCGCATCGGCGGAGTCGGGCGCCGGGTTGCCATCCAGGGCCAGCAGATGCCGCACCATGTGCTGCACCTGTTCCTTGGCGGCGCGGCCCGTGCCGACCACAGACTTCTTGATCTGCAGGGCCGTGTATTCATGCACGCTCAGGGCGCTGTCCGCCAGCGCGCACAGTGCCGCGCCGCGTGCCTGGCCCAGCAGCAGTGTGGAAGACGGATTGGTATTGAGAAAAACGATTTCCAGCGCAGCGACATCCGGGCGGGTGTCGCGCGCCACCTCGCGCAGATTGTCGAGGATGACGCGCAGGCGTTCGGACAGCGGCAGCGTCGTGGGAACCACGATCGTGCCGCTGGCCACGTAGGACAGGCGGGGTCCGGCGACGTCGATGACGCCGAAGCCGGTACGCCGCAGGCCAGGGTCCACGCCCAGGATGCGCATGGCGTCTTAGTGGCGGAAGTGGCGGATGCCGGTGAACACCATGGCAATGCCACGTTCGTCGGCGGCGGCGATGACTTCATCGTCGCGCACGCTGCCGCCCGGCTGGATCACGCAGCTGGCGCCTGCGTCCACGACGACATCCAGGCCGTCACGGAACGGGAAGAATGCGTCGGAGGCCACGGCCGAACCCTGGATGCTCAGACCGGCGTTCTCCGCCTTGATGGAGGCGATGCGGGCCGAATCCACGCGGCTCATCTGGCCTGCGCCCACACCCACGGTGGCGCCATTGGCGACGAACACGATGGCGTTGGACTTCACGTACTTGGCCACGTTCCAGGCGAACATCAAGTCGCGCAGCTGTTCCTCGGTGGGGGCCAGCTTGGTGACGACCTTGAGGTTGTCACGCGTCAGTACGTGGTTGTCGGGGCTTTGCAGCAGCCAGCCGCCGCCCACGCGCTTGACGTCGAAATCGTTCTGGCCGGCGCCCAGCGGCACCTGCAGGACGCGCACGTTTTTCTTGGCAGCGAAGATGGCCAGCGCGGCGCCGTCATATTCTGGTGCCAGCACGACTTCCACGAACTGTCCGCTGACGGCTTCTGCCGTGGCAGCGTCTACCGGACGGTTGAAGGCGATGATGCCGCCGAAAGCGGAGGTCGGATCGGTGCGCAAGGCGCCCTGGTAGGCGGCCAAGGTGTTGGCGCCCAGTGCGACGCCGCAGGGGTTGGCGTGCTTGACGATGACGCAGGCCGTGCTGTCGAAGCTGCGGACGGCTTCCCAGGCGGCATCGGCGTCGGCAATGTTGTTGTAGGACAATTCCTTGCCCTGCAGCTGGCGGTAGTTGCCCAGCAGGCCGGCGGAACGCACCGGATCGACATAGAAGGCGGCGTGCTGGTGAGGGTTCTCGCCATAGCGCAGCGTCTGTTCGCGGCGGACTTGCAGCGTCAGGGTGCGCGGCCACGCATCGCGGGCCGGTGCGGCGTCCTGGGCCGGTGCGGTTTCCGCCAGGCTGCTCAGGTAGGCGGCAATGGCACCGTCATAGGCGGCGGTGTGGGCATAGACCTTGCCGGCCAGTTCCAGGCGCAGCGAGTAGGACGGGGTGCCTGCCGGGCTGTCGATGCCTTCCAGCACGCGGCCGTAGTCGGCCGGGTCGATCACGACCGTCACGCCGCCGGCTTCCGTGCCATGGTTCTTGGCTGCCGCACGCAGCATGGCGGGGCCGCCGATGTCGATGTTTTCGACGGCATCGGCAAAGGTGCAGCCAGGCTTGGCGACGGTTTCGCGGAAGGGGTAGAGGTTCACCACCAGCAGGTCGATGCGCTCGATCCCGTGTTCTTCAATGGTGCTCAGGTGCTCCGCGTTGTCGCGGCGTGCCAGCAACCCACCGTGGATTTTCGGGTGCAGCGTCTTGACGCGGCCATCCAGGATTTCCGGGCTGCCGGTATGCTGGGCCACTTCGGTCACGGCCAGGCCGGCTTCTGCCAGCAGCTTGGCGGTGCCGCCGGTGGACAGCAGCTTGATGCCGCGTGCGGCCAGCGCGCGGGCGAAATCGACAATACCGGCTTTGTCGGAGACGGAGAGCAGGGCGGTTTGGATTTTCATGGTTGGAATGAAAAGTAGGGGAATTCGGAGGGCCGGTCAGTTCGGGATCAGGCTGTGCGCCTGGAGCTTCTTGCGCAAGGTGTTGCGGGTGATGCCCAGCATTTCGGATGCACGCGACTGGTTGCCGCCGGCCTGCTTCATGACGACCTCGAGCACGGGCCGCTCAACGGCGGTCATCACCATGTTCCACATGTTCTGGGGGGCATCCCCCTCCAGGTCGGCGAAGTAGCGCTCCAGGCTGGTGCGCACACATTCTTCGAGGACATCTTGCTTGCTCATGTTCAGATAAAAGAGTGATGGCCGCGTCAGGCGGCCAGGGGGCCAGTGGCGATAACGGGGGCGTGCGGGTCGCAGGTGCGCATGTTCTGGTCGAACCAGTCGGCGACGGCGCGCCATTGTGCGCGGGTATCGTCAAGACGGTTCATCACGGCGCAGAATGCCTGCGCGCCGGGCAGGCCGGCCAGATACCAGCCGATGTGCTTGCGGGCGGTGCGCACGCCAGTGTGCTCGCCATAAAAACGGTAGTGGTCGTCCAGGTGTTCCAGCAGCAGTTCGCGCATGGCCTGCCAGCTGGGCGGAGGCAGTTGTTCGCCGGTACGCAGGTAATGGTCGATGTTGCGGAACAACCAGGGGCGGCCCTGGGCCGCGCGGCCTATCATGACCGCGTCGGCGCCAGTGTAGTCGAGGACGTGCCTGGCTTTTTCAGGACTGTCGATGTCGCCGTTGGCGATCAGGGGAATGCGGATTTCCGCGCGCACGGCGCGGATCGTGTCGTATTCGGCTTCGCCAGTGTAGAGGTCGGCGCGGGTGCGGCCATGCAAGGTCAGTGCGGCGATGCCGGTGTCTTCGGCCAGGCGCGCAATGCGCAGCGCGTTGCGGTTGTCGCGGTCCCAGCCGGTACGGGTCTTGAGCGTGACTGGAATGCCCAGCGGTTCGCAGGCGCGCACCACGCTGTCGAGAATGCGCGCCACCAGGTCTTCATCGCGCAGCAGGGCGGAGCCGGAGGCGGCGTTGCAGACCTTTTTGACCGGGCAGCCCATATTGATGTCTATGATGCGGGCGCCCTTGCCGATATTGAATACCGCTGCCTCGGCCATCATGGCGGGGTCGGCGCCGGCAATTTGCACAGCTACCGGCGCGATTTCGCCTTCATGGTCCAGGCGTCTTGATGTTTTGACGCTTTCCCAGAGGCGCGGATTACTCGCGGCCATTTCCGACACGGCATAGCCTGCCCCCAGCTTTTTGCAAAGCTGGCGGAATGGGCGGTCCGTCACGCCCGCCATCGGAGCGACGAAAACGTTGTTGGGAAGGGACCAGGGGCCTATGCGCATAAGGAGGGATTTTAACCATGCCGGGGCGCAGTCGGGGCGCCGGGCTTGCTTTGCCCGTCTGGCGCCATGCCGCGATGCCCTGCGGCGGGGATTCAGGTGCGCAGGCCTTGCAGCAAATGGCGTGCCAGCGGGGCGCGTAGCGCGGGTAGCAGGTCGAGCGCAAGCAGGCCTGCGCCGCTGGCGTGTTCCACCACAGCCGTCTGGGTGGAGAAGATGCGGGGCAGCAGGCCTGTCAGGCGTATTGTCAGTTCGCGGTCAGGCTCGCGTGCTGCTTCGTATTCCTGCAGCGCGCCGTCCAGCGCGCCGGTACGGCCTTGCAGCCAGGGCGCCAGGCTTTGCGCCAGGCGGGCCGCATCGCGCAGACCGAGATTCAGGCCCTGGCCCGCCACGGGATGCAGGGTCTGGGCAGCGTTGCCGATGACCAGTGCGCGTCCGTCGCGCAATTGGGCGGCGTGTGAGGGCGCCAGGGGGAAGGTGGCGCGGCTGCCCATGACCTCCAGGCGTCCCAGCCGGGTGCCGAAGTGGCGGGTCAGTTCTTCGGAGAAGTGCGCGTCATCGAAATGAGCGATGCGTTGCGCGTCGCTGGCCGGCAGGCACCAGACAACCGCATGGACGGCCGGGCCGGCCGGGTGGGGCAGCAAGGCCAGCGGGCCTGAGCGTGTAAAACGTTCCCAGGCCCAGCCCAGGCGGGGCAAGGTGGCGCGCGCCAGCGTCAGGATGGCGTGTTGGGCGTTGTCCGACGGGATAGGTTCGCCCGGCAGGCCATCGGCACGTACCGCCAGTGCTGCGCGATAGTGTTGTTCGCCTTGCTGTATGCTGACGCCATCGTTGTCTTGCAGGCCCACGGTCGCCGGTACGCCATGGCGTACCGTCACGCGGCTGGCTTCCAGCGCCTGGAGCAGGCTGTCCTGCAGGTCGCTGTAGGTCAGTACGCTGCCGAGGCGAGGCACATGCAGTTCGCTGGCCTGGATCAGCGTGCGCCCCAGGCGGCCTTTCTGCGATACATGCACGGTATGGATATCTGCCGCGCTGGCGGGCCAGGCGCCCAGCGGTTCCAGCAGCATACGGCTGCCATGGTTCAAGGCGAGCGTGCGCGGATCCGGGCCGCAGGCCGGGGCACCGGCAGCGGGACGATCGCTGGCCAGCAGCAGGATGCGTTCGGGTTGCGAGGCCTGCTGCGCCAGCAGCAGGGCAAGGGCGATGCCGACAGGCCCGGCGCCCAGGATGGCGACGTCGTACATGGAATATTCTCCTGCCTGGACCCGGAACACTGCCACGGCTCAGGCTGGACGCCGCTTGGCCCGGATTCTGACGATAAGCCTGGCCGCCGCCCGCCGGTCGGCAAGCAGGGTCAGACTGTTCTGATTCTTGGCGGCCAGCGCCGCCGATGGTGGTGGGAACAGGCTTGCCGGAGGCAACTAGCGCCCACCATACAGGCAGTGTAGCCCGGGATAACGGGAATAACAAAAAACAAGCGCTTAACACCTTGTTTTTAAATGATAAAAATGTTATGCTCTTATTCCTTTCCACAACGAGGGGCATTTGTGTCCACTGATCCTGGCGAAAGTAGCCGATCCGACACCTTGCTTCCGGCCTGACCAGCAACAGGTTTCCTGCCTGCTGGCTTAGCCCGGCAGGTAGCGCGTCTTAGTGTTTCGTTTGAGCATTCTGCGGGTATCCCGTACCGCTCACGTTTCCCGCTTTCTTGACCGCCTTTCAGGCGTGTCTGCGCTGTCTGTGTGTCCGATCCCAGTTGCCGGCCGTTGCGTCGATACGATGCATGGCCGGTCGTCGAACCGCGTCGGCCGCGCGAGCGTCCGGCACCCAAATGGGAGACTGCCATGCGAATTTTCGATCTCTATCTGCGCCGTGCTGGACTGGCTGGCGCCGCAACCCGTACCCAGCATCGTTCCATGCAACGCCTGATGCTGGACTGCGAAGCCTCGCGTCTGGGCGACTTGCGTCGCCAGATCTGTCTGGACCTGCGTGATGCTGGCCTGGAAGTCTCCGCCTTGCGTGTCGGACCGGGCATGGTGGACGGCAGCGTTCATGCCTACCTGGATGTTGATTGTCCTCCGGAGCGCCGTGCGGCGATGATGTGCCAGGTGCGTCGTTTGCGGCAGCATCCGGGCGTGCGCCGCCTGGATGTCGATGCCGGTGTTCCGGCCTGAACCACTGCGCTACGCCGCCATCTGCGACAGGCCGCAAGATGGCCAACCCGATAGCCTGCCCGTATGATGCCCATGGCTGCCCAGGCAGCCATGGGTTTTTTGTTGTCTGCGCCGTGGCCAGCGGCTGCCGGGGCGGCCGGGAAAATCGCCGGATGGACAGGCAGGACGCCGATTGTTACGGAACCTGCGGGCCGCACCGTTATCATAATCAGCATGAAGATGAAGATTGCCTCGCGCCGGCACGGACCGGCCCCTGCTTTCGCCGTGCGTCCCGGGCAGCGTGTGCTGGCCTGTGTTCTGTCGCTTGCCGCGCTGTGCACGGTTCCATCCGTTCCGGCCCAGCCCGTCGGGCTGCCGTCGATGGGGGCGGCATCGGCGACCGAGCTGTCACCGCTGCAGGAGCGCCGCCTGGGCGACGCCATCATGGTGCAGGGCAGGATGGACCCGTCGTACATTGGCGATGCCGATCTCATCCAGTACCTGACGGAGTTGGGGGAGGGCCTGGCGAAGTTCGCGCCAAATGGTCAAATCCCGGTGCAGATCTTCGGCCTGAAAGACCCGACCATCAACGCATTCGCCATGCCGGGCGGCTATATCGGGGTACACAGCGGCCTGATCGTTTCTTCCGAGTCCGAATCTGAACTGGCGGGCGTGGTAGCGCACGAAATCGGCCACGTCAGCCAGCGCCACATCGCCCGTGGCCTGACCCAGCAATCGCAGAACAGCGGCGTGATGATGGCGGCGGTGGCTGCAGCGTTGCTGGCGGCCGTGGCTGGCGGTGGCGCCGACCTGGCGACCGGCCTGGCGGCCTTCGGGCAGGCCGCCGCCATCGACCGCCAGCTGGGCTTCTCGCGGGATGCCGAGCGCGAGGCCGATCGCGCCGGCGTCGAAATGCTGCGCAAGGCGGGCTACGACCCCAACGGCATGGTGCATATGTTCGCCCGGCTCATGAATGCCTCGCGCCTGAACGAGGGGACCGGGGGCGGCGCCTATGCCAGCACTCACCCCCTGTCTCTGGACCGCATGTCGGACATGCAGAACCGGGTGCGCATGTTGCCGCCCGTGAATCATGCCAGCAGCCCGGCTTTCTGGTTCCTGCGGGCGCGCCTGCGGGTGCAGCAGGCCAGCGATCCGCAGGCGCGCCAGCGGGTCGAGGCCCAGCTACGCGACGAGGCCAGGGCGGATAGCGGCGTGCGCCGGGCGTCGGCGCTCTACGGCCAGGCTTTGCTGGCCCTGCAGCGCAACGATCTGGAGGGCGCGGGGCGCCTGCTTGCGGCTTCGCGAGCAGACGGCATGGAAACACCGCAGCAGGCGGCGCTGGAGGTAGAGATCGCCTGGGCCGGCAAGCAGGACGCGCGGCAACTGGCCGCAGCGGCCTGGAAGCGCTGGCCGGAACAGCAGTTGATGGTGCGCCTGAACGCGCAGGCCTTGCAGCGTGCCGGCGATCATGCCGGGGCCGTGGCTTTCCTGGACGAACGCCTGAAGGACGACCGGCCGGTATTGCGGGATTCACTGTTGTATCAGTTGCGGGCTCAGAGCCTGGAGCAGTTGGGCCGCAAAGCCCAGGCGCGGCGCGACATGGCGCGCTACTACCGCGAAACTGGCGCGCTGGCCGCAGCGGTGGGACAGTTGCGCCAGGCGCGAGGCATGACCAGCGATTTCTATGAGCAATCGCAGATCGACGCGGAAATCAATGATATCCAGCGTCAGCTGGAGGATGAACGTGTGCTGTTGGAGCGTTTTCGTGCATCCTGACTTGTGCGCGGTCTGTTCATGGCGGAAGATGGGTTATTGGGGGTTGGTATGGTTGCGGAAAGCAAATTTCAAGGCTTCCAGCGCTCCACGTGCCGCTGCGGTTGAGTGAGTTTCTTCGGCAAACTCAATAAAATCAATTCCAAGGTTTTCCAGATTCTTTTCCTTTACCTCATTCACGATTGCGTGAGCTCGGCTCACCATCTGGCGTTGTTGCAGTTTTTTGCTGCGCACGGGATCTTTCAACCAGGGAGAAGGCGTTTCTTCATATTCGCCTACCATCACCTGCGCACGGATGGATTTGCCAGGCTTGTAGCTTTCCACAAAAGAATGCTGATAACGCGTAATGGTGCTGTTGTTCCACCAGGTGGATGGACTGGACGAAAGATAGTTGGTGAATGCGCCAGGATAAGCGAACAGGCTGTACAAGGTAAATAAGCCGCCGTAAGAATGCCCGAATAAACTCTGGTTATTCTTATCAATCGGGAAACGGCTTTCTACCTCTGGTTTTAATTCCTCTTCCAGAAAACGATGGAATTTCTCCGCGCCGCCAAAACGGTCAGTATGGTTGTCACCCGTATTTAAATAGTCTGCTGCTGGCGGTGTGTAGTCCTCGGCGCGTTGTGATAAGTCCAGGCCATTGGGGTAGCCAATGCCGACCATAATGATCGGTCTGGCGGCGTTTTCTTCGGCGTTCATCTGCATGGCGGACGCCAGCGTGACCATCCCTGGAAAAATATGATCGCCATCAAGCACATAAAGTACGTCGTAGCGTTCTGCCTCGGGGTTACCGAGACGGGCTATCTGGATGCGGTACTTTTTGCCCGTATGCTTTGACGTGATGTGTACTTCTTCCGCCTGCGGAATGACGGCCTGCATCGCAGTGAACATGTTGTACATCTTGTGTGAAACTTGCCAGATCGGAACCGCAATAATCACTAATATTAGCAATAATAATATTAGAATCCATTTCTTAATCGACATTTTTTCATTTTTAGTTACAATTGCAAGGGTGGCCGGAACTGAAAATCGTTATCATTTGATTGTATACTATCGGTCGCTTGCTAGTTTGGCCGTAAGCGTTTTTTCATTACGCCAAAACATTATTTGTGTGACGACTATGGTTATACTTTCTCCGACCTTCAATGGCTCACTTCCGCCAGACAGTAATGGGTTGACCGGACAAATAATGTACAAGAAAAGTGGTCGGGATTACGAATTCAAAAGCTCGAGAATTCGTATCAGTCATAATGTCCAATTGGATAATCTTGAATTCCGTCCAAAAATTCGGCTGGTTTTTGCTTTGCAAGGGGAAACACACCTGTCGTTCAATGGTAGTGAAATTCGTCTTCAGGCACAGCATAAGAACTCTGGCATTCTGCTTCCGGTGCTGGAGAGTTTGGCAGGGAAGAAAATTTATCACCAGGGAAACCAGGAAGAATTTGTTCTCTTCCTGGATGAAAGCTGGTTTGATCGCCTGACTGGCGATGAGTCCATAAATGGCCTGTCGCTGTTGCGCACCAGTTACTTTGTCGTGACCGACTACATGCGGCACTTGATCCGCTGCCTGAATCAGCTATCAGACAAAAACGGTCTGCTTGCCAGCCTGCAGCAGGAGCGTTTGATCACGGAACTGATTTTTGAAGTGTTTCGGCAGTTCTCCTTCGCTAGGCCGGAAGACTGTTTCAGTCAACGTGAACCCAGCGAACGGGTAAAACGGCTTTTCCGATTAATCATGAACGGTAATACAGATGGCCTGAGCATCAAGGAAATTGCGCGCTTGTGTCATAGCAACCCAACCACCTTGCAACACGAATTCAAAGAAGCCTATCAGCAAAGCATTGGTGAGTTTATCCGCAACCAGCGGCTGAAACAGGCTGCCAGCCTGCTGCTGGCCGGCGAGAAGGTGGGCGATGTCGCTTACTTCTGCGGCTATGATCGTATCGACAGCTTCAGTCGGGCATTCAAGAAAATGTATCAATTATCCCCGCAGCAGCTCAAAGAGTCGTCCCTGGGGCAGTCTGAGAAAACGGAAAAACCGTAGTTCAAGACGGTTGTAACGGTCGAAGCGCAAGCCCCAACAGACTGTCCCGCAGGCGGAATTCTTGCGGGCGGTACTCACGCCGGCATGGCTGTGCCAGCGTGAGCGCTTTGGTCAGAAATTTGCGTTTTCGTTTTAGTCAGGAATAGACAGTAAATACCTCACAAACGACTTGCCATGCTCATCCCGCAGGGGCCGGGTGCCGGCTGCCGTACCGTCGGTCAGATAGTAATGAACCGAGCGTTTGCTGCTTTCGCCGTTTGCCGGGGGAATACTGGCACCGCCTACTTGCAGCAGCAACTGACCGCCGACGGAATGGTAAAACACGGTTTGAGGGTTGCAACCTGCGCAAGGCAGAAGACTCGTTAAAGGCAAGTCATATTTTTCCAGTAGTTCATCGGGTACCAGCCGTTCCACTGTCGTGCCGTCTGTGCTGTAGAGCTTATTATCCGTCCAGCTATTCAGGTTTGGCGAACCCGCCAGAAATACCAGGCGATCACCTGCGACAGCTATGCCATTCTCAATTCGTTGGATAGCCAGGTTATCGTCCACGACGTGGGTGCCGGCTTCGGTGCCGTCGCTGACCCATAGCCTGGTGTTTCTTTGGTCCGTGTACAAGAAAAATACTTTATTGCCTGCGGTTTTGAAAGCACTGAAACCCGGGGATGTTTTCTTATCACTCAGACGCTTTACCAATTTCGTGCCCGCAGCCGTTCCATCGGTCATCCAGAGTTCGTCCGCGTCTTTTGATATAAAAATCAGCTGATTGCGCAAGGGCACGGCGCCGCCCAAACCAGATGATGGTCTCACATTGGTATCGAAGCTGCTCAGTGTCGTGCCATCGGTTACAGAAATGACATTGGCATTTTCTTCGATATTGCTACCTGGGAAGTAAAGTTTATTCTCGGCCTGAATGGGGTAGCTGTAACGATTGGGGAGTGTTCCGATTGTCGCGCTTGCTGCCCCTATCGTTTTCAGCTCCCCGGTGTTGATGAGAAACTGCACGGCGGTATCGCCCAGCGCGTAGACGGCCGAGCGCTCCTTGAGAGCGAGGAAGCTGCTGTTGCAAAATTCCGAGTTCAGGTTGCGGGCGCCAGCCGTTCCCAGGAACATGTACCAGCGCCAGACGCCGCAATCTTCCGGCTTGTTTTTGCCGTCATCATAATAATGATTGGAAAGAGCGTAATTTTTCTCGCCATCAAAGATAGCGCCACGAATTGTGGTCCAGACAGGATATGTGCCGAAATTATTCGAAAGCGCCAAGAAATTAGCCACAGGCGCATTGCTTTGCTCTATACCAACATTGCCGGTACTGCCATAGACATAGCTTGTTGTCCCCTGCGCTTTTGCGCCGACAAAACGCCATGTGTCTTCATTCCAATGGACTTCCATGTGGCCAAATTGCTGACGACTCCCATCCGTCTCATCCGCGTTAGTGACGTATACCACCGGTTCACCGCCTTCGCCCGCCAGCCAGCGGCTGCGGCCGCTATCCAGGTTCAGGCTGCGCCAGCCATAGCGTGCTCGATTGAAGTCACCGGAATAGGCGGCAGGCACGATGTGAATCCGGCCGCAATCCACTTCATACAGCGCGTTTTCCGGCGTGCCGGTCAGGGTGACTTTCTGGTTGAGCCCCTGGCCCGAGATATCTGACAGCGTGCCATCCATGGAGGCATTGGCAGCGAATTCGCAGGCATAGGGCGCGTTATCGAGTATGTTGACGGAGGGCAAGCCCAGTTCCAGCACGTCGCCGGCTTGCAGCTTGCTCAGCACCAAGTTCTGCTGCGCTTCACCCGTGCCGGTGAAGGTTTTCAGCGTGGCATGGTTCAGCTTGACTTCCAGCGTCACGTCTTTGGCCAATTGGCTGACGCGCAGGTTTAGTCCTTCTACCGATTCTTCCGGTTCTTCATCGGGGATGTTAGGAGTAGGGGGGGGAGGGGCGTCCGCGCCTCCGCTGGGGCAGCCGGTCAGTACCAGACTGCCGAACAGGGCCAGCCATAAAGTTTTATTGCGTATCAACATAGCTCGTGCTTCCGGATGTTTGGGGACGGAAAAACCGGTTTGTTTCGTCTGAGCAAGAAATGTCAATTGCCCCATGCGGCAGGCGCATGGGGCAAGGACGCCGACACATGCGTGCCGGCACAAGGTTTGCTTACTTCGGCGTCAGGTGGCTGACAACCGCCTTGCCCTCATCATCCCGCAAGGGCCGGGTGCCGGCTGCCGTACCGTCGGTCAGCCAGTAGTAGACTGTCTGCTTGCTGCTGGCGCCCTCTACCGGCGCCGTCAGGCCGCCATTGATTTGCAGCAGCAGCTGCTGGCCGACTTGATGAAAGGCCAGCGTCGAGGCGTCCTTGCACGTGGCCACGCAAGGCAACACATTCGACGAATCGAGTTTGTATTTTTTCAGCAGTTCATCGGTTACCAGTCGTCCTACGGTGACGCCATCGGTGCTGTAGAGCTTGTTGTCCGTCGCGTTATTCACGCTGGGCGAGCCCGCCAGGAACACCAGGTGGTCACCGGCGACGGCCACCTGCTCATGCTGGGTGACGGCCAGGCTGTCGTCCACGATGCGCGTGCCGGCACCGGTGCCGTCGCTGACCCACAGCCGTTTGCCGTTGCCGCTATCGGCAATGAAAAAGACCTTATTGCCGACGCTGGTCAGCGCATGGAACGCTGCGCTTTTGCCGTCATTGCGGATGCGCTTGACCAATACCGTGCCCGCTGGCGTGCCATCGGTAACCCAGAGCTCGTCGCCCTGGATGGAGGTAAACACCAGCTTATTGCCCAGGGCTGCGCGCAGGCCTGGGGCGTCGTTCACAGCGGCAGTGAAGCTGCTGAGCGTGGTGCCGTCGCTCACGGCAATGGAACCGTTCGCCCCGTTGGTATACGGGAAGTAAAGTTTGTTGCCGGCCAGGGTGGGGGCCTTGGAAGGGTTGGCGACTGTGCCGATGGTCGCGCCTGGCGACATAAAGGTTTCCAGCAGGCCTGTCTCGGCGCGGTAATACACGACGTTATCGCCCAGCGTATAAATGGCGGAGCGCTGATTAAAGTCCATGGCGGCGCCAAAGCTACCGCATTCTGTTTCGTTCAGTTTCCAGGCGCCCCAACTGCCAAAGTACGCGCGCCAGCGCCAAATGCCGCAATCTTCGGGCTGGTCTTTGCTGGCGTCGAGATAATAGGAGAGACCGATATCGTTTGTGCTGCCAAGCGAAGCGCCATCAATCGTCATCCAGACAGGGTAATCGTCTGGATTATTCCAAAGAGACTGGTAGCCAGGCAGGGGTATATTGGTTTGTTCTAGTGCAGCAGTGCCGCCGCTGTAATAGTTATAGCTGCTTGTTCCCTGCTCTGTGGTGCCAACAAATCGCCATACTTCAGCGTTCCAATGCACCGCCATGCTGGCAATCTTGCTACCCACCCCGGTTTCATCGGCGCGATTCACGTAAACCACCGCTTTCTCGTTTGAACCCAGCAGCCAGCGGCTGCGGCTGCTATCCAGGTTCAGGCGGCGCCAGCCATAGCGCTCTTCACCCAATTTACCGGCATAGGCCGCTGGAATCATGTGAATCCGGCCGCAGTCGATTTCATACAGGGTATTTTCCGGCGTGCCGGTCAGGGTGATTTTCTGGTTGGGCCCCTGGCCCGCGATATCCGACAGCGTCCCCTGCATGGAAGCGTTCGAAACGAATTCGCAGGCATAGGGTGCGTTATCGAATATGTTGACGGAGGGCAAGCCCAGTTCCAGCACATCGCCGGCTTTCAGCTTGTTGCTCAACACCACGTTCTGGCGCGCATCGGCCGTGCCGGTGAAGGTTTGCAGCGGGCCATCGTTCAGCTTGACTTCCAGCGTGACGTCTTTTGCCAGGTAATTGACGCGCAGGTTCAGCCCTTTGATGACCTCTGCCGGTTCTTCTGGTTCCGCGGGCACTTCAGGCACGACGGGCACTTCGGGTTCAGGGTTGACAGGTTGTTCAGGTGTCCCAGAACCGTCGCCGCCGCCGCAGGCGGAGAGTGCCAGGCTGCCGAACAAGGCCAGCCATAAAGCTTTTTTGCGTATCAACATAGCTTGTGTTTCCAGATATTTGGTAACGGAGAGGCTGCGTGGCGTGCCAGAATAAGGAATGCCAATGATTTCCAACTGCCTTAAATTTTATGCAGGGAGCATGGATTGGTTTGGCACAAAAAGGGTTTTTGTACCGCTGAAACAATGTATTTGCCTTAGGCGCGTTTCCCGGGTTTTTTCCCGGGCGGACCACGCGCCAGCGCGCAAGCCTGGTCCACATGTGGCCTGCATGCCGCTTGGATTCACCAGACATGACACAGTCCGCAGGGACTGTGTCATGTCCAGATTCGCCCACCTCGCGGCCTGCATGCCGCTCGGATTCACCAGGCATGACACAGTCCGCAGGGACTGTGTCATGTCCAGGTTCATCCTTCAGGTCGGAGTTGTTCACATCCCGGCTTGGTGCCTTTTTTGAAAAATTTTTGTGCGGGGTAAAGATTGCTTCCCTGCCAAACCCTGGAGTGGCGGCCACCTATACTAGAACGAGAATTTAATCCATCTCATTTGTCTTTGAGTCATCAGAACGACGGCGCGCCGGTTTGCGCCTTCTCTCCTTGTTCGGCCACGAGTTATTCCCATGCGTAATCATCCGTCGCTGTTAGCCGTTACCTTGATTGGCTGCGCCAGTTTTTCCGTGCCTGCCGCCGCTGAGTCCGGCAGCACTGCTGTTGACACGGCGACGAATGCTGAAACCGCGACGGTATTACCCGCCATTGAAGTGACCGGCTCGCAGCCTGAAGACGATAAGACCACCAATTACACAGTCAGAAGCAACAAGAGCGCGACCCGCCTGGATCTGTCGCTGAAGGAAACACCGCAGAGTGTGACCGTCATGACTCAAAAACAGATGGAAGACCAGAACCTGACCATAGGGCTGGAGGCACTGGAGCAGATGCCCGGCGTGGTGGTCGAACAGCATGGTGTGCCGGGTATTGGCAAGGTGAGCTATCACACCCGTGGCTTTCAAATTATGAATTTCCAGATTGACGACGTGCCTATCCGGGCCGGCAGTCTAGGGCCGGACATGCTATCAGCGTTCGATACCGGCATCTATGAAAGCGTGGATATGGTGCGTGGTTCCACCGGCCTGACTTCCGGTATTGGCGATCCCAGCGCCAGCATCAGCTTTCGGCGCAAACGTCCGACTGATGACTTCCAGGCCAACGCCGGGGTCAGCTATGGCAGCTGGGAACGATATCGCGCGCACGCCGATCTTTCCGGCCCGCTGAATACAGCGGGCAGCTTGCGCGGCCGGCTGATCGCGATTCAGTCCGGGGGCAAGCATTGGGTAGATCGGGTGGAAACCGAATCCACCACGTTGTATGGCATTGTCGAGGCCGACCTGACACCAGCCACCACGCTGGCGCTGGGCAGCAGTTTTTCCTACCAGCATTCCACCAACGCAGCGCCGGTCGGCCCGGTGTTGGCATCCAAGGCGCATACCAGCGACCGGGTGCTGTTCACGCATTTCGATCGTTCCTACAACCCGGCTACCCAGTGGACCTATTCTGATGCGCAGTATGTGAATTCCTTTGCCGAGTTGCGTCATCATTTCAACGATCGCTGGGACGCCAGGCTGAACTACGCCTATTCCGATATTGATACCGATAACCTGTATGGCGCTCTGGGTGCCGCCAACTACAGCGATGCTGGCTTCAATGCTTTTTACGACCCTGAGAATGATCTGGCTTCCATGGCCTATGCCCATCGCAAAAACGATGGCCGCATGCATAATCTGGATCTGACGGTGTCCGGCAATTTCGATGCCTGGAATCGTACCCACAAACTGGTGCTGGGCCTCAGTGGCTACGACGGCGATCTGCATCTGCCCAAATATGGCTCTTTCGCCTCGCCCACAGCCGTGACCGGCGCGTGGAATATCAGCAAATGGAATGATGGCTATATTCCCTTACCGCGTGGTTCCTGCGTGACCAGCAGTGCGGAAGTGTATGAGTATTGCGCCAATGAGTTGTATTTTCTGGATGGCTACTCCGATCTGAAGGAACGTTCGTGGGGTGCCCTGATTTCTACGCAACTGTCGCTGACCGACCGCCTGAAAATGGTATTGGGTACGCGCTACAGTCAGTGGAAGCGTGACTATTCCATCTACCGGTTGGATACGAACGAACTCAGGCGGCCGCCGTACCGAACCGACGTGTTCTATGAAGAATCGAGCATCACCTATCGCGATGACGGCAAATTTGTGCCCTATGCTGGCGTGCTGTTTGACCTGACGCCCCAAGTGCTGACCTACCTGAGCTACACCGGCATCCATAAACCTCACACTGACCCGTACACCATGTTTGACATGTGGGGTAAGCCCCTGCCTGCCATCAAGGGTAATACTATTGAATTGGGCCTGAACGCCGGGTTTTTCGATGACACGCTGAACTTGCATTTTGCGCTGTACCGCATGAAGCAGGAAAACCTGGCCTGCGAAATGAGTATTACCGACTATCGCAATCTGGCGCCAGGAGAGTATCCGAAAGGGTATTACGTGCCGAATCATCCCCTGCTTGACGGTTTTAATATTACGCCCAGCAGTCCCTGCGACCATGGCATGATTTTGCAAGGCGGTGAAATGTCGCTCAGTGGCAGGCTGACACCCAGGTGGATGATTTCCGCGTCGTATAGCTACGCTCATACCAAGAATGGGGAATATGGCGCAGCCACTTACTGGGATTGGTTGGCCGATGGCAGCTTGGTTCAGCGGGGCAGCCAGGGCGCGGAAACCTATAAGTTCCCGTACGCTTATAACAATCCGGAACATCTGTTCAAGCTTTTCACCAGCTATGATCTGACCGACCGGCTCACCTTGGGCGGTAGTGTGGTATGGCGCAGCAAAACCGTGACCGATGGTGGCTTTTCAGATGTTTCCAATGACCCTGCCGTGCGCAAAGCCATTGACGATGCCTATATTCAGGATGCCTTTGCGGTGGTGGACCTGATGGCGCGTTACCGGCTGAACTCGCATTTCACCTTAGGGATCAACGCCAGCAATATTTTCGACAAGGTGTATCGCGTGAATGGCTATGGTAGCTTTTACGGCACGCCGCGCAGTGTAGTGGCCAGTGTGAATTATCGCTTTTAGGCTCGGTCAATCCTGGGTGTCGAAAAAGCGAGCCAGCCGCTGTGGCAGCCAGTTCAGGTGGCAAGGGAAATTGCCGCTGGGGAAACCTCCGTGACCGCCGTCTGCCGGTTGATGCAGCAGTACTGCATCCGAGGCCTCTGAGGGGCCGGGCAGGGCGCTTTCGGGCAGGAATGGGTCATTGCGGGCATTCAGGACCAGCGTCGGCACGGCAATGCCGGGCAGGAATTGTTTGCTCGACGAGCGTGCCCAGTAGTCGTGGGCATTCTCGAAACCGTGCATGGGGGCGGTGTAGGCGTCGTCGAAGTCACGCAGGTGGCGCGCCTGGGTGACCCGCATGACGTCGATGACGCCGGGGAACCACTGCGCTTTCTGCATCACCTTGCGCTTGAGCGCCCGCAGGAACATGCCGCCGTAGACATAACGGTTGAAGCGGTTGTCCGACAGGTGCTCGCCGGCCGCGACCAGGTCCAGCGGCACGGAAATGCCGGCGCAGGCATTCAGCCAGCCTGCATCGGCGCCTTGCTCGCCCAGGTATTTCAGCAAGGCGTTGCCGCCCAGGGAAACCCCTGCTGCGTGCCAGCGAGCGTGTGGCAGCGCCGTGCGCAGGGTGTCCAGGATGAAGCCGATTTCCTGGCTGTCACCGGAATGATAGGCGCGCGCCAGGCGGTTGGGCGCGCCCGAGCAACCGCGGAAATGAGGAATCACGACAACCCAGCCACGGGCCCGGAAATACTGGGCGATGGATTGCGCGTAATGGCTGCTGCTGCTGCCTTCCAACCCGTGGAACAGGACCAGGGCGGGGAGTGCATCCAGCGTGGGCAGCTTTTCCCAATCGGACGGCTGCATCCAGCGCAGCGCTGCGCCGCGTGGCAGCAGGCCGTCGTTGGCCGGCGGGGTGCCGGCCGGGGCCCGGCGCGGAAACAGGCCGGGGCCGCTCCAGTCGAAATCGAGGAAATCGCCATCCGGGGTTTCGATGCGTTGCCGCAGGAACGCAATCCGATGGTAATGCGCCAGCGTAGCGCTGTAGATGGTCTGGCTGTGGCCTTCCGGCAGCCAGATCGGTGCATGGCTGGCGGCGAGATCCAGGCGGGCGCTCATGGCTGTCCCCCGGTGGGGGCAGGGCGGGCGAAGCGGGCAGGCAGGCGCGGCATGGGCGATATTGTCGGTCGCGCCGCCGGGGCGGGCGGCAAGGAGCGCCGGCGAGCCGGTCGCGGGAGCGCGTCAGTGCACGATGTCCGGTATTTCATGCAGGGGCAGCAGGCCGCCGGTATCCGGCGCCAGGGAAGCGTGGTGCAGAACCAGTCTCCAGCCTGTCGGTCCTTTGTGGAAAACGTGCGTGACATGATGCGTGGCGATTTTCAGGCCGACGCTGCTGCGTTCGGTGGTCTGTTCCACCAGAACGTGGACCGCGCTCATCATATTGAGGGTCGCGGCGCAGCGTACGGGACGTAGGGAGACTGCACCGCGGCGGAAAAGTTCGCGCATCGCCTGGAGCACGGCGGTCTGTCCTATGATGCGTGAGCCGTTCGGGGAGATGCAGATGATCTCCTCGTCGTCGGCCCATACCTGCATGACGCCGGAAATATCCTGGCGCGTCAGGGCTTCATAAAACGCGTGTTCGGCTTCGTCGGGCGTGGCGAACATGATGGCAGCGGTACATGGAAGACTGGATTAGTGGTGGTGCGGTACGGCAGCGCCGGGCTTGAGCCGGTATACCGCGCCGCAGTACGGACAGCTGGCCGAGCCGGTGCGGGTGACGTCCAGGAAGACGCGCGGGTGCATGCTCCAGGCCGGGGCATGCGGGCCGGGACAGTAAACCGGGAGTGCGTTGGCGTCGACTTCGATGGCTTCGGGCGCATGCGTGTCGGCCGCGCCGGCGGAGGAGGTCTGATTGATGCTCATGCTTGTTCCTGCATAATGGTGGGCGCGGGTGGCATGCGCTGCCGGCATGCTACGCTGGCGCCTGAAATTCAGGCAATGGAAACTCAGGCGTCATTGTATCAACGTGACCGGCGCAAAGTGCGTTCAAAAGCAAGGGTTTTACCGCTGGTGCTTTCTTGCCACGCTCATGGCGCGGCGACCGGCATCGGCGCAGGCGCCTGGTCAGGGATAAAAAGAATGCAGGCCCGCCCGCACGATGGGCGAGGAAGGAGACAGGAAGTGGAAGGCAGGGATGATGCGCTGGAAATGCGGCGCAGGCATATGCGTCGTGAAAGTTTCATGGAGGGCGTCCAGGCGATATTGCCGACGCTGGTGGCCAGCGGCACCTGGGGCCTGGTGACAGGCGTGGCGCTGGTCAAGTCGGGGTTGAGCGAATGGGCGGCAACCTGGATGACGGTGCTGGTCTACGCCGGTTCGGCGCAGCTGCTGTCCCTGCCCATGATTGCCGCCGGCGAACCGCTGCTGCTGATCCTGGCCGCTGCGCTCATGGTGAATCTGCGCTTCGTGATTTTTGGCGCTGCGCTGCAACCCTATTTCCGCCAGCTGCCCTGGCGCCAGCGCCTGACGCTCGGCTACTTCACGACAGACCTGACCTTCGTGGTATTCATGTCGCGCTACGGCAAGGCGCCGCCGACGGGGCAGCGCGAGCAGGTGTGGTTCTACATCGGCATGATCGTTCCAGCCTGGTTCAATTGGCAGGTTTTCTCGCTGATCGGCGTGTTCCTGGGCGGCGTCATTCCGTCGGATTGGTCGCTGGAGTTCGCCGCCGTCCTGGCGTTGCTGGCGATCCTCGTGCCGCTGGTCCGTACCCGTCCGATGGCCTTGACCGTCATCGTGGCTTCGGCGGTCGCGTGGGTGGGGCAGAACTGGCCGCTGCGCCTGGGCCTGGCGGCGGCAGTCGTGGCTGGCATCGTGGCCGGCATCCTGGCCGAGAACCGTCTGAATCGCCGCGCCGGCGGCGCCAAGGAGCAATGATGGAAAATGTCCCGGCTTCCTATGCCTATGGCGTGATCGCCGTGCTGGTGCTGTGCAGCCTGGTCAGCCGCAGCGGCTACATGCTGTTTGGCGACCGCCTGCCTTTGCCCGATACCGTGCGCCAGGCGCTGCGCTACGCGCCGGCCGCTGCGCTCACCGCGATTATCGTGCCGGAACTGCTGCCCTGGGCGCAGGGCCAGGGGCCGGTACTGGATGTGCGGCTGTTCGCAGGCCTGGCCGGCATCGCGATTTTCCTGTGGACGCGCAATACGGTCTATATGATCCTGGGCGGCATGGTGGCGCTGTGGGGCCTGCGGGCGCTGTTTCTATAGGCGGCGCTGCGCTGAATTCGCGTTTTCTGTGCACCGCTTGCAACAGCGGACGGGCATATTTTGAACACTGCGCTAAAATGACGCCTTTGCCCGGTGCCGGGTGGCAGGATCGCAGTCCAGCCTGGCACGGTAGCGGTTCCTGACGGCGGCGGCCATTTGCATGGATTTGCAATGGCCCTTTGCACCCACGGAGCTGTTTTCTTCAGGCGCGATGACGCGCTCCGACTGCGGCGACGCATGATGCCCGGCCCAGGCCGGCTATGCAAAACCTTCGATTGATGACCCAGACACAGACTCCCTCCGTACCGGAGGACGATACATCCACGCAGACTTTCGCAGATTTCGGCTTGCATCCCGATCTTTTGCGGGCCGTGGCCGATACCGGCTATCTCACGCCCACGCCTATCCAGGCCCAGGCCATTCCGCAGGTGCTCAGCGGCCGTGACGTGATGGGAGCGGCACAGACGGGCACAGGCAAGACGGCGGCGTTCACGCTGCCCATTCTGCACCGTCTCATGCCGCTGGCCACGCACAGCGCATCGCCGGCGCGCCATCCGGTGCGCGCCCTGATGCTGGCGCCGACCCGCGAGCTGGCCGACCAGGTGGCGGAAAATGTGCGGCGCTACAGCCAGCACACGCCCTTGCGCTCCACCGTGGTGTTCGGCGGGGTCGATATCGGCCCGCAGAAGGAAGCGCTGCGGCGTGGCTGCGAAGTGCTGATCGCGACGCCCGGGCGCCTGCTGGATCACGTCGAACAGAAAACCGTGAACCTGTCGCAGGTTCAGCTGCTGGTGCTGGACGAAGCCGATCGCATGCTGGACATGGGCTTCCTGCCCGACCTGGATCGCATCATCAAGCTCTTGCCGACACAACGCCAGACGCTGTTGTTCTCGGCCACCTTCAGTAATGAAATCCGCAAGCTGGGCCGCACTTTCCTGCAGAACCCGGTGGAAATCGAAGTGGCTGGCCGCAATGCCACCGCCGACACCGTGACGCAGATTGCCTACGCGATCCGCAGCGAGGACAAGCGGGCAGCCGTGGTCCATCTGGTGAAGTCGCGCAATCTGCGTCAGGTCATCGTGTTTTCCAACACGAAGATCGGCACGGCCCGGCTGGCGCGTGAACTGGCTCGTGATGGCGTGCGGGCGGAATCCATTCACGGCGATAAAAGCCAGGCCGACCGCATGAAGGCGCTGGAGGCGTTCAAGGCGGGCGAGCTGGAAGTGCTGGTGGCGACCGATGTTGCCGCGCGCGGCCTGGATGTTGCCGGAGTGCCTTGCGTTATCAACTACGATTTGCCGTACAACGCCGAAGATTACGTGCACCGCATTGGCCGTACCGGTCGGGCAGGTGCGAGCGGCGAGGCGATTTCCTTCTATGCGGCAGGCGATGAGCGCCTGTTGCAGGATGTGGAAAAGCTGATCCGCCGTCCGGTGCCGCGAGGTGAGCTGGCCCTGCCGGCAGCCAGCCGCAGCCGTAGCCGCGTACCCGGACAGTCCTCGAGCCATTCAGGTCATTCGTCGCACTCGGCACGTCCTGGCCGCAGCAGTGGCGCATACGGCGTCAGCGCCGCGCCGGTTGATGAGTTCTTCGTCAAGCCCTACGAGCCGGCGACACCGACTGCGCCGCGCAGCGAAGGCAGCAAACCGGCCGAGGCGGAACATTCCGCCGGGCATGTGCCGGCCAAGGCCCGCAATGTGGGCGTGCTGCTGGGTGGTTCGGGCAATCCGCGCCGTTGATATTGATGGTCGGGCGCGCCATGCGGCGCGCTCTGATACCGGTTCTGCAAATTCCTATCGCTTGGTTTCGGTCAGGACGCCTCGACGGCCTGTTGCAACAGGGCGCGTACGTCCGGCAGGTCGTGGCTGACGTTGGCGTCGGCGGGCGGCTGGGCGAGCAGGCGGTCCAGGTGCCCGATATGCGGCAGCATGGGGCCGAAGAAAATCGTGCGCGTGCCTTCCATGACCAGTAACGTGGGGAAGTTCTCCACATCCACGTCTCCCAGGAATTCCGGCTGGTCTTCGATATCTATCCAGGCGAAGCAGTCTTCCGGGTATTTTTCCGACAAGGCTTCGAGCGCGGGCAGGTAGGCCCGACAGGTGTCACACCAGTCAGCACAGAAACAGGCGATCAGTCGTCGCGCCGTCGCGGGAGCGGCGCCGGAAGCAGGGGCGGAGTGAGGAAACAGGACGGGCATGTCGGCACGCTAGAGTGAGCGTCCATCATAGCGCGAGTCCCGCTGCCATTGGGCGCACCTGGCGCACCTGGCGCGCCCCTCCCACGCCGGGAGCGTGGCGCGGGAGGGGGCGTGGGAAGCAGGGCTCAATGCGGGGTTGAGGTATCCGGGGCGGATGGCGTGCCGCTGGCGGGCGCGGGCGGCTCATCGCGTCGCACGTGGAACCAGGCGGCATAGAGCGCCGGCACGACGAACAGCGTGAGCACTGTGGCTACCGCCAGGCCGCCCATGATGGAAATCGCCATGGGCCGCCAGAGCACCGAGAGCGTCAGGGGGATCATGGCCAGGATGGCCGCCAGCGCAGTCAGGACGACCGGGCGGGTGCGGCGCATGGTGGCATGGATGATGGCTTCCCAGCGGGGATCTCCTTGCGCGATGTCGCGGTCGATCTGGTCGACCAGGATCACGGCATTGCGCATGACCATGCCGGCCAGGGCAATGACGCCCAGGGTGGCGACGAAGCCGAAGGGGACTTGCGTGATCAGCAGGCCCAGGCTGACCCCCATCATGCCCAGCGGCGCAGTGAGCAGCACCATGAACATGCGGCTGAAGCTTTGCAGCTGGATCATGAGGAACATCGCCCAGAGCAGCAACATCAGCGGTATCACCAGCGCGATGGCGCCGTTGGCCTTGGCGCTTTCTTCGAATGAGCCGCCAGTGTCTATGGTGTAGCCCACCGGCAGGCTGGCGCGCAGTTCCGCCAGCATGGGTTCGATTTCGGCCGAGACGTCGGGTGCCTGGGCGTCGGCCACGTCTGCCCGGACCGAGAGCGTTGGCAGGCGGTCGCGCAGCCAAAGGCCGCCTTCTTCCAGCTCCGGCTGCAGGCGGGCCACCTGGCCCAGCGGCACGACGGCGCCGCTGGCGCTGCGCAGGCTGATTTCGTCCAGCCTGGCGGCGTCCAGGCGTTCGTCCGGAACGGCGCGGGCCACTACATCTATCAGTTCGTCGCCTTCGCGTACTTGGGTGACGGTATGGCCGCTCAACATGGTCTGTAGCGTCTGGGCAATGGCCTGGGTACTCAGGCCCAGCGCCTGGGCCCGGTCCTGGTCGACCACCAGGCGGACGGCCTTGGTCCGTTCATTCCACTGCAGGTTGACATCGCGGATATGCGGATGCCCGCGCATGATGTCGCGTACCTGGTAGGCGATGCCGCGCACGGTGTCGGGGTCGGCACCGCGCACGCGGAACTGTACCGGGTAGCCGACGGGCGGTCCGAGTTCCAGCAGGTAGACGCGGGTACGGATATGGGCGAAGCGTTCGCGCAACTGTTCGCGCAGTTCATGGGCCAGCGTAGGCGTATCGCGGATATCTTTCGGGTAGACGATCAGCTGGGCGTAGTTCAGCTTGGGCAATTCCGGTTCCAGCGCCAGGTAGAAGCGCGGGGCGCCGCCGCCGACATAGGCGGTGTAATGGCCGACGCGTGCATCGTCGCGCAGCATTTGCTCGACGGCCAGGGTTTCGGACAGCGTGGCGGCGTAGCTGGCGCCTTCTTCCAGGTGAACGTCGATCAGGATTTCCTCGCGCGGTGAATCCGGGAAGAATTGCTTGGGCACCAGGGTGAATGCGGCAACCGAGGCAAAGAATGCCAGGGTGGTGGTGATGAGCACGGTCTTGCGATGCGCCACGCACCAGTCTATGTGGGATGCGAACCAGCGGCGCATGCGCTGGCGCGCGGGGCTTTCCGGCTTGGATTGGCCGCTGTGCGCCGGCATGTCGGGCAGCAGCTTGGCGCCCAGGTAGGGCGTGAAGAGGACGGCCACAAGCCACGATACGATCAGCGAAATGCCGACCACCCAGAAGATGGATTGCGTGAATTCGCTGGTCGAAGAGCGTGCGAAACCGACCGGGACGAAACCGGCGACAGTAATCAGGGTGCCGGTCAGCATCGGGAAGGCCGTGGACGTCCAGGCAAAGGAAGCGGCGCGGAAGCGGTCCCAGCCTTGTTCCATTTTCACCAGCATCATTTCTACGGCGATGATGGCGTCATCGACCAGCAGGCCCAGCGCGATGATCAGCGCGCCGAGCGATACCCGGTGCAAATGTATGCCCATGCGCCACATGATGAAGAAGGTGATGCCCAGCACCAATGGCACCGAGAGCGCAACGACGATGCCGGTGCGCAGCCCCAGGGCCATGAGGCTGACCGCCAGCACGATCGCCAGCGCCAGCAGGAAGTGGCCGAGGAATTCGTTGATGGAGTGATCCACCAGGGTGGGCTGGTCGACGATTTTCTCGATCTGGATGCCGGCGGGCAGCTGGCGCTGGAATGCATCCATCGTTTCCTGCAATTGCCGCCCCAGCCTCAGGATGTCGCCTCCTTCGACCATGGAAACCGCCAGCCCGGTGACGCGCTCGCCGTCACGGCGCATCGAGGACTCGGGCGGGTCAATGAAGCCCCGGGTGACGGTTGCGATGTCTCCCAGGCGGAAAGTCCGGCCATTGGCGGAAACTGGCGTGTTCTCGATATCCTCGATGCTGCGCACGGCGCCGTCCACGCGTGCGGCGATGCGCGCGCGCGGGCCTTCTACCGTGCCGGCAGGCATGACGATATTGCGTTGCGCCAGGCTGGCCAGCACCTGGTCCGGTGACAGGCCGAGTTGCGCCAGCCGGGCGTGGCTGAATTCCAGGTAGAAGCGCTGGTCCTGCACGCCCAGCAGCGTGGCCTTGGAGACATCCGGCAGGGCCAGCACGTGCTCGCGTGCGGCCAGCAGCACCTGCTTCATGGTGGCGTCGTCGAAGCCATCGGCATGGAAAGCATAGATGGAGCCGAAGGTGTCGCCGAAGTCGTCGTTGAAGAATGGGCCGATGACGCCCTCGGGCAAGGTGTAAAGCATGTCGCCGACGCGTTTCCTGGCCTGGTACCAGCTTTCATGAATGGCTTCCTTGCCGGCCCAGTCCTTCAGGACCAGGAAGAGAGTGGCGCGGCCGGGGCGGACATAGCTGTTGACGTAGTCGTAGTAGGGCACTTCCTGCAGCGTGCGCTGGATTTTTTCCACCACCTGCTGTTGCATTTCCTCGGTGCTGGCGCCTGGCCACGCGACATCCAGGGTCATGACCATGATGGTCATTTCCGGGTCCTCCGAGCGTCCCAGCTGAAAATAGGCCTGGACGCCCAGCACCAGCGACATCAGCATGGCGAACAGCACCAGGGCACCGTGACGCAGCCCCCAGGCCGACAGGTTGAAATGGCTCATGGCAGGCGGCCGTCCCAGGGTTTGACTTCCAGCTGAGCGTCCAGGCGATGGACACCAGCCGTCACAACGCGCTCACCGGCCGCCAGGCCGGCGGTGACGGTGAAATCATCGGCGCCCAGGCGGCCCACGGTGACGGGGCGAAGTTCCAGCCGGGAGGATTCCGGCGGCAGGACCCAGACTGAGGTCTGGCCGTCCTGCTGCAACAGGGCAGAAAGTGGCAAGGTCCAGGCGGGAGTGTCACCCGTTGCCTGCCGCGGCAGGGTCACTGTGGCGCTCATGCCCAGGCGTGCGGCTTGGTCCAGGCCTGGTACGGTCAGGCGTACCCTGAAGGTGCGCGTGGTGGTGTCGGCAGCGGGCGAGACTTCTCGCACGCTGGCAGGAAACTGCTGCGCCGGCTGTTCCAGGAGGGCCACTTGCGCAGCGGCGCCGGGCGAGATGCTGGCAACCAGATGTTCCGGCAGGTCTGCCTGGATTTCCAGTTCTCCGGCATAGGCGAGTGAGACAACCGGCGCGCCGGCGGCAATGACCTGGCCCGGTTCGGCCCAGGCGGCGGTCACCACGCCGTCATGCGGGGCGCGCAAGGTTGCGTCGCCCAGGTCGGTACGGGCACGCTCCAGTTGGCTGGCGGCTGCCCGTGATTGCGCGGCGGCGGTGGCAGCTGCCGTTTCCATGCGTTCGAAATCGGCCCTGGCGATGGCGCCGCGCGCCACCAGCTGGCGGTTGCGCGTGACGTCGCTGCGTGCCTGTTCCAGTGCGCTGCGCGCCTGTGCCAACTGGGCTTCGGCGGCCTGTACCGCCAGTTGCAGGGGGATGGGGTCCAGGGTGGCAAGGATATCGCCCTGGCGGACTGTGGCGCCACGGTCGACGGGACGGCTGGCCAGGCGGCCGCCAACCCGCAGGCCCAGCTGGCTTTCCGTGCGTGCCGCGACGACGCCGGGCAGAGAGATAGCTGCAGCAGGGGCGCGGCTGCCCACGGACTCCAGGCGTACCGGAACGGCGCCGGGCGCTGCCGGAGGCGTGCGCTCGCAGGCGGCAAGCAGGCCGGCCAGGGCCAGGGTCATGGCCAGCATCATGCCGGGCATGACGCGTCGGGCAGAAGGGAGCGCAGGTCGGGAGCAGGTCGGCATGGCGTTAGGCGAGGTGAGATCGGGGTTCATGTCCAGGCACCAGGGACGGTCGGCTGAATTATGCCAGCGCTGTTGAAAAGAGGACGGAAATAGGGTTGCTTCTTGTTCCGCCTTGTTTCAGCCATGCCGGGCGAGGTCTTTTGGCATTGGCAGCCATCGGATATTCCCAATGTTTTGACTCCGCATGGCATTTTCTGGATAGTTTCTGGTCGTTTTTTTCTGGTCGTATCTTCCAGCCGAGTTCGCTTCCATGCCAGAATATTGATACATGAAGCAAGGTTTTGAAATGTTAAGAAAAAATACCTCGCCTGAGGAGTGGGTTGCCGATTGGCGCCGCATTTGTGGTCGTTACGGGGAAGACATCTGGGTGCTGGTGCAGGGCATCGTCCGAGAGCACAAGGCATTTCTGGCGACGCGGTTCTATGAGCAGATGATGCAAGATGCCGCTGCCTCGTTTTTCCTGTCTGCCCAACTGGTGCAGAATCGTTTGCACCCGGCTTTGCAAGCCTGGCTGGAAGGGGTATTTTCGGTAGCCCTGAATGGGGATTACGAAGGCACTGTCGCCTACCAGAAACGTGTCGGCGGCGTGCATGCCCGTATCGGCATTCCTACGCATTTGGTCATGCGGGGCACGCGGGCGCTCAATGAAGCCATTTTCGCGCGCCTGCAGGATGTCGATGTGGTGCAGCGCACGAATGCCGTGGCCTATGTGGCGGAGCTGACGTCGCTGGCCATGGAAGTGATGTGCCAGTCCTATGCTGTGTCGCACGACCGCAATTCCCGGGCGGAGGAAGCCTACCGGCTGTTTGCGATTTCCCAGGATATCGGCGCCGAGCGCGAAAAACAGCGTGCGGCGCTGCTGGGCTGGGAAAACCAGTTCATGTATGAAGTCGCAGTGAACCAGGCGCGCGCCAACCTGCCCCTGCTGGGCAAGTCCGAGTTCGGGCTGTGGTTTACGCACAAGGCGGCTCATGCCTTCGAAGGCAGCGCGGATGTGGCGTCCATTCTTGCGGAAATCGACCGGGTCGATGCCGCCGCAAGCCAGTTGGGCAGCATGGCCGGCAGCAGCGAAGGCAAGGACGCCGGCCAGGTGGAGGTGCTGCGACGGATCCGTGACCATTGCCGCACGGTGGGTTTTTTGCTTGAAGGCCTGTTTCAGCAGGCCGGCTACCTGGAGTCTGGCCGGGACGTGCTGACGCGGCTGCTGAACCGGAAGTATCTCCAGGTGATCATGAATCGCGAGATCGAATTCGCCCGTACCAATGGCTGCGGCCTGGCGGTGCTCATGGTGGATATCGACCACTTCAAGCGTATCAACGACGAGTACGGTCACGATGGTGGCGACGCGGCGTTGCGCCACGTCGGGCTGTTCATGTCGCAGGCGGTGCGCAGCAGCGACTACCTGTTCCGCCTGGGCGGGGAGGAGTTCCTGGTCGTGCTGGTGGATGTCGAGCCGGAAACGGCCATGCTGGTCGCCGAGAACCTGCGGCGCCGGGCTGAAAACGAGCGGATTCCACTGGGGCAGGATATTCATCTGAACATGACTTTGAGCATAGGGGTGGCCCTGTATGCCGGGCACCCGGATTATCTGTTGCTGCTCAAGGCGGCAGACCAGGCGCTGTACCGTGCCAAGCATCTGGGACGCAACCGGGTGGAGTTGAGCCGGGGCCTGGAGTAGAGTATCGGGCGCGCATCCGGCCGCGCGCCCGGCTTCCGGGCAGATGGCGCTGCCTGGCGCCGGATGCAGCGTTCGGCCCGTCGAGGCCGGCTTGCCCATGCAAAAAGGAGAAGCAGTGTCGGAGGGAAATTTGCGCGCGCAGCCCGTGCAGGCGGCAACTGCCGGAGGTACACCGGTGTTGTCCAGCGGTATCCTGCTGTTGATGGCTATTGCCTGTGGCCTGTGCGCGGGGGCCAATTATTTCAATCAGCCGCTGCTCAATTCCATTGCCCGGTCTTTCGGCGTGTCGGAATCCACCTCATCCATTACGGTGACCATCGCCCAGGTCTCCTATGGCGTCGGCTTGTTTCTGCTGGTGCCGCTGGGTGACATGCTGGCCCGTCGTCGCCTGGCCGTTGTGATGATGCTATTGGCCGCCGCGGGCTTGTTCCTCAGCGGTTTTTCCGCCTCGTTTGCCTGGCTGGCCGTGGGGACCTTGCTGACGGGCCTGTTTTCGGTGGCGGCCCAGGTGCTGGTGCCGATGGCAGCTGCGCTGGCCGCGCCGGGCGCCAGCGGCAGGGCGGTGGGGCTGGTCATGAGCGGCCTGCTGATGGGCATTCTGCTGGCGCGCAGCGTGGCTGGCGTGCTGTCGGAAGCAGGGGGCTGGCAACTGGTGTACCGCGTAGGCGGCGTGGCCATGCTGCTGGTGGCGCTGGCACTGTGGCGTTCCCTGCCCGATGCTCCGGCGACCGCAGCGCGCACCAGTTATCTGGCGACGCTGCGTTCGCTGGGGGGCTTGCTGGTGCGTCTGCCACGGCTGCGCAGCACGGCCTTGATGGGCGGAATTTCCTTTGGCGCAGTCAGTGTGCTGTTTTCCACGATGGCGTTGCTGCTGGCCGGTCCAGGGCACGGATTGTCGGACATGGCCATCGGGCTGGTTGGACTGGCTGGCGTGGCTGGCGCCCTGATGGCCAATGTAGCGGGCCGCCTGGCGGATCGCGGCTGGGGCCAGACGACGATGCGGACTTCCGCGGTCTTGTTGGTGCTGGGGTGGGGCATGCTCTGGCTGGGCCGTGATTCCCTGGCCTGGTTTCTGGCTGGGGTATTGATGATAGACCTGGCCTTGCAGGGCATACACATCAGTAGCCAGCATGTGATCTACCGCTTGTTGCCAGAGGCCCGTTCGCGCATCAATGCGGTCTACATGACCTGCTATTTCGGGGGGGCGGCGCTGGGTTCCGCCCTGGGTTCCCTGGCGTGGCAACATGGCGGCTGGCAGGTCGTTTGCCTGACGGGAGCAGGGATAGGCTGCCTGAATTTCTTCGCCTTGTGGCTGGATGCGCGCTATGCGCGGGGCAGTACCCCCAGCGCCTGACGGCAGCGCCGGGGCGGCAAGGGGCTCAGGCCTCGGGCGGCAGGTGTTGCAGCCCGCGCCGCAGGCAGACCTGGGCCAGTATCGCTGCACCCAGCAGCACGGCGGCAGCGCCGACTGCCGGGTTGCCGATGGCGGCTGCCAGCCCGGTACAGATGGCACCCATCAGCATCTGGGTGCTGCCGTACAGCCCGGAAGCCGAACCGATCAGTTTGGCATCGACGCTGATGGCCTTGGTCAGGATGGCCGGGCTGGCGATGCCAGCGCCGCAGGTCAGGGCGGTCATGCTCAACAGGATGCCGGTGACGCTCAGGTGGCCGATGGCAACCTGGGCGGCCAGAGAGGCAGCGGCAGCCAGGCTCAGCAGGGTGCCGCCGATCAGCAGGCGATTGGCGGCCATGCGCGTGACCAGCCGGCTGGTCACGGCATTGCCCAGCGACATGCCGAAGATGAGCGCGCACAGGTAGAGGCCGACTTCATGTAGCGGGCGGCCCAGCCGGTCGTGGAAGATGAAGGGAGCGCTAGAGATAAAGGCATGCATGCTGGTGGTGGTCAGCCCGCCGCCGATGGACAGATAGACGAAGGCTCGTGAGTGCAGCAGGGTGTGGTAGTTGCGCGCGACCTGGCCCAGGTGGAAGGTCTGGCGGTTGGCACTGGGCAGGGTTTCGGGCAGCAGGCGCCAGGACAGCACCAGCGTGGCCGCGCCGATTACGGTCATCATGTAGAAAACGGTGCGCCATCCGGTGTGACTGGTCATGATGCCGCCCAGCAGCGGCGCCAGGCTGGGGCCCAGCATCATCATCAGATTGAGCAGCGCCAGGCGGCGTACCGCGTCATGGGCTTCCGAAGTATCGCGGGCGATGGCGCGCCCCAGCGCCAGGCCGGCGCAGCCGCCCAGTGCCTGCAGCAGCCGTGCGCCGAGCAAGCCTGACAGGCTGCCGGCAAACGCCGCGAGCAGGCTGCCGGCAACGTACAGGATCAGGCCGGCCATCAGTGTCGGGCGGCGGCCGATACTATCTGCTATCGGGCCGTAAACCAGCTGGCCGGCCGACAAACCCAGGATATAGACGCTGATGGTGGCCTGCATGGCGCCGTTGCTGGCATGTAGTTCCAGCCCGGCGGCGGGCAGGGCCGGGACGAACAGATTCATCGCCATGGTGCTGGCGATGGTAATGACGGCCAGCAGCCAGAATGGCGGCCGGCCCTGAGGCGCGGACATCATGATTGGGGATCGCTGTTGTTGGCGGCCAGGGTGGCGGATACCTGGCGCAGGACTTTCATGGCCAGGGCGAGCTCGTCTTCGGGCAGCCCGCCCAGCAGCCGGGCGCGGACTTCGCCGGCGATGCTTTCAACCCGCAGGCTGAGCGCCCGGCCGGATTCGGTCAGCAGGATGCGCTTGGCACGCTTGTCGTCGGCGTCTTCGACGCGCACGATGTGGCCGTCGCGCTCCAGGGTGACGAGCAGGCGCACCACTGAGGAGCTGTCCAGCCCCATGGTGCGAGCCAGATCTTTTTGATGCAGCGGCGCGGCTGCGCGAGACGCATGCAGCAGGGCACGCCAGGTTGCCTCGGTCAGCCCCAGGGGCTGCAACTCGGCGTCCAGCGCTCGGCGCCACTGGCGTGCGACGCAACTGACCAGCGACGGAAAGGTGGTGTTGGCATTGACGTGAGGGGAATCCTGCGCGCCTGAAAGAGAGTCAGGGTGTGTTTTCATAAAATAGATTGTATATCAATTGATGATATGCAATCTATTTTTTTGGAGTCAATCCCTGCCATAGCATCAGCAGGCCCAGCAAGCTGAGCAAAAGGCCGCAGAGTCGTTCCACCACTGGCAGCCAGCGATGATAGTGGCGCTGCGCCCAAGGGTTGCCGATGAGCGCGGCGACCAGCAGATCCCAGGCCAGCACGACGCAGAACATCCAGATGCCGCATAGCCAGAGCCAGAGCGATGGGGTATGGGTACTGGCGAGCATGGAGGCCAGGCTGCCGTAGAACAATGCGTTTTTCGGGTTGAGCAGGGCCGATAGCCCGCCCATGCCCAGCGCGCGCGCCCAGGACAAGCGTGGCGCATGGGCGGGCAATTGGCGCTCTGCGCCGGGTGAGGAAGGCTTGCTGCTGCGCATCAGGGCCAGCGCCAGGTAGAGCAGATAGGCGCCGCCTGCCATCTGCAGGCCGCGAAACAACATTGTGTCCGGTTTCAGCAGATCCAGCCCGGCGAATGCGATGGCGATGAACAGGCCATTGGCGAGGGCGATGCCCAGGCAGGCGCTGGCTGCGACGCGCAGGCCATTGCCAGCGGCGAGACGGGTGATCAGCAGGAAATCCGGGCCGGGAGCAAGGAGGGCGAAGAAATGGGCGGTGGCAATCAGAAGAAAGGTGGACATGGCAAGGACAGGCAGAGGCGATGGCCGCCAGTGTGTCCGGTGTCCGGGATCAGGTATTGAATGAAATTGCGGCGGATATGGCGTACCCCTGCCGCCAGCAGGCGTGGCGCCCCTGGGCGGGGGCTGCGGAAGGAGCAGCGAGAGAGGCTGGCGGCAGCCGCCGGTATGACCGCGCCCCGGTGGGCGGCCGCGCTAGGCGCCGCTGCGGTAGCGGCCAGGCGGCATGGCGGCGCGGGCCTTGAACATGCGCTGGAAATGGCTCTGGTCCGCGAAGCCCAGCCGATAGGCCGTATCGGCCAGACTGGCGCCCTGGCGCAGCCAGTCTCGCGCCTGATTGATGCGGAAATCCAGCTGGTAGGCATGGGGTGTCATGCCCGTCGCTGCGCGGAAGGCGCGTATCAGCTGGTAGCGGCCCATGCCGGCCAGGGCGGCCAGCCCGGCCAGCGACGGATTGGCCGCCGGGTCGTCGCGCAAGGCGTCCATCACCCGCAGCAGTGCCGGGCCGGGGGCGCAGCGGGCCAGCGGTGGCAAGGGGGCAGCGGCTGGCCGGGTATCGCTGTCCATGACGAATTCAATGAGTGCGGCATCCTTGGCGCAAGCTGGCTGGCCAGTGCCCAGTATTTGCGCCAGCTGGCGATAGGCCGCATACCGTGGTGGCGCGGTGGCCAGCATGACCTGATCCATGTACCGGGGCGCATGCGACGCACCCGATAGTGCTGCGTGTTCGATGCGCAGGTCTTCCATCCAGGCGGCATCCAGGTGCAGCATGTGATAACTCCAGCTTTCCAGGGAGGCCGGATTGCAGGCATGGACATGCGCTGGCGGTACGTACACCAGGGTGCTGGGGCCGGTACGCCGCAGGCCGCCCTGGGCGCCGGTGAACAGGCTATGACCGCTGTCGATTGCGCCTATGGAATAGCTGGGGTGGCTGTGGGGCACATAGCAGGCACGGCTGTGGCTGGCCTGCCGCAGTTCGACATGCGGCAGCAGGGGGTCGCGCCAGAGCCGGACATCGGCGGCGGGAACGGGCGGGACGGCAGCGGCAGTGGATGGCATGGGCAGGACGGGACAGGCCCGCTGGCGGGATCGTGAGGGACAACAGGGAAACGCAGCGCACGTTCTGGGGCAGACAGACCGGGCGCTTGAGAAAACAGGGCGGATACCGGCTATCGCAGTAGCCTAATATTATGCGTATTCCTTATTCGCATTCATTTCTTTCAGCCCACGGCCCGCCAAGGCGAGGCCTCGTTGCGGTCGATGGCCGGAACGGAGCGGGCCGGACAATGCAGGGCTTCACGGACGGACAGTCATGACAGACAGCGCTGCGCTGGAGCAACAGAATCGTACGCTGCGCCGCATGAAGCGGCGTGCGCTGGGTTTGCTGGCGCTGACCCTGGCAGGTTTCATCACCAGCCACTTGATGGGCGGCCAGGGCGGCTGGGCGTGGTTGCGCGCCTTCTGTGAAGCGGCCACGGTCGGGGCGCTGGCCGACTGGTTTGCGGTGGTTGCCCTGTTCCGCCATCCGCTCGGTGTGCCGCTGCCGCATACCGCCATCATTCCCAACAAGAAGGAACGGATCGGCGACAGCCTGGCCGTGTTCGTGCGTGACCATTTCCTGGCGCCGGAAACCCTGCTGGAAAAACTGAAGCTGTTCGACCCTGCCGCCCGCCTGGGCGCCTGGCTGGCTGAGCCGGCACAACGTGAGCGCCTGGGGGCGGGCCTGCGCCAGACGGCCTTGCAGGGCCTGGACTTGCTGGATGACAAGGCCGTCAAGGCGGCGCTGACCGATTCGCTGCGCGGCTATTTGCTGCGCTGGAATGCGGCGGGCACCGCCAGCGAAATTTTGAATCTGCTGACGCGCGACGGCCGTCACCAGGTACTGCTGGACGAAGCGCTGCGTCAGTTGGGCGGCTACATCGGCGACGAGGCCGTCAAGCAGCGCATCTCTGCGATGATGGTGCGTTATGCCAGCCGCGAATGGCCCACCTTGCTCAAGGTGGTGGGGGCGGTGACGTCGGTGGACGAACTGTCCGGCCGCCTGGCCGACCGCCTGGCGCGGGCGCTGCTGGAGGAAATGCAGGCCGTGCTGGAAGAGCCTGGGCACCCGTTGCGGCGCGACTATGAAGCCTGGGTGGCGGATTACGTGCGCCGCCTGGGCAGCGACCCGGCGCTGGCCGAGCAGGTGGATGCCATGAAGCAGCGCCTGCTGGCGCATGGGCAGGTGCAGGCCTATATCGACGGCGTGTGGGCAGACATCATGGCCTTGCTGCGGGCCGATCTGGCCGCGCCGGATTCGGCCATAGGCCGCCATCTGGAAAAAGCGCTGGCCGGTTTCGGGGAACGGCTGCGTGACGATGATTCGCTGCGTGATGCCCTGAACGAGCACATCCTGAGCAATGCCGCCAAACTGGCCGACCGGCTGCGCGATGGCGTGACCGAGCACATTTCCCGGACGGTACGGAACTGGGACGAGCGTCAACTGGTGCAGGAGCTGGAGCGCAGCGTGGGCAGCGACCTGCAATACATCCGCTTCAGCGGCACGCTGGTCGGCGGCCTGATCGGCCTGGCCCTGCATGCGCTGGTCTTGTTGATGGCAGCCTAGACCTGGGGGCAAGGTGCCCCCAGGTCTGGCGGACGCTTGCCCCAGGCGGCAGGCATCAATGTTTCACACAGGCCTGCGGTTCACACATAGGCCTGCGGCGGCGAGGGACGGCTTCAGGCCGGGCGGAACACCGGCAGTTGCTGGCCGTTGCCGCTGTCCAGGAAGTCCAGGCGCAGGGCCTGGCCAATGCTCAGGCTGTTGAAATCCTCGGTGAGGATGTTGCTCATCATGAGGGGGCCTTCGGCCAGTTGCACATAAGCCAGGCAATAGGGCGCCGGGCTGCGCAGCAAAATGCTGTAGCTGTATAGCGTGGCCTGGCCGCTGGCTTCGAACCATTCGGTCGCGCCGCCGGTAAAGGGACTATGGTCGCGCGGGTAGTAAAAGGCGGTGCCCGTGTCGCAGCAGCGCTTGAGCATCAGTTTGCCCTGATTGGCTGCTTGCCAGTATGCCGCCGTTTCCGGGTTGGGCTGGGGAGGGATGATGTTGCGGGAGCTCATGGATCAGTCCTCACGTTCCAGAATCATGGTGGCGCTGCCGTGGCGGCCGCCCAGTTGCCCGCCGGTGCCGTGCGCGAGCGCTAGCCGGCAATCGGGCACCTGGACGGCCGGGTGGGCTTCGCCGCGCAGCTGGCGCACGGCTTCCAGCAGGCGCGTCATGCCGCCCCGGTTGCCGGGATGGTTGTTGCACAGGCCGCCGCCGTCCGTATTGACCGCCAGGCGTCCGGTACCTGAAATCAGCCCGCCATCGGCGACGAAGCGTCCGCCGGTGCCGGGGGCGCAGAAGCCCAGGTTTTCCAGCTGGATCAGGACAGTGATGGTAAAGCTGTCGTAGAGCGAGGCGTACTGGATGTCCGCAGGCCGCACGCCGGCCTGGGCAAAGGCCTCGGCGCCGCTGCGCACGCCGCCCGAAGCCAGGATGTCGAAATAGCCGCCATTGAGGTGGCGCACGTTGAAGCCCGCGCCAGTGGGCGTGACGAGCGGGCGTTTCAGGCTGCGGGCGATATCCGGGTGCGCCAGCACCAGCGCGCCGCCGCCGTCGCTGATGATGCAGCAGTCCAGCCGGTGCAGCGGCGTGGCGATGACAGGGGAATCCAGCACATCCTGTACGGTCACGATTTCCTGCCGCATGGCATGCGGATTGTGGCTGGCGTGGTGGGACGCCGCAACCTTGATCCAGGCCAGCTGTTCGGCGGTCGTGCCGTGTTCATGCATGTGGCGCGCGGCGCACATGCCATACACATTGGTGACCACGGCGCCGTAGGGCAGTTCGAACTGCGCTTCCGGGGCGTGCTGCGGCTGCAGGCGCATGGCGGCCTCGGGGGGCAATTTTTCCGCCCTTGGCCGGCCGCCCTGGGTGATGAGCGCCACGCGGCACTTGCCGGCGGCAATGGCCTGCACCGCATGGGCGACGTGATTGATGTAGGCCGAGCCCCAGGTCTCGGTGGTGTCCAGGTGCCGCAGGTTCAGCCCCAGGTATTCCACGACAGACATCGGGCCGGAGCCGGGGGACTCCCAGCCCGGCACATCTCCGGCGCAGAAATAGCCGTCCACATCCTGCAGGCTCAGCCCGGCATCGGCCAGCGCGCCCAGCGCGGATTCAATATGCAGCTGGGCCAGGGTTTTGTCAGCGGCGTCGCGGCTTGGGTGCTCGTAGGCACCAACGATATATGCCTGTCCTTTCATGCTCGGTTTCCTTGTGTGGCAGCGGGGCGGCGCTGCCGGACGAAGGCATGGCGCGTGTTTGGCAGGCGCCATGCCGCGGGTTCAGCGGGTCACCAGCAGCGCATCAAGCGCCATGACGCCCTGGCCTTCCGGGTAGGCCACCAGGGGGTTGATGTCTATTTCCGCAATCTCAGGGCGCGTCAGCATCAAGTGCCCGATCTGCGCGACGGCCTTGGCCACGGCGGGCAGATCCACGGCAGGCTGGCCGCGGAACCCGCGCAGCAGCTGATGGCCCTTGAGCGCCAGCAGCTTGCTGATGATGGCGTCCTGCGGCAGGTCTGGCGGCAGCAATTGCACGTCGCCCAGCGCTTCGACCCAAATACCGCCCAGGCCAACCATCAGAATCGGCCCCCACTGCGGGTCACGGCTGGCGCCAACCACGAGTTCGAGGCCGCGCGCGCCCATTTTCTCGACCAAAGCGCCGTCCAGTTCCACATCTGGCGCGGCATGCCGGATGTTGTCCTGCAAGGTCTGCCAGGCCGCGCGCAGGGCGTCCGCATCGGCAATATTCAATAAGACGCCGCCGGCGTCGCTTTTGTGTGTCAGATGGGTAGCCTGGGCCTTGAGGGCGACGGGATAGCCGATACCGGCAGCAATATGCAGGGCGTCTTCCAGGGAGCGCGCCAGGTCTCCCGGCGGCGTGGCAATGGAAAGCGTCCGCAAAACCTGCTTGCCCAGCCATTCGGCTTGGGCGCCTGGCGCCATCGCAGGCCATGGCGCGGGCGGGGCAATGGAGGCATGGGCGCGAGAGGTAATGATGACAGTGGCGGTGGCAGCGGGAGCAGCCATGGCGCCAGGCGTGCTCATGGCGGGCTGCTTGGCGGTTTGTGCAGCGGTCTGTACCGCGGCTTGAGGGGTGGACTGTTCGGTGGACTGTTCGAGGCCGAAGCGGGTGACGCAAGCCAGCGCCCGCAAGGCGCGCTCCGGGGAGCGCATGATGACGGCGCGATGTTTGCGCGCCAGCGCAATAAAGTCGGCTGCCGGTGGCGTGTCCTCATTTTGCATGACATAGATCGCCGGTTTGCCGCTGTCTGCGGCGCCCGCCAGAAAGTAGTTCAGCCATTCAACCGAGGCGGCCGGTTCGGGCATGGGCATGGAGGCCAGCAGGCTGCCTATGCCGGGATCGGCCAGCAGTGCGGCCACACCGGTCTCCAGAATCGAGGGCTGGTAGGCGGATAAAGTGCCGATATCCAGCGGATTGCGCGATGGCAGGAAAGCCGGCAAGTGCCCGCGCAGCGTTTCGGCCTGCGCCGGGGAGAGCGGCGGCATGGCCAGGCCCAGGGTGTCCACATAGTCTTGCGCCAGGCCGCAGATGGCCCCCGAGGCGGTGACCAGCCCCAGTCCGCCGGTGGGCGGGGTGGGGTAACGCAGCATCAATTGGCCGACGTCAATGACTTCTTCCAGGGTGTCCACCACCAGCACGCCGGCATGACGGGCCATCAAGCGCATGGCGGCGTGGTTGCCAGCGAGAGCGCCGGTATGGGATTGCGCCGCTGCCTGGGATTGCTCGCTGCGGCCTGGGTGCAGCATGATGACAGGCTTGCCCTGCGTTCGCGCCGCACGGGCGGCATCCAGGAAATCGGCGGCTGAACGGATTTGCTCGGCGTAAATGACAATGGCGCCGGTATACGGGTCTGCGGCATAGAAACGCACCATTTCCGCCAGTCCGGTCTGGGCTTCGTTGCCGGTGGTCATCATGTATGACAGCGGTACGCCGCGTGCCAGCAGCGAGGCGGCGATATGGGCGCCCACGCCGCCGCTCTGGGCCACGATGGCGATGGCCGGGCCATCTTCCGGGTTCAGGCGCGGTGGCAGAACCAAGGGCACCATCATCACGTAGAACGCATCGGCGTAGTTGAAATAGCCCACGGTGTTGGGACCCAGCAGGGCCAGGCCGCCTGCGCGTGCGATGGCGGCGATTTCCTGCTGTTGCAGGCGGCCGGCCTCGCCCATTTCCGCAAAGCCCGAGGCGAAACAGACGGCGCCCCGTATGCCTTTGGCGACGCAGGCCTGCACCGCGTCGCGCACAGCCTCGGAGGGCAGCATCAGGATGGCGAGTTCAATACCGTCCGGCAACTGCGAGATATCGGTGAGCACCGGCCGGCCGTCCAGCATGCCGCCGCTGCGGCCCACCAGATGAATCGGTCCTTGGTAGCCGCCATTAAGCAGGTTGGCCAGTACCACCTGCCCGGCGGAACCGGGCTTGCTGGACATGCCGATAATGGCGACGGAAGCTGGGCGGAAGAGCGGGCGGATATCCGGCGTGGCCGTGTCGGGGGCGTGGGGCGCCGTGTTGGGGGTGGGTTTCATGGTCTCCTCGGGCAACAGGACTGGTTGCACGCCGCCTTAACGCCAGCCTGGGGGGGCGGGCGCATGGGGCGCGGCCAGCGGTGGGGCTGCTTCTTGTTATGTATCGCTGCCGCAGGCGCGGGATCGGTGGCGTGCGGCATGCCGGCGGCAGCAGGCTGCCTTAATGGCCGGGCATTACTTTGGCGGCACGTTTTTGCAGGAATGCCTGCAGGCGTTCCTTGGCGGCCGGTTCTCCTTGCGCGATCGCCGCCATGAGCGCCTCGGTGAACAATCCGTGGGACATGGGCTGTTCGGCGATCAGGGGCAGGGCATTGAGGATGGAAAAATTGGACATCGGCGCATTGCCTGCGATGCGTTCCGCCAGTTCCCTGGCCTTGGCCATGCCGGCGCCGGGAGGCGTGACGTAATGCACCAGGCCGGTGGCATGGGCTTCCCTGGCGTCCAGGACATGGCCTGTCAGCATCATCTCGGTGACACGGGAAAAACCGATGAGTTTGGCGATGCGCACGGAGCCGCCGCCGCCCAGGAAAATGCCGCGTTGTCCTTCCGGCAGACCGAAATAGGCGGTTTCCTCTGCGATGCGGACATGCAGTGCGGAGGCCAGCTCCAGTCCACCGCCGACAACGGCGCCATGCAGCACGGCTACCACGGGGACGCGGCCGAACTGAATGCGTGAAAACGCTTCATACCAGGCCAGCGACTGATGGATGCCTTCGGCTGTGCTGGTGTCGGACAATTCGCTGAGGTCCAGTCCGGCGCTGAAGTGTGTGCCTGCGCCCTTGAGGATGGCAGCCCGGACGCTGCCGGGCAGGCCGGAAAAACAATCCTGCAACTCATGGATGACGCCCATGCTGAGAGCATTGCGCTTCTCCGGCCGGTTGAGGGTGATGGTGGCGATGGCACCGTCTATGTCCAGTGTCACCAGCGGGGTGTTCCGGGGGGTGGGCATTGTCTTCTCCTGGCAGGTCCGGACGCGTTGTTGCAGACGCGGTATGTCCGTAGCTATTTAATTATCTTTATTAACTGTTATGTTGGATAACAGTCTGTCATGCTATTCTTTTTGCTGCAAGGGCTAGGCAACGCAATTTTTCATAGGTTTTTCCCTTAATTGGCGAGCGGTTTTCCAGATGGGAATACAGACCCTGAAATTAGATATTTTGTTTTTTTATAATTTATATTGTGGCCGGAGGGTGCATGCGCCGAGGCGGGGAGGCATGGGATGATGAACGCTGACGACCGGGTGCTGGCTACTGGCGGGCAGGCGCCTGCCGCGCCGGAGGATGCGGCGCTGGATCTGTGCCGCGACGCGCTGGGCTATGCGCTGAGGCGCGCACAGGTTCGTTCCTACGAGCTGTTGTTCGGCATACTGGGTGCGGATGCACTGACGCCTGCGCGAATTACCGCGCTATCGTTGATCGCCACGCATCCAGGAATGAACCAGTCGGCGCTGGCGGAACACCTGCAGGTCAACCGTGCCAGCGTGGTCAAGGTGATAGATACGCTGGAGCGCCATGGTTTTGTGCAGCGTTGCCCGGTACCAGGCGACCGGCGCAGCCATGCGCTGGCGGTGACAGGCGCGGGACGCGAAGAGCTGCTGGCACTGCGGCGGAAAATGGATACCTACGAGCGTGCGCTGGCAGAACGGCTGGACACCGGCGAGCGGCAACAGTTGATGCGTTTGCTTGAAAAAGTAGCTGCGCCGGCTTCTGCATGAGCCGTGGCGCTGTTGTCTGCCGTGTGGGTAGGAGGAGCGGGGGACGGGCCAGGCCTTAGCGGGAACGGCGTGCAACCTTGTTGAGCAGTTCCAGCAGCATGAAGCGTTCTGCCTGGGTCAGGCCGCGCAGCAGGTCGTTTTCCATGCGCAGGGAAATCTGGTAGCCGCGGTCGGCCAGTTCCTGCCCCGCGGGAGTCAGGTGCACACGGATGGAGCGCTTGTCCGTGGTATTGCGCTCGCGCAGCAGCAGGCCTTTTTCGCTCAGGCGGTCCAGCATGACAGTGACCTTCGGTGCCGGCAGGGCCAGCGCCTGGGCCAGCTGCTTTTGCGTGACGCCTGCATTGTTGGCAATGATCAGCAGCATGGAGAATTCTGCCGGCCGCAGATCCAGCGGCTGGCCGATGTGCTTGATGAATACCTTGCGGGTAGGGGCGGTGGCCATGGCCAACTGGTGTCCCAGTACATGGTGCAGGCAACTGGTATCCAGCGTGGATGAGCTCGAAAGGGCTTGCGGGTCTTTTTCTTCCATGTCGGACCTTGATTGTCGCAGGTCTATATTATGGCCCGGTTGCATGGAGAGAATGCAGGTAGCCGCTGAGTTTTCGCTAGGGATTCACTGCATGAGCAGGGAAATCCTCCCTGTTGCCCAGGGAGGATATCTTTAGGTGGCGGGATTCAGTCCTTGGGTTCAAGTTGCCAATCACCATTGACGACTTTCAACACGACTGTGCTTTTCGGCGAAAAACCCCAGTGATCGCTGGGGGTGTAATCGAGCATGCCCTGGGAGACGGGCAGTTCCGGCATCGCCTCCAGCGCGTCGCGCAGTGCGGCACGGAATTCGGGCGTTCCCGGTTTGGCGGATTGCAGCGCCATGGGGATGACATGTTTGAGCAGTTCCTGGATGTCATAGGCGTGGGCGGCGAACTGATTGCGTGTACCGGGACCGTATTTCGCCTCGTATTGCTGGACGTAGTCCATGGCTGCCTGTTTGGACGGGAAATCCGCCGGCAACTGTTCCGCGACGACAGCAGGCCCGGACAGGACGTAGGCGCCTTCGAGCGCCTTGCCGCCGACGCGCAGCAGATCCCGGCTGGCGGCCGCGTGGGTCTGGTAAAGCTTGCCCTTGTAGCCGCGTTCGACCATGGCCCGGTGCGGCATGGCTGCACCGGAACCGGAGGCGACGATCAGGACGGCATCCGGATTGGCGGCTACCAGCTTCAGGCTCTGGCCGGTCACGCTGTTGTCGGTTCGCTGGAAACGTTCGACAGCGGAAAGCGCTATGCCATGATCTGCCGCCATTTTGCTGACATCCTGCAGCCAGGACTCACCGTAGGCGTCGGTATATCCCAGGAATCCGAGGGTCTTGATGCCCTGGCGCTGCATGTGGTCGAACATGGCTTCCGCAATCGTGGCCGATGAGGGGGCGAGGCGGAAGGTCCAGGTTTCCTTGCCAGGCGGAATCGGGGGCGGAGATACCGCCAGCTGCGGCGTTTTCGACTCCAACGCTACATCTACCATGGCCAGCGCAATGGGCGTGGCGGCCGAGCCGACGATCACATCGACCTTGTCTTCGGTGACCAGGCGCCGGGTATTGCGGATGGCGACGGTGGGATCGGTTGCGTCGTCCATGACGATGACTTTGAGTTTCTCTCCAGCGATTTCATCTGGCCAGAGTTTGATGCCATTCTGGACCTGCAGGCCCAGGGCGGAGGTCGGCCCGGTCAAGGGCAACACAACGCCGATGGTGACATCGGCAGCAGCGGGCAAGGCGATGGCGCTGGCGCAGGCTGCCAGCCAGGCCGTCGCGCGGAACTGGGTTTTCAACATGGTGGTCTCCTGGTTATTTTGTTAATTATGATAAATATATGGCCAGGATTTACCGATGGGAATAACCCGTATATTGCTGTGTATAAAGGGTTTTCCTTATTTGTTTGTTTTCCTTGTTAAATTAATTGTTTTCTTTTTTCTGTTTTTTCCTGCAGGCCAGGGGTAGGGTAGGGGCCGGCCTACCAGGCATGCGTCAAATCCAGTGCCATGGAGCTTTTCACCTCTTCCATGACCGCATAGGTGCGGGTTTCGCGCACCCCCGGCAATTGCCACAGCACCCGGCCGGCGAAATCCCGATAGGCTTCCATATTGTCGTGGCGGGTTTTCAGCAGGTAGTCGAAGCCGCCTGCCACCATATGGCATTCCATGATTTCCTGGCGGTCTTGCACGGCCAGCTTGAACTCTTCAAAGACATTCGGCGTCGTGCGGTCGAGCAGGACTTCCACAAATACCAGCAAACCGGCTTTCAGCTTGCGTGGATTGAGTCGTGCTTCGTAGCCCAGGATGTAGTTTTCGCGGGTCAGGCGCTGAACTCGCGCGAGTACCGCAGTAGGGGATAAAGAGACGGCTTCGGCCAGTTTTGTGTTGGGAATCCGGCCGTCCTGCTGCAGCAGTTCGAGGATGCGGATGTCCATTCGGTCTAACTCGTGTTCCCCGGTGCTCATTTTGATTTTTTCTCTATTTATGGTGATTTTTATGGAGAAAAATTTTAATCATCTTCAAAGATAATAGCAAAAAATTTGGCGATATCCGCCTGTGTCTTTCTTGGATGATCCTATGTCCATTTCCGCTCCTGTAGCCGCCCCCCAGGCCTCCTCTGCTGCTGCTCCTGCCGCCGCCCCGTTTGCCCATGTGACGCCGCTGGCGCCGCAATCCGAATTGCGGGCTGCCATTACGGCGGCGTGGCGCCGGCCTGAAACCGAAGCTGTCCCCTGGTTGCTGGAGCGTGCGCGCCTGCCGGCGGATCTTTCCGGCCGCGCCCAGGCGCTGGCGCTCAAGGTCGCCAGTGCGCTGCGCCAGCGCAAGACGGCGTCCGGCAAAGCCGGCTTGGTGCAAGGCCTGCTGCAGGAATTTGCGCTGTCGTCACAGGAAGGGATTGCGCTGATGTGCCTGGCGGAAGCGCTGTTGCGTATTCCCGACAAGGCGACGCGTGATGTCCTGATCCGCGACAAGATCAGCCGGGGCAACTGGAAAGAACACGTCGGTCAAAGCCCGTCCGTGTTCGTCAATGCGGCAGCCTGGGGCCTGATGCTCACCGGCAAGCTGGTGGCTACCCATAGCGAAAAGGGCATGAGCGCCTCCCTGGGACGCCTGATCGCGCGCGGTGGCGAACCCTTGATCCGCAAGGGTGTGGACATGGCGATGCGGATGATGGGCGAACAGTTCGTCACCGGCGAAACCATGGAAGAAGCGCTGCGCCACGCGAGTTCGCTGGAGCCGCAGGGCTTCCGCTATTCCTATGACATGCTGGGCGAGGCTGCCTTGACGGCGGAGGATGCACAACGCTACCTGAATGACTACGAACAGGCCATTCACGCCATCGGCAAGGCATCCAATGGCCGTGGCGTCTATGAAGGCCCGGGGATTTCCATCAAGTTGTCCGCGTTGCACCCGCGCTACAGCCGTGCGCAAGTGGAACGTGTGCAGGCCGAGCTGTATCCCATTGTGCTGAAGCTGGCACGCCTGGCGCGCCAATACGATATCGGCCTGAATATCGACGCGGAAGAGGCTGATCGCCTGGAAATCTCGCTGGACCTGCTCGAGCGCCTGTGCTTCGAGCCGGATCTGAAGGGCTGGAAGGGCATCGGTTTCGTCATCCAGGCCTACCAGAAGCGTTGCCCCTTCGTGATCGACTATGTGATCGACCTGGCGCGGCGCAGCGGCCAGCGCCTGATGATCCGTCTGGTGAAGGGCGCCTACTGGGACAGCGAAATCAAGCGTGCCCAGATCGACGGCATGGACGGCTATCCGGTCTATACGCGCAAGCCCTACACCGATCTGTCCTACATCGCCTGCGCCCGCAAGCTGCTGGGCGCGCCGGATGCCATTTACCCGCAATTCGCCACGCACAACGCGCAGACCCTGGCCACGATTTATGAACTGGCCGGCCCGGAAAATTATCAGCCCGGCCAATATGAATTCCAGTGCCTGCACGGCATGGGCGAACCCCTGTATGAACAGGTGGTCGGGCCGGTGAGCGAAGGCAAGCTGGGCCGTCCCTGCCGCATCTATGCACCGGTGGGTACGCATGAAACGCTGCTGGCCTACCTGGTGCGCCGTTTGCTGGAAAACGGCGCCAATACATCGTTTGTGAATCGTGTGGCGGATCAGGGCATTTCCCTGGAAGAGCTGGTACGCGATCCGGTGACGCTGGTCGAAGCCATGGCCGCCGCCGAAGGCACGCTGGGCCTGCCGCACCAGGGCATTCCGCTGCCGCTGGATCTGTATGGCAGCGCCCGCCGCAATTCAAGCGGCCTGGACCTTGCCAATGAACAGCAGCTGGAACAGCTGGTCGCCAACCTGCGCGAGTCGTCTCGTGCCGCTTTGGTGGCGCGCCCCATGTTGGCGGTGGAGCTGGACCAGCTGGGCGAAGCCGAACGGGTGCGCAATCCGTCGGACCTGCGCGATGCAGTCGGTACCGTGCATGCCGCCAGTGTGGAGCAGGTCGATGCCGCCTTGCAGGCCGCCCATGATTACGCGCCTCAATGGGCCGCCGTGCCGGTGGCCGAGCGCGCCGCCATGCTGGATCGTGCTGCCGATGCCATGGAAGCGGAAATCCAGCCGCTGATGGGAATTCTGGTGCGTGAAGCCGGCAAGACCTACGCCAACGCCATCGCCGAAGTCCGCGAAGCCGTGGACTTCCTGCGCTATTACGCGGCCCAGGCGCGCAGCCAGTTCGACAATGCCACGCACCGTCCCTTGGGTCCGGTGGTCTGCATCAGTCCGTGGAACTTCCCGCTGGCGATCTTCACCGGCCAGGTGGTGGCCGCCCTGGCTGCCGGCAATACGGTGCTGGCCAAGCCTGCCGAACAGACTCCGCTGGTGGCGGCGCAGGCCGTACGCCTGCTGTGGCAGGCTGGCGTGCCACGTGCAGCCGTGCAACTGGTGCCCGGCAGCGGCAGTGTCGTGGGCGCGCGCCTGACGGCGGACGAGCGCGTCCAGGGCGTGATGTTCACCGGTTCCACGGAGGTGGCGCGCATCCTGCAGCGCACGCTGGCGCGGCGCCTGGGCGCCAATGGCCAGCCGGTGCCGCTGATTGCCGAAACCGGTGGCCAGAATGCGATGATCGTCGATTCTTCCGCGCTGACCGAACAGGTGGTGCAGGACGTGATTGTTTCCGCTTTCGACAGTGCCGGCCAGCGTTGCTCGGCCCTGCGCGTCCTGTGCGTGCAGGAAGATGCGGCCGACCGTCTCATCACCATGCTCAAGGGTGCCATGGCCGAACTGCGCCTGGGCAACCCTGCGTTGTTGGCCAATGACATCGGCCCGGTGATCGACGCCGAAGCCCAGGCCAATATCGACCGCCACATCGAGCAACTGCGTGCCAAGGGACGTCCCGTGCACCAGCTGTCGCTGGGGGGCGAGGCCGCGCGTGGCGCCGCGACCGCCCACGGCACCTATGTGGCACCGACGCTGATCGAATTGCCGGACCTGGCCGACCTGCAGCGCGAAGTCTTCGGGCCGGTGCTGCACGTGATTCGCTACCGTCGCGAGCAACTGGACAACATCCTGGCGCAGATCCGCAATACCGGCTATGGCCTGACCATGGGCCTGCACACCCGCATCGACGAAACCATCGAACACGTGGTGGCAGGCGCACATGTCGGCAATATGTACGTGAACCGCAATACCGTGGGCGCAGTGGTCGGCGTGCAGCCCTTCGGCGGTGAAGGGCTGTCAGGCACCGGCCCCAAGGCCGGCGGGCCGCTCTATCTGTACCGCCTGCTGACGACGCGCCCGGAAAAGGCCCTGGCCACGCCCTTTGCCACGGGCGCCGCACAACAGCGTGCTGCACTGCCGGCAGCGGCGCAAGCCCTGGCGCAATGGCTGCGCCAGAACCCCGGCGTGCGTCCGGTGCGCGAACCCATGGCGTTCTTCAGTGGCAACAGCTATGCGCTGACAGGGCCGACGGGCGAAAACAACGTGTATAGCGTGCTGCCGCGCATGGCCGTCCTGGGCGTAGCGGCGAGCGAACGCGATTACATCGTGCAGCTGGCAGCGGTCCTGGCCGTGGGCAGCCGCATGGTCTGGAATGGCCAGGACAGCGTGGCCCGTACCCTGCACCAGCAACTGCCGCAGGAAGTCCGCAGCAGCGTGTTGCTGGCGGACGACCTGGCAACGGCCAGCTTCGACGCTGCCCTGCATCATGGCGACGAAGCCTCGCTGCTGCAGTTGCAGCAGCAGATCGCCAGCCGTGACGGCATCATCGTCAGTATCGCCAGCCTGAAGCCGGGTGCAGCGGACATCCCGCTGGAACGTCTGGTCATCGAGCGCGCGCTCAGCGTGAACACAGCAGCAGCAGGCGGCAACGCCAGTCTGATGACGATGGAATAAGCGGGCAGGCGCGGCGGCCTGGCAGACGGCAGGCATCCAGCCCCGCTGTCTGGGGGCCGCGCCGGGCCCGCATCGCGCCGCCATCCGGCAGCCAGGCTGCCGGGGCCTCTTGCCGGGGCCGTCATGGCCAGCGCGCGCGGGGCATAATATCCGTCCCGATGATTGCGCGACGGTATGTCATGGCCCCCAAACTGATCCCCATTCTGCTGCTGCTGGCCTCGAATGTTTTCATGACGGTCGCCTGGTACGGGCACCTGAAGTTTCCCAACAGCCCCTTGGCCAAGGTCATACTCATCAGCTGGGGGATTGCGCTGCTGGAATATTGCCTGGCGGTGCCAGCCAATCGCCTGGGGCATACGGTCTATAGCGCCGCGCAGCTCAAGACGATCCAGGAAGTCATCACCCTGGCGGTTTTCGCGGTGTTTTCCGTGGTCTATCTGAAAGAAAGCCTGACGCTGAACCACCTGGTGGGGTTTGGTTTCATTGCCTTGGGGGCTTGGTTTGTATTCAAGGGGCCGCTATAGGCCGCATGCCGGGTGGCTGTCTCTCAGGGGCCGTGGCGGTCATCAGCCGCCGCGCCTGGCGGTTTCATGCGGTATTGGTTTGCGCTGGCTGCAGGGAAGGCTGGCCTCTGTTTTCGAGCCGAACATGGCCCTGGGGGACTTACCGTAATAACGGGTAAAGGCAGCAGTGAAGTTATTGGCATATTGATAGCCGACCAGCCACGCGACTTGTGACACCGGCATGCCGGATTCCAGCAGCAAAATGGCTTTGCGCATGCGCAGCGTCAAGAGCAAGTCGCCCGGGGTTTGGTTATACATGTGCAGCATGCCTTCTTTCAGCTTGGCTTTGCCAATGCCGAACTGGACCGAGAGAAAATCCAGCGTCAGGGATTTGTCCAGGTTTTCGGCCATGAAGGCGCGAATACGTTCTATGCGCTCCGCTTCCGATGGCGAGAGGGGCGATGCGGGCCGGTAATGTTCCGGCGACAGCAGATTGAACTGCTCATTCAGCAGGCTCAGGGCGTGAATATGCAAATCGAGTTTTGAGACCGCCTGCTGGGTGGGCTTGAGATGGCTCATCAAGGCCTTGGCATGGTTCATCGCGGCCGGCGTGCTGTTGCGAAACGCCAGTTGCCGCAACTGGTGGTTGCCAAGAATGCGGCCAGCCCGGTCTTCACCGACATATTTGCTGATCAGGGTTTCGCTGGCGATCACGCGCAGCTGGGAGACGGCTGCGCCGGCTTCATAAAGCCGCTCGCCCGAAACCCCGCTGAACGAGGAAATGGTGGTGTGGCCCGCGGCGAACTCCAGGCGGGTTCTATCTTCGCCCCGGTAGAGTGAACGGCCTTGCATGCCCAGCGTGATCACCATGACGCGGCCCGGGTGCATGGTGTTGCTTTCTTCAATCAGCGCGGTTGCCGGGCGATAGCTCAGGCAGCCGACGCCCAGGCCGGATTCCAGGGTGATGAAGTCGTGGACACAGTCACCCAGCTCGTCGGGCAGCCTGACGCGCATCCGTCCATCCTGCAGCTGCGCTTGTGTTTTGGTCTCATGGGCCGCGAGACGGCAAGCCAGTGAGTGCCTGCTCATGATTGCCCGCCAGACCGAGCCGATGCGTTTCGCATAGGTATTGCTTCCTTTCTCATAAGTAAATGAGACTTTTTCTTATTAGCATAAACACCGGATTCATAAACGTAAAGCGCTTTTCATCGGCGCCTCATTCCTATGCCCGGTCTTTTGCAGCAGTCCCCGTTTTCTTTCTCTTCGGCAGCCGTTGCGCAGCCGCATGCCCTGCAGTCGCTCTGGCAGATGCAGCTTGCCGGTTTAAGCGCGGATGCCTTGCAGGAAGCGCTGCAAAGCCGCCTGTTCGCCTACACGCAGAATAAGGTGACAGCCGCCGAGCTGGCCGAGCGTCTGGGCATGGAGGCGCGCCGGCTGGGTTATTGGCTGGAGCTGCTGTGGGGGATGGGCCTGCTGCAACGGGAACAGGGCAGCGATGGCGGCGATCTGTACCGCACTCATCCTGAGATGGATCCCTGGCTGAATCCCGATTCGCCGCATTATTGCGGCGATGCCCTGCTTTTTCGCCATCAGACCTTGCGGCAGGCAGGGGCCAGGCTGCATCAGCAATTGACGGGCCAGCCGGCGGCGCGGCCGCCGCTGTCCGCCGAGGAAATTCAGCAGAACTGGGCCGATGCGGCGCGTTTGCATATCGGCCAGGAACAAAGAAATGTGACGACGGAAACGGCGCTGCGCTTGCTGGGCGGCTGGCAGCAAGGGCGCGGGCCAGGCAGGCTGCTGGATCTGGGCGGCGGCCCAGGGTGGGTTGCCATCGCGTTGGCGCAGCACTGGCCGCAGTGGCACGGGGTGGTATTTGAATATCCGGCCGTGGCGCAGGTCGCTCAAGAGAATATTGAACAGGCCGGGCTGGCGCAGCGGCTGAAGGCTGTCGGGGGGGATGTCGGCCAGGATGATTTCGGCAAGGACTACGACATGATCTGGTGTTCGTCTGTCTTGCATTTCGTCCAGGATATTCCGGCGTTGCTGGCGCGTTTGCATGATGCCTTGGCACCTGGCGGCGTGCTGGTCTGCTGCCATGCGGAAATCAACCGTGAGGCGGCGGATCTGGCCGTGCTCCAGTATTACCTGAACCTGCGCATGCAGGGCCGCAGCGTTCTGGATGCCGGGCACACTGCCAGCTTGCTGCAGCAGGCCGGGTTCAGCGAGGTCGAGCAGATCGGCGCGCTGGTGTTCCCGGTTGCCCCCGTGACAGCCGTTATTGCCCGGAAAGCTGGGTGAACGCGATGACTCGTTCACGGTTTTTTGGCCTGCAATTGCTGTTCGGCTGGATGAATCTGGTACTGGCCATTCCCAGTATCTATCTCATGTTCGGCATGCCGCTGGTGATGCGTCAGCACGGCTGGAGCGGTACGGAAATCGGCCTGTTCCAACTGGCAGCCCTGCCGGCCATGTTCAAGTTCCTGTTTGCCATTCCGGTGCAGCGCATCCGGCTGGGCAAAGGGCAAATGGTGCACTGGCTCTGGCTGCTGAGCCTGGGCTTGCTGGCGCTGTATTGGGCCATCGGCAGGCAGAACCTGATCGAAGAACGCGGGCTGCTGTTCGCGCTGACCTTCGCCATCAGCATTGCCGCAACCTGGGCGGATATTCCCTTGAACGCGCTGGCTGTTCAGTGCTTGCCGCGCAGCGAGCAACTGCGCGCCGGCAGCATCCGTTCCGCCGCCTTGTTCCTGGGGGCCATTATTGGCGGCGGCATCATGATCTTGCTGCAGGCGCGGTTTGGCTGGCAGGTGCCATTCTGGCTGATGGGCTTGGCCCTGTTGTGCGGATGCCTGCCTTTTGCCTGGCTACGCAAAGCCGGGGCGGAAACGCCGCGTTCCGACCTTTCCCCTGTGACGGAGCATGGCGTGCTGGCCGACTGGGCCAGTTTTTTCAAGCAGCCGGGGGCGCGTCAATGGTCCATGCTGCTGCTGACCTGCTTTCCTTTCATCGGCGCGGCCTGGCTATATCTCAAACCGCTGATGCTGGATCAGGGGATGGAGATGGAGCGCGTGGCCTTCATCGTCGGCATTCTGGGCGGCGTCATCGGTGCCCTGTTCAGCCTGATCGGCGGACGGCTGGCCCGTTCCATGGGAATCGCCCGCGCCATCACCCGCTACCTGGCCGCCGCTTTAGGGGCATTGGCCTTGCTGACTTTCAGTATCTGGGCTGGCCTGGGGCCAGGCTGGCTGATCGCCAGCGCCTTATGCATTGCCGCCAGCATGGGCGCGATATCCGCGCTGATGTTCGGCCTGACCTACTTCTTTACCCGTCGTCAACTGAATGCGGCCGATTACGGCTTGCAGACCACGCTGTTCACCCTGGTGCGTCTCGGCGTGCCGGTACTGGCGGGTTTGCTGCTGGACGCTGCCGGGCAGCTCAGCATGCTGCTTGCCCTGATGCTGGGCGTGTTGCTGGCTCTGTTCCTGGCGTTCCGTGTCCGTCAACAAGTCAGCGACAACATCCGCGATCTGCTGGATCGCAATGACTGAACCCTTCCGCTTTTTCGGAGTGAATAACGTGAAACCCAATCTTGGCAATTTTGGTCTTTTGGCGCTGGCGGCTGCGTTGGCCGGCTGCGGTGGCGGCGGCAGTGGTGATAGCGGCCATGAAGGTCCCGGGGGGGATGATACGGTCGTGGTGCCGGTCGCGCCCGAGAGCTATCGCCTGGCGGTGCAGCTCGATGGCTTGCTGGCGGGCGGCAGCATTACCTTGGTCAACGAAGATCAGCCCGGCGCCGAAGCGGTCACGCTGGCCAAAAACGGTACGTTCGTGTTTGGCCAGGCGCTCAAACCCAATGACCGCTATCGCCTCAACATTGCAGCGGTTCAAAGCCCGGAAAAGGGCCAGCAATTGCAGGATTGCGGGGTGGAACAGGGGGATGGCCAGGCGCAGGGTGAGCATAGCGAACTGGCGCCTGTCCTGGTGACGTGCAAGACCTGGACTTACTTCCCGACCTCGGGCACCGGTAACCCGCCCAGGTATAACCAGCTCTGGAAAACCGATGGCACGGCAGCAGGCACCTCGCTGGTCAAGCAGTTTGCCTCCACGTCGTATATGTCAGCGATACGCAATCTGACCGTCTTCAAAAACCGGCTGTTCCTGGCCGGCGGCGATGACGAGGTGGGCAACGAGTTGTATGTGGTGGATGCCACGGGCGAGGGCGCGCCCCAGCTGATCAAGGACATCCGCGTCGGTTCGCCGGATAACCTTTTCAGCCTGAGCAGCAGCCCCTCCTACCTGACCCCGGTGGGTGATCTGATGTATTTCACTGCCCTGGGCGATGACCGGGTCACCCGGCTGTATTACACGGACGGCACAGTGGGCAGCGCGACACCGGTGGCGCTGGAACCGGCAGGCGCAGCGGCATGGGGGGCGCAAGACTCGGTGCAGCCACAGCATCTTATTGCAGTGGACGGAAAGGTGTATTTCCTCGTCGTAGTGGAGCGGACGGATGCCAGCAGCGGCCAGATGGAAATCAGCCGCTGGCTGTATCGCAGCGCGCCAGGCGCAGAGACGGCCAAGCCGGTGGCGCAGGTTGCCGATCCCAGTTTGGCCGACGTGCTGACTTATAACGGCAGCGGGGCCTTGCAGCGCGTGGGGCAGGACTTGTTCTTCGTGGCCAATATTGAAAAAGAGAAAGGCCTGGAGCTTTACCGCCTGCGTCACGGTGCCGAGCGCCCGGAAAGGCTGACCGACATCCTCGACGGCAGCGCCGTGGACCATATCGGGGCCGGCACGGCGCACACGCAACCTGCCAATCTGCGCCAGCTGGGCAATAAGCTGTATTTCACGATCTCGGATCCGGCCAGGCCGCGTGAACACCTGCTCTACCGCCTGGATGCCAGCGCGGACAAACCGGCAGCAGAAGCGGTCTCCTGGCAAGACCAGGGGATCAGTATTGATAGCCCGCTGGAAATGGCCAGTGACGGGCAGCGGATGTATGTCCTGACGGTGAAGGACAAGGCCGACGGCAAACAAAGCCTGTTGCAGATCACGGCGGATGGCGAGATTACGGCCATGGCGCGCTACCCGTACATCAGCCGGCCAGTCCAGAGCGGCGAGCGGGTGTATTTCATGGCTGGAGAAAAAGTTTTCGCAGAACTGTACTCCCGCTATGCCGATAAGGCAGGGGTGGTCACCCTGAAACATGGCGATGCGGAAACGGATGTGTTTGACCTGCCGCTGGGCGAATACATCATCAGCCGTCCGACTTTGCCCCTGGATGCGCAGCGCGTGCTGCTGACCATAGCGAACGATGCCTGGGTGACGGACGGCACACCTGCGGGCACCCAGCAACTGCTGCCTCTGCAACATTGATTACGGATAACTGAATCATGAAAACGTCTTCTCTTCGTTTCGCCCCGGCCCTGAGCATGCTGGCCGTGAGTCTGATCCTGGCTGGCTGCGGCGGTGGCGGCAGCGGCGGCGACAGCTCGTCAGGTGGGGGTTCCACCCCCACGCCCAAACCCGATCCCGGGCAGGATACAAGCTACAGCCACGCCAACGTCCAGGGCCTGGCATCCGGCACGCAACTGCTTATCAGCAATCGTGACAACAGCACGCAGCGTGTGACGGTCACTGCCAATGGCACCATCAATCTGGCGCAGGCAGGCTTGGGCAGCACGCCTTTGTCCAAATTGGGTTTTCAGGCCAGCAACTCCAGCAGCAACCAGGCATATAGCGATAGTGTGAAGGGGAAAGCCAGGCTTCAGCATTGCACCGCTGCCGGCGGCAATGCGCAGGAACTGTCGATTCAATGCCGGGATTTCCTCTACTTCACCATGCAGTATGGCAATGAACTTTGGCGGACGGACGGAACGACGGATGGGACGACGCGTGTCAGCCTGCCGGTGGGGGCCAACAGTACGTCATACAGCCACATCGAATCCATGACGGCGCTTCAGGATGGACGGATTCTCTTTCCGGCGACGACGGAGAAGCATGGGCAGGAGCTTTGGATCAGCGATGGCACGGAAAGCGGCACCCGTTTGCTGCACGATATCAATCCGGACAATCAGCGCCAGGATGAAAAAGAGCGGGGCAGCTGGCCGCGTGAGTTTGTCCGCGCGGGAAACTGGGTCTATTTTTCGGCACGTGAGGGGGTAAACCAGCCTGCAAGCCTGTGGCGCAGCAATGGAGATGTGACGGAAAAGGTATATGGCGATGCCAGCCAGATCGTTATGCCCCAGTTTTCAGCCGTGCTGGGCGATCAGCTGTATTTCCTGACTTTCAGCCATGTCAACGGGAAAGCCCGGACAGAGCTCTGGAAAACACATCCGGACAGCAAGAAAACCGAGAAAGTCATGAAGCTGAGTGATGAGTATGCAGAGGATCGCAAGTTCACTTTGCTGCAGCGTCAGCAGGATCGTGTCTATATCTCCTGGCAGAACGCCGATGGCCAGAAAGTGCTGGGCTACTTTGTGGAGGGGCAGGACGATAAGCCAGTGACCGTTTTCAATCTGGATCAGTGGTTGGCGGACGAGTTCGGCGAAGTGGATTTGCGCGCAGCACACATCACGCCGGTACGCGCATGGAAAGACCAGTTTTACTTTGAACTGAGTGTAGAGCGGGTCACGGATGCGGGCTATCAGCAGATTACCTATCGTCCAGAGCCCAATAGCGCCATGATGACACGGCAACTCTGGCGTACGGATGGCAAGCCAGCGGGCACTTATCGGGTGCCGGCACCGACAGATGGCGGCAAAGAGGTGTATTACGCAGGCACGTTGAACCTGTCGCGCCATGGCTACGACGGTTTTATGGGCAAGATGCATTTCGGCGATCTGGCCATGGATCCGGAAACGGAGCAGTTTTCTGCCGTTAGTTTCTATGACATTGCCTGGCGTCGCCAGCTGGTTGGCGACAAGCTGTTTTTCTACGGAACAGACTCCAAGCCGGCTGACGGCAGCGGGTTCGTGGCGGCGCTGTGGGTATCGGATGGTACGGTTGCCGGCACTCAGCTGGTCAAGCGGCCGGGAAGTGCCAGCGGCACGACGGCAAATATTGGAGTGACTTCGCTCAGCGATTTCGATGCACGCAGCAGCTTGTCTAATGAGCTGGGCGGCATTCTGAATAACAAGCTTGTTCTGTCGCTGGACATCAAGAAAGCAGGGCGTGACGATCGCTACCCCAGCATTCTGGTGACCGACGGTACCTTGGACGGTACACGGGTGCTGAAAGAAATCATTGACTGATCTCTGAACCAGGTGCCAACTCAGGCCGCCAGGCCAGGGCTGGCACCGCTGTATTCATAAGGCGCCGCAGGCGCCGCGTCAGACAGCGGAAGCGCCTTGGCCTTGGGGCCGGGCTGCTCTGCCGTGCTGCAACCGTAGCGGCCGAGCGTACCGGGACGGCCCAGGAACACATCATGCCTTCATCGACCTTGCTGCGCTATGGCCCGCTGGCCAGCGCCCTGCTGTTTGCCTGCCCGCCCGCGCTGGCGCAGGACACGGATAATGATTCGCCAACCGAAGAGGTTTCAACGCTGGATGCCGTGCTGGTCCAGGGTAAAACCCCGATGCCTGACAGCTTCCTGCAGGATATTTCCTCTGTGCAAATGGAGCGGGAAGCGATTGAAAATTACAAAGGGACTTCGGTCGGGGATTTGGTCAAGGGCCTGAACGGTGTCTATACCGGCGAAGCCCGCAATTCCGGGGCATTGGACCCCAATATCCGCGGCGTGCAGGGGACAGGACGTGTGCCGGTGCTGGTGGATGGCACGGAGCAGTCCACGACCGTCTGGCTGGGCGCGCAGGGCGGTGTCAGTAATCGCTCTTATGTGGATCCGAATCTGGTCGGCGGCATCAGCGCCGAAAAAGGCCCGTCGCTGGAAAATGGCAGCGGGCTGGGCGGCACGATACGCATCCGGACGCTGGATGTGGATGATCTGCTGCCGCCGGATGAACGTTTCGCCTTCGAATTGAAAACCGAGACAGCCACCGGGACGGTGAAGGCTCCGGCTGGCCTGGACCGTTTCCATGGCAAGGATTACCGCGATATACCGGGCGCCTATGGCGCCGGATCATTCGCGAATGACCTGGGTGTGATATTGCCCGCCAGCAGCGGCGCGCAGGCCTTGCCCAGGCGGCGCAGCGGTAACGGCGGGCTGAATTTGGATGATGCTTCCTGGCGCGTTGCGGCGGCGGCCCGGCAGGAACATTACGATTTGCTGGCGGCCTATAGCTTCCGCCGCAGCGGCAACTATTTCAGCGGTACCCGCGGCGCCAGTAAATATGAAAAAACGGATTGGCTGACTCACGCTTATTTCTCGCAGCGCGAAAATCCCAATGATCCGTCGGCCTTGCGCGATTACGTCGCCAATGTTTTCCAGCCGGGCCAAGAGGTGCTCAACACCCATAACGAAACCGAGTCCGTCTTGCTGAAGGGGGCTTTATATCTGCCCGCTGATCAGACCTTGCGCCTGAATTACATGCGCACTGAGCAGCGCTATGGCGAAAACGCGGCGGATATCAGTACCTATATCACCATGGGCGAGTACCAGGACGGGCGCTTGCCCGTGGTGCCGGATTCCACCCTGACGCAGCAAACCTGGAAGCTGGGGTACCGCTGGGACCCGGTGGACAACCCTTGGATAGACCTGGATATCAATCTCTGGAAGACGGATAGCCGGGCATTTCGCCATGACAACGGCGGCGTTGCCTGGGCGCTGGCGGAAGGCCAGATCGACCGCCCCTATGACAATTACCGGCGCTGCAATGATTTTCGCCAGTCGTTTCCCGAACAGGCGGAATGGGATGACATGGTATGCCGGCAGTGGCAGGACAAGGGCGAGATGAGCCGGACTCCCGATGCGAATATCGAGGGCACGGTGATTGATAAATCATGGCAGCTCAGCCGCCACGGGAAAACGGGCTTCAACGTGGGCAACCGCTTCCGGCTGCATCCCGATCTGAGCCTGAATGTCGGCGCTGATCTGGTGCGTGAGGATCTGGATGAAAGCCACGCCATGGAGGGGCAGCACAGCTTCAATGAAAATGTGATCTGGCGGGATTACATGGGTGCCCGATCGGGGAAACGCCAGGAATACAGCGCCCGCTTTTCCCTGGATTGGGCGATTACGCCCCGGCTGCAATTGACCGCCGGGGCGCGCTACAGCCGTTACTGGTCCAAGGATGAAAAGCTGGCAGAGAAACGCCGCGATCAGACCTGGGCGCGTCACAACAAGATTACCCATTCGGTGCTGTCGTATGCGATGTACCTGACGGAAGATCAGGTGGCGCAATTACAGCACTACCAATCACGCCGCGATGAAATCGACCAGGCCGCGCGCACTGAAACGCTGACGGATGAACAGCGCGCCTTTGCGCGTGAGTCGCAACAGTGGCTGGATGCCTTGACCCAGGGCTACATCGCCCGCACGGATGCCGACCGCGAGGCCAATAGCCATCGTGTGTTTTACGGCTTGCCTGGTGACAACAATTTCGGCCGGTATGTCACCCTCAATGGGGCGACGTATCTGGGCAGCTATAGCCATGGCCATACCCAGGGGCCGCTGGCTGTCATGGTGCCTACGCCCGATCTGGATCACCGGGGCTATGCCGACAACAACCCCTTTGCCAATGGCACTTTCGACATCAATGAGAAAGTGACCGATGCCAATGGGGTGGAGCATTACAAGTATCTGGTGCCCGGTTACTACGATCAGAATACCGGGGAGCGGACCGAATATCGCTCCAATGCCAGCGATTTGCTGTGGGTGCAGGGCATGACGGGTTATGTGCATTCCAGCGGCTGGCTGACTGAGGAACTGCCCAAGGACGAGCGCTATCCCTTGCCCGACAAGCGCAGCAATGACGCCTGGGCGCCGATGCTGGGCCTGACCTGGTTCATGACCGACCATAGCCGCGTCTATGCCCGTTATGCCGAATATGTGCGTTTTCCCAGCGTATTCGAGGACTTCCAGAGCGCTTTCGGCTTATTGGGCAGCCGCGACGACTATCACCTGAAAGCGGAGCGCACCCGCAATATCGAGCTTGGCGTCGTGCAGGATATGACGCCCTGGTTCCCGTCGCTGGATGCCTTCGATCTGCGCTTGAATTATTACCGCAACCGTATCGAGAACTTCATCGACCGCAATGACAACTACATGGTGGTGCAGTTCGATGAAAAGCGCCTGGAAGGGCTGGAGTTTCTCGCGTCCGCTGACGGCGGGTCATGGTTTGGCGGCCTGGGCGTCAGCTATCGCCTGAAAAACAAACTGTGCGATGCCGATTACGCTTCGGCGCTGGATCCGTTCTTCAATACCCGTTTCAACACCTGCGTCACTGCCGGTTTTCCGCTGACGTTCACGCGTACCAGCCTGGAGCCGGACTATTCCATCACGCTGGATGGCGGCCTGCGTTTGCTGGAGCGCAAGCTGGAGCTGGGCGCCCGCGCGATTTATCACAGCCGCGCCAGCAATAAAGACGAAGAACGCTGGATTGAGGCGGGCAATTTCGGCGTCATCACGATGAACCAGCCCTATCGCTGGCAGCCCATTCTGGTGGTCGATCTCTATGCCCAATACCGTGTCAACCGCCATTTGCGCCTCAACGCCGGTATCAACAACCTGACGGATCTCTATTACCTGGATCCTTTGGCACGCATGACGCAACCTGCGCCCGGGCGTTCGTTCAAGCTGGGCATGACCCTGAGTTTCTAAGGAAGGATGATGCTAAGACTGACCCGGCATCCCATATCGCATGCCCTGCGCACGCGTGATGTTTCGTTTTGCTGCCTGAGCGCAGTGTGTTGCCTGATGATTGCGCCCGGCGCATCCGCCCAAACCCTTGCAGACACGCCCGCAGGCGCACTGGCGCCTGCGGTGGCGCAGGACGATGTCCAGGCGCTGGATGCCAACGTGGTATATGGCGTCCGTTCTCGGGACGAGGCCGGGCGGGATGAGGTTTTCCAGAAAGACGTGTCGAATGTCTATGTGGGCAAAGAAGAGATCGAGCGTTACCGCGGCACATCGGCAGCAGACTTGTTCAAGGGGCTCAACGGGGTTTACAGCAACGATGCGCGCAATGGCGGCGCGCTGGACCCGAACATTCGTGGCATCCAGGGCGAAGGCCGCGTGCCTGTGACCGTGGACGGCACGGAGCAAGCCATGTCGGTCTGGCTGGGCCCTGCGGGGGTGGCGAACCGCAATTACCTGGATCCTTACATAATCAGCAGCATCATGGTGGAAAAAGGGCCGTCCATGACGCGCGGTGTGCAAAGCGGCATAGGCGGGGCGGTACAGATACGCACCCTGATGCCGGAAGATATCATCCGCGAGGATTCGGACTGGGGCATGGAACTCAAGGCCGAGACGGCCAATAACAGCACCTCGGTCGATAAGTCGGCGTTCGGCATCTATGGCATGGATTACCGCGATATTCCCGGGGCAACCGTCAATCCCGGTTACAACCACCTGGGGCTGCCTACCTTGCCTGGCGGGCGCGATAGCCCCCGGTCTGGCGGCAAACTGCCAGGTTTCAATCTGGAGGATCGGGCCTGGCGTCTGGCGCTGGCCACCCGGCAGGAATATTTCGATTTTCTGGCGGCCTATAGCTACCGGAGCCGGGGCAATTATTTCAGCGGCAAACGCGGCAGCAGCGCCTATAACACCGATCATTGGCGCGATGGCCTGACCGATGCGGGTAATACCGACGCCAATCTGAATTTGACGCCGTATCTGGCCCAGCTTTACCGCCCAGGCGACGAAGTGGCGAATTCGGCCAGTGAAAATGAGTCCTTGCTGCTGAAGGGCGGGGTGTACCTGCCGGACAATCAGGTGCTGCGCTTCAATTACATGGATACCGATCTGTCATTTGGCGAAGCCATGCAATGGGTGGTGCAATCGGCCATGCAGAGCGCGGATAAACGGACAGACCCGTTTTATATCCAGATGCCGCATTCCAGCGTCACACAGAAAACCTATGGTTTGAACTACAGCTGGCAGCCGGAGCAAGCGGAATGGATCAATCTTGAACTGGGTGTGTGGCGCACCAGCAATCACAGTGAGCGGCATCAAAATGGTGACTGGCCATGGGGCGTGCTGGGGCCGGACCGTGGTGACGGCGCCCGCTATGGCGACCGGGCATGGGATCTCTACACCGATTGCCACGTCAGAAAGGACGCGCAGAAAATCGCGGATGGCGGGTGCGCCGGGGTCTCGGGGACGCCGCCAGTGCGCGAGGATGGCCGTTTCGAAGTCGTGCCGCTATCGCTGATTGTGTCGGATCACAGGCGGCAGGGTGTGAACGCCAGCAATCTGTTTACGCTCAGTCCGGCGGTCAGCCTGCTGGTCAGCGGCGATTTCCAGAAGGAAGAACTGGCGCAGGCCGATGCCTACGATAATGAATCGAATGATGTGAATATGGGCAGCCGTATCATGGGGCCGCGATCGGGACGGCGCAGCCAGCATGGGCTCACGATGAATCTGGAGTGGGCGGCGACATCCTGGCTCAGTGTTTCCGCTGGCGCCCGCTATGCCAGCTATTGGTCGTTTGATGACGGCCTGGACCGCTACCGTACGGAGCGCAGCGGCCTGGGCGGCTTCGGCGCGCAGCGCAATATCGTGACCCACAAGCGGGTGCCATACCTGCAGTTGCTGGATGACGCGGATATGCAGCTTTTGGAGGATTACAACCAGCGCCAGCAAAATTATCAGCAAGGCGTCATTACCTATCAGCAGATGGCCGACATTGCCACGCGTTTTGGGGAGCGGCAGCAGGAGCTGAAGACAGTCCCTAACCGGGGCAGCACCACGGAAATCAATGGCGTGAAGTACTGGCAGGCCAATCTGCATATCCCGTATCTGTACGAAAAGCATCAGGGCTTCATTGAGAACGACCCTTTCCTGAACGGGAGCATGAGTTTTGATGAGATGGTGGAAAATCCTCAAGGCCAGACCGGCAGCTATGCCAAGTACCGCCTGCCCGATCCGTTGCAGGATAATCCGGGCAATGTGACGCAGCCGGTTCCGCAGGTCGATCGCTGGGCGCCGGTGGAAAAACACCGGGGCAGCGGCTGGGCGCCTATGCTGGGGATGACCGCTTATGTGACGCCGGATATCCGCTTGTATGCGCGCTATGCGGAAGCCATCCGCTTTCCTTCCATTTATGAGGATACTCAAAGCAGCAACGCCTATGGCGTGACCCTGGAAGGAACGAGTTCGGTGCGCCCAGAACGGGCCAGGAACTGGGAGTTTGGCTATGTGCACGATTTGGCCGCCTATTTCCCCAGTTTCCGCCATGTGGATGTGCGCCTGAACTATTTCCGCAACAGCATCCGTCATTTCATCGACCGGGACGATAATTTCAATATCGTGCAGTTCGATAAAAAAGAGTTTTCAGGCATTGAATTCCTGAGCCGCTGGGATAGCGGCGGCTGGTATGCCAATATCGGCACGACGTATCGTCTGGATCAGAAGGTATGCGACGCTGATTACGCAGCGGCGAATTACGATCCCTATTTCGGCCGTGCGATGGAAAGCTGCGTGGCAGCAGGCTTTCCGCAGACCAATGCGCGTATCAGCCTGCAGCCCAAGTATTCGATAGACCTGAGCCTGGGCGCGCGCTTTCTGGATGACCGGCTGCATGTCGGCGGCCGCATGATCTATCACAGCGAGGCGAAGAACAAACAGGAAGCAAGATGGCTGGAGCAAGGCCGGATCAGCTGGTCCAACACGACAACCAAGCCTTTTTACTGGAACAGCATCCGAACTTTTGATGCGTTTGCCAATTACCGGCTGAACGATGCCGTGAGCCTGGATGCCAGCATTACCAACATCACCAATGAGTACTATCTGGATCCGCTGGCGCGTACCACCTTGCCCGCGCCTGGCAGGACGATCCGTTTCGGCTTGACGCTGAATTTGTAAGCCTGGACGCAAGGGCATGGGGCAGGGCGCGGGTGCCTGCCCCCCCGGTATGGGGCGTGTATGGTGGCGTATATGGCAGCTGATAGGTTCCGGCCCTTGGGCCGGAACTTTTCACTTTACTTGATGGCTTTCAAGCCTTCCAGCACCAGCGTGGTGGCGATATCCGCATATTCCTCGCGGCTGACCGGGCCATCGGGGCGGAACCACATATAGACCCAGTTCAGCATGCCGAACAGCGACATGGTGACGGGTTTGAGCAAGGGGCGGTGTTCGTCCAGTTGCGGATTGATTTCGTGGATGACCGCAGAAATCCTGCGCACGATACGGCGCTCCAGCAGGTTGAGCTCCTGGGCCTGTTCATCGGTCAGTGAGCCGGAGCGGTTGAGCTGCACCTTGTGCATATCGTCCGCATCGCGGTAGCACTCAAGAATCTGGCGCACCAGTTTGCGCAGCCGGGTTTCCGCATCGTCGCCCTTGCTTTCTTCTTCGGTGACTTCCAGCGCATGGTCCAGCTCTTCGAGATGGCTGCGGATGATGTCAAAGATCAGGGCGTCTTTGCTGGGGTAATAGTGGTAGAGCAGTGCCTTCGAGACTTTGCTGCGTGAGGCGATCTGTGCCATGGATGCCTTTTCCATGCCCAGTTCCGCAAAAACTGCGGCGGCGCTGGTCAGGATGCTGCGCTGTTTTTCTTCGAAATCTGCCGCGCGCGTGCGTGCCATGCTGATATATCGTCCTATTAATCGTCATTATTCTAAGGGGCCAACTGCGGCAGGCGCTGCGGTGCTGACTGCCGCCTGGCGGCAATGCGGCACCGTGTGGTCCGGGCTTCATCCAGGCGCCCAGGCATACTGGGGGCCGGACGGCAGGAGCGCATCGGCGGCAATCCCAGGGGCAACGCCGGGAAGGCGTGCGCCTGTGCCGCGGATAGGCATCCAGGGGCCGCAGCGTGCTGCGCGCCCATTCTGGCCTGGCGCTTCAGCGCGGCATGCGGCGTGTTGCCAGAATGCCGCTGAATGCCACTACTGAATGTCGCCACTGAGCGCCACTACCGAATGCCGCCACTGAGTGGCGATGTTACCGCATTCCGCTGTGCGGGCCGCCGATATCCGGGCGGCCGGTGTTGGCGATGGCCCGGTTTTGGCGCCGGGCCAGGTGGCGTTTTAGTCTGGCCGGGCCTGGCCAGGCTGGCTGCGGATCCCGGCTTTTGGTGGAATAGCCGGGCCGGCAAATCAGCGTTTGGGCCGGTTATCGACGACGCGCTTGGCCTTGCCTTCGGAACGCACCACCGCGCCTGGCAGCGTGACATCCACCAGCGTGCTGATACCGACAATGCTCTTGATGTGATGCGCCAATTCCTTGGCGGAACGCGAGCGGGCCTGTTCGTCGCAGGCATCGGCCTGGCATTCGACATGCACCGTCATGTTGTCCATGCGGCCATTGCGGCTCAACTCGATCTGGAAGTGCGGCGCCAGGCCCTTGCACTTGAGGATCTGTTCTTCGATCTGGGTCGGGAAGACATTCACGCCGCGCAGGATGATCATGTCGTCGCTGCGGCCGGTAATTTTCTCCATGCGGCGCATGGTGCGGGCCGTGCCCGGCAGCAGGCGCGTCAGGTCGCGGGTGCGGTAACGGATGATGGGCAAGCCTTCCTTGGTCAGGGTGGTGAACACCAGTTCGCCCTGTGAGCCGTCAGGCAGCACTTCACCCGTGACAGGATCTATGACTTCCGGGTAGAAGTGGTCTTCCCAGATATGCAGGCCATCTTTGGTTTCCACGCATTCGTTGGCCACGCCCGGGCCCATGACTTCCGACAGGCCGTAGATGTCCACGGCATGCATGTCGAAGGCCTGTTCGATTTCCAGGCGCATGGCGTTGGTCCAGGGCTCGGCGCCGAAGATGCCGACGGCCAGAGAGCATTCACGCGGATCCATGCCCTGGCGTTTGAATTCATCCAAAATGGACAGCATGTAGGACGGCGTCACCATGATGATGCGGGCCTGGAAGTCATTGATGAGCGACACCTGGCGCTCGGTCATGCCGCCGGAGATGGGGACCACGGTGCAGCCCAGTTTTTCCGCGCCATAGTGAGCGCCCAGGCCGCCGGTAAACAGGCCATAGCCGTAGGCGTTGTGCATGACGTCGCCCGGGCGGCCGCCGGCTGCGCGGATACAGCGCGCCATCACGGTGGCCCAGGTGTCGATGTCATTGCGGGTATAGCCGACCACGGTGGGCTTGCCGGTGGTGCCCGACGAGGCATGGATACGCACGAGCTGTTCGCGCGGCACGGCGAACATGCCGAAGGGATAGGTATCGCGCAGGTCGGTTTTGTAGGTGAAGGGGAATTTGGAAAGATCAGACAGCGTTTTCAGGTCGGACGGATGGACGCCGGCGTCATCGAAACGCTTGCGGTAGAACGGGGAGTTCTCGTAAGCGTGGGTCAGCGACCATTTCATGCGCTCCAGCTGGAGCGCGGCCAGTTCATCGCGCGAAGCGATTTCAATCGGATCGAGATCCTCTTTGCGAGGCGCCAGGTTTTCCATGCTTGTCTCCTGCTATGGCTTCTGATTCTTGCACTAGTTGGCGGCGCGCTGCCGCGCCGCAGTCTGGTTATCTCGTGCCGGTCTGATGCCGGCAGCGGGTATTCAGGGGTTGGCTTCCGGCAGCAAAGTGCCTTTGATCGTGCGGGCATGGCCGCGGAATTCGGCAATATGGGCGCCATCCTGGTTGCGGATGACCACGTCATAAATACCGCTGCGGCCGCTGCGGCTGATTTCACGCGCTGTCGCGGTCAGAATGTCGTTTTCGAACGCAGGGGCGAGAAAACTGACCGAGCAATGCTGCGCCACCGTGCGCTGGTTATAGGTATTGCAGGCGAAGGCGAAGGCCGAATCGGCCAGCGTGAACATATAACCGCCGTGACAGGTGCGGTGGCCGTTGAGCATGCTGGCGTCTATGCGCATCTGGATGGCGGCGGTGCCGGGGCCGACTTGCTCCAGGTCCAGCTTCATGTCCAGATGCTGGGTGGCGCGGTCGTCCTTCCACATGGCTTCGGCGCAGGCGCGCGCCAGGGCTTGCGGGCTCAGGGTGCTGATGTCCATCTCAGTTCCCCTTGAAAACGGCCGGGCGCTTGTCGAGGAAAGCGGCAACACCTTCGGCGTAATCCTGGCTGCGGCCGGCTTCGCGCTGCCAATCGCGTTCGAGTTCGAGCTGCTGGTCCAGGCTGTTGGTGGCGGCCGCCTGAATGGCGAGTTTGGTCAGGCCCAGGCCGCGAGTTGGGCCTTGCGCCAGTTGCTGCGCCAGTTTCAGGGCTTCGTCTTGCAGGGCTTCGTCGTCCACGGCACGCCAGATCAGGCCCCAGTCGGCCGCCGTTTCGGCATTCAGCGGCGCGGCGGTGAGCGTCAGCGCTTTGGCGCGGGCTTCGCCCAGCAGGCGTGGCAGGCTCCAGGTGCCACCGGAATCCGGTACCAGGCCGATCTTGGAAAAGGCCTGAATGAAGCGGGCTGAACGCGCTGCCAGGACAATGTCGCAGACCAGGGCCAGATTGGCGCCGGCGCCGGCAGCCACGCCATTGACCGCGCAGATCACGGGTTTTTCCAGGCGGCGGATCTGGCGGACCAGGGGGTTGTAGAACTTTTCGATGGTGGCGCCGAGGTCGGGGGCGCTGCCGCCGCTCTTGCGCGGATCGCGGTCACCCAGGTCCTGGCCGGCGCAGAAACCACGGCCGGCGCCCGTCAGCAGCACGGCGCGCACGGCGCTGTCCTGTTCGGCACGATCCAGCCCGGCGCGCAGCGCCAGATGCATGTCTTCGTTGAACGAGTTCAGTTTGTCGGGGCGATTCAGGGTCAGGCGCAGTACGCCTTGCTCCAGACTGACGAGCACGGTGTCGTGAGAGGATTGCTCCACGTTGTCTCCTTCGTTTTTTACCGCCGGTCCACCTGCTCCGGCCTTTGACTACCAGGGACGGTAGCAGACGGAAGAGGGGCCCGGGGCCGTATTTTTTTCTCGCCGGATTTTTTCCGGTGATCCTGGGGCGCCATTGTTGCAGCTTGCTGGCGCTTGGGTATTCGGGTTCCTACTATTGCATAAACCGTCCGGTCGGTCAATAATTCCCTCGCACTCTTCAACATGGGAAAAACCAGAATGTCCAGCCTGTTTGAACAGCACCGCGCCACGCTTGAATCGGCCCTTGCAGCAATACGTGAACGGGGCTTCTGGAGCGCCTATCCCGAGGTTCCCAGCGGCAAGATCTACGGTGAAAACGCCAAGCAGGAAGGCTTGGCCAGCTACCAGTCGCACCTGAATGGCGACTTCGAATTGCCGGGGCATCCCGAGCAGCGCCGTGTAGGCGCGGAAGTGTCACCTTTCCTTGGCGCAGCCGAGGGCGCGCTGGGCATACGCTACCCGGCGGCAGACGCTGAGCTGCTGGTTTCGCATTCGCAGGCAGCCGCGGCAGCCTGGGCCAATGCCGGTATCGAAACCCGGGTGGGAATCTGCCTGGAGATCCTGGCACGTCTGAACCGCCGCAGTTTCGAAATGGCCAATGCCGTCATGCATACTTCCGGCCAGGCTTTTCCGATGGCTTTCCAGGCTGGTGGCCCCCATGCGCAGGATCGCGGCCTCGAAGCCCTGGCCTATGCCTGGGACGAGATGCAGCGCATTCCCGCCAGTGCCCGCTGGGTCAAGCCGCAAGGCAAGGCGGGCGACATCATTATGGACAAGCACTGGCGCATCGTGCCTCGTGGCGTTTCCCTGTTGATCGGCTGCCAGACTTTCCCGACCTGGAATAGTTATTCCGGTCTGTTCGCCAACCTGGCGACGGGCAATACCGTGATCGCCAAGCCGCACCCTGCCGCCATTCTGCCCATGGCGCTGACGGTGCTGGTGGCGCGCGAGGTTCTGGCCGAGCAGGGCCTGCCGCCCGATGTCGTGCTGCTGGCAGCGGAAGAGCCGGGCTCGGGCCAGGCCAAGGTGTTTGCCGAGCATCCCGGCATTGCACAGATCGACTACACCGGTTCCGGCGAGTTCGGTCAATGGCTGCGCCGCCATGCGGCTACGCCGCTGGTCTATACCGAAGAGGCCGGCGTCAACAGCATCGTGATTGCGGCCACGGACAATTTCGATGCGATGTGCCAGAACATCGCCTTTTCTCTGTCGCTCTACAGCGGCCAGATGTGCACGGCGCCGCAGAACCTGTTCGTGCCGCGTGACGGCATCCTGGCTGGTGGCGAGCGCAAGTCTTTCGACGAGGTGGCTGCCGGCATTGCCGCAGCCGTGGATGCCTTGTTGGCCGACCCGGCGCGTGCCGCCGCGGTGGCGGGCGCCATCGCCAACCCGGATACGTTGGCGCGTGTCGATGCGGCACGCAGCCTGGGCCGCATTGTGCGTGATTCGGCGCAGCTGGCGGGCGCCGGTCCGGCTCGTACTGCGACGCCGCTGATCGTCGCGGTGGATGCGGTGGCCACCGATGCTTACGAGGCTGAACGCTTCGGCCCCATTGCATTGGTCGTGGCCGTGGCTGACGCCGCCGAGGGTGTACGCCGCGCTGCCGACCTGGCGCGGCGCAAGGGCGCCATCACCGCCGCGCTCTATGACACCAGCGAAGCCGGCATCCTGGACGCGGCTGACGCCTTTGCCGAAGCCGGCGTGAACCTTTCGGTCAATTTGCTGGGTGGCATCTATGTGAACCAAAGCGCGGCATACAGCGACTTCCACGTGACCGGCGCCAATCCGGCAGGCAATGCCTGCTTTGCCGACAGCGCTTTCGTCGCCAACCGCTTTCGCGTCGCCATGTGGCGCCAGCCCGCGCCGACCAGCGCCTAAAGTCATCGCCGGGAGTGGTCATCACCGGCAGTGGTTATCACTGTTCGTGGCTTCAGGCGCCCGCCAAGAGGCGCCATGGCGACAGACCGTGTTCATCGTGGTTATGCAGGGGTTTCTGTATCCGGCAGCCTGGGCCATCTTCAAGAGCCAGGCACCGGCAAGCAGTTCATTTCATAAACTGGAGGGAGACAACATGAAGCGATTCAACAAAAAGAATGTATTCAAGCTGGCTGGCGCCGTGGCGCTGGCCTGGTGTGCGGCCGGCACGGCCAGCGCCGATATCCTGATCGGCTCTACCGTGTCCGCGACGGGCCCTGCGTCCTTCCTGGGCGAGCCCGAGGCACGCACCCTGAAGATGCTGGTTGACGACATCAACGCCAAAGGCGGCGTGCAAGGCGAGAAAATCAAGCTGATCGCCTATGACGATGGCGGCGATCCGAACAAGGCGCGCACGTTCGCAACCCGGCTGATCGAGGACGACGAGGTCGTGGCAGTCATCGGCGGCACCACCACCGGCACCACGATGTCCATCATTCCCGTCGTGGAAGAAGCGGGCGTGCCTTTCATTTCGCTGGCCGGCGCCATCGAAATTATCCAGCCGGTGCGCAAGCATACGTTCAAGACGCCGCATACCGACCGCATGGCCTGCGCCAAGATCTTCGAAGACATGAAGCAGCGCAACCTGACGAAGATCGGCCTGCTGTCTGGCTCCGACAGCTTTGGCGCTTCTATGCGCAAGCAGTGCCTGGACATCGTGGGCGATTATGGCATCACCATCGTGGGCGATGAAACTTTCGGCCCGGCCGACGCCGACATGACGCCGCAGCTGACCAACCTGCGCAACAAGAACGGCATTCAGGCCATCCTGAACCTGGGCATGGGTTCGGGCCCCGCCATCGTGACGCGCAACTATGCGCAGTTGGCTGTCGACCTGCCGCTGTACCAGTCGCATGGCGTGGCATCCGATGCCTTCATCGAACTGGCGGGCGCCAAGGCGGCCGAAGGCGTGCGTCTGCCCGGCACCTCCTTGCTGGTGGCAGAGCAACTGGCGGAGGCCGATCCCCAGCGCGAAGTGGTGCAGAACTACAAGAAGCGCTACGAAGCAGAGACCGGCAAGCCGGTGTCGACCTTCGGCGGCTATGCCCATGACGCCCTGTTCCTGATCGTCGACGCCATCAATCGCGCCGGCAAGGCCGAACCCGAAGCCATCCGCGATGCGCTGGAATCGACCACTGGCTACATGGGGACGACCGGCAGCTTCACCATAACGCCGCAGGATCACCTGGGCCTGGACCTGAGCGCTTTCCGCATGCTGGAAATCCGTGATGGCGGCTGGAAGATCGTCGAATAACTGACCGACATTCCGGCGCTTGCAGCGCGGGGCGGCGAGGGGGCCGCCACCGTCTGGCAAGACGAGCTGGGCTGCCGCTTGCCGACCGCTTTCCGGTCGAGCCATGCGCGGCGGCGGCTCATCGTAGCGCCGAAGATTCCCCCGCCCGGTCCCGGTTTCGGGAGGCGTGGCGGGGATTCTTCACATCCGGAGACACACATGCCTGAATTCATGCAGTTTTTGCTGTCGGGGCTGACAGTCGGCGCAGTGTATGCGCTCGTCGCCCTCGGCTTTACCATTATCTATAACGCTTCCGACGTGGCGAACTTCGCGCAGGGCGAGTTCGTGATGCTCGGCGGCATGATCACCGCTTTCGCCTACATGGCAGGCGCGCCGCTGCCGCTTGCAGCGCTGCTCGCCATCGTGGTGACGGCAGCCATCGGGGTGGCGCTCAACAAACTGGCCATCGAACCGGCGCGCGGTGCGCCCGTGGCGAGCCTGATCATCATCACCATCGGTGCCTCCATCTTCATCCGGGGCGTGGCGCAGGTGGTCTTTGACAAACAGTTGCACCGCTTCCCCGCATTCTCCGGGGATGATCCAATCCGTGTGCTGGGTGCGACCATTCTGCCGCAAAGCCTGTGGGTCATCGTCGGGGCGCTGGTGATCTTCGTCGGCTTGTGGCTGTTCTTCACGCGCACGCTGACGGGGCGCGCCGTGCTGGCGACAGCCAACAACCGCATCGCCGCGTTGCTGGTGGGGATCAATACCAAATACATCATGACGCTGTCCTTCGCCCTGTCGGCCGCCATCGGCGCGCTGGCCGGGGTGCTGGTCACGCCCATCACCCTGGTGAGCTACGACATCGGCATGACGATGGCGCTCAAGGGGTTCGCCGCCGCCATGCTGGGCGGTATGGGCAATCCCAAGGGGGCGTTGGCCGGTGGCCTGTTGCTGGGCTTGCTGGAAGCTTTTACTGCTGGCTATATCAGTTCCCAATACAAGGATGCGGCGGCTTTCGTGGTCATCCTCGGCGTGCTGTTCTTCATGCCCCAGGGCCTGTTCGGACGCCGTGCGGCGGAGAGGGTGTAAATGATGAAGAAACTGTCTCCGAAACATGCCACGCTGCTGGTGCTGGCGATCCTGATCGCCGTGGCGCCGCTATTTTTTCCTTCTTCCTATTACCTGCGAGTCGGCTCGCTGATCTTCGTCAATGGTCTGGCGGTGGTGGGTATCGTGGTGCTGACGGGCTTCGTGGGCCAGATCAGCCTGGGCCATGCCGGGTTCCTGGGCATAGGCGCCTATGCCTGCGCGCTGGCACCCAAGTACCTGGGCTTGCCGGTGCTGCCTTCGGCCTTGCTGGGCGCAGTGATTTCCGGCTTGCTGGCCTGGGTGGTGGGACGCCCCATCCTCAGGTTGCGGGGCTATTACCTGTCGGTCGCCACACTGGGGTTCGGCGTGCTGGTCGCCATGGTGCTGACCAATGAAGCCTGGCTGACCGGTGGCCCGGACGGCATCGCCGTGCAGGACCCCGGCATGCGCGCTGCGCTCAAGGACATGGGCCTGAGCCTGAACAATGCCGAGTTCTGGTACGCGTTCAACGGCATCATGCTGGTCCTGGGGGCCTGGGTGGCGCTCAATTTGCAATACAGTGCCACGGGGCGCGCATTGCGGGCGCTGCATGGTTCCGAAGTGGCGGCGCGTACTGTCGGCGTGGACGTGGCGCGCTTCAAGCTGCGCGGTTTTGTCATCTCCGCCATCTACGCTTCGCTGGCCGGCTCCCTGCTGGCCATGCAGAATCGCTTCATCACGCCGGATGCCGCCAGTTTCATGCACTCCGTCGAAATTGTGACGATGGCGGTGCTGGGCGGCGCTGGCTCGGTGCTGGGCGCCATTTTCGGTGCGGCCGTGCTGACGGCCCTGCCCCAGGTGCTGACATTCTTCCAGGAGTACGAGCAGATCGTGCTCGGCCTGATCATGATGCTGGTCATGATTTTCCTGCGCGGCGGCGTTTTGCCCAGCCTTGCGCGCATCATCCGCGGGAGGGGCTGAGATGAGTCTATTGGAAGTGGCCGGTGTCGGCATATCTTTCGGCGGGCTGCGCGCAGTGCATGATGTCAGCTTCAATGTGCGCGCCGGCGAAATCGTTTCGGTTATCGGCCCCAATGGGGCCGGCAAGACCACCTTGTTCAACATGTTGTCCGGCGTGTACCAGCCGGGTTCGGGCGAAGTCCGGCTCGATGGCGAGCCGGTAACCGGCATGGCGCCGCACCTGCTGGCCAGGCGCGGCATGTCGCGCACGTTCCAGAATCTGCAGATTTTCCCTGCCATGACGGCGCTGGAAAATGTGGCGACCGGCTTTCACCTGCAAGAAAACGGTTCCCTGCTGGCGGACCTGCTGGGGCTGCCGTCGGCACGCCGGCGCACCCGCCGCTCAGAGGAGCAGGCGCGTGAGCTGCTTGAGCGCGTTGGCCTGGGGCGGGCAGCGGATTTCGAGGCGGCATCGCTGTCCTACGGTTCGCTCAAGCGCCTGGAAATCGCCCGCGCGCTGGCGCTCAAGCCGCGCCTGCTGCTGCTGGACGAGCCGGCGGCAGGCTGCAATGCGGTCGAAACCGAGGAAATCGAGCATCTGGTGGCGGAAGTCGCCGCCAGCGGCATTTCCATCCTGCTGGTCGAACACGATATGAAGATGGTTATGCGTATCTCGAATCACATCGTGGTGCTGGACCATGGGGAAAAAATCGCCGAAGGCCTGCCGGCAGAGGTTGCCAGCCATCCGCGGGTGATAGAAGCCTATCTGGGCGCGGCGGCGAAGGAGGAGGCTGCGAAACATGCTGAGCGTTAATCAATTGCGGTCGCGCTATGGGCGCATCGAAGTCCTGCATGGTGTGGACCTGGAAGTCAGCGCCGGCGAGATCGTGGTGGTGGTCGGCGCCAACGGCGCCGGCAAGACCACGCTGCTGCGCTGCCTGTCTGGCATCCAGCCGGTGCAGGACGGCAGCATTGTCTTCCGGGGGCAGCGTTTCAACGATGTCCCTGCCTATCGGCGCGTCAAGCACGGCCTGGCGCAGGTTCCTGAAGGGCGGCAGATTTTCACCAGCCTGTCGGTAGAGGAAAACCTGCGCCTGGGCGCCTATTTGTATTCCGATGATAAAGTCGACCGGGACATGGAAGATGCCTTCCAGATGTTCCCGGTCCTGCGCGAAAAGCGCAACCTCGCCGCCGGAGGCCTGTCCGGCGGGCAGCAGCAGATGCTGGCCATGGCGCGCGCGCTGTTGAGCCGGCCTTCCTGCCTGCTGCTCGATGAACCCAGCATGGGTCTTGCGCCTATCCTGGTGGCGCAGATCTTCGATGTCGTCAAAAGCTTGAAGAGCCTGGATGTCACCGTCCTGCTGGTCGAACAGAATGCCTTTGGCGCCTTATCCATTGCGGATCGCGGCTATGTCATGGAAACTGGCAAGATCACGCTGTCCGGACCGGCACAGCAACTGATCGAAGACCCGCGCATCCGTTCGGCTTACCTGGGAATGTAGAAATGAGCATCACGATAGAACGCGAAGACGGCCTGGCCGTTGTCACCGTCGATTTTCCGCCCGTCAACGCCTTGTCGCAGGCTTTGCGCAGCGGCCTGATCGCTGCGGCAGAAGAATTGGATGCCGATCCTGGCGTGCAGGGCGTGGTCCTGATTTGCGCGGGCCGCACCTTTATCGCCGGGGCGGATGTCAGCGAGTTCGGCAAGCCGCCGCAGGAACCGCATCTGCCGGATGTCGTGGCGCGTATCGAAAATGCGGCCAAGCCTTGGCTGGCGGCCATTCATGGCAGCGCGTTGGGCGGCGGCCTGGAAATTGCCCTGGCTTGCCGTTTCCGGGTGGCCTTGGCGGGGGCCCAGGCCGGGCTGCCTGAAGTCAAGCTGGGCCTGGTGCCGGGCGCTGGCGGTTGCGTGCGGCTGCCGCGCCTGATTGGCGCCGCGCTGGCTGTGGAGGCGGTGACGCGCGGCGCGCCGCTGAACACGGCCAAGGCGCAGGCGGCAGGCTTGTTCGATGCAGTCGTCGAGGGTGATTTGCGTGGCGAGGCCCTGGCTTACCTGCGCGCGGCGTTGCAGCGCCCCTTTCCCCTGCCTTTGCTGCAACGCGAGGTAGCGCCGGCGGATGCCGGTTTCTGGGAGCAAGCCCAGGCGGATCTGCGCAAGCGTGCTGGCCGTGAGGTCGCTCCAGGCCTGGCGCTAGAGTGTGTGCGCCGCGCATGCGAAGGCAGCGTGCAGGATGCCATGGCGTTCGAGCGGGCCAGCTTTCTGGAGCGTCGTGCGTCCGACCAGGCGCGCGCCTTGCGCCATATCTTCTTCGCCGAACGCGGCGCTGCCCGTCCACCCGAACTCAATGGCGTGGAGGCCCGCGCGGTCAATCACGCAGCAGTGGTCGGCGGCGGCACCATGGGCGCGGGCATTGTCGTCGCCTTGCGTGACGCCGGTATTCCGGTGATCCTGCTGGAGCGTGATGACACTGCCTTGCAGCGCGGCCTGCAGCGGGTGTCCGACATCTACCAGAGCAGTGTCAAGCGTGGCCGCCTCAGCGAGGGCGCGGCTGCCGAGCGCATCGGCGGGGTGCGCGGTACGATTGTCGATGCAGACCTGGCCGATGTCGACCTGGTCATCGAAGCGGTGTTCGAGGACCTGCAAGTCAAGCGCGATGTCTTCGCCCGCCTGTCCCAGGTGTGCCGCAACGACGCCATTCTGGCTACCAATACGTCCTATCTGGACCCGGCGCTGATCGCCGAAGGCCTGGTCGCGCCCGAGCGCTTCATCGGCCTGCACTTCTTCAGCCCGGCGCAGATCATGAAATTGCTGGAAATCGTACCGATTCCGCAAACGGCGCCCGATGTGCTGGCTGCCGGCTTTACGCTGGCGCGCCGCTTGGGCAAAATTCCGGTCCGTGCTGGAATCTGCGATGGTTTCATTGGCAACCGGATTCTGCGTACCCTGCGCGCGCAGGCGGAACGCCTGTTGCTGGCAGGCGCCACGCCGCAAGCGGTGGATGCGGCCATGCGCGCCTATGGCATGCCCATGGGGCCGTTCGAGGCCCAGGACCTGGGCGGGCTGGATATTGCCGCCTTCCAGCGCAAGGCGGCGCGCGAACGCGGCGAAGCCGTTTTTGCGCCGGTGGCGGACCGGCTGTGTGAACAAGGCCGTCTGGGTCAGAAGACCCAGGCGGGATGGTATGACTACGCGCCGGGCGAGCGCCGTCCCTTGCCGTCCGACACGGTAGCCAAGGTGATCGCCGAGGCGGCTGCCGGTGTGCCTCAGCGTGCTTGGAGCGAAGCGGAAATCATCGACAGCATTGTGTTGCCCATGGTGAATGAAGCGGCGTTGATCCTGGAAGAAGGCATCGCCCGGCGTGCCGTGGATGTCGACTTGGTTGAAGTCCACGGCTATGGCTTCCCGCGCTGGCGCGGCGGCCTGCTGCATGATGCCGAGGCGCGGGGATTGAAGGAGGTGGTGGCACGCCTGCGCGAGCTGGCGGCAGCCGGGTTGGCGCCTGAACCGTGCCGCAAGCTGGAGCAAGCGGCAGAAACTGGTACATTCTGAGTGTCGGACATTTTCCAGCATTCGTCATACCAGGCCCGTGAGCAACGCGAATCCCCACTCTGAAACTGGCCAGCCTGCCTTGCAGGCTGCCGCCCGTTCCCTGCCGGAAACCTTGGTGCAACGTCTGTTGGCTGCCAGTCCTCCCAAGGGGGCGGGCTTCATTGTCACCATCTATGGCGACGTCGTGGAGCCGCGTGGCGGCGTGCTTTGGATGGGCAACCTGATCGAAGCCTGCGCTGCCGTGGGTATCAGCGAAAGCCTGGTGCGTACGGCAGTGTCGCGCCTGGTCGCAGCCGGGCAACTGGAAGGGGAACGGGTGGGTCGGCGCAGCTTCTATCGTCTGACGGCGGAAGCCCGTGCGGAATTTGCCTACGCTGCCAGCATTCTTTATGAACCCCACGACGCCAGCCAATGGCGGCTGATTTATCTGGGGGGGAACGACCCGGACGCTACCATGCGCAGGCTTAAGCGGCTGGGTTATGCCGCGCTCAACCCACGCCTGGCGATCGGGCCGGACGGCGCGCCGGAACTGACGGACGATGCCTTGGTATGGGATGCCAGTGTCGTGCAGGGTGGGGCAGCCATGCGCCAGTTTGCAACGGAATACTGGGATTTCCAGAGTTATGCCGATGCATTCAGCGCTTTCATCGAGCGTTTTTCCCCAGTGCAGGAAATTGCCGCTAGCGTCGAGCCCGCCATGGCGTTGACCTTGCGCCTGCTACTGGTGCATCAATACCGGGGCATTGCCCTGCGCGCACCGCGCCTGCCGGTGCAAGCCTTGCCGTCAGACTGGGCCGGCCACGAAGCCCGGCGGTTATTTGCTACCCTCTATCTGGCCTTATCGCGGCCTGCGGAGCGCTTCATCGCCAATCATTTTATTGATGGCGATGGTGCCTTGCCGGAGGCGGGCCAGACCGTCAGGCAACGTAGTTTGCAGCTGCGGCAGATGCAGTAACCGGCTGGGCAGCATGCAAGCGCGCGATAGGGATATCGGCGCCGCCAGGCTGAAGGTTGACGACACGGCTGGCCCAAGACCATGTCCATGCCTACCTGGGCCTGCCATGGCGTCTGGCTTAACCAGGCCACCACGCTTTGCTCGCTTGCCTGTTTTGCCGTGCACCGCCAGCCTGGAGGCAGGCGATCCAGGCAGAGAGTGCTGGGGGAAAGGCATGCAGCGTTTCTGCCTTGGTGAGTTCGATTATATGGACCTGCATGGCCTGTCCCAAACCGGGCTGCAACTGCACGGCCGGACGTTGCGAGTCGCGTAGCGTGAAGTGCCAGTCGGCCTGTGCGGGGTAGTCGAGGTAGAGGTCATGGCCCAGCAGGCTGATGCTGACGACAGGCTTAAGTGCTTGATATTCCTGCCCGGTGTCGAGCTGGTCGGACAGCATGCGGGCGAGATAGAACAGATTGCGCTGCGGCCATTGGGGGGTAATGCCGCAATTGCATTTCGACATTGAAGAAGCTGCCGCAGGCATCTTTGGCCAGGATATCCAGAATAATCTGTTTGCTGGAAACGTCAGCGGGCAGAATATTCGGGTTGTGTAGCGGCACGACCTGGATGGGAGGATAGCGATAGCGTACCGCGTCCATGCGCAAGCGGGCTGAAAAACTCACAGTCAGGCTGGGCACTTGCACCTATGGCACTTGTCCCTATATCAGTTCTGGCATGACCATGTGCGCTTGCGATCTGCCGCCTGTCCCCGATGACCCACTACGCCTTGCCTCGGTCACCTGTACCAGCCAACCAGCGCCTCTCCCGTAAACACCACATCCACAACAGCTTCATCATACTGAAACATTACAAATTAATCGGAAACCCCTATTGAATTGTGATGCTTTTCGGTGCTTAATAGCACATAGAGAATACTATAACCGTCCGGTCGGTCAGCGAATGGCTGCTCCGGCCAACCAGGGAGAAGGAATCCATGACGGAAGCTTTTATCTGTGATGCCGTACGCACGCCCGTTGGGCGCTATGGCGGCGCCCTGTCCTCGGTCCGCGCCGATGATCTGGCCGCCGTACCGCTGGCGGCGCTCATGCAACGCCACCCGAATGCCGACTGGTCCAAAGTTGACGATCTCATCTTCGGCTGTGCCAACCAGGCAGGCGAAGACAACCGCAACGTCGCCCGCATGGCCGTCCTGCTGTCGGGCATGCCTATCGGCGTTCCGGCCACCACCGTGAACCGCCTGTGTGGCTCCGGTCTGGATGCGGTCGGCCTGGCCGCGCGCTCCATTCGTGCCGGCGATTGCGACTTCGTCGTTGCTGGCGGCGTTGAAAGCATGAGCCGCGCGCCCTTCGTCATGCCCAAAGCCGAAAGCGCCTTCTCCCGTGCCAATGCTGTTTATGACACCACCATCGGCTGGCGCTTCGTCAACCCGAAAATGAAGGCCGAGTTCGGCGTCGATACCATGCCGCAAACGGCGGATAACGTCGCGGCAGACTTCGGCATCAGCCGTGACGACCAGGATGCCTTTGCCGTGCGCAGCCAGGCCCGCTGGGCCGCGGCCAACGAAGCCGGCATCTTTGCCGAAGAAATCGTACCGGTCACCATTCCGCAGAAAAAGGGCGACGCCATCATCGTCGAGCGCGATGAGCATCCGCGTCCCGGCACCAGCCTGGAACAGCTTGCGCGCCTCAAGGGCGTCAATGGCGCCGGCCTGACCGTCACCGCAGGCAACGCCTCGGGCGTGAACGACGGCGCCTGTGCATTGGTCATCGCTTCCGAGGCGGCAGCGCAACAGCAGGGCATGCGCCCGCTGGCGCGTGTGGTCGCCATGGCGGCCGCGGGTGTCGAGCCCCGCGTCATGGGTATTGGCCCGGTAGAGGCCAGCCGCCGCGTGCTGCAGCGCGCCGGCCTGTCCATCAAGGACATGGACCTGATCGAACTGAATGAAGCCTTTGCTTCCCAGGCATTGGCCGTGCTGCGTCAGCTGGGCTTGCCCGATGACGCCGGGCACGTCAACCCGAACGGCGGCGCGATTGCCATCGGCCATCCGCTCGGCATGAGCGGCGCTCGCCTGGCGACCACCGCTGCCTACCAGCTGCGCCGCCAGGGCGGCCGCTATGCGCTGTGCACCATGTGCATCGGCGTGGGGCAGGGTATCGCGATGATTATCGAGCGTGTTTGAAAGCCCCTTAATTAAAGCCTATCAAGGTACGGAGGCCAGACCATGTATGCACAAATGATTAAGACCGACAGCGATCGCGTGCGCAGCGTCGAAGAAATGTCGGAACAGGAACGCGAGTTCATGGCGCGCATCGAGCGTGGCGAAAAAATCGAGCCCAAGGAATGGATGCCCGAAGCCTATCGCAAGACTTTGATCCGCCAGGTTGGCCAGCACGCCCACTCGGAAGTGGTGGGCCAGCTGCCTGAAGGCAACTGGATCACGCGTGCGCCCACGCTGGAGCGCAAGGCCATCCTGCTGGCCAAGGTGCAGGATGAGGCCGGCCATGGCCTGTACCTGTACTGTGCGGCCGAAACGCTCGGTGTCAGCCGCGACGAACTGGTCGAGCTGCTGCACGCGGGCAAGATGAAGTATTCCTCCATCTTCAACTACCCGACGCTGAACTGGGCCGACATCGGCGCAGTGGGCTGGCTGGTTGACGGCGCCGCCATCATGAACCAGGTGCCGCTGCAACGCACGTCCTATGGCCCGTACAGCCGCGCCATGATCCGCATCTGCAAGGAAGAAAGCTTCCACCAGCGTCAGGGCTACGACATCATGATGAAGATGTGCGCCGGCAGCCCCGAACAGAAAGCCATGGCCCAGGATGCGCTGAACCGCTTCTGGTACCCGGCGTTGATGATGTTCGGGCCGTCCGACAAGGATTCGGTCCACTCGGCGCAATCCATGGCCTGGAAGATCAAGATCAATACCAACGATGAGCTGCGCCAGAAATTCGTTGACCAGACCGTGCCGCAGGCCAAGTACCTGGGCCTGACCATTCCGGACGAGAACCTGGTCTGGAACGAAGAGCGCGGTGCGCATGACTTCTCCGAGCCCGATTGGAATGAGTTTTTCGAAGTGCTCGCCGGCAACGGCCCGTGCAACCGCGAACGCCTGGGCGCGCGCGTCAAGGCATGGGAAGACGGCGCCTGGTTCCGCGAGGGCCTGGCTGCGCATGCCGACAAGCAACGCCTGCGCAAGCTGGCCGCCTGACGCGCCAGCCCCGGATACATCGAAAAAACTATTTGGAGCAAATCATCATGTCGCAAGAATGGCCCCTGTGGGAAATCTTCATCCGTGGCCAGCACGGCCTGAACCATCGTCACGTCGGCAGCCTGCATGCGCCGGACGCCGAGATGGCGATCAACAACGCCCGCGATGTCTATACGCGCCGCAATGAGGGCGTCAGCATCTGGGCAGTGAAGTCGGACGACATCGTCGCCAGCGTTCCTTCCAAGAAGGGCCCGCTGTTCGAACCGTCCAACTCCAAGGTCTATCGTCACCCGACCTTTTTCAAAATTCCTGAAGAAGTGGGGCACATGTAATGACTACCATCGTCCAACAAGCCTCGACCCAGGCGCTGCGCGAATTCCTGCTGCGCATGGGCGATAGCACGCTGATTCTCGGGCACCGCATTTCGGAATGGTGCGGACATTCGCCCGTCCTGGAAGAAGACATCGCCATGGCCAACGTGGCGCTGGACCTGATCGGGCAGACGCAGTTCTGGCTGGGACTGGCTGCTGAAGTCGAAGACGAAGGACGGACTGCAGACGATCTTGCCTACCTGCGCGACGCCGTGGCATTCCGCAACCTGCTGCTGGTCGAACAACCCAACGGTGACTACGCACATACGCTGATGCGCCAGTTCCTGTTCGATGCCTGGCACATCCTGCAACTCGAAGCCCTGCTGGAATCCAGTGATGCGCGCGTCGCGGAAATTGCTGGCAAGGCCATCAAGGAAGTCAGCTATCACCTGGACCGTACCAGTGAAATGGTGATCCGCCTGGGCGATGGCACGGCCGAAAGCCACAAACGCATGCAGACCGCGCTGGATGACCTGTGGTCGTACACCGGGGAAATGTTCCTGGGCGATGCCTGTGATGACGAAGTGGCGCAGGCCGGCATTGCGCCGGCGCCTGCATCGCTGCGCGACGCCTGGATGCAGACCGTGCGCGACGTGATGGAGCAGGCCACGCTGAAGGTGCCGGACAGTACCTATGCCCACCGTGGCGGCAAGCAGGGGCGCCACACCGAACACCTGGGCTTCATCCTGGCGGAAATGCAGTTCCTGCAACGCGCCTACCCCGGCTGCACCTGGTAGCGGAGCGCGCCATGGATATCCTGTCGCGTCCCGAAATCGAGCAGGTATGGCAGTGGCTGGAAGGCGTGCCTGATCCCGAGATTCCCGTGATTTCACTGGTGGATCTGGGCATCATCCGCGACGTCCGCTACGACGGGGAGACCCTGGTGGTGGTGGTGACACCGACCTACTCGGGTTGCCCGGCCACGACCGTCATCAATGAAGATATCGAAGCGGCGCTGCGGGCCCATGGCGTGACTGACCTGCGTCTGGAGCGCCAGCTCTCGCCTCCCTGGACATCCGACTGGATGAGTGACAAGGCCAGGGAAAGCCTGCGTGGCTATGGCATCGCGCCGCCGGTGGAAGAGGCCGGCGATGCGGCTGCGGCCGGCGCGGGCAAGCGGATCTGGCTGCGCCAGGAAAACGGCCCGTCCGTTACCTGTCCGCACTGTGGTTCCAAACACACCGCCAGGGTCAGCCAGTTCGGCTCCACACCATGCAAGGCCAGCTACCGCTGCCTGGATTGCCTGGAGCCTTTTGATTATTTCAAGTGCATTTGAACCAAATGCATAGAGAAGCCTAGCCAGCGAGGAGACCATGGCACGCTTTCATCCCTTGCAAGTTGTCGACGTGCGTCGCGAAACGCGTGACGCCGTCGTCGTGACGCTCAAGCCGCGCGCGGAAGACGGCGAACTGTTCAATTTCATTCCGGGCCAGTATCTGACCTTCCGTCGCGCATTCGACGGCGATGAGTTGCGCCGCTCCTATTCCATCTGTTCCGGGCTGGATGAAGGCGCCTTGCGCGTCGGCATCAAGCGCGTGGATGGCGGGGCATTCTCCAGCTGGGCCAATACCGAGCTCAAGCCGGGCGAAGTCCTGGAAGCCATGCCGCCGATGGGCAGCTTTCATATTCCGCTCGAACCCGACAATGCCCGCCATTACCTGGGTTTTGCAGGCGGCAGCGGCATCACGCCGGTGCTGTCCATCATCAAGAGCACGCTGGCGCGTGAACCCAAGTCCAGCTTCACGCTGGTCTATGCCAATCGCCAGATCAGCACGGTGATGTTCCGCGAGGAACTCGAAGACCTCAAGAATGAATACCTGGGCCGGTTCTCAGTCATTCACGTGTTCAACAGCGAAGGCCAGGAAATCGACCTGTTCACCGGTCACCTGGACCGCCAGAAATGCGACGAACTGTTCCGTCGCTGGATCGACCTGAAGTCGGTGCATACTGCGTTCATCTGTGGTCCGGAGCCCATGATGCTGGCTATCGCCGATGCGTTGGCGGGCAACGGCATGCCCAAGGAACGCATCAAGTTCGAATTGTTCGCCTCGGCCCAGCCGGGCAAGGCGCGCCGCAAGGAAAATTCGGCTGCGGCGACCGCCAATGTCGGTGTATGCGACGCCACAGTCACGCTGGATGGCGTGGTGCGCAGCTTCAACTTTCCCAAGCAGGGCCAGAGCATCCTGGATGCGGCGCTGGAAAACAGCATGGATGCGCCTTATGCCTGCAAGGCGGGGGTTTGCTCCACCTGCAAGTGCAAGGTGCTGGAAGGTGAAGTCGAAATGGCGATCAACCATGCGCTGGAAGACTACGAAGTCGAACAGGGCTATGTGCTGAGCTGCCAGGGCTTCCCGCTGAGCGACCGTGTGGTCGTCAGTTTCGATGAATAAATGAGCGGCGGGAGGAGACAATCCATGTCCGAAACCATGAATATCGAAGACTACCTGGCGCAGGGCGGTGTCCTGACGTCGCCAGGCAATGCGCCGCCGCGCTACCGCGGCGAGCTGATGCGGCTGATGTCCTCTTTCGTGGATAGCGAACTGGCGGCATCGGCAGGCTTTGCCGCGTCGATCAACTACGCGCCCGGCATCCGCGAACGCATCGCCGCTAGCCGCATCACGCTGGAAAAGGCAGACCACGCCGAACGCGTGCTTAACGTCATGCAGACCTTCGGCACCGATGTCGAACGCTACCAGCGCCAGCATGACTGGGCGGCGCGCGTGGCGCGCGACGCCGATCTCGGCACGACGCGCCATGGCGCCGATATGCGCCTGTCGGTGTTCCACTACCCCTTCACCGGCTGGACCGATGCCGTGGTCATGAACGTGCTGCAAGGCCTGGCGGCCGGCATCCAGTTCGAGGAATTTACGCGCGTGTCCTACGGCCCGCTGGCCGAGGTCTTCCGTGACATCGAGCCGCGTGAGCGGCGCCATGCGGAACTGGGCCTGGAAGGCCTGGAACGCATCGTGGCCGACCCCGAAGGCCGGGCCGATGCCTTGGCATCCATCGCCTACTGGCGCCCGCGGGTGGCTGCCACCTTTGGCCACGCCGGTTCGGCGCGCTATGACACCCTGGCCCGTTTCGGGCTGCGCCACGAGCCTAACGAAGTCCTGCTCACGCGCTGGGAGCAGCGGCTGGACGAATGCCTGGCGGCGCTGGAACTGTAGCCACGGGCCGAGCCATGCGACGGGGCTGGCCGCCCATGGGCCTGCTCCGGTTGCGTGGCGACGACACATACTGACAAGGCATGGGCAGCCGTTGGCTGCCTGTGCTTTTCCTGTAACAGGATTAAGAAGGAAAGCTTCATGAGCACATCTACTCACTCCCCGCGCCGGCTGGAAAGCTATGTCTGCGGCAAGTGGACCGCCGGCACCGGTACGGGCCAGACTCTGCTGGATGCCTCGACCGGCGAACCGGTTGCCGTGATCGACGCCACTGGCCTTGATTACCAGGCCATCCTGGCGCATGGCCGCAAGGCGGGTGGCGCGGCACTGCGCGGCATGACCTTCCACGAGCGCGCCAGCATGATCAAGGCCATCGGCCTGGCGTTGCTGGAAGTGAAGGAAGAACTCTATGCGCTTTCCTCGCGTACCGGCGCGACGCGCGTGGATAGCTGGGTGGACATCGAAGGCGGTATTGGCACCCTGCTGTCCTACGCCTCCAAGGGTCGTCGTGAATTGCCCAACACTCGCGTACTGGTTGATGGCACGGTAGAGCGTCTGTCCAAGGATGGCAGTTTCAGCGCGCAGCATATTCTCTCGCCGCTGCAAGGCGTGGCGGTGCATATCAACGCGTTCAACTTCCCGTGCTGGGGCATGCTGGAAAAACTGGCTCCGACCTGGCTGGCAGGGATGCCGGCCATTGTGAAACCCGCCAGCCAGACGGCCTATCTGACCGAGCTGATGGTGCGCCGCATCCTCGATACGGGCCTGCTGCCCGAAGGCGCATTGCAACTGATCTGCGGCAGCACCGGCGATCTGCTGGACCATGTTGCCTGCCAGGACGTCGTGACATTCACCGGTTCGGCGGCAACCGGGCACAAACTCAAGACCGGCCGCGCCATCGTGGCCAATTCGGTGCGTTTCAACATGGAGGCCGACAGCCTGAATGCCTCCGTGCTGGGGACCGATGCCGGACCGGATTCGGAAGAGTTCAAGCTGTTCGTGCGCGAAGTCGTCAACGAAATGACCACCAAGGCCGGGCAGAAGTGCACGGCCATCCGTCGCGTGATCGTGCCGCGCGCCCATACCGAAGCCGTGGTCGAGGCCTTGCGTGCCGCGCTGGCCAAGGTTGTGGTGGGCAATCCTACGACCGAAGGCGTCACCATGGGCCCGCTGGCCAGCCCCGATCAGCGCGTCGAGGTACAGGAACGCGTGCAGGAACTGCTGGCCGAGGCTCGCGTCGTCGTGGGCGATGCCGCACAGGCCGATACGGTTGGCAGCGCTTTCTATGCACCGGTGGTTCTGCTGTGCGAACAGCCGCTGGCTGCCCGCAAGGTGCACGAAGTCGAGGCGTTCGGACCTGTCAGCACCATCATGCCTTATGACACGCTGGATGAAGCCATTGAATTGGTGCGCCGTGGCCAGGGCAGCCTGGTGGCCTCGCTCTTCACCAATGATGCCGCCGTGGCCGAGACCGTGGTGCTGGGCATCGCCCCGTACCATGGCCGGGTCATGATCGGCAACCGTGCCAGCGCGCGCAGCTCCACTGGCCACGGTTCGCCCGTGCCTGGCGTGGTGCACGGCGGACCGGGCCGCGCGGGCGGCGGCGAGGAACTGGGCGGCCTGCGCAGTGTCATGCACTACATGCAGCGCACCGGCGTACAGGGTGCGCCGGCGTTGCTGGCTGCCGTGACCGGACGCTGGCTTGACGGCGCACCGGCGCAGAACGACGGCCGCCATCCGTTCCGCAAGTCGCTGGCGGAACTGCAGATCGGCGATCAACTGGTGACGGCCAAGCGCACGGTCACGCTGGATGACATCGAGCACTTTGCCAATTTCACCGGTGATACCTTCTACGCGCACATGGACGAAGCGGCAGCCAAGGCCAACCCCTTCTTCGATGGCCGTGTCGCCCACGGCTATCTCATCGTTTCCTTCGCTGCCGGCTTGTTCGTGGACCCGGCGCCGGGCCCCGTCCTGGCCAATTATGGCGTGGACAACCTGCGCTTCCTGACGCCGGTATACGCGGGCGATACGCTGGGCGTGCGCTTGACCTGCAAGGAGATCAACCCGCGCAGCAGCGCCGAACATGGCGAAGTTCGCTGGGATTGCATCGTGACCAATCAGGACGGCAAGCTGGTTGCCCAGTATGACGTCCTGACCATGGTCGCCAAGGCCTGGCAATAAGGCGGAACGCAGCCATGGCACAGATATTTTCTTTCGATGGCGTGGTGCCGGTGGCGCACCCGAGCGCGTGGCTGCATCCGTCGGCCACGCTCATTGGCGACGTCATCATCGGGCCTGCCTGCTATGTCGGGCCGGGCGCGGTGTTGCGCGGCGACTTTGGCCGCATTGTTCTGGAGGCTGGTTCCAACATCCAGGACAACTGTGTGGCCCATAGTTTTCCCGATGCCGACGTCATCGTGGCGGAGGAGGGGCATATCGGCCATGGTGCCATCCTGCACGGCTGCACCGTGGGGCGCAATGCCATGGTAGGCATGAATTCGGTGGTCATGGACCGTGCGGTAATAGGCGCCAATGCCATCGTCGGTGCCATGGCTTTCGTCAAGGCCGGCATGGAAATCCCGGACGGGCACCTGGCGCTTGGTTCGCCTGCGCGGGTGGTGCGCCAGCTTTCCGAGCAGGATATCGCCTGGAAACGCGAGGGTACGCTGATCTACCAGCGCCTGGCGCTGGAGGCGCCCGACAGTATGGTGCAGTTGGAAGCGCCGCTGGCCGAAGTACAAGCCGATCGCCGCCGGGTCCGTTCGCCGGCCTATGACCCCTTATTGATCGAACGTCTCAAGCGCAGCCGGGGCGCTTGAGACGCGTCGCGTCAGCCGACGTTGTGCCACTCACTGGCGGCGGTCTGGTTGCGGCGCACCAGGGCCGGCTGCATGCCGGCCAGTCGGTGGCTGATCAGGGCGGCATGGTAGGGCGAATCGGCGTGATGCAGGTGCAGCGCCAGGCCATCGAACAGCTGCAGGGAGGACTGCGCCCGAGGGCTGGCATCATCGGCTTGCTTCTTTCCGCTGCGGACCACGATCAGGGCCAGGCACCAGCGCAACAGCAGTTCGCCGTGGTGGCGCAGCCATTGTTCGCGATACTGGCGGTCAGGCGCCGTTTCCTCGCCCGTGAAATCGGGGTAGACCAGAATGAAAGGGTGCGCCAGCTGCATCAAGGCGAGTAATTCATCCCCCCATTGCCGGGCATAGCCAGGCATGCATGGGCCTGGGCGCAGGCGGCACAAGGGAAACTGCCAGACGTCGTGGAGATGGAAGGCAGCGGGCTTGGCGGGCATGTCGGGCTCCATTCACAAAACACCAGGGATCAGTGCTGGCGCGCCACGGACAGGCGGCCTGCGGGGAAGGCTTCTTGCTGGCCGGGCATCGCTGCGATAGGCCGGGTTGCCGGCATTTCTTCGGCAATGGATTGCCAGCCAGCGCCCAGCGCCTTGTAAAGGCCGATGGCGTGCCTGGTATGGGCCAGCTGGCTCAAGGCCAGCGCATCCTGGGCCTGGTAGGTGGATTGCTGGGCCGACAGCACGCTGAGATAGGTCGCCAGGCCGCTGCGATAGCGACGGGTGGCCTGGGCCAGCGCATCCTGGCTGTCGCTGACGGCATTCCTCAGGGATTGCTGCCGGCGGGTTTCCGCATCCAGCCCAACCAGAGCGTCCTCGACATCCTTGAATGCCAGGCGCACGCTCTTCTCATAGCCCAGGCGGGCCTGCTCCGCTCGTGCGGCCGCTGCCCGGACAGCGGCTTCGGCATGGCCGCCGTCATAGACGGATTGGCTTGCCGCCACGCCAGCCGACCATGCCAGGCTGGCGTGGGAAAACAGCTGGTGCACCAGGCTGGCCGTCGTATCCAGGCCCAGTGGAATGACAAAACGCGGGAAGCGTTCCGCCGTGGCAACGCCGATATCTGCCGTGGCAGCTGCCAGCCGCCGTTCCGCTGCGCGGATATCCGGGCGTTGGCGCAGCATCTCTGACGGCAGTATGGCAGGCAGGTGCGGCGCCTGCGGTTGGGAGGCAGGCGCGGCATCCGGGGCGAGCAGGTCATCAAGCGCCGCCGGGTAGCCGCCGGCCAGTACCGCAATGGCATGGCGCAGGCGGGTGGCGTTTGCCTGCAGCGCCGGCAGCCTGGCTTCACCCAATTCACGCTCGGCGCGGGCTTGCGAGACTTCATGGCCTGTCGCCAGCCCATGTTCCAGCAAGCGTTCGGTCAGGGTTTCGGTTTCTGCCAGCGTGGCGACATGGGCGTGGGCGATGTGCTGCCGCGCTTCGGTGGCGCGCAGCGTGGCATAGGCGTTGGCCAGCTCCGCCAGCAGGCTTTGCAGCACCGCGTGGCTGTCTTCGCTGACGGCATCGGCATAGGCGTCGGCGGATTCGAGTGCGCGCTGGCGCCCGCCAAAGATGTCGATTTCCCAACTGGCATCCAGCCCCAGGCGATAGGCGCGGGATTCGCCGATGCCGGGCGGATAATCCAGCGCGGTGGCCGAGCGTTGGGCCGTGGCGTCCGCACCGGCGCCGATGGATGGCAGCAGTCCGGCCGCGACCTGATCGCGTTCCGCACGGGCTTGAACCAGGCGCTCGCGCGCCATGGCCAGGTCCTGGTTGTGGCGCAGCGCCAGCCGAACCAGCGTATCGAGCACCGGATCTTCGAAGGATTGCCACCAGCGCTGCAGCGTTGATGCATCCTCCGTTGTGGCGGTGGTGGCCGACCATGTCTGGGGGTGAGGCGGGACATAGGGCTGGTAATCCGGGCCAACTGCTGCGCAGGCGGCCAGGGTGGCGGCTGGCAGCAGGCCCAGGAAACGGGCGCGGCGGGGCAGGGACAGGTGTTTCACGTCGTGCTCCTTACAGGATGGTGCTCAGCCAGGAGGCAAGCCTGCCATGGGCGCTCGGGCCTGCACCAGGTTCGTCAACGGCCACGCTGCAGGTCATGCCGGCAGCAAGAACAATGTGTTCCGGAACCTTGTCGAGCGCGATGCGCACGGGAATGCGCTGGGCCAGGCGCACCCAGCTGAAGGTCGGATTCACGGCAGGCAGGCCATGGGAATCCGGCACATCGTTTTCGTCGGCAATGCCGCGGCCTATGGATTCGACATGGCCCTCGATCTCTTCGTCGTGCCCCATCAGCCGGATGCGGGCGGTGGCGCCGCTGCGGATGCTGGGCAGCTTGGTTTCCTCGAAGTATCCCGTGACCCAGAAGCTGTTGGCGTCCAGCAGGGTGAGGTTCGGCTGCCCCGAGACCGCGTAATCTCCGGCCTGCAGACGCAGGTGCGTGATATAGCCTTCCACTGGCGCCGTTATGACGCTGCGCGCCAGATCCAGTTCGGCGACTTCAAGGCTGGCCTGGGCCTGGCGTACCTGGGTGCGGGCAATGGCGACGGAGCGTCCGGCGCGCTGGATGTCCTCGCGCGGGAGGATATCGTCCAGGCCATGGCGGCGCCGCGACTCGTCCAGGCGCTGGCGCAGGGTTTCTTCGGCCGCAGCCAGCCTGGCGCGGGCTTCTTCCACGGCCAGCTCGAAGCGTTGCGGGGAGATGCGATACAGCACTTCTCCCTGCCGGACATACTGGTTGTCGCGGACGGCGACCTCGACGACCGTGCCCGAGACTTCGGGCGCGCTTTGCACGACATGGGCGCTGACCCGGCCATCCCGGGTCCAGGGCGCCAGTACATAGGTTTGCCAGAGGGCGCGCACCAGAAAGGCTGCCGCCACCAGGATGGCCAGGGTCAGAAGAATGCGCGAGAGATTGCGGAACAGGGGTTTCATCATGGTTCAACAGCTCGGAAAAGCGGGGCGGTCAGAGATAGAGGATCAGTGCGGCGAGCAGGATCAGGGAGACGGCGAATTCGAATAGTGCAGGGTGCCAGACGCGCCGCAGCAGGCCGCTGCGGGCCAGCAGGGAGCGCATGATGAGATAGACCGGGATGGTCACGCAGGCATAGAAGAAAAAGGGCGGCATGTAGATACCGGCCAGGGCGAATTCACTCAGCATGAGTGGCTCCAGGTCATGACGTCGTGTCGAAGTAGGCGGCATGGCGGCGCAATAGCGCGTCCATGTCGGTGAAGGCCGCCAGGGCGCGCTGCACATCACGGCGGGCCGTGACCGGGCAATGCGCCAGCAGTGCGGCGAGCTGGCGGGCGCAACGGCGCGCATGGATGGCGCAGCGGGAGGGGTGGCGTGCGCTTCTGGCGGTACGGGCCATCTTTGCCAAACCGTTATGGACTTGTTTGCGAGCGGTGGCTGGCAGGGCGGCATGCCGCAGCTGGTGCCGGATGCGCAGTACTTCACGCCCGGTATGCAGGGCGGCGATGGCATCGCTGACGGCCTGCAGCATGAGCTCGGGGTGTCCTTTCAGTTGGGCGCCAAGCTGGGCGATACGATGCTGCTGGCGTTGTTGCCAGGCTTGTGCCATCGCACCCCGGCCGCGCAATAGCGCCAGGCTGTCGTCCCGGATCGCATGGCGCAGGCGGATCTGGTCCCGCGCTGGATTGCGCGGCAGGATGAGCTGGAACACCAGGACGACGAACAGGGTTGCAAGTATCCAGGCGGCCGAGAAATTCAGGAAGTCGAGCAGGCCGTAGTGCATGGGGTTGCCGGCTGCAGCCAGGGTATTGAAAGCCACCAGATAGGCCAGTCCTGCGAGCGCGCGATGGGGCACGCTGGTTGCGTGGATGCCGGGCAGCCAGAACAGCGCCAGCGTCAGCAGCAACAGGGGCAATCCGTCGAGAAGGGGGAAGATCAGGAAGGAACAGACGAATGCGGCAGGCACGGCCCAGATCGTGCCTTTGACGAATTGCCAGGCACCCGCTGCCGGATTGCCTGCCGTGGCCAGCAGGGCGCAGTAGGGGGCCAGTACCAGCAGCATCATGTCGCCGTAGCTCCAGCCGGTCTGTAGCCAGAACAATCCCGCCAGAACGATGGCAAGCATGGAGCGTACGCCGTTGCGCAACGCGCCACCCCAGTCGCGATGAAAGCGCACGGGAGCGAGGCGGCCCTGCACGGGGCGGCTGGACAGCGCGGAAAGCCCGGCCAGCGCCCCCAGGTAGGCATCAAGCTGTTCGAGCAGGCGGTCTGCGGCGATAAGCAGCGCGGCTTCCTGGGCCGGGTGGTGCAGGTCTGTGTCCTGCAGCGCCGAAATGAACTGGCGTCGTGCCTGCAGCAGCAGTGTACGCGCCGCGCCGGCGCCTTCTGCACCTTGTTCCAGCCGTGCGGCTGCCTGTTCCCAGGCTTGTTGCAGCGGCGCCTGCAGGCGCTGCACAGCCTTGGCGCTGGCGCTGTCGGCAGCCAGCGGCATGGCGCCGCCGGCCAGCGCGCCGAACAGCGAGGCCATGCCATGGCGTACACCGGCTGCGCGCTGGGCCAGTTCTTCGGATTCGGCCTTGCCTACGGCGAGCAGGTCGTCCAGCGCATAAATGTCGCCCAGGACCCCGAGGCGGCGCGTCGCCGCAGCCGTGGCGTCACCGTGCTGGCTGGCAATGGCGCCAGCGGCGTTGCCAGCCAGTTTTGCATACAGTGCTGCCAGGCGGCCGCGCACGCTGCGCCGGCTCATCAAGGCCGTGACCAGGCCCAGGCACATGACGCCGATGACGACGGTCGAACCCCGTCCCATGACATGCTCGAACGTCGCTTCAGGGTGCCCCATGGCGCCGTAGGTGGCCAGGCCGATGGTGTAGCCCGCGACCACGACGCCGGAGGCGCGGAAGTGCCGCAGCAAGGTCATGCCGGCGACGCAAAGCCCGAGCCAGCATCCGAAACCGAGCAGGAAAAGCAGGGGCATCTGGCCGGCCACGGACATCAGGATGAATGCGACCAGCATGCCGGCAATCGTACCGATGATGCGCCAGGCGCCTTTGCCGATCACGGCGCCCTGGACTGGATTGATCACCAGCAGGACCGTGGATGCCGCGGAATAGGGCATTTCCAGGTCCAGCAGATAGGCCACCACCAATGCCAGGGCTGCGGCCAGGGTGGACCGCAGGATATAGCCATTGCGTGGGGTGAAAAGCCAGAACTGTCCGGCGCAGCGGTCCAGCCATTGGACCGGGCGGGAAAGGCGCGGGCTGGCGGAAGCCGGTGAAGCCAATTGCTGAGACACTTTCTCATTCGCTCGTTGATTCTTGATGGAGCAAGTGTAGGAGTGCCGATGGATGACGAAAAGTTGATGTTTTGCACATTAGCAGTGTGTTTCACGCACTGCTCTGCGAGGCTGGCAGCCCGCTTGCCGTTTCCGCAGGGGCCCTGGTTGTCTGTCAGCGGGCGTCGGGCGAGCGTGGCGGGCGCTGGGGCGTGATGGAATGACCGAGCTGGTTGCCCATGCGGTTGCTCAGCGTGGCCGGCGTGGGAATACCGATTTGATTGGGCGCTTGCCGCAGCGGCGCTTCTGACGGCGTGGTGTCCGCGGCGGGGGGCTGGTTGGAGGGGGGCGGGGTCATCTGCTGGCTCAGGCAGTCATATGACAACCCGCGATAGCCATCGACCTCAACCTCCACACAGGCCCTGGATTCGCTGGCTGTGGCGGGCGTGGCGGTGTCGTCCGCGCTGGGCTGGGCCGCGGCAACCGGCAGCGTGGCGGCCAGCAGCCAGGCCAAGGGCACGCTGGCAGCCAGGCGCAGCCAGGCGTCATGGCTGGGGGAAAAGGGAAAGCAGGGTAGCCGGCGAACGGGCATGGCGGGGCTCCTGGTCTGCGGGGGTTCCGGGGACACCGCAGGCGGCAAGCAATGGGCGAAGAGGGGAAAGTAGGGAAAGTGTGCCCGTGGAGCCAGGCGCGCCTGATGAATTTTTTATGACATTGCATCGGTTCGACGGCGCTGGAACGTCTAGTAGCCAAACCCATGCGAATCGCGCATGGAGGGCTATTTCACGAGGACGAGTGCTTTTCCATGCATCACTCCAACATTACCGGCTTTTCGGCGTGCCAGCGGGGGGCCTGTGCCGTCATGCTGCTGCTGGGCGTGCATATGGCCGCGCAAGCGCAGGATGCGGCGCCTGCCGGGGATGACGTCCGGCGCGTCAATATCAACGAATTCATCGTGCGCGGCAATACGGTGCTCGATAACAAGACCATCGAAGCGGCCGTCTATCCGCATATGGGGCCGCAACGCACGCTGGAAGATATCGAGGCGGCACGCGATGCGCTGCAGACGGTCTATCACGAGCACGGCTACCAGTCTGTGTATGTGGACCTGCCCGAGCAATCCGTTCAGGGCGGCGTGGTCATCCTGCAGGTTGCCGAAACCCGAGTCGGGCGCCTGAAGGTAGTGGGCGCCAGGCATTATTCACCGTTGGCGATACGTGACGAAGTGCCGGCGCTGCGTGAAGGCGAGGTGCCCGATTTCAATGCGGCGCAGGCCCAGCTGACTGAACTTAACCAGACGGCTAGCCGCCAGGTGCTGCCGCTGGTACGGGAAGGCCGGATACCCGGCACCATGGATGTCGACCTGCAAGTCGAAGACAAGCGCCCCTGGTATGTCAGTGCCGGCCTGAACAATGACTACAGTGCCGATACCCGCAAGTTGCGGGCGGTGCTCAGCGTGGGGCATGACAACCTGTGGCAGCGCGGGCATTCCGTGTCCCTGAGCTTCTTCACGGCTCCCCAGGAAATCAGCAAGCTCAAGGTTTTTTCGGGCTCTTACTCCCTGCCGCTGTCGCGTGACTGGAGCTTGCAGGTGGCGGGCTACAGCTCCGACAGTAAGGTCGCCACGGTGGGCGGCACCAACGTGCTGGGCAAGGGCCACTCCTTTGGCGTTGCCGCTACCTATACCGTGCCAGGCCAGGGAGATTGGCATCACTCGCTGGGAATCGGGGCCGACTACAAGGATTTCGACGAAACCGTGCGTTTCGGCAATGTGGACGACACGGTGCCGCTGACCTACGTACCTATCACGCTTTCCTATAACGGCTACCGCTATGCGGACAGCGCGCAGAGCACGCTGGGGCTCAGCCTGGTGACCGCCACGCGTTCCATGTTCGGCCTGAACAGCGATTGGCGCGACTTTGACTACAAGCGCTATCTCGCCAGCCCGAGCTTCGCTGTTTTCAAGGGGGATATGACGCACAACCAGGGCCTGGGACGCGATTGGCAGCTGTATCTGCGTGGCAGCTTCCAGGTGGCTTCCGGGGCCCTGGTGTCCAACGAGCAGTTCTCTGCCGGCGGTGCCAACAGTGTGCGCGGCTATCTTGCGGCGGAAGCCAGTGCGGATGAAGGCTTGCTGGGTTCCATGGAATTGCGCACGCCGTCGCTGGGCGCTTGGCTGGGCAACGCCGTCACTGATTGGCGCTGGCATGTGTTTGCCGAGTGGGCCGGGCTGCGCCTGCGCGACCCGTTGCCTGAACAGCAGCGCATTTTCCACCTAGGCAGCGTCGGCCTGGGCACCCGGATGCAGGTCATGGATTGGTTGTCGGCCAACCTGGACTGGGCCTATCCGCTCTATGCCGGCTCCGAGACTCGCAGATATCACCCGCGCTTGCATTTCAACCTGCGGGCCAATTTCTAGGCTTCTTTGATTCAACCATCCGGATGACGGATTTCGGAGTACGACTATCATGCAACGCTTGATCATGCTGGTACTGGCCTGCCTGGCCAGTATCCTTCCTGCGGTGGCCAGCGCCTGGTGGCAGCCAGACTGGCAATTCCGCAAGCAGATTGCCGTGGATACCACGCCACAGGGCGCGGCGATAACGGAAAACGTCGGCCGCACGCCATTGCTGGTGCGCCTGCATACGGGCAATTTCATTTTTGATGGCGTGGCCGAAAACGGTGCCGACCTGCGCTTTGTGGCTGCCGATGACCGCACTGTCCTGAATTACCAGATCGAAACCTTCGATCCCTTGCTGGGTATGGCGCTGGTCTGGGTGGACGTGCCTGAAGTTGCTGGCGCGCAGCGCCAGGACATCTGGATGTATTACGGCAACCCGGCGGCGCCGGCGGTTGCCAACGGGCAACTGAGTTTCGACCCCAACTACACGCTGGTCTATCATTTCAACGGTCCGGCCGAAGCGCCGGCGCGTGACACCACGGCTTACGGCAACCATGCACAGACCCCGGCCGCAGGCCTGGTCGATGGCGTGGTCGGCCGCGCCGCGCAGTTTGTCGGCGGTGCGCCGTTGATGTTGCCCGCGAGTCCGTCACTGGCCATTCCGGCAGCCGGTGCATTTACCTTCAGCGCCTGGGTGCGGGCCGACCAGCCTGCTGGCGAACAATTGATCTATGCACGCCGCGACGCCGGCAATTCGCTGCTGATCGGCAGCAGCCAGGGCATCCCTTTCGTAGAGGTCAACGGCCAGCGCTCACAGCCCGGCCAGCCGCTGGCTGCCGGGGCCTGGCAGCATCTGGCCGTGACGGCCGAAGACGGTCAGGTCAAGCTCTATGTCAATGGCCGCCAGAGCACGGCGCTGGCCGCGAACCTGCCGCCGCTGGCCACGGCCGCCGCGTTGGGCGGGGAGGTTCCCACCGTGCCAGTCTTGTCTGCGGAAGGCAGCCCGGTGGCACCGGCTGTATCGGCCTATGCGCCGTTTGTCGGTGCGCTGGATGAAATCCGCCTGTCGAAAATCGCCCGTCCTGCCGCGTTGATCCTGGCCGATGCCACGGCGCAGGGCAGCGAATCGCGCCTGGTGCAGTACGGTGCGGACGAAGAGCAGTCCGGCTTCAACCTGGGCGGCCTGGCCTTTCTGGTGAAATCCGTGCCTATAGACGCCTGGGTCGTGATTGCCGTGCTTGTGTTCATGATGATCCAGTCGTGGATCATCATGATTGCCAAGAGCCGCCGCGTGGGCCGCGTCGAGCGGGCCAACGACGCTTTCCGTCAAGCCTTCTCCAAGGTCGGCAGCCGCCTGGAAATGATGGCGGACAACGAACCGCTGGCGGCCAAACTGAAGGATGCGTCGCTCTGGCGCCTGTATGAAACGGCGATCAACGAGCTGCGGGTGCGCCGCAGCCAGGGCATGGATATGTCGGCGATTTCCCCGGCCACCATCGAGTCCGTGCGCGTATCCATGGAAACCACGCGCACCCGTGAAAACCAGCAACTGGGGGCACGGCTGGGGACCTTATCGAACGCCATTGCCGGCGGCCCCTATATCGGCCTGCTGGGCACGGTGCTGGGCATCATGGTGGTGTTCCTGGGCACGGCCATGGCCGGTGACGTGAACATCAATGCGATTGCCCCGGGCATGGCGGCTGCGCTGCTGGCAACGGCCATGGGCCTGTTCGTCGCCATTCCCGCCTTGTTCGGCTACAACCGGCTGGCCTCGCGCAACCGGAACGTCAATGCGGACATGCGTGTCTTTGTCGACGAGTTCGTCACGCGCCTGGCCGAAACCAGCGGTGCAGGCCAGGTGCGCTTTGCCGCCCCTGAGCCGCAGGCTGCCTGAGGAGGAATGGACATGGCTTCCGCTTCTTCCCAGGATGACGACGACGGCGCGCTGGTCGACGGCATCAATATCACGCCCCTGGTGGACGTCCTGCTGGTGGTCCTGGTGATTTTCATCCTGACGGCCACGGCACAGGTGTCCGGCATCAAGGTGGACCTGCCCAAGGCCAGTTCATCGGTGTCGCTATCGCAGGCCAAGACCAAGGCGATTTCCATCAATGACGTCGGCCAGGTGTTTCTGGATGCCTACCCGGTGACCCTGCCTGAGCTGGAGGACAGGCTGCGCACGGAAAAGGCACTGAACCCGGATTTCCCGGTCATCGTGCGCGGCGACCAGGTGGTGCAGTACGCCAAGGTGGTTGAAGTGCTGGATCTGTTGCGCCGGCTGGAACTGAGCCAGGTCGGCCTGGTGACCGGCAAGCCGCAATAACGGGGTGAGGCATTGTGACTGAGCCGAAAAAACAAGCTGCGCCGGCGCCCCGCGATGAATTCGCCGACCTGCTGGGTACTGGCGCGCAGGATGACGCACGCCGTGCGCGCCGGCGCCGCGCCGGCAAGCTGGTCGTTGCGCTGGTGGTCGTGGGCGTGCTGGGCTACGCCGTCTGGCAGTGGGCCAGCGGCCTGAGCAGCGTACAGCGCAAGGCGCCGGACATGACGGCGATCATCCCGCTGCCACCGCCGCCGCCACCTCCCCCCGAGCCTGAGCCGCCGCCTCCGGAGCCGGAAGAACCGCCGCCCGAAGAACTGGTAGAGCCCGAGCCTGAACCCGAACCCGTGCCGGCCGAGGAACCACAGCCGGAAGAAGCGCCTTCCCCTGCGGATGACATGGCTCAGGCCATGGAAATGGATGCCAGCGCGCAGGCCGGCAGCGACGCCTTCAATATCGCCGCCGGCAGTGGTCGTGGCATGGCTGGTAGCGGTGGTGGTGGGCGCGTTGGCAATGCTACCTACGGCCAGTACATGAGCTACGCGCTGCAGAAGATCCTGCGTGAAGACGAACGCACACGCACCCTGGCCTATCGCGTACAGGTCAGCATCTGGCTGACGGAAACGGGGCAGGTGGCGCGTGTCGAGCTGGTCCGTTCCAGCGGCGACGCAGGCATAGACGCCAAGGTGATTGCCGCCTTGCGCGACGTGCCTGCCCTGGATCAGCGCCCGCCGGCCTCGCTGGCCATGCCGGTGCGTGCCGTTCTCAACAGCAGGCGGCCTTCATGAAGCTGTCATTCCGTCGCAACAAGATATTCCTTCCGGAGATTCTGAAAATGAAATTGCAACCGACCCGGCTGGCCTGCACCTTGGCGATCGCCATGGCGCTGGGCAGCGGCCAGGCGCTGGCCCAGGTAGCGGCTCCCTCGGACAATGCCACCATCAATCTGATCCGCCTGCTGGTGGAGCAGGGCGTTATCCAGAAAGACCAGGCCGAAGCGCTGGTCCGGCAGGCCGAGGCAGAAGCCGCGCAGGCGCGCGGCACGGCGGCGGCAGGCGTGCCGGTGGCGGCTACGGGTGCGGCCCTCGCCCAGCCTGGCGATGTACGCGTGCCGTATATCCCCGAAACCGTGCGCGAGCAGATACGTCAGGACGTGCGCGCCGATGTCATGGCGCAGGCCCAGGCGGAAAACTGGGCGCAGCCCAATACCTTCCCGGACTGGGTGTCGCGCATTACCGTGGAAGGCGACATGCGAGTGCGCGACGAATCCCACTTTTTCGATGGCGGCAACAGCGATCTCATCATCAACTTCGCCAAGTTCAATTCCGCCGGCCCAACCTTGTTCAACGTCTATGACGACAGCGGCAAGCCGGTCTATGCGCACGACATTCCCTATCTGAACGCACGCAAGGACCGTCGCAACCAATGGCGCATCCGCGCCGGGCTGGGTGTGAAGGTGCAGCTCGCCGAGCAGTGGCAGGCGGGTATCCGCCTGGCCAGCGGCAGCACCAGCAGCCCGGTTTCCACCACGACGACGCTGGGCGGCGGCATGGAGAAAAAAGACATCTGGCTGGACCAGGCCTACCTGAAGTACAGCCCTGCCGATTGGGTCACGCTGACCGCAGGGCGTGCCGCCAATCCCTTCGTGTCCACCGATATGCTGTATGCCGGCGACCTGAATTTCGATGGCGTTTCGGCCGTGTTCAGGCATGCGCCGGCGGGCCGTCCCGTGACCTGGTTCGGTACGTTGGGCGCGTTCGCGCTCGAGTATGCCCATGGCCCCTTCAATTGGAGCGACATGAGCGAAGGCGACAGCGAGAACAAATGGCTGTTCGGCGCCCAGGCCGGCGCGGACTGGAAGATAAATGCCAGCAACACGCTGCGCGGGGCGCTGGCCTATTACTACTATGACAATACGCTGGGGCAGCTTTCCTCCCCTTGTGACCCGCTGACGGAATCCGCCTGCGATACCGACTGGTCGCGTCCCGCCTTCATGCAGAAGGGCAATACCCTGATGCTGCTGCGCGACTGGCAGCCATCCAGCACCAAGTCGTGGAACGAATACCAGTATGTGGGCCTGGCTTCCAAATTCAACCTGCTGGACCTGAACCTGCGCTGGGACACCCGCGTGCTCAATGGCCTGGGCCTGCGCGTCACTGGCAACTATGTGCGCAACCTGGCATTCAGCAAGCGCCGGATGGAAGAACGCAGTACTCGCCATGGTACGGATTTCATCGCGTCCAACGGTATCTACAACGACAACGATGTGCGCGTCGGAATCGACAGCGGTCCGAACGCCTGGCTGGTTCAGGCAGCGTTGGGCAACGGCTATGGCCTGAACGACAAGGGAGACTGGCAGGTGTTCGCAAGCTACCGCTACATCGAGCCGGATGCGCTGCCCGATGCCTACAACGATTCCAGCTTCCACCTGGGCGGTACCAACGCGCGCGGTTACATCATCGGCGCGGGCTATGCCTTCGAGAAAAACGTCTATGGCCAGCTGCGCTGGAGCAGCTCCAAGGAAGTCTCGGGCGCACCGTTGTCCATCGACGTCCTGCAGCTTGAAGTCAACGCACGGTTCTGATCATGATGAAACGTCCAGCCCCATTGATCGCCGGCCTGCGCGTGCTGGCGGCGGCGCTGTTCTGCGCCGCGTTGCCGGCGCAGGCGCAGAATGCGCAGAGCATGGAAGAGCGCCTGCGCACCCAGCTGCGTTCCACGACGCAGCAGTTGCAGCAATTGCAGAGCCAGCAGGCGCAGCTGAATGCGGCGATAGGCGCGGCCGAGGCGCAGCGCGATGCGGCCTACAAAGAGCGCGATAGCCTCAGGCAGGAGCTGGTGCAGGCGCGCCAGCAGGCTGGCCAGTTGCAATCGCGCCAGGATGCCGCCTACGCCAGCGCCCGCGCACAGGTTGCGGCCAGCCACGAACAGCTAGACAAGTACAGGCAAGCCTACGAAGAGCTGCTGGGCATGGCGCGTGCTGCCGAAACCCAGCGCAAGGCCCTGCTGGCCAGCCAGGAGGAAACGCAGGGCCAGCTTCTGGCCTGCACGCAGAAGAATGCACAGTTGTATGCCGCCGGCAAGGAAATCCTGGCGGCCTACGAGTCGTTCAGCACCGGCGCGGTGTTCTCCCTGCGCCAGCCATTCTCGCGCGAGGCCCGTGTCATGTTCGAAAACCAGGCGCAGGAATATGGCGACCAGCTGTACGACGGCCGATTCGATCCCGGACAGGCGGCAGCCCGGGCTGCCGGTGACTAGCGTCATGGCAGCGGCAGCGGTTCTTTTGTTGGTTGCTCCCTTCCTGTCTCCGCATGGATGCGGGGAACCCCTTTTTTCCAGACTGATGGATTTTCTCCCATGAACGATCTTTCCCTCATCCAGGCCATGTCGACCGCACGTCTGCAGGAATTGCTGCAGGACATGGGCTATCGGGTCACGCATTCAGAACAGAACGGCCAGGCGCAGTTGCTGAGCGCGGCCCAGGGCATCGGCTTTTCGGTGCGGCCCGGTAACCAGGCGCCCGCCGTTGGCGAGTTTGTCGACTACACCTTCGCCTGCGTCTTGCGTGTGCAGGGCGAGCTGCCCGACACCCTGGTCGGGCGCTGGAACGGCAGCAAGCGTTTCGCGCGTCTCAGTACCCAGGGCGACTTCCTGGTCATGGAGATGGACGTGGTGGTGGCCGGGGGCGTATCCGGCAATCACGTGCGCGCCATGATCGAGTTGTGGGACAGGCTGCTGCAGGAGTTTGTGCTGTTCTTGCGCCAGTTCGCCATGATGCAGGCGGATGCCGCCAAGGCCGATAGCGATCCCGAGGCCGCCATTGCGGCGACCCCGGCAGAGGCCGCTGCTGCCGGAACAGCTGCTTGAGCGGCCCGACCGGCAGCAGTTCGAATCATGCGCCAGGTCGGTCCAGGCCTGGACAGGAACAGGACGAGGAAGCCAGGATGAAACGGTTTGCAGGAATTTTTTCGACGCCCATGAAAATGCAACGTAGGGTGGCTGCCGTTGCCACGGCGATGGGCGGGCTGGTGCTGGCCGGTTGCGGCGATGCCGCAGGCAAGGCCGACACCCCGCCACAGGAACATGCTGTCAGTGCGCCTGTGAGCGGGCCGGCGAGCCAGGTTGCACCCGTGGTCGCCAGCCTGGGTACGGTCGTCCTGACTGCTGATGAAGTTCGTGGCCTGCTGGCTGCCGTGCCGCCAGCCGAGCGCCAGCAACTGGCCGCCGACCGGCCGGCGCTGGACCGCCTGCTGCAGGCGCGGCTGGCAGAGAAAGCGCTGGCGCAGCAGGCCCGCAACCAGGGCTGGCTGGAGCGTTCGGACGTGAGCGAGATGATCCAGGCCGCCACCGAGCGCATCGTCTTGAGCACGTATCTGGAGTCGGTCAGCCAGGCGCCGGCGGATTATCCGTCCGCGCAGGAGCTGCAGGTGGCCTATGAGCAGAACCAGGCGCAATTGCAGGTGCCGGCGCGTTACCGCCTGAGCCAGATCTTTATTGCCGCCCCCTACGGCGATGCCGGCGCCGTGGAGCAGGCGCGCCGCCAGGCGGCGGATCTGGCGCGTCGGGCAGCCCAGCCCAAGGCGGATTTCGCCAGCCTGGCGCGCGAGTTCTCGCAGGACCAGGCCTCGGCCGGGCAGGGCGGGGAGATCGGCTTGCTGCCATTGGCACAGGTGGTGCCCGAGCTGCGCGAGGTGATCGCAGGCATGAAGGCTGGCCAGATTGCCGGGCCGGTGCAGTTGCCGGCAGGCTTTCATGTGCTGAAGTTGCAGGAAATCCAGGCGGCCGGGACGCCGGCGCTGGCAGAGGTCGAGGATGAACTGCGCGCGGCCTTGCGGGCGCAGCGCCAGAAACAGGCTGCGCGGGCCTACCTGGACGGAATGCTCAATGCCGGGACGGTCAGCGTGGATGGCAAGGCGCTGGCGGCGGCACTGGAATAGCCGGGTCTGGCACGGTATTGCACTGCCGCACGGCCACCTTTGCAGGAGATGCGCCTGACGGCTGCTGACTAGGCCGCCGTCGCCCTGGCTTTTTGCCGACGTTGCTTTTCTTCGTCACTGCACCCGCTGCTGCCCCCGTTATTTCGCCGCGGTGATTTTCACCAGCACGACCCGTCGGTTCAGCGCTCGATTTTCGGGGGTATCGTTGGGAACGCGGGCTTGCGACGCCCCGTGACCGACGGCTTGCAGGCGGGAGGCTGCTATCCCCAGCGTGCGCAGCAGTGTTACCACGGTTTCTGCGCGTTGCCGCGACAGGGCCTGGTTGTGGGCCTGCGTGCCGGTATTGTCGGTATGGCCTTCTATGCTGAGTTTCAGGCTCGGTTGCTGGCGCATCAGTTTGCCGATTTCCAGCGCCAGCAAGGCTCCTGCCGGGGTCAAGGAGGCCTCGTCGGTATCGAACAGGATGTCCAGTGTGGCCCGGCCGTCCTGATCCAGCGTCTGACCCAGTTGTTCCGCATTGACCGTCGTGATGTTCAACGGGGCCAGCGCAGCGGTTTCCAGGATGGTGATGGCGCCGCTTTCCTCATCCAGTGTGGAGAATTGAATCCATACATCGGCGCTGGGCTGGCGAATCACATAGGTCTGCACGTGGTCGGGAATCAGCAGCGAATGACCATATTGCTTGTCCACCAGCTCGGCATTACCGATCCGGTCCCGTTCCTTCCTGGATATCTTGCCGTCGTGAAGTTTCACGCCACCCAGTGCGGTAATGAATGGCTTGTTCGTAGCTGGCCTCGACCTGGGCCTGGTTGAAGCGTCCGGAGGTATTACGTGCCTTCTCCAGGGTGCTTTTGAATACCTTGCCTTCCTGCCGGTAGAGCTTGCCATCCACGGCAAAGTATTCGCGTCCGAACTCGCTGATGGCATCGCCTGGAATGCCATCGGAAAAGTGGTAGGAATAGTTGGCGGGGGCGTTCAGGAAAGGAAAAGTGCCCAGTGCATGGGGACTGACAGGCAGCTGCTGCACGGCAGCGGGTAGTTCACGGCCCGGCGCCGCCTGCGCGGTGAGTGCGGCGGCCGCCTTGCCGGTTTGGCGCAGGCTGGGGGCAGGATTGCGACGGCATTCTAACGGCAGGCCCGGCAAGTGTGCTGTCACACTTGTGATAGGGCATTGCATGCGCCTGTATGCAGAATCGCCAGCGCATGCAGGAGGCACCCGGTCCGGGGCAAGGCGCTTGAGCGAGGTCAAGTCCTGTCAATGTTCCGCCTGATCCGGGACGCCTGCGGGCATAATGGAGGCATGTCGCCGGCATCAGCGTCGGCAATGGATTTCTGACACAGGAGGAACACCCATGAAATTCTCCAGGCAACCGTTGGCCGCCCTGTTGGCCGCCGCGCTACTTGCGGCAGGCGCCGCCGCAGCGCCGGACGCCGACGCCTGCACGCGGGTGGTGTATCACGGCATCGACGGTCAGATCGTGACGGCCCGTTCCATGGATTGGAAAACGGACGTCGCGACCAACCTGTGGGTATTTCCACGAGGAATGGAGCGCTCTGGCGAAGCCGGGCCGAACTCGCTGAAATGGAAATCCAGGTACGGCAGCGTCATTGCCTCGGGCTATGACATCTCCACCACGGACGGTCTGAACGAAGCCGGCCTGTCGGCCAGCGTGCTGTGGTTGGTGGAGTCCGAATACCCGACCTTTGATGGCGACAAGCCCGGGCTGTCCATCGCGGCATGGGCACAATACGTGCTGGATAATTTCGCCACGGTCGAAGAAGCCGTCAAGGTGCTGGAAACCGAACCCTTCACGCTGGTCACCGACAACGTGCCTGGCGAGAGCCGCCTGGCGACGCTGCACCTGTCTATATCCGACGCCAGCGGGGACAGCGCCATCGTCGAATACATAGATGGCAAGCAGGTCATCCATCACAGCCGCGAATATCAGGTGATGACCAACTCACCGACCTTCGACAAGCAGCTGGCGATGAACGAGTACTGGGAGCAGATTGGAGGCACCATCATGTTGCCGGGTACTAACCGCGCCTCCGACCGCTTTGCCCGTGCGTCGTTCTACATCAATGCCGTTCCCAAGACGGCCGACCGCCGCGAAACCATCGCCAGCGTGTTCAGCGTGATCCGCAACGTCTCCGTGCCCTATGGCCTGACTACCCCGGACCAGCCGAATATTTCGTCCACCCGCTGGCGTACCGTGGCAGACCAGAAGCGCCTGCACTACTACTTCGAATCGGCGCTGACGCCCAATACCTTCTGGGTGGAGCTGAACGAGCTGGATTTCTCCGAGAAGACCGGCAAGGTCATGAAGCTGGACCTGGGGCCGGACCAGAAGAATATCTTCTCCGGCAAGGCCAACGCCAGCTTCAAGGAAAGCAAGCCGTTCCCGTTCCTGGGGATCTGAGCGCCGCCCGGTGAAAAAAGAAGGCCCGTGCATGTGCACAGGCCTTCTTTCGTCATTCCGTCCGTCAGGGCTGCCTGCGGACATGGCGTGCGCCTTACTGGCGGCTGGTCACTTCAACCAGGTGGTAGCCGAATTGCGTGCGCACGGGGCCTTGAACCACGTTGACCGGAGCGCTGAACACCACGCGGTCGAATTCCGGCACCATTTGGCCCGGGCCGAAAGTGCCCAGGTTGCCGCCGTCACGGCTGGACGGGCAGCTGGAGTTCTCGCGTGCCACCTGGGCGAAGTCGGCGCCGTTTTCGATGGCGGCCTTCAGTTCGTTGCACTTGGCTTCGGAGTCCACGAGGATGTGGCGGGCGCTGGCTTGGGTCATCTTTATTCCTTATTCAAATATCCGGGAACGAAGGCGGGAGCATAACGCATGTTTTCGCAGCGGGCGTTCTTGATGCCCTCCCGGAGCAGGGTCAATGCTGCCTGGATTCCTGTCGGGCAGGCAGGTCATCAGGCTATGTTAAGTTTCTTCTTTTTTCCAGGGTGGTTCCGTGGATAACCTTCGTGATGTGGCCGGCGTGGATGCCGCCAGTACCTATGTCGCCGCAGGCGGGCATCGCCTGCGGCGTGGCGTGTTCTATCGTTCCAATGCGCTGTCTCAGGCAGACGGCCGGGCCGGCCTGCTGGACAGCCTGGGCCTGAGCGCCATCTATGACCTGCGCACGCCCTCGGAAGTGGCGCGCCAGCCGGATGTCCTGCCGGCAGGTGCGGCTTACGTGCAGATCAATGTCCTCGGGGAAGACAACGTGGTGTTCGGCACCTTGTCCTCGGCAGCAGATACTGTGGCGGCGATGGAGCAGTTGCAGCGCGATATGGTGACGGAAGTCAGGATGCGCGAGCGCCTGGGCGAGCTATTCGGCGCGCTGGCCAATGGCGAGGACGCCCAGCTCTACCATTGCACGGGCGGCAAGGACCGGACCGGTTGGGTATCGGCGCTGCTGCAATTGCATGCCGGAGTATCGCAGGACGACGTCATGCACGATTATCTGCTGACCAACCAGCGCATGACGGCATTCATCGAGCAGAATTATGCGGCAGTGGCTGCCGAGCACGGCAAGGCTGCCGCCGAGGCCATCCTGCCCGCGCTGAGCGTGCGCGAAAGCTTCCTGATGACAGGCCTGGACCAACTGCGCCAGGATTTCGGGTCGGTTGCCCGATACCTCGGGCAGGGCCTGGGCCTGGATGAGGCGACGCAGGACCGTCTGCGCACGCGTTTGCTGGCCTGAAGCCGCCAGGCGGCGGCGCGGACGAATCCATCAGGGGCGGGTCCATGATGAGCGGTCCGCCCCCGACTGCCTTTCAACAGGAACAGGCACAGCCTGCCAGGATGCCGGGCGTCATAGTCCGGTCTGGCGGCGTACGGAATCCTCGTGCAGGGATTCATTCAACTGGTCGATGATAATGGCCCAGTCGCCGTCCGATTTGTATTGCTCGGACAGGAACTGGCGCTGGGCATCGTTCCAGTAGGAGGCATCGACCAGATGCTTGCTGGAGGGGAGCTGGTGCTTGCCGATGAAGTCGGCAATGCCTGATTCGCTGGCATCCAGGCCCAGTTGCAGGAACAGGTTGGTCATGCGAGGCGTAGCTGTCTTCATGGCGGGCTCCTAGTCAGGGCGGGAAATATCGGTTTGCCGGGCCAACGGACGGCGCCGGGGCTTGTTATCCGGACTATAGCCCGTTTCCGGCGGCGGGCAAGCGCCGGGAAACCAGGGGCGGCCATCCCCCAGGTTCAGTAAAACAATGAAACCGTTGCCCGGGCTGGCTGTGCTAACGTGATTAGCAGCCCCACTGTTTGCGGGCGGTGGCGCCAGGCCGGTGCCACAGGCAGGCATGTTCAATGAGGAGGACTTTCACATGAAGCGTATCGTCTTGAGTACCCTGGCGGGAGTGTTGCTGGCTGCCGGCACGGCAGCGCAGGCACAGACTGCCGTGGCGCCGGGCCTGAAACTGTCGCCGGAACAGATGCAAAGGCTGGACAAGGACAAAAGCGGGGATGTCAGCCGGCAGGAATACCAGGAGTTCATGGAAGCATCGTTCACGCGCCTGGATGCCAACCAGGATGGCGTGCTGGACCGCAGCGAATTGCCGGCCAACGTGACTGATGAACAGTTCGCTGCCATGGATGTCAATCGTGATGGCAAGGTGACGCGGGCTGAGTTCATGAATCAGGTCCTGGCCGATTATGACGAGGCGGCGCGCCAGGCAGCCCATTAGGCAGGTATCCCATCAAGCAGGTATCCCATCAAGCAGGCAGCCCCGTTATGCGGGTAATCCGTTAAGCAGCCATGCGCTGGCGACAGCGGCGGCAAGCGTTCCGCCGGGCCGGGCAGGATAATTATCCTGCCCGGCCCGGCTGTTTTTGGGTCACACCTGCCGGGAACGCGTCAGCAGCCAGAGCAGGTAGACGCCGCCGACGATGCCTGTCATGCGCCCGATGGGAATGGCCATGGCCAGCGGGATATGCTGGATCAGCAGGTCGGCGACCACCAGTAGCAATGCGCCCATGGCTGCAGCGCTGATGACGGGCAGGTGGCGTGCGCGGGTCAGGCGCAGCGCCAGTTGCGGTGCCGCCAGGGCGACAAAGGCGATGGGGCCGGCCGCCCCGGTGGCCAGCGCCGCCAGGATGACGGCGTAGGTGATCATCAATACGCGGGTGCGTTCCACGCGTATGCCCAGCTGGCTGGCGAGGTCGTCGCCCATCTCGGTTAGGTGCAGGGTGCGTGCCGACAGCAGGATCAGCGGAATCAGCACCAGGGTGCCTATCATGACCGGCAGTACGTGTTGCCAGGTACGGGCATCCAGCGAACCGGCCAGCCACAGATTGGCCATCACGGCATTGTCCAGCTTGCCCTTGACCAGCATCAGGCCATTGAGCGCATTGAGAATTGCGCCGACACCGATACCGACCAGCACCAGGCGGTAGCCGCCAACGGCACCGCCACGCAAGGCCAGCAGGTAGACGGCGGCGGCGGTGAACAGGCCGCCGAGCACGGCCGACAAGGCAACGGCCAGGCTGCCTTGGTCGAAGACGATGATCTGCATCAGCGCACCCGTGGCAGCCCCCGTGGTGAATCCGATCACGTCTGGTGAGCCCAGCGCATTGCGGGATACCGATTGGAACACCGCTCCCGATATGCCCAGCGCGGCACCTGCGAAGATCGCGGTCAGCACGCGCGGCAGGCGGATGTTCAGCACAATGCGCTCGCCCATGCCGCCGTCGCCCCGGCCCAGCAGGATATCCGCCACTTGTCCGAGCGACAGCGCGACGCGGCCGCTGCTCATGGCGAAGGCAGCGCAGGCCAGGATCAGGAGCAGCAGCAGGCAGGTCACGACGGCCAGCCGGGGCTGCATGACGAATGAGGCGTGGCGGGTGCGCCAGACCGGCGTGCTGAGCACGCTGCGCGCCGTCCGGGAAATAGGGGAGCTTGCGTTCATAGCTGGGCGATTTTGCGTCGGCGCACCAGCGCCACGAAGAAGGGGCCGCCGATGAGGGCGATCATGATGCCGACGCCGACTTCCCCGGGCGGCGCGATCAGGCGTCCCAGGATGTCTGCCGCCAGCATCAGGATGGCGGACAGCAGCATGGCGTAGGGCAACAGCCAGCGATGGTCGGGACCGATGATGAAACGGGCCAGGTGGGGCGCGGTCAGGCCGATGAAACTGATGGGGCCGACGGCAGCCGTCGCGGCGCCAGCCAGGACGATGACGGCGGCGGAAGACAGGACCCAGACGCGCCCGGTGGCCGCACCCAGCGCATGGCTGAGGTCTTGCCCCAGGGCGGCGATGTCCAGGGATTTGCCCAGCGTCATGGCGATGCTCAGGCCCGCGAAAATCAGCAGCGACACCGGTAGCAGCACTGCGTAGCCGCGTCCTTGCAGCGAGCCTGCCGCCCAGTGGCGGAACTGGTTGAAGGCTTCGTCCGTGCTGTTGACCGTGATGATCTGGGTGATCGCCATCAGCACGAAGGTCAGTGCCGCGCCGGCCAGCACCAGCCGTACCGGGTTGACGCCGTGGCGCACGCCGCCCAGCAGATAGACGGCGGCGCCCGCCAGGGCCGCACCCAGCAGGCCGAACCACATATAGATGGAAATATCCTCGATACCCAGCACGGCAATGCATAGCGCGATGGCAGCGGCGGCACCGGCATTGACGCCCAGGATGCCGGGATCGGCGAGCGGGTTGCGTGTCAGCGCCTGCATGATGACGCCGGCGACGCCCAGGGCGCAGCCCGTCAGGATGGCCAGCAGCGTGCGCGGAATGCGCAGGTGCAGCATGATGAGCTGGTTGTTGTCGGCGGGGTCCAGGTGGAACACCGCGTCCCAGGCCAGGGCCGGGGGGAGCATCTGGGTTCCCACCGCCAGGCTGGCAATGCAGCACAGCAGCAGTACGGCGCCGCAAAGCAGCAGGCCGTTGCGCCGTTGGCGCTGCCGCCGCAGGCTGTGGTTACTGGCCAAACCGCTTCACCATGTCGTTGACGATTTCCGTGGCGCTGTAATAGTCGATGCGAAATGAGTTCGCGCCCAGGCCATAGACCTGGCCCGATTTCACCGAGGGCAGGTTGGCCAGCACCGGGTCCTTGAGGAAGGCATCGCGGCGTTCATCGCCCACGCGCAACAGGAAGGTGGTTTCCGCCTTCAGCTGGGGCAGCTTTTCATAGGGCGCCCAGATGAAGTCGTGGTTGACGTCGGCATTGCTCTGCCAGGCCGGGTTCGGGGCCTCGATGTCGAAGCCCAGCGCCTGCAGCAGGCGGCCATGCGCGCCGGTGCGGGTGCCCAGCGGGTTTTCCATGGAGGCGCCGTTATAGCTGATGATGTTGGCCTGGCCTGCCGGCAGCTTGATCTTGTCGCGCGCGTCGGCAACAAGCTGATCGAAAGCCTCGATTCTGGCTTCGGCCTGATGTTCCAGGCCGGTGGCTTCGGCCAACTGACGAGCCAGGTCCTGCCAGGATCGCCGGCCATAGTCGAGTACGATGGTCGGGGCGATCTGGCGCAGGCTGGCGATATGCTCGAGCGCGGAATCGGCGCCGCTGGTCGCTACCACGATCAGGTCGGGTGCGTAGGCATAGGCGGTTTCAAGGTCCACACGGCCGGCGGGCCAGGCTTTTTCCAGGTTGCGTGCCTTGGCTACCTCGGCCCATTGGGCGAAGAACTGGCCATTGGCTGCCGTGGCGCTGGCCACGACGGGCGCATCTATGGCCAGCAGGGTGCCGGTGATGGTGGGCGTGGTGGAAAGAATGCGCTTGGGCTGGGCAGGAATATGCGTGATACTGCCGTCGGCATTGTGGAAGTCACGGGGCCAGGGCTGGGACGCCGTGGCGGCTTCGGCCGCAGCCTCGGTTCCGGCCTGTGCCGGGCGAGCCAGCAGCATGAGCAGGGCCATCAGCATCAGGCCGAATGCGGCAAGGGATTTCTTCGTGCGCATTGATATTCCGGGCAATAGGATCAGGAAGCCTGGCGCCGGGCGGCAGGCACTTGCAGTATCTATAATTGTAATGTTTTTCATTATGATGGACCGGCTGCGGGGCGTCTGGTCCGGCAGGATAGGACTCTATGACCACAGGCCAGGGCGCCAGCCATTTCTCTTCGTCACCGGCATCTGCCGGCATTGCCGCCGCGGCTTCTGCGGCCGGCACGTCTCCGCTGCGCGGCGAGGCCCTGACCCTGCGCTATGAATCGCGCCTGATCGCGGAAAACCTGACCGTTGATATTCCGGCCGGCAAGGTGACGGTGATCGTCGGCCCCAATGCCTGCGGCAAATCGACGTTGCTGCGCGCGTTATCGCGCCTCCTGGTTCCTGTGAGCGGCCAGGTGCTGTTGCATGGCAAGGATATCCGCAGCTATGCGCCCAAGGCCGTGGCGCGCCAGTTGGGCCTGCTGCCGCAGAGCGCGGTGGCGCCCTCGGGCATTTGCGTGGCGGACCTGGTGGCGCGCGGGCGTTTCCCGCACCAGACCATGTTGCAGCAATGGTCCGTGGAAGACGAAGCGGCGGTAAGCAAGGCGATGGCAGCCGCACACGTGGAAATGCTGGCGGAGCGTGCGGTGGATGAGTTGTCGGGCGGCCAGCGCCAGCGTGTCTGGCTGGCCATGGTGCTGGCGCAGGACACGCCCATCATGTTGCTGGACGAACCGACGACGTATCTGGATATCGCGCATCAGATCGAGGTGCTGGATCTTTGCCAGCGGCTCAACCGTACCGAAGGGCGCACGCTGGTCATGGTGCTGCACGACTTGAACCAGGCGGCGCGCTATGCCGATCACATCATTGCGATGAAGGCCGGGCGGATCGTCGCATCGGGCCATCCGCACGAGGTCGTGACGCCCGCAGTGGTCGAGGAGGTTTTCGGCCTGAGTTCGGTGGTGATCGACGACCCCGTGACCCATACGCCGATGGTTGTGCCCATCGCCAGTACCGGCAGCCGCCAGGATACCGCCAGGGCGGCGGGCGCGTGATTCAGCCCTGGCCGGACAGCGCCAGGCGCATGGCGCAGCGCCGGCCGGCAGGCAGGCCATGGGCGGCTTCTTCCTGCAGGATTGCCGCCAACCGCGTGTCCAGCGCCGCTGCTGGCACGGGATCGAAGCCCAGGCGCTGGTAGAACGGTGCGTTCCAGGGCACGTCGCGGAATGTCGTCAGTGTGAGACAGCGCAGCCCGCGGCTGCGCGCGGTGTCGATGGCATGGGCCAGCAGCGCCCGGCCCAGCCCCTGGCCCTGGTGAGTGAGGCTGACAGAGAGCTCCCAGATGTGTAGTTCCTTGCCTGTAATTTCGGCACAAAGGAAACCGGCAGCCTGGCCGTCGGCATCCAGCGCCACCCACTCCGTGCCCTGGCGGATGAATGCTCGGTGGCGCTCCTCAGGCATGGCATCGCCGTCCGCCAGCCAGGCGAGATCGGGAATTTGCAGGAAGGCCTGGGCGGCCGAGCGTTCTATGGCCTGGAGCGCGGGCACGAGGGCCGTGTCTGCTGGACGGATGGCAATCATCGAAGGGATGTTCCTTGGGGGGCAAGGCCAGAATTGTCGCATCCGGCGTGGTATCGGCAAGTCCGTGGCCGGGCGGGACGGCCTGGGCCGTTTATTTCCATGGCGCGCCCAGGCGCCTTGAGCTACAGTGCGCCGGTGGCGAATGCGCCACTTTTGCGGATCTCCGATGAAAAAAACCGACCTAGAAAAAAACAAGGCCCTGAAGCTCATGGGCAAAATGCAGGCGGCCGTGCCGCCTGGGCGCTATGCTGGCGCTGCTGTCCTGGACCGCCGCGAACAGCGGCGGCTGGATCAGGCTGCCGGACTGGTGTCCTTCCCCGTCAAGTTGCGCCAGCCTGTCATCGACGCGTTACGGGCCAGGGCGCAGGCCGAGGGCGTGGGTGTCAACGAATTGCTAGATACCCTGCTGGCGCAAGCGCTGAAGGATTGAAGCGCTTGCGCCGCTGCCGCTACTGGAACCGGTATCCCGCGTTGATCATGAAGGTCCAGTTGCGGCCGGCCGCAGGCTCGTAATAGCGGCTGTTGCTTTCGTTGACGATCACCGAACCGATGTAGCGCTTGTCGAACAGGTTGTCGACCCGGGCCAGCAGGTCCAGGTCCCAGGCGTTACGGGTGATCCTGTAGCCGGTGTAGAGCGCCGCTACGGCGTATCCCGGTGCGTGCGCGCTGTTGGCGGTATTGGCTTCGATATTGCCCATGGCGCGCCATTCCGCACCGGCCTGCCAGCCCTGTTCCGGCATCCAGCGCAGCCCGGCATAGCCGTTATGGCGGGCGACGCCTGGAATGCGCTTGCCGTCGCTGCCCTGACCGGAATGGCGGAAGGCAGCATCCAGGTAGGTATAGCTCAAGGTGAATTGCAGATCCTGCACCAGGAAAGCCTGCCAGGACAGTTCAGCGCCATTGCGGCGCGTCTTGCCGGCATTGCGGAAGGTGGCGCGGCCGCCGCTGCTGCCGGCGCTGACGATTTCATCTTGTGTATCTATGCGAAACAGCGCGGCGGTCAGCAGACCGCCCAGGCTGCCGGTCTTGGCACCGATCTCGTAGTTGCGGCTGGTGGACGGGCGCAGCGCCAGATTCAGGCCGCCGGAGCCATCCGGGCGATAGGAAATCTCATTGAAAGTCGGGGTTTCGAAACCCTTGCCGAACGACGCGTACAGGCTGCTGTCCGCGCCTAGCGCATAGCGTGCCGCAAAGACCGGCAGCCAGGCGCTGTAGGAGCTCTTGCCGCTGTCGTCGCCATTTTCCAGGTAGCGGTCGCGGGACCGGAAACGCACTTCACTGCGGCGCAGACCGCCTTCCAGCAGCCAGCGGTCGCTGATGTCCCAGCCGGCCTGCAGGTAGACATCCATGTCGCGCAAGGTGTTGCGTTCCTTGCGGCGCAGTTCGCCACGCGTGCCCAGGTCAGTCGGGGCGGTGGCGCTGCCCTGGAAGTTTTCATAGCCGCGCCGGTCTTCGTTCATATGATCATAGGCGCCCCCGATGGTCACGGACAGCGGCTGCCCCAGCAGGCTGGCCTGGTGCGTGGCGCGCAGGTCGATACCGGCAAATCCGCGTTCCAGGTCGATGACGCCGCCTGCGTGCGTGGCAGGTTTCTGGGTTGCAGGAGGGATCGCCTGGTACTGGACGGTGTGGCGTTCGCCGGCATAAACCATGGCCTGCAACTGCGTGTCAGTAGACAGCGACTTTTCATAGCGCAGGCCGATCTGGGATTGCCGGGTGCTTTTGCGGGTATTGAACTTGAGTGCATTGGGCGTGACGCCGCGAGGATCGTTTTCCACGTCTTCGGCGCTCAGGCCCAGCGGGTCGTCGGCATGAATCAGCGCATAGCTGGCCAGCAGACTCAGGCGGCTGGCATCCGCGAATGCGAAATCAAGCCTGGCGTTGCCCTGGTTCTTGCTCATTTCGCTATGGTCGCGCCATCCGTCCAGCGTCTGGCGGCTGGCGCTGACGTTGTAGTTGGTCAGGCCCACGCTGGCTTCCGTGGCAGCGCCGGCCTGCAGTCCGTAGCGGCGCAGTCCATAGCTGCCTGTTGTCAGGCTCGCGGCCGGGCGCAGCGTGCCGCTGCCCTTGGCGGTTTCCACCATCAGGACGCCACCGGAGGAGTTGCCGTACAACGCCGAGTACGGGCCGCGCAGCACTTCCACGGTGCTGGCTGATGTCAGGTCGATATTGGACAACTGTGCCTGGCCGTCGGGCATGGTGGCCGGAATCCCGTCCACGTAGATGCGCACGCCGCGTACCCCGAAGGTGGAGCGGGCGCCAAAACCCCGAATGGAAATCTGCAGGTCCTGGGCCGAGTTGTTGCGGTCCTGCACCTGGATGCCCGGCACGCTGGCCAGCCCTTCGGACAGCTTGAGCGCCGGCCTGCCAGTGTAGAGGTCGGATTCGTTGAGCTGGCTGATTGAGGCGGGAGCGTCGAGGATAGCGCGTGGCCCCAAGGTACTGATGACTTCGATGGCAGGCAACTGCGCCACTTCCGGCGTACTTGCCGGTGTACTGGCCGGCGGCGGGCTGTCGGCGTCGGCGGCAGGCGCCGCCTGAGCCGCCTGCACGGCCATGAGGGACAGAAGAGTCAGCGTAAGGGGTGTTTGCCTGGACATCGCTATAGGGAACTAGGGTGAGGAAAAAGGATTCGGCTCAGGGCACCTGCGCATGCAGCAATTGCTCGATTTCCGCCTGCCTGTCGGGGCGGACCAGACGCGCCGCTTCCTTGCCGTCGCGCAGCAAGACCAGCGTGGGCCAGAGCTTGACGCCGAAAGCGCGGCCCAGCGGCCGGCCCTTGCCGTCTTCGACGCGGATATGCCGGATGGATGGAAAGCCGGCCAGTGCGGCATCGACCGGTGCGCGTGCGGCCTGGCAGTAGCCGCACCAGTTGGTACCGAAATCGAGCACGACGGCACCCGGCAATTGCGCGGCAGCCTGTGCCGTGAGCTTTTCCGGCAGGTAATCCTGGGTGGACGGAGCGGCCTGCATGTCAGAACTCCGCCGTCAGCGGGTCGGGGCCTATGCGGCCGTCGGGGGTGTCCAGCGCGGCGATGGCCGACCTGTCATCGGCGTCGAGCCGGAACGAAAAGACATTGAAGTTTTCCGCGATGCGGCTGGGCGTCACGGATTTCGGGATGGCAATCAGGCCGTTGTCCAGGTGCCAGCGTATGATGACCTGGGCCGGCGTGCGGCCGTGTTTCCTGCCAATGGCCGTGATGACCGGGTCGTCCAGCAGCGTGCCTTGGCCCAGCGGGCTCCAGGACTGGGTGGCGATGCCATGCCGGGCATGGAAGTCGCGCAATGTGCGTTGCTGGAAGCGCGGGTGCAGTTCGATCTGGTTCAGCACGGGCACCACGCCGCTGTCCTGGATAAGCCGCTCCAGGTGTTCTGCGGCGAAGTTGGAAACACCGATGGAGCGCACCCTGCCTTCTTCATGCAGCCGCCGCATGGCCCGCCAGCTCTCCAGGTACAGGCCGCGAGCAGGAGAGGGCCAATGAATCAGGTAGAGGTCGATGTCGTCCAGGCCCAGCCGTGCCAGGCTGGCGTCGAAGGCTTTCAGCGTGCTGTCATAGCCCTGGTCGGGATTCCAGAGTTTGGTGGTGATGAATAATTGACGGCGCGGCAGGCCTGCCGCCCGGATGCCTGCGCCCACGCCGGTTTCGTTTTCGTAGACGGCGGCGGTGTCGATATGGCGGTAGCCCGCGGCCAGGGCAGCCTCCACGGCAGGGCCGGCCTGGTCATCCGGTGTACGCCAGACACCGAGGCCTAGCTGGGGAATGCGATTCTGGTCATTCAGGACGATGCGCGGCTGGGAATCCATGACGGGGCTCCTGGGAAATAGGCGATATGCCAGTGGTGGCTTTGACATGTGAAGCGTGCAGGCCACGGTACCATGCCGTACGGCATCGGGCTGGGCAAGGCCATGCATATTGGCGGGTCTTGCGGCGGCCGTCCGGCAGGCGCTGTTCCGGCCCGGCTGTCTTGTCCATGGAATGCCACGCTGAGTTTCACGGTTTTACAGGCCCGGTATTGCCGCGCTGCGTCATGGGTTCTGAATGACACAAAATAGTACTGTACGGTACAGTACAGGATTTGCTGCGCAAGCGGCAACTGGTTTTTTGCACCGGTCGTGGCCGGGCACATCGTCTGCAAGAGCGTCTGCACGAGGCTTGCAGCCTGGCGCAGCAGCCATTTGGCAGGTGCTTCACGGGAAGGGGCAATGGTGCCCCTGAGTCCTTACGACGTTTCCCTTTTCATTGGTGATCTTGAATATGACAACAGCTAAAGCTGATTCGGAGACCAGCACTAAGCAGCGGCGCTGGCCGCTGGCGCTGTTTGGCGCCATATTGGCCGTGATCGGCCTGGTGCTGGCGGTGGGCGGTATCCAGCTCGCCGCTTTGGGCGGTTCCTGGTATTACATCCTGGCGGGCGCAGCCCTGCTGGTGGCGGGCGGCTTGCTGGCGGCCCGCCGAGTGGCAGGCGCCTGGCTGTTCGGCCTGACCGCCGTGGCGACCGTGGTATGGGCGCTGGCCGAAGTCGGCCTGAACTTCTGGATGCTGGTGCCGCGCCTGGCGCCGTTCCTTGTGTTGGCCTTTGTGCTGGCGCTGCTGTTGCCGCAACTGCCGGGCGTGCGCTCGCGTCGTGTGCCGCATCTGCTGGCGGGCGTACTGGGCCTGGGCCTGGTCGCGGGCGGGGTGGCTGTATTCCAGCCGCATGGCGTGATCCAGGCCGCGGCTGCGCCCAAAGTGCAGCGCAACTCCGCGACGGCCGGCGTGGGCGGGGACTGGCAGCATTATGGCCGGACACCGGCAGGTACCCGCTTTGCCCCGTTCGACCAGATCAACCCGGGCAATGTCGACCAGCTTGAGGTCGCCTGGACCTACCGAACGGGCGAAATTGCGGATGGCGCCTCGGAATTCCAGAATACGCCGCTGCAGGTGGATGACACGGTATTCGTGTGCACACCGCTCAACAAGGTCATCGCCTTGGATGCCGAGAACGGTCAGGAGCGCTGGAAATTCGATCCCAAGGTCGAAGATCGCAAGACCTGGAACCGTTGCCGCGGCCTGGGCTACTACGAGCCTGCCAAGGTCGAGCAGCCTTATGCGTTTGCGGAAGACCTGGATTGGCAGCAGTCGCATCCGGCGGCGCCTGGCGGCAATGGTACTTGCGCCAGCCGTATCGTGATGACCACGATCGACGCCCGCCTGCTGCAGATCGACGCCAAAACGGGCGAGCTGTGTGAGGATTTCGGCCAGAATGGCGCGGTCGACCTCACCGTCGGCATGGGCAAGGTCGATTACGACAACGTGCTCTGGTACTACCTGACCTCCGCACCGACCGTTGTGCGCAACATGATCATCATCGGCGGCTGGACATTTGACGGCCGGTCGGTGGATGAGCCTTCCGGCGTGATTCGCGCTTTCAGCGCCGATTCCGGTGAATTGCTGTGGGCCTGGGACATGGGACAGCCGGAAATCACGAAGCTGCCTCCCGAGGGCGGCAGCTATTCGCGTTCGACCCCTAACGTCTGGTCCACGCCGGCTTTTGACGAGGAACTGGGCCTGGTTTACCTGCCGACAGGTAACCAGCAGCCTGATTTCTGGGGCGGCCATCGTCCGGAAACCACCGAGAAGCATTCGTCTGCCGTGGTGGCGCTGGATATCCTGACCGGCCGCGAACGCTGGACGTACCAGACCGTGCATCACGACATCTGGGACTACGACATTGCGGCCCAGCCGGCGTTGTATGACATTCCGGATGGCAAGGGCGGCGTGACGCCGGCGCTGGTGCAGCTGACCAAGCGTGGCCAGATCTTCCTGCTGGACCGCCGTGACGGCAGGCCCTTGGCTGAGGTGGAAGAACGTCCCGTGCCGCAAACGGTTGCCGCCGGGGATTGGGTCGCCAAGACCCAGCCGTACTCGGTCGGCATGCCCGCCCTGGGCGCCGAGCCGTTGACCGAAGCCGATATGTGGGGCGCCACCTTCTTTGACCAGCTGGCTTGCCGCATTGCCTTCCGCAAGCTGAACTACGAAGGGGAATTCACTGCGCCGTCGACCAAGCCGACCCTGCTGTATCCCGGCTATTACGGCGGTTTCAACTGGGGCAGCGCAGCCATAGATGAAGACCGTGGCTATCTGTTCCTCAACGATATCCGCATTCCGCAGGTTGTGACGCTGATCCCGCATTCGGAAGTGGACGAAAGCAAGCTGGTGGCAGGCCATGGCGTAGGCAGTACCTATCCCATGCAGGGTACGCCATTCGTGATCGACCACGAGGCCTTCAATTCGCCGCTGGGCATTCCTTGCAATGCGCCGCCCTGGGGCGTGTTCGCTGCCGTTGACCTGAATACCCGTCAGCTGGTGTGGCAGACGCCGGCAGGTACGGTCGAAGATGCCGTCGTGAATGGCGTCAAGGCCAATCTGCCGGTGCCTCTGGGCATGCCCACGCTGGGCGGCGGTGTCAGCACGGCTTCCGGTATCGTGTTCTATGCCGGCACCCAGGACTACTACCTGCGCGCGTTGGACATCGCCACCGGCGAAGAGCTGTGGAAGGGCCGCATGCCGGTGGGAGGCCAGGCCACCCCGCTGAGCTACGTGGTGCCGCAGAGTGGCCGCCAGTTCGTGGTCATCGCGGCAGGCGGTGCGCGGCAATCGCCAGATCGTGGCGATTACGTGATAGCTTATGCGCTTCCCAAGAAGCCATAAGTTGCCCTGACCCTGCCATGCCCAAAGTCTCTGTCGCCACGAAATCCCAACACAAGAAAGTCCCGGCGACAGAGCGGGGCAGGCAGCGGCAGCAGCAATTGCTGCACGTTGCCTGCGAGCATTTTCTCAAGCATGGCTATGCCGCCACCAGCCTCGATGCCATCGTGACCGAGGCGGGCGGTTCCAAGGCTGCGGTCTATCATCATTTCGGCGGCAAGCAGGCTTTGTTTGCCGCCGTCATTGAACAGCTCTGCGCTGAGTTCCTGGCCCAGCTTCGGGCCATAGACGTATCGGGTGTCACGCTGGCCGATGGCCTGCGCACCATCCTGCAGGAACTCGTCAATGTCGTGGCCAATGCCCGCCACGTCGCCTTCTATCGCCTCGTCATCGCGGGTTCCAAGCGTTTCCCCGAAGCCGGGCAGACCTGGTACGAGCATGGCCCCATGGTGTGGTTCGATGTGTTCATGCGGCTTTTCGACATCCAGGAACGCAAGGGCCAGATTCGGGCCGATGCGCCCAAGGCGGTGGTGGCGGGCATCCTGTTCGATGCTGTGCTCAGTTTCCTGACGACCCAGTTCGTGATTCTGGGCAAGCCGATAGACAAGCGGCTGGCCGAGCCTGTTATCGAAGCGCTGATCGCCATGGCGCAGAGCCGCCTGGCGCCATCCTGTCGCTAGCCTTTGCGCGGCAGGCCTGCCTGAACCAGGCCGGTCAGCCCATCCCTCCCCGGCCAAGTCCTCCGGGGCCGGACGGACGCGGGTCGGAAGCGCGTGTCAGGCCATGGCTGACAGGAACTGACGCAGTTCCGGTGTTTGCGGTGCGTTGAACAATTGCGCCGGCGCGGCGGTTTCGTGTACGCGGCCCTGGTGCATGAAGACGACGCGGTCGCTGACCTTGCGGGCGAAATTCATTTCATGGGTCACCATGATGATGGTCATGCCTTGTCCAGCCAGGTCTTCAATGACATGCAGGACTTCACCCACCAGTTCCGGGTCCAGCGCCGACGTGATTTCGTCGCACAGCAGGACTTCCGGCTCCATGGCCAGTGCACGGGCAATGGCCACGCGCTGCTGCTGACCACCAGAAAGCTGGTCAGGCATGCTGTCGATCTTGTCGGCCAGGCCGACGCGCGTCAGTAGCACCTGGGCCCGCTGGCGAGCTTGCGCGCGCGGCATGTTCATGACCAGCATGGGTGCCAGCATGACGTTGCGGCCCACGCTCATGTGCGGGAACAGGTTGAAGTTCTGGAAGATCATGCCGACATCTTTGCGCAGTTCGCGCATCGCGGCCGGGTCGTGGGCACGCAGGGCCTGGCCATGCACGGTCAGATTGCCGGCCTGGAAGCTTTCCAGGCCGTTGATGCAACGCAACAGCGTACTTTTGCCCGAACCGCTTTTGCCGATGATGGTGACGACTTCGCGGCGGTGTATGTCCAGATCCACGCCTTTCAGCACTTCATTGTCGCCGTAGCTTTTGCGCAGGCCCTGGATGGCAACCAGCGGAATGGAGGAACTGTTGCCGGTGGCTGGATGGGGTAGCTTGGGGGTAGGCATGAGGGGCTCCTGTTGTCGGCTGCAGGGATGGGTTCAAGGGCCGGGAGCTGGCCGGCGCATGCTGTGTTCCAGATGGCGCGACCAGAGCGATACCGGGTAGCACAGGGCGAAGTAGAGCAGGGCGACGCAGCCGTAGATCAGGAAGGGCTGGTGCGTGACATTGGCCATCATTTGCCCGGCCTTGGTGATTTCCACGAAGCCGATGACGGAGGCCAGCGCAGTTCCCTTGATGACCTGGACCAGGAAACCGGCGGTAGGCGCCAGGGCCATGCGGGCCGCTTGCGGCAGGATGACGTGGCGCAGTTGTTCGTAGCGGTTCAGCGCCAGGCTGCTCGAAGCTTCCCACTGGCCCCGGGGAATGGACTCCACGCAGCCGCGCCAGATTTCGCAGAGAAAGGCGCCCGCATAGAGCGCCAGGCAAAGGCCGGCGGCCAGCAGCGGCGGGGTATCCAGGCCCAGCATGGGCAGTCCGAAATAGACCAGGAAGAGCTGCATAAGCAGCGGTGTGCCCTGGAATATCTGTACATAAAGCTGGATGCAGCGGCGTGGCCAAGGGTTTGCGCCTAGACGCAGCACAAGCAGCAGCAAACCCAGGGCGCCGCCGCCGATGAAGGCGAGCAGCGACAGCAGTACGGTCCAGCGCAGGGCCAGCAGGAGTTGCCAGGCGATGGCGGAAAAAGGGAAGTCGATCATGATGGCGGCACCTGTAAGGTTCTGGCGCTCAGCGGCCGAAGATCCAGCGCGGACCCAGCCAGTTCAGCCCCTGGCGCAAGAGGATGGCCAGCAGCAGATAGATGGCGGCAATGAGGATATATGCCTCGAAATTGCGGAAGGTCCGGCTGGAGATCAGGTTGGCGCTGTAGGTCAGTTCTTCCATGGAGATCTGGCTGCATACGGCAGAACCGAGCATGACCAGGATGATTTGCCCCACCAGGGCGGGCCAGACCCGCTTGAGCGCGGGCGGCAGGACAACATGCGCAAACACCTGCCAGCGGTTCAGCGCCAGGCTTTGCGCAGCTTCGATATGGCCCCTGGGCGTGGCCTGGATGCCGGCACGCACGATTTCCGTACAGTAGGCGCCCAGGTTCAGGCTCAGTGCGAGCACGCAGGCGGCTTCCGTGCTGAGTTTTACGCCTAGCGCGGGCAATCCGAAAAAAATGAAGAAGAGCTGGATGATGAAAGGAGTGTTGCGGGTCAGTTCCAGGTAGATGCTGGTGGCTACCCGCGCTGGCGTATTGCCATGCACGCGCAGCCAGCCGCCGGCAATGCCGATCGCGACTCCTAGCGGCGTGGAAATGGCTGTCAGCAACACGGTCAGCAGCAGGCCCTGGAGCAGCAGCGGCCATTGGGCCAGGACGGGCAGGAAATCTGAAAGCATGAGGCGGGGCTCCTGGCGGCGGGAGGCCTGCGTGGCAGGCATCCTGAGGGGGCATGGCTGGCGCCGGTTGGCCGCCTGCCATGCATGGTCTGGCGGGATCAGAGCGGCAATTCGCCGGTGCTGCGGCCCAGCCACTGCTGTGACAGCGTTTCCAGCGTGCCGTCCTGCTTGGCCTCCAGAATGATGGCGTTGAGCTGTGCGCGCAAAGCATCCTCTCCCTTGCGCACGGCGATGAAGCAAGGCGAGTCTTTCAGCAGCAGCTTGTACTCAGCGTTCAGCTGAGGGTTCTTCTTCAGCACGACATCCGCCATGGATGCCCCCGTGACCAGCAACTGGTTCTGTCCTGATACGAAGGCCTGGACCGTCGATGCATCATCCTCGAAGCGTTGGATCTTCAGGCTTTTGGGGGCGAGCTGAGTGATGAGGTCGTCCTGGATGGTGCCGCGCGTGACGGCCGCGCTTTTGCCTGCCAGGTCTTCGATGGTTTCGATTTTCAGGTCGGCAGGGCCGTACACAGCCTGGAAGAAGGGTGCATAGGACGAACCGAAATCTATGACCTGGGCGCGTTCCGGGTTCTTGCCCAGGGTTGAGATGATGACGTCTATCTTGCGAGTTTGGAGGTAGGGAATACGGTTCGGGTTGGTTACCGTGACCAGCTCCGCCGCGACGCCCATTTTTCCGGCGATATGCCGGGCCAGGTCGATTTCCAGGCCCTGGGGCTGGAAGTCAGGGCCAATGAAACCATAGGGAGGAAAGTCTCCCGCGATGCCGACGACCAGGGTTTTCTTGTCGAGGACGCGGTTCAGCGAGTCGTCGGCGCTGGCATTGCCGGCATGCATGAGCATGGCGCAGCTGGCGGCCAGGGTGGCGATGAAGGCGGCGGTCCGGGAAGTGAGGCGGGCTGTCATGGCAGAGTTCCTTGCTGAAGCGAGGGTGAGGAAAGGTTTGCTGATGACAGGACACAAGCAAATGCCGTGCCAACTCCGGAAAAAAACTGGCATCCATCGTGCTAGTGGATGGAATGGGTATTCCATTTCTCCTTGTGGGTGAAATGGAAATTCCAGGGCGGGTAGGCGTGACGCTCGTGCCGGGCCAGAGAGAAACACTTGGCCGGAGCCGCCTGGACGAGGCCCATGGCGGTGCGTTTTGCACCGCATTGACAGGCATCAGGCACTGGAATGGTGCGCGCTTGAATGACAACAGGCATGGCGGATGGAGAGCAATATGGAGCACGACAGCAGGGATCATGCAGGACCAGGCGGACGCCAGGAGCCTGGGCGTGAGGCGGAGGGGGGCGGAGCCGCGCCAGGGTCGTTGCGGGGACGCATTCTGGGCCAATGGAACGGACTGTCGGTGTCCGAGCGCAAGCTGGCCAGCCTGCTGATGCAGCCGGGCTTTTCCATGGCCGGCTTCCAGGCGGCAGAACTGGCGGCGATGGCCGGCGTGTCGCGTGCCTGCACCGCGCGTTTTTTCCAGAAGCTCGGGTACGAGGGCTTCCAGCAGGCGCGGCGCCAGGCGCGTGACCAGGATGGCAATTCACCGCTGGACCGCACGGCTGCGGCCATTGGGCGCGAGCTGGGTAGCGCCCCAAGCCCAAACCCAGGCACGGAACCCGCCTGGAGCAGTTATATCGAAGCGGAGCAGGAACAACTGGGGTTACTGCGGCAAAGCCTGCCCCCGGGCCAACTGGCCCAGGCGGTAGGGCATCTGTTCCGTGCGCCCAGGGTGTTTGTGTTGGGTTTGCGTGCCAGCCACGTGCTGGCTTGCTATGCGCAGGCCTTGTGGCTGCAGTTGCGCCAGGATGTCTTCGTGCTGGGAGATGCCGCTGGCAGGCCCAGTGAACTGCTCAGCCAGTTGCGGTCGGGAGATTTGCTGGTCGTCGTTGATTTCCGGCGGCGGGCCAGCCAGTTGCTGCCTTTGATGGAGGCCGTGGCGCGGCGCCGGGTCAGTCAGTTGCTGATTACCGACACCGCCATGTCGGACCTGGTGCCCCGGGCGGCGCTCACGTTGTGCTGCCCGAATGCCAGGCGGCATGTTTTCGATTCACACCTGGCGGCCTTTGCGCTGATCCATTTCCTGGCGGTCGAAATGGCATCGGCCTATCCGGCCGAGGTACGCGGGCGGCTGCAGGATATCGAGGATCTGCACCGCCAGCTGGGTGACCTGGCCTGAACCGGTGGCCTGATGGCCCCGGCCCGGCCAGGACGGCCCGGAGGCCGGGCTTCAGGGTTGCAGCCAGCAAGCCGGCTGCGTGTTGGCCGCGCCACCGCATTCGCGATACTTGAGCGCGTACCAGGCCTTGCCGGCCGTGCGGTAGCGGCCGCTGCTGTTGGTGTCCGCGCGCCAGATTTCGTCTTCCATGAAATCGTTCCAATCCTTGGCGGCGGCGGGCGCGTCCAGGCGGCCCAGCTCACCTGCCAGGCGGCCGCCGGATACGGTGGCGGTATCGTCGAGCGCGACCATGCGCAGCGCTGCATCGCGCACGGCGGCTACATAGCTGTCCGTGCTGTCGCCGCTGCGGGCGCTGACGATACCGTTCTTGACTTCGATGCGGGCGCGCGCCAGGTCGGTCAGTTTGTATTGGGACAGGTCGGGGCCGTTTTCACGCAGCCAGCTGCCCCAGTAGAACTCGGCGAATTCCGGCATGCCGCCGTTGTCGTAGCCCATGCCGCGCGTCAGGTAGACCAGCGAGCGGTACTTGTCGTCGCTCAGCGTATCCAGGCCCAGGCGATCCGGCAGCTGGTCGGGAGTGATGGCCTTGCCTTCAGGGTCTTCCAGCCAGACGTAGCGGGCGTCCTGCATTTGTTGCCAGAAGCTGGCCTGGGTTTCGGCGCCGCTGTAGTTTGCTGCCACGCGTACCCAGACCGGCAGCTCTTCGCCGCCGTCCGCCAGTTCCTTGAGGGTGGTGAAGGTGTGGTGCCCGTCCGTCAGGTAAAGGGTGCCGCCGGGGCCCACCACCACCGTCTTCAGTTGCGCCAGGATGTCGGCAGCGGCATCGGGCGTGGGCTCGGGCAGGGAACAGGTGTAGCTCGTGCTGTCTATCAGGCGCGTGCCGGTCTGCGTGAAACTGGCCACGCCACCCTGGCCGTTGTCGGCGCAATAGTCGTCGATGCGCTTGCGCTCGGTACGGTAGATGTAGCGCGAGTAGTTATCTTCGTCCTCATCACCCAGGTAGCCGGCTTCCGTAGGCTGGTAGCGGTTCAGGTCAGGCTGTTTGCGGCCCAGGTGGTAGTAGATCTGGTCGTAGCCTACCGACGGCTGGGTCGGGTGCAATTCCTTGATCTGGACTTTCAGGACGTCTCCGGCGCGGGCATCGACATAGGGTGAAACCGGCGTGGGCGTCGGTGTGGGTTCCGGCGCTGGTTCGGTATCGTTCTTGTCATGGCTGCTGCCACAGCCGGCCAGTACTGCCAGCACGAAAGTGGCGGGCAACAGGCGCCGGGTCAGGACGGGAAGGCAGGAAGTCGGATAGGACGAAGACATGCAGGGGGTTCCGGTGAAGGCCAGCGATTCTTTTCGGGAGCCTGAGGCTCGAACGGAAGCGGAGCCGCGCCTTTGCCAAGGCTTCTCCGCCGCGCCCCAGTATGCCAAGCGAGTGTGACGGAATCATGACTGTGCCTGCTCGCCCGGCTGGCTGGGGGCAAGGCCACGAGGCCGGCCGGAACGACCATGCGCATCAGGCCCGGCCGGGTTGGGGGACGTAGACTTCGTGCCAGAGCGTCACTTTGCCATCGGCATCGAATTGGGTCAGCAGCACGGCATTGAAGTGTTCGGTGCTGCCGTCTTTCTTGCTGATGCCGACCCGCATGGCAAAGACCGCCGAATGATCATCGGCGACTTCGTGGTCTACCGTGTATTCGATGCCGGACAGCGAGCGCTTCATGTCTTCCAGAAAGGCCTGGTAGTTCTGATGGTTGGCCTGGTAACGCCTGCCGTTGGCATCGACCACGAAAGCCGGAGCAAAGCATTCTCCTACCCGTTCGGGTGAGAGCGTTGAAGCGTGGTTCAGGTATTTTCGGTTCCAGTCCAGGACCTTATGTGCCTGTTGCAGGTTGTTATCGCGTTGGGTCGGCATGGCAGATTGATTTCCTTGTGGTGATCGCTGGGTGTCCGGCAGCTGGGCCGGCATGGTTGGGTGGCTGCGCTGCTCAGGGCAGAGGTGCGGCCAGGAGACGGTGCAAATGACTGGCGCAAGGGGAATCTATGCGGCCTTGCTGCAATGCGAGCGTTATGGTGCGCTGGCAGAGTTCGGCATAGAGAGGCAGGGTGGCCGGGTCGAAGGATCGCAGCGCGGCGACGTGACCGGCGACCGAGCGCGTGTCGCCCCGGGAAACCGGGCCGGGCATGCCAGCGGCGATGCCGCTGCCGGCAATCGAGGCCAGGGTTCCATGGAGCAGGGGCAACAGGGCATGCAGGGCGTCGTCCTCGGTGGCTCCCCAGGATTGCCACATGCGCACGGCGTCATGCAGCAGGGCGTTGATGAACTGTGAGGCATAGCCGGCTGCGGCATGGTACAGCGGCCTGGCACCTGGAGGCAGGTGGTTGATGCGGCAGCCCAGGCGCGTGGCCAGGGCGCTCAGTTCGGCATCCAGCGGAGCTTCGGCTTCGATGGTGACCGTGCAGCCGGGCAGATGTTCGAGCGCAGCTTCCGGGTCGGCGAAGGTTTGCATGGGATGGAACCCGCCAGTCAGCGCGCCGGCGGCCTGCGCGGCACCCAGCGCGGCGACTTCCGTGGCGCCGCTGCAATGCACGACCCGGACGCCGGCGCGCCAGTGTATGGCTGCTGCAGTGGGTTCGATGGCAGCATCGGGCGTGGTGATGAAAACGAGGCTGCAACGGTCGACGACTGCCTGAGCGCTGTCCAGGACGGCGCAGCCGGGCAGGCGGGCGGCCAATTGCTGTGCACTGGCCGGCGTGCGGCTGGCGACGGCCGTGACGTGCAGGCCGCGTGCATGGCAATGCCAGGCCAGGGCCCGGGCAAGCCTGCCGGCGCCGATGAAGCCTATGCGGTCCATCGTGCCTGACGGGAAGGTGTCTGTGTGGGACGGGTAGCGGGAAAGACCCTGTGCCATATCTCTCTTCTTCCTGGAGCTGGGCCAGCGCGGTGGCGGGACGCATGTGGCCTGTTCTGGCGCATGTTACCGTACCGCAGGCAAGGCACTCCGAGTGCCCGGCCCTGGCCGCGTCGGCGCCCGATAGCCGCCGCAGGGCCGTATCACCGCATTCAGCCAGACAAGGAGGCAGTCATGCTTTGGCAGCAGCGCCGCGAACCCTGGGAGCCCGTCGGCACCGACGTCCGCACCCCTTACGATGTCGATTATGCGCGCATTATCCATTGCGCTTCGTTCCGGCGGTTGCAGGGCAAGACCCAGATCCTGAGCCCAGGGGACAATGACTTCTACCGCACCCGCCTGACGCATAGCCTGGAGGTCGCGCAAATTGCCGCCGGCATCGTGCACCAGTTCGAATGCAATCCCGAGTATGGCGAGATCCACCCGCACCTGCCCAGCCTGAGCATGATCCAGGTCGCGGGCGCCACGCATGACCTGGGCCATCCGCCGTTCGGCCATGGCGGAGAGGTCGCGCTGAACTACTGCATGCGCGAGGCCGGGGGGTTCGAGGGCAACGGCCAGACTCTGCGGATCGTGTCGCGGCTGGAGAAATTTTCGCAGCACGCGGGCGCGAACCTGACGCGCCGCGCCATGCTGAGCCTGCTCAAGTATCCGGTGCCTTACGCCGAGGTGTACAACCCGGAGCTGGCCCCCCGGCTGGAGACCGGGCCCAGCACCATCCGCATCATCGACCGCAAGGTGTCCCGGCCGCCCAAGTGCTACCTGGACAGCGAACAGGAGGTGGTGGAGTGGATACTGGCGCCCCTGAGCGTGGCGGACCGCGAACGCTTCACCGCATTCGACCCGCCTGTGCCGGGCAAACATGGCCGCGCCAGGCACAAATCCTTTGATTGCAGCATTATGGATATCGCCGATGACATCGCTTTCGGCGTACATGACCTGGAAGATGCGCTGGCCATGGACCTGATCGAGCCGGAGGATTTCCGCTTGCATGCGCCCTGGGAAAAGTGCGCCTGCTTCCTGGAATACCTGCGCGAGCGCTATGCCGACGAAATGGCAGGCAAGACGCTGCCGGAAATCCACGAGTGGCTGGTAGACCGCCTGTTCGGCGACGGCGGGCGGCGCAAGCGTTTCATAGGCAGGCTGGTGCATTACTTCATCAGCCATTGCCGCGTGCATACCGACCCGGACTTCGAGGCGCCCTTGCTGCGTTACCGCGCCAGCCTGCCACGCGACGCCATGGTGTTCCTGGATACCCTGAAAAATGCGGTGAAGGAAACGGTGATCCTGAGCGCGGGCGTGCAGCAGATGGAATTCAAGGGGCAGCGGCTGGTCATTGCCGTATTCGAGGCCCTGGCGTCCGAACCCAGGGCTTTTCTGCCGCGCGATGTGCATCAGCGCTGGCAGGCGGCGCCGCAAGCCGAGCGCCTGCGTATCATCTGCGACCACATGGCAGGCATGACCGATGCCTTCTTGCTGAAAACCTATGACCGGCTATTCCTGCCCCACGTGGGGTCGGCATTCGACCGCATGTAAGGCAGTGCACGCTCAGCGTCCTGCGCTGAGCGTACGCAGATAGGACAGTTCGTTGTCCATGCGTTCGATCAGGCGGGCTTCGGGCGTGCTGGGGCGCGTTCCGGGCCAGGACAGGGCGATGGCTGTGCCGCCATCCTTGCCCGCCAGTTGTCCGGCTTGTTGCAGCAGAACCTGACTGGTGCTGTCATCGGGTGCCTGGGCTGCCTGCAAGGAATAGATGGTGATGTCGTCGCACAAGCGCTCCGCACCGTCCAGCAGGGGGTACCAGGCGGCGGCCTGGTGACCGGTGGGCGGCGGGTCGTATTGCTGGCGCTGCAATTGCGCGCGCAGGCCGGAGAGCTCGCGGTAGGCGTTGCGGCGCTGCTGCCGGATACTGCCGTTCCGGGCGGGACTGCAAGCCGTCGCCGGATCGGGCAGGCTGGCTTGCAGATACTCGGCCAGGGCTTGTCTCACCATGATAAAGCGGGCGCTGATCGCTGCCTGCTTGTGGCGGGACCATACCAGCGCCCCCACGGCAATGACGATGATGGCGCCGGCCACGGTACCCAGCAGGCATTGCAGTGCGAAGGCAGCGCTGTGGTCGCCGGGCATGACGATATCACCCAGCAATAGCAGGATTGCCGCCAGGGGAATGACCTGCAGCGCGTAGATGTGTTGCATGCCCCATGGCAGCAGGCTGGCCAGCACGGCAATGACCAGGACGATGGCCCCTCCTTGGGGAAGGAACAGCAGGATGGCGGTTCCCAGTGCCACGCCGGCGAGAGCGCCCAGGCTGCGCAGAACGGAGCGCGCCATGATGGAGGCGTAATCCGGCCGCAGCAGGAGGCTGACGGTGACGGGAATCCAGAACCAGTGGGCATCGTTCGCCACCCAGCGCGTCGCATAGGCAAGGCCAGTGCACAGCGCAAGCACCAGGGCCGCGAGCATGACGTCCCGGCTGGGCGCCAGGCGGTCGCAAGGGTTGACCGACAACCGGCTGGCCGAAGGCGGCAGGGCCGGTGCCGTAGCGGCTTGCAGGGGCAGGTCGAAGATGGCCTGGGCATCGAGCAGTGCGGTCAGGGCGCGGAGATGGCGGTCGAGGTCGGAATCCGGCGTGCCCAGCGCGGCGGCAGGAAAGCGCGTGGACGATCCCAGCGCACCGGATATCTGATGCAGGCGCTGGGCGGCGCTGCGCAGCGTTTCCAGGTCATCGCGTGCCAGCAGGATGGCAAGGATGGCATCGCTGCGCTGCAGGATGGCGTTGCTGCGCTCCAGTTCGAGGCTGCGGCCGGCCAGCCGGCGGCGCTGTTGCAGCAGGGCGGCATGGGCGGCGGAGAAACGTTCACGGACCAGTCGCAGGGGTTCGTCCACCGGGCGCCGCTCGGCACGGTTGATGGCCAGCGATGCCATGGCATTGAACAGGCCCGCGAGCATGTTACGGCCCGGCCGCTGGTGAAAGAAGCTGGCCTCCAGGCCCAGCAGCGCGGCATATAACAGTGTACCGACCAGATAGAGCAGGGCGGGTTGCAACGGTGATGCGCTGGCCGGGATGCCGATGGCGATGCCAGCCAGCAGCAAGGCCTGCAGACAGCCGACGGACAGGGCTGCGCCAAAGCTGCTCAGGATGCCGGCCAGGAAGGCCAGCACCGCCATGACGGCGACGGTGACGGGCCAGGGCAGCAGACCCAGATAACCGGCCAGGCAACCCAGCATGGCGACAGGCGTGGCAATGGCAAGATGCCTGAAGCTGGAATCGTAGGTGCCGTCGCGCTCACTGGTCGTGTGCATCAGCGCGCCCAGTGCGACCCACATGCCGGCGAGCAAATCATTGGACAGCAGGCCGATCAACATCGGCAGGCCAATCCCCAGTGTGCTGCGGACGGAGCGGCCCCAGCGCCAGGGCGCCGGTTGATGTTGCGTCAGCGATTCCAGCCAGTGGCCGGGTACCGTTGGCTCAGTTTCCACGCTCATTGGTGACAGCTCCTGGGAAAAACAAGAATGGGGCGAATGGGTAACTGCCTAAAGTATCACTGCGTATATGACGATTCCAACACTGAAACTAGTTAATTTTCCTATTTGATGTGAGTTTTTTATCAGGGTATGTGGGATTTCCGGGCTGATTAAGGATCACTTCCGGGCAAGCAGCATTCGGGGCAGAACGGTCATTCTTTCTCAATAAAACTGCAATCTTGCGCCGGTAGCCTTTGCGCATTTTTCCTGTTTGGGTATTCGCTGCCGCGCTTTCTATGGCCTGCCATGTCAACCGGTCGGCAACCGTGCCCATCCCCTCCCCAAGCCCCTTCAAGGATTAGATCTATGTCGTGGTGTTCCCTAGCGGCCACAAGAATGTCTTGTGGCTCCCTGCTGCTCGGCGCATTGCTGGCCGGCTGTGGTAGCGACAAGGAGACCGTCTACAACGATAAGACGGTCGAACATGTCGTCGACGGCTCAACCGGCGAGCAGTTCGTTAGCAATATCATCGCGCCTCCGGCCGATGCCGATAGTCAGTTCCTGGCGCCGGAGGCCCCTGTGGTCGAAGGCATCACCAGCAAGGAGCAGGTTCCTACCGTCATCAGCGACCTGCAGCAGTACAAGGTCAATGACTCGCTGCGCATCATTGAAGGCAAGCTGAATCACACCTACAACGAAGCGTTGATCGTGGCTGACTTCAAGCTCGGCGAAGGCCTGTCGCTGGAGCCGCTGGAGCGTTCCCGGGGCCAGTTTTCGATGGAGCGCACGACCCAATCGGCCGACAAGGCCATCGACCAGGGCCGCAATATCGTACTGGCAGTCAATGCCGACCCCTATGACATGGTCAACGGCTGGAACATGGGCCTGACCAAGATGGACGGCGTGACCTATACCGGTTTCAGCGACCGTGTCGAAGAAGTCGTGGTGGTCTATGAAGATGGACGCGCCGATATCCTGGCGGCGAATCAGGTGCCGGATTTCACGCTGCGCCTGTATGTTGGCGGCAAGCTCGCCGGTGAAGTCGGCAGCGTGTACCGCTACGATGCTTCGCAACAGAAGAACGCTGCCTATGTGCGCGGCAGTTCCGACGTCGCGGTGTATGTGGCGGAAAACTACCGGGGTCCGGTCAACCTCAAGGGCAAGACCGGCGTACTGGTGCGTCCGCAGGCCAATGGCGTGACAGTGCTGGCGCAACCGGACGGCAGCAGCAGCGTCCAGTTCGTGCCGTTTTCAGGGCAGGCAGTAGGCGTGGTGCAGGACGATGCTGCCTACGTGATCCCCGCCGGCCACGCGCTGGTCGTGGGCGCCGATATCCCGGCCAACAGCCAGGTAGATGTGCGCTATGAAACCGATAATGCCGATTGGGCCAAGGTGCGCTATGCCGTCGGCTCCGGTTTCGGGCGCGGCCTGCTGGTGGAAAATGGCGAACTGGCTGGCGATGCCGACGAAGGCGAGATCAGCAGCCGTACCGGGTTTGGCATACGGGCTGACGGCAGCGCCTTTTTCCTGGTGGCCGACAAGCCGGTGGGCTCCACTGGCGACGGCATCACCCGTACCAAGCTGGCCCAGCTGATGCGCGCCTATGGCGCGGTCAAGGCCATCAATTTCGATGGCGGCGGGTCTTCCACGCTGGTAGGCCGCTTTCCTGGCGACCGCTACACGCATTTGCTGAACCAGCCATCGGATGGCACGGAACGTTCGGTAGCGACCAAATGGGCGCTGGTGCTCGACCCTGACAAGGCCCGCTACGAAGACAGCGTGACGCTGCATCCGCGCGAGCTGACCTTGCTGGCGGGCTCGACCTTCCGGCGTTTCCGCGGTGTTGGTTTCGACGCCAGGCAATGGGAGCGTGACGGTATTCAGGTGGAGTACGGCATCAGTGACGCCGGCCTGGGCCTGATCGACAAGGTCACCGGCGCATTCAAGGCGGGCGGGCAGCAGGCGGAAGGCTATGTTGTGGCGCGTGCCGGCGACAAGAAGGGCGTTGCGCGCGTCAACGTGGTGTCCAGCATCGACAACATTGCCTTTCCGCGCAACGTGTATACGCTGGACAGCGGTGCCACCCTGGTGCTCAAGCCTGTTCTGACCAGTGGCGGCCGTGCCGTCAGTTATGAAAGCGGGGTGCTGACGTACACCGTGGATAACGCTGCAGACTGTGCCATCAATGCCTCGACCGGCGTGTTGACGGCGGGCGCCGTGCAGGGCCGCAGTTGCCAGGTCACGGTCAGCTATGGCGACCAGTCCGCCACGGTCAAGGTGGATATTGGCGTGCCGCCGGTGATTGTCGATGACTTCGAAGGCGACGTGAGCATGTACGCCGGAAGCGGGGCGCGCCACAAGGCCGTGACGCTGGAACGCGTCAGCGACCCGGTGTTTGCGGGTGAATATTCGATGCGCCTGTCCTGGGAAACCGATCCGAAGTCTCCGGGTACCTTCGGCGCCTATGTTACCGATCCAGGCAAGGTCAAGACGCTACCGGGCTATCCCAAGTACCTGGGCGTGAACGTCTACATTCCGGATGAGCTTGCCGGCAAGGTCTGGTGGGTACGCGGCCTGTTGGTGGACGCTGACAACAAGCAGATCACCATCAACTACAACAATGATGGCGAAGGGCTGCCAGAGCGCGGCTGGAATTTCATGATGGCCGAAATTCCCGAGGGCTACCGTGAACCGCTGCGTTTTTCCCAGCCTTTCCGTTTCCTGGTGTTGAAGACTGCCGAGCGCATAGATTCACATGTGCTGCTGGACAACTTCACTGCGGTTTATAGCGACAACACCGACCTGCAGGGGCCGGGTGTCGTGGTGACGCCTGTCAGCGGCGAAACGGTGGATAGTCAATCTCCCAGGATCAGCCTGCAGTTGGCGGATGCTTCGGGCGTCGATTTCAACAACTTCGAACTGAAGCTCGACGGCCAGGATATCAGCGCCAAGACCAGCAGCAATGGCACGGACCGCCTGGAATACCAGGCCTCCGGCCTCGCCGATGGCTGGCACCGCCTGGATTACCGCGTTCTTGATATCAACGGTAACGTTTCCGCCGGCGACCTGATGTTCAACGTGGTGACCGGTGCGCCGCGCATCCATATCGAAAGCAGCAATGTGGAGTTCTACCCGGGTGGGACTTTCGATCTGCCCATCCGCGTAGTGGGCGCAGCGAACTTCAGCGAAATGGTGCTGCATCTGAGCTATGACGCCACCAAGACCAGCCTGGAATTGCTGCCCGCCGACCTGACGCCCAGCCAGGTCAGTACCGGCAGCGGTACCTTGAAAGCCACGTTCAACGGCTTCAAGGAGAATACGCAAACCATTGCCACCTTGCGCCTGAAGGTCAAGGACTATATCCAGAATACGGATATTTCGGTGACGGCTGCAGCGGAAGTCGATGGCAAGACCTGGTATCACCCGGTCATCCGCAAGCCGGTGGGCGGGCGCTATACGCTGATGACGCATTGGGGCGTGGGCGGGCAGGCGACCGAACTGCTGGTCGTCGGTGCGGACGGCAAGCCGGCGCGCGGCGTGACGATCGAAGCACTGGTCTACAACAGCGCCAACGATACGGTGACGGAAGTGCGCATCCTGGGGGTGACGGACGAGCATGGCATGTTGCGTGTGCAGCTGCCGGCAGGCACCAGCTCGCAAGACCTGATTTTCCGGGTCTATGACAGTGTGGGTTCTTCGCTGATGACCAAGGTGCAGGCCCTGGTCGAACGTCTGGATGCCGCGCCGCGCCATGTTTATCTGACGCCTGCGGCGAGCCCATCCGAACTGAATGTCACCTGGTATACCGCGCTGGGCAGCCAGGCGTCCGTCGTGCATTACGGCGACACCGAAGCGCTGTCGCAAAGCGCGACCGGCAACTCCGAGATCCTGCCGTTTTTCTATGGCGCGGAGTCGGGTGCGGTGCGCGTGCACCATGCGAAGCTGACTGGTCTCAAGCCGGGCAAGACGTATCACTACAGCGTGGGTGACGGTGCGGGCAGCATGAGCCCCGTCTATACCGTGCTGACGGATAACGGCGACGACCAGGTGGACATCGTGTTGTTTGGCGATACGCAAACGGCGGCCAATGAAAATATTTTCGATGGCAATGGCCTGGTGCGCGACCTGTACAAGAAGATGATGGCCCAGCTGCCCGGCAGCGAATTGATCCTGCACGTCGGAGATTTTACCGACGACCTGAGCGACTACCGTCTGGTCCGCCTGTTCTTCGATGCCCTGGAAGGGGAGGGGGCGCTGGCGTCCAAGGTATTCGTGCCGGCGCAGGGCAATCACGAGGTCATCAACGAAGGGGCAAGCAAGTTCGCGTCCATGTTCCGGCTGCCGATGGCGGCAGGCAGCAGCGCCGCGCCTTTCGACAGTGCCAATTACAGCTTTGACTATGGCAATGCGCATATTGCCGTGGTCAGCACGGAAATGCTGGAAGAGGCCGACTGGACGACGATGACGCAGTGGCTGGAAGCCGACATGAAGGCCAGCGCCAAGACCTGGAAGATCCTGATGCTGCACCGCCCGCCGTACAACGGCAATCCGGCGTCTGGCAACGGACGGTCGGCCAAGTACATCCCGCCGGTGGTCGATGCGGCCGGGATAGACCTGGTGATCAGTGGCCATGACCACATGTATTCGCGTTCGGTGCCGCTGGTAGGTGGCGTGCCGCGCCTGGGCGGGGCAACCTATCTGATCGCAGGGTCGGATTCGGCCAAGTACTACGACAACGATGGCAACGGCATTGCCCGCGTGGCGGACGTGCTGTTCGATGACAACGTCAATACCTATACCACGCTGTCCATCCGTGGCGACCGCATGCATGTCCTCACCAAGACACTGGCGGGGCAAGTGGTCGATGACGTCATCCTGCAACCCCGCGCCACGGTGGCGCGCTGAAGGAATGAAGACTATGAACAACACTCAATGGCTCAAACGCCTGATCGCCGCAGCGGCGTTGCCGCTGGCGGCCTGCGGAGGCACGGATACCGTGGTCGAGGACAGGGAAATATCGGTTGAAACCATGCCGGTGAATGGCGATACCCTGGGTTTCTGGATCATGCAGACGGAAACCTGCCTGGACGGCGCCGCTGCCATCTGCATCAACGACAACTCGCCCTACAGCAATGACCTGGTGCTGGAGGATGCCAGCCTGCAACCGGTGGCAGAGCGCTATATGGAACGCGGCAACAGCGACATCGGCGGCAAGATCATCCAGATCAATGCCGACGATGAAGCCTTGCCTGCGCAATTGCGCACGCCTGAGGATTCGCTGTTTGCCGCCACCCCCATCGGCGAAGTCTTCGCCATCCACCTGCGCTTCAAGCCGGCGGCAGGCGAGGCATTGCAGACCCTCATGTCGCTGGGAACGGGCGTATTCAACGTGGAAGCGGGCAGTGCCAGCGTGGTGGTGCAGTTTCCGGTGCAAGGCAAGCGCCTGCTTCTGCCGCTCGAAGGCCCGGAGCGCTGGAACGAGTTGTATATCGTGTCCGACGGGCAGAATGTCAGCTTGCAGCTCAATTGCGAGAATGGCCCCGGTTTTGGCAAGACGGCAGGCGCACCGCTGCTTTCGCGCACAGCCAGCGCGCTGATGCTGGGCGCACGCCCGACGACGCCGGCCAGCGAGCATTTCAGCGGGCAGGTGGATATGTTGCGCGTGTCCAGGGTGAACGAAGCCAATCTGTTCTGCCAGTAGGGCAGGCCAGGCATGGCATCGCTACCCGAGCATCCAGCGCGCGGGTAGCGCGGGTGGCGCAGCCTGGCTGCTGCGCCACCCGCTGGGCAGGACGGCGGGCCGGATGTCCAGCCGTCCATGCAGAGACAGTGCTGGACCCCATGGTTTTGTTGTGTTTTTGAGACATATTGCATGACGTGTGCAATGGAATCGGCCTTCGCTGACAAAATTCGTTGGAAGGGCTTGCTCAAATCCGAAAAAACAGGTTATTATTTATTTCTCGTTGCAGCGCAAGCAAGACGAAATGCGGGAGTAGCTCAGTTGGTAGAGCGCAACCTTGCCAAGGTTGAGGTCGCGAGTTCGAGACTCGTCTCCCGCTCCAGAATTCAAAAAAGGCCCAAACTTCGGTTTGGGCCTTTTTGTTTGCTGTCCGCGTGCCAGCGAAACAGGGATGCTTCGGCGCTCTGCCGCGGTGCAATGAGCCGGAAGGCGCTGCCTTTGATGCCGCAGCGCCGGTCAAATAGTGAAGGGATGCGATGGACATTGTTTTGATCCTTTTGGCGCTTGCACTGGTGTTGCAGGTGCTGCGTGCGCGCTACCAGCGTGCGCATATCGCGCTGCTGGGCAGCCATCTCGCCAATTTGCAGCTGGAACGCCATATGGAAACGTTGACGCAAGGCTATGCGCGTGCCATCCACGAGCCTTCCGAAATCCGCCAGCTGCAGGTGCTGGAAACATTTACGCAGGCAGAGCGGGCCGTGGCTGCGCAGGCCCAGTCGCTGGCGAAATCCATGCGCCAGGAAAGCCAGGCGGCGACTGCCATGGGCAATTTCGCCATTTGCATTCCCTATCTGGAGCGCTTGCTGCCGGGTGCCACGCGTGATTTCCGCATCTTGCTCGCCATCCATGCCGCCGGCTTGCGCCACGTGGTGGACAATGTTGAGGGCTGGGATGCCAAGCAGCGCGCTTATCACCTGTCGGCCGAACTGTACCTGTTCCAGCACAGTTGCCATTGGTACTGCAAATCGCGGTTGGTGGCCGATGCCCGCTTGCAGGTGCGCCACCAGGTGACGCGGCAGAAAGTGCTGGAGTCGGTGTCGGACGTGACCCGCACGGCATACCTGCGCTGGCAGAACGGCGGCGCCTGACAATCTGCCCAGGCGGAAGTAAGGGGGGCTGGCGCATGATTGCCGGGCAAGGGCCGGCGCAGGAAGCACGCGGCTCAAGTCGAGCAAGGACGCGAGAGTCGGTTACAGACCGCTGGCAATGCCTGGCGGGCGGCTCTTTATAATTCTGGCTGCGTATCAGGCATAGGGCGCGCCGCTACCACCGCCTGACAAGGAGAAACAGTGGAAGGCCACGAATTGTTGATCAAGTATCTGGTTGGCGCAGGTGTTCTGGCAGCCTGTTTGCTGGGGGCCATCATTATTGCAATGGTGGAGCGGCGCAAGCGGAACTGGTCGCGCAGCATTATTGTCCACGTGGTGCAGGTGATCGTCCTGTTCTCTGCAGTGGCTGTCGCGCGGCATTACGCCCATATGGCGATAGACGATTACCACCTGACGTGGCTGGCGCCCCGCATGGTGGACCTGATGGCGGTCATTGTTATTGCCTGGGTGCTGTTGCGCCAGCTTTCCCTGCTGATCAACCGGCTGGAAAAGACCCAGATCAACAAGGGCAGCGACCCGACTTCCACACGCATGATCGCCCGCGTCATGAAGTTCGTCGTGTTTATCGTGCTGCTGCTGTTCTTCGGCGAACATTTCGGGCTGAGCATGTCTGGCCTGCTGGCTTTCGGCGGCATTGGCGGCATTGCCATCGGCATGGCAGGCAAGGATATCCTGAGCAATGTGTTTTCCGGCACGATGCTGTATTTCGACCGTCAATTCAATATCGGCGACTGGATACGTTCACCGGACAGGAACATCGAGGGCACGGTGGTGGAGATAGGCTGGCGTCTCACCAAAATCATGACCTTCGACAATCGTCCGCTGTACGTGCCGAACTCCCTGTTCTCGTCCATCAGCGTCGAGAATCCGGGCCGCATGACGAACCGCCGGATCAATGTCGAGATCGGCCTGCGCTACGAGGACGCCGGCAAGATTCGCGTCATCGTCGAGGATATCCGCAAGATGCTGATGCAGGATGCCAATATCGACCAGTCCGAAACCATGCTGGTCTACTTCAATGCCTTTGCCGATTCTTCGCTCAATATCATGGTCTATTGCTTCACCAAAACCACGAAGTGGGCGGCCTGGCTGGATGCGCAGCAGGAGGTCTACCTGAAGATCATAGACATCGTGCAGCAGCATGGCGCGGATTTCGCCTTCCCGACGCAAACGCTCTATATGGAAAAAGACGGCTGACGACAGCGTCGGCCATGGCAAACCGAAAGCCCGGTTCACACTGCGAACTGGGCTTTTTTTCGTCAGGCCGGGGTGTTGCAGTAGTCAGCAGATCCGTTCGGGACGGGCCTGCGGCGTTCGCGCCGTCGCCGGCACGTTCAGTCGGCGCCAGGCGTTTTCTGCTTGGACATGCCGGAGAAACCGGGCAGCGAGGCACGACCGGATTCCTCGTCCCGTTTTTTCTTGGGGCGGTTGATCCAGTAAAGGGGGGCGGTGAAGAGCACCGCGACAATCAGAATAAAGGTGAGGTCCTGAAGTATTTGTGGCATGACTGATATCCGCTTGCTTCTGGCGGGCATACGATAGCCCTTCCCCTTTGGGCGGGTCGTAAATTCGGCGTAAATTCAAGGCGGTTTTGCGTAAAAAACCAGGGTTATCCCCTAATCTCCGGCAGTCCCCTGGGGGACGGGAAAGCCCCCCTGATGGGTGAGTGAGCGAATTTATGTAGAGTTTATGTACGGCTCATTTTGGTGAATGGATACTTTACGGGGGCGGGCGGAATACTGCGGGCCATGGCTGTTTCGCCATGTCCTGCGAGTTGTGTCATGTTTCTCGAATCCATTTTTTCATTGAGCCGAAGGCATCCTGCAGCGTGCGGATGCCGGTGCCGGGAGGTCTGTCATGGCTGAGTTCCTCCTGGTCTTTGTCGTGGCTGTCATCCTGGGCTGGCCCCTGGGGCGCTATCTGGCGACCGTGATGCGCGGCGCGCCCATGTGGGGCGATGCGATATTCCTGCGGCTGGAACGTCCGCTGTATGCGCTGCTGGGCGTCCGGGCGGCAAGCGGCATGAGCTGGAAAGGCTATGCCATGGCATTTCTGGCGAGCAACGCGGTGCTGGCCGTGCTGGTGTGGGCCCTGTTGATGACGCAGGCCTGGCTGCCCCTGAATCCGGATGACGCGCCCAACATGAGCTGGGATCTGGCACTGCACACCATGGTGTCCTTCCTGACCAATACCAACCAGCAGCATTACTCGGGCCAGGCACAGCTTTCCTATCTGTCGCAGATGGCTGGCATCGTGGCCTTGCAGGTGGTGACACCCATGATGGGCCTGGCTGTCGTGACGGCCAGCCTGCGGGCTTTCTTCGGCGGCCGTCGCGACGCAGGTGCGCCGGCGGGCACGGATGCCATCCAGGCTACCTCGGCGACCCCGGCTACCGCGATCACCCCGGCCACGCCCACCGCAGTGGATGTCGGCAACTTCTGGGTCGATGTGATCCGACCCACTTTGCGCTTCATGTTGCCCTTGTGCCTGATCTGGTCGGTGCTGCTGACCAGCCAGGGGGTGCCCGCGACCTTGTCCGGCGGCCCACTGGCAACGCCGCTGGAAGCCTCGATGGAGCGACAGGCGCAGAAAATTCCCGTGGGGCCTGTCGCACCCATGGTGGCCATCAAGCAACTGGGTACCAATGGCGGCGGCTGGTACGGGCCGAATGGTACGGTCGCCCTGGAAAATCCGACGCCGCTGTCGAATTTCCTTGAAACCCTGGCCCTGATACTCGTGCCGGTGGCCGTGACTTTCATGGTGGGCGCGTTCACCGGCAGGCGGCGCCTGAGTGCGCTGGTATTCGGCACGATGCTGGGCATGTCGCTGGTGTCGGCGGGGCTTGCGGTCTGGTCCGAGGCCTATTCCGCCACGGCAGCGGCGCCTGCCCTGATGGAAGGCAAGGAAGTCAGGCTGGGCGCGGCGCCATCGGCGCTGTACGCCGCGCTGACCACCCAGACGTCCAACGGTTCGGTTGTTTCCATGCATGATTCGCTGGCGCCGCTGACCAGCCTGGTTTCCTTGGGCGATATGCTGGTCAATGCCATCTGGGGCGGCATAGGCTGCGGTCTGCAGCAGTTCATGGTTTATCTATTGCTGGCGGTTTTCCTGGCCGGATTGATGACGGGCCGCTCGCCTGAACTGTTCGGGCGCAAGATCGAGGCGCCGGAAATCCGCCTGCTGGCCGGGCTGTTGTTGCTGCAACCCGTAGTGCTGCTGGTGCTGACTGCGGTGACGGTTTCCGTCCCGGGCCTGGCGGGCACATCAAATCCCGGCTTCCATGGGCTCAGCCAGGTGTTCTATGAGTACACCTCGGCCTTCGCCAACAATGGTTCTGGTTTCGAAGGCCTGGCGGACAACAGCGTCTGGTGGAACGTGACCGCCAGCCTGGCGCTGGCGGCGGGACGTTACCCGGGCCTGATCGTGCCCCTGGTCATTGCCGCCAGGCTGGCCTGCAAACGGCGCATGCCCGAGGGCAGCGGCAGCCTACAGGTTGAAACCCCGACATTCGCGCTGGTCCTGGTGGCTATCGTGGTCGCCATGACATTGCTGCAGTTCATGCCGGTGCTGGTACTGGGGCCGGTGGCCGACCATCTGTCGCTGGTGCAGGGCCAGTATTTGCCGGCGCCAGCGCAGGCTGCTGACAACCTGATGGCGCATTGAGGAGAGGGCCATGAACGAAACACAGAAAACACAGCCGCGCGGCTGGCTGTCTGCCCGCGGAATGTTGCCCGCGCTGGCCAATGCCTGCATCAAGTTGGCGCCGCAGCATATGTTGCGCAATCCGGTCATGGGGGTTGTCTGGCTGGGCACGGTACTGACAGCGGTGGCGACCCTCGCCGGCCAGTCGCCGTCAGGGTTCGGCTGGACGGTCACCGGCATCCTGCTGGCAACAGTGTTGTTCGGCAATTTTGCCGAGGCGGTGGCGGAATCCCGAGGGCGCGGCCAGGCGGCGTCGTTGCGCCGTGCGCGCCAGGGCCTGAGCGCCCGGCGGTTGGATGCGGCAGATGACGCCAGGACGGTGCCTGCAGCAGAATTGCGTCCGGGCGACCGGGTCGTGGTCGAGGCTGGGGAAATGATTCCGGCGGACGGGGAGGTCATTGAAGGGCTGGCCTCGGTCAACGAAGCAGCCGTAACCGGCGAATCGGCGCCGGTGCTGCGCGAAGCCGGGGCAGACCGTTCCGGCGTGATCGGCGGCACGACCGTGCTTTCTGACCGCATCGTGGTGCAGGTGACGGCGGAACCGGGGCACAGTTTCCTGGACCGCATGATTGCACTGGTCGAGGGCGCCAGCCGGCAGAAGACGCCCAATGAAATAGCGCTGGGCATCCTGCTGGCGGTCATGACGGCCACGTTCCTGATTGTCGTGGCGACATTGCCTTTTATCGGGCGCTCGGTCGGGGTGGAGATCAATCTGGTCCTGCTGATTGCCTTGCTGGTGTGCCTGATCCCGACCACCATCGGCGGTCTGTTGCCTGCCATCGGTATTGCCGGGATGAACCGCGCGCTGCAGGCCAATGTGCTGGCCAGTTCGGGCAAGGCGGTGGAAGTGGCGGGGGACGTAGACGTCCTGCTGCTGGACAAAACCGGCACCATTACCCACGGTGACAGGCAGGCCACGGCGTTCCATGCCGCGCCTGGCGGTTCGCTGGAACGCCTGCGCCAGGCTGCGGTCTTGGCCTCGCTGGCGGACCCCACGCCGGAGGGCAAATCCATCGTGGCGCTGGCGCGGCAGCAAGGGCTGGAAATGGAAGCGCCCGCCGGGGCAGGTTTCATCGGATTTTCCGCACAACTGCGTATGTCAGGCGTGGATCTTCCCGACGGGAAGATCATACGCAAGGGCGCGCTGGATGCTGTGGCCGGGCATGTGCGGCAGACAGGCGGCACGGTGCCGCCCGGGCTGGATGACATGGTGGCCACGGTTGCCCGCAAAGGCGCCACGCCGCTGGTCGTGAGCGAATCCGGCCAGGTGCTGGGTGTCATAGAACTGGCCGATATCGTCAAGCACGGTATCAAGGAGCGCTTTGCTCGGATGCGTGCCATGGGCATACGGACGGTCATGATCACCGGCGACAACCGCCTGACGGCAGCCAGCATCGCGGCCGAGGCCGGGGTGGACGACTACATTGCCGAAGCCCGGCCGGAAGACAAGCTGGCGCGTATCCGCGCCGAGCAGGAAGCCGGGCACCTGGTGGCGATGGTGGGGGACGGAACCAACGATGCGCCCGCGCTGGCGCAGGCCGATGTCGGGCTGGCCATGAACGCGGGGACGCAGGCGGCCAAGGAGGCGGGCAATATGGTGGACCTGGACAATGACCCCGCCAAGCTGCTGTCGGTCGTGGAGATCGGCAAGCAACAGCTTATTACCCGCGGCGCATTGACGACATTTTCGCTCGCCAATGATGTCTCCAAGTATTTCGCCATCCTGCCGGCCCTGTTCAGTGCGGCAATTCCGCAGATGGCGGTGCTGAACATCATGCAGCTCTCCAGCCCGGCCAGCGCCGTGCTGTCGGCGTTGATCTTCAATGCCCTGATCATCCCGGCACTGATTCCGCTGGCATTGCGCGGCGTGCGTTTCCGGCCGGCCAGCGCCATCCGGCTGTTGCGCGGCAACATGTTGCTGTATGGCGTGGGCGGAGTGATCCTGCCGTTCATCGCGATCAAGGCCATAGACGCGGTCCTGGCCATATTTTTTCAGTTCTGAGGAGACGGATATGTCCACTATCGACACGGACGAGGCAAGCGTGGCACCCCAGGCAGGCATTTTCATCCATGACGGCGGGTGGTTGCGGGCTGCGTTGGGTATGGCGCTGCTGGCCATGGCCGGGCTGGGCCTGCTGTACCCGCTGGCTGGCGTGGGGCTGGGCCAGGCCTTGTTTCCACAGGCAGCCAATGGCAGCCTGCTGGTGCGCGATGGCGTGATCGTGGGTTCGGCGCTGGTGGCCCAGCCTTTCCAGGGGGCAGAGTACTTCCATCCCCGGCCTTCGGCGGCCGGTTACGATCCGCTGGCCGCCGCCGGCAGCAACCAGGCGCGCAGCAACCCGGCCTTGCAGCAACGCCTGGACGCGGCCAGGCGGGCGGCGGCTGCGCGTGAGCAGATTCCTCCGGCAGACGTGCCTGCCGACCTGATCACGCAATCGGGCAGCGGCCTAGACCCGCACATCAGCCCGCAGGCGGCGGCCGTCCAGGTGTATCGTGTGGCCCGTGCCCGGGGCGTGACGGCGGGACGCGTGCAGGAATTGCTGGCCCGACAGCTTGAGCCCAGGCAGTTTTGGCTGCTGGGCCAACCGCGCGTGAATGTACTGGCGCTGAACCTAGCGCTCGACCGCTTATTGCCCGTTCAGGATGCCGATACGGTTTCCGGTGGAAAATAGCGCAGTTGGAAACAAGGAAAGAAACATGATGGGAGCCGGACAGGCGGATGCCATTCTTGGAGAAATCCGGCGTCAGAAAGCAGGACGGTTGACGGTTTTCCTGGGGGCGGCCCCAGGCGTCGGCAAGACCTGCGCCATGCTGACGCGGGCCAGGGAATTGATGCGCCAGGGGTTCGATGTCGTGATCGGCATCGTGGAAACCCATGGCCGCAGCGAAACTCAGGCCCTGGCGGAAGGCCTGCCGCTGGTGCCGCGCCGCGCAACGCAGCACCAGGGGATGGCGCTCGACGAGATGGATCTCGACGGCATCCTCGTGCGCAAGCCCGCCATCGTGCTGGTTGATGAGCTGGCGCATCGCAATGCGCCGGGCAGCCGCCATGAGCGCCGCTGGCAGGACGTGGAGGAATTGCTGGACGCCGGTATCGACGTCTATACCACGATGAATATCCAGCATCTGGAAAGCGTCAATGACCTGGTGTTCCAGATCACCGGCATACGGGTCACGGAAACAGTACCCGATGCGCTTTTCGAGCGTTTGCGGGACATTCGCCTGGTGGACTTGCCGGCGCGGGAACTGATCGAGCGGCTCAAGCAAGGCAAGGTCTACCTGCCCGACCAGGCCAGCCAGGCCTTGCGCGCTTTCTTCTCGCCTTCCAACCTGACGGCGCTGCGCGAACTGGCCATGCAAACCGTGGCCGACCACGTCGACGCCGACCTGCGCGAATCGCGGGCTGCTCGGGGCTTGAAAGGAATTCCGATACAGCGCCATGTGATGATCGCCATCGACGGACTGGGCGAGTCGGAATACCTGGTACGGGCTGGGGCGCGTATCGCGGAGCGGCGGGGCGCCCCCTGGTCGGTGGTGACGGTGGACACGGGCAGTTCGGCCGAGGCCACGATTTCTTCCGGCCAGCGTGGTCTCGGACACCGCCAGGACCGCGCCGCGCGGCAGGAGCAGCGCCGCCAGATGGAACTGGATCGGGCGTTTGCGCTGGCGCGGGCGCTGGGCGGAGAAACCGAAGTTCTGCACAACACGGATATCACCCAGGCCCTGCTGGACGCCGGCGCGGCCCGTGGCGCGAAATCCATCGTGATTGGCCGCACACGCGAGCGTCCTATCGCGCGCATGTTCAACCGCACCCTGACGCAGCAACTGCTGCGGCGCGGAGCGCACTACGAACTGACCATCGTGAGCACGCCCGAGGTGCGCAAGCGCCTGCCGCGCTGGCCGGACGTGACGGGCGAGTGGCTGACACAGGGCGAGCCAATGTTCGTGCTGCAGGCCAGCCTGGTCGCCACGGTGATGGCGGCGCTGGCCGATATGCTGCTGGGCCTGCAGGACCTGTCCATGGTGTTCCTGGTGGCGGTGATGCTGGTGGCCTCGCGCACGCGCATGGTGGCCGCCGTGATGACGGCGGCATTGTGCTTTCTGTCCTACGATTTCTTTTTCATCGAGCCGCGCTTCACGCCGATGATCAGTGCGCCGCGTGGCGTGGCCACCGTGCTGCTGTTCCTGGCCGCTGCGCTGATTGCCGGCCGCCTGGCGTCGCGGCTGCGCATGCAGGTGGTGGCGCTGCGTGCCGCCAATACCCATGCCGCTGCTGTGCAGGACCTGGGGCGCCGCCTGTCCAAGGCGGCAGATTTGGGGCAGGTGATTGCCGCCGGCTCTGCCGCCTTGCACGGGGCCTTGCGGGCAGACGCCTGGATACGGATAGGCAATGTGGTGACGCCGCAGGCGCCACCGGGCGTGGCGCTGAGCGGCAAGGAACAGGTCGCCGCCGACTGGACCCAGCAGCACGGGCAGGCCAGCGGCCGCTTTACCGATACGCTGTCGGGATCGTCATGGTGGTTTTTGCCGGTGCGCTCGGACCAGGACACGCTGGGCGTGGTGGGCCTGCGGTTTCCGGCAGACATGAGCCGCCTGTCCTTCGAGCAGCGCCGCCTGGCGGAAAGCATGGTGGACGATATCGCCCAGGCGGCATTGCGCACCCGCCTGGTGGCGGAACTGGAAGCCGCCCGCGTGACCGGCGAAACCGAACGCCTGCGGTCTGCTCTGCTGTCCTCGGTGTCGCATGACCTGCGTTCGCCGCTGTCTTCCATGATAGGCTCTGCCGACAGCCTGGCGCGCTACGGCAAGGACATGAGCGAGGAAGACCAGCGCAGCCTGCTGGAAACCATTCATGTGGAAGGAGAGCGGCTGGACCGCTATATCCAGAATCTGCTGGACATGACGCGTCTGGGGCAGCAAGGGCTGACCCTCACGCGTGACTGGATCGGCATGGATGAATTGGTGGGGTCGGCCTCGCGCCGCCTGCAGCGCTACGAACCGCATGTCCGCGTCGAGCATGACATTCCGGCGGACCTGGCACCCATTCATGTACATCCGGCGCTGGTGGAGCAGGCGCTATTCAATGTCATGGAAAATGCGGCAAAATTTTCCCCACCTGGGCAAGCCATTACCGTGAAGGTGCGGCCAGGCGAGGAAGGGCAGTTGCAGATCGACGTGTCCGATCGTGGGCCGGGGATACCCGAAGACGAGCGGCGACGTATTTTCGATATGTTCTACAGTGTGGAACGGGGCGACCGGGGGCGCCATGGCACGGGCCTGGGCCTGGCCATCGTCCAGGGAATCGTGGGCGCCCACATGGGCAGCGTCATTGCCTTGCCCGGCCCGGACGGGCAGGGAACTTGCGTGCGCATGACCCTGCCCTGGGAAGCTGCGCCTGCCCTGGGGAATGACGAAGAGGAAATGTCATAGCGTGATAAGCCAAATAGAGACGAATGCCGCCCTGCCGGCGGCGCGGGTGCTCATCGTCGACGATGAGCCGCAGATACGCAAGTTCATAGATATCAGCCTGCGCTCGCAGGGCTATGCCACGCTGCAGGCCGCGACCGGGCAGGAGGGGCTGACGCTGCTGGCCAGCAAGGGGGCGGATATCGTCATCCTCGATCTGGGCCTGCCGGACAAGGACGGCCGCGAGGTGCTGGCCGAGCTGCGCCAGTGGTCGCCGGTGCCGGTGATCGTGTTGACGGTGCGCGATGGCGAGCAGGAGAAGGTCGATCTGCTCGACCTGGGCGCCAATGATTATGTCACCAAGCCCTTCGGCGTGGACGAGCTGATGGCACGGATACGTGTGCTGCTGCGCATGGCTGGTGCGCGTGGCGAGGCCAGCCCGGTGTTTGACGATGGGCAGTTGCGGGTGGATCTGGCCTTGCGTGAGGTAACTCTCGGTGGCGAACCGGTTGCGCTGACGCGCAAGGAGTTTACGCTGCTGTCGCTGTTGATGCGCCAGCCGGGCAGGCTGGTGACGCAAACCCAGCTATTGCGTGAAGTCTGGGGGCCTACCCACGAAGACGATGCACATTATTTGCGCATCCTGGTAGGGAAACTGCGTCACAAGCTCGGGGATGATGCGTCGGCGCCGCGCTATATTGTGACCGAGCCTGGTGTCGGCCTGCGCTTTGTGGTGAAAGACCGCAGCCTTATGTGACGTTGCGCGAGGCCCGGCGCTTGTCGGAATGACAGGAGTCGGGCAGTCGGGTGCTGGTTGCGCTGTTCGACGCCCTTGAGGCCACCCATATGACTGCCATGATGAGCGAGTACATAAAGGCCATGGCCAGGATCAGGAGTAGAGGAAATTCAAACGAGTCCATGATATTGGACTATCCCGGATAGGAAAATGATACCTCCAGTGTAATTTTCCTGGATGCCGGTCTGTGTAAATTGTGCATAAATTCAGCAAAGGCACCCGGTGCGCCGCCAGTCAGTCTGAGGCAGGCAGCTCGTGTGGCGGGACCATGCCGCCCTTTTTCCTGTGGCAGGCGCGCATCATTGCAGCAAGATCTCGGGCGTGAAGTCTGTGATGGTGAAGCATAAGAATGCGGGGCAGGTATTCAGGCCTGGAGTGCGTCATTTTCTGATTGACCAGTATGATTGGACGCATTTTCCTGAAATTCCGTTTTTTGATCCCATGACTTTTCCTGTTCTGCCCGCGTGTGCCGGTATCCGTGGCGCTTGCCGTTCCAACCGTGTGCAATGTGTTTGCGGGCCTTGTCGCCGGGGCAGGCCATGATCAGAGGCGCGTTTGCAGCCGGTCCGTTGGCATGGCGCCGGGGCGCCATGCGCTGGCTGGCGGCATGGCCGACCTGGCTGTGGCTGGCAGCGGTTTTTTTCTGTATGCCAGCATGGGCAGAGGCTACCGACGCGTGCGAACCGGAGATCCTCAGCATGCAGATGGCGCAAGCGCCCGATGGCAGCCGGCCGGTGGAGGGCTGGCAGGAAACCGTGCTGCCGGATCGCTGGGCCGCGCACTGGCCGGAATATACCGGTGCGGTCTGGTATCGCGTCGATTGGGTGCGCGGATGCCGCGACAGTGCAGCGCCGCCTGCGCCCGTAGGGCTGGCGATGGAATGGATCAGCCTGGCAGGCATCGTATATATCAATGACGACTTGTTGTGGCGCGACCGCAACCTGTCCGAACCTTTTTCGCGCAGCTGGAACATGCCGCGTTACTGGCGCCTGCCGGAGTCCAGCCTGCATGATGGAGTCAATACGTTATGGATCGGGGTGCATGGCCTGAGCTCGCAGGGCGCCGGCCTGGGTCGGGTGCACCTGGGCGAGCCTGGAGCTTTGGAAAGCTTGCAGCAAACCAAAGTCTGGCACCAGCGCACCATGTTCATCATCAACCTGGCCATTTCCACTGTGCTGGGTTGCCTGTTTTTCTGCATCTGGCTGCATGACCGCTCCCAGCATGCCAGCGGCTGGTATGTGCTGACGGCATTTTTCTGGATTGTGTTTGCCGCCAATATGCTGTGCACCGAGCCCTGGCCGTTCTTGAGCACCCTGTGGATGGCTCGAATCAATGTCGTGGCCTGCCTGTTGTTCGTGTGCTGCTATTGCATGTTTACCTGGAGTTTCTGCCGGTTGCGTCTGCGCCGCACGGCATGGGTACTGGGTTTGCTGCAATTGGGGATGGCGTTTGCCGTACTGCTTGTGCCAGACAAATGGCTGTCGCCGGTCACTCAGATCGCCATATTGGGGGCCGCCGCAATCTTCAGCTCCAGCAATCTATTGCTACTGGGCTACGGCTTGGTCAAACGCTCGGTAGAGCCTTTGGTCCTGGCAATCAGCGGGCTGCTGTGCATCGCGATCAGCATTCATGACATTCTGTTGGTGGCCGAGCTCATCAAGTCCCAGCCCTTGCTGAGCTACACCAGCTTGCTGACCATGCTGACGCTGTCCATTCTGCTGGGGCGGCGCATTGCCCGCAACATGCGCCGCATCGCGCAGTTCAACCAGGAATTGAGCAGTGCCGTGTCCCAGGCCTGTGACGATCTGAGCGCAACCCTGGCGCGTGAGCATGCGTTGGCGCTGGACAATTCCGTTTTGCAGGAGCGCCTGCAGATTTCGCGCGACCTGCACGACAGCCTGGGAGGCTCGCTGGTGCGCTCGATTGCAGTGGTGGAGCAGGCTCGTACCCCGCTGGACAATACCCGCTTCCTGTCCATGCTGAAGCTGCTGCGCAACGATTTGCGCCAGGTCATAGATAGCAGCGCCCAGGTCGAATCGGCTGGGGTGCATTCGCCGCAAGCCCTGATGGCGCCCCTGCGCCACCGTTTCGTGAACCTGTTTGACGAATTGGGCATTGCGTCGGAATGGAGTATTCCGTCCGCCTGGCGTATGGCGCCCAGTGCCCGGGTGTGCCTGGCGTTGACCCGGCTGGTCGAAGAAGCACTGGCCAATGTCATCAAGCACAGCCGCGCCCGTCGTGCCCTGATTACGCTTGAACTGCCGGAACAGGATATGCTGGTCCTGCGCATCGAGGATGATGGCGTGGGGTTCGATGTCGACGCTGTGCAGGACGCCGGGCTCAGCGTCGGCATGCGTTCGATGCACGTGAGGATGGAGCGCATAGGCGGCAGTCTGCAGGTGAGTTCGCGGCGTGGGCATACCAGGCTGGAGGCCAGCCTGCACCTGCACGCTGCCGGTGCGGCAGAGGGCGGTGCGACGCTGCGAACCGCGAATTAACCGGTTCAGGCGATGCGAATGCCGTACAGGCTTGCGTACTATAGGCGTGAAAAGAAGCAGACCGTTTGCTGCAGCAATGCCTGGCGCTGCCGCAAGGTAACCCATGACGCATGGCGGCAACGGCTATGGCGCCGTGGTCCGGTCTGCCCTGGCAGGCGGTGACGGTATGATTCCGCAGACATTTATTGTTCGATAGAAGTAGGTGCTTCACCCATGTCCGACACTCTTTTGCCAGCACCGGTTCTGATCGTTGAAGACGAGCCTTTCATCCGTACCCGCCTGACCTCCATTCTGGCGCAATTGAGCTATGAAATGGGTTCGGTGCATGGCGCCGCCACCCTGACGGACGCCCGCAGCCTGGTGCAGAAGTACGCCTACGCGCTGGCCCTGGTGGATCTGGGCCTGCCGGATGGCAATGGCATAGATCTGATCGGCGAATTGCGCGCCAGGGATGCCGACATGGGGATTCTCGTGATTTCCGCCTGGAGTACCGAGGACGCCATTCTTGCCGCCTTGCGTGCCGGGGCGACAGGCTACGTGCTGAAGGAGCGGGATGACATGGAAGTCATGCTGTCGATACGCAGCGTACTGAGGGGCGGCGCGCCGATTGATCCGTTCATCGCACGTCGGGTGATTGATCAGCTCGGGGGCAAGCCTGTGCCGGCAGCGAGCGGACAGGCGTCAGGGCAGGTAGCGATGGATGTGCTCAGTGCGCGCGAGCATGAGATCCTGTCACGGGTTGCCGATGGACTGACGAACCGGGAGATTGCGGACATGCTTTGCATTTCCCGCTATACCGTCGATTGCCACGTCAAGAATATCTATCACAAGCTGGCCGTGTCCTCCCGCGTGCGTGCGGTCAACGAGGCGCGTACCCGGGGGCTGCTGCCCTGATACGGCCTGGCCCGCGCCTGAGGGCGCGGGCGGCAGACCGGGGCTGGCAGCGCCTGCCGCCGCCGTGTTACTCCACGAACTGCTGGGTGCTGTAGAACGCGTCGTCGACCGGGCGCAGGATAGGCAGGTTCGACGTGCCGTCCTTTTCCGCCTGGCTGTCTATCCATTCCTGGAATGCGTCTGCATCCAGTACGCCCACGTCCAGGCGGCGCGAATCCGGCAGCTTGCCCAGCGTGGCGTAGCCGTCACCGCCTTGCGCGACGAAGCTCAGCAGGAACAGCGTGTAGTCCTGGCGTTGCAGGTCCAGCGGCTGCCATTGCTTGGTGTCGCGGTTGAAGACCTGCAGATTGCTGATCCGCTGGCCCTTGGGCTGCTTGGTGTCCACGTGCCAGCGCAGGCCGCCGGCATAGGGGTAGGGGCCGGACGATGGCATTTCGCCGAAGACCATGTCCATCGCGTCTTCCAGCGTATCCTTGACCTCCTGGCCGCTCACCGTCATCTTCCACAGCATGTTGGCAAAGGGCAGGACTTCGATCACATTGGCTGCGGTGACGTTGCCCTTCAGCGGAACGCGCACGCCGCCGCCGTTTTGCAGGGCGATGTCGGCGCCGCCGTAGTTGCTGTTGGCAATGTCGTAATAGGCTTGCGCCACCAGTTGCTGGATATCACCGCCACGCGCGCTGACCGAAGCCTGGCCGTTGGCGCAGGAGGCCGAGCGGGAGTAGTCGATGGAATCGGGGCCGCCAGGCACGCGGCGTGAGCACAGTTCCTGTGGGACAACCGCAACCTGCTTGGCCTTGAACTTATCGACTTCGACCTTGAATGGCGCCAGGGTGGTGGCGGCCTTCTGGTCCTCGGCGGCGACATACAGAATGCCGCTGTCCTTGATGTCGGCATTGAAGGCGCTGGCTTCGGCGGCGGTGGCGGCGCGCTGGCCGCTGCCGTCCTTGACCTGGAAGTCGTCGCCGATCAGGACGCGCGGCGTACCGTTGCAGTTCTCGACCTTGCCGTTGGCATCGAAGTTCACGGTCAGTTCACCCACGACCTGCGAGTATTCCCAGGCATGCACCACGCAGACCGTGTTGCCGTCCTTGTCCTTGACGCGGGTGGGATAGTCATAGCCGGGGCTGATGTCGGCGCCGATGTAGCGCGACAGTTTATCCTTGGGGCCCAGCAGCGTGTGCGAATCTCCGCCGACGATGACGTCCACGCCCTTGAGCTTGCTGGCCACTTCCAGGTCGTAGGTGTAGCCGATATGGCTCAGCAGCACGATCTTGTTCACGCCTTGGGACTGCAGCTGGTCGATTTCGCGCTGGGCGGCAACGACTTCGTCCTCGAACTCGGTGTCGGCATTGGGGCTGGAGGATTGTTTGGTCTTGCTGGCGATGGTCAGGCCAACCAGGCCGATGCGCTGGCCGCCGCGCTCGACCACGGTGGAGGGCAGTACCTTGCCGCTGTCCTTGAGCGGCGACGACGCGCCGAACTTGACGTTGGCCGACAGCACCGGTGTCTTGCATGCGCCGCTGTGCAATTCGTCGATGAAGATGCCCAGGCCCTCATCACCCTTGTCGAACTCATGGTTGCCGACGGCCATGGCGTCGAAGCACACCGTATTCATCAGCGCGGCGTCGGCGGCACCCAGGCTGCCTGCGCGGTTGAAGTACAGCGTGCCGGTCAGGGCGTCGCCTGCATGCAGCTTGAGCACATTGTCGTGCTGGGCCGACAATTGCTGGAATGCGGTGGTGACGCGAGGGAAACCGGCGGATGCGACATTCACTTCCACGGTATCGCCATCCGGATTCAGCAGCTTGACCGTACGGCTCTCGCTATCCAGGTGGGAGTGATGATCGTTGATGTGCAGGATCGTCAGCGCCAGCGGGGCGGAGGGTTCCGGCGTAGTCGAATCGTCTTTGTCGTGGTCACTGCCGCAGGCGCTGAGCAGGCCTGCCAGCATCAACGCCAACGCTGATGCGCGCAAGGGGAAATTCATGAGGCACCCTGTCCTTGGAAGTTCGGAGCAGACAGTCTGGCGCAGTGGCATGACAGGCATTTGACTGTGCTTGCAGGCGGTGCTTTCAGGTGTGGCTGGCGGGCTTCGCTTCGGGCCCGGGGGCAGGCGGCCGGGGATGCGACGGCAGGAAGGAATATGCCGGGGGCGGTTCCGACCGGATAATTGGCACTTTTCGCTGCATATTTTGCGTTAATGACGAATTTTGGCGTTTTTTCCTAGGACGAGCCCTGGCGCATGCGTGATATCGTGAGCGGTTCTGGGTTCACGACGGCTTCCCTGCCAGGGCTGGGAGGAGCATTGCCATGTCATTTTCATTGCGCGCCATTCGATTTCGTTTCCTGCCCGGCGTGGGCTTGCTGGCAGCCTTGCTGCTTGCGGGGCCTGCCGCTGCACGGCTGGTGGCGGCTGATCAGAATCCTGAGGCTGCTACTGGCTATGCCGACAGAACCTTGGTTCGGGCCCACGATTTCATGGCGGCGACGGCCAATCCGCTGGCGACCCAGGCCGCCTATCGCATGTTGGCCCGCCATGGCAGCGCCGCCGATGCCGCCATTGCGGCGCAACTGGTGCTGACGCTCGTGGAGCCGCAGTCGTCCGGCTTGGGCGGCGGCGCGTTCCTGATGTACCACGATGCGGAGCAGGGACGTCTGCATGCCTATGATGGCCGGGAAACGGCGCCGGCCGCCGCCACACCTGATCGTTTCATGGCCGATGGCCAGCCCTTGCCCATGCGCATGGCCATCAATAGCGGTCTGTCGGTCGGGACGCCTGGTGTCCTGCGCCTGCTGGAAACCATGCATCGGGAGCACGGCAAGTTGCCTTGGGCGGAGTTGTTCGAGCCTGCGATTGAATTGGCGCAACAAGGCTTCCCGGTCTCACCGCGCTTGCATGGCTTGCTTGCGGAGAACCGGGCGTTGCGCGACCAGCCCGCGGCCGCTGCCTACTTTTTGGACCCGGACGGCGAGCCGTGGCCGGTCGGCCATCTGCTGAAGAATCCGCAGTTGGCACAGGTATTCCAATTGCTGGCCAGCCAGGGGGCCGATGCGTTCTATCACGGTAGTATCGGGCGCGACATCGTCGCCGCCGTGCAGGCGCATCCCGTGCCGGGCGACTTGAGCATGGAAGACCTGGCCGCCTACCGCGTCGAAGAGCGCGAGCCGCTGTGCGGCACTTACCGTATCTACCGGCTGTGTGGCATGCCGCCGCCCAGTTCCGGCACGCTGGCTATCCTGCAGATGCTCAACGTGCTGCAACCCTATGAAATCCGCCACCTGGAGCCAGGCAGCCTGGCGGCGGTGCATCTGTTCTCCGAGGCAGGCCGCCTGGCCTATGCCGACCGCGACTATTATGTCGGTGATCCGGCGTTCGTCGATGTGCCGCTGGAAGGTCTGCTGGACCCGGATTATCTTGATGATCGCAGTGCACTGATAGACCCTGAATATTCCATGGGCATGGCTGCGCCGGGCCGGCCGCCAGGTATGCAGGCGGAACCGGGGCAGGACCAGGCGCTTGATCTGCCGTCCACCAGCCATATCGTGGCCGTGGATGCGCAAGGCAATGCCTTGTCCATGACGACCAGCATCGAACAGGCCTTCGGCAGCAAGATTTTCGTCCGGGGATTCCTGCTCAATAACCAGCTCACCGACTTCTCTCTGTCACCCGAGGACAAGGCCGGCCGCCAGGTCGCCAACCGTCTGGAGGCCGGCAAGCGGCCGCGCAGCAGCATGGCGCCCATGGTGGTGTATCGCGGCGACAAGCCCTATATCGTGCTGGGGTCGCCCGGCGGCAGTGCCATCATCAACTATGTGGCGAAGGTATTGGTCGGCGTGCTCGATTGGCATCTGGACATCCAGCAGGCGATTTCCCTGCCTAATATGGGCAGCCGTAACCGGCAGACCGAACTGGAAGCCGACACGGCGCTGGAATCATTGGCCGAGCCCCTGCGGCTCATGGGGCATGAGGTCAGTATCATGGCATTTCCCAGCGGGCTGAATGGCATCGTCCTGGATGCCCAGGGCCTGAGCGGCGGTACGGACCCGCGCCGCGAAGGGCTGGTGCTGGGCGACTGAACTTCCGCCGTGTCGCAAGTTGCGCCCCTGGCCAGGGATATATTAAATATAATAGTTCTCATTAATGGGAAATCGCGGCATGGTCAGGGCGTCCGGTGGATATGACAGAACAGCGAAGCATCGGCGGCGGCGCGTTTGCGCCGCAACGGCCGCGCCATGGCTGGCGTGAACTGCGGCCGGGCCTGACCTTGCAGTGCGGGGTGGATACCCACGCAGACGCCTGCGTGGGCGAAGCCATCATCGACGACCATATCCGTATCGTGCTGGTCCTGGAGGGCGCGCTGGATCTGCGCTACGACTCGCATCCGCTGAATCTGCAAGGGCCGTCCGGCGGCATGGGCCGCAACGTCCGCAACGGGGCGGTCGTTACCTTGCAGGAACCCGTTCGCCTGCGCCGGGTCGTGCAGCAGGGGGATGCCTCGCGCCGTATCAGCATAGGCATGTCCCGCGCCTGGCTGCAGGACACGCTGGGGGAACCGGGGCATGAGAGCAGTGTGTCCGCCAGGCATCTGGATACCGTGCAATGGGCTATCTCGCCGCGTGCCTGCGTGCTGGCGGAACAGTTGCTGAATCCGCCAGCGCTGCAATCCTATCTGGCAGGGCTGTACCAGGAAAGCCGCACCATCGAATTGATTGCCGAGGCGCTGGTCCAGGTGCGCGGTGGCAGCATTGCCGGTCAGGAGCAGGGCGGCGCCCGGTTGTCCGCCGCCAGTCTGCGGCGCATGGCTGAACTCAAGTCCTGGTTGCAGGACCATGCCGCCGAGCCGCTGCTACTGGAACAGATCGCCCGCCAGATGCATACCACCCCCAGCACCCTGCAACGTCACTTTCGCCTGGCGTTCGGCACGACGGTCTTCGATTTCCTGCAAAAGGAAAGATTGCGCCAGGCCAGGGTGGCGTTGGAGCGGGATGGCATCAGTGTGGAGCAGGCGGCTGCCTTGGCGGGCTATGCCAATGCTACCGGTTTTGCCACGGCCTTCCGGCGCTGTTTCGGTCTGTCGCCCAGCCAGGCCCGCCTGCGCTGAGCTTTGTCCCGGCGAGCCGGTACGGAGTGGGCGCCATCATGTTCCCCTGAGTATTTTCGATTGCATTTTCCTCGAAGCTTTTTGCCTTTCCGGCGAAGGTCGGACAGGAGCGCACATGCGACCATTTCATAAATGGTAAGGAATCTTATTATCACCAAGGAGAATTCCGTGCATATGTCCTCCCCCAGCCGTTTGTCGCACCGGTGCATCGGCCAGGGCCAGCGTCATCATGACGCCGCTTCCCTACCGGTATTCACCCATGCCTTGCTGGCGGCGCTGTTGCTGTCCGTCTGGGGGCAGGCGGCGGCCCAGTCCGCCGTGGCTCCGCCGCCCACGCCGGAGAACAAGGCTTCACCGGCCCAGCCTGCCATGCTGGAAAGCATCACCATCAATGCCTACCGCCAGGCGGAAACCATAGGCGCGGCAACCAAGACCGAAACGCCGCTGATCGAAACCCCGCAGACGGTGACGGTTATCGAGCGCGACGAAATGGATGCCCGGGGCGTGCAGAACCTCAACGAAGCCACGCGCTATACCGCAGGTGTGCTGCCGGAAAGCCAGGGCATGGATAACCGTGTCGACGATATGTACATTCGTGGTTTCGATGCTGGCAGCTGGGGGGCCAACCTGATGCTGGACGGCATGCGGGCGCCCTCGGATGGCACGTTGAGCTGGAACCGCGCATCGTTCAACACCTGGAACCTGGAACGCGTGGAAGTGCTCAAGGGACCGTCCAGCGTGCTTTACGGGCAGCTGGCGCCCGGCGGCATGGTCAACCAGGTGACCAAGGTGCCGCGTGCCGGGCAGATGCAGACGGTCTGGGCCCAGATAGACGCCAATGGCCGCCCCACCGAAGCGTTTGATCTGGGGGGCGCCAATGACAACGATAGCGTGCTCTGGCGCATGGTCGGCCTGCATGGCAGCGGCAAGACGCAGCTCGACCACGTGCGCCACAAGCAGTGGTTCGTGGCGCCCAGCGTGACGTTCAAGTTCAACGAGGACAACACCAAACTGACTCTGCTGGGCATGTACCAGAAGGACAGCGGCGGCAGCACGTTCCAGTTCCTGCCCTACCAGGGGACAGTGGTGCCGGGCGCACAAGGCTTTATCAAGAACAAAACCTTCCTGGGCGAGCCAGACTGGAATGTCTATGACCGCAAGGAGTGGTACGCCGGCTGGCAGTTCGAGCACAAGTTCAATGACAACTGGAAACTGAGCCAGAATGCGCGCTACACGCACGTGGATTCGTTGTACCGCGCGACGGTGGGGTTCGGCGTGCGCGGCGCGGCGGTGACGGATCTCAATACCCTGACCGACGGCCATATCCTGAAGCGCAGGGCGGTGCAGGGGGAAGGGGATTCCAACGCCAAGACCGTCGATACCCGGGTGGAAGGCAAGTTCTCCACCGGCGCACTGGAGCACACCTTGCTGGCGGGCTTTGACTGGCGCGAGAACAAGTGGGATTTCCTGCGCAAGATGTCCAATGCCTCGCCGGATGCGATTGCCATAGATATCTACGATCCCGTCTACACCCACTACGATTTCGAGCCTTCGCTGACGCTGGTGCAGATGGAGACGGACGAGAAGAACCGCCAGATGGGCGTATACCTGCAGGACCAGCTGGCCTGGGGCAAGTGGCGCGTCACGCTGGGCGGGCGCCAGGATTGGAGCCGCATCGACACGCTGAACCGCCTCAACGATGAGCGCACGGTCACGTCCGATCGCGCCTTCACCGGGCGGGCCGGGCTGACCTACCTGGCCGACAATGGCCTGGCGCCGTACCTGAGCTTTTCGCAGTCGTTCCAGCCTGTGGGCGGCGTGCAGCGCAATGGCGATACCTTCAAGCCGCTCAAGGGCAAGCAATGGGAAGCGGGTATCAAGTACGAACCCCGGGGCGTGGACGGCATGCTGATGCTGTCGGCGTATGAACTGACCCAGGAAAATGTGCTGACGGCCGATCCGACCAATGTGACGACCGGTGCGTCGTTCCAGGTGCAGACCGGCAAGGTGCGGGTGCGGGGCATTGAACTGGAAGGGCGGATCACGCCATTTGATGGTTTCAGCGTGATCGGCGCAGTCACGCGCATGGACTCCAAGGTCATGCGCAGCAATGACGGCAATGTCGGCAATGAAATGATACGCGTACCGGATTGGATGGGCTCGTTGTGGCTGGACTACACCGTGCGCAGTGGCGCGCTCAAGGGCCTGGGCTTCGGCGGCGGCCTGCGCTACATCGACGACACCTATGGTGATCTGGCCAATGTGCTGCATATTCCGTCCTATACCTTGTTCGACGCGGCGTTGCGCTATGACATCGCCCATGTCGGCAACGGCGACCTGAGGCTGTCCATCAACGCCAGCAACCTGGCGGACAAGCGCTATGTTGCTACCTGCACGGCGGCAACATCGTGCTACTACGGTACCGGTCGGACGGTCATCGCCAATCTGCGCTACAGCTGGTAATCACAGCCGCAAGAGCGGTTGCCCGCCTGCCGCCGGTGGCATCCGCGGCAGGCGGCAAGGAGTTTCAAGGTGGGACAACAAAAACAATTGTGCATCGGCCTGTCGCTGGCCGTGACCTGGCTGATGGGCAACGGCTGGCGCCGTCCGGACAGCCGCGTCGAAGACATCTATGACATCGGCTTCTATGCCGGGTTGGCGCGCCGGGCCGAAGCGGCCTGTCTGGACTTCCTGTTCCGGCCGGATGCGCTCTTCCTGGACCGGCAGGCACTGCGGCATTCGCCCGGATTCAGCAGCCTGGACCCGACCGTGCTGGTGGCGGCGCTGGCTGGTGCCACGCGGCGCATCGGCCTGGTCACCACGGCCGCGACGACCTTCAATCCGCCCTATGTCGTGGCGCGCCAGCTGCAGTCGCTCAACTGGGTGACGCAGGGACGGGTGGGCTGGAACGTGGTGACGGCGCTGGACGGCAACCTGAACTTCGGCGCGGCGGCCATGCCGTCGTCCGCTGAGCGGTATCGCAAGGCGCTGGAATTCGTGCAGGTTGTGCGCGAACTCTGGCGCAGCTATCCTCACGCAGCGCTGCGCTGCGAACGGGAATCCGGTGCCTATGCCGACGCATCCTGTGTGCGGCCCATCGACCATGACGGTGAGTTTTTCTCGGTGCAGGGGCCATTGAACCTGCCGGCGCCGGCCTACGGCATGATGCCGCTGTTCCAGGCCGGGGCTTCTCCCTGGGGGCGGGATTTCGCGGCCTGTATCGCGGACGCGGTCTTCGCCGCCACGCCTGACATCGAGGCCGGCCAGGAACTGCGCCGCGATTTGCGTGCGCGCGCCAGCGCTTATGGCCGCCAGCCTGACGCCATTCGCGTACTGCCCGGAATCAGCCTGTTTCTGGCGTCCTGTGAGCGTGAAGCCCGGGATCTGTATGCCGAGACGCACGTGGAGCAGGATATGGCGCGCAGGTATGCGCGCGTGCAGCAACTGCTGGGGGTGGACCTCGCGGAGCTGGACCCGAACGCGCCGCTGGCGCTCGACATGCTGCCGACTGACCATGGCGCGCCGGGTCAGGGGCAGACGCATGCGGCACTGATGCGCCGCCTGATCGAACGGGAAACACCGCGTATTCGTGATTTCATGCAGCGCCCGGAAGTGGCCGGTTCCGCGCATTGGCAGGTCGTCGGTACGCCAGCGCAGGCGGTGGCGGCCATCAGCGAGCGCTTTCGGGCCGGCGCGGCGGACGGTTTCATCGCCTTGCCGGGCGGCGCTTGGCAAAGCCTGGCGCTGTTTCTTGATGAGGTGGTGCCAGGACTGGCCCAGGCGGGGCTGTTTCGCAAGGCCTACGCAGGTTCCACCCTGCGCGAACACCTGGGCATGAAGGAGGCCTGAGGCAGGGCGGCTGCATTGGCGGGACCAAGCCGGGGGGAGCCTGGTTTGATCCACGCCGCAGCCGGCCTAGCGGCAATCCTTGCTGAATGCGGCGATAGTTTCGCGCAGTTCCTGTCTGTCTATGTTCTGCCTGACCCGAAACACGGCAGCGGATTCCACGGATTCGATGTTGTCCAGGTACTTCAGCACCGGCTGGTAGTAATCGCGTCCCCAGAAATCGTGGATGAAAACGATGGCCTCGTTTTCTTTCTGATGGGCGAGTATGTTGGCCACGGTTTCCAGCGCGCAGGCAACGCGGAACCGGCCATCGACGAGGATGAAATCATAGCCTTCGCCCGTCGTATTGATGGCGGCGCTGTAGTCCGGAAACCTGTCTGCGGCCGAGAGGTCGGTGGGGGCGCCCCATTTACCCGTCGGGCCCACGTCTACGTACCGGATGTTGCCCTTGCTGCCCAGGTCCTGCTGCAGGCGGGTCAGCCATTTCCTGTCGCTTTCCACGCCGTTGACCGTGAGCCCGAAGCTTGCGGCAAGTTTGCTGGAGCCGCCGCTGCCGAATTCGAAATAGCGCTTTGCTCGTTCCAGGTATTTTTCGAACAGCGCCGTTTCGTTGTCGCTCATGGATGGTTGCTCGGGAATCTTGATATCCCGGACGGCTTCCGCCTGGAAGTGGGCGACGTAGCGTTCGGCTTTTTCGGGGTGGGTGTCGGCCATGATCTGCTGGACCAGGTCATTGGCACCGAAATAAGCGTGGAGCAGGAACAGCAGGGTTTCCAGCCGCTGCTCATCGAGCGAGGCGAAGTCTTTCCTGACGAACAGTGCTATGCACGATTGCAGCTTGCTGCCACGCCGGGTAGCCTGCATCCAGGGATGAGCGGCAAGGTTGTCGAAGTCGAAGGCCAGCAAGGTATGGAAATCGAAACCCAGCGGGCCGAGCTGTGCCTTGGCCTGATCCAGCCCCAGGCTGCCTGCGGGCGCGTCCGCCAGCCTGAGCTGGACGGAAACCAGCAGGGCATTTTCCAAGGTACGCTGGCCGGCCTCAATGATGGCGGCGTTGTCGTAGTTGCCGGAAAGCATGACCCAGTCCACGGCTTCGTCACGCCCGAGATCATCCAGCCTGATGCTGGGCAATCCCAGTGACGCCAGCCGGGGATTGTCGGATGATGGCGGGGCCGTGAGCGTTCCGCTGGTCTGGTTGTCCAGGTTGGCGTGGAAGTCCACAGGATCGCCGTTGCCCAGGACGGTGTCATGCACCAGTTGCAGCCTTTTTCGGTTCAGCGGCAGCAACAGGTTATCGGCCAGGCGTGCCGGGTCCAGACAGACCACGTGCACTGCGCCCGTCTCATAGAGTTCGGCGAATGTACTGTCGCTGATCAGTCTGGCGCCATGGTCGATCACGACGGCGGGCTTGCCAATATCAAATGCAAAGTCCGTATTCGCGGAGACCGCCGCAGGCGCATCGCTGATCCTTGGCACTGCTTCGTCTTCAAACAGCGCGCCAAGACCTTGCTCGAAATGCAAGGCTGCCGGTGCCTTGCTGTCGCAGTGGCGGTGCCAGACGGATAGCAGGGCAAGGCGCAGATCCTGGCTGAAGGCCTTGCTGTCGCAGACCGCCGAGTTCAGAAAGATATCGCGCATTTCGCTGCGCAACTGTGCAAGCAGGTCGATATCGTTCGCCAGCATCGTGGCAATGGCGACATACTGCTGCCAGGACTGGGCGACCAGTTGGGGAAATCCGGCATTGCTGACATGACTGGCAGAGTGGCGGCTGGCAAAGCTGCGGCCAGGATAGGTGACTACCGGCACGCCCATCAGCATGGATTCCAGGGTGGTCAGGCCACCCGAGAAAGGCCAGGGGTCCAGTGTGATATCGACTTTCCCATAGGTGGCCAGCAGGGTTCTGTGATCGGATTGCCCTTCGAACAGGATACGGTCTGCGGTGATGTTGCAGCGGGCGAAATCCTCAAGAATCCGGGCCTGGAAATCGGCGGATTCATAGAGGGAACCTTTCAGGAGCAGGGTTGAATCGCTGATATTGTTCAGGATGCTGGCCCAGGCTTTGATAACGGCCGGGTTGATCTTGTTCGCATTGTTGAAGCAACCGAAGGTGATTCGGCTGCTGCGGGCGGCGGGCGGCGGTTCGACGGCGGGCGCGTAGAAGGGAGGGGTATAGCAGATATAGCCATGCGGCATGCGGATGAGTTTTTCGGCGTAGTCCGCGTCCGTGCCCGCCGGGCTTTCAAACCTGTCGGTGATGAGGTAGTCGATGAAGCTCAGCCCCATGGTGTTCATCAGGCCACCGACCCATTTGACCATGATGGGAGCGGGCTGCAATGAAAGGGCCTGCAGCCGGCTGCCCTTGTGATAGCCACTCATGTCGATCAGGATGTCTATCCTGTCCTGGCGTATCCTGGCATCGAGTTCGCGGTCGGAAAGCGTGGCGATCTGGCACCACTTCACGCAGGCAGACTTGAGCTCGTCCGTCATCTGGTCCGATTCCCCGCTGCTGCTGTATGCGTACAGGCGGAACTCGTTCCGGGGCAGGCCGATGAGGCCGGCATTGGTCATGCGCGAGACTGGATGGTTATGAAATCCATCGGACAGAATGCCGATTCTCAATGCTTTCGCCACGGAGCGCCGGGTTTCGGCTCGGCGGGCCCGCCGGTAGGCGAAATGCTGCTCCCATTGCTGTTGCAGGGACCGGATCTGGTCCTGGTCCAGGGCAGGATTGAAATGCTCGTTGATGATGATCTTGGCGAGCACGCCTTCTTTTTTCGGGTCCTTGCGGTAGATGTCGTGGAGCAATGCCAGCGCCTCCGACGTTTCTCCGCGCTTGATTTTCACTTCGTGGATCTGGAACAGGTCCAGGGTTTGCCTGGTCCTGCGGTAGCGCTGCCAGAGCAGCTCCTCGGCTTCCCGGTACTTGCGGCAGGAAAACAGGATCTCGATTTTCAACTGCTCGGCTTCCGGATGGCCGGCGGGCTCCAGCAGGCCGAGATGTTCGCAGGCTTCGTCATACCGCTTTTCATTGCAGAACGCCTTCAACAGCAGAACGATACTGGGCTGGTGGCGTGGTCGCTGCTTCAGTGCCCGTTGCAGATAGAGGATCGCAGCGCTGAAGTTTTCGTGATGGAAGAGTTTCAGTGCTTCTTGATATTCATCGTGGGCGATCATGGGGTATCTCTCTGGGATAAATAGCGGTCGACTGGCGGTGCTTTGGCGGGGCAGGACGCGTGCCTGGGGCAAGGCTTGCGTCAGAAGGAAAGGACGCAGGCAGGTTGTGCTTTGCAGATAGCGAAAAGCCTGGCCAAAGAGTGGCCAGGCTTTTCTTGCTGCCTTGCTGACGCGGAATTAACGCAGCAGCGACAGAACCGTTTGCGGAACCTGGTTGGCCTGGGCCAGAACCGAGGTGCCAGCTTGCTGCAGGATCTGGGCGCGGGTCATGTTGGAGACTTCGACAGCGTAGTCGGCGTCTTCAATCCGCGAGCGGGCGGCGGACAGATTGTTGACCGTGTTGCTCAGGTTGGCGATCGTCGACTGGAAGCGGTTTTGCACGGCACCGAGGTCGGAACGCAGGCTGTCCACGTTCTGCAGTGCCTTGTCGATGGATGCCAGGGGCGAAACCTGGGCCAGCGTATCGACATCGGTGACTTCCGCGCCGCGGGTGAACGAGATCGTGTTGTCGGTTGCGTTTGCGGACACCGTGCCTGCGGCGTAGACCTTGCCATCCTTCAGGATGTAGTTGGTCGTCGTGGCGCCGGAAGTCTGCGTCAGCACGCTGCCGCCGCCGGTCACGCTCACCTTGGTGGCAGCATCGCCCATCACTGCATCATTGGCCGTCGTCGTGGACGCAGCCTTCATTTCGTAGTTCCGGGCATCGAAGGCCTTGGCGATCTTGCTGACATCCAGCTTGTCCAGATCCAGGGTCTTGGTCGTGATTTCCTTCAGGCCGATCGAAATTTGTTCGCCGTCGTGGGCGCCGACCTGAACCGTCAGTGCCTGATCCTTGGCCAGGACCTTCACGCCATTGAATTGGGTCTGTTCCGACACGCGGTCGATTTCGGACATGCGCAGGTTGATTTCAGCCTGGATGGATTCCAGATCGGTCTTGGAATTCGAACCGGTGGCGGCCTGCACCGTCAGTTCGCGCACGCGTTGCAGGTTGTTATTGATTTCGTTCAGCGCGCCTTCCGTCGTCTGGGCGATGGAAATGCCGTCGTTGGCATTGCGCGACGCCTGGCTCAAGCCCTTGATGTTGGCGGTGAAGCGGTTGGCAATGGCCTGGCCTGCCGCGTCATCCTTGGCGCTGTTGATGCGCAGGCCGGACGACAGGCGTTCGATGGCCGTGCCCAGGGCATTTTGCGACTTGCTCAGGTTGTTCTGGGACACCAAAGCCAAGTAGTTGGTATTAATGACGGACATAGATGACTCCTGTGAGGGATAAGGCAGCAATGTCCTGCTGCCGGTTGACCAGGAAAACCCCGTTCGGGGTGGAATCCTGGCCCTTCACCGCTGGTGCCGGGCAGGCCCTGTGTTTCCTGTACACTCGGGTTTACGGCTGCTGGCCGCCAGGATTTAGTGTGTCCGGCAAAATTATCTTTGCGGCAGCGGGCGCCGCTCCTGCATCCAGCTGGTATAGCCAGGCCAGTAATTCCGCGACCACCAGATAAAGGGCTGGCGGAATCTCTGCATCCATATCCACGCGCATCAGAAGCTCGACCAGTTCCGGCGATTCATGCACATGAACGCCATGTTCCCTGGCGGTACGGATGAGGGTGTCGGCGATGGCGCCATAGCCCTTGGCGACCACTCGTGGTGCGCTGTCATGACTTTCATAGCGCAGGACGGCGGCGCGCGGGCGCCGGGGGCCTGGAGAAGGGGGCGCGCCCTGCGTGCTCATGCCGACTCTCCGTTGCGGGGCCTTGCCGGCAAGGGGGGGGCGCGGCTGGCATCGGTGGCGGTAGCAGCAGGCGCAGCTTCCGCCTGCCGTGCCATGCTTGCCGTGGGTTCGGCTTGCTGGACGTCCAGGCTCAGGATATCCAGGCCGGCGGCAGCCAGACGTTGCCGAAGCATGGGGCTGGCCTGGTGCAGCACGCTTTCATGGCTGGCGCTTTCGAACTGCAGTTCGCATTGCATGCCGCGCAGACTCAAGGCGACATTCACTTCTCCCAGGTGCGGCAATTGCAGGCGCAACCGGGTTTTCCAGGCGCTGGCGGACGACTCTGCGCTTGCCTTGCCGGCTTCCTCTTCGCCAGTATTGCCGTCATTGCGGTCATCATCGTTGCCTTCCCGTCCCGGCAATTCCGGCAGCAAGGCCGGCATGGCGTCACGCTGGATTTCCCAGTGCATGGGGGCGCCGGGCCAGGCCTCGCCCCTGGCCTGCCATGTCTGCGTGGCAAGGACTTCCAGTTGCTGGCGTACCAGCATGGCGTGTTCAGGCGCCAGCGGCGTGCCGCCCTGGCCAGCCAGAACGGCGGCAGAGGGTGGTGCGCCGCGGTCTGTGCCCACCAGGGCCGGGAGGTTGCTCTGCGGTTGTTGTCGCAGGGTGTCGGCCGGCTGGCCTTCGAACGCCACCCGGGCCAGCTGGGCTTCATAGAACATGCCGCTCTGGCTGACCTGTTGCATCAGGTGCTGTGCCAGCAGGGTCACCAGCGGCGAGCTGGCTTGCATGGTGGCGGGCTGCACAGCACTATTGCCCGGCGCGAAGGGCGTTGCCGACAGACTGGCCGGTGATGGCGGTTGTCCTGTTCGTGACGTCAGACTGTCGGCCAGGATTGGCTGAGGATGAGGAGTGGCGGCGGCCAGTAGCGTGGCTGCAGGCAGGGTATCTGCGCCGGGCAGCATGGGCTGGCGCAGCACAACTGCCGGAGGTTGTTGCGGTAATTGTTGCAGCAATGTGAGGATAGCGCGGGCAGCCTGTCCCAGCGTGGTGGGCGAGGAAGGAAAACGCTTTCCCGTCGTGTTGTCGGTGGCGTTTTGCCCGGGCACAGATGTGTCGGGGGCAATGGGACGCCTGCCGGTACGGCCAGGCGCCTTGATAGCGCTTTCGTCATCGCCGCTGCGGCCACCGGCGCCGAGAGCGGCTTCATGGCCCGGATGCTCCGGCAGGGGAAAAGGTGCCGTGGCCGGGCGGGCATATTTCGACAGCGGTACGCCCAGCACGGCATCCAGCCGTTGCAGCAGGAGCGCGTTGGGAGCCGACGGCCCGTTCATTTGAATTCAGCCTGCAGTGCGCCGTAGCTGCGGTGCAGGCGTTGGGAATGACGCGTGCTGTGTACTGCGGCCAGCCGGCTGTCGCGCTCTTTGCCGGATATCTGGCGAGCGGCGAGTTCCAGCGCCAGGGCTTCTTGCAGCAGGGCAGCGCAGCGGGCCTGCGTCGGTTCAGGCAGCTCAACCAGGGTAATGCCCGCTCGCAAGGTCTCGCCCAGCCCTGCGTAGTGCTGGCCATGCGCAATGAAATCGCTCCAGCGGCCGGCTTGGGCAGCCTCGAGTAGTTGGCTGGCCGTGCTGGCAAGCGCAGCACAGCAGCGCAGCCATCCGGCTGCGTCGCGGGCGCTGTCTGGCGTGGGCAGGGGGGAGGAGGGCGTTTTCATCGGTTCAGGGTGTCAGGGCATGGCTGCCGCTGGCCGGTGTGTCTACGCCGCTGCGCCAGGCATCTGCAATCTGGCCCAACAGCGTGGCGGCACGTTGCAGGGCGTCGTCGTCAGCTTGCAGGTTGCCCAGCAGCAGTTGCCGGATGATGTAGTCGTAGAGGTCGTGCAGATTGGCTGCCAGTTCACCGCCGGCGTCCAGGTTCAGGCTGTTCATCAAGCCGTTCTGGACGATATCGACGGCCTTGGAGACCGACTGGCCGCGCCCGGCGATGTCATGGGCAGCAAGCTGGTGCCTGGCCTTGGCGACGGCGGCCAGGGCACCGTCGAACAGCAGGGTAATCAGGCGTTGCGGTGAAGCGCTGCCCACCTGGGTTTCCAGGCCAATGCGGGCATAGGCCCGGGCGCCTTGCCCGGGGCGGCGGCCTGCGGAGTAGGAAAAAGTGTTCATGAATGCGGCTATCCGGGCTGCGGGCGGTAAGGATTATGAGGATTGCGTATTTTTCTTCAGTTGCGCCAACTGCTCGGTCAGGTAGGTACTGACAGAGCTCATTTTTGTCACGGCAGCGTCCAGCGCGGTGAATTGCGCCGTATAGACCGCCATCTGGTCTTCCAGGCGCAGGCTGGCAGCCTCGTACTGTTTTTTCAGGCTCTTGATGTTGCGGTTGATGTTCTCTTCCAGGTTCTTGAACAGGCCGCTGCCTGCCGAACTGTCTTCCAGCATTTGCTTGGTGGTGTTTTCCACCTTGGCCGCAATACCGTCTTCTCCCTGGAACAGGGCGGCGACATCCGCGCCGTGGTTGGTCAGGGCCTTGGACAATTTGTCAGTATCCAGCTTGAGGTCGCCACTGACAGGGTCGGTAGTGATGCCGAGCTGGCTGAGCGAGCGTATGGTTTCTCCGGTGCCTATGGTATTGAGCGGCTGGCGCATACTGGTCTGGATCTGGCGCGTCGTGTAGTCGCCGGTCAGCACGCTTTCGGTTTCCGCCTCGACATCAAAGGCTGTCAGGTTGGCGATGGTCTTCTGCAGGTTGTTGTATGTATTGACGAAATTCTGGATCGCCGTGCTTGCCAGCGTATTGTCGCGGGCAATGGTCAGGCTGGCAGGTTTGGGGTCCGTGCTGTTGCCTGTGGTGCTTTTCAGGTTCAGCGTCACGCCGTCGATGACGTCTTTTACCGTGTTGTTCTGGCTGGTGATGTCGATGCCGTTGATGTTGAGCTTTGCATCGGTGGCGGCCGTGCCGACCTGCAACTGCATGGCCGGATCGGCGCCGGTGCCGTCGTTGTAGCCGATAGCCTGGCCCAGTGCGGCGTTGCCTTCGACCTGGATTGCGGTCACGGCCGCCTGGGTACCGGTTTCGCTGCTGGTCAGCAGCAGCCGGAAACCATTGCCGTCATTGAGCAGGCTGGCCTTCACGCCCAGGTCTTCCTTGGCATTGATGGCCTGGACCAGCTTTTCCGGCGTCAGTTCGCCCTGCAATTCCAGGGTCGTGTTTTCCTTGCCCGCGAACGAGAAGGTCACTTTACCCCCGCTGCCTACGGCAGTGTCCCGGGTGTTGAAGGCGCTGCCTGTATAGAGCGTCTGGGCCTGTGCCAGAGCAGTCACGGCGACGGAGTAATCACCGGCGATGGCCTTGTTGGTGCTGCTGGCAGTGAAGGCTTCGCTGCTGCTGGTGGCCTTGGTGGCGTTGAACTGGTCGCCGGATGCCAGCGTCTTGGCACTGCTGCGCATGGTTTCGACGGCGCCTTTCAACTGGCTGTACGCGGAAAGACGCGCTTCCTGGGTCTGCTGCTGTACCTGGATGCGTTCCAGGGATTTGTTCTCGGCCTTGCGCAGGTCTTCGAGCAGCTTGGTCAGAGGCAGGCCGGAACCTACGCCGAGGTTGGAAGAGACAGAAGAAGTTGCCATGAAAATTCCTTGATGCGTTGGTGTGCCTGCGCTGTCTGCAGGTACTCCCGGGGTCAGGCCTGCGCCGCAATCGTAGCGGCGGCGCCAGTCTGGTTATTGAGCAGCCTGGCAGCGTGCAGGACGGCTTCGCTGGGGATGGTCTTGATGACTTCGCCGCTATCGCTGTCGATGATGCGGATGACGATGCGTTGGGCTTCCTTGTCGGCGACGAAGTTCAGCCTGGTGGCCCAGGCCTGCATGCTCTGGTTGAGCTTGGCCAGTGCTTCTTCCAGCACGGGCGAGGATGGTGTTTCGTCTGGCGCGGTGACGGCCGGCTGGGTTTGCGGGTCTGTTGCGGTGCGGCCGCTCGCGGCGGTTTTTTCCAGGCCTCGAGGTGCAGGAACGGCAGTGGATACCGCTGCCGGTATCGGCGCAATGAGCAGCGTAGAAGAAGAAACGGCAGCCATCTAGATTCCTGAAAGATTGCATGTCGGGCAATGGAGAAGGCAGCAAGAAACAATCTCGAACTCGTAACAGCGTCTTGCTGCCAGCCTATCAGGCTGATTAACGGAAGAAGCGTCGGAAACTTTAGGGCAAGCGATTGTTTGTGTAGATATTCAAAATATAAACACAATCTAATAATAATAAAAATCACTTTATTTTCAATTATTTATTTTTATTTTTATGAGTTATTTACGGCAAGAATATATTTTTCTTATTTAGTTCATAACGCAATATTCCAATATCTTTGACTATTTGATCTGTTATTTCATTTAGGAAATTTGACACAGATCATTGTATTTAATTAACGATATTTAAACTTTTGACATGTTTGTAAAAAAAACTTTTGACATGTTTGTAAAAAAAGTTTAAAAAGCGGAATAGTCCTATATTTGTTTTGTTTTGTATCGTTTTGAGCACTGGTAATGAAGCCCCTTCCGGTCGCGGAGATCAGCGGATGTGGTCTCGCAGTAGAGGCCGGCGCCGATGCCCGCAGGAAGGGCTTGTTTCATGTGTATCCCGTTCAGTCTCTTTGGCGTTACGGGATGGCCGGGCACTTTTTTTCACCCCTATGATGTCTGTCTCTCTGCTTATGAAGCCTGCTATGCAGCAACAAAACCTGCTTGATGATATGAGGGAGCTGAACCTTTCCTATCTGATGCTGGCGCAGCGAATGCTGCGGGAGGACTACCCGGTGGGCCTGTTCCGTCTGGGTCTGTCTGCTGATGTCGCCGATGCCCTGTTGAAGCTTTCGCCGCCGCAACTGCTGCGCCTGAGCAATCTGAACATGGCGCTGGGCCGCTTGCGGCTGGATAGCCCGGAAGTCGTGGCGGCGTTGAGCGGCAAGGATGTGATGGGCGGGGCGCTGCAGCGAGCACGCATGGCCATCATGATGGCGGGCCAGCCGGTCGAGCGTATCGCGTGAGTGCGGTGCTGTCTTCCGGTATCCTGGAGTTGAAGCAAATGGCAGTGCAACGAGGCAAGGCGAAAAGCAGTGCCAAGGGCAGTGTCCGCATGGATGACGCAAAGAGCGTGGTGCGGGAAGCACGGGAAATCGAATTGGCTGCGGCAATGATTCGCCTGGGCGCCCGGCTGCAGGTGCTGCTGACGGAGACTGGCCTGAGCCGTGAGCGCCTGTCGCGCCTGTACCGGGAAATCCGCCAGGAGTCGCCGCCCAAGGGTATGCTGCCGTTCTCGGTGGACTGGCATATGACCTGGTTGCCGAATATCCACTCGTCGGTTTTCTACAACATCTATCAATTCATGGCGGGCGACGCCGGGCTGCGTGGCCCGGTCGCGTTGGTTGAGGCCTACCGGGGCTACCAGGACCTGATGGGCGAAGAGGGCACCCCCGAGCAGGGGCTGGTGCTGAGCTTCACCCGGGCCTGGATGATGGTGCGTTTTTTCGAGGCGGACATGCTGCAGATGTTCCGTTGCAATAGTTGCGGCGGCCAGTTCGTCCACCATGCGCATGAACCTGCCGAAACCTTTGTCTGCGGCTTGTGCCGCCTGCCGCCGCGGGCCGGCAAGCGGCTTTCCGCGACGCGAGGCGCCAAGCGCCGTCAGGCCTAGCGCCGCGGTAGGGACGGCAGTCTAGCCGTCCCGCTCTCTCAAAGCGGCAAGGAATGCCGCAAAAATCGTTCTGACTCACGCTTCCTCCGGATGCTTTCCGGTTGAAGATTAGGCTTTCTTGCGGCTTTTTCGAGCTAAGGGCTTTTTATTGTGCTCATCGTCATTGGCTTTGTTGTTGTCTTGGCATCGGTTTTGGGTGGTTATGCTGCCATGGGAGGCCATTGGGGAGCGCTGTACCAGCCGTTCGAACTGGTAGTGATCGGTGGTGCCGGCCTGGGAGCGTTCATTGCGGCCAATACCGGCAAGACGCTCAAGCTGTCGGTCCAGGCGTTGGTCGGCCTCGTGAAGCCGTCGCCCTACAACAAGGCAGTCTACATGCAGCTGATTGCTTTCCTGTATGTCCTGCTGGCCAAGGTGCGTCGCGATGGCTGGATGGCTATCGAATCGCATATCGAAGACCCTGCCAACAGCGAATTGTTCGCCCAGTATCCGTTGGTGCAGAAGGACGCACGCCTGCAGGAGTTCCTGCTGGATTACCTGCGGCTGATGATCAGCGGCAATACCAGTGCCTTCGAGATCGAAGCCCTGATGGATGAGGAAATCGAGACCTACAGTCATGAACGCAGCCTGCCATCCACCGCCTTGCACAATCTGGCGGACGGCCTGCCGGCGTTCGGGATTGTGGCCGCCGTATTGGGCGTGATCAAGGCGCTGGCCGCCATCGACCAGCCGCCAGCCGTGCTGGGCGACTTGATTTCCAAGGCCATGGTCGGGACTTTCCTGGGCATTCTGATGGCCTACGGTTTCGTGTCGCCGCTGGCGGCTGCCGTCGATCGCCGCAATGAAGAGGCCGTGAAGATCCTCGAGTGCGTGAAGGTCACGTTGATGGCCAGCCTGCACGGCTACCCGCCGCAGATGGCAGTGGAGTTCGGCCGCAAGGTGCTGTTTGCGGATATCCGTCCCAGTTTTGCCGAGCTGGAAGAGCATGTCCGCCAGGCCAAGGGAACGCCGGCCGACAAGGCAGCCTGAGCACAGGGGACAGCATGGATCTGCAGCGCCCTGTCATTCGTATCAAATCCAGAAAGCGCCACGGCAAGGCTCATCATGGCGGCAGCTGGAAGATCGCCTATGCCGATTTCATGACGGCAATGATGGCACTGTTCCTGGTGCTGTGGCTGCTGGGCATTCTGCCGGAAAAAAGTCGTGCCGGGTTGGCCGAATATTTCCGCATGCCGCTGCGCACGGCCGTTGAAAACGGCTCGGTGCTGCCTGCGCATCCGGTGTCGCCGATACGTGGCGGCGGCCGGCAGATCAATGAAACCCAGGCGGGTTTGCAGCAGGCGCCGGCGTCCGCGATCGCGGTCCTGAGCGAAAGCGAAAAACGCGACCTGCGCCGGCTGGAAACCTTCCGTCATCGCCTCAACGATTTGATCGAACAGAACCGCAAACTGCGTGAATTCAAGCCGCAGCTGCGTATCGACATGACGGCCGAGGGTCTGCGGCTGCAGATCGTCGATAGTGAAAACCGGCCGATGTTTGCCTCTGGCAGCGCGGAAGTCCTGCCCCACATGCGCGAGATCCTGCGTGAACTGGCGCCTGTCTTCAACGAACTGCCGAACCGCATCAGCCTGTCCGGGCATACCGATGCGCGGCCTTTCAGCGGTGGCGAACGCGGCTACAGCAATTGGGAACTCTCCACGGAGCGGGCCAATGCATCGCGTCGCGAGTTGGTGGCAGGGGGGATGCAGGAAGACAAGATCATGCGGGTGCTGGGCATGAGCGCCAGTATGCCGCTGGTGCGCGAGGACCCCTATGCCGATATGAATCGCCGTATCAGCCTGGTCCTGCTGAACGCGACGACGCAGCGGCGTCTGGAGGCAGAGAATGCGAGTGCAGGGCTGGCTGCCGACGGCGGTGTGCCGCTGGATGCGGCTCACCCCGAACAGGCCTTGCGCGATATCGAGGATGTGGTGCCGGCAGCAGAGGCACAGGGTTCCGGGCAGCGGAACTGATGGCCGGGCGAATGTTTGAAAAAGAGGCAGCGTAATGAGCGGAATAGATCTGACGCAGTTTTACCAGGCTTTCTTCGACGAAGCGGACGACCTGCTGGCCAATATGGAGAGCCTGCTGCTGGAGCTGGATGTGGCCCAGCCCGACAGCGAGCAGCTCAATGCCATCTTCCGTGCGGCGCACTCGATCAAGGGAGGCGCGGCGACGTTCGGCTGCTTCGAAAAACTGGCGCAGACCACGCACCTGATGGAAAACCTGCTCGATGCCGTACGGCAGGGACAACTGCCCCTGCGAGCCGACATGATCGACGTTTTCCTGCAGGCCAAGGATGTCCTGAAGCATCAGTTGGACGATTACCGCAATAATGCGGAGCCCGACGAGGCGGAATTCCTGGCCATGGGCGAGCGCTTGCGCGCCTTGCGCCAGCAGGGTGCGGCATCGCCGGCGCCGGTGCCTGCCGCTGCGGTGGTCGTGCCTGCGGTAGCTGTGCCTGTGGGAGGGGCGGCCGTGAAAGCGCGGCCCGAAGCCGTCGTCCCTGCGTTGCCGTCTGAAATACCCGCGGGGGAAGCGGTACTGCGTGTGGCCTTCAGCCGTGTTTCGGACAAAGATGCCCAAACCCTGCTCGAAGAACTCGGGAACCTGGGGCAGGTGCTGTCGCATGAAGCGTCGCCAGGCAGCCTGGTGGCCATGGTGCAGACCAGTTGCGCGGCAGCGGATATCGAAGCGGTCAGCTGCTTCATCGTCAATGCCGACCAGATAGACATTCAGGCGCAGTCCGGCCCAGCCGCGCCGGCGGAGTCTGCTGCGGCGCAAGCTGCCGCCGTGGCGGCAGCGGTTGTTGAAACCGCAGCTTCCGCCAATACCACTGCCGGTGCGGCATTACTGGCGACTGCCCAGGCGCATGAAGCCGGGCTGGCAGGGGAACCGCAGGCAGCGACGGCGGCACCAGCCGGCAACGATGCAGCCGCCCGGGGGCCGGGCGCCACGGCTGCCGCTGCTGAACCCGCGCGCCGCCCGCCGGCACGCGGCAACGCTGGCCACGATAAGGAATCCGGCTCGCTGCGGGTAGACGTAGGCAAGGTGGACCAGGTTATTAACCTGGTGGGTGAACTGGTTATTACTCAGGCCATGCTGACGCAGACCGCCTCGACGCTGGACCCAGTCGAGCATGACGGTCTGCTTGGCGGGCTGGGCCAGTTGGAGCGCAATGTGCGCGAACTGCAGGAAGCCATCATGTCCATGCGGATGATTCCCATGGAGTATGTGTTCAGCCGTTTTCCGCGTGTGATTCGAGATCTGTCGGCATCCACGGGCAAGAAGATCAAGCTTGAAACCATAGGCAAGGCCACCGAGCTGGACAAGAGCCTGATCGAACGCATCATCGACCCGCTGACTCACCTGGTGCGCAACAGTCTGGACCACGGCATTGAAATGCCCGAGGAGCGGCTTGCCGCAGGCAAAAGCCCGGAGGGTTGCCTGACGCTGGCGGCGCAGCACCAGGGCGGCAATATCGTCATCGAGGTACGCGACGACGGCCGGGGCCTGGACCGCGCCAAGATTCTGGCCAAGGCGCACAAGTCCGGGCTGCTGATTGCCGACAACGCGCCGGACGAAGATGTCTGGCAACTGATCTTTGCCCCCGGGTTCTCGACGGCGGAGCAGGTGACGGCCATCTCGGGGCGTGGCGTGGGGATGGATGTCGTCCGGCGCAATATCCAGGCCATGGGTGGTCACGTGCAGCTGCTGTCGCAGCGCGGCAAGGGCACGACCACCCGCATCGTCCTGCCGCTGACGCTGGCGATTCTGGATGGCATGTCGGTGCAGGTCGGCAATGAAATTTTCATCCTGCCGCTCAATAACGTCATGGAATCCATCCAGCCGCGGATGGATCAACTGCGTTCGCTGACAGGCGAAGAGCGCCTGCTGAAAGTGCGGGACGACTACCTGCCGCTGGTGGAAATGAGCAAGGTTTTCGCGATCGAGGGCGCGCAGGCCGACCCGTCGCAGGCCATTGCCGTGGTGTTGCAGGCGCAGGGGCGTTGCTATGCGTTGCTGGTGGACCACCTGATCGGACAGCATCAGGTGGTAGTGAAGAACCTGGAAACCAATTACCGCAAAGTGCCGGGAATCGCGGCAGCCACCATTCTGGGCGATGGGCGCGTGGCGCTGATCGTCGATGTCTTCGCGCTGGCCGGCTTCAATCGCGAGCCGTGGTCCCGGCCGGCGCTGGCTTCCAGCGCCGACGCCAGCTGAAGCCTTGCACAGAAGTCGTAGCCAACTGAGGGAAGCAAATGAATATCGGATCGAATGTGGACACGGAAGCGGCCGACCAGGCGGCAGGCGCGCGGGAATTCCTGATCTTCGCGCTGGGCGAAGAGGAATATGGCATAGACATCCTCAAGGTGCAGGAAATCCGCGGCTATGACGCGAGCAGCGTGACGCGCATTGCCAATGTTCCCGCCTTTATCAAGGGCGTGATGAACCTGCGCGGGGTCATTGTGCCCATCGTGGACCTGCGTGTGCGCTTCAACCTGGCGGCGGCGGATTTCAACGATCAGACGGTGGCCATCATCCTGAATCTCGGCGGTCGGGTGGTCGGGGTCGTGGTTGATGGCGTCTCCGATGTGCTGACGCTGGGCGCGGAGCAGATTCGCCCCGCGCCTGAGTTCAGTGCAGTGCTTTCGACGGAGTACCTGACCGGCCTGGGGACGCTCGACGAGCGCATGCTGATCCTGGTGGATATCGAACGTTTGATGAGCAGCGAGGACATGGCGCTGATCGACCGGGCTGCCGGCTGAGCCGGCGCGTCATACACCAACGGGCTTGGGCCAAGGAGTTACTGGCATGCGTGCGTTTATCCGGAATCTATCCTTGCGGACCAGCATCGTGGCGGTCCTGGGCCTGTTTTGCCTGATGCTGCTGGCTGGCGCAGGCATGGGGCTGTTGCCCTTGAGTTCCCTGACGCAGACGCTCGACGAGAATGCCGTGCGCACCGTACAGGTGGTCCGGACACTGGGAGAGGCTGCCGATGGCGGACTGGCGCAGGCGTCTTTGTTGCAGGAACTGGCACAGCAAGCGCGCGCGGACGCGGATGCGGCCAAGCGCTACCTGAATTGGGTGGTGGCGGGGGTGGCGCTGGGAAGCCTGGCGGCCATTCTGCTGACGGTGCTGACTTATGTTTACCTGAACCGGCAGGTACTGAGCCCGGTGCGTCAGGCGGTGCGCCGCATAGAAGCCAGTGCCCGCGGCGACCTGACTGCAGCGATCGTGGTGGACGCAGGTAATGAGGTGGGCCAGTTGCATGGCGCGCTGGCGCAGATGCAGATGGGCCTGACCGACATCGTCCGGCAAGTGCGTGCGGGAGTGGATGCCATCCACCTGGGGGCGGGGGAAATTGCGCTGGGCAATGCCGATCTGAGCCAGCGTACCGAACAGCAGGCCAGCAGCCTGGAAAAAACGGCCGCCAGCATGCGCGAGCTTTCGCTGCAGGTGCAGTCGAATGCCAACAATGCCAGGCGCGCCACCCAGATGGTGGCCAACAGCATGGCGGCGGCCCAGCGTGGCGGTGTCGCCATGGAGGCGGTGGTGGAAACCATGCGGCATATTTCCGCCAGCGCTCACCAGATTACCGAGATCGTCAGCGTCATCGACGGCATCGCCTTCCGGACCAACATCCTCGCGCTCAATGCCGCCGTTGAGGCGGCACGGGCCAGTGAGGCCGGCCGGGGGTTTGCGGTAGTCGCCGGTGAAGTGCGGTCATTGGCGCAGCGCAGCGCCGAGGCCGCGCGCGAGATACGCGGCCTGATCGCGGCCTCGGTGCGCAGCGTGGAAGAGGGTAACGGCCAGGTCGACCAGGCCCGCGTGACCATGCGGGAAATCGAGGCGTCGGTCGGGGAAGTGACCGACATGATGCAGGACATCGACGCGGCTTCACAGGAGCAGACCAGCGGTATCGGCCAGGTCAACCACGCGTTGGCGCTGCTGGACGAACACACCGAGCAGAACGCCGCGCTGGTTGAGCAGGCGGCGGCTGCCGCGGCGTCCTTGGAGGACCAGGCAGCACGCCTGGCGCATTCGGTGGCGGTATTCAAGTTGCGTGGCGACGCCATGGTTGCCAAGGCGCCGGGCGGGACGGCCACGGCTTAGGCGTACGCGGCCCGGGGGCGGGCAGGCGGAACAGGATCAGGGGATTTATGTCCATTCGTACTGGCGGAGACGCTGCAAGGCGGACCGCGCAGGAATTCGAGATGTCGGAGCGGGATTTCGACCGCATCCGCGCAATGATTTACGAACAGGCCGGCATCACGCTGGGCGAGCAGAAGCGCGAGATGGTGTACGGCCGTGTCGTGCGGCGCCTGCGCGCGCTTGGATGCGCCGATTTTCGCGAGTACCTGGATGCCCTGGCTGGCGATCCCGCCAGCCAGGAGTGGGCGGCCTTCATCAATTCGCTGACGACCAATCTCACGGCCTTCTTTCGCGAGCCGCACCATTTTCCCATCCTGGCCGAGTTTGCCCGGCAACGGCGCGACGAGCCTCTGGATGTCTGGTGCTGTGCCGCCTCGACCGGCGAAGAGGCATATTCGATCGCCATTGTCCTGGCCGAGGCGCTGGGGCCAGAGCATCAACGCCCCCGTATCCTGGCGACGGACATAGATACCGAGGTGATAGAGCAGGCCATGACCGGGGTCTATAAAATCCAGCGCCTTGCCGGGCTGGACGCCGAGCGCCAGAAACGTTTTTTCCAGCGTGGACGCGGCGTCAACGCCGGGCTGGCGCGGGTCAAGCCGGAACTGGCGAAAGAAGTGGAGTTTGCCGTGCTTAACCTGGTCGCGCTCGACTGGAGCGCCTTGCAGGGCCGTCTCTTCGATGTGGTTTTCTGCCGCAACGTCATGATTTATTTCGACAAGGCGACGCAGGCCAAAGTATTGCAGCGGCTGGCGTCGGTGATGAAGCCGGGCGGCTTGCTGTTCGCGGGACACTCGGAGAATTTCGGCAATATCACCCGGGATTTCGTGTTGCGCGGCAAGACGGTCTATGAATGCGCGCGAGGCCAGGCATGAGCCATGCCCAGGCCGGACGGGAAACGGATGTGCTGCAGGAGTGGTCGGTCAGTATCCACGCCGGCGTGCGGGCGTCTATCCGTTATTTCGACCAGGGCGAGCAATGCCAGGCGGTCAAGGTGCTGCCCAACGAGTATTACGTTGCTGCGCCTGGTGATGGCCTGATGTTGACCACGGTGCTGGGGTCTTGCGTCGCGGCCTGCGTGCGTGACGGCGCCAATGGCGTGGGTGGCATGAATCATTTCATCCTGCCTGGCGTTGCCCCAACCGGGTCGGGCCGGGCACCGGCGGGCAGCATGCGTTATGGCCAGCACGCCATGGACACGCTGATTGAGGCCTTGATCCGGGCCGGTGCGCAGCGCCAACGGCTGGAGGCCAAGGTATTCGGCGGCGGCGCGGTGCTGGCAGGCGTGACACGGATGGCGGTTGGTGCCAGTAACGCGAAGTTCGTGCGGGCCTATCTGGAACGTGCCGGTATTCCGGTCATTGCCCATGATCTGGGCGGTACACAGGCCCGCAGGGTGAACTTCTTTCCCGCCAGCGGCCTGACTCGGGTACGGCGGTTTGGCGGCCAGCAAGCGGACGCCGCGGAAAGAGAAGCCCTGGCCTGGGCGGCGAGGGTTCGTGCCCTGGAACACGAACCCGATGAGCGCCTTTACTTGGGCAATAGCAAGCAGGAAAAGCAATGAACAAGAAAATACGCGTTCTGTGCGTCGATGATTCGGCCTTGGTGCGCGGCCTGATGACCGAGATCATCAATAGCCATGACGATATGGAAGTGGTGGCGGTCGCCCCTGATCCCTATGTGGCGCGGGAGCTGATCAAGCAACATCGGCCGGACGTGCTGACGCTGGACGTGGAAATGCCGCGCATGGACGGTCTGGATTTCCTGGAGAAGCTGATGCGGCTGCGGCCCATGCCGGTGCTGATGGTGTCTTCGCTGACCGAGCGCGGTGGCGAGGTGACCCTGCGGGCGCTGGAGCTGGGCGCGGTGGATTTTGTGACCAAGCCCCGGCTGGGGATACGCGACGGCCTGCGTGAATACAGCGATCTCATCGCGGAGAAAATCCGTGTCGCTGCAAGCGCCAGGATCAGCCGTAGGCCGCGCCTGGCTGCTACCGTGTCCGCAGCCGTCAGCGCTGGCGCAGCCGCTACAGCGGCCAAAGCCACAACCGCTGTCGCCGCCGCCGTGGCACCTGCGACGGCGGCCGGCTGCGAGGAAGCGGCAATCCGCCGGCCGGCATTGCGTACCCCGTTTACCGGCACGGAAAAAATCGTCGTCATTGGCGCATCCACGGGCGGCACTGAGGCCATCCGGCAGGTGCTGGAGCACCTGCCGCCTGACATGCCCGGCATCTTGATCACCCAGCATATGCCGGCGGGCTTTACCCGTTCCTTCGCGCAGCGCCTCGACAGCCTGTGCGCGCTGAGCGTCAGCGAAGCCAGGGATGGCGAACGGGTATTGCCGGGCCATGTTTACCTGGCGCCGGGCGGCGACTGCCACCTGCGCCTGGCGCGCAGCGGCGCAAATTACGTGGTGGAACTCGATGACGGCGTGCCGGTTAACCGGCATCGCCCGTCGGTGGATGTGCTGTTTCATTCCGCCGCCGCCGTGGCGGGCAGGAATGCGATAGGTGTCATCCTGACCGGCATGGGCAAGGATGGCGCGGCGGGCCTGCTTGCGATGCGGCGAGCGGGGGCACAGACGCTGGCCCAGGACGAAAACAGCTGCGTGGTCTATGGCATGCCGCGTGAGGCCGTGCAGGTGGGAGCGGTGGAAAGTGTTGTGCCGCTGGCCCAGATCGGCGCGGCGATACAGGAAAAACTCGGTGCCAGGGTCAGCCGCATTTGAGCGGGGCCGGTACCGGGCAATGATTTATCAATTGATTGGATAGAGGTTTCGGTTCATGGACAAAAGTCTGAGAATTCTGGTGGTCGACGATTTTCCGACCATGCGCCGCATTGTGCGCAATCTGCTCAAGGAGTTGGGCTTCGAGAACGTCGAAGAGGCCGAAGATGGTGCCATGGCCATGGACATGCTGAAGAAAGGCAATTTCCGCTTCGTGATTTCCGACTGGAATATGCCCAATATGGATGGCCTGACGCTGCTCAAGACCATCCGTGCGGACGAGGCCATGAAGAGCCTGCCGGTGCTGATGGTCACTGCCGAGGCGAAGAAGGAAAACATCATTGCGGCCGCCCAGGCCGGCGCCAGCGGCTATGTGGTCAAGCCCTTCACGGCAGCCACCCTGGAAGAAAAACTGAACAAGATCTTCGAAAAAATGGCGCAGTGAGCGCCATGGAGCCTATCTGATGGACGCACGAGACAGTCAGGACCAGCCTGCAGCTACGGGCAAGGAAGACCTGTTCATCCGCGTGGCGCGCCTGACCCGCCTGTTGCAGAACAGCATGCGGGAGCTGGGCCTGGACCAGAAGGTCCGCGATGCGGCAGAGGTGATACCGGATGCGCGCGACCGACTGCGCTATGTCGCCAACCTGACGGAACAGGCCGCCACGCGGGTGCTGGGCGCCATCGAGCAGGCCCAGCCGCTGCAAGGCGAAATCGACCAGGGCGCGCAGGCGCTGCTGGCCCGCTGGCAGGCGGGCAGCCGCGCCGGTGGCGTGGCTGACGCGGATCTGCCGGCCGATACCTGCGCCTATCTGCAGACAGCCGCCCGCAATGCCGAGGCCACGCACGGGCATTTATTGGACATCATGATGGCCCAGGATTTCCAGGATCTGACCGGGCAGGTCATCATGAAGCTGACCGATCTGATCGGTACCCTGGAAAAAGAGCTGCTGCAGGTGCTGTTGGATCACGTGCCCCAGGAAAAGCGCGACGAAGCCGAAGGCCTGCTCAACGGACCGCAGGTCCGTGTCGAAGGCCGGACGGATATCGTCTCCAGCCAGGATCAGGTTGATGACCTCTTGTCGGAACTGGGCTTGTGATCGGTTGTTGCAAGCCGTCGCAGCAGCCTTGGTTGGCCCGGCCGTGCGCGTGAGGGGCTGGCGTGGCTGACGACAGCGATCTCGAAAAAACCGAAGCGGCCTCGCCCCGGCGGCTTGAACAGGCCAGGGAAGAGGGGCAGGTGGCTCGTTCGCGCGAGCTGTCCACCTTCCTGATCCTGGCCGGAGGCATGGCGGGGCTTTGGCTGAGTGCTACGCTGCTGTACGAGAAAATCGGCGGCATGCTGCGCCAGAGCCTGGGCTTCAGCCGTACGGTGGCCATGGACACAACCCAGATGCTGGCGCAAAGCGCCGCGTCATCCTGGGAAGTGCTGCAAGGCCTGCTGCCCTTGTTTGCCGTGCTGCTGGTGGCGGCGCTGGCGGGCTCCGTGCTGCTGGGCGGCCTGTTGCTGTCATCGAAAAGCCTGGCGCCCAAACTGGAACGGCTCAATGCGCTCAAGGGCGTCAAGCGCATGTTTTCCATGCAGGCGCTCATCGAACTGGTCAAGGCGTTTGCCAAGTCCCTGCTGGTGGGGGGCGTGGCAGCCTGGGCGATCTGGACGCGGCGCGACACGATCCTGGCGCTGCTCAATGCGCCGACGGCGGCAGCCCTGGCAGAAGCGCTGGGCACGGTGGCGCGGATTTGCACCACCATCATTGCCGCCTTGCTGTTCATCGTGTTGCTGGACGTACCCTGGCAGATCTTCAGCCATTTGAAAAAGCTCAGGATGTCACGCCAGGACGTGCGGCAGGAGCACAAGGAGAGCGAGGGCGACCCGCACGTCAAGGGGCGGCTGCGCCAGCAACAGCGCAATATGGCGCGTCGGCGCATGATGGCCAACGTACCTCAGGCGGATGTCGTAGTGACCAACCCCACGCACTATGCCGTGGCCTTGCGCTACGAGGAAGGCCGGGGTGGCGCGCCCAAGGTGGTGGCCAAGGGCAGCGGCCTGGTTGCGGCCCGGATACGCGCCCTGGCGCAGGAACATGGTGTGCCTTTGCTGCAGGCGCCGCCGCTGGCGCGGGCCTTGCATCATCACGTAGAACTGGAGCAGGAAATTCCTGTGGAATTGTATGCCGTCGTGGCCGAGGTGCTGGCCTGGGTATTCCGGCTGCGTGCCTGGAAGGAGTCCGGACTGGGCCTTGAACCGGCTGCGCCGGACGGCCTGGCCGTGCCCGCTGGCCTGGACCCCGATGGCAAGGAGAGTGCCGCATGAATGCCGGCCTGTTGAATCATCTGCGGCGCCTGAACGGAGGCAACCCACGGTTGCTGGTCGGGCCCATCCTCATCATGTTTGTGCTGGGCATGCTGGTGTTGCCACTGCCGCCACTGCTGCTGGACTTGCTGTTTACCTTCAATATTGCATTGGCAATCATCATCATGCTGGTGGTGATGTTCACGGAGAAGCCGCTGGATTTCGCGGCGTTTCCCGCCGTGCTGCTATTCGCCACGCTGTTCCGGCTGTCACTCAACGTGGCCTCGACGCGCGTGGTGTTGCTGCATGGTCATACCGGGCAGGATGCCGCTGGCAAGGTCATCGAAGCCTTTGGCCAATTCCTGGTCGGCGGCAATTTCGCCGTCGGGCTGGTCGTGTTCATCATCCTGGTCATCATCAACTTCATGGTGATCACCAAGGGCGCCGGGCGCATTGCCGAGGTCGGGGCGCGTTTCACGCTGGATGCCATGCCAGGCAAGCAGATGGCGATCGACGCCGACTTGAATGCCGGCCTGATTGGCGAGGAAGAGGCGCGCCGTCGCCGTGGCGCCGTGGCGCAGGAAGCGGAGTTCTATGGCGCCATGGATGGCGCCAGCAAATTTGTCCGTGGCGATGCGGTGGCCGGCCTGCTGATCATGGTCATCAGTATCGTCGGCGGCCTGATCGTCGGGGTTGCCCAGCACGATATGTCATTTGGCGACGCCGGCCGGGTCTACACCTTGCTGACGGTGGGCGACGGCCTGGTGTCACAGATTCCTGCGCTGGTCATTTCCACGGCCTCAGGCGTGGTGGTGTCGCGGGTGGTGACGGGCGAGGATATCGGCCAGCAGGTAACCAGCCAGCTGTTCGCCAATCCCAATGTGATGTTTCTCGCGGCTGGCGTACTGACGCTCATCGGGCTGATTCCGAACATGCCGCACCTGGTTTTCCTGTCGCTGGCTGCCGTCATGGGCGCCAGCGGCTGGGCGCAGATGCAGCGCCAATCGCGTGCCGCCCAGCAGGAACAGGCGGCGCGCGCGCCAGCAGCGGCTGCCGCGCAGGAGGCTGATATGGAGGCCAGTTGGGATGACGTCTCCTTGGTCGACCCGCTGGGGCTGGAAGTCGGGTATCGCCTGATCCCGTTGGTCGATCACGTGCAGGGCGGGGAATTGCTGTTGCGCATCCGCAGCCTGCGCAAGAAGTTCGCTCAGGAGGTCGGCTTCCTGCCGCCGGTGGTGCATATCCGTGACAACCTGGAACTGCAGCCGGGAGAGTACCGTATCCTGCTTTCCGGCGTGGAGATCGGCCGTGGCTCGGCGATGCCGGACCGCTGGCTGGCCATAGACCCCGGTGGGCTGGACAGTGCAGCCATCGAAGGCATTCCGACCACCGACCCGGCGTTCGGGCTGCCGGCGTTCTGGATAGACCTGGCACAGCGCGAACGGGCGCAGGCGGCAGGCTATACCGTGGTCGATCCTGGCACCGTGATCGCCACGCATATCAACCACTTGCTGCATCGCCATGGTGCGGCCTTGCTGGGCAGCCAGGAAGTGCAGGAACTGCTGGATCGCATCAACCGCGAAGCGCCCAAGCTGGCGGGCGACCTGGTGCCCAAGGTCGTGTCGCTGAACCTGCTGCGCCAGGTATTGCAAGGCTTGCTGGAAGAAGAAGTGCCCATACGCGATATGCGGACCATCCTGGATACGCTGGCCGAGTGGGTGCCGCGGTTGGCGGCGCAACCTGGCGGCGCGGACGCTGGCACTTTACTGGCCCACGTGCGCCAGGCGCTGGGGCGGATGCTGGTGCAGCAATGGTTTGGCAACACCACGGACCTGCGCGTGATTGGCCTGGAAAGCCGGCTGGAGCGTGTGTTGACCCAGGCGCTTTCCACCAGCGGCGCGCTGGAGCCAGGGTTGGCAGATACCTTGCTGCGTGAAGCGCAGCAAGCCGTGGTGCGGCAAGAGGATAACGGCGACGCGCCGGTCCTGCTGGTGTCGTCGGCCTTGCGGGCCAGCCTGTCGCGCTTCCTGCGCAGCCATATTCCCCAGATCGTGGTTCTGGCCAACAATGAAATTCCTGGTGACCATCGCGTACAGGTGACCAGTCTGATAGGTAATGCAGCATGAAAATCCTGAAGTTCGTCGGCGCCAGCAACCGTGAGGTGCTGGATCAGGTGCGTCAGTTGCTCGGGCCGGATGCACTGATCATCTCCAACCGCCGCCTGGAAGATGCTCAGATCGAAGTTATGGCGGCGGACCCACGCAGCATTTCGGCGGATTTCGATCCAGTCGCAGTTCCCAAGCCGTCGGTGACGGCCCAGACATCAGCCCAGACACAGGCCCAGGTGCAAACCCCGGCATCGGCGGCCCCCCTGACGGCCGCACCGGTGCCGGCTGCGCCCGATTTCGCCCAGCCGGAGTTACGCCGAGGCGCGGAGCGCAGTACGCAGAACCAGTCCGACAGCCCGCCCGGCGCAGACAGATTGCCACGCATACCGGTGCCGACGGCAGGCTGGCCCGGCCATGACGGCCAGCCGTCGGAGGCCGCCAGCCAGCCGCTGAGGGACGCTGCCGCGACGCCGGGCAATGTGCCGGTTAGTGAATTGCTCGCAAATCTCCAGGGAGAGATGTCGCAACGCCTGGATGGCCTGATCTGGGGCAAGGCGCTGCAGGAATCCTCGGCCAAGGCCGGCCTGTTTCGGGAGTTGCTGGCGGCAGGTTTCAGCGCCACGCTGGCGCGCGAATTGCTGGAGCAGGTGCCGGATGGCGAGGATGCGCATGCATTGCGCCTGAGGCTGCGCACTGCTCTCATCAGCCGCCTGGTCACCGTGCCTGCCGGGCAGGAATTGCTGGCCGGTGCTGGCATCTATGCGCTGGTCGGTCCTACGGGTGTGGGCAAGACCACTACCATCGCCAAGCTCGCCGCCCGTTGCGTGGCCCTGCATGGGCGTGGCAGCCTGGCGCTGGTAACGGCGGACAGCTATCGCATCGCGGCGCAGGAGCAATTGCAGACATTCGGGCGCATGATGGGCGTGCCGGTCTACCCCTTGCGCGCCGATGCCGATCTCAAGAGTCTGCTGGCCCGGTTGTCGGACAAGCGCATTGTCCTCGTGGATAACATGGGCCTGAGCCAGCGTGACCGCAAGGTGGCCAGCCAGCTTGCCTTGCTGCACCAGGAGGGCATGCGGGTGCGGCGCCTGCTGGTGCTCAATGCCGCAGGCCAGGGCGATACGCTGGAAGAAGTCGTGCAGGCCTATGCGGCAGGGGCGGCCATGGCAGGTTGCATCATTACCAAACTCGATGAGGCCTCGCGCAGCGGGACGGTGCTGGATGCCGCTATTCGTCATGGTCTGGCGGTGCATTATGTCGCTCACGGGCAGAAAGTGCCGGAAGACCTGTCCTTGCCTTCAGCCGAAAGCCTGGTGGATGGCGCCTTGCATCCGGCTGGTGGCAGCAGCGGCCTGTATGCGCCGGATGCGGCGGGCTTGGCGGCGTTGCTGCACCATGCCGATGTCCAGGCCAGGGAACGTACCGGACAAGGTGAAGCCGCGCTGGGCCAGTGGCTGCCCTGGCTGCTGCATAGTCAGCAGGCAGGAGAGGAAGGCAGTGCGGCAGCGGCGTTTGTTTCGGGTGCTGCCTGGATGCGTGCCGATCCGGCGAGCCGCCTGGCGTTCGATGCTTGGAAAACCTGGGTAGCGGCCGGCCAGGCAAGCGCGGGCAAGGCATGCCTGCCAGCGCATGCCCTGGCAAGCGCCTGGGCGCGGGCGGCAGGGGATGCCGTGGTTACGGCGTGTGACCGCGTGTTGCTGGCCGTGCACGGCCAGGCGGCGTTGGACCCCGAATTGCCGCGCACGATACTGGAAGGCGTGCTGCTGGCCAGCGACCGTGGCCATATGCTGGCCGCGCCTGCGCCAGTGCTGGCCGGACCATTCGGTCGCCTGGGCGTGCCACAAACGTCGGCAGGTGCGGCACAGGAAAACCGGCAGGCGGCGCTATCTCCCGCGGAATCCATGGCAAGCCGGGCGCAAGGCATGGCGTGGCTCGATGGCGAGCTGTCGCAGGCACGGGCCGTGCATATGCTGGACCCGTTCGATGGCGCGTCATGGACGCCGGGGCGAACGCCGGCGCATGGCTTGCCGGCAGGCAGCCTCTGGATGGCGGCTTGCCCGCCGGATGTCCGCCTGATAGCCGCCGGGGAGGAACAGCCGGTGATGGCCACAGCCTTGGCGGACAGCCTTGCCAGCCTGCCGCTGCCGCTTGCCATGAGCACCGGTTGGGATGAGATGGCAGCCGGCTGGTGGGGCGCAGGCGTAGCGCTGGCGGGATTGGATAGGGAGGCTTCGGATAGGAGGAGCTTGGAAAGCGCCAGGGAAGCACCGCCGGCCGGCATGGTCGCGGGCAGCCCGTCAGGATTGCGCTTGCTGGTGCTGCGCCATGTCGATGACGAGGCCGAAGGCCGGCCTGGCGTCCAGATGATGCTCAGTAACGTACCGGCCAGCCTGGCCGATAACGCCCGGCTGGCCGCCTGGTGGCTGTACGCGCAGCGCATGCGGCTGGCCTTCGGCCTGATGCCGCAGGCCTGGAAAGGGTTGGGCCGCGCCGTGAACGTGGCCGTCGGAGACGAGGCATCCGCCGCTGACCAGCAATCCCGGCTGACGGAAACCATGCGTATGCGGGCCTTGCTGGCAGGACAGATGGGTGCCCTGGCCTGGCAGGCCATTCATGCCGGGCATGCGGAGCCATTGCGGCGGGCCCTGGAAGCTGCTGCCGGCTGGGATCGTGAGGATTCGGCACGGCAGACCATGGATGCGCTCTGGCGGTTGTTTGCGTTGCAGGCCATGAGCACGGGCCTAAGTGCAAGTCTGAGTGCAAGCCCCGGCCTTCAGGCCTAGGCCTGGCGAGGCATCATCCACACGACGCCGAAGGCGCCGGCCGGTCCGTGGGAGGCCTGTCGGTGGGACGGGTCAGCCGGCACGGTGGTAGCGGCCTGCACCTGAGGCCTTGCTTCTACCCCGGGCCGTGCGGCCCTGGGCATCATAAAGCTCGGTCTGCTGGTTAGCTTGGCGCATGGCCTGGATGGCCTGGTCTACATGCTTGAGATGCACGCCCAGGACGATGCCGTTGCGGCGATTCCGGTCATGAGCGGCCTGCGCAGCGTCTGCCAGCGGCAGCCAGGCGGCTTCCACCGCAGGAGTCAGTCTGAGCTGTTGCAGGCGGGCCGGCGCGTCCGCCATGTCGGGCAGGAGTTCGGCCGCCAGTTGCAGGCGTCGCTGTTCGCAGGCATGCAGTCGTTCGGCATAGGCCTGCTTTTGCTCCGCCATGGCGCGCACGGCTTCAGCATCGTGCGGCGCTGCCAGCAGCGCGGCTTCTTCATCCAGCAGGCGGCTGAACGCCTGGAAGTACTCGGTTTCCTGGGCCAATGCCAGGCAGAAGTCGGTACAGGCCTGGGCAGGGAGGGGGGCGGGCATGGCGGACATGGTGTAACGGGCTGTCGTGGGGGCTGGATTGCCTGGCCTGGGTGCGGTCATGGGGTTGCGCAGGGCGGGGGCTGCAGCCGTTGGTGTCAGGGCTTGAGCAGATCCTTGGCGCTGGCCAGCAGGCCATCGGCGATGCGGGCGGTATCCATCCGGTATTCGCCCTGGCGCAGGGCGAGGATGATGCGTTCGACCTTGGCAGTGTCTACGTCGCCAGTGGCGGCAGCGGGGGGTTCGGCTGGTGCGCGTGCAGCATCCAGGGAGGCGGCACTCAGGGAGGCGGCACTTGGGGAGATCGAAACCGCAGCAGAGGCGGCACCCGTTTTTTCCTGCCGGCCGGATGTGGCGGGCGCACGTTCGCGAGCGCTGTCTGCAGCGCTGGCGGGGGCATTGGAAAGCGGGTTGGTCGGAATGATCAAAGTGTTCTCCGGACGGGCATGACAGGCCGGGCTGCCGGCATGGGCGGTAGGTTTCGGGGGCTTGCCCAGGTTAACGGCAGATGCCGGCAAAAGTTTAGCCTGCTGCGCGTGGCATTTTTCAGCATTGGTTTTGGGCGCCGGTATACAGGCGCCATTCAGTACAGGATTTCCACGGTGCCGGCGTTGCGCACCCGGCCCGAGAGCAGCGCACCTGCCGGATTGCGTACCTGAATGGCCTGGCCAGGTGCGGCGTCTTCCATGGCCACGCCTTCAGTGCTGACGCTGAAGCCCTGGCCCTCGATCACCAGTTTGACGGTGCTGCCGCGCAGCACGGTTTCGGTATCGCGCAGTGCGCCGGCGCGTATGGGCTGGCCGGCAGCGATGCGTTGCCTGGCCTGCTGGCGGGCCAGTTGTTCCCATTGCGTGAGCACATCGGCGGGTTGTTGCAGCAGGTTGCCTTCTCTTTGCTGGACTTTGCTGCGGTCCAGGTTTTCGCCGTTTTTTATGGGCGCTGAAGCCACCAGGTAGCTGCCGTTCACGGCAATCTCTGCCTGGGCGTAGAGGCTCCAGTGTTGCGGCCCTTCGCAACGGAAGCCGATATTCATGCGCGGGCGTAGCCTGGCGCCGCCCGGCAGAAAAGCGCTGAGACCGTTGGTGCAGGGGCGGCGCTGTTCCAGGCGCGGCGCCGCAAGCGTAACGCTGAGCTGGCCCTCTAGCTGGCTGCTGTGGGTGGCGATGAGCTCGGTGGCCAGTTGCTGAAATTCGGCCTGGCTTTGCGCCTGGGCTGCCGGCAGGGGCACCAGGGCGAAAACGCTGGCCGCCAGCATGGCTGCGGCGCTGGCGGCAGGGCGGGCAGAGGGCGCGGACGGGCGCTCGCCTGAGCGGGTGAGGGAACGGAACATGGCCGTATTTTAAGGGGCCTGGGCGCTGGCCTGGTGTGCTGGTGCGGCGGCCTTAAAAACTGGCGGGCTCGGGCGTCGGGCGAGCTGCGGCCCGGGTGGCGGGCCGGTCCGGAAAAACCGGGATGATGGAAGGGGGAATAGGCAAATATTTACATTCTTTTTCCTGGCATTGTCTGTCCGTTTCCTTGCGTAACATCCTTGTCAGGATGGCGCGAGGGGCGCCCGTCCGTATCGGAAGCGGGTAGGCCGGTACGGGCCGCATGACTGCATGACCGGCTGCCGGGTTTGCGGGGCGTGTCACTCGTCCTGGGCTGGCAGGTTCCGGCCGATTGCAGTTTCAGTGTCAACGAGAACCAGGGCTCATATTCTTCCATGCTCGACCGTATCGACGACCATTTCAGTTTCCACCAGAAAGCCCTGGCCTTGCGGGCGCAGCGCCAGGAAGTGCTGGCGGCCAATATCGCCAATGCCGACACCCCTGGCTACCAGGCGCGCGACTTCGATTTCAGCCAGGCGCTCGCGGCTGCAGAGGCAGGCCAGCAAGGCGGCTTGCCGCTGGCCGTGACGGCTCCCGGCCATCTGCGTTCGGCCGCACCGGAATCCGGTGATGCCAGCCTGCTGTACCGGCAGCCGCTGCAACCCAGTCTGGATGGCAATACCGTGGACATGGATGTCGAGCGTGTTGATTTCGCCGATAACGCGATGCGCTATCAGGCCAGCCTGACAGTGCTGTCCAGCCGTATCAAGGGGTTGCTCGCAGCCATGCAGCAATAGGAACAGGAAAGGCAGTCATGTCACTGACGAATATTTTCGGGATTGCCGGTTCGGCGTTGACGGCACAGTCGCAGCGGATGAATGTGTCGGCCAGCAATATGGCCAATGCCGACAGCGTGGCCGGGCCGGATGGCCAACCCTACCGGGCGCGGCAGGTGATTTTCCAGGTTGCGCCGGTGCCGGGGCAGACCTACGGTAACGAGCAGATCGGTGGCGTCCAGGTGGCCGAGGTCGTACAGGACAGCGCCCCGTTGCGCATGGTCTATGACCCGGCCCATCCCATGGCGGATGCCCAGGGCTATGTCGCCATGCCCAATGTGGATGTCGTGGCCGAAACCGTCAATATGATCGCGGCCTCGCGCTCCTACCAGGCCAATGTCGAAGTGCTGAACACGGCCAAGAACCTGATGCAGCGCACGCTGACGCTGGGGCAGTAGCCCAGGTGCCGCTGGTGGCAGCTAACACGGACACGAGGAAAGAATGGGCACGATAGTAGATGGCAGCAACGCGGCCAGCGTGGATAGCCGCTCGCTGGCGGTTTCCACGGCGCAGGCCAGTACCGATAACCTGATGGCGGATACCCAGGATCGTTTTCTGACATTGCTGGTCACGCAGATGCAGAATCAGGATCCGCTCAACCCAATGGACAACGCTCAGGTCACCTCGCAGATCGCGCAGCTGTCCACGGTGGCTGGCGTGAACCAGCTGAACAGCACTTTGCTGGCGCTTTCGGGCCAGCTGGATGTCGGCCAGTCCATGCAGGCGGCGGCGCTGGTGGGCAAGGATGTGCTTGTGCCTGGCAGCAAAGTGCTGCTGGGCAGCGCGGACGGCGATGGCGGGGAAGTGCAGTCCACGCCGTTCGGCGTGGATATGCAGGCGCCGGCGGCCGGGGTGGTGGTCGAAGTGCTGGACAAGAACGGCACGCCGGTGCGGCGCATGGAACTGGGCGCTCAGGCAGTGGGCGTGGTGCCCTTGTCCTGGGATGGCAAGGACGATGCCGGCACCACCTTGCCGGAAGGCGCGTATTTCGTGCGCGTATCGGCCACGGCGGCGGATGGCAGCGCTGTCGCGGCCGAAACACTGAGCTACGGGCAGGTCAAGAGTGTGGTCTACACCACCGAAGGCCTGCGCCTGGATCTGGGCCTGGCCGGGCAGGTCAGCCTGTTCGATATTCGACAAATCATGTAATTGCGGACCAGCCCCGGCGCGCGCGGCATGGCGCGCCCGGTGGCGTTCTGGGAGTGTGAAAAATGGGTTTCAGTCAAGGTTTGAGCGGCCTGAACGCGGCATCTGCGGGCCTGGATGTGATCGGCAACAATATCGCCAACTCGGCGACTGTCGGTTTCAAGGCGGGCAGTGCGGTGTTTTCCGATGTATTCGCCAGTTCGCGCATCGGCATGGGGGTGCAGGTTTCCGGCATCAGCCAGCGTTTTTCCGCAGGCACCATCTCAAGCACGAACAATGAGCTGGATATGGCCATTGACGGCCAGAACGGTTTCTTCCGCCTGCAGGATACCGATGGTTCCATCCTGTATTCCCGCAACGGGCAGTTCTTCGAAAATGAGAACCACCAGATCGTCAATATCCAGGGCCACGTGTTGACCGGCTACCCTGCCGGCGCGGTGGGCGCCGACCCTGTGCCCCTGAGCATTCCGTCCAGCAACATTGCGCCGCAGGCGACCGATTCGCTGGCGGCGAACCTGAACCTGGATGCCAATGAACCCGTGATCGACCCGGCGCTCAAGCCCTTCGATCCAACCGACAGCAGCACGTTCAGCGATTCCACGCCGATGACGGTGTACGACTCGCTGGGCAACTCTCATGTGCTGACCCAGTATTTCATCAAGCGTTCCGGTTCGCAGGGCACGGCGAGCAATTGGGAAGTGCAGTATGCGCTCGACGGCAAGCATGTGCCAGGCAACGCGCAGGCGCTTACTTTCGACACCAGCGGTCGTATGACCAGCCCCATTGCCCAAGTATCCAAAGGTTTTGCGGACCCTGGCGGGGACGATTCGCCTGCAGCGGACCTGAATATTTCCTTCAACTATGGCGGTTCGTCGCAGTATGGCGGCAAATTCCGCTATGACATGCTGCAGAACGGCTACCAGTCTGGCGAGTATGTCCGCGTGTCGCTGGCTGCGGATGGCCGCTTGATGGCGCAGTATTCGAACGACAAGAGCCAGGAAATCGGCACGGTAGTGCTGGCGGACTTCAATAACTTGCAGGGCCTGCAGGCGGCCGGGGGCAATGCCTGGATGGAAACCGTGAGTTCCGGCCCGGCCGTGCTGGGCCAGCCGGGCAGCAATGGCCTGTCGCTGCTGGTGGGCCAGGCGGTGGAGGCGTCCAATGTGGACATGGGCCAGGAACTGGTCAACATGATCATCGCCCAGCGCACCTATCAGGCCAACGCCCAGACCATCAAGACCCAGGACGGCATCATGCAGACCCTGGTCACCATGCGCTAAGGGCTGCGGCGCATGGACAAGCTGCTTTATACCGCCATGGGCGGCGCCGCCAGGACGCTGGAACACCAGGCGGCGATCAGCAACAACATGGCGAATATCAATACGCCGGGTTTCCGCGAACAGCTGGCCGCCTACCGTTCGGTGCCGGTGGTCGGCCCTGGTGCGCCGACGCGGGTCTATACCGTGGCGTCCACGCCAGGGTCGGATTTCTCGCCAGGGCCGCTGCAGAGCACGGGCCGCGAACTGGATGTCGCGCTGGCCGGCGAAGGCTGGCTGGCTGTTCAGGCGCCAGACGGCGAAGCCTACCTGCGCACCGCCAGCTTGCAGGTCGGCAGTGACGGCGTGCTGCGCACCGAGCGTGGCCTGGCCGTGCTGTCGGCCGAAGGCGGGGTTTTCGATATACCCCAGAGCGCCTCCATCACGATTTCCGCCGATGGCAACGTGAACACGCTGGGCGCGGGCGATGCGCCCAATGACGTCGCCGCGCTGGGGCAGCTCAAGCGCGTGAATCCTCCGTCTGGACAACTGCTGCGCGGTGATGATGGCCTGTTCAGGCTGGCAGATGGCCCCGATGGCCCGTCCGGGCCGGCGCTGGCGGACCCGGCGGTGGGTGTCGTGACCGGCGCCCTGGAAAGCAGCAATGTGAGTGCCGCGCAGGCCATGGTCGGCATGATCAATAACGCGCGCCGCTTCGAAATGCAGATGAAGGTGATCCAGCACGCCGATGGCAACGCGCAGCGGGCCAATGAGTTGCTGGCAGTGTCGCAGTAATACCCAGTACGGGTCCGCGTGCCGTTGCCGGCGGCGGATCGTTATGCAGTCTATGCCTGACCATCAGGCGCAAGGAATGCCCGGATGATACGTTCACTATGGATAGCCAAGACCGGCCTGGAAACCCAGCAGACCGGCATGGATGTCATCGCCAACAACCTGGCCAACGTCAGTACCAATGGCTACAAGCGCCAGCGCGCGGTATTCGAGGACCTGATGTATCAGGTGGTGCGTCAGCCCGGCGCGCAGGTGGGCGACGCCAATCAGTTGCCCTCCGGCTTGCAGTTGGGTACCGGCGCACGCACCGTGGCCACGGCCAGGGTGCATACCGAAGGCAGCCTGAACAATACTGGCAACCCCTGGCACGTCGCGATCGAAGGACGCGGGTTCTTTGAAGTGGAACTGCCCGACGGTTCTCTGGCCTATACGCGTGATGGCGCCTTGCAGGTGGATCAGGATGGCCAACTGGTCACTGCCGGTGGCTACGTGCTGCAACCGCCCATTAACGTGCCCGATAATGCCCTGAGTCTGAGCATCAGCAAGGGCGGCGTGGTGTCGGTGACCCAGCCGGGGGCAGCGGGTATCAGCGTGCAGATCGGCCAGATCCAGCTGGCCACCTTCGTGAACCCGACCGGGCTGCAAAGCATAGGCCAGAATATGTACCTGGAAAGCAGCGCTTCCGGCCCGGCGAATGTCCTGCAGCCCGGCCTGGACGGCGCAGGTTCGCTGGCGCACGAATACCTGGAAACTTCGAACGTCAATGTGGCCGAGGAGCTGGTCAACATGATCACGACCCAGCGCGCCTATGAAATCAATAGCAAGGCCGTTTCCACGTCAGACCAGATGCTGGCGCGCCTGACGCAGCTCTGATGATGCACCGTCGGTTTTCGCTCCGCTCGTCCTGCCGGCCGCTGGCCCGCTTGTTGATGCTTGCGCCGCTGCTGGCGGCGGGGGGCTGCGCCCTGATACCGCCCGAGCCTATCGTGGTTGGTCCCGTCAGCGCGCCGCCGCCAGCGCCAGCCCAGCCGCTGGCTGTGCCCAATGGCGCGATCTACCAGCCGACGGCCTATGGCAGCTATCCGCTATTCGAGGACAGGCGGCCGCGCCAGGTGGGGGATATCGTCACCATTGTGCTCAACGAAAACACCAATGCGGCCAAAAGCGTGGCGACCAATACCAAGCGCAATGGGTCGGCCGGGCTGGGCATGAATACTATGCCCAGCGCCCTGCCGGGCGCGTTCGGGCCGCAGCAGAACATGGATGCCACCGGCAGCAACAATGCGTCGGGCACTGGCGACAGCAAGGCCAACAATACCTTTTCCGGCACCATTACCACCACTGTCATCGAAGTGCTGCCCAACGGCAACCTGCGCGTGGCGGGTGAAAAGCAGATTGCCATCAATCGGGGCAGCGAATACGTGCGTTTCTCCGGCACGGTGGACCCGCGCAGTATGACTGGCAACACGCATTCGGTGTCGTCCACCCAAGTGGCCGACGTACGCCTGGAGTATCGCAGCCAGGGGGTCATGGACGAAGTGCAGAGCATGGGCTGGCTGCAACGCTTTTTCCTGAACGTAATGCCATTTTGAAGACAGTGGGAGTCACGGTGCGTCGCGTTTTTCTGATTGTTTGTCAGGTCTTGCTGTGTCTGGGGCTGGTGCCTGCGGCACAGGCCATGAATGTCACCCAGCGCATCAAGGATGTCTCCAGCGTGCAGGGCGTGCGCGACAATCCGCTGATCGGCTATGGCGTGGTCGTGGGCCTGGACGGCAGTGGCGACCAGGTGCGGCAGGCGCCTTTCACGCAGCAGAGCGTGGCGAACATGCTGGCGCAGCTGGGTGTGACGGTGCCGCCCGGAACCAATATGCAGCTGAAAAACGTGGCGGCGGTGATCGTGACGGCGACACTGCCACCGTTTTCCCGTCCTGGCCAGAATCTCGATGTCGTGGTGTCGTCCATGGGCAACGCCAAAAGCCTGCGCGGCGGCACCTTGCTGATGACGCCGCTCAAGGGCGCCGATGGCCAGGTCTATGCGATTGCCCAGGGTAACCTGCTGGTTGGCGGCGCGGGCGCCTCGTCCGGCGGCAACAGCGTGCAGGTGAACCAGCTCAACAGCGGCATGATTACCAATGGCGCCATTGTGGAGCGCGCCGTGCCGACCGTGATCGCCATGCAAGGGCAGGTGCACCTGGAACTGAAAGAAAATGACTTTGGCACGGCGCAGAACGTCGTCGACGTGGTGAATGCGGCGTTCGGCCCCGGCACGGCCAACGCCCTGGACGGCCGGGTCATCGCCGTGGCCGCGCCGGCTGCCGATGCGGCGCTGAGCCAGTTCCTGTCGCGCCTGGAAAACCTGCCCATCGAACGGGCGCCGGTGGCCGCCAAAGTCATCATCAATGCCCGCACCGGTTCGGTGGTGATGAACCGCACCGTGGTCATCGAGGAATCCGCCGTGGCGCACGGCAATATTTCCGTGGTGATCAACCGCAGCCTGGATGTCAGCCAGCCCAATGCCCCCTTCGCGGGAGGGCAGACGGTGGTGGCGCCCAATACCGAAATACGCCTGTTGCAGGATGGTGGCGGTCTCAAATACATGCAGACCAGCGCCAATCTGCAGGATGTGGTCAATGCGCTCAATGCGCTGGGCGCCACGCCACAGGACCTGTTGTCCATCCTGCAGGCCATGCAGCGCGCCGGCGCCTTGCGCGCCGAGCTGGAAATCATCTGAGGCTGCATGATGACGATTGCTTCCGGTTCCACTGCTGCATCGCTGGCGCAGGGTTTTGTTTTCGATACGCGGGAAATGGACAGGCTGCGGGCCAAAGTGCAGCAGTCGCCCGATGGCGAGGCGGCGCAGCGCGAGGTGGCGCAGCAGTTCGAGGCCCTGTTCATCAATATGCTGATCCAGCGCATGCGGGACGCGACGCCCAGTGAGGGACTGTTCGACAACGAACAGACGCGCATGATGCAGTCGCTGGCGGACCAACAGATTGCCTCTGACCTGGCAAGCAAACAGTCCGGCCTGGGGCTGGCCGAGGCGCTGCTGCGGCAGATCCGCCAGCCGGGCAGTGCCATGGCGGATGTTTCGGGTGCAGCGGGCAGCGTGAGTGGCAGGGGGCCTGGCGGCACCGGCGAACTGACGCGTGAGCTGCGCGTTGATGGCAGCCTTGCGCCAACCAGTCCGACGTTGCAGCAGAATCTCTGGCGTGGCGCACGTGCAGGCGTTGCAGCAGTACGCGCTGGCGCGGCCTTTGCTGGCCAGGCGCCAATGCTGAAGGCGGCCGCGCAGGCGCCGGACTTCGTCGCCAGTTTCGTCGAAAAGCTGGCGCCCATGGCGCAGCGTATCGCCCAGGAAAGCGGCATCCCGGCCCAGTTGATTCTGGGGCAGGCTGCGCTGGAATCCGGCTGGGGGCGGCGTGAAATCCGCCATGAGGATGGCAGCCCCAGCCACAACCTGTTCGGTATCAAGGCTACGCCAGCCTGGCGTGGCGCGGTGGTGGAAACCATGACCACCGAATACGAGGACGGCAAGGCGCGCAAGCTGACGCAGCCATTCCGCGCCTATTCGTCCTATGAAGACGCCTTGCGCGACTATGCCGGTTTGCTGCAGCGCAATGAGCGTTATCAGGGGGTGCTGCAGGCTTCCGACCCGGCCGAGGCCGCGCGTCGCATCCAGGAAGCTGGCTATGCCACCGACCCAGGCTATGCCGACAAGCTGATCAATGTGATGGCGATGCTGGAACGCTAGCCAATCACCCTAAATTTCCGCGCCGCGCAACCGTTATTCCATGGGAATGCCGGGGTGTCCGGGGCAAGTCAGGCCCAGGGCGACAGGCAACCATTATGAGAGTCTCCTGACCATGAATCTGTACAACCTGGGACTGACGGGTATCAACGCCGCGACTGCGCGCCTGAATACGACCGGCCACAACATCAATAACGTCGATACGCAAGGCTACAACCGCCAGCAGGTGCTGGTGTCTTCGGTTGGCGGCAGCGCCACCAGTGTGGGCTTCTATGGCCGTGGCGTGGCGGTGGACGGCGTGACCAGGCAATACAGCTCCTATCTGTACAACCAGCTGGTGTCCGCGCGTTCTACGCAGTCCTCGTACAACAGCTATCTGAACGAGATCGGCCAGATCAATAATCTGATCGGCAATAGCGAAACCGGCATTTCTCCCGCGCTCAAGGCATTTTTCTCCAGCGTCCAGGCCGTTGCCTCCGAGTCGGGCGACGCAGCGGCGCGCCAGGAAATGATAGGGCAGGCCAACAGCCTGGTCACGCAGATCAATGAAACCCAGGAGATGCTCAATCGCCAGCGCGATGAAATCAACATCCAGGTTGGCACAACGGTCGAGCAGATCAACAGCTATGTGGACCGTATTGCCGGGCTGAACGAACAGATTACCCTGGCCAAGGCCTCGGCGACACCAGGGCAGGCACCCAATGACCTGCTAGACCAACGTGACCAGCTGGTGTCCGAACTGAATCAGCTGGTCGGCGTGCGGGTGGTCGAGCAGGGTTCCTCCATCAACCTGACCGTCGGCAATGGCCAAGTGCTGCTGTCAGGCAACCAGAGCTACCCGCTGCGCGCCATGACTTCGGCCAATGACCCCAGCCGTACCGTCATTGCCTATGAACTGCCCGCTGAAAACGGCGAGAGCACCTGGGTGGAATTGGATGACACCCGCCTGAGCGGCGGACGCCTGGGGGGCTTGCTGGCCTTCAGACGCGAGTCGCTCGATAGCGTGCAGAATGACCTGGGGCGCCTGGCGCTGGGCCTGGCACATGCCTTCAATACGCAGCACCGCCAGGGTCTGGATCAGGCTGGGCAGCCGGGCGGCGACTTCTTCACGATCGCGGCGCCGGTTGCTCACGCCAGCCTGTCCAACCAGGGCAGCGCCAGTGCGGGCGGCAATGCGGGCCTGACTGCGGAGGTCAAGGATATCCAGGCATTGCAGGCCAGCGATTACCGCATCAGTTATCACGCCGCCAGCGGCAAGTATGAAATTCAGCGCCTGTCCGATGGCGTGAAACGGAGCTTCGACGGCGATGCCGGACAGGTGGAAATCGACGGCTTGAGCCTGAACCTGCCCGACGCCACGCAGCCGGGAGCCGTCGAGCATGGAGACAGCTGGTTGCTGCAACCCACCATGAACGCCGCTGCCAGCCTGGCTGTGGCCGTGGAAAACCCGGCGGAAATCGCTGCTGCGGATGCCAGCGGTGGCGCCATCAACAATGCCAACGCGCTGAAGCTGGCCCAGCTGCAGACCGACAAGGTGATGGGGCAGGGGTCGCTGAGCATCAGCGATACCTATCTGCAAATCGTCAATAAGGTCGGGGTAAAGACCGGGGAGGTCACCACGGCCAGCAAGGCTCAGGACAATCTCGTGACGCAGCGCCTGACGGCGCAGCAGGAGGTCTCGGGCGTCAGTCTGCGTGAAGAGCAGGTCGCGCTGATGCAATACGCCGAGCAGTACCAGGCGTCGGCACGTCTGATCGACGTTGCCAGCCAGATGTTCGACACCCTGCTGTCCATGAAGTAACCGCCAGCGCCGCGTCTACAGGATATCGCCATGCGTATCAGCTCGTCTTTGATGTACCAGATTGCCCTCGGCCAGTTCTCGCGCAAGGAAGCGCAGCAGGTTCAGCTGTTCGAGCAGATTTCCACCGGCCTGCGCGTGGTGCGCCCTGGAGACGACCCGCTGGCGGCCGCCCAGGCAGTGCGAACCAGCCAGAATCTGGAACTTAACGAGCGCTTCGCCGCCAATCGTCAGGTGGCCAAGCACAACATGGGCGAAACCAGCCAGATGCTGGACGCCACCGTGAATACCTTGCAGGACGTGACCACACGCCTGGTGGAAGTCGGCAATGGCATTTACTCGGAAACCGACCAGCGTGCGCTGGCCAAGGTGCTCAAGGAATCCTATGACCGCCTGCTGAACCAGGCCAACGCCAGGGACGGCAATGGCGTTTACATGTTTTCGGGCCATCGTGGCGATGTCGCGCCGTTCCAGACCGATAGCGACGGCTGGGTCAGCGGCGCCTATCAGGGGGACGAAGGCAAGCGCCTGATCCAGGTGGACCAGACCCGCCAGATGCCAACGGCGGAATCCGCAATGAATATCTTTGCCCGCGCCAATCCCGGTGATCGCTCTTATGCCGCTTCATCCGCGCCGGGCAACCAGGGCACCGCGACCTTCAGTTCGCCGGCGGTCACCAGCCAGGACGGCGAGCATGTCGGCAAGACGTTGCGTATCGCTTTCGAGGCCGATCCCGCAGCAGGCGGTGTGCGCTATGTCGTGACCGATGCGAACCAGACAGTGCTGGACAGCGGCCCCTACGACGCGGAAACCGGGCTCAACCTGTCCGTCGGCGGTTTGTCGCTGGCGATCCAGGGACAGCCGGCCGAGGGCGACTGCTTCACGCTGGAACCCATGGCGCAAGCCGATATGGATGTGTTTTCCACCTTGCGCCGGACCATAGACGCCCTGGAGTCGCTGGACAAAAACGACCCCGTGTCTGTTGCCAACTTCCAGAACGTGGTTGGTGAGGCGCAGCGCAAGCTGGGCAGCGTGTATGACAACGTACTGACTGTGCAGGCCTCGCTGGGGGCGCGCATGAATGAGCTGTCCGCGCTGGACACCGTGGGAAGCGCCAGGGGCCTGAGCTATGCCAAGCAACTCGACAACCTGGTGGGTTTGAATGAGTTCGCCGCCTATAGCCAGCAGATCTATTACCAGAATGCGCTGGAAGCCTCCATGTTGGCATTCCAGCGGATCCAGAGCCTGGGACTGTTCAACGGCAATAACTAGGCGTAGCGGCGCGCCGCAGTGAAAAGGGATTGATGATCATGTTTCGGAATACGTCCATAAAAATCAATATGATGCTGGTGCTGGGCCTGTTCATGGCCTTGCTGCTGGTGGCAGTGGCGCTGGGCTGGAACGGGATGCGGGTGTCCGGCAACGCCTTCGAAACGCTCTACAGCCTGACCACCCGGCAGGTGTTGCCGCTCAAGGAAGTGGCGGCGTCGGTCAGCAATAGCCATTATTGGATGGAGCGTGCGCGGCGCATCGAAAGCGAGGATGGCGCGTTGGCGGATATCCGCCAGGCCCTGGATCAGGCCGAGACTGCACTGTCGCAGGCTGACGAGCGCTATGCGCTGTTTGCCGGCGAGGCCGGGCAGGTCGGTACCGCTCAAGCGCTGGGCCAGGTGCTGGAGCGCCATCATGCCCTGATGCGCCAGAATGCCCGCAATTTGCTGCCGCTGTCGTCGGGCGGCAGCGATGAACCGGTGTCCCAGGCCGAACTGGAAGCGTTGCTGGCGCAGGGCGGACAATTGCTGCGCGAATTCACCGATGCCGCCCAGGCGCACATTGCGCAATTGCAGACACAGGAAGTGCGACGCCAGCACTGGGCGCAACTGGCGGTACTGGTGTTGATGATTGCCGGGTTGCTGATCTCTGTGGTGGCCTGGCAGGTCATGCGGCGCCGCGTTCTGCGGCCGCTGGGCGAGGCCGGGCAGTTGCTGGACCGTGTGGCCCAGGGCGACCTCACGTCGCGGGTGGATGTCCGGGATGGCAACGAAATCGGCTTGTTGATGGCCGGTCTGCGCAAGATGCAGGAAAACCTGTCGCGCATGGTGTTGCAAGTGCGCCGTGGGGTGGAGGAAATTTCCCATGGCAGCAAGGAAATCGCGCTGGGCAATACTGATCTCAGCAGCCGTACCGAGCAGCAGGCCGCGTCATTGCAGGAAACCGCGGCCAGCATGGAGCAACTGGCCTCTACGGTGCAGCAGAATGCCGATAATGCGCGTCAGGCGGATCATCTGGCGGCCGGCAGCATGGACGTCGCACGTCGAGGCGGCCAGGCCGTGTCCGAAGTTATTGCCACGATGACTGAAATTTCAAGCAGTTCGGCAAAAATTGCAGAAATTGTCAGTGTGATCGACGGTATCGCGTTCCAGACCAATATCCTGGCCCTGAACGCGGCCGTCGAGGCATCGCGGGCGGGCGACCAGGGCAAGGGCTTTTCCGTGGTGGCCAGCGAGGTGCGTACCCTGGCCCAGCGCAGCGCCCAGGCCGCCAAGGAAATCAAGCAACTGATCGACGATTCGGTCAATAAGGTCAATGCCGGCTCCGACCAGGTGGGCCGCGCCGGCGACACCATGCGCGAAATCATGGAGTCGGTGCAGCGTGTGGCGGACATCATGGGCGAAATTTCCTCTGCCTCGCAGGAACAGTCGTTGGGCATAGACCAGATCAACCGCGCGGTGGCGCAGATGGATCAGGTCACCCAGCAGAATGCTGCGCTGGTCGAGCAGGCGGCGGCGGCGGCCGGTTCGCTGGAAGAACAGGCGTCCAGCCTGGCCCATGCCGTGGCTGAGTTCAAGGTTTCTGCTTCCGGTGCGGCCCGCACGCAAGCTGGCGCTGCACTGGCGTCGGCCCGCCTGAACGGCGCCGCCAGCAGGCCCAGGCCCGCGGCACCCTCAAAGCCGGCGGTAGCCGCTGCTGCCGGGCCGCGCAAAGCCGCCAGGCCTGCCGCCACTCCCAGGCTGGAACCCGGTACGGCGCCGCGCCGGCCGACCCGCACCGCGTCAGAGGACGACTGGGAATCCTTCTGAGTGTTCACGCCGCAGGCAAGGCACGCCTTGCCCACGATGATGCCAGCTATGAACTGCGAGATACCGCATGCGAAATAACCAACCGGTCAATGACCATGAATATCATCTGAGCGAATCGGATTACCTGATTTCGCGCACGGATCTGGAAGGTCGCATCACCTACGCCAACGAGGCGTTCGTGATTGCCAGCGGTTTTACACGGGAAGAATTGATGGGGCAGCCGCATAATATCGTGCGCCATCCGGACATGCCGCCGGAAGCCTTCGCCGATCTGTGGCAAACCCTGGAAAGCGGCAATTCGTGGCTGGGCGTCGTGAAGAACCGACGCAAGGACGGCGGTTTTTACTGGGTGCTGGCCAATGTCACGCCGGTACGCGAAGCTGGCAAGGTGGTGGCGTTTTCGTCGGTGCGCGTCAAGCCCAGTGAACAACATGTAACCCGCGCTCGGCATTATTACGAACGCTGGCGCGCCGGCCATCGGGTGGCAGCCCGCCTGGTGCGTGGCCGTATTGTCCCGACCGGCTGGCGCGGACTGGCAGGCGCACTGCGCAAGCTGACCAAGCCCTGGCTGGCGCCCAGCATGTTGCGCTATGCGTTCTTTTCTTCGTTGATGGTGCTGCTGGCGGCGCTGACCTCGCTGTGGCACCTGCGTGCGGCAGACATCGGCGACACCGGGATGTGGTGGCTGCTGGGCGGCTCCCTGCTGGCATCCTTGCTGATCTTCCTGTATGGCTGGCGGCTCACGGCGCGCACGGGCAAATCCATCGAAGCGGTGGTGGACCGCGCATTCCGGCTCGCGGCAGGGGATCTCGGGACAGCGCTGCAATACCATGATGATGATCCAGTCGGACGCCTGGCTTTTGCGCTGGAAATGACGCGTTGCGGCATGAACAGCGTGGCGCTGGATATGCGCAGCAATACCCGTGGTGTGGTGACAGTACTGGAAACCATCAGTTCGGCCAACAAAGACCTGCAGCAACGCACTGAGGAATCTGCGGCCTCGCTGGAAATGACCGCCACCAGCGTTGACGAGTTGAGTGCAACCGTCAAGCACAACGTCGACAACGTCAAGCAGGTGTCTCAGTGGACGCATGACTGCCGCCAGCTTGCCGGTCAGGCGGGGGCGAGCGTCAGCGACGTGGCTGCAACCATGAAAGAGATCGAAGCCGGTTCAGCGAAAATATCGGAAATCATCCGCTTGATCGACGGTATCGCCTTCCAGACCAACATCCTGGCACTCAACGCGGCAGTGGAAGCGGCGCGGGCAGGGGAAGCTGGCAAGGGTTTCGCCGTCGTGGCTGGCGAAGTGCGTTCTTTGGCGCAGAAGAGCGCGGAGGCGGCACGCGAAGTGCGTGACCTGATCCAGGAGTCGACTGGCAGGGTGGACGCTGGCGCCAGCAAGGTCAAGGCGGCGGGTTCCATGGTGGACCAGGTCATGGCCGCCATCGAGCGTGTGGACCAGACCATGAGCGAAATTTCGCTGGCCTCGAACGAGCAGCATATCGGTGTTGAACAGGTCAGCCTGGCGATGAACCAGATCGACGGCCAGACGCAGCAGAATTCTGCGCTGGTGGACAGCCTGGCCGAAGCCATGCAGACCTTGATGGACCGGGTCGATGGCCTGCGTGTGGCGCAACATGTTTTCCGCCTGGCGCCGGCCAGCCGGCGCCAGGCTGCAGGTACGCGCGGCTCGGGCGAGGGGATGGGCGACGACTAGCGTGGTGGGCAGGCCCGGCGGGCGAGCTGCCCAAGGCGGCCGCTCAGCCTCCCGCCAGCGCCTGTACCAGGCGCAGCATGTTTTCCAGGCCATCCTGGATCAGATTGCCGAGAAAACCGCTGCTGTTGGGCAGTACGACCAGCAGGGCCAGCAGGCCGGCAATCAGCGACACGGGAAAACCGACGGCAAACACAGACATCTGCGGCGCTGTCCGGTTGAGAATGCCCAGCGCCAGGTTGATGGTCAATAAAGCGGTGATCAGCGGCAATGCCATCAGCAGGCCGGAGACGATGATGGCGCTGCTCCATTCCAGCAGCACGCCCCAGCCGCTGAAATCCAGCGGCGCCGCCAGCGGCAGGCTTTCGAAGGAACGCTGCAGGCCGGCGATCATCAGCAGATGGCCATCCAGCGCCAGGAACAGCAGGACAGCAATCGCATTGAACAGGCGTGACAGCACGGTGGTGCTGGCACCCGCGCCAGGGTCGAAAAACGTGGCGAAGGACAGGCCCATTTGCAGGCCGACAAATTCGCCCGCCGTATGCACGGCGGCAAAGACCACGCGCATGCACAGGCCCATCGCCAACCCGATCAGGAGCTGCCTGGCGATGATGGCCAGGCTGGGCCAGGAGCCTGGTGGAATATCCGGAATTGGCCCGGCAGCAGGCGCCAGGGCCAGGGTGAGCGCCAGCGCGATGGCCAGCTTGATTTTCTTCGGGATGGCCGCGTCGCCCAGCACGGGTGCGGTCAGCATCAGCGCGCCGATGCGGGCGAAGGGAAGAATGAAAGCGTGGATCCAGCCGTAAAGCTGGTCCAGCGTCAGGGCAATCATGGCCGTCCTGGCCTTGCGCCTACTGGGCGAACTGGGGAATGGCGCTGAACAGCTGGCGCATGTAGTCCACCAATTGTTCGATCAGCAGAGGGCCGAGCAATACCAGCGTGCCGCACATGGCCAGCAGCTTGGGGATGAACGACAGCGTCATTTCGTTGATCTGGGTGGCGGCCTGGAAAATGCTGATGGCCAGGCCAACTAGCAGGATGACCAGCAGCAGCGGTCCGGCAATGGACAACGCGATCTTGATGGTTTCATAGGCCAGCGTCATTACCGCTTCGGGCGTCATGATTTCTCCGGTGCATGGGGCGGTGCGCCTGTGGCGGCGCATTTGCCGGTTGCAGGTCAGGTATTGAAGCTCTGGGCCAGCGATCCCAGCAGCAAGGTCCAGCCGTCCGCCAGAACGAACAGCATCAACTTGAAAGGCAGGGCAATGGTGACGGGCGGCACCATCATCATCCCCAGCGCCATCAGCACGCTGGCAACGACCAGGTCGATGATCAGGAAGGGAATGAAAATGGTGAAGCCGATCTGGAATGCCGTTTTCAGTTCACTGGTCATGAAGGCCGGGATCAGCACGCGCATGGGCACCTGTTCCGGACCTTCCAGTTCGGGCAGCCCCGCCATGCCGGCGAACAGGCTCAGATCGTTTTCCCGGGTCTGGGCCAGCATGAATTCGCGCAAGGGCTGGGCGCCGCGCTCGACGGCAGCCTCGAAGGAAATGCTGCCTTGCGACAGCGGGGTATAGGCGTCTTCATAGATGCGGTCGAACACCGGCGACATCGTGAAAAAGGTCAGGAATAGCGCCAGCCCGATCAACACCTGATTGGGCGGCGAGGAGCCGGTCCCCATGGCATTGCGCAACAGGCTCAGCACAATGATGACGCGGGTGAAGCCGGTCATGGCCAGCAGCATGGCTGGCAGCAGTCCGATGAGCGTCAGCATCAGCAGCGTTTGCACGTTGAGCGAGTAAATCTGGCCGCCGTCGGCGGCGGGCGTGGCAGTCAGTGCGGGCATGGCCAGCGATTGCGCCAGCGCGGCCGGCATGGGCCAGGCCAGGAACAGCAGCGGCGCCAGGCAGGCGGCGGCGAAGCGGGCGTTGGACAGGCGAGGCAGATGCATGATGGGCAGGTTCAGGGCTGGGCTGCACGCCACTGGTTCAACGCCCGCTGGAAGGCGCCGGCCACAGGTGCGGCGTTGCCGTTTGGCAGGCTGGCAGCCGGGATGTCGCCAGCCTCGGCCTCGGCGGCGCCGGGGGGCAGGGTTGCCAGATGCTGGATGTTCTGCGGCGACAGGCCCAGCAGCATGCGTTCGCCTTCCACGGAAACCAGTACGATGCGGTGCCGGGGCCCCAGCGCCAGGCTGGCCTGTACGCGTAAATCGTGGCGTCGCGCCTGCTGGCCCAGCACGCCGCTGCGGCGGATCAGCCAGGCGCCCAGCAGGATCGCGCTGATGACGCCCAGCAGGGCGGCGATGATGCGCAATATCGAGCCGGAATCCATGGTCAGCGGGTTTTGTTCAGGCGATTCAGGCGGTCCGATGGCGTCACGATATCCGTCAGGCGGATGCCGTATTTGTCTTCGACGACAACCACTTCGCCCTGGGCGATAAGGAAGCCATTGACGAAAATATCCATGGGCTCGCCGGCCAGGCCATCGAGCTCGATGACGGAACCCTGGCCTAACTGCAGCAGATTCTTGATGGTGATGCGCGTGCGCCCCAGTTCGACCGTCAGCTGGACCGGAATATCCTTGATGATATCCAGGTCATTGACCGACGTCCCGGCGGTATCGCTCAGGGCCGGGAAGTCCACGCGCTTCGGGGTGGCGGCTGTACTTGCAGGGGCGGAAGTGGCGTCAGCCTGGGCCGGCGCCGGCTGGGCGCTGGCCGCCGTGGCGGCAGCCTGCTCGGCCAGAGCCTGTTCCCAGAGGTTCATGCCGCTGGCGCTCTCGCCGGCTTGCGTCAGGCCGTCAGCCTGTGTGCCGCCCAGGTCTTGCGCGAGAGTATCGGCGGGCAAGGGCGGTTGGTTCGGGGACGAGGAATCAGTCGTCATAGTGCATCAATCTCATTCGAATCAAGGTCCGGGTGCGCAAGGATCTGCTGCACGCGCAGCGCATAACTGCCGTTGTGCCGGCCATATTCGCATTCCATTACCGGCACGTTGTTCACGCTGGCCTGAACGGTTTCCGGCCTTTCCAGCGGCAGGACATCGCCGATCTTCAACTTCAGCAAATCCTGCAGTTTCAGGGGGATGTGCCCGAACTGCGCTGCCAGCGTGACTTCGGCCTGGCGTACTTCGCGTGCCAGCAGCGAGGTCCAGCGGCGATCGGCGGCGTCCAGCGACGCGTCCTGCAGCGGGCGGGTCAGCAGGTCGCGGATCGGTTCGATCATGGAATACGGCAGGCAGATATGCAGGGTGCCGCCTACCGTGCCGAACTCGATGCGAAAGGCGCTGACCACCACGGCTTCATTGCTGTCGGTGATGCTGGCGAACTTCGTGTGCATCTCGGAACGGATGTATTCGAAGTCTATCGGGTAGACCGGCTCCCACGACTTGCCGTAGCAATCCAGTGTCAGCCGCAGCAGGCGCTGGATGACGCGCTGTTCGGTCAGGGTGAACTCGCGTCCTTCGACTCGCGTGTGATAGCGGCCGCTGCCGCCAAAGAGGCTGTCCACCACCAGGAAGACCAGGCTGGGGTCGAAGACGAACAGCGCGGAGCCTCGCAGCGGGCGCATGGCAACCATGTTCAGGTTGCTGGGCACGGGCAGGTTGCGCTCGAAATCTATGTATTTCATGATGCGCAGGCTGCTGACCGAGACGTCGGCGCTGCGCCGCATGAATTGCAGCAGCGCGCTGCGGATATTGCGGCCGAAGCGTTCGTTGATGAGTTCCAGCGTCTGCATGCGCCGGCGCACGATGCGGTCCGGCGAGCCCAGGTCGTAGGCCCTTACCGCGCCCGCATCAGCCTGCCCGGCGGCATCCTGCGCGGAAGTGTCGCCGGAAACCTCGGCGACCAGCGCATCGACCTCGTCCTGAGAAAGGAATGCTTCGTAGCCCATGGTTCGCTACTGCACCACGAAATCGGTGAAGAGCACGTCGATGATCTGCTGGCCCCGCACCAGCGGTTTGAAAGGCCGGCTCAAGGCCTCGGCGATATCCTGTGACAGCCGTGCGCGGGTGCGTGTGCTGGCAATGGTTTCGGGGGATTGGTCGGTCAGGATCATCAGCACGCGGTTGCGCACTTCCGGCAGGTAGCGTTGCAGCCTTTCCTTGGATTCTTCATCACTGAGGCGGACGGTGATGGCCATGTGCACCAGCCGTTCCATGACATTGTCGGACAGCGTGACGGTGAAAGGCGTGAGATCCACGAAAATCGGCATGGGTGCGTTGGCGTCCGGGTCCCTGCCGTTCGAGACGGCGGACGTGGCGTCAGCGGGTTCGCTTGCCTGGGTGGCATCGGTAGCCACCGGGTGTTCGCGGTTGACGTAGAACCACGCACCGCCAATGCCTGCGAAGGCAAACAGTACGATGAGCAGTACTGCGCCGACAAATTTCAGGAAGAGATTGCGTTTGCGCGGAGGGGACGTGCTGGCGTCGATATCTGGCATGAGGAATACGGAGTAAAACGCCTGGGGCCTGGGATAAGACTGTCCGGAAGGCGACGCTTGCCGCGTGCGCCCGATTCCAGATTGTGCCCGACCGGCCTGGAATCCTGCCCAGAGAACAAAGCCTGGTTTCAGCAGGTATTCGTGGCTATGGCTTCAGGCGAAAGTGTCCAGCAGCGCATCGGGGCGCAATACCCGGGCCGGTGCCCTGCCGGCGCTTGCCAGCGAGGCCGCACCGCTATCGGTGACGTTGGCGGATGGGCCACTGCGGGCCTGGCGCAGCGCAGCCTGGAAAAATGCCTGAGCCTGTTCATGGCCCGCCCCGGGCTGGTCGCTGACCTGGGTATCCGCCAGGGTCAGGCCGGTATCGGCCAAGGCGTCCTGCAACTGCGGCAGGGCGGATTCTATGCTTTGGCGGACATGTGAGTGGGCCGTGTTGATCCAGGCATGGGCAACGCCGTCCTGTACGGTCATCATGATGCGCAATGGGCCCAGCGAGGCCGGATTGAGGCTCAGGTCCATTTGCTGAACGACCGATTGCTGGCCGGCGGCAAATTGCCCCAGGCGCAGGAATTGCTGGCTCAGGGCGGATTGCCAGGCGGGGCTGTCCAGGTGTTGCGGCAGCGCGCCGGCATGCGGCGCCGGTGCGGTGCCGGGCGCACCATGCAGAAGCCCGCCCGTCGGGCTGGCGGCCGGCAAGCCGGTAGGGGCTGGCGCAACCTGCATTGATAGGCCCGGAGACGCTTCCTCCGTGCCGCGGGTTTCTGCCGCGATGCCCGTGCTGAATGTGTCTGCCACGAGCCTGGCTTGGGCCGCGTCGGCAGAGCCGGCTTCTGCGGCTGGCGCGAGGCGCGCGCCGGTGGCCGCACCTGCGTGGCGGAGGCCGGGCCGGCTTGGCAGGGCAGGTTCAGCCGCCGTTTTCCCCGCAATGGCACGGGGTTCCCGGCCCGCAGCGACCATACTGGCGCCGCTGCGGTTACGGCCGACCTGAGCCCTTGCACTTGGCGCCAATCCGTTGGTCAGGAAGCTGGCGCGCAGGCTGTCCTGCGTTTCTTCCGGTCCGGCTTCAGGCCAAGTGGCATCCGTGTGGCGCTCCGCCGGGGCAAGTCCGCTCATGCTGGCCGTCCGTGCCTGCGCGCCGCCGGCAGCGGCCGGGCGTTGCGTCTGGGCCAGGAACAGCATGGTATTGCGCAGGCCGTCCGGGTCACTGGCATCGCCATGGCCGGCGGCCTCTGGCGCCAGCGTGGCGGCTGCGTCTCTGGCGCCGGTCGCAGCAGGCTGCGTGGTGGCGGCCAGGGTCATGGCGGCTGTGGCATCCGGGTGCGTTCGGGCCTCGGTTGCTGCTTGCGCCTGCGCAAGGGCATCCGTTTCTCCTGCCGTGTCAGAGTCTCCGGCGGGGCGCGAGGCATTGCCTTGCGCTGCGTGCGGCGGCAACTGTTGGCGCGCCATAAGCGCCGAAAATCCTGAGGTGTCCCGCAGGCCTCGGTTTTCCAGGTGCCGGGCCTCGCCGCGGCGCTGGGCGGCGGCCTGATCTCGCACGGATTCCAGCGCTTGGTTGGCTTGTACCAGGGGGGGGAGACTCGTCATGATGGGCGGGCAGGAAAATGGACAGGCGTGGAATCAGGGGGCGTAAGCCAGGGGCTGGCGCGCCAGGCGTGCGGAAACCTCGTCCATGGCGCGCTGTTCGCGACGCTGGGCGACGAGGTCGGCTGCGTGCGTGCGCCGCGTGGCCAGTGTCACATAGGCGTCCAGCTTGCGTTTCTCATCCAGCCAGCGTTGGCGCAATGCTTCCAATTGCCGCTGCTGAGATTGCAATATCCCATTTTGCTGCGCGATGGCCTGATCCAGACTGTCGAGAAACGACGAATAATTGCGGTAAGTCGCCGTTTGCATGCCTTGCCCCATGCCGTGTTGCAGGTTATGCCGGTAGTCATCGCTGTATTCATGCAGCGCCTGCAACTGCTGGCGGGCCTGGTTGCACTTGCCCTGGGCCTGGCCGAACGCTTGCAGGGCGTCGTCGGTGCGCTGGCGCGCCAGGTCGATCAGGGTGTCCAGCGGCGTGGCTTCAGACATGGCGTCCTGCCTGGGTGAAGAGGCCGCCCAGAGCCTGGGTGGCCTGCGGGTAGGAAATGTTTTCGTTCAGGCCCTGCTGCAAATAGCGTTCCAGGGCAGGAAAGCGGGCCACGGCATCATCGAGCTGTGCATCGTTGCCGGGCACATATGCGCCTACCGCGATCAGGTCGCGGCTGCGTTGATAGCGGGAAAACAATTGCTTGAAGCGGCGTGCGTCGGCCTGCTGGCCGGCATCGGTGATCGCAGTCATGACGCGCGAGATGGAGGCTTCGATGTCTATGGCGGGGTAATGTCCGGATTCCGCCAGCTGGCGCGACAGGACGATATGGCCGTCCAGAATGGCGCGTGCCGCATCGGCGATCGGGTCCTGCTGGTCGTCACCCTCGGCCAGCACGGTATAGAAACCGGTGATGGAGCCATGGCTGGCGCCGTCGGCGCCAGCCGCGCCATTGCCGGCGCGTTCCACCAGGGCTGGCAGGCGGGCGAACACCGAAGGCGGATAGCCCTTGGTGGCTGGCGGTTCGCCCACGGCCAACGCGATTTCCCGTTGCGCCATGGCGTAGCGGGTCAGGGAGTCCATGATGAGCAGGACATGCTTGCCCTGGTCCCGGAAGTATTCGGCCACACGCGTGGCATAGGCCGCGCCTTGCAGGCGCAAGACGGGAGAGACGTCAGCCGGGGCCGCCACCACCACGGAACGGGCCAGGCCTGCCGGGCCGAGATTGGTTTCGATGAACTCCTGCACTTCGCGGCCGCGCTCGCCGATCAGGCCGACGACAATCACATCGGCCTGGGTATAGCGCGCCATCATGCCCAGCAGCACGCTCTTGCCGACGCCGGACCCGGCAAACAGGCCCATGCGCTGTCCCCGGCCCACCGTCAGCAAGCCATTGATGCAGCGGATGCCGGTATCCAGCACGTCATGGATGGGCGCGCGGTCCAGCGGATTGATGAAGGTGTGGGCGAGCGTGCTGCGCGGCGCATCCTGCAGTGAACCCTTGCCGTCCAGGGGGACGCCGGCGCCGTCCAGCACCCGACCCAGCAGCATGTCACCGACCGGCAGCTGGCGTGCGGCATGGCTGGCGGGGGTGGCATCGGCTTCGCCCGGCGGCAAGGCCGTGACGCGGCGCCGGGGCAGGGACTGGGGCACCACGCGGGCGCCAGGCATGATGCCGGCAATGTCCTGCAAGGGCATCAGGTATAAGGTCTGGCCGTCGAAGCCGACGACTTCGGCTTCGATGCCGCCATCATCGCCCTGGCCATGGGCGATGGTGACGGCGGCGCCCACCGGCAGTCTCAGTCCGGTAGCTTGCAGTACCAGGCCGACCGCTCGCGTGATGCGCCCGAGCGGCTGCCAGGGCGGGCAATGCGCGATGCGCTGCCGGGCCAGTTGCAGCTGGCTCAGCCAGCGCTGTTCAAGCGGGAGGCTCATCGGCTTGCGCCTGGCCCGTGCCAGGTTCAGAAGGGCTGGCTGGCGGCGCGGCCGCAGCCCATTCATGTTCAACGCCCAGCGCCTCCGCGTGCTGGCGCCAGCGCGCGCGCAAGGTGGCATCTATGTCGCCCAGCGTGGTTTCCGCCAGGCAGTCGCCAGCTTGCAGGCTGGCATCGGCGCTCAATCGGCAGCCGGTGGCGGCAAGCTCCGCAGGCAACTGGCTTTGCACCACGGCGTAGTCGTCAGGGTGCAGGCGCATGGACAGGATGGGCTGCTGGTAATGCAGCGCCAGGACTTCCCGCACCAGCGGGACGATGGCGTCCGTGCGCTGGCGCAGTTCGGCGCGCACGATATCCTGGGCGATATCCAGGGCCAGCCGGATCAGCGCGTCGCCCACTTCGCGGTCCAACCGCTTGGCGGCCGTGTCGGCCTGCCGAACAATGTCGTGCAGGCGGGCGTGCAGTGCGGCGTTCTCTTCCTGGCGTTGGGCCAGTGCCTCGGCATGGCCCTGCTTTTCGCCTGCCTCGCGGCCACTGGCCAGTCCGTCGCGCCGGCCAGCTTCCAGGCCCTGGGCGTAGCCCAGTTCATAGCCCTGTTGCTCGGCCTGCTCGCGCCATTGGGCGATGAGCGCGCGCGGATCGACTTCTTCCGGTTTCGGGGGCGTCACAGGCGCGTCAGGTGCGTCAGGTGAATCAGGCGCGCCGGTTTCCGCTTCCAGTGAGGCCATTTGCCAGCGTTGCCATGCACGGTTGCGCGGCTTGGGCGGCAGCGGCGTTTCTTGTTCAGACATAGGCGTCGTTGCCCTGGGTGCCCAGGGCAATCTGGCCGTCTTCGGCCAGGCGCTTGGCGATCGCCAGGATCTTCTTCTGTTCGGTCTCGACCTGGGACATGCGCACCGGGCCCTGCATCTCGATATCCTCGCGCAGGATCTGCGCGGCGCGTACCGACATATTGCCCAGGAATTTCTCGCGCAGGTCTTCCGGCGCGCCCTTGAGCGCAATGGTCAGCACTTCGCCCTCGATTTCCTTGAGCAGCGTCTGGATACTGCGATCGTCCATTTCCAGCAGGTTCTCGAACACGAACATCTCGTCGACGATGCGCTGGGTCAGGTCGTTGTCGCGTTCGCGCAGCGCATCGACGATGGATTTCTCGTCGCTGGTGCTCATCATGTTGAGGATTTCCGCTGCCGTCCTCACGCCGCCCATGTTGCTGCGCTTGGCGCCCTGGCCGCTCAGTAAGGTGCTGAGCGTCGTGGTGAGTTCGGCCAGCGCGGCGGGTTGCACACCGCCGAAGGTGGCGATGCGCAGCATGACATCGGTGCGCAGGCGGGCCGGCAGGAAATTCAGGATGGCTGCGGAGCGGTCGCGTTTCAGGTGCACCAGGATTGTGGCGATGATCTGGGGGTGTTCGCCGCCGATCAGTTCGGCCACCACCGAGGCATCCATCCAGTTCAGCGTATCAATCCCGCTGCTGGTGCTGCTGACTTCCAGGATGTCGTCAATGATGCCGGCGGCTCTTTCGCTGCCCAGCGCCTTGGTCAGCACGGCGCGGATGTAGTCGTCCGAGCCGATGGAAACGGCCAGGAACTGTTCTGCATCGTCACGGAAGCTGCTCAGCGTGCTGTTGACGTCCTGCCGCGAGATTTGCTTCAGGTTGGCAATGGCCGCACCCAGTTCCTGGACTTCCGTGCCCTGCAAGTGGCGAAATACCGCAGCAGCGGAATCTTCGCCCAGGGAAAGCATCAGGATGGCGCTTTTCTGCAGGCCGTTCAGTTCCGTTTCGGTGACAGAGGGGGACTTAGCCATTTTTGCCCTCCATCCAGGCGCGGATAATCATGGCCACGGCGCGTGGGTCCTTCTGCGCCAGTTCGCGGGCGGCGGCCAGGTTCTTTTCGTGGCTGTGCTTTTCGGCCTGTAATTGCTGTTCACGCAGCGCGGCACTCTGCGCCTCGCGAATCTGCTGCAACTGCGCTTCGGACTGCGCCGTCGCTGGCGCCGCCGGCGCGGCTGCCGGGGCATTGCGCTGGTTCAGGATGGGGCGGATGACGGCGCGCCAGGCAAACAGCGCCAGCAACAGATAGAGCAGGTATTGCAGCATGGATTGGCCCAGGTCCAGGTAGAACGGGTCGCGCCAGAAAGGCGGTTCGTCTGTTTGCGCCAGGTTTTCGGTGAAGGGGCTGTTGGCCAGGCTGACGCTGTCGCCACGCGCTTCGCTGTAGCCCACGGCATCGCGGACGATGCCTTCGATCTTGGCCATGTCCTCGGGGGACAAGGGCTGGGGGACGCCTTGCGCGTCAGGCAGGTAGTTCAGCACCACGGCCACCGACAGCCGCCGTACTTCTCCGGCCGGCGTGCGCACATGTTCGATGGTGCGGTCCACTTCGTAGTTGATGGTTTCATCGGTGCTGGATTGCGTCGGTGCGGCCGGGGCGGCGGGTTTGCCGGCTTCTGCCTGGCTAGCGGCATTGCCGGTGGCGGGCGCATCTATCGGCGCGACGGCAGTCGGGGCGGGCTGGTTGCTGAGTGCGCCCGGCGGGCCGCCTGCGGGGGCCAGGCCGGTCTGCTCGCGGCGGTTGCTTTGCCGGCTGCGTACCGCTGCTTCATTGGGCGACTGATTGGGACGATAGCTTTCGGAAGTCTGTTCGCGGCGGGAAACGTCCAGGTCGGCGGTCACGCGCGCATGCACATTGCCGCTGCCCAGCAAGGGGTTCAGCAGCGCAAGGATGCGTTCTTCGGCGCGCTGTTCGATCTGGCGCGCGCGGCGTTGCTGGTCGGCATCGAAGCCGAATTCCTCGCCCTGGGGGGTGGATAGCAGGCGGCCGCTCTGGTCCACCACGGAAATGTCATCCGCGTGCAGGTTCGGCACACTGGAAGCCAGCAGCCAGCTGATGGCGGTAACCTGGGCGTGGTCGATCTGGCGGCCGGGGTAGAGCGTCAGCAGTACCGACGCGGTGGGCTTCTGGCGCTCGCGTACAAACAATGACTGGCGCGGCAGCGCCAGGTGCACGCGGGCGCGTTCCACGGCATGCAGGGATTCGATGGAACGTGCCAACTCGCCTTCCAGGCCGCGCTGGTAGCTGACCTGCTCGCTGAACTGGCTGGCGCCGAAACGGGGGTTGTCGAGCAGTTCGAAACCGACCGAGCCACCCTTGGGCAGCCCCTGGGCCGCCAGGGCCAGGCGGGTTTCATGGACTTTCTCGGCGGGAACAAGCAGGGCCGTGCCACTATCGCTGAAACGGTAGGGCACGTTCATCTGGGTGAGCGCGGTCACGATCGCACCGCCGTCTCGTTCTTCGATGTTGGAGAACAGGACACGGTATTCAGGGCCGCGCGACCACAGCAGGGCGACCGCCAGCAAGGCAATGGCCAGGGCGCCCGCGCCCAGCAGCGCCGGCTTGGGCACGCGGGCCAGGAAGGCCAACTGCGGAAAGCGGGTGAAGAAACCGGACAGGCGGCCCGGGACTGTGTCTTGACTCATGCGGACAGTCCTTGGAGGAGGGCGGCGCAGGCTAGTGATGGCAGTAGCGCGATTCTCAGCAGAAATACGGGTTGCGGCACGAGGCGGACCTCTATATTCGAGCTGGGGATTATCGCTGTCGGCAGTAGGGGAATAAACGCTGAAAAGCCGCCATTTTTGGCGCTAATCAATTTTTGCAGGTAGCAGGAAACGAAGCTGAAAGCCGCATGCCGGCTTGTTTTTGCAGCGGTGATGGCCTGTCTTTTGGTGAGCATCAGGAGGCGCTGGTGCGGCTGCGTCTGCCAGTTATATCTGCTATTGTGTTTTGGCAATTTCCCGCGGTGGGCAGTGCTGCTGCCTGGCGCCAATACCTGCGCGCATGTCTTGCGCCAGGGTTCAAAAGGTAGTCTGAATGGCCATGGTGCAAATGTCCGGAATCGAGCAATTGTTGTCCAGCATGCGTGAGCTTGCGCGTGCGGCAGGCGCTGCGCCTACGGCCGAAATGCGGGCAGCGGGCGCGGCCAGGGAAAGCGGCTTCGCCCAGGAACTGCAACGCTCGTTGGCCCGGGTTTCTTCCATGCAGGAATCCGCCAACCAGCAGGCGCAGGCCTACGAGGCCGGTCAGCCTGGCATTGCGCTCAACGATGTCATGCTGGATATGCAAAAGGCTGGTATCGCTTTTCAGATGACCGTACAGGTACGCAACCGCTTCGTTGCGGCCTACCAGGAAATCTCCAGCATGCCGGTCTGAGGCGGCTGGCTGCCCGCTAAATTTCTGATGCTCCCCCGGCGCCCAGGCGGAGCCGGCGTTCATGGTCGCTAGGCGTGTCATTGAAAGAATCGGAACTCATCGAACAGTATTTGCCCCTGATCCGGCGGATCGCGCTGCGCCTGCTGGCGCGCCTGCCGGCGTCGGTGGAGCTGGATGACCTGATACAGGCAGGCAGCATGGGCCTGCTTGATGCCGTGCGCAAATATCGGAAAATGCCGCATGCCCAATTTGCCACCTATGCGACCCAACGCATCCGTGGGGCCATGATGGACGAATTGCGCGGCATGGATTGGCTGTCGCGTGGCGTGCGCGAAAAAGCGCGTCGCATCGAAGATGCCATGCGCAGCGTCGAAGCCCGCACTGGCCAGGCGGCGACCGAGGCGGCCATGGCCGAGGAGCTCGGGGTCAGCCTGTCGCAGTACCATGAAATGTTGCAGGATGCGCACGGGGCACAACTGCTTTATGCCGAAGACCTGTCCCACGGCCAGGACGAATCTGGCCACGACTGGATTTTTTCCGACCAGGGCCGTGCCAATCCCCTCAATGCCATCATGCAGGCGGATTTCCGCACGGTCCTGATCGAAGCGCTGGAAAAACTGCCGGAACGAGAAAAACTGTTGCTGTCCCTGCTCTACCAGGAAGACATGAACCTCAAGGAGGTAGCGTTGGTTCTGGGGGTGACCGAAGGGCGGGTTTGCCAGTTGCGCACGCAGGCCATGGCTCGCATACGCGCGTGCATGGCCAGTCGTGACTGGGACCGCCGGGACGAGGCGATGGCGGACGAACGCCTGTTGGGCTGATACCTGGCGGGCAGCAGGGGGGCTGGCTAATCGCGTTCCTTGCCAGCATGGGCCACGCTCTTGGGAACATGACCGTAATAACGTTCGAAGGCCGTACTGAAACTCGATAGATGCTGATAGCCGACTTGATAGGCGGCGGTCGAGACGCGGGCGCCCATTTCCAGCAACTCCCGGGCTTTTTCCATCCGTACCGAAGTCAGCAGGCGGTATGGACTGGTATCGAACAACTCCCTGAAACCCTGCTTGAGCTTGAAATCATTGGTGCCGACGGCAGCGCTCAAATAGGCAATGGTAAGCGGCTGAGCGTACTCATTGAGCAGGATTTCACGCGCGCGCAGGATTTTTTCCTGGTCGTCGGGGTTCAGTTTCGATGTTTGCGCGCAGGCCGGGGCTGCCGGTATCTTCTCGGCATCGCAGCTCAGTCTGATGGTGTGCAGCTTCATCACGCCGCTGCTGGCATCGCGCCGTGCTGACCAGCGCCCATGGATTGCCGCGACGGTGCTGAGCTGCCTGGCGGGCACCCTGGGATTGATGTATGCCCCGTTGGGTTAAGCCTGGCTGTGGGCGCTGTTGCGGGGCTTCGGCCAGGGGGCGGGGCCTTCGCTGGGGGCTTTTCTGTTCGCGGCCAAGGCTTCCAGTATTGACGTTGCGACCCGGCTTTCCGCGATGGCACAGACTGTGGGATACCTGATCGCTGTGGCCGGGCCGTTGCTGGTGGGGGCGATCTACTACCGTACCGGTGACTGGCACCTGCCCATCTTGCTGCTGGCCGGCGTCCTGGTCATCGAATTGATTGTTTCCCTGCCAGCCGGCCGGAATGTCAGGATATGAGTGCTTCCGGGAGTGAATTACGGTCTTGCGCACGGCGCCCGGCATGCCAGTTTTTTGCGCTTTGCTGGGCCTGCCACATCCTGGCATAACGGCCAGGCCGTGCCAGCAATTCGGCATGGCGGCCTTGCTCTACGATCTCGCCAGCGTCGATGACCAGGATCTGGTCGGCGCCGGCGATAGTGGAAAGACGGTGTGCGATCACGATGACTGTACGTTCGCGTACCAGAACATCAATCGCGGCCTGGACGGCTACCTCGCTTTCCGTATCCAGCGCGGCGGTGGGCTCGTCCAGAATCACAATGGGAGCATTTTTCAGCATGGCGCGGGCGATGCTGATGCGCTGGCGTTCTCCGCCGGAAAGCCTGCCGCCGATGTCGCCCACGCAGGTGTTGTAGCCTGAGGGCAGGCGGCAGATGAAATCGTGGCAATGCGCGGCCCGCGCCGCAGCTTCCACCTCGGCGGTCGTTGCCTCGGGACGGGCCATGCGGATATTGGCCAGGATGGTATCGTCGAACAGGTAAACGTCCTGGAATACCACGGAAATCAGCGAGTTCAGCTGTTCCGGGGCGATGGCGCGAATATCCACCCCGCCGATCAGGATGCGCCCGGCCTGTGGATCGGCATGCCGCATCAGCAGGCGCGTCACGGTTGTCTTGCCGCTGCCGGAAGGGCCGACCAGCGCAGTCAGGCTGCGGGCTGCAATCCTGGCGTCCAGGTGGCGCAGGCATGGCGTACTGGCTGAGGCATAAGAAAATTCCACGGCTTCGAACGCCACATCGAAGGTCTGCGGCATTTGCACCGGTTGTTGCTGCGGCAGTGGCGCCAGAGACAGCAGCGCGTTGATTTTCCCCAGTGCGGCCTCGATCAGGTCCAGTATCTTGGCGTACAGCACAAAGGTGGCCAAGGGTTCCCCGAAACGAACGGCCACGACCATCAGGGCTGCCAGGATGGCAATGTCCAGCGTGCCCTGGGCGGCCAGCAGCGTGCCGACGAACACCACGAGCAGCACGGCCAGCTCCATGACGGTGGTCAGGATCAGGTTGGGCTTCGCCCCTTTTTGATGGCCGAGGGTTTGCACCGTTTCCAGATGACGGAAGCTGTCCTGCAGGGTCTCGGCGCGCGCGCCGGCGCAACAGGCTGCCCGTAGTATGGGCAGGCCCTGGAGATATTCCAGTATGTCGCTGCTGGCGCGTTCGTTGGCGTCCGCGAGCAGGCGCATGCCACGGCCGAAAGCAGGGCGACGCCAGCGGTAGAGCGGGACCAGCAAAGGAAACACCAGCAGCAGGACCAGGCCCATGCGCCAGTCGAACCAGAGGGCGGCGAGGGCAACCACGGCGGGCGTGATCAAGGCGCTGGCCATCATATTGGCGATGGTCAGGACGTAGCTCAGGGTTTCGTCCACGTTGCCCAGCAAGGCCGCGTTGACGCCGCCAGTACGCTTGTCCTGCAGCAATTCAAGCGGAATGCGGCGCAACTGTGCGCCCAGCTCCGTGCGCAGTTCGTGCGTATTGCATACCATGTCGCCGTCGTAGTCGAAGCCTTGCGCATGCCAGCGGATGGCGCTGCTGGCCAACAGCAGGATTGTCATGGCCAGCAGCCAGGGCAAGGCGGCCTGCCAGTCCGGCACAGGGATCAGTGCCTGGAAAGCCGGCATCAGACAGGCCAGTGCCAGGCCTTGCATGGCGGCGGCCACGCCCAACCCGATCAGGCTGGTCCGCAGCCGGGGAGCACGGCTGCGGGCATTGCGCAGCAATAGTTGCCAGGTCTCGCGCAGCGAGGTAATGCGTGGGCCGGAGGCCGGTTTTTTCATGCCAGTGTTCCTGTCAGCGACCAGTTCTGGGCGGCTTCGTAGCCGCGCCAAAGCCTGGCGTATACCCCTGCCTGCTGCAACAGGGTTTCGTGCCGCCCGCTTTCGGCCAGGCAGCCTTGGTCGAAAACCAATATCTGGTCTGCATCGCGGATGGTCGATAGCCTGTGCGCGATCATCAACACGGTTTTTCCCCGCATCAGGTGGGAGAGCGCAGTCACCAGGGCGGCTTCGTTTTCAGGGTCGGCAAAGGCAGTGGCTTCGTCCAGGATGAGGATTGGCCGGTTTTGCAGAATGGCCCGGGCAATGGTGATGCGTTGGCGCTGTCCGCCGGACAGAAAGACGCCACGCTCCCCTGCGGGGGTGTCATAGCCCTGCGGCAGCGCCATGATGAAATCATGAGCCTGTGCGGCCTGGGCTGCCTGCATCACGGCCTGGAGCGTGGCGCCAGGCATGCCCAGCCGGATATTGTTGGCAATCGTGTCGGCGAACAGGAAGGTATCCTGGAAAACGAAGGCCAGCTGTTGCATCAAGGTGTCTGGCGGCATGTCCCGGACGTCCACGCCGCCCACACGGATACAGCCCGAACTCACGTCCCAGAAACGTGGAATCAACCTCGCCACCGTGGTTTTGCCAGCACCGGATGGCCCGACCAGCGCCGTGATGCTGCCTTGCGGCACGTGGAAGCTCACATTCTGCAGGACCAACGGGCCATCCGGCGCATAGCGGAAATTCACGCGTTCGAAGCGCACGCTGGCATCTGCCGGCATCCTGGCCCGTTTGGCATCAGGTGCCGGCAGTGCGGGTTCGGCCATGACTTCGTGAATACGGTGGATGCTCATCTGCGTCTTGGCAACCAGGTGCTTGAGCGACATCAGCGGCAACAGGGATTCGGCCATGCCGGTGCCTACCAGCAAGGCTGCCAGCCAGGTGGAAGTGGCTTGTACATCCTGGCTGAGCAGCCAGGCGCCCAGCCAGACCAAGACAGCGAGGGTAGGGAGCGGGTTCAGGATGGCGACGGACAGGCGCGATGAAACCCCGGCCATGCGGTACCACTGCTGAACGACGTCCCGGAACCGGTCCAGCGCCTGCTGGTAGCGCTGAAAGGTGGTGGCGCCGGTGTCGAAAGTGCGTACCACTGGCATGGCCTGCACATATTCCACCACTGCCTTGCTCACGTTCTCGCTGGCATGGTGATAGCGCGACATCATTTCCATGCTGCCGCGCATGGCCAGAGATACGACCGCCATTCCCAGCAGCAGCACGGTTGCGGCTGCCAGTGCGAGGCGCCAATCCAGCCAACAGAGCAGGATGAAGGTCAGGACGGGCGAAACATATGCCCTGGCATAGAGCGGTGTGCTGTCAGCCACGAAAACATGCAATGCCTTGACGTCATCCATCAATACCTTGGCCAACGCTCCGGAGCCCGTTTGCTGCAGATAGCCCAGCGGCACGCGGGCCAGATGCGCCGAAAGCGCAGTGCGCAAATGGGTTTCGAGGCGAAACGCGGCCAGATGTGATTGATTGAAGCCGCTCAGCCGCAGCAGATAGGCCAGCACCGTCAGGCAGGTAGCCAGCAGCAATGGCTGCCAGGGCCACGGGCCGGGCTGCGTGAGCAGTCCATGCACGGCCCAGGCCAGTGCGCACAGCGCGCCCAGCGCTGCCGAAGCAGCCAGCCCTGCCAGAATCATCGCGGCTCGGATCTGGCTGCCGACCGGCCGCATGATGCTCCATACGCTGGGGGAGGCGGGACGGGAATCAGCAGCCATGGGAGTGCAATTCCGGATCCAGGCCATCCAGGGACGGAGCCTGGCTTCTGATCACGATCACCGCAATGACTGCAGACGTTGCGGCCAGCCCGAAAAAGACCGGGTAGCCCAAGTGCTGCGCCAGCCACCCGCCTGCCATTCCGCCGGCAACAGCCAGCAGCGCATCGGCACTTTGGAACAGGGTGAAATCCACGCCTGCCTGCAGCGGTGATGCCAGCCCCATCAAGGCGGAATACAAGGCGACCCAGACAAAGCCCAGGACGGCGAATACCAGCCCGACCAATACCATCAGGACTGTCAACGAGGCGGATGGCGCAGCCAGCGCCAGCGCAGCCAGCACGCAGGCTTTCAACGCGACGGCAATCCATACGGCCCGCCATCCGGGGACCAGCCGTACCAGCAGCCCGCCCAGGCAGGCGCCAGAGAGCCCGGCGAAGATATGCAGCGAACCGAAAAGCCAGCCCAGTTGTTCCAGGCTCAGTCCGCGATCCAGCAGGAAGGGGCCGAACATGCCCAGCGTCAGGCGCACTCCCACGCTGGCCAGTAGCATCAGGAGCAGGCCGGTACGGATTTCCGGGCGGCGCAGCGCATGCAGCAGCCCGGGGCGGTGCCCCTGCGCCAGTTCGCGTTCGCGCGGCGGTTCACGCAACAGCAGCATGGGGATGCTGAGCAACAGCGTTGCCAGGCCTGCGGCCATCAGGGCCCAGGGCCAGCCGGCCTTGCCGGCGACCAGCAGAAATCCGCCAGCGCCCAGCATGGCGCCGATATAGCTGCCGCCGACCTGGGCCACGTTGCCCCAGCCACGTTGCTGGGCCGCCAATTGTTCCACGGTGAATCCGTCACTGGCGACATCGGTGGTGGCGGCTACCAGCGCGGCGAGCAGCAAGCCGCAGAGAATCCATCCGGCATGAGCGGATAGCGAGAAAAAGCCAGCCAAGGCCGCCAGCCCCAGCAGGAACAGAATGGCGGATATCAGCCACTGGCCCGTCAGGATCAAGGTACGTGAGCGTCGTTCCAGCCGATGGGCGGGCAGCCGCCAGCGTTCCACGGCGGGCGCCCAGATGAATCGCAAGCCCCAGGGAATCCAGAGCAGGGCGGTCAGGCCCGCAACTTGCAGCGATGCCCCGGCATCACGCAGCAGCGACGGCAGGGCCTGCGTCGTCAGTGCGGTGATGATGGTCTGGCTGATATAGATGCCTGCGATGGCTGGCAGAACTTGTCGTGCGCTCAGGCGCGACGGAACAACATAGGATTTCGACATGCGGAGTGGTCCGTAGCCTGCTGGAGGCGGATGTTCTGCCGCATTGCGGAAAGCGCTGCATTGCAATGCGGGTCAATCACAATGGACAATTTCTATCTACAGGATTTGTGGATAGAATAGATAAGAGTGATATCCAACATCATTACGTTTGCAGGGAAGTTGCGCTAACGGTTTACGGAAAAAATTTGATTTTTTCAGGAAGAAATTATGTCGGGGAGCGCAGGTCCATCCGCCCAACAGGCCCTTGATCCCGGAAAAATGTCGGAAGAAAGCCTGAACCGTGTGCATGAGGATTGGCGGCATGCCGTTCACATGTATCAGCCCTGCGAAGGCCTTTGTATCAGTTGCATCAACGGGCGGCCGGGCAATAAATGGTCGTTCGAGGCAGAAGGGCCTTCTGCATTCAGTGTGAATATCCTGTTGCAGGGGCGCATGCAGGCAGCGTTCGACGACGGCGGCGTGCTCGATGCCCGGGCAGGATCTGCGATCATGATGGCAACCGGCCAGTATGCGAAGGGCTGGGATGTGCTCGACAGCGAATCCGAAGGCGCGTTCCGCATGGTCAGCATCCACATTCCCCAGACGGCCATGACCAGCTTGACCGGATTACAGATGGACGACCTGAAACAGCGCATCTGCACTACCTCGGGCGACCAGTCGCATCTGGACGCTTTTCTTGGCGTTATGCCTGCATCCAGCAGTTTGCAGCGTCTGGCGGGCGAGCTGCTGGGTTTTGAAAGCATCTATCCGGGCAGCTGCATTTCGCGTGATCTCTATCTGCGTGCCAAGGCCTTTGAAGCGGTTGCCTGCTTCCTGCGGGAAAACCTGGCCCAGCAACGGGCCAGCCTGCCTGTGCCGGCAGACCGGCCGCGGCTGCTGGATGCGAGGGCCTTGCTGGAACGAAGCTACGACCAGGAATGGAGCGTGCAAACGCTGGCGCGTGCGGTGGGGCTAAACGAAAAACGCCTGCAATCGGGCTTTCAGGCCCTGTATGGCTGCTCGGTACACAGCTGCCTGACGCGCATACGGCTGGATGCCGCCGTGGCGCTCTTGCAGCGCGGTGTCAGCGTGACGGAAACGGCAGTCAGTTGCGGATTTTCAAACCTCAGCCATTTCAGCCGGATATTCAGGAACCATACCGGCGTTTCACCCAAGCAATGCGCCCTGGGCATGCAGGCCAGGCGGCAATAGCGGGAAATTGCGGGCAATTCTTGGCATTTTCTGGCGCTTGCGGGCCAGCACACTCAACACCGGCCATGGCCGGTGTTTTCAATTTTTCAATTCGATATTGCAACGCCTGGCGAGACATGAATGCCATTGCCTCACAGGTGCTCGCCGGTATTTTTTAGCGCAACAAATATTCTCGAATAGTCAAATTTTTCCCGTAAACCGTTAGCAGCCAGCACATATTTTCGTGATCATAGGCCTTGGCTGGCAGAGGGTAGTGAGCCCAGCGTGCGGCCCTGTCCATAAGGCGCCAGGCCTCAACACTGCGCCTGCGCCAGCACAACCGGGGCAAGATGCCATCAAGAGCACAGCCTGAGCGATGGGCGATCATCGGTAAATATGTAAATGCCTATCATTACTTATATCGTTTATTTTTATTCATCAAATGAAATTTCCTAGAGACAAGGCAGTGAGCCACAGGGAACTGCTTGCCGTTGCCGGGCAGCGGCGCCGCAAGCTTGCGCCGTTTCCAGCAGGAACGGCGGTACCGGTGCGCCCGCGGCAATTGAGCCTGGCCATCATATTGGCCCTGGCCGGTCAGGCAGTGCTGGCCCAGGAAGTGCAACGTCCTTCCCCTGAACTGCACTCTGACCAGGAAGAACCGTCTGTTCTGAATATCACCGATGCCGATGCCCCTCACACGCTGGACGCCGTGGAGGTAGTCGGCACAGCTGAACAAGAAAAGAAGGCTATAGGCAATACTAGTGGAGTGAGTAAGGAAGATGTGGAGCGGCGTAGGGCTAGTCACATGGCAGACTTGCTTGATTCGATTTCCGGCGTTTCAGCAAACAATCTTTATGCTGCTCCTGAAACATCCGTCAAGGTCCAAGGCATCGTTGGTTATGGACGAGTATCGCAATCACTGGAAGGTGTGACCCAAAACTTTCATGCTTTCACCAAAGATATTGGCCGAACTGGTTCGATCTTTGTGGACCCGGGGCTGCTCAGTTCCATTGACGTCACACGCGGTGTCAGTACCAGCACCGGCTCTCTCGGCAGCTTGGGTGGCTCGGTCGATTTCAAATACATGGATTTGGACGACATTCTGTTCCCAGGAAAAAACTTTGGTGGGATGGTTCGTGGGCAGACCGGATTCAGCAAATACCGCAACGGTGAGAAACCCTCTGGCTCATTCTTCCTCGGTGGGCGCAATGATCGTTGGGATGTGATGGTCGGTGCGTCTGATAGTCGAAACGATGCCTACAAAATAGGCAGCAATTTCGACAAAGGTGACATGATGAGGAACTTCCATGCGAATAACCTGGAGTTCAGAGATAGCAAGCATACATACCTCCACCCCATAGCAGATGACTGCCGTTATCTTGGCATCGTCGGCGTGACAAGGGGGGGGCGGGATGGATTTCGCAATTGCCAACTGACTTCGGATAAGGCTGGCTGGTTAAAACAAGCGGCTAAGTCTGGCGAGTTAAAAGGCACGCAACGCAATGCGGATGCCCAGATGCTGCGGGTTCGCCATTTCTTCAATGACACCTACGATCAGAGCCTGGAGCTGTTTGCCACAGCCAACCACGCTAAATACGAGACAGATCAACAACCTATCATCTACATCCCTGAACAGGATGGTAGTTCCGTCATGCCAGGTACGGAAAACGGGGCTGTCTGGGGAGGGCAGCCTTGGTCAGTAGGCTCTGAACTGAAGGGCCAAGTCATTAGCCTGAAGTATAAAGGGGCTTTCTCTGATCTGGTTAATCCGCAATTCCAACTGTTTCGCGAAGTCCAGGATCGCAAGCAGCGTTGGGTAGCTCGGGAAGGCAGTGTCGTGCCAGGCGAGCAAATGCATTATTTTGTTGAGAATGAATCCTTTGGTTTGAAGTTGAGCAACGCCAGCCATTTTGATGCAGCTTTATTAGGTTCATTACGAATGGATGCTGGGGTAGAAATTGCACGTAGAAACAAGAACGTTGATAGCCTAGGTGAAGATGAGTTCTATGGGCGATATATCGAAGAGACGATGGGTATCGAATATAAGGGACAGAAATGGGACCCCGACTCACGATCAGAAACTATGGGGCTCACCCTCGCACTGAGCACCGAAGGAGATGGGCCGTGGCAGGCCAGTGCCGGCATAGGTTGGCAGCGTGTTTCCATGGATATTTACGATCTCCGTTATCAAATTGGCGGAATTCGAAAAGCAGGAACACAGTACGGGCGAACCTATTATCGTGACCTGCTTATGGCTCAAGGGTACGACAGGCGCACCGCTGTTAGCATGGCAACAGAGCTGGCAAGACAGCAATCTGAAGAGTTTGGTGGCGGCAGTATCTGGGTCGAGGGTGATGAAAAGAAAAATTACAACCTGAAGCAGGCTAACTTTGCATTGCAGTACACCAAGCCCGGAACAGGACTGACTACTTACGCCAGTATTGGCTATAGTGAGAGAGCGCCCACAAGTAGCGAAATGTATCTTTATGGCATGTGGTTGCGCCAGGGATTTACCGCCAATCCGCATTTGGAGCCGGAGAAAAACCTGTCACTCAATTTAGGCGTGAACTACCAGCGTAAGGCTTGGTTAATGAGCCAAGATTCTCTGAGTGCAGGCGTCGGCTTTTATCGCAATCGCATTCGCAATTACATCGGCTATGGGCCTATCTGGCACGAGAATCAGGCGTCAAGCGAGCAAAATGGTGTTTATGCCAGTGTAAACAACTTGGCTCCAGTGATTCACCAAGGATTTGAGCTGAACCTGGCTTATCAACAGCCTTCGTTTTATGTGCGCGCCCATCTCACACTGCCTTTGCGCCATAACAACAAAATGTGCAGTTATCAAAACCCCAGTGGCAAGGGCTATAGCAGTGTGCAAGACCTAGCGACCGGCAATATCACCCATACCGCTATCGGCAAAGGTGATCGCCTGTGCTATTCCGGCTGGAACTGGGTTGAGGATGGACAAATTGAGCCAATCAGCGGAAGCCTGACAATGGCATTAACCCCTTATCAGGGGAAACTGGAACTAGGCGGAACTTTGCACTATCGCGGCAAGCAACGCGCCTCCTATTGGTATGTTGAGAGTGCTCAAGGCAACGGGAGTAGCGTTCACAGTTCTGTCCCGCTGCCCGACGGCGAGGGATTTGTTACTGCCAATCTTTATCCTAGCGTAACCAAATTGGATTTATTCGTTAACTACCGTTTCAGCAATAACCTGAAAGCAGGTGTGTATGTATCGAATTTAACGGACAGAATGGATGCCACACCAACCACCTTTGGCTATAACTTCTATCCAGGGCGGACGATTACCGCCAATATGGAATACCGATTTTGATGATTTCGCAGCTTCAGCCATCCGGGCTGGGGCGATATTGCCGGAGTTGCGACCGGCTTGAAATATAGGAGCGACACATGTCTCTTCAAAGCAATATCAATACCTGGAAAGGTATTTACGACAACACCGGCATCAATGCTGGCGGTGGCGATCCCAGCTACATCGGCTCGGTCGTCGGTGTGGACGGCAATACGTATGTAGGGCCTGCCATCTACACCGGCGTTGGCAACAAAATCCACGACTTCAATGTGTACGCAGGCCAAGGCGTCACGCCTTCGTCCTCGCCCGTACCCGGTGGTAAGTTCCTGCTGGAGTCCACTGGTGGTTTTTCGTGGGATACAGTGTCGGCTGGCAGTGCGCTCGCCATGCAAACCTCCGGCTCCCTGAATAACCTGTACCTGGGCACTTCCGCTGATACCGGAAATTCGCCACTGGCTCCCACGGTCACGGCGTTCGATGCAGACCAGCCTTTGCTGGTCATCAAGGGCTTCAACATCGTGTCGGACTACGCGGCTACCCTGTTCGGTGGTAGCAATGGAAACAGCTCTATCGCGCTGAGCCAGGCTGGAACCGGTGCCGCCACTGGCATCACCTTCGGCGACCTGATGGCAAAACCGGGCTACTACGCATCGGCCACTTTCAACTCTGCAGTGCTCTACAACTTGGCGTTTGAAGAAAACGCACTGGGTGTATCCACCTTCGAGTGGGCGCTGGACAAGTACCTGGAATCCAAGGGCTCGGACATCGCCGACTCGTGGGCCAATATCGACGCTGCGCTGGCCGGCACTGGCGTTTCAGTCGATTACTACGAGTTCGCCGACGACTACGCCTCTGGTGGTGTTGTTGCTTCTGCGTTCGCAGAAGTCGAAAGCGACCTCCTGCTGGCCGCGTAAGCAGCCATTCCAGAAATGCAAGAGGTTTGATCGGAAAAGTGCTGGTGATTTTCTAGCGGGAAGATCCACCACTTGACCGGGTAGTACCGGGGCCTGGCACTTTGCGGCCAGGTTCCGGGTTCCGGAAGCCGTTGATTCTAGCGGTTTACGGAAGCCCCTGCAAAAACACTTTGCAGGCAGATTTCGGCTTTCCCCTTGCCAGTGGGGAGGGGGATTTTTTTCCGTAAAAAAGGCTGGGGATGTAATGACGGCGGATAAATCCCGGCCGGCAGGGAGTGCGCGTGGTGAATTGGCCCGTGCCCTGCTGACCTATAAAAGCAGTTTTGTGCACATCGGCGTGTTTTCCGGTGTCATCAATATCCTGATGCTGGCCCCTGCCCTGTACATGCTGCAAGTGTATGACCGGGTGCTGACGTCCGGTAATGAGATGACCTTGCTGATGCTGACGCTCATCTTGCTGGGCATGTACGCGTTCATGGGGGCACTGGAGTGGGTGCGCTCGCTGGTGGTGCTGCGCCTGGGCACGGGCTTTGACCGCCAGCTGGCGCCACGTGTCTATGACGCGGCCTTTAGTGCCAACCTCAGGACCGGCAAGCTCAACGCAGCGCAGCCGCTGGAGGATTTGCAGCAGCTGCGCCAGTTCGCCACCGGCCAATCGCTGTTCGCGCTGTTCGATGCGCCGTGGTTCCCGGTGTATGTGCTGGTGATGTTTTATTTCCACCCCGCACTGGGCTGGTTTGCCCTGGGCGGCACGGTGCTGCTGATGTGCGTGGCCTGGATCAATGAGCGTGTCAGCCGCCCGCATTTGCAGAGAGCCGGGGAACTGGCCATTGCGTCGCGCCGCGATGCCAGCGCAAATTTACGTAACGCCGAGGCCATAGCCGGCATGGGTATGCTGGCGAACCTGCGCCGCCGCTGGGCCACGCAGCATCTGGGCTATGTGCGTGAACAGAACCTGGCCAGTGCACGCATGGCGAAGATACAGGGTTGGAACAAGTCATTGCGCATGGCGGTGCAATCCCTGGCGCTGGGCCTGGGGGCGTGGCTGGTGCTGGAACACCAGATGACGGCAGGCATGATGATCGCAGGCTCCATCCTGCTGGGCCGCGCCCTGGCACCCATAGACCAGATTATCGGCGCGTCGCGCCAGTGGACGCAGGTGAAGGAGGCCGAACGGCGTTTGAGCCGTTTGCTGGAGGATTTTCCGCGGCTGGCAAAAGGCATGGATTTTCCCAGGCCGGCTGGCAATCTGGCGGTCGAGCAACTGCTGGCTGCTCCCCCTAGCCAGACCCAGGCGGTGCTGCATGGCATTCACTTCAAGCTGGCAGCGGGAGAGGCACTGGTCGTGATCGGCCCATCAGGTTCGGGCAAGACGACGCTGGCGCGTTGCCTGGTCAATGCCTGGCTACCTTTGCGCGGCAAAGTCAGGCTGGATGGTGCCCCGTTGGACCAATGGCGGCCGGAAGCCCTGGGGGCGCTGATCGGCTACCTGCCGCAGGATGTCCAGTTGTTCGCGGGGACTGTGGCAGAGAACATCGCCCGGTTTGCGGCCAGTGAGGCTGGCCGGGTGGATGAACAACAGGTCATTGCCGCTGCGCAGATGGCTGGCGTGCATGAATTGATTCTGCAACTGCCCGACGGCTACCAGACACAACTGGGAGAAAACGGCATGGGCTTGTCGGGCGGCCAGCGCCAGCGGGTGGGGCTGGCCCGCGCCCTGTATGGCGAACCCTGCCTCGTGGTTCTCGACGAGCCGAATGCCAACCTGGATGAGGCGGGTGATGCGATGTTGGCTGAGGCCATCGCCCGCATCAAGCGGGCCGGCATCACCCTTGTACTGATTACGCATAAACCCAACATCCTCAAGCTGGCCGACAAACTGCTGGTACTGCACGCCGGCGCACAGGCCGACTTCGGCCCGCTGGCCGAGGTGATGCAGCGCATGCAGCGTGGCGCGCCGCCCAGGGCGCCTGCCAGCATGCCACAGCCTCGGGCCATGCCCATTCCCACCTACGGGGCGGCGATGAACTATGCACAACGCAAGGAAGGAGCATGAGCATGCCAGTGAACACAGGGGCCTTGCCGGTGGGCGCCGGCTTGATCGACGCCAGGGATGAACTGCTGTCGGTGGACGAACGATACTTTGTGCGCCTGGGCTGGCTCATCGTGCTTGTCGGTGTGATGGGGTTTCTCGGCTGGGCCATGCTGGCACCTTTGGATGCTGGGGTGCCGGTAGAAGCCAAGGTGGTGGTCAGTGGCAATCGGAAAGCGGTGCAGCCGATCACCGGCGGCCGGGTTGAACGCATTCTGGTCAGCGAAGGCCAGCGCGTGCAGGCGGGGCAGGTATTGGTCGTGCTGGAACCCAATGTTGCAGCCAATCAATTGGATTCCCTGCAATTCCAGTTCTTCAGCAGCCTGGCGATGGAGAACCGCTTGATGGCAGAACGTGATGGCCTGAGCGACATCCGCTTCGATGAGCGCCTGTTGCAGGCCGGGCAGGCGGGACAGGCCCAGGGGGCGGAGATCATCCAGGCGCAGCGACAATTGTTCGACAGCCGCCGCAGAGCCCAGCAAATCACGCTCGATGGCCTGGAGGCTACCTTGCGCGGCCTGCGCGAGCAGCGCGACAGCCTGCTGCGCATCCTGCAATCTCGCCTGAGCCAGCGCGAGGCCTTTGAGCGCCAATTGGCCGGGCAGCGTTCGCTGGCGGCCGATGGCTTGTTGGCGCGTAACCGTTTGCTGGAGTCCGAACGCCAGTTCCTGCAATTGGCTGGGGCCGTTGCCGATGACCAGGGGCGTTTGGCACAGTTGCAAGGCCAGGTGCAGGAATACCAGCTGCGCCTTGTGCAGCAGCGCGAGGATTATCAGAAGGAACTGCGCACGGCGCTGGCCGAAACCCGCACGCGTACGGCAGACCTCGGCGCGCGCCTGGACAGCGCGCGATATGACGTGGGCAACATGCAGATTCTGGCACCCACCGAGGGCATCGTGGCCGGCCTGGCTGTTTTCACCCAGGGCGGCGTGGTCAGTGCCGGCGACAAACTGATGGACATCGTGCCGTTGGACCAGCCCTTGATAGTTGAAGGCCGCCTGCCTGTTCAGGACGTGGACAAAATACATGTCGGACAGCCAGTAGAGCTGGAATTTGCGGCATTCAATCGCGCGTCGACCCCCAGGCTGCCAGGCACCGTCAAGACCGTTTCCGCAGATCGTCTGGAAGATCCTTATCAGGGCTTGCCGTACTACCACGTCGAAATCAATGTTGATGAATTACAGGGCAGGGAGGTGCTGCCGGGCCTGCAGTTGCAGCCGGGCATGCCAGTGACCGCCTTCATCAAGACTGGCGAACGCACCATGATGAGCTATCTGCTCAAACCCTTGCGCGACCGTGCCCGCCTGGCGCTGACGGAGGAATAAATGACTGGGCCGGCGATGACGGAAATGGGTGGGGGGCGAACCGGGAAAAGGGGGCAGCGGGCAGGTATTCGAGGGGGGCGGGCCATCGGGCGTGTGTCTCATCCGGTGTCGATAGCAGTGGTGGCTTTGCTGCTTTGCCTGGATAGCGGCCATCATGCTCAGGCAGAACCTGCTGGCGTCCAGTCACCATCCGTATTGATGCTGCGCCAGACACAACCAGTGGCATTCGCCGCACCGCATCAGCTTGAAGACCAGGCATCGGACAGGCAGGCGGAACAGTTGCCCGCACTGGATCTGGTGCAGGCCTATGGGCGCATGCTGCTCAATGACCCGCAAGTGCAGGGTGCGCGTGCGGCGCAGCTGGCGGGGCAGGACGCCGGCAAACTTGCCCGCGCCGCCTTGCTGCCGCAGGCCTCCATCAACTACATGCGCAACCGCACGCAGCAGACGGAGTATTACGACAGCCCGCTGACCGGCCATGTGCGCGCCGAAGATACCTTCTATGGCCGCCGGGCCGGCCTGACGGTCGAACAGACGCTTTTCGATTATTCGGCCATCAGCACCTACCGCATGGGCAAGACACAGGCGGAATATGCGGATATCCAGTATCGGCTGCAATTCCAGCAGCAGGCGGTAACGCTGATCGACGCCTATCTGAATGCCGTACTGGCCCGGGATGCGCTGGCGTTGGCGCGCAGGCAGGTGCGTGTGTACCAGGACATGCTCAATGGCAACGAACGCTTGATGGCCGAAGGCGAGGGCACGCGCATAGACATACTGGAAACCCGCACCCAGCTTGGCGCCACCCAGGCAGAACTGGTGAACCATGAAAATGCGCTGGCTGACCGGCTGCGGGAATTGTCTGCCATCGTGGGGGCAACGGTCACGGCCTCAGCGCTGCTGGACATTAACCCGCATTCAGGCGCACCGGCTTTACCGGAAGATGACCTGGCGGTTCTGCAGGCAGACATCCAGCAGCAGAACCCGGAGGTCCAGGCGGCGCGTCTTGCTGTGCGTTACAACGACCTGACCGTCGAACGGGAAAAAGGCCAATTCATGCCCAGGGTGTCACTCTTTGCCACGCATGAGCGCATCGTCTCCGACACCATCAATAACAAAGGGCGCGATTACAGGAGCAACACAATCGGCCTGCAAGTCTCCATCCCCATTTTCAGTGGCGGTTCCAGCTATTACGCCACCCGCCAAGCCAGCCATCGGCTGGAACAGGCCCAGCATGAGCTGGAACAAGTGACACGCAGCACGGTCACGACGCTGGAACAGTACTACCGGGTTTATCACGGTAGCGCGGAGCGTGTGAAAACCTTGCAGCAGAATGTCGCTGACAGCATGGAACTGATTGCGGCCATGCATAAAAGCGTGGCTGGCGGCGAACGCACCAACACGGATGCCCTGCATGCCGAACGGGAATCCTACCGGGCGCGGCAGGACCTGATACGCAGTCATGTGGAATGGCTGCAGGCCTATGCCAAGCTGCAATTCTATGCCGGGCGGTTTTCTGAGGACGATGTGCTGGCGCTGAATGGGCAGTTGGTGGCGCAGGAGGGGAATTGAAAAACGTTAGTGACTGATTGCTGTATCCGGCTTTTTGTTTGCTGCTGGGGGGCTGACCGCTTTCGAAAATCGGTTTTATTTTTCTGGGTGATGTCGTTGTATCTGTCCCGCTAGGCGAATATGGGTAGAGGGTTGGCTTTATCAGAATGAAGTGATTCTGATATGAATGGCTATTTAATAAATATTTGAGAGGTTTGCGGTGGAGAAAAATCTGATTGCGTGGCTGTCTTTGAGCATCAGGCCGCGGAGCTTGATGTTAAGTGCTTGGGCTTTTGTTTTGTGTTTTGGCGGTTTGTTTTTGTTGGTGTTTTTTGTTTCTAACGGCTTTGTCCCTGATTTTGAACCGTCCGAGATTTTGGTGACGTTGGTTGGTGCAGCATTTGCGACCCTGTTTTTGCTGGTGGTTCTTGCTTTTTTGATGGCTTTGGGTGGCGTCGTTTTATATATCTTTTTTTCACAGACGGATCCGAGTGTTAGGGGGGCAGCTGTTTTGTGCTCCACTCTTTTTGGCATTATGTTGTGCTTTCTGGGGTGTGTTTATTGTTTTTCAGCGTCGACCGAGGTTGAAGTGGCTGCATCAATTGTTGTCGGGATATTGTTGGTATTTGTGGCCTGGGTGACCATACGTGGAAAGAAAGCCGCCGTTAGTTGGAAGCAATGGGGTATTTTTATCACTGGATTGGTGATTGGTGTTCTGCTGTGCTTGTATCATATGCAAGTATTTATTGTGTTTTATAAAGACCATGAGGGTGTCCCAGTCGAGTGGTCTTGGGCAGCCTTGGGAGCATGGCTGGCTCTGCAAGCCTTGCTGATGTCTATGGTTGCAGCAGCAAAAACAAAGTGGGATCTGGTGACGCGATCTTGTCTGGCTGGTTTTGTAGGAATTGCGGCTTTGTTGGTAATGTCAAATAATGCATCATTTGTTGTGACGAGAGTCGCCCAGTTGATCAGCGTGGGTGGGATGAATAATCATTATTTAACGGTTAATTACGAGGGGTGTGAGATTTTTAATGCCGTTGCTGGTGATAGCTTATGTGCTCCGGTCGGTGGCAAGCGTTATTATCTTGTTGGGCCTGTTGATATAAAATCAAGAATAGGTAGGCAAACCCTGCTCGTTTATCAGAATGGTGAAGACGGCTTGATGAAGAGGATGGTATTTCCATCCTCAGTTGTGAAAGGTTGGCAGGATAACGGTGTCGAAAAAAAGTAGTTTTTCCTTTGGATAAATTAATACTGATTTTTTGAGTGTTGGTTTGCTGAATATTGGCATGTGAGGTGCGATCCTGTGGGGAATGGTTGTTCAGGGATAGGCATTTTTCCTGTGACGGCAGTCAGTATGAAAGGCAACATGCTTATCAATAAATCCGAAATCTGGACGACACGCGATAGTGGGAAAAAACATGACGCGGGTAGATAGCAGCGAAAACAGGGGTTCTTTGGCTGAAGAGGGCGATTTTCAGGCATGTATTGCGACGATGTAATGACCCAGTGAAAACCTGCTCAGGTCATAATCGAGGAAAGAAGACATGAGCAAGACGATGGAAGAAGACATCAAACGCTGTACGGCCAAGCGTAAAAGCGCGTTGGTATTGGGCATCATCCAGGGCAAAACGACGGTTTCAGAAGCGAGCCGACAGTACGATCTGTCGCCATCGGAAGTCGAGCAATGGGTCGATGATGCCAAACGGGGCATGGAGAATGCCTTGCGTGCCAATCCTTTGGATATCAAGGAACAGTACGAGCGCCAGCTAAAGGATCTGCAGGAAGCGTACGGCGAAGCGATGCTGGAGCTG
>WPCI01134908.1_pt1 | contig 251950 bp, 254 predicted proteins | sample 5399871 | NCBI WGS metagenome assembly WPCI01 (sample SAMN12869469, study PRJNA574797) | sludge metagenome | isolation source: wastewater treatment of pH7 | place: China:Beijing | collected 2019-05-20
TCGCCGGTGGCCCGTGCAAATGGCCTGAGGGCGAGGTCGTCTCGGCTTGGCGCCATGCCAGCCGCTGCAGCAAGCAACGATCCACCCGCAAGCGCAGCGGCACCCAGCGCGACTTCGCCCTGTTCGCGCGCGGCAGCACCAAGGCCGTGTCGGCAGCGGAATGGGCCTGGCTCGGGGATGCCGCCGACCTCGGCGCGTGGGGCATCGAACGCCACACCCCACTGTTCCTGATCGCCGCGTCCATCACGCTGCATATGCCGCACGCTGCGCTGAGCCTTGCCGCCTGCGCGGATTTCTGCGCGCTCACCCCCGCCACATTGGCCGCTGCCGCAGCAGCCAGCGGCGCACCCGCACGCTGGATACTGGTGGAAAACCGCACCAGCTTCGAGCGCGTGGCGCGCAGCCGCGAACCCGACACCGGCGTGATCTGGCTGCCCGGTTTTCCGCCCGGCTGGTGGCGCGAGGCCATCGCGCACCTGCTCGCGCTGGCTCCCGTCCCCGCCGACATTGCCTGCGACCCTGACCCCGCCGGCGTCGCCATCGCCCTACAAGCTGGTGCGCTATGGCAAGATGCAGGCCTCGACTGGCAACCTTGGCACATGGATGTCGCAGTCTTGCAGGCCCTGCCCAATCATTGCCAACTGAATACATGGGACGGCGCGCGCATCGCACAACTAAGGCAAATGCCCGGGCTACATTCCACACTGGCCGAATTGCTCGACTACATGCAACAGCACAACATCAAAGGTGAACAGGAAGGAGCGCTGTAACTACACGCCCTGTCTTGCAGCCGTCAGACCTGCTGTATATTCTACAAAGACACAGGAGGCCATTATGCTCACCCGCGTATTCAAAAGCGGCAACTCGCTTGCCGTACGTATTCCAAAAGAGTTGGCCATCGTCGAGGCCAGCCAGGATGTCGAGATCGAGAAGGTCGGCGACATGCTGGTGCTGCGTCCGATTGTCAAACGCAAGCTGACTGATCTGGCCAAAGCCTTTGCCGCCTTCACCCCAGACTTCATGGCCGAAGGCCGCGAATTCCAAGAGCAGAAAGAACGCGACTGGAACAGCATTAGCGAAAGCACCGAAGTTCACCAAGACACTCCGGGCTGTAAACCATCGAGCGGCAAGTAAGCACCATGCGCTACATGCCCGTCGCCATCATCGCGGTGAATATCAGAGACTACACTGGACTCATAGTTGAAAACTGGGTTTAACCATCTCCCATAAAAACCATGACCCCCTTTCTTGCCGACTCGCACAAAGACTGTGGCTACAAACACACGCCATTCAACGTGGAGAATAATTGACGTGGAACCCCGGCTGGCGCTCTCCATCACCATCGGCCTGCTGGTCGCTTCCAATGTGTTCATGACCTTTGCCTGGTATGCGCACCTGAAGAACCTGTCCGACAAGCCCTGGTGGATCGCCGCCTTCATCAGTTGGGGCATCGCGCTGTTCGAGTACCTGCTGCAAGTGCCGGCCAACCGCACGGGGTACACCACGCTTAGCCTGCCACAACTCAAGATTCTTCAGGAAGTCATCGCCCTGCTGGTGTTTGTTCCCTTCCTGATTCTTTACATGGAACAGCCGCTCAAGCTGGATTATTTGTGGGCGGGGTTGTGTCTCATCGGCGCGGTGTATTTCATCTTCCGCAGCTAGACGTTCGCCAGCGCCTTGCAAACGAAGCATTGGCCCGACAACCGCCAGCTAGGTCATTCCTGGCAATTGATATATATTGAGAGCGGTTATTCAAGAACATGCATGGCGCCAGCCAGAGGAGACCCAAAATGAAAGTCAAAACCCTAGCCCTCGTTTTACCCTTGGTTTTTGCCACATCCGCGACGATGGCGGCGGACGAAGCCAAGCCCGTTGACCCTTCTCAACAAATACCCGGGGCGCCTGACGAAATGGCCAGGATGATGATGGACTTCACCAAAAACGCCGATGTCCTGAAAGATCCCAGGAAATTTGTTCCGTTCTTCATGACTGCCACTGAACCCAGTTTCTACTTTGCCATGGCTAACCAGGCGCTGGAACCCGGCCAGTGGGCAAACACGACCAACTCGCTCATGAGCCCGGCCAGCTACGCTGCGTGGATGCCACTGGCGACCGACCCCGAGGTGTACACAAAGTGGATGGCCGCCGGCATGGACGGCAACTTCTACACCGCCCTGCTCACCCAACTCACCGACCCGGCCAAGATGATGCGCTGGATGATGGCGCCGCTGGACCCCAAGGCGTTTGAACTGGTGCTGAAAACACTGAATCCGCAGATGTATCTGAACTGGGCGCTCTCACCCACCGACCCACGCTGGCTGCAGGCCGGCATGACGCCGATGAATCCCAATGCATACATGGGCTGGATGGGCACCACCATGAACCCCGCCACTTACGGCAATACCTGGAAAGGTTTCGCGACATATCCTTACGCCACCATGCCGGGTGCAATGCCGATGCCATCTCCCGCCATGATGCCAGCCATGCCCACAATGCAGATGCCTGCGATGCCCGCGATGCCGGTAATGCCGGCAATGCCATACGGCGGCATGCCGATGCCTTATGGTGCGATGCCGAGATAATATTTTTCTCAATGACAAAAAAAGCGCCCCGGATCCGGGGCGCTTTTTTTTCAAACTCACCCTGGCTAATTATTTACCCATCCGTGCTGCACGCGCTGCTTCTTCATACACGCCACCCAGGTTGATCATGGCCTTGGTGTAGCCTTGCGTCGCGGCTTTCTGGAACCAGCCGATGGCGGCGTTCAAGTCCTTGCCCACGCCCGAGCCGTCGCGATACATCACGCCGAGGTTGTTCTGCGCGGCGGCATCGCCGCCATCGGCGGCCTTGCGATACCACTGCGCGGCGACGGCGGCATCCTTGGCCACGCCCTGTCCTGATTCGTACATGACGCCCAGGTTGTTCTGCGCCCAGGTCACGCCCTGGTCGGCGGCTTTTTTCAGCCATTCCATGGAGTCCTTCTGCTTGCCGGGGTCCCTGGCCATCAGCCATCCCAGGCGCGCCTGCGCTTCGGCCATGCCCTGATCGGCGGCCTTGCGGTACCAAGCCATGGCGTCAGCGGCATTGGCGGCCACGCCCTTGCCCTGCTCCAGCATTTGCGCCAGATTGAACTGACCGTGCATGTCGCCGGCTTCGGCGGCCTTGCGGAACCAGTTCACCGCGTCGGCTGGATTGGCGTCCATGCCGCGCCCGTCACGCAGCATGGCGCCAAGGTTGTTGGCGGCCACGGCATTGCCCTGCGCGGCGGCTTTTTGATACAGCGCTACCGCCGTCTGCGGCGCAAGCGCCACGCCTTCGCCGCGCTCCAGCATGAAGGCAAGCTGGGTCATGGCGCTGATGTCACCCAGTTCGGACGCGGCCTTGAACCAGTGCGCGGCCTGGGTGGGATTGGCGGGCGAGCCTTCACCCTTGTAGTGCATCCAGGCCAGTTTGGTCTGGGCCTGAGCATTCTTCTGCTCGGCGGCCTTGGTCAGCCAGGCCAGCGCCTTGGCCGGATCGGCGGGTACGCCGTTCATGCCCTTGCGATACAGCGTGCCGAGGTTGGCTTGCGCCGCCGCGTTGCCCGCTTCCGCCGCCATGGTCATCCATTTGATGGCTTCGGCCGGATCGGCCTTCACGCCACGGCCTTCGGTGAAGCGAAGACCCAGATTGTTCTGTGACGGCGCATCGCCCAGTTCGGCCGCGCGCGTCAGCCACTTGACGGCTTGCGTCTCATCCTTCTGCACGTGCTTGCCATCCTGATACAGCCCGGCAATAAAGGCCTGCGCGTCAGGCAGATTTTGTTCCGCTGCCTTGTTCAGCCAGTTGAGACCGCTTGGCACGGTCTTGGCGTCGTTCAACTGCAAAAGACCCAGATTGTACTGCGCGGCGGGTTCGCCTGCCGTGGCTGCCTTGCCGTACCAGTTCATGGCTTTGGCGATATCCTTGGCCACGCCTTCGCCCTTTTCATACAGCCAGCCCAGTTTCATCTGCGCTTCCGTGTCGCCCTTTTCGGCGGCCATTTCGTAATAGCGCATCCACTCGGTGGGCGCGGGCAGATCCGCCGCCAACAGACCCTGAGCGGAAAAGGACAGCATCAGACCCAACATGATTCTGGATAACGGCTGCGACATGGTTCGACTCCTCATTAATAATTTAAGTGGGATTGCGGTATTCAATGGGTATGTTGACCCAGGCGGAGACAGGTTCGCCATTTCGACGCGCGGGTTTGAAGCGCCAGCTTCGGACTGTAGTGGCCGCAGCCTGATCCAGCACGGGCGCTCCGCTTGAACGCTTGATGAAAATTTCGCCTACCTGGCCATTGGTTAAAACCTGGGCACGCACTGTCACGATGCCCTGGTGACGGCCAGCCAGTGCGGTAACCGGGTAAGTAGGCTGGGCATTGCCTGGCAACAGAACCGGTGCGGATTCCATGACCATGGCCGATTCAGAACCCATGATGCTGGCAAGACCTTCGGGCATGGGTTTGCGATCAAAGCCAGCCATCATCAACGGCAGCTCGCAAATGGTTTTGGGCGAACTGACCTTGACTGACTTGGCTTCATAGCGTTCCTCGATGTCATGCGCTATGGCTTGCGCCTCGACGCGCTGCATGGATGAAGCGCTGGCGTCATCCGTCACGCGCGACACCATCGCCGAGCCGCGATCCGGCACGATGGCCGCGCTCATGCTGCTGACCGCCGGGCCGATGCTGCGCGCGGAGCCAGCGGAGGCCAGCAGTTGTCCGCCACTGCCACCGCCTTCATCCATGCCCCGGTTTGAACCGCCGCCCGGCCGCGAAAAATCGCCCGCGCTCAAGCTGCGTCCGGAAGATGCACTTGTCCCCGCGCGTGAACTGCCCTGCAAACCGCTTGCCGCGCGCTCTTCGCCAGGCATGCCGCGCCCCGCTCCACCGGATGAAAAATCCGCCGCCGATGCAACGGCACTCGCGGCGCTGCCAGTACCTTTTGCTTGTGCAGGCACAATCGTGCTGCCGGACGCGGAAGCCAGCTGCCCGCCTGAAGAACGTATCTCTGTCGGTGCGGAACCGCCCGCCCGCGCCACGCTGCCCGCGGGCGTCGGTGATGTCACCCTCGCGGCATTGCCTGCCGCGCGCGCCTGCTCGGGTGAAAGGCTCGATCCGCTGGCATTGGCAAGCTGTCCGCCTGCAGAACGGATTTCTGTTGGCGCCATGCCACCGGCCCGCGCAACGCTGGCGGCTGTCGGCGCGCTGGTGCGAGCACCGCTTTGCACGCCACGTACCGGCAGCGATGACGAGCCCGATCCGCTGGCCTGAAGACTGTAGGGCTGGCTGGCTTCGCTGCGCGGTCCGCCGCCAGCAGCCGTTTGAGTGGCACCCCCCTGGCTGCTGAACTGTCCGCCGCGATTCGAACTGTGCCGGTATTCCGGCGCCAGCGTTTGCGCGGCGGGCGTGTTGCTCGCAATCAGTGCCGGGCCGCGTTCAGATTCGACACCGGGCGCGGGCTTGGCCTGCATGCGCGATGAAGCCTGCTGGCCGGCGCTGGCCATGCGCGGCTGGATCGCGCCTTGCTGATCCGCCTGCTGAAAAGAAGCCGCCACGGGTGCCTGTCCGGGAACTGCCCGGCTGGTTCCCATTACCGGAGATGACGCATCCGGCAAGGCCACGGCGGCGGGTGCCGCCACTCTCTTGCCCTTGGTGCCACGCCTGGGCGGCTTGGCGGGCGCGGCCTGCACCACTTGCACCGACATTTCCTGATCCGGCTTGAGCGGAATCGGCCTGGGCTGTTTGGGCGGGCGGATTTTCTGCCGGGTCTGGCTTTGTCTGGAAACCGGCTTGGCCTTGGCGGCCTGATAGTGCGGACTGGCCTTGATCGGTTCCGCCGGCACCATCTCCACCTCGACAATCATCGGCTTCGGCGGCTGCGGATGAATGGCCCATTTCAGCCCCATCAGGATGGCCAGGTGCAGCGCGATCGATGCCGCAAGACCGGCAAAGTGGCGGTTTTCAAAACGGTCGAACGCGGGCTGCAGCAGGCGGTATCGCTCTGCTTCAGCCTGATCGGCGGGTGCAACCGCCAGAATTCCGGCTTCGGTTTGCTTATCAGTTTCCGCCATGCTGTTCCTGCAGCGCGGTGACAAACGACAGCTTTGCCACGCCCGCGCGATTCACCGCCGCCATGACCTCAGCGATACGGCCATAGGGCACCTTCTCATCGGCACGAAGCTGGACATTGACGCTTTTGCCGCCCTCGATCAGCGACTTGAGTTTGGTTTCCAGATCGGTGCCGACCACTTCGCCCTGATCGACGAACACTTTTCCATTTTCGTCGATGGTCAGCTCCACCGCCTTCACATCCGGCAGCTTGGCCACCGGCGCGGTCTTGGGCAGGTTCACGTTCATCGACTGCATGAGGAACGGCGCGGTCACCATGAAAATCACCAGCAGCACCAGCATCACGTCGACCAGCGGGGTGACGTTGATTTCGCTCATGGCGGTGTATTCGGATTGCGTGTTGAAGCCCATGTGCGTGTCCCCTTAGTTGTCGCCAACCTTGAAGTCGGACTTGATGGACAGGTGCAGGAAATCGGTTGCGAACTGTTCCAGTTCAGCCACCATCAGACGCACGCGGCGCACGCCCCAGTTGTAGGCCAGCACGGCCGGAATGGCGGTCGCGATGCCGAATGCGGTGGCGATCAGCGCCTCGCCCACCGGCCCGGACACCACTTCCAGCGATGCGGTGCCGGTAATGCTGATTTCCTTGAGCGCATGCATGATGCCCCACACCGTGCCAAACAGGCCGACAAAGGGTGCGGTGCTGCCGATCGAGGCCAGAATCATGAGACCGGATTCCAGCCGGTGCTGCTCACGCTGAACTTGGGCGCGCAGATTGCGCTCAAGGATTTCCTGCCTGTCGCCCGAAGTGCTCAGGGTCTTTTCGTCGGACTGGGTCTGACGCAGGCTTTCAAAGCCAGCCTGTGTCAGGCGCGCGAGGAAACCTTCTTCCTTGACCGAGGAATCTTCCGCTTCCTTCATGCTGCGAGCCGCCCAGAACACGCGCTTGAAGCGCTCGTTCTGGCTGCGCGAGCGAATCTGCAGCCAGCCTTTTGAAAAAATCAGGAACCAGGTCACCACTGAAAATACGAGCAACAACACCAGCGTGGCGTTGACCGCCTGGGATTGAGTGAAATCAAGCATGAGAACTCCCTGAAACTTCGGATGGGTAAATAAAGAAACTGCACACGAAAATTGCCTTGGCCTGCCAGAAACTTCCCGGAAAAACTAGGACGATTCTAACAAAGCAATGCCACGACATATTGAATATTTTTTATGCATGGGGCTACATATTGTTATCGTGTTGCGCGAAATCTACCCGTGCAATGTCGCTCACCAGCCAGAAGCATCTGGGAAATATGCGAAAATCGGGTTTTTGCAGCGCCCGGCTCCGGGCACCCCACGAATAGAACAACACCATGACCGACATTATTCAGCCAGCCGATGACAACCAGATTATTGCCGAGCGCCGGGAGAAGCTGGGCCGGCTTCGTGAAACCAGTCTTGCCTTCCCGAATGATTTTGAGCGCGTTCATTACGCAGGCGAACTGCAATCGCAATATGGCAATCTGGAAAAGGCTGAACTTGAAACCAAAGGCATTGAGGTGCGACTGGCCGGCCGCATGATGCTGAAGCGCGTCATGGGCAAGGCCAGTTTCGCCACGCTGCAGGACATGAGCGGCCGTATTCAGGTGTATGTGTCAAACGATGTAACGGGCGAAGCCGCGCACGATGCCTTCAAGCACTGGGACATGGGCGACATCCTCGGCGTGGAAGGCAGCCTGTTCAAGACCAACAAGGGCGAACTCACCATCCATGCCAGCAAGATTCGCCTGCTTTCAAAATCGATCCGCCCGCTGCCGGAAAAATTCCATGGCCTGACTGATCAGGAGCAGAAATACCGCCAGCGTTATGTCGATCTCATCATGGCGGAAGACACGCGCAAGACCTTCATGGCACGATCGAAGATCATCCAGGCCATCCGCGCGTTCATGGTCAAGCATGATTTCCTCGAAGTGGAAACGCCGATGATGCATCCCATCCCCGGCGGCGCGGCGGCCAAGCCCTTCATGACCCATCACAATGCCCTGGACATGGAACTGTTCCTGCGTATCGCGCCCGAGCTGTACCTGAAACGGCTGGTGGTAGGCGGCTTCGAGAAGGTGTTCGAAATCAACCGCAATTTCCGCAACGAGGGCCTTTCCACGCGCCACAATCCTGAATTCACCATGATGGAGTTCTACGAAGCGTATCGCGATTACCGCTACCTCATGGATTTCACCGAGGCCATCATCCGCGATGCGGCCATTGCCGCCTGCGGGAGCGCTGTCGTGGAATATCAGGGCAACACCATTGATCTGTCCAAGCCCTTCGACCGGCTGACCATTACCGGTGCTGTGATGAAGTACCACCCGGAAACAACAGCCGAACAACTCAACAGCCGCGAGTGGCTGATCGACCAGTTCCATCTGCGCAAGGCCGCCTACAAGAAGCACGACGGCCTGGGCGGTCTGCAACTCACCTACTTCGAGGAAACCACCGAAGCGCTGCTGGTGCAGCCCACCTTCATCATCGACTACCCGGCGGAAGTCTCGCCGCTCGCACGCCGCTCCGACAAGCACCCGGACATCACCGAGCGCTTCGAGCTTTTCATTACCGGGCGCGAAATGGCCAACGGTTTCTCGGAGCTGAACGATCCCGAAGACCAGGCCGCGCGTTTTCTGGATCAGGTCAAGGCCAAGGAAGCCGGCGACGAGGAGGCGATGTATTACGACGCCGACTACATCCGCGCGCTGGAATACGGCCTGCCACCCACTGGCGGCTGCGGCATCGGCATCGACCGGCTGGTGATGATGCTGACGGATTCGCCCAGCATCCGCGACGTGATTCTGTTTCCGCACATGCGGCCGGAACAGAACGCATAAATCTGCTGCGCAGACGTGCCCATCACTCCGGGTGAAATCGCCTTTGGTGAAAACGGCACTCCGCTAAGCCCCGAGTACGGGGATGTGTATCACAGCGCCGATGGCGGACTGGAGCAATCGCGTACGGTTTTTCTTCAGGGCTGCGACTTGCCCGCAGCATGGCAGGACAAAAAACGCTTCGTCATCCTGGAAACCGGCTTTGGCCTCGGGCTGAATTTTCTCGCCACCTGGCAAGCCTTCCGCAGACATCCCGGCCAGTGCCAGACCCTGCATTTCATCTCCATCGAGAAGCATCCGCTTTCACTTGATTCGCTGAAACACTGTCATGCCGCCTGGCCTGGTCTGGCAGCTTTAGCCAATGAACTGCAGTCGCAATGGCCAACACTGGTCGCGGGCTATCACCGGCTAAGCTTCGACGAAGGCCACGTGCAACTCACGCTCATTTTTGATGAAGCCGAAACCACGCTCAGGCACCTGAATGCGAAAGCCGATGCGATTTATCTCGACGGTTTTTCTCCCGCGAAGAATCCCGCGATCTGGTCGCCAGAACTATTGAGGCAACTGGGCAATCTGGCCGCGCCCGGCGCACGCCTCGCGACCTGGTGCGTAGCAGGTGCTGTCCGTCAAGGTTTGCAGGATGCGGGGTTCAACGTCGAACGCAAACCGGGCTTTGGCCGCAAAAAGGAAAGGCTGGAGGCACATTTCACTCCCCTCTCCCTTGAGGGGAGAGGGGCGGGGGTGAGGGTGGAACAAAAATCCGCTACCCTCATCGGCGCGGGCATTGCCGGCGTTTGCTTCGCGCACACACTTGTTCAACGCGGCTGGCAAGTGACGTTGATTGAAAAACATCCTGGTCCCGCAATGGGTGCGTCGGGCAATCCCGCAGGCGTCGTTCGCCCGCAACTGACGCTGGATGACAGTTTCAACGGGCGGTTGTCGCGGCAGGCGTTTCTGCATACCGTTGGATTCATCTCCACCCTCTCCCCAGCCCTCCCCCCTCAAGGGGGAGGGGGACGTGGCGCTTCGAATGCTTTCAATGGTGTGCTGCATCTGGCCAGAAACAAGGAACAGGCTGTACACATGCCCGCCATGCTGGCCGCGCACAAATATCCGGAAAACTTCTCTCACTGGGTTACTCAGGAAGAAGCCGGCGAACTGGCCGGCATGCCCGTAACGGCGCCAGGACTTTATTTTCCCCAGGGCGGCTGGATGACGGGGCCACGTATTGCCAGCTCACTATTGACTCAATGCGGAGACAAGCTGACGCGCCATTTCACCCACACCGCGACACGGCTGGAGCAAACGCCCGAAGGCTGGCGAGTGTGGGAGAACGACTCCCTGCTATCGGAAAGCCCTGTCGTCATTTTGACGGGCGCGCATGAAGCCGTACAGTTTGCCAACCTGCCGCTCACGCCGGTTCGCGGTCAGGTCACCACCCTGCCGGACGGCACGCTGCCTGATCTGAAAATCCCCGTCACGCGCGAAGGCTATGTGCTGCCGACAGAAAATGGCATCGGCAATATCGGCGCAAGCTTTGCATTTGATGACGACCCCATGCCAAGGGATGCAGATCAGACCAGCAACCTTGAACGGCTTGGCCGGCTATTGAAGAATCCGCCCACGTTCAATGCCCGTGAGCTTGGCGCCCGCGTCAGTTTTCGTGCTGCCACGCCGGACCGCCTGCCGCTGGTTGGCGCCCTCGCAAATGAAGAAACCGGCTTCCCGCCCGAAACGCCGCTGCAGCAGCTACCCCGCCTGCCCGGGCTGCATGCCCTGACCGGCCTGGGCGCACGCGGTCTGGTGTGGGGTCCGTTTCTGGCCCAGGCGCTGGCCGCCAGACTGGACGATGAACCCTGGTGGCTGCCGCAGGATTTGTGGAACGCCATTGATCCCGCACGATTTTTATTGCGCGATGTCAGAAAAAGATCATCATCTGGAAACTCATGAGCGACAGGATTTCTCTCCCCATTTCCGGCATGACCTGCGCGGCCTGCTCCACGCGGCTGGAGAAGCAGTTGAACAAGCTGCCGGGGGTGGAAGCGGCCGTGAACCTTGCCAACGAAACGGCAAGCATCCGTTTCCTTACGGCCGAAACCACCTCGGAAAAAATTCTCGACACCATCCGCAAGACCGGATTTGACGTGCCTCCCCAACAAGTCATGCTGAAAATCTCCGGCATGACCTGTGCAAGCTGCGCATCGCGCATCGAAGCCGTGGTTAACAAACTGCCCGGAACACAGATCGCCGTTAATCTTGCGTCTGAAACCGCGCGGCTCACGCTGGATGCCGGCGCGGAACTTGAGCAGGCGCTTGCTGCCATCAAAAGAACCGGCTACGGCGCGGAAGTCTGGGATGAACAGAACCGGGCAGAAGCCCGGGAACGCGAGGCGCATGCCGCGAAGAAGGAATGGGCTGTGTTCTGGATAGCCGCCCTGTTCACATTGCCGCTTGTTTTGCCCATGTTCGGCATGGCATTCGGGATGCACCATGAGTGGCTGCCGCGCTGGCTGCAATTCGCGCTGGCCACGCCAGTCCAGTTCATCGCGGGCTGGCGGTTTTACCGTGGCGGCTTCAATGCGCTCCGCGGTGGCGGCGCCAACATGGATGTGCTGGTGGCACTGGGCACCAGCATGGCATGGGTGCTGAGCACGGCTGTCACTTTTCTGGGCCTTGATTCGCAGCCGGTCTATTTCGAGGCGGGCGCGGCGGTCATCACCCTGGTCAGATTGGGCAAGCTGCTGGAAGCCCGCGCCAAGCGGCGCACGCTTGAGGCCATCGAGAAACTGCTTGCGCTCACGCCGCAAACAGCCTGGGTAGAGCGTGACGGAAATTTCACTGAAATCGCCATTCAAAACATCGTGTCGGGAGAACGGGTTCGTGTCAGGCCAGGAGAACGCCTGCCCGTCGATGGCACGGTGGAAGGCGGCGAATCCGAAGTCGAGGAAGCCGCGCTGACGGGCGAATCGATGCCTGTGCTGAAACGCCCGAATGACAAGGTCTATGCCGCCACGCAGAACACGCTGGGCACACTGATCATCCGCGCCACGGGCGTCGGCGAACACTCCCGCATTGCCGAAATCATCCGCTTGACGGAAGCCGCGCAGGGCTCCAAGGCGCCGATCCAGAAACTTGCCGACCGGGTGTCCGGCATTTTCGTTCCCGTGGTCATCAGCATCGCCCTGCTGACCCTGCTGTCCACTGGTTTGTGGCTGGGTGACTGGAGCGAGGCATTGATACGCGCGGTGACAGTCCTGGTCATTGCCTGCCCCTGCGCGCTGGGACTTGCCACCCCCACCGCGATCATGGCCGGCACCGGACGCGGCGCACAATTCGGCATCCTGTTCCGCAATGCGCAGGCGCTGGAAACGGCCGGGAGCCTTAATGTTCTGGCGGTGGATAAAACCGGGACACTGACCACGGGTGAATTTGCCCTCACTGGCTTGCAGGCCGCACCCGGTGTTTCCGAGGAAACGCTGCTTGCAACGGCCGCAGCGCTGGAACAGGCTTCGGAACACCCGCTGGCGAAAGCCATCGTCAAGGCGGCCCGGGAGCGGAATTTGCAAACTGGGCGGATGGAACAATTCGTTGCCGCGCCTGGCAAAGGGATCAGCGCACGAATCGAAGGCGAGGCCGCCCTGGCTGGAACCGAAATGTTTCTTGCCGAAAATAGCGTCGAGCCATCCATTTTCCCTTCATCCTTTTCCCTTCACGCCACACCCATTCATGTCGCACTGGGCGGTCGTTTCCTGGGTTCACTTCTGCTTGCCGATTCGCCTCGCCCGGGCACTGCCGATGCACTGCAAAAACTGGTCGGCATGAAAGTGGAAATCGTCATGCTTACCGGCGACCAGGAGGCTCCTGCTCGCGCCGTGTCGGATCAGCTGGGCATACGCGATTTCCATGCGCGGCAAACTCCGCAGGACAAGGCGGCGGCAATTGCGGCACTGCAACAGGCCGGAAAGAAGACCGGCATGGCAGGCGACGGCATCAACGATGCGCCGGCCCTGGCGCAGGCCGATGTGAGCTTTGCCATGGGCATGGGCACGGACATTGCCAAGGAAACCGCCGACATCACCCTTGCCCGGCATGATCTTGTGGCGCTGGCGGACACCATCGCGCTTTCCCGCGCCACGCTGCGCAAGATTCGTCAGAACCTCTTCTTCGCGTTCATCTACAACGTGCTGGGAATTCCATTGGCGGCATTCGGGATATTGAATCCGGTTTTCGCCGGCGCCGCCATGGCGATGAGTTCGGTTTCGGTCGTAACCAACGCGTTGCTGCTCAAGCGCTGGAAACCGTCTGTTTGATTTTCCTGAAATGAATCAGGTGTGGCTGTCCGCCTCGCGCCAGATGTCGTATTTGCCCGGCTTGCGATCCAGAAGATTGTAGAGAAACAGCAACTCGGCCGACACGTCCGGCGGAAAACCCTGACGGCCCCCACGCTGGTCGAATACCAATCCCTCCAGGTAACCCTGACACTGCTCGGATCCCCAGAACTTGCACAGCCCCTCCGCTACATGCGGGTAACTGCACTCGATAGCCGATTTGTTTTCAGCTCCCATGCCACCAGTCTAGACCATGGCGCCAGGAATCCTTCTGTTGATCAAAGCCTTGCGTCGGATTTTGCCCACATGTCCGCGATGCCAGAGTCGCTTTGCAGCATCGTATAGAGCGAAAACAGCTCCTCTATGACTTCGCCCGGAAATCCCTTGCTGTTTCCACCGCCAGAATAAGTCAGCAAATTGTCCAGATACGCCACGCACTCCGGCTTCCCCCATCGCGCACATAGCTGTTTTGCAATGTGGGGAAATCCGGTTTCAATGCCAGAGACGATGTTTTCGTCGCGCTGGTATACCAGTTTTAAAGCTGCACCCATGATGGATTTCACCTCCTTGGCTGGGAATCGGCAGCGCCTTGAAAAGTTACAGTCCATTTTTGAAAAAAATGTTTAGAACAGCTTTTAGAACCTAGGTAATACCTTCCCTTCCTTTTGTCGCCGATTCGGATAACTGCGCAATGGCTGAACATATCGATTGCTGCTCATCCTCCAGCGCTTCCATCACCCGGCCAATTTGTGATTCGTCATTGTCGCGAATCGCCGATTCAAGTTCGGCCGCCAGATCAAGCACGCCAAAAATTCCCAGTATGCCGGCCACGCCCTTGAGTGAGTGAATCAGTATCTGCGCATCCTTGAACTTTTTCTCCCCCAGTCTCGTGCGAAGCCTATCCATATCATCCGACTGGCCGTCCGCGTACTTTTGAAGCAGGCTCAGGTAATAATGCGCCATGCCCGGCTGAACACCGAGCCAGGCATCCGAATCGAGGCCCGGAATCGCCGCCAGCAGCCGGCGCAGATTTGCGTTGCCTTCATCCTCTGCCAATATCCCTTCCGCGGCCAATTCATCCGGTGCAATATTCCCGGGCAGCCATTTGCGCAAGGTGGCGTAAAGGGTCTCTGGATCAACCGGCTTGGCCACGTGATCGTTCATGCCCGCTTCCAGACAACGCTTGCGATCCTCCTCATAAGCATTGGCGGTCATGGCCACGATGGGCAGGTTCTCCCGATCGGGAAGCGCGCGAATCCTGCGTGTCGCCTCCAGACCATCCATTTCGGGCATTTGCACATCCATCAGTACAAGGTCGTAATGCCGATTGCCGACCATCTCCAGCGCTTCCCGCCCGTTATTGGCCAGTTCTACCTGCAAGCCTGCCGAAGTCAGCAGCTCTTTCGCCACTTCCTGATTGATGGGGTTGTCTTCGACAAGCAGCAATCTGGCGCCCCCGTGCTGGCGGGATACCACCGCATCGAGACCGGGACTGTCCGGAGCGATTGGCATGACTTCAACACCCTGCCCCTCCGCTGAAAATATGCCCCGCAACATGGATGGTGTTGCAGGTTTGATCAGCGTGCCCGCGATTGTCGAAATCGTTCCGGATTGGCGCAACTGCTGTTCATCGAATACCGTCGTCATCAGGACAATGGGTATGGCCGGCCGGCCGGATGAAGCCAGCATACTGGCAACCGCCAGCCCTTCCGGTTCCGGCATTTTCCAGTCCAGCAATATCAGGTCGTACGGGCTGTCCTGAGCGGCGCCGAGGGCCAAATCAACTGCCATCCTGCCAGAATCAACGGCATCTACCTGCGCGCCCTGCGCTTGCAGCATGCCTGCAAGCGCCTCTCTTGACGCTTCCAGATCATCGGCAAGCAGAATGCGGCGGCCGCTCAGTGCGCCATCCACGGCCTGATAAATCCTGCCGGAAATCTTGCCCAGACGCGCGCTGAACCAGAATGTGCTGCCCTTGCCGGGCTCGCTCGACACGCCCACCTGCCCGCCCATCATCTCCGCCAGGCGCCGGTTGATGGCCAGCCCCAGTCCCGTGCCGCCATACTGGCGCGTGGTGGAACTATCCGCCTGTTCAAAGGCCTGGAACAGGCGTGACTGGTTCTGCCTCGATACGCCTATGCCGGTATCCTCGACTTCGAATACCACCAGGACATCCTCGCCGGTTTGATCTTCCACTCGTGCGCGAATGACTATAGAACCCCGATCCGTGAACTTGATGGCGTTGCTGACATAGTTCAGCAATAGCTGGGAAAGCCTGGTTGGATCGCCGGCAAATTTCTCCGACAATGCCGGCACCATGTCCACGACGAGTTCCAGTCCCTTGGCATGCAGGCGTTCGGCGGTAAGGGAACAGATGTTGCGAAGCAGCTGATCCAGGTCCAGTTCAATGTGCTCCAGCCGGAGTTTTCCGGCTTCGATCTTCGAGATATCCAGAATGTCGTTGATGATGGCAAGCAAGTGCCTGGCCGCCTCGTCCAGCCTGGACAGTTTGTCTGCTTGTCCCGCATCCTGTTCGTCGCGCCGCAGCAAATGGGTCAAGCCGAGAATGGCATTCATCGGCGTGCGGATTTCATGGCTCATGTTGGCAAGAAAAGCGCTCTTGGCGCGGTTTGCCACTTCCGCCGCATCCTTTGCCGCGGCCAGCGCGGAAGTTCTTTCTATCACCAGTTCTTCGAGATGCTGGCGGTAATGCTCCAGTTCATCGACATTGCGCTTTTTCTCGGTGATGTCTTCCTGAATCGACAAATAGTGCGTGACTCGCCCGTCCGGCTCCCTGATGGGCGAAACGTGCGCGCGATGAACATAGATACCATCATCCTTGTGGCGGTTGATGAATTCGCCTTCCCAGGTCTTTCCCGCCTGAAGCGTTTTCAGCAATTCATCAAATGTGCCAGACGGAGTCAATTCCGTTCCAAGCGCATGTGCCTTCATGCCCATGGCTTCTTCACGCGTGTAGCCTGTATCACGGGTAAAGGCCTCGTTGACATACTCGATCCGGCCCTCAAGATCGGTAATCAGGATGGTATTGGGACTTTGCTCCACCACCATGGAAAATTTCCGCACCTGTTCCTGCTGGTACTTTCTCTCGGTGATGTCCTCTCCTGAACTCAAGGTACCGGCTATGCCACCGTTGTCGTCAAGCAGAAAAGTGTTGTGCCAGGCAATCAGATGCTGCTTCCCTTCATGATCGATGACCGGGTTTTCGTAATATTCCTCACCCATCCACCCTTCCGAGACTATCCGCCTGAACAGCGGATAAATCACATCCCGGCCAGAAGGCTGAGGCAGACAGGTTTCAAACCAGTTCTTGCCCAGCAACTCCGACTCATCATAGCCCAGCAGGTTGCAGCCAGCCCGGTTGATCATGGTGACATGGCCATTCTTGTCCAGCGCCACCATCAAGGTTTGCACGGTATTCAGATAGCGCTGATTGCGGTCTCGCTCCTGTCGCAATGCTTCTTCCTCAAGCTTGCTGTCAGTAATGTCCCGTGAAATGCCGAATATGCCGATTGCCCTGCCGTCTTGGTCATGCAGCGGTCCCTTTGTGGCCAGAAAGGTTCGCTCTCCATCCGACGTGCTCAAGACTTCCTCAAAAGTGACTGATCGGTTGTCGGCCATCACTTTTTCATCGTTTGCCTTGATGAGAGCCACTTGATCTTGCGGAAAGATGGCCGAGTCTTCCTGGCCAATGACCTCTTCCTTCAATTTGCCAACAATGCGGGCAGCCTCACGATTGAACAGAAGATAACGACCCTCCACGTCCTTGGCGAAAATAGGGTCCGCGGAATTCTCCGCGATGGCATCCAGCAGTTGCAACGCCTGGAGCTTTTCCCTTTGCTGCCGAAGGGAGCGCTCTAAATAGCGGTAAAGCAGCACATATAGCAGGAGTGAAGTTACAACGACAAAAAGCCAGCCTTTCAGCATGCTGGCAAGAATGATGTTTTCCTTATTCTGGAAAATCAGTTCGACTGCCCAGTCGGACAGCAGTATCCAGAGGACTGCAAAGATCGCGTAGATCAGAACGATCCGTCGGATTTCTCCCTTGCCGGACGATTTCTGGATGTTTTCTTGACTAATTGAAGTGGGTCGAAGATCACTACGGGACTGCATGGGTGTATTCAGGCTCTTTACACAGTCCCGCGAGATTCTCGGCTGCTTTTAAGCATTCACGGTTGGACTGTGCCGGCAATCTTCAGTTTGCCGGTCAGGCCTTCCAGGGCTTCATTTTCGCCCGAAGCCGCGCAACCGCCTGCGAGTGGAGCTGGCAAACGCGGGATTCGGATACGCCCATCACCGCCCCGATTTCCTTGAGGTTCATGTCCTGCTCGTAGTACATGCCCATCAGGTTCTTTTCACGCTCGGGCAGGTCATCGATGGCATCGATCAGGCCCTGGCGGAAACCGTCGTCTTCCAGAAGTGAAAGCGGGTCCGACGCATCGTCTATCAGATAACGTTCAAGGAAATTGCTGCTTTCGTCATCGGAAAAATCTTCGTAATACAGCAGCTGGTTGCCTTTGACGTCGCCCAGCATGCTTTGATAGTCGTTAAGCGGAATGCCCATTTCCTTTGAAATCTCCTGCTCGGATGGCGGACGGCCCTTGCGTTGTTCAAGCCGGTGTATGGCGGATTCGATCTGACGGGATTTCTGACGGATATGACGCGGGAGCCAGTCGGCTTCGCGCAGATCATCCAGCATGGAACCGCGGATACGCTGGGTGGCATAGGACTCGAATTGCGCGCCCTGGCTGCCGTCGAAACGTTCGACGGCATCCATCAAGCCGATCAGGCCGACCTGAATCAGATCATCCACCTCGACGCTGGCGGGCAGTCTTGCCATCAGATGATAGGCAATTCGTTTGACAAGCGGCAGGTACTGCTTGACCAACTCGTTACCGCTGCTGAGATTATTAGCTGGCATAACTTGTAATTGATTTCGCCTCCGGGCCTCTCCTGTTCAGGATTCTAGCCACATATCGCGGCAAATCCGGGCATCCACTTAAAGTATTACTTGAAGTTTGTGCCGCTGCGTGGCGTATATGCCACACTTGGGCTGCCACTTCTGCAACCGAAAGCGGCAATTTCAGAAATCGTTGCGCCGCTTGTGCTACGCGACTTGCACCCGCGCCCGCCAGCAAGATATCAATAGCCACTGGCAATCCATTCACCGCCTTGACGAAGGCATGGCAGGCATCTGCGCTGCCCTCATCCACCAGAAGAATCAAGGTTTGCGATGTTGCCTCATCCAGCGCGGCCCCCTCAAGCGAATACCGGAAGCCCCCAAACAACACCAGGTCCAGTCCCTCCGCAGAATCCGCGGCTGCCTGCACGATTGCGTCCTCTCCCGCCAGACAGTCCGGCGCGAACAGCATCGCATGGCCGTCAGTCTCCGTCGTTTGTTGCATCAGCGGCTTTGTGGCTTCCCACTGAAACAGCGGACGAAAAAACAGCGATGCCGCGTGAGGAGTCACCTGAAGCACATGCCAGCCATGCTGGCTTGAAATCCGCGCGAGATTAACCGGAAAATCGTCGAATGCCTTTGACTCCGATGGAACGAACACGCTGACGACTGCCGGTTTCATGCCGCGCGAGAACAGCCGCCGAAGTCCCCGGGCCTGATGATCGTTCAAAACTTAAGACGCTTCCTTGAGCGCTTCCACCTCGGCTGCCGCACCCGCCACCAGCGGCCAGTCTTCCGCCCGCATGGCAAACTCTCCTTCGCCGACTGCGCGCAGGGCCCGATCAATGAGATAGGCGGCGTTGGCGGCATGCAGGTCTTCCGGCACGCGCTGGCCGGATGCCAGGCAAGCCACCGGCAGCTTCGCGCGCATGACGCAATCCAGCACCGGCGCCCACTGACCGCCTTCGTCCAGTTTGGTCAGCGCCACGCCGGCCAGCGGCATGGTCCCGTAACGCTGGACAATCCGGCTGGCCAAGGCGCCTTGTGTCGATGCGGCCAGCGTCAGCACACAGGACGAGCCCACCGCCGTCAGGATTTCCATCTGCTTCTGCAGGCGGACATCGTCATGTGCAAAACCCGCGCTATCGATCAGCACGCAGGTCTTGCCGACAAGCGATGCCAGGATGCGCGGCAGTTCGGATGCCTCTTCCGCCATCACGCAGTCCACGTCCATCATTTCCGCGTAGGCGCCCAGTTGCTGCTGCGCGCCGATGCGATAGGTGTCAATGGACACCAGCGCCACGTTGCCGTGCCCATGCCGCATCACGGCCTGTGCGGCAAGCTTGGCCAGTGTCGTCGTCTTGCCGTGGCCAGTAGGCCCCACCAGCGCCCATACGCCTGGCTTCATGCCGGGCATGGCAGATTTGTCCATTGCCGCCATATTGCGGACCAGCACCTGGCGCAGCCAGGCATCGGCCTGGGCACTGGAAAAATTCACCGGCAGCCGGGCAGCCAGAGTTCTGGATAGTCGCGGACTGAATCCGGCCGACAACAGCTTTTGCATCACATGCACCCGCACCGGATGGCGGCGTTTCTCCATTCCCCACGCAAAACCCGCCAGCTGGTTTTGCAGCAGCGCGCGCAACTTCACCAGTTCGCGCTTGATGGCGCTGCCTTCTTCCACAGATGTTGCGCTCGCTGGCTGCTTTTTCGAAACGTCATCCAGCTCGCCACCCATCTCGTCATAGCGCCCGGCCATGAACTCCACGCCCTCGGGCGTCTTGCGCGAGGTCACCACCACCGCATCCGGGCCCAATTCTTTCCTGATCTGTTCCAGTCCTGACCGGGCATCACGGGCGAGGAATTTGCGCAGTTTCATGCTTCGCTCTCTTCATTCAGCAGGGTGGTAATTTGCAGGGTCTTGTCGGAAGGGATTTCCGCGTACGACAACACCGCAAGGCCAGTGCGGCGCAGGATGCGCGACAGCGGCAATCTGAGCGCGGGCGCAACCAGCAGCACGGCGGGATGCCCCGCCTCGGTTTGTTGCGGGATGGCCTGTTCCGCCATCCGCGGCAGGCTTTCCAGCAGCTCAGGCGAAATCAGCGCTTCGCCCTCCTCGCCCATTTCGGCAATCAGCCGGTTTTCAATTTCGGGCGCCAGGCCAATCACATTCAGCGTGTCCGCGCCCTCGAACAGCTTGTCGGTAATGCTCCGGCCCAGCGATGCGCGCACGGATTCGGTCAACTCGTCGAGGTCCTGGGTCCTGCCTGCACGGGCCGCCAGCGTCTCAAAAATGGTTTGCGCATCACGGATGGACACACCCTCCGCCACCAGATTCTGCAGGATGGTCTGCACGGATGTCGTCGGCAGCAAACGCGGCGTCACTTCTTCCGCCAGTCCGGGCGAGGTGGCCGTCAGGCCATCCAGCAACTGCTGCACTTCGGCCCGGCCGATCAGTTCGCTGGCATGGGTGCGGTAGATGGCCTCGACATGGCGCGCGATGAGCTCATCGGTTTCCAGCACCAGATAGCCGCGCATGCCGGCGCGCTCCGCGTCCTCCGCATCCAGCCACACGCCCGGCGCGCCCGTCAGCGGGTCGACGCCCGCCTCGCCAGTCAGCCTGCCCATCATGTCGCCGGTTTCCACGGCCAGAATGCGTCCCGGTGTAACTTCGCCGCGCCCCATTTCCACGCCCTTCAGCGTAATGCGATAGGTGGTGGGGCTCAGGTCGAGATTGTCGCGAACCCGGATGGGCGGGATGACCAGACCCATTTCCAGCGCATAGCGGCGACGGTTCTCGGTGATGTTGTTGAGCACCTTGCCGCCCTGATTGCGATCCAGCAGCGGAACGAGTCTATAGCCTGCCTCCAGCGCCAGCACATCCACCGGCGGCAGGTCGGCCCAGGTCAGCTCGGCCGGCGGCTCGGCCTCAAGCTCTTCGTATTCCGGCTCGAACACTTCGCGGCGGCGGCCGCGCCGTTCGACAACAAACGCAGCACCGGCCAGCAGGGACGCCAGCAGCAGAAAGGCCACATGCGGCGTGCCGGGTATCACGCCCATCACCGCCAGCACCGAAGCCGCCACATACAGAATCTGCGGCCGGCCAAACAACTGGCTGACAAATGCCTGATTGAGGTCCTGCTCGTTCGAGGTGCGCGACACGACAATGCCCGCCGCGGTGGAAATCACCAGCGCGGGAATCTGCGCCACCAGGCCATCGCCCACGGTCAGCAGCGCGTAACGGTTAAGCGCCTCTGTCAGGCCCAGGTCATGCTGGAAAATGCCGACCGCGATGCCACCGACCAGATTGATCGCCAGAATGATGATGCCCGCGATGGCGTCGCCTCGCACGAACTTGGACGCGCCGTCCATGGCGCCATAAAAATCCGATTCGCGGGAAATGTCAGCCCGCAGCCTGCGCGCTTCCTGCTCGGTTATAAAGCCCGAATTCAAATCCGCGTCGATGGCCAGCTGCTTGCCCGGCATGGCGTCCAGCGTGAATCGCGCCGCCACCTCGGCGATGCGTCCCGCGCCGCGCGTGATGACGACAAAATTGATGATGACCAGAATCACGAACACCACCAGGCCGACAGTGTAATTGCCGCCCACCAGAAAATTGCCGAAGGACTCGATCACCTTGCCCGCCGAATCTGTGCCGGTATGACCTTGTATCAAAATGATGCGGGTGGAGGCCACATTGAGCGACAGCCTCATCAAGGTTGTCACCAGCAGCACGGTGGGAAACACCGAGAAATCCAGCGGCCGGCCGGCATTGAGCGCAACCAGCAGCACGATCATCGCCAGCGCGATGTTGAAGGTGAACAGCACATCGAGCATGAAGGTGGGCAGCGGCAGCACCATCATGGCCAGGATCAGCAGCACCAGCACCGGACCCGCCAGTTTGGTCAGCGGATTCGCGCCCAATGTCAGCACTCCCTGCTGCGTGCTCATTCAGCCGCCTCCTTCTGCACACGGCGCTGGCGCGCGCGGATGCGGGCCTTGAATTCGGGGCTGCCCTCGGCTTCACGCGCCTCGGCCAGCACCTCGGCGCGGGTCATGGCCAGGCCCTTCAGATACCGCCACCACTGCCAGGGCGCATCCAGCAGCGCCGCCAGAAACACCATGCCCAGCAACAGCAGCAGGCCCTTCATCAGCAAGCCGCCAGCCAGCGCAGCCGCCTCGGCAAACGGCAACGCGGAGAGTTTCGCCAGGTCATTAAGGTGGGCCTGGAAAAACCACGCCAGCAAAGCGCCCGCCACCAGCCAGATCAGCACGGCCTTCAGGCCATCGAACAAACCATTGGGAGAAAACAACCGCAAGAGGCGAGACAGCGGATTCAGCCGCTCGCCGTTGAACTGCATCACGCGCGGGGCAAACACCCAGCCCGACAGCAGCATGGGCGCAATCAGCGCAGCCAGAAAGACAGCCGCCAGAAAGGGAAATACCTCCAGCCCCATTTCCCTCAGCAGGGTAAAAGACGATTCGGGAGAAAATTGCGCCACGCCGCGAAAATGCGCAGCCATCAGATCCTGCAGGCGGGTGAACAGCCGTGCGCCCCACAGCACCAGGCCGCCTGCCGTCGCAGCCAGCACCAGCAGGGAAGACAGCTCGGCCGAGCGGGGAACATGCCCCTCTGCCCTCGCCTGGGCTAACCGCCGCTCGCTGGCCGGCTCGGTACGGGAATAATCGCTCTCCTCAGCCATCCTCGTCCTCTAGGTTGGGGCGAGTTTAGCATGAAGCGGGGATGGGCAAGTCTTACACTGGCTACCGTTCCTGCTCGGCCGCGCGAAATGCATGGCTGACTCAACAGACTGTTTGCATTGAAGAAAATACTACTGGCGAGCAGAATGACACTTTGTAAACCGATATTTCGGTCGGCCAATACTACGTTGGGCCGCAAATCAAATTTATTGGGAGAAAGTTGAATGGCTTTGACTAATGCATATGTGCAGGTTTATGGGCAGCTATCTGAGCTATTCGGTCGCATCTCCGAAGGATCTGCCCCTGACAAGTTTACAACCCAGCATCTAAAGGACTGGGGTTATGCCTCATCAAACTACCGAGCAGTCATCCCACTCCTAAAAGCCCTTGGGTTCTTGTCGGCTGATGGCGCACCCACAAGTCGTTACCACGAGTACCGCAATACTGCTCAGTCAAAACGCATTATGGCTGAAGCAATCCGAGAAGCTTACGGCGATTTATTTACCATCAAAGCCAAGCCCACAAATTCGGACCGAGCACTCATTGAAGGGAAATTTAAAAGTGTCCACAACGCGAGTCCAACCACAGCAAAACTGATGGCCAGTACATTCTATGCACTACTTGATCTCGCAGATCTAGCGGCAAGCCCAGAACAAAAGGTTGAGGTGAAAGAAGCTTCCGCAGAGGTTACGCCACCAATGGTTCAGATAACAGAAGGCGCAGTAAAGGGCCACAATCGCCCATCGCTTCACTACAACATACAGATTCATTTACCAGCAACGAAAGACATTGAAGTCTTCAATGCTATTTTCAAGTCTTTGAAGGAGCATCTCCTTGACTGATCTACGGAAGGACCTGCGGGATTATATGTTTCGCGGGTTGATGTTCGAATCTGAAGCCAACCAATTTCAAGCTGCCGGCATCCAAGTTGGCGCGGATCAAGGGCAAGCAGAGGAACGTCTGCTTTCTGAGGCATTGTCAGCATTTGGTGTATCAAGAAGAAATAATGCTCTCGAAATGGCCAGACTTTATGCAGTGCTTCACTGCTTTGAAAACGAGGTACGTTCGCTTATACGTGAAACACTTGAAGAGAAAGAAGGTGCTGACTGGATCGACAAGCTTCCGACAAAGATAAAGCAGCACGCAGAATCTCGCCAGAAAACCGCGTTCACCGACTCTTGGTTAGAGGGGGAAAAGTCTGACACCCTTGGGTTCGTAGATTTTGGGCACCTATCGTCAATTATTCTTGAAAAGTGGAAGCACTTTGAGGCCTTGATACCATCTCAGCACTGGCTCAAGCAGCGAATGGACGAATTAGAAAAATCCAGAAACTTCATTGCCCACAATCGGATGCTGCTTCCGAGCGAATTTCAAAGAATCTACATGTATATCGCTGACTGGAACAGAGTCATCGGTTTATAACATGTGGCCCTCTGAAAATGGCATTGCCCTTTCAAATGATCCGATTGCGGCCTGACCATGGTCAACCAGTACCCTCCAGGCGGCGGCGCGTAGTTCGGCTTTCGGGCCGATATGATTTTTAACTCGCCTCATCTATCCACGCCATCTGGATGGCTTCGAGGATTTTTTCGTTGGAGTGATTGGGATCGTCGTCAAAGCCGGGTAGCGCCATTACCCAGGCGTGCAGGTCGGTGAAGCGGGGGCAATCAAACCCGTTCAAATCCCGCACTACCATGGTCTAGCGAGCTTAGCCCGATTCAACACAGTGTAATCCGGGATTGAAATACACCAGGAGGATCTGATGGCGGATTGGGAATTGGCCGTGGTCGGCAAGAAACCATTTCAAATTCGAGGGCTCGATCAATGAACATTGCGGAAATCATTCCGGGAGAGAATCACGTTCTGTACATCAAGACCAATGCCGGAAAGGCGGGGCTGTTTGATGTGACACCCTTTCTCGAATCAGAGGCGTTTGCGCCCTTGAAGGACCGGCAGGAATTCGAGCGCATTCATAATGGCGGGTACTTTATTGAATGGGAGTGCGGCGCCGATCTCTCCGCCGATACCATTGAAGCGCGTTGGACGCCACTGGCCGAGGACAGCTGCCAACAGGACAATCCTTCGAACGCGAGAAAACAAGCACCCAACTGAGCTTGGCTTTCTTGTTTTGACGCCAATGCCTGCGTCGAACCTGCCGCGACAGTAAAACTATCAGCTTGCCTCGTCTATCCACGCCATCTGGATGGCTTCGAGGATTTTTTCGTTTGAGTGGTTGGGGTCGTCGTCAAAGCCGGGTAGCGCCATCACCCAGGCGTGCAGGTCGGTGAAGCGGACGTATTGCGGGTCGACGTCGGGGTGGGCTTCGTAGAGTTCGATGGCGATGTCGTTGATGTCGGTCCATTTCATGTACTTCTCCCGTTTTTGTTGCCAGGTTGCACAGATTCTTGACATCAAACTCCCTCCCCTCCTGCAGGGGAGGGTTGGGGTGGGGTAAGCAGTGAAATCTGATTCACCTGCGATTTACCCCCTCCCAACCTCCCCCGGCTAGCGGGGGAGGCGTGTCGAGTTGCCTTGTTTAATGCCCGCCCTCTTTCACCATGTTAATGGTGTATTTCGGAATCTCGATCACCAGGTTGCTGTCCGCCACCTTGGCCTGGCAGGAAAGGCGCGATTGCGGTTCCAGTCCCCAGGCCTTGTCGAGCAGGTCGTCTTCCTTTTCTTCCGAGGGTTCGAGCGCATCGAATCCCTCGCGCACGATGACGTGGCAGGTGGTGCAGGCGCAGGACTTCTCGCAGGCGTGTTCGATTTCGATGCCGTTTTCGAGCAGCGTATCGCAGATGGTCTTGCCGGGTTTGGCTTCGATGACGGCGCCTTCGGGGCACAGTTCGACATGGGGGAGAACAATCAGTTGGGGCATACGGTAAAAGATATGTGATTTTTATAAGGACAGTTCGTCGAGCTTGTGCCCGCGCAAGGCTTTTTTCACGCTGGCGTCCATGCGGCGGGCGGCGAATTCCGAAGTGGCTTCATTCAATGATTCCACGGCGCGCTTGATGGCAAGATGGTCGTCGCCTTTCATGCGCTGTTCAAGTTCGCTGATTTTGTTTTCGATGGCAGCGCGTTCTTCGCCATTCAACAGCGCATCGCCATCCTGCTCAAGCGCGGCGCGCGTGGCCTGCACCAGGCTGTTGCCTTCCACGCGCTGTTCGTTGAGCGCGCGGGCTTTCATGTCGTCTTCCGCGTGGGTGTAGGCTTCCTTCAGCATGCCGGCGATTTCGTCATCACTCAGGCCATAGGATGGCTTGACAGTGATGGCCGCCTCGACGCCGGTGCCCTGCTCGCGCGCGGAAACCGACAGCAGGCCATCGGCATCGACCTGGAAGGTGACGCGGATGCGCGCCGCGCCTGCCACCATGGGCGGAATGCCGCGCAGTTCGAATCTGGCAAGCGAACGGCAATCGGATACCAGTTCGCGCTCGCCCTGCACCACATGAAAACTCATGGCGGTCTGGCCGTCTTTAAATGTCGTGAATTCCTGCGCGCGCGCTGCGGGAATGGTGGTGTTGCGGGGGATGACTTTCTCCGTCAGTCCACCCATGGTTTCCAGACCCAGCGACAGCGGAATCACGTCGAGCAGCAGCCAGTCTTCTTCCTGCCCGCGGTTGCCGGCCAGCACGTCGGCCTGCATGGCCGCGCCCAATGCGACCACTTTATCCGGATCCAGGTTGGTCAGCGGTGTCTGGCCAAAAAATTCACCCACGGACTGACGGATGCAGGGCATGCGGGTGGAGCCGCCCACCATCACCACACCCTTCACCTCTTCCGGCGTGAGTCCGGCATCGCGCAAGGCCTTGCGCGTCGGCGCCAGGGTCTTGTTGACCAGCGTGCCCGTGATCTGGTTGAAGATGGCGGTGGTCAGGTTCAGATCAACCAGTTCACCGGTGGACAGCAGCGCGGTGATGCGCGCCTCGTCGTGATCGGTGAGTTGTTCCTTGGCTTCGCGCGCACGGGTGAGCAGCAGGCGCGTGTCCCTGGCATTCAACGGAGTCAGGTGAGACTGTTCGACAATCCAGCAGAAAACGCGCTGATCGAAATCGTCGCCGCCCAGCGCGGAATCGCCATTGGTCGACAGGACTTCAAATACACCCTTGGTAAGTTTAAGAACGGAAATATCAAAGGTGCCGCCGCCCAGGTCGTACACGGCATAGACGCCCTCGGCCGCATTGTCCAGGCCGTAGGCAATGGCTGCCGCTGTGGGTTCGTTGAGCAGGCGCAGCACATTGAGGCCGGCCAGTTTCGCCGCATCCTTGGTTGCCTGCCGCTGCGAGTCGTCGAAATAGGCCGGAACCGTGATCACCGCGCCAACCAGTTCGCCGCCCAGCGAACGTTCCGCGCGATCCTTCAAGGTCTTGAGTATGTCGGCCGAGACTTCGACCGGGCTTTTGTTACCCGCCACGGTGGAGAGCTGGACCATCCCCGGCGCGTCGATGAACTTGTAGGGGTAGCGCCCGGGGTCGCCGAGGTCGGCCAGGCCGCGGCCCATGAAGCGTTTGACTGAGACGATGGCGTTGTGGGGATCTTCGCTCTGCTTCGCCTGCGCCTCGTAGCCGACATCCACCCGGCCATCAGCGTGATAACGCACCACCGATGGCACCAGCGCGCGGCCGCGCTCGTCGTCCAGCACCCGCGCCATGCCAGACCGCACCGAGGCAACCAGCGAGTTTGTGGTACCCAAGTCAATACCCACCGCCAGCCTGTGCTGGTGTGGGGCCGTGGACTGACCGGGTTCGGAAATCTGCAGGAGAGCCATTAAGCCGCGTCCAGTTCTAAGCTGCGTCTAATTCTTCTTGCGCGTCGCCCACCTCTTCGATGAGCTTGTGCATGAACTTGAGTTCGCGCGTGGTGATGGCCGCGGCCTCGTCGTCCTTTGCGTCGTCCAGTTCAACCGCGAGGCGATTTTCCAGATTCACGGATTCATTGCGCAGGTCGCGCCACAGTTTGTCCAGCGTGGATGCATTGCGGGTTTGTCGGGCCTCGCCAATGGATTCGCGCCATTCCATTTGCTGCATGAGGAACGCGGGCGGAAATGAAGTATGGCTGGCCGAGAAGACCTCATGGCCGCGCAAGTGCAGCAGATAGGTTGCCCGCGACAGTGGCGTCTTGAGCGTCTGATAGGCTTCGTTCACTTTGGTGGCCCATTGCATGGACAGGCGTTTTTCGGATTCGCCCGAAGCGGCGAAGCGGTCGGGGTGGACTTCGTTTTGCAGACTGCGGTAAGCGTTTTCCAGCCGTGTGGCATCAAGCCTGTAGGTTTCAGGCAGGCCGAATAGCTGGAAATGGTTGGCGTGAAAATCCATTCAGGAGTAGAGAGTCGAAAGTGGAGAGTCGAGAGTGGAGAGGGTATGGAAGGTTTTTCTCTCGACTCTCAACTCTCCACTCGCAATTAGACGTTAAACGACTCCCCGCAGCCGCAGGTGTTCTTGACGTTGGGATTATTGAACTTGAATCCTTCGTTCAGGCCCTCGCGTGCAAAGTCGAGTTCCATGCCATCCAGATACGGCAGGCTTTGCGGGTCGACAAAAACCGCGACGCCGTTGCAGTCGAAGCGCAGGTCTTCGCCCTGAACTTCATCGACAAATTCCAGCTTGTAGGCCATGCCGGAGCAGCCGGTTGTGCGCACGCCCAGTCGCAGGCCAATACCCTTGCCACGCTTGGCGAGAAAGTTGCTGACGTGTTTGGCAGCGCGCTCAGTAACGGTAATTGCCATGATCTGCCTCAGCCGTTTGCAGCCTTGGGCGCGTCTTCGGCAGCCCCATGCTGTATTTGATTTCCCACGGCTTCGCCGTGCTTGGACTTGTAATCGGCAACCGCCGCCTTGATCGCGTCTTCCGCCAAAATGGAGCAATGAATTTTTACCGGCGGCAGCGCCAGTTCCTCGGCAATGGTCGTGTTCTTGATTTCCATGGCCTGGTCGAGTGTCTTGCCTTTCACCCACTCGGTCACGAGAGAAGAAGAGGCAATCGCCGAACCGCAGCCATAGGTCTTGAACTTGGCGTCTTCGATCACGCCGTTTTCGTTGACCCTGATCTGTAGCTTCATCACGTCGCCGCACGCGGGCGCGCCAACCATGCCGGTGCCGACATCGTCGGAATTTTCGAACGAGCCCACGTTGCGGGGGTTTTCGTAGTGGTCGAGAACTTTATCGCTGTATGACATTTTGTTTGCTCCTTTTGTCGCAAGTAAAGGGTAAAAGGGGAAGGGTGTACCGCTGTTACCCTTCTCCCTTCCTCCTTCTCCCTTCACATAATCAGTGGGCCGCCCACTGAACGGTATTCAAATCCACCCCGGCTTTCACCATTTCCCACAGCGGCGACATTTCGCGCAGCTTGGCGACCTGCTTCTTCACCAGGTCGACGGTGTAGTCTATTTCTTCCTGTGTGGTGAAACGGCCGATGGTGAAACGGATGGAGGAATGTGCCAGCTCGTCGTTACGGCCCAGCGCCTTCAGCACGTAGGACGGCTCCAGGCTGGCCGAAGTGCAGGCGGAGCCGGACGACACGGCCACATCCTTGATCGCCATCATCAGCGACTCGCCTTCCACGTAGGCAAAGCTGATGTTGAGGTTGCCGGGAATGCGGCGTTCCATGTCGCCGTTGACCACGGTCTCTTCCATTTCCGACAGGCCTTTGTACAGCCGGTCGCGCAGCATGCGGATGCGCTCGTTTTCGGTGGCCATTTCCTCGCGCGCGATGCGGAAGGCTTCGCCCATGCCGACGATCTGGTGCGTGGCCAGGGTGCCGGAGCGCATGCCGCGCTCATGGCCGCCGCCGTGCATCTGCGCCTCTAATCTGATACGCGGCTTGCGGCGCACATACAGGGCGCCGACGCCCTTGGGACCGTAGGTCTTGTGCGCGGAAAAGGACATCAGATCGACTTTGAGTTTTTGCAAATCGATCTCGACCTTGCCGGTGGCCTGGGCGGCATCGACATGGAAAATCACGCCCTTGCCGCGGCAGATTTCGCCAATCGCGGGGATGTCCTGAATCACGCCGATTTCGTTGTTGACGAACATGACTGAGGCCAGAACCGTGTCAGGCCGGATCGCCGCCTTGAATTTCTCCAGATCGAGCAGGCCATTGGACTCGGGCGTCAGGTAAGTGACCTCGTAACCCTCGCGCTCCAGGTCGCGCATGGTGTCGAGCACGGCCTTGTGCTCGGTCATGACGGTAATGAGGTGCTTGCCCTTGGTGCCGGAATAAAAATGCGCCGCGCCCTTGATGGCGAGGTTGTTGGATTCCGTCGCGCCGGATGTCCAGACGATTTCCTTGGGGTCGGCGTTCACCAGCTTCGCAACCTGCTCGCGCGCCTCTTCCACCGCCTTTTCGGTTTCCCATCCATAAGCGTGGGAACGGGAAGCCGGGTTGCCGAAATGTTCCGTCAGATAGGGAATCATTTTGGCGGCCACGCGCGGATCAACCGGCGTGGTGGCGGAGTAGTCGAGATAGATGGGAAATTTCATGATGTTCACGCTTGAATCAAAACGAGGCTGCCACTTTGGTTCCGCGGCGGCCATCCGGTAGCACTGCCACATTGCTGCCCTGCTGCTTGGCAACAAGTTCGGCAAGGGTTACGGAATCCAGATATTCATAAATCTTCTGGTTAAGACTGACCCACAGGTCATGCGTCATGCAACGGTGTTCTTCGTGACAGTTTTCCTTGCCGCCGCACTGCGTGGCGTCAATCGGCTCGTCCACGGCGCGAATGATGTCCGCCACCGATACCGTTTCCAAGGGCTTGGCCAGGGTATAGCCGCCGCCCGGTCCGCGCACGCTGTCCACCAGGCTGTGGCGGCGCAGTTTGCCGAACAGTTGCTCAAGATATGACAGTGAAATATCCTGCCGCTCGCTGATGCCCGCCAGCGTAACCGGTCCCTTGCCATGGCGCAGAGCCAGGTCAACCATCGCGGTTACGGCAAAACGTCCTTTTGTGGTGAGTCTCATGATTTACCACCTATTCAATTAGTGACTGAAATATAAAATACCCGATTATTTCAGTCAACTATTGTAGTTGTCCGAGTAAATTAGTCAACTATTTTATTCAAATGTTCCGGGTCAAAGTCGTCCCTGGATTTTTGCGCCTCGGACAGTTTCACGCCCATCTGTTCCAGTTGCGCCATGACTTCCGTCAGCTTCTTGTCAATATTCGCGGTATGGTCGATCAGGCCATGCACCGCCTTGACCATGGGGTCATTCATGTCGGCTGAGATGGCATAAGCCGAGAAGCCCATTTTTTTCGCCTGGTCGTCTCGTGCCTTGCTCTCTTCATCCAGGATGCGCGCCGGAATGCCGATGGCGGTCGCCCCGTCGGGAACATCTTTGACCACCACGGCATTGGAACCGATCTTGGCCTCGCGGCCGATGGTGATGGGGCCCAGTATTTTGGCCCCCGCACCGACCACTACCCCCGGCATCAGCGTGGGATGGCGCTTGCCCTTGTTCCACGAAGTGCCGCCCAGCGTCACCCCGTGATACAGCGTGCAGTCGTCGCCGATCTCCGCCGTTTCGCCGATCACCACACCCATGCCGTGGTCGATGAAGAAACGCCTGCCGATGGTCGCGCCGGGATGGATTTCAATGCCGGTGAGCCAGCGCGCGATATGCGAGACAAAGCGCGCCAGCCACTTCAACCCCATGCCCCAAAGACGATGAGACAAACGGTGAATGACGATGGCATGGAAACCCGGATACGTCGTGACGACCTCGAATACCGACCGGGCGGCCGGATCGCGGTCAAATACGACAGAGATTTCCTCTTTAAGCCTTGCAAACATAGAGTGGGACTGTTTTCCGACTAATTCGGTCGACAATTTTACCGCAATTCAGCAATCACTGATTAACTGCTTTTTGCGGTCAGAGGAAGACGGGGCGGGCCTTATTCGGATGTTTTTGAATGCGTGCTTTCCATTGCCGACAGCATGCCGCGCAGGATGTTGATTTCTTCCTTTTGCAGACGGGTTCTGGAAAACAACCGCCGCAGTTTGGGCATGAGCCTTTTTGGAGATGCCGGGTTGAGGAAACCAATCTGGATCAGGGTCTGTTCCAGATGATCGTAGAAGCGCTCGACTTCCGCCAGGTCGGCGGCATCCAGTTCAGGCTCGGCAAATCTTTCCTCCAGCGCCGTGCGGCGAAGCACATAGGCCGTTACCTGCACCGCCGCGCCCAGATTCAGCGAGTTGTATTCCTGGCTGGCGGGGATGGTCATCAAGGCCTGGCAGCAGGCCAGTTCTTCCTTCGACAGGCCGAAGGTTTCGTTGCCGAACACGATGGCCACTTTTCCCTGACTGGCTTCTGTAAGCGCCTGGCTTGCAGCTTCTTCCGGCGTCAACAGCGCGGCCTGCAAATCCCGCTGGCGCGTGGAAGTGCCGATCGCCAGCACACAACCGGCCAGTGCCGCTTCCAGGGTGTCGCAGACCGTGGCGCTTTCCAGAAGATCCACCGCGCCGGATGCCATCGCATTGGCATCCGCATGGGGAAACGCGCGCGGCGATACCAGCCACAAATCCGACAGGCCCATGGTCTTCATCGCCCGCGCGGCCGCGCCGATGTTGCCGGGATGACTGGGCCGCGTCAGCACGATACGAATACTGGAAAGAAGATTCCGGGTTTGGGGCAGCATGAATTAAAATACGCCTTCGCTCTTTAATGCTGATTCAAAAATCCCATGCACCCCATGCTCAATACGGCAGTGAAAGCTGCCCGCAAAGCCGGGGCGATTATCAATCGCGCCGCCAACGATCTGGACCGTTTGACCGTCCACGCCAAAAAACCACGTGATTATGTGAGTGAGGTGGACCGCTTCGCGGAAGAAACCATCATCGAAACCTTGCTGGAAGCCTACCCCAGCCACGCGATTCTAGCAGAGGAGTCCGGCCAGTCCGGCAACAGCGACCACGTCTGGGTAATCGACCCCCTCGACGGCACCACCAACTTCCTCCACGGCCTGCCGCAATACGCCGTCTCCATCGCCCTGCTGCACAAGGGCGTGCCAACCCATGCCGTGGTGTACGACCCGGTCAAGAACGAACTGTTTACAGCCAGCCGTGGTGCAGGCGCATTTCTCAACGAACGCCGCATCCGCGTTTCCAAACAGCACAAGATGGATGACGCCCTCATCGGCACCGGCTTTCCCTTCCGCGAATTCCATCACGCCAATGCCTATCTCGGCATGTTCAAGGACATGATGCTGAAAACCGCCGGCTTGAGACGGCCGGGTTCCGCCGCGCTTGATCTTGCCTGGGTGGCCTGCGGCCGCTACGACGGCTTCTTCGAACTTGGCCTCAATGCCTGGGACCTCGCCGCCGGCGCCTTGCTGGTGCTGGAAGCCGGTGGCCTCGTCGGCGACTTCCAGGGCAACGACACCTACCTGAAATCCGGCCACATCGTCGCCGGCAACCCCAAAATCTTCGGCCAGATGCTGCCGGTGTTCGCGCCGCATTTGACGCAGGCGATCCGCGCAGTCGAGTAAACACATGGCTGCTGCAAGCCAGCATACGCCGATGATGGCCCAGTATCTGGGCATCAAGAACCAGTATCCCGACATGCTGGTGTTCTACCGCATGGGGGATTTTTACGAGCTGTTTTTCGACGATGCGGTGAAAGCCTCGCGCCTGCTGGGCATCACGCTGACCACGCGCGGGCAGTCGGCGGGCGAGCCGATCAGGATGGCGGGGGTGCCCTATCACGCCGCCGAGCAGTATCTGGCCAAGCTCTTGAAGCTGGGCGAATCGGTGGTGGTGTGCGAGCAGATCGGCGACCCGGCCACTTCAAAAGGACCGGTGGAGAGGCAAGTCTCGCGCATCGTCACACCCGGTACGCTGACCGATGCTTCGCTCATGGACGAGCATCGCGACGTCCTGCTGCTGGCGCTCTGCCCGGGCAATGATGGCATCGGCTGTGCCTGGCTGAATTTAGCCTCCGGCCGCTTCACCATTACGAAAATCCCGCGGACAGAAATTTCCAGCCTGCTCGCGCGGCTCAGGCCCGCCGAATGTCTGTTGCCGGAAGGCTTTACGGTCGATTTTTCCGGGCCGGTCAAATGCCTGGCGGAATGGCAGTTCGACACCGCACGCGCCACACGCGATCTTGCCAAGCAGTTCAACATGCAGGATCTGGGCGCTTTCGATGTCGCTGACTTGCCAGATTCCATCGCCGCTGCCGGCGTACTGCTGGATTACGTCAGGCAAACGCAAAAAATCGCCCTGCCGCATTTACAGAACCTGACGGTCGAGCGCGAGTCAGCCTATGTGCGTCTGGATGCCGCCACGCGCCGCAATCTGGAATTGACTGAAACATTGCGAGGCGAGCCTGCACCCACCCTGCTTTCCACCATCAACACCACTGCCACGGCCATGGGCTCGCGGCTGTTGCGCCACTGGCTTCATCATCCACTGCGCGACCGGCGGGTACTACAGGCGCGAATTTCCGCCCTCGATGCGCTGGCCAACGATGCGCCGCTGGTGCGCAAGCTGATTGCCGGCTTACGGGAATGCGCCGATGTGGAACGCATCGCCGGGCGCTGCGCGCTGAAATCGGCCCGCCCGCGCGATCTTTCCGCACTGCGCGACACGCTGGCGCGGCTGCCGGAAATTCATGGACAGCTGAACGATGCGCTGAGTTCGCTTCAAGCAGCACTGACGCCACAACCCGAAGTCCACGAACTGCTCACACGCGCGATCCTGGAAGAGCCTGCCGCTGTCATCCGCGAAGGCGGCGTGATCGCACCGGGGTTTGATGCCGAACTCGACGAGCTGCGCGCGCTGACCGACAACGCCGGCGCTTTTCTCATCGAACTGGAAGTGCGCGAACGCGAGCGCACCGGCATCCCGAGCCTGAAAGTCGAATACAACCGGGTGCACGGGTTTTACATCGAAGTCACCCACGCGCATGTCGAGAAAATTCCCGGCGACTACCGGCGCCGCCAGACGCTGAAAAACGCCGAGCGCTACATCACGCCGGAACTGAAAGCCTTCGAGGACCGGGCACTCTCGGCCCAAGAACGCGCACTGGCACGGGAAAAATTCCTGTACGAAAGCATCCTCGACGCACTGCTGCCGCATGTACCGCAATTGCTGAAAACCGCCGCCGCGCTGGCGGAGCTGGACGTGCTGACCTCGCAGTCTCTTCGCTTGAGAGAACAGAACTGGGTGCTGCCGGCCTACATCGAATCCATCGGCATCGACATTGCCGCAGGCCGCCATCCCGTGGTGGAAGCGCAAACCGCGCAGTTCATCCCCAACGACACCCAGCTCTCGCCCGCGCGGCAGATGCTGCTGATCACCGGCCCCAACATGGGCGGCAAGTCCACCTACATGCGCCAGACCGCTTTGATTACGCTACTGGCCTGTTGCGGGCTGCCGGTCCCGGCGGATGCCGCCCGAATCGGCCCAGTGGGCCATATCTTCACCCGCATCGGCGCATCGGATGATCTCGCGGGCGGACGTTCGACCTTCATGGTCGAAATGACCGAGACCGCGCACATCCTTCACCACGCCACGCGCGAAAGCCTGGTGCTGCTGGACGAAATCGGCCGCGGCACCTCCACCTTCGATGGCCTGGCGCTGGCCTGGGCCGTTGCAAAACACATCCTCGGCGACACCGGCGCGCTCACCCTGTTCGCCACGCATTACTTCGAACTCACCCAGCTCGCCCTGCAGCACAAGCAGCTCGCCAACGTGCATCTCGATGCCAAGGGACATGGCGACGATCTGGTCTTTCTGCACGCTGTCGAAGACGGCCCCGCCTCGCAAAGCTACGGCATCCAGGTCGCGCGGCTGGCCGGCGTGCCGAGCAAGGTCATTGCAGCAGCAAAACGCCGGCTGAAGGAACTGGAAGACGCGCAGATTCAGAAAGGCCCGCAGGCCGATCTGTTTGTGGAGCCCGAAAAAACCCTGCCAGATAGTAATCGGGACAAATTGATGGAAGCGCTGGCTGCGATCAATCCGGATGAACTCAGCCCGAAGGAAGCGCTGGAAGAGCTATACAGGCTCGCGCAGTTGATCGAGCAATAATCTGCAACCTCGGCCCCGGGCCAAAGAACCGTCATCAGTTCCAGGCCATTGCGGACTCGACTCATTCTCTCGCAATGTCAGGCGCCAGCAGGAATTGACCATGGGTTTCCCAGATTCATGCTTTCATGAACCCATACGCTTGAAGCTGTTACGCAAACGGGAAGCCATGCTTACCACGACCAGTACAACACCGCCAGCAGCGAGGCCCGCCAGGGCATTAAGGATGGCGGCTGCAATCGAATGCGCCCAGCCAAGCTGTCCTGCCATATTTTCAATTCCGTGATGCAGGAACGGCAGGCCATGAACGATGATGCCGCCGCCCACGAGGAACATGGCCAGCGTACCCAGCACGGACAGCGTTTTCATCAGCCAGGGCGCGGCAGCGAGAAGTACCCTGCCCAGTGCCTGTTTGAGTCTTGATGCGGTATTGCTGAGATAAAGCCCCATGTCATCCAGTTTGACGATGCCGGCAACCAGGCCGTACACGCCTGCGGTCATGAGGAGGGAAATGCCGACCAGCACGGCAACCTGCCTGCCAAAACTGGCGGCGGCTACGGTCCCCAGGGTGATGACAATGATCTCGGCGGACAGGATGAAGTCCGTGCGCACGGCGCCTTTGATTTTTTCCTTCTCGTAGGCAACGATATCGACGTCCTCGTCCCTGACCGCCTCGACCAGGCTCGCATGGTGCTCGTCATCTTCGGCCTTGCGATGGAACAAGGAATGCGCCAGTTTTTCCGCGCCTTCAAAGCACAAAAACAGGCCGCCCAGCATGAGCAACGGCATGATGGCCCAGCTGGCCACCGCGCTGACGAGAAGCGCGGCCGGAACCAGAATCGCCTTGTTGACCAGCGAGCCCTTGGCCACCGCCCAAACCACGGGCAATTCACGATCTGCGTTAACACCAGTAACCTGCTGGGCATTCAGGGCGAGATCATCGCCCAGGACGCCCGCGGTTTTCTTGGCCGCAACCTTGGTCATGACCGAGACATCGTCCAGCAGCGTGGCAATGTCGTCGATTAGAAGCAGCAAGCTGGAACCGGCCATGGCGCAAGATACTCTGGGTCGTTGTTTCTGAAGCAAGCGGAGGTTTTCCTGCCCCCGCACTGAAATGGTTGATGGTGCCGCTTGTCGGATTCGAACTGACGACCTACCGCTTACAAGGCGGTTGCTCTACCCCTGAGCTAAAGCGGCACGCTGGGTGCGCATTTTAAATGATCTGGCGATCAGTTGTGCGCTACTTGATGACTTTGAGTTGCGGGCGACCCTTTGGCGGTTCGGGCGGCGTTTCACTGCCGGTTTCAACCGCTGTGTTTGCGGCATGCTCGCCGGTGCTTTCCAGTACGTCGAAGTGCATGCCCTGGCCATTTTCACGAGCGAAGATGGCGGCGACGCGGTTGATGGGGACGGCGATTTCGTGCGAGGTTCCGGAAAACCGCGCGGAAAACAGCACCCAGTCGTTGTCGATGGCGAGGTCGCGCACAGCGCCCGCGCCCACATTCAGCACGATCTGGCCGTCCTTGACGTAGCCTTTTGGCACGCGTGTGTTCTCATCGACCTGCACGAGAATGTGCGGGGTAAAGCCCGAATCCACGCACCATTCGTAGATGGCTCGAATGAGATACGGGCGTGTCGATTGCATGGGGAAATTACTTCCTCATCGCCTTTTCGGTCGGCGTCATCGCATCATAAAAAGCGGGACGCGAGAACAGCCGTTCGCGGTATTTCAGCACCGGTGCGGCTTGTTTGGGTAACTGAATGTCATAGTGTTCCAGACGCCACAGCAGCGGCGCCAGCGCGACATCGAGCATGGAGAACTCGTCGTTCATGAGGAACTTCTGCTTTTCCAGAATCGGGGCAAGCTGGGTCAGGCTGTCGCGAATGGCGGCGCGCGAGCCTTCGGCCGCCTTCTGTCCACCGTGTTCGATGGCATTCACATGGGTAAAGAGATCGTTCTCGAAATTGTGCAGCACCAGGCGGGCGCGGGCGCGCATGACCGGGTCCGGCGGCATCAACTGCGGATGGGGAAAGCGCTCGTCGATGTATTCATTGATGATATTGGCCTCGGACAGCACCAGGTCGCGCTCGACCAGCACGGGTGTCTTGTTGCCGGGGCTGATGACTGCAAGGTCTTCCGCCTTGTTCTGCAGGTCGACATCGATGACCTCGAAGTCCATGCCTTTCTCGAAAAGCACAATGCGGCAGCGATGGCTGTATGGACAGATTGTCCCTGAATAAAGCCTCATCATGATGAATAGTGTTCCTGTACGAAATGATGCTTCACAAAAAGGCGAAAGCCGGATCTTTGTCCGGCTGTGATTTCACCCCAAACCACTGGCAAAAAAACTCGCCAATATCAGTGGATGTCTTTCCAGAATTCCTTTTTCAGGTAGTAAGCCACGATGAAAAAGACGCCCAGGAAGGCCAGCACCAGCAAACCGGTTGAAAGCCGTTTCTGTTTGACCGGCTCGGCCATCCAGGCAAGATAGTTCACCAGATCACCGGTCATTGAATCGTATTCGGCCAGCGAAACGCTGCCCGGCTTGGCCAGTTCGAAGCGCTCGAACACTTCCACCTGGTTGCCGTCGTGGTCGGTTTCCTTCTTGAAGTGCGCGATCTGTTCGCCTTGCAGGGATGCCATCACGTGCGGCATGCCCACCTTGTCGAAGGCGATGTTGTTCCAGCCGGTAGGCCGGGAATCGTCGCGGTAAAAACTGCGCAGGTAGGTGTACAGCCAGTCGGCCCCGCGTGAACGGGCAATCACCGACAGATCGGGCGGCGCGGCGCCGAACCAGACCTTCGCGTCGACATACTTCATGGCCACGGTCATGGTGTCGCCGGGTTTTTCAGTCGTGAACAGCAGGTTGCTCTTGATCTGGTCTTCGGAGAGGCCGATGTCCTGCAGGCGCGAGTAGCGCATGTAGCTGGCCGAATGACAGTTGAGGCAGTAGTTGACGAACATTTTCGCGCCGCGCTGCAGCGAGGCGTTGTCCGACAGATTGACCGGCGCCTTGTCGAGGTGGACGTGCGCGCCGCCAGAAGCGGACACCGTCATGGGCACAAAGGTCAGGACAGCCAGGAGTTGTTTGATGAGTTTCATTAGCCAGTCACCCTTTCCGGTTCGGGTTTGGTTTTATCGATCTTGGTGTACCAGGGCATGAGGAAGAAGAACGCGAAATACACCACGCTCAATCCGCGCGCGATCCAGGTATACAGCGGCGTGGCAGGCAGGATGCCCAGCCAGCCCAGACCAATGAACGCCAACACGAACGCGGCCAGGAACCACTTGTAGATGGGGCCGCGATAACGGATGGACTTGACCGGGCTCTTGTCCAGCCATGGCAGCGCGAAAAAGATCACCACCGAAACGCCCATCAGCAGCACACCCGGAAATTGCGATCCGAACATGGGCGGCACCGCGCGCAGGATCGCGTAGTACGGCGTGAAGTACCAGACCGGCGCGATGTGTTCGGGCGTCTTCAGCGGATCGGCGGGGATGAAGTTGTTGGCTTCAAGGAAATAACCGCCCATTTCCGGCGCAAAGAACACCACGGCGGAGAACACCATCAGGAACACCACCACGCCCAGAATATCCTTCACCGTGTAGTACGGGTGGAAAGGAATGCCATCCAGCGGAATATGGGTAACCGGGTCTTTCTTTTTCTTGATTTCAACGCCGTCGGGGTTGTTGGAGCCGACTTCGTGCAGCGCCACCAGATGCGCCACCACCAGGCCCAGCAGCACCAGCGGCACGGCAATCACATGGAAGGAGAAGAAGCGGTTAAGCGTTGCGTCACCGACCACATAGTCGCCGCGTATCCACAGTGACAGGTCTTCACCGATGAAGGGCACGGCGGCGAACAGGTTGATGATGACCTGCGCGCCCCAGTAGGACATCTGCCCCCACGGCAGCAGATAGCCCATGAAGGCCTCGGCCATCAGCGCCAGGAAGATGATGACGCCAAAAATCCAGATCAGTTCGCGCGGCTTGCGATAGGAGCCGTACATCATGCCGCGGAACATGTGCAGGTACACGACGACGAAAAACGCCGAGGCGCCCGTCGAATGCAGATAGCGGATCAGCCAGCCCCAGTCGACATCGCGCATGATGTATTCGACCGACGCAAAGGCCACGGGTACACCGGCGGCATTCAGCGACCCGTCCGGCTTGTAGTGCATGACCAGGAAAATGCCGGTGACAATTTGCAGCACCAGCACCAGCAGCGCCAGCGAGCCGAAGAAGTACCAGAAGTTGAAGTTCCTGGGCGCGTAGTACTCGGACAGATGCGCCTTCCAGGTCGCGGTCAGCGGGAAACGGTCATCGACCCAGCCAAGGAGTTTTTGCAATGCATTCATTTATCAGGCTCCTACGCTATCGACGCCGCTGTCGATGCCAACCAGCAGCAGGCTGTCGCTGACATATTTGTGCGGGGGAACTTCGAGGTTGACCGGGGCAGGCACGCCGCTGTAGACACGGGCTGCGAGGTCAAAACGGGAACCATGACATGGACAGAAGAAACCGCCGTGCCAATCCGCGCCTCCCAGATCGGCGGCGCCAATGTCCTTGCGGTAAGTCGGCGAACAGCCCAGATGGGTGCAGATGCCGACCGCAATCATGTACTCGGGCTTGATCGAACGCGTCCGGTTTTTACAGTAAGTCGGCTGCATCGGCGCTTCTGAAAGCGGATCAGCCAACTGGTTGTCGTGCTTGGCCAGCAGGTCCAGCATTTCCTTGGTGCGATGCACCACCCAGACTGGCTTGCCGCGCCACTCGACCGCCAGGATTGCGCCCGGCTCTATCTTGCTGATATCCACCTCGACAGGCGCCCCGGCTGCCTTGGCACGCGCGCTGGGCAGCATGCTGGCGACAAATGGCCAGACCACGGCGGCTCCACCCGCCACGCTGACTCCAGCCGTGGCAGCTACCAGAAATTTGCGTCTTCCCCGATCCACTTCTTGTTGGCTCATCACTCCGACCCGATTGGTTAGGTTTAAAAAGCTGCGATTTTACCCAATTTAGCCATGGCTTCGGAAGACGTTGTTTACAAATGCTCCCAAAAAGACTTTATCGAACGCGTATAATTCTGAATAACTATTTGATTGCTTAACCGTTTGTTTATTAAAACATGATGCGCAAATACTGGCTGCTCTTCGCCCAGGCCGTGACCATCGCACTGGCTGTGCTATTTGTCGTTTCGCTGATCCGGCCAGATTTGCTGCACTGGCAGGCTGCCAAGCCCGCGGACAAACTCACCATCCACCAGGTGAATGGCAATGCCCCGGCCGGCACCAATACCTCATTCGCGGAAGCCGCGAAACACGCCATCCCCGCCGTGGTCAACATTTTTACCCAGAAGCAGGTGCGCGGCCCCCGCAATCCATTTACCGACGACCCGGTCTTCCGACATTTCTTTGGCGACCGTTTTGACCCCCGCCCGCGGGAGGTGTCCAACCTGGGCTCGGGCGTGATCGCCAGCAGCAACGGCTATATCCTGACCAATCACCACGTGGTGGATGGCGCCGAGGAAATCCAGGTGGCGCTGGCCGATGGCCGTACCGTACCGGCACAGGTAGTAGGCGCCGATCCGGAAACAGACCTCGCCGTGCTCAAGATCAATGCCGACAAACTGCCGGCCATTACCTTCGGACAATCCGACGGCCTGCGCGTGGGTGACTGGGTGCTGGCCATCGGCAACCCGTTCGGCGTGGGCCAGACCGTCACGCTGGGCATCGTCAGCGCGCTGGGCCGCACGCACCTTGGCATCAACACCTTCGAGAATTTCATCCAGACCGACGCCGCCATCAACCCCGGAAATTCCGGCGGCGCGCTGGTGGACGGCGCCGGCAATCTGGTCGGCATCAACAGCGCCATTTATTCACGCACCGGCGGCTCGCAGGGCATCGGTTTCGCCATCCCGGTCAGCCTGGCCAAGCAGGTCATGGAACAGATCATCCGCGACGGCGGGGTGACGCGCGGCTGGGTCGGCATCGAGGTGCAGGACCTGTCGCCCGAACTGGCCGAATCATTCGAACTGAGCGCCACCGAAGGCGCGCTGATCGCCGGCGTGCTCAAGGGCGGCCCGGCCGACCGCTCTGGCGTGAAACCTGGTGACGTGCTGCTGAAGGTCAACGGCAAAACCGTGGAAGATTCATCTTCCCTGCTCAACCTGATTGCCGCGCTCAAACCCGGCGAACAGGCGATGCTGGCCGTATCCCGCAAGAAGCAAGCCATGGAGTTCAGCGTAAAGGTTGAAAAAAGACCGCCGCAGCCAAGGCAGGCTGAAGAGGAAGCCAATTAACCAGGCTTCGATGTGCCTGTATTTACGGAAAACATGGACGGGCGCGCACCCCGATGCCGACAGCCGTTAAGGCGCCTATTCACATAACCGGCCACACCCTTACGGTTGATTTAAATGCGTTTGACACTGTTGATGCTGGGCTTCGCCCTGCTGCTCTCGGGCATATATCTCGTCAGCAAGCGATCGGGGCTCTTCCAGCAACGCCCGGACCAGGAAATCATCTACAAAAGCGTTGACGGCCACAGCCTTGCCTTGCATGTATTCAAACCACATGGAAGTCCGGGGACAGGCGCCACTCCGGTGCTTTTGTTCTTTCACGGGGGCGCCTGGCAGTATGGAAACCCGAGCCAGTTCTTTCCGCAGTGCCGGCACTTCAGTGCCCTGGGCCTTACATGCATCAGTGCGGCCTACCGCATGGCATCGGTACACGGCACATCACCCGAAGAGGCGTTGCAGGACGCCCGGGACGCCGTTCGATTCATTCGCCGCAATGCGCGTTCGCTGGTAATAAACCCGGCCAAAGTCATCGCGTGCGGCGGTTCCGCCGGCGGGCATCTTGCCGCCGCACTAGGCACGGCTGTGGACTTGCCTGATCCAGGCGCCGATCCACTGATACCGGTTCGCCCCAACGCTCTCGTACTTTTCAACCCCATGCTGAACCTTGCTCCGGGCATGCCGGATCACGAACTGGTCAGAGAACACTGGCATGCGCTTTCACCGTTCCATCATATTGACGATTCGGTTCCCCCCACTCTCATTCTTTCCGGCTCGGCCGATCCCGAGGTTTCCGTATCAACGGTGAACGAGTTTTGCCAGTCCGTGAAAAACCGGAACGGAAATTGTGATGCCGTGATCTACCAAGGGGCGGGGCACGGTTTTTTCAATCACGGACAAGATAAAGATCATTATTTCCGGTTGACGAATGAGGCAGTGACCGGATTCCTGAAACGGCTGGGCTACCTCTAAGCTATTTCGCCTGGATTGACCCAAGCTGATACGCGGCGATCTGCGTGGCAAACACAAACGGGTCTCTTGCCATGTCAGCCGACTGCCATGACAGCGCCTGACGCGCCCTGGCTGCCAGCTCATCATCCCCCAGCCTGAGGCTGGCCGCGATGAGCATGGCCGAAGGCGAAGGTGTCGCGCCATCGGGCAGAATCGCCTCCGGCTGGATCGTCTTCAACAGCGGGCTTTCCTCGTGGCGCCAGCCCTTGCCGGAAAAAAACTGTTTCCAAGCCCGATGCGTCAGCCTCGAAGCCAGTGCCCTGGCGGATGGATTCTTCGCCGCTTCCGCATAGTCCAGCAAACCCGTCACGACATACGCATAGTCTTCCAGTTCCGCGCCTTCGATTTGCTTGCCTCGGGCAACGGCCTTGAACAATCCATCGTTGCGCACCAGCCGGGTTGAAATGAAACGCGCCAGATTGGCGGCATGCCCCGCATATTTCGAATCCAGTTTCATGCCCGCGCTGAACGCGCTCAGCGCCAGCCCGTTCAGACCCGCGTTGCGCTTGTCGTCCTTGGGCAGGTTTCGGCCCGCGCGGGCTTTCCCGAGTTTCTTCAAGGCGCTCTCAAGCACCGCTCGCTCCACCTGGTTCGGCGCCACCCACTCGGCAGGCAGGTAGCCAAATTCGAATGGCCGCGCGGCATCCAGACGCCAGATGCGGCGCGCCACGGCATATTCTTCCGCACTGAGGTGTTTCATCAGTGCGTCACGTTCCCACAAATAGAGAGTACCTTCCCTGCCCTGTCGGTCGACCGCCGAGATGCTGGTGTAATACCCGCCGTCACGATCCCTCAATACATCAATCATGAAATCGAGCGTGCCCAGACCAATGTCCCGGTACCTTGGCGATTTGAATATCTCCGCCGCGCGCAGGTAGATGCGTGCAAGCTGGGCATTGTCGTACAGCATTTTTTCGAAGTGCGGCGTTTCCCATCCCGGATCGACGGTGTAGCGGAAGAAGCCGCCCCCCACGTGATCGCGCAGGCCCTTGGCACCCATCTGATCGAGCGTCAGTTTCAGGAACGCCGCCGGTTCCCCGTCCGGCGCTTTCGCCGCCTGTTCCAATAGCAAGGCCAGTTGCGGACTCATCGGAAACTTGCTGACCTGCCCGAAGCCACCGCGAAACTCGTCCCCTTCCGCACGCGCCAGCTTGAGGAATTTCTCCTGCCATTGAAGGGCCGTGTTTCGATCCAGCTTCTGTGTTTGCGGCACCGAGGATTCCGTCACGGCCTGACGTGCGAGTTTTTCAATCCCTGAGCGATCCGCTTTCCAGCGATCGGACAGCTTTTCCAGCACGCCGCGAAATTCCTCGGGAGGCGCATACAGGACCACGTAAACGGGATAGCCTTCCGGCGTCACGAAAGCATTCAGCGGCCAGCCGGCGATGCGCAGCAGGCGTTCGGAAAAAGTCTGCAGCGCATCATCCAGACCCGTATTCAGTTCCCGGTCCACCTTCACCGGAATGAAATCGCGATTGAGAAGCGCGGCGATTTCCCTGTTCTTGTACGACTCGCGCTGCATGACATGACACCAGTGGCAGGCGAAATAGCCCACCGACACGAACAGCAGCTTGTTCTCGCGTTTCGCGCGGGCAATGGTCTCGGCGTTCCATTCCTGCCAGGCAACCGGATCCGTGCCGTGCAGCGCGAGATAGGGAGACGGATGGCCGGCAAGGCGATTGCCCGTGGCCGCATCCACCGGCGCCCAGAAAAGCACCAGCAGAAGCAATATCAGACTTACAAGCTGTTTCGCCACGCCTGATCTTCCGCATCAAACAGCCGGTTGGCTTCTTCCGGCCCCCATGAACCCGCGGGATAGGTGTGAATGAAATCGCGCTCCTGCGCCCAGTACTTGAGAATCGGGTCCACCACCCGCCAAGCCCATTCGACTTCGTCGAAGCGGATGAACAGAGTGCGGTCGCCTTCGATCAAATCCAGCAGCAGCGCTTCGTAGGCGTCCAGCGCACGTTCGCTCCCGGAACGGAAACTCGCGTTCAATTGCAGCAACCGCGTGCTCAGATCGAGCCCCGGCTGCTTGACATGAATTTCCATGTGCATGGATTCGCGCGGCTGGATCGACAGCAGAATCCAGTTCGGGTCGAGTTTCTCGATCGGCGTTTCGCGGAACAGTTGTTGAGGAGGATGTCGCAACCTGAGTGCAATCAGCGACTGCTGTTCCTTCAGGCGCTTGCCGGTGCGCAGATAAAACGGCACACCGCGCCAGCGCCAGTTGTCGATGTAGAACTTGGCCGCGACAAAGGTTTCCGTGATGGAGCCCTTCTCCACGCCCGCTTCCTGCGCGTAGCCAACAGCCGGCTGATCATGCACGCTGCCCGGCGCATATTGCGCCCGGAAGGCATGCGCGTGCACCGCGCGCTTGGAAATCGGCCTGATCGAACGCAGCACCTTCACCTTTTCATCGCGCAGTGCGTCGGCTTCGAGCGCGGGTGGCGGCTCCATCGCCACCAATGTCAGCAACTGCATCATGTGGTTCTGCAGCATGTCGCGCAGCGCGCCGGCTTTGTCGTAATAGTCTGCGCGCCCACCGATGCCGATGGATTCCGCCACCGTGATCTGCACGTGATCGATGAAGTTGCGGTTCCACAGCGGCTCGATCAGGGTATTGGCGAAACGGAACACCAGTAAATTCTGTACCGTTTCCTTGCCTTGATAATGGTCGATGCGGAAAATCTGTTCCTCGTTGAAACTGCGATGTAGGAACTGGTTGAGCATCTGCGCCGATTCCAGATCCTCGCCAAACGGCTTCTCGACCACGATGCGATGGAACCCGCGCGGCTTGTTCAGCCCCGCCACTTCAAGATTGCCGATGACCGAAGGATAGTCAGTCGGCTTGATCGCCAGATAGAACACCACGTGCGAACACGCGCCCATGCGCGGTTTGGACAGCGCTTCCTTGATCCGTTCATATGCCGCTGCGTCCTCGAATTCGCCCTGCACGTAGCTGAAGCGCGAAATGAAATGTTCACAGGCCGCTTCCGGACATGCTTCGCCAACCCGTTCCAGCAACACCTCGCGAAGATGCGCGCGCCATTCCGAATCGCCCCACTCTCGCCGCGAGAAGGCAATCAGCGACAGATGCTCGGGCAGCCGCCCGGCCCGCTCGAGATGAAACAGCGCGGGGATGAGTTTCAGCGTCGCCAGATTTCCGGTCGCGCCGAAAATGACGAGCGCGCACGGCGTGCCTTCACTCATTTGCCGCCCACCTGATGTCCGCCAAAGGCATTGCGCATCATCGCCAGCAGCCGGGCCGGGTAATCATTGCTGCCCTGCGTGGCGTAGCGCATCATCAACGCCAGCGACATGACCGGCGCGGGCACACGCTGGTTGATGGCTTCCAGCGCCGTCCAGCGTCCCTCGCCGGAATCCGCCACATAAGGTTCGATATGCTCCAGGTTCTGATCGCGTTTGAGCACGTCGGCCGTCAAGTCGAGCAGCCAGGAACGCACCACGCTGCCGTGCCGCCACGATTCCGTGACCGCGGCCAGGTCGTAGTTGAATTCGGTTTTCGATTTCATCAGCGCCAGTCCTTCGGCCAGCGCCTGCATCATGCCGTACTCGATGCCGTTGTGAACCATCTTGGCATAGTGCCCCGAGCCCGCCGGCCCGCAGTGCACCCAGCCCCTGTCCGGCGCGGGCGCCAGCGCTTCGATGAAAGGCTTGAGCCTCGCGATGGAATGCGGCATGCCGCCCAGCATCAGCGCATAGCCGTTTTCCAGGCCCCAGACGCCGCCCGACACGCCGGCATCGACATAACGGATGTCTCTTTCCGCCAGCTCTTCCGCGTGGCGCATGCTGTCCTGGTAATAGGCATTGGCGCCGTTGACCAGCAGATCGCCCGGTGCCAGCAGCTCTGATAGCTGCAGAATGGCATTCTCCGTCGCCTCGCCAGCCGGCAGCATCAACCATACGATGCGAGGCGCGGCCAGCGTACCCACCATTTCTTCAAGACTGCCTACCGCCAGCATGTTCGATTCCTCGGCCGCCAGTTCCCACGCTACCGCGTGGGTACGGTTGTGGACAATCACCGAAATGCCCTTGCGCGACAGCCTGCGCGCCATGTTGGCGCCCATGCGCCCCAGTCCTATCAATCCGATTTCGTGCATGTCATCTCCTGCTCAAGTCTTCAGGATAGATTATGCGCGCGGCCGCTATACTGTCGGCTTACACGATCATGAAAATTCTTTTTGCCACTTCCGAGGCCCACCCGCTTGCCAAAACCGGCGGGCTGGCGGATGTCAGCGGTGCGCTGCCAGCCGCGCTGAACAGGATCGGCGTGGACGTGCGCATGCTGCTGCCCGGTTATCCGTCGGTATTGAGCAAGGCGGAAAACCTGACCCGGCGCTTTCACATCGACCTGCCCGTGCATGGCGAAACCGCCCTGCTCGGCGGCTTCATGCCCGGCAGCGGCGTGCCGCTGTATGTCATCGAACACGATGGATATTTCAAGCGAGACGGACTGTATCAGGACAAATCCGGCAAGGACTGGCCCGACAACGCCCTGCGCTTCGGCCTGCTGTCGCAGTTCGCCGCCTGGCTGGCAGGGCCACAGACGCCGCTGGATTTTCATCCGGATGTATTGCACTGCAACGACTGGCAAACCGGCATGGCCCCCGCCTATCTGCATTTTGGCAAGGCGCCGCGAACCCCGTCCATCTTTACCGTGCACAACCTGGCGTATCAGGGCATTTTCCCCGCCACGACGCTCGACGATCTGGGCCTGCCGCCGGAGAGTTTTTCCATGGACGGCGTGGAATACTACGGCAAGCTGTCTTTCCTGAAAGCCGGTCTGTTCTACGCCACGCGGTTGACCACGGTCAGCCCGACCTATGCGCGGGAAATCCAGACTGAAACCTTCGGCATGGGATTTCAAGGTTTGCTGACCGCCAGAAACAACGTTCTGCACGGCATCCTCAACGGCATCGACACCGAGGAGTGGAATCCGGCAACGGACAAGCACCTTGACGCGACCTACTCGCCGGACAACCTGGCCGGGAAAGGCCTCGACAAGCTGGCGATTCAGGACGAACTGGGACTGGAACGCAATCCAGGCGTGCCGCTGCTGGGCATGGTGTCGCGTTTGACCCTGCAAAAGGGTTCCGACGTTGTAATCGAAACCGCGCCCAGGCTGGTGGAACTGGGCGCGCAGATCGTGGTGCTGGGAAATGGCGACGCGGCGCTGGAAACGGCCTGGCGAAAACTGGCGGCGGCCCATCCAGGCAAGATCGCCGTCCATATCGGCTACAACGAAGGCCTCAGCCACCGCATCGAAGCCGGGTCCGACCTGTTCCTGATGCCATCGCGATTTGAACCCTGCGGCCTCAATCAGATGTACAGCCTGCGTTACGGCACGCCGCCGGTAGTGCACAAGGTGGGCGGCCTGGCGGATACCGTCGTTCACGCCAGCCTCAACAACCTGTCACAGGGCATTGCCACCGGATTTGTCGTCGACATACTGGATGCCGCCACCCTGTTCGAAACCATACGCAGGGCATTTGTTTTGTACAAGCACAAGCTGGCCTGGCGCCAGCTTGTCCGTACAGGCATGACGCAGGACTTCAGCTGGGAAAACAGCGCGCGGGAATACCTTGATGTCTATCAGGACGCAGTCAAGGGATTGGTCGCCTGATGGATGGGGGAAAATCAGGCTCTTTAACTTCCCTCAATATTTATATGCATTACCATGTGTTGGGTAGCCATCCGACGCAATGCGAGGGCGTTCATTTTTTATTCCTGCCCTAGCCAGTTATCGAATATTGCCAGTTACTTTACGTTAGGCGTCACAAGCTATGGCGGAACAATCCTTCAACGCTGTTGAGAGAGAAGCGATATCTCGCGCTCATGGCGGACGATGTGCATACACCCGAGAGCTTCTCGACATCAGTAACTTTCACATCGACCATATCCTGCCGGAATCTTTGACCGACGATCCGACCCAACTGGAGGCAACACTAAGCAAGCTTGGACTCGGGAAAGACTTCGATCTTCATGGGTGGGAAAACCTTCTTCCATGCCGCCCAGGAGCGAACCTCCAGAAATCCACGACAGTCTTCGACCCAGCGCATACCCACTACTTCCTGGGAATCGCAGCAGCGAAGAAGGCAGATGTGATCGCGAATCTCAAGCTGATCGAACGCAGAAAGAACCGCGGGCGGGCAATTCTCCTCCTCCATCAATGTTTGGAGCGTGGCGAGCTATCGGCGAACGAGGTGTCAGATATCCTGCAGCAGTATGCGGAAGCACCTGAGGCCATATTCGATCTGCTCGAGGCCATGCGCTTCGCAGACATCGAGGAAATTCGCTCGGTGGCGCACGCAGACCTCGAGTCTTTGCGCGACCGGCCGATTCGATTTGGAGAAAACAGTGGCATTGAAGGAGTGACGCTCACAAACGATGGAAACGAAGAGCACCTAGTACGCACGTGCAGGGAGTACGACGAAGCTGTCGCCGCAGGGTTCTACGCGCTGACCACCTTTGACATGAAAATGGCGAGCTGGTTTGAGCACCAGTGCGGCCTGCTTAGCGCTTTGGAGTCTGCCGCAGCGCCGATTGCGAGCCACATCTCAAAACCTCGCCGAGGCATTCTGGATTTGAGCCTCATCCCATACTCCTTCTTCCCCCAGATTGGTGAACTTGACCCTAAGGCAGACCTCAGCGGGAGTTACCAAGACAAAGTCGATGAAGGATCTCTGGTTATCAGGCGCGTCTCCCACAACCTTTTGCAGATCGTTGAGCCCGGCGGCATGGGGCAACAGCTCGTAGAAGTTGTGCGTGCAGACTTCAACGGGGATGGTCTCGAAGACATTCTGCTCTTCGAGTACTGCTTCGCAACCGAAGGTACACTGGGGTATGGTCTTGTCCGAATCATTACGAGAACGTCTCCGGCTGGGATGTTCGAGACGATTTCTTCTCCCATGGGGAATTAAACTAATTAAATGGGCCGGGCTCGATATACTTTTTGGTCTCCAAGTCCATTCCATTGCCCTGAGAAGTTTTTCATTCTCAGTTTGCACGCCCCCTCAAAGCCAGACCATCAACCCCGTCTCGAACGGATGCGTGAGCAGTTCGTGCCAGGGATAGATGCGGACCCGGTAGTCGAGCTTGCCGCACAGTTCGGGGGCGATTTCCAGTTCGTACAGGGTGCTGCCGTCTTCCAGCTTGCCGGCGCTGTTCATGCACAGGCAGTTGAGCATTTTGTTGGGCTTGCCGGGCCGTTCGATCAGCACTTCCACGCGCACGTCGGCGGGGTCCAGGCCATCGAGCAAGGCGGAGACGCGCAGCTTGAAGCTGTCGCCGAAGACCAGGCGCTTTCTCGCGTCGTCCAGACGGTGCAGTTTGATGCCGGACCAGTGGCTGCGAACACGGGTCTTCCAGGCTGACAGGGTTTTGGCGCCGGCGAAGCTGTTCTCGCGCAGCTTGCGGCCCTGCTCGCTGGCGGGCAGATAGAACTGATGGACATATTCCGACACCATGCGTGCGGAGTTGAAACGCGGCAGCAGGGTGGCGATCGACCGCTTGGCCATTTTCACCCAGCCGTCGGAGAAGCCCATTTCGTTGCGCTGGTAATAAAGCGGAATGATCTTGTCCTGCAGCAGTTCGTAGAGGGTGAGGCTGTCCTCGGCATTGCGCCGGGCGTCGTCGTAGTGCGTGGGCGCGGGCTTGATGGCCCAGCCGTTGGTGCCGTCCCAGCCTTCGTCCCACCAGCCATCCAGCACGGAGAGATTGAGCGTGCCGTTCATGGCGGCCTTCATGCCGGAGGTGCCGGAAGCTTCCAGCGGATAGATGGGGTTGTTGAGCCAGACGTCCACGCCGGCCACCAGGCGTCGCGCGAGGCCAAGGTCGTAGCCTTCAACGAGCAGCAGCTTGCCTTCGAACTCCGGCATGTTCGACAACTGATGGATGCGCTGGATCAGCGCCTGGCCGGGCTGGTCGGCCGGGTGGGCCTTGCCGGCAAAGATGAACAGCACGGGGCGGTTTTCGTCGGAGATGATGCGCCTGAGCCAGTCGATGTTTTCGAACATCAGCGTGGCGCGCTTGTAGGTGGCGAAGCGGCGGGCAAAGCCGATGGTCAGGACTTTGGGATCCAGCGGATTGGCCAGCTTCAGCAAGCGGTCGAGGTGGGCCTGCGAGCCGTGATTGCGCTTGTGCTGCTGTGAATAGCGCTTGTTCAGCATGTGCAGCAGTTGTGACTTGAGCGTCTGCCGCACGCCCCAGAACAGGTGATCCGGAATGCTGTCGATGCGCTCTTCCCAGAAGGCGGTATCGCTCAGCCGGTGGCGCCAGTCGTAGCCCAGACGGTTGTCGAACAGCTCGATCCATTCGTCGGCCAGGAAGGTGCTGACATGCACGCCGTTGGTGACGTAGCTCATCGGGTTTTCTTCCGGCTCGATTTGTGGCCAGTGCTCGCCGCAAATATCCGCCGAGACGCCGCCGTGAATGCGCGAGACGCCGTTGTGATGCCGGGAGCCGTGAAGCGCGAGCGCCGTCATGTTGAAATCCGGTCCGAGATTGCTGTGGCCCAGCGCATGGAACTGGGCGATGGGAATATCGAGCTGCTGGCAGCATTCGCGGAAGTAGCGCTCGATCATCTCGCCGGCGAAATGATCGTGGCCCGCCGGCACCGGCGTGTGGGTGGTGAAAACCGTGTCGGCCGCGACCGCCTCCAGCGCGCTCTGGAAATCCATTTTTTGCGTCTTCATCAGCGAACGGGTGCGCTCCAGCACCAGGAAAGCCGCGTGGCCTTCGTTCATGTGCCAGACCGTGGGCTTGACGCCCATGGCTTCCAGCGCGCGGTAGCCGCCCACGCCCAGGATGATTTCCTGCTTGATGCGCATCTCGCGGTCGCCGCCATAGAGCTGGTGAGTGATGTAGCGGTCTTCGGGAGAGTTTTCCTCGATGTCCGTATCCAGCAGGTTGAGCCAGACATGGCCCACGCGCACGATCCAGACTTTTACCGTAACCACGCGGCCGGGAAAATCGACCTGCACTTTCAGTTCGCTGCCGTCGTCGCGATAGGCTGGCGTAACGGGCAGGTCGTCGAAATCGGAATCGTGGTAGTGCGCCACCTGACGGCCATCGCCGTCGATGGTCTGGGAGAAATAACCCTGCCGGTACAGCAGGCCTACTCCCACGAAAGGCAGCCGCATGTCGGATGCTGCCTTGCAGTGGTCGCCCGCCAGAATGCCCAGGCCGCCGGAATAGATCGGGAAGCTTTCGTGAAAGCCGAACTCGGCGCAGAAATACGCCACCATGTCGCTGTGCTTGAGCTGTTCCAGATGATTACGCTTGAGCGGCTCGTTGTGATAGGTGTCGTAGGCCGACAGCACGCGGTTGTAGCTGGCCAGGAAGACATGATCTTCGGCGGCCTCGACCAGCCGCTGCTCGTCCACGCGCTTGAGGAAGGCTTTAGGGTTGTGCCCCGCCGCTTCCCACAGGCCGGGGTGCAGGCGGGAAAACAGGGTGCGGGTCGGTTTGTCCCAGCTGTACCAGAGATTGTGTGCAAGCTCCTCGAGCCTGATCAGCCGCCGGGGAATCTTGGGGTTGACCTCGATGGTGTAGGTAGTTCCCTTGGTCATGGTTTTTATGCCTTTGTGTTCATGCTTATTTTTCAAGTAAAGCAAAATTCATGCGGGTTGCCGGGCCTGTATGAAGTGCTCCCGGTAATACTTCATTTCCTCGATCGATTCATAAATATCCGCCAAGGCCTCGTGCTTGCTGGACTTCTTGAAGCCCTCCGCCAGACCGGGGCGCCAGCGTTTCGCCAATTCCTTCAAGGTGCTGACATCCAGATTGCGGTAATGAAAAAATGCCTCAAGTTTGGGCATGTGGCGCGCCAAAAAGCGGCGATCCTGGCAAATCGAGTTGCCGCACATGGGCGAGGTGCGCTCCGGGACATGCTGTTTGATAAAAGCCAGCATCTGCGCTTCCACCGCCGCTTCATCCAGGGTCGATGCCTTGACCCGGTCGATCAGCCCGGATTTTCCGTGCGTGCCCTTGTTCCAGTTGTCCATGGCGTCCAGCACGGCATCGGGCTGGTGCACCACCAGCACCGGGGCCTCAGCCACCGTATTCAGCTCGGCGTCCGTGACCACGATCGCCACTTCCAGCACCCGGTCGGTTTCCGGAGACAAACCGGACATTTCCATGTCTATCCACAACAGATTCAGGGCGTTTTGCGCCATGGTTCATTCCTGTCCGCAAAACCCATATTGTCGCAGTGGTGGAGGAATTAAGAAACAATCGCCATAATGGGATGGTCTCAGCCTTGTAGGGCGCTTTAATAAATTCACTTTCCGTCGTTCCCGCGAAAGCGGGAACCCAGTAAATCAAGGCACTGGATGCCCGCCTTCGCGGGCATGACGAATTGATAGATGTGCCCTTGTATTTTCCTATAGGAGAACGCCATGCGATTCACCACTTTTGCAATGACCGCCCTGCTCGCCCTTCCGCTTCATGCCGCGCCGTTTGACAAGGGCGACCCCGTCAAGGGGCAGGCCCTGCATGCGAAAAACTGCACTGCTTGCCATGGCACCGAGGTTTATTCGCGGGCGGACAGGAAAATGAAAACCCCCGCGCAGCTTGCCGGGCGCATTTCCGGTTGTAACGCCAATACCGGCGCGGGCTGGTTCCCGGAAGAGGAACAGCATGTCGGCGCCTATCTCAATCAAACCTTTTACAAGTTCAAATAGTTAATCCATGTCTGAAATCTCGGAAAGCCTGACCCGTAAAAAATGCGCGCCCTGCGAAGGCGGAGTCGCGCCATTGACCGATGCCCAGATCGGGCCGTTGCTGAAAGGCCTGTCCGGCTGGTCGCGTGACGGGATCAAAATCGCCAAGGAATACAAGTTCAAGGATCACTATCAGACCCAGGCGTTTGCCAACGCCGTCATGTGGGTATCGCACCGGGAAGACCACCACCCCTATCTGGTCGTGGGCTATAACACCGTGCGGGTGGAATACTGGACCCATGCCATCGGCGGATTGTCGGAGAATGATTTCATCTGCGCCGCCAAGGTCGATGCGCTGTTTGATATCTGACCCTGTAACCCATTAAATAAGTGTGGGTAATTTCCGCTATATCATTAATTGTTAAGTGATTAATAAATGACAATGCGGAGAACCTTATGGACTGGATGGGAATCATCAGTGCTCATGTCATGTGGAAACAGCGCCTGCAGAAACTGCTGGACGGCACCAGCGAGGAAACGCTCGACCCGGCTGTCATCGGCCTGGACAACCGCTGCGCGCTGGGACAGTGGATTTATGGCGACGGACAACATTACCGTGAGGCGGAGACATTCGAGGAAGTCCGGCTCATGCATGCCGATTTCCATCGCTATGCCGCTGAAGTGGTCAGTCTGTATCAAGCCGGGAAAGCCGATGATGCGAAAGACCTGCTCAATGGCAATTACGCCAAACTCTCCGAACGTCTGAAACGCCGCATCCTTGGACTCTCGCAGCAAGTCAGCAAATAACGTTTCCCAAATTACCGGCCAGGTATTTGCAGCGCATGGCCGCCGCTTTCTGATTCACACTGCGACACAAGGCGACCTGGACTGCGTCACGCGTGGCAGAAAATCCGATGTGGTCTGCGGCGACCTGGTGACTCTGACGCTAACCACGCCCGGCCAAGGCGTCATCGATTCCATCCAGCCGCGCACCAGCCTGTTCAAGCGTGTCGACACTTACCGCACCAAGGCAATTGCCGCCAATGTCACCCAGGTGGCCATTGTCGTCGCGCCCCGCCCAAGCTGGTCGGAAGAGCTGCTGCAACGCTGTCTGCTGGCGGCGGAAAACCAGCATTTGCCCGCCCTGATCATCGCCAATAAATCGGACCTGCTGGAACATCCGCGCATGCTGGATGAACTGGCTATTTACCCGGCCTTGGGCTACCCGGTTATTTCGCTGTGCGCCAAAACCAGTGTTCAACCGCTGCCCCCCTATCTGAAAGACAAGCTTACCCTGCTGGTCGGCCAATCCGGCATGGGCAAGTCCACGCTCATCAATTCGCTGTTTCCGGATGCAAAGGCCGCGGTCAATGCGTTTTCGGAAGCGCTTGATGGCGGCCGTCATACAACGACACATAGCCGATTGTATTCCCTTGATGAACACAGCGCGGTTATTGATTCGCCCGGACTACAGGAATTTGCCTTGACCCACCTGACCCGCGACGACATTGAGGCCGCCATGCCCGACTTCCGCCCCTATCTCGGTCAGTGCCGCTTTCGCGACTGCCGGCACCAGCACGAGCCGGATTGTGCCATCCGCAAGGCTGTCGATTCGGGCAGCATTGCATCAAAACGCCTGGGATTTTTTCAGCGATTGTTGTCGGAAAACGCGGCCAGATCGGCTATATAGAAATCATCTTTACGTTCGGGCGAACAGTATGAAAAAGCTCTTCGCAATATTCGCAGCCCTGATGACCCTGCTGATCAGCCTCCCCGCAAGCGGCGAAGGGAAATGGGTGCAAACGCCCTACAAGCCGCCCAAGGTCATGTTCGAGTTCTATCTGGACGACCCGCAGAAAATCGGCAGCGCGCTTTACTGGGTACGCGCCCTCGTCAATACCTTGTCTGTCGCGCCTTATGGTTTTACACCTGAAGACATGGAAATTGTAGTGGTTATCCACGGCACTGAAATCGTCACCGTTGCCAAAAAAAATGAGGGCAAATATCAGGAAGCCGTGGACAGGATGCGTTACTACGCCGACCTGGGCGTGAAGTTCAAGGTCTGTGGACAGGCCGCCGAGGATTTCGGCTATTCAGTCAAGGATTTCCAGGAATTCATCGACGTCGTGCCCAACGCCATGGCCGAACTCGCGCATTGGCAACAGCAGGGTTACGCGCTCATCATCCCGCAGATATTCGAGAAGAAGCTGGATATCGACAAAATTCGCTAGGGACTGGAAACTCCCCTAGCTTTCAAATACGGTCTGTGGAACTCGTGGATTGTGCCCGCCTTCAGTTCACCATCCTTGAAGGCCTTGAACGCTGTTTGATAGTAGGCCACGGCTTCGTCGCGCAAGCGCGGATCGAGTTCCGCAGGGGTGGCCTTGCCGTCGCCGTCGATCCGGAAGGTATCTATGCGCTGCTTGGGACCGAGCACCACCAGCTTGTCCGCTTTCAGGTAGCCCAGTTCCTGGTAGTTGCTAATGAAGGCGCGCCGGTTTTCCGGGCCTCGATCGAACAGCGACAGTCCGAAAAAGTGGTCATCTCCAGGCAACCCCATCGCGTCGAGCAAGGTCGGCGGAATATCGATCTGGCTTGCCAGGTGTTCATCGCGTCCCGGTCTCAGCAGGGCCGGTGCATAGAAAATCAGCGGGATGTGATAGCCGGGTACCGGCAGCTTGGTGTTGCCCGCAACCGAAGCGCAGTGATCGGCGACGATGACAAACAGGGTTTCGTTGAACCAGGGTTTGGCGCGCGCCTGGTCGATGAAACGACCGATCGCATAATCGGTGTATTTCACGGCACCGGCGCGCTTGCCCGGTGAAGGGATGTCAATGCGGCCGCCAGGATAAGTGTAGGGACGGTGATTGGAAGTGGTCATGATGTGTGCAAGAAACGGCTTGCCTGTCGCATGGGTCTTATCAAGCAAGGCAAGGCTGTTGTCGAACAGGAATTCGTCAGCAACACCCCAGATATTCTCGAAACCGATGGATGCCTTTGGGAACGCTGTCCGGTCAATCACACGATAATCGTTGCCGGCAAAATAGGCGTTCATGTTATCGAAGTAGCCATATCCCCCATACAGGAACAGGGTTTCGTAACCCTGGCGGCGCAGGATTTCGCCCAGTGTGGCGAGATGTTCGTTGCCGGGACGCCGGACAATGGCCTGCCCGGGGATGGGTGGCGTGCCGAGCGACAAGGCTTCCAGCCCCCTCACCGTGCGTGTGCCCGTGGCATACAGCCGGGTAAACAACAGGCCATCATTGGCCAGTTTATCCAGGCGCGGCGTCAGCCCGGCCGGGTTGCCAAAGCTGCCGAGGAATTTTGCGGACAGGCTCTCAACTGAAATCAGCACCACATTACGCGGCGGACGCCTGAATGGCACACGCTTGGGATCGAAGGCCTCGTCCTCGTCAAACATGGCCGTGACCGGCATACGCTCGACCCCGAGTTCTTCCAGAATATTTTTCGCCCGTGAGTCAGGCATGGTTGCGTAAAAGCGCTGGTAATCCAGTTCGTTGCGACGGAAGGCTGCGACAAAGGTCATCAGGCCATTGCCGGACAGTTCGTTGGCATAGGCGTTACCCGAGAATTGCATCTGGTCGATATCCGCCAGCTGCCATGCACTCCAGGGCAGCGCAAAAGCCAGCGCTGCATAAAGCAGGCGCCAGGCTGCCTGTGGCCCGGGCCGGGCAGCCGCGCGGATGGAGTGACGAAACCACCAGGTGATCAGGGCCGCTGACCCCGCCACGGCAGAGAGCAGCCCCCCCACCGGGTAAGACTCAACGATGTTTCCAATCACTTCATGTGTGTAAACCAGGTAATCGACTGCGATGAAGTTGAAGCGGGTCTCGAATTCCTCCCAGAATGTCCATTCCGAGAGAGCGCCAAACAGCAACAGCGCGGCCATCGTAAAAAAAATCGCCAGACGCAACCCGCCTTGCCAGCGGGTATTCCGCCAGCGTTCTGGCCAAAGTGCCGCCCACAACAGCATGGGTGCGAGAAGCCAGCTCAGAACGGCCAGATCAAATCCCAAACCGCGAAGAAAAATGCCTGGCCACAACGAAAAGGGGGCCTTGTCTAGGCCGCTATACAGGGCAAGGGCAAGACGCACTAAACTGGCGATGGCCAAAAACAGCAGGGCGTAGGGCAAAAAGAGCAGCGCGGCGTTCCGCGAGAAAATGGATCGATGGTTCATTGAAGATTCCGGGCAGTTCCCAAGGTCAGGATTCAGCCAATGTGACCATGGCTGAAGCCAGTATATCCCGGGGAGTTTAACGGAATCTTAAATCATCCCGGGTTGCAACATGACCCGACTTCTCCATTGACAATAGGAGGGGCAAGCGCTGATCGTGTCGCGCTTTGCTTGAAACAGTTTGTATTATGGAGAATGTCCGTTGGGCGTGTATCAACCTTGCTCCGGCCAGTTCTTGATATACCGCTTGAGCAGGCTGTTTTCGAAATTGGCTTCGCGCAGACAGGCCTTGGCCACGTCGTAGAAGGAGATGACGCCAACCAGCTTGTTGCCTTCCAGCACCGGCAGATGGCTGATTCGCGCCTTGGTCATGGCATCGCGGGCATAGTCGATTGAATCCTCCGGCGTGGCCACCACCGGTTCGGTAATCATGATGTCGGCCACCTTGGCGTCCTTGAGCGAGCAGCCCTGGCGTCGCATGCCTTTCATGATGTCGCGCTCGGTGAGGAAGCCCACCATCTCGCCCTTGGGATTCTTGACCACCAATGAACCGACGTCATTGGCCACCATGCGCTCGACCGCCAGCGCCACATCGTCCTCTGGCGTGATGCTGAAAACTTCGTCTCCACCCTTGAAAGACAGGATTTCCCGGATAAACATGCGTCGTCCTCCTTTAGTTATGCAGCCAGCATACCAAACCCGGGGAGCTCAAGGAAGACGGCCCTGATCAGGTCCTAACCAGCCCGGCTTCGACCTGATCTCGGGTTGCTCGTCCGGACAGTGCTTCGATCAGGGCCAGCGCGAAGTCCATGGCCGTGCCAGGCCCGCGCGAAGTCAGCACCTTGCCGTCCCTGACCACCGGTTCGGCCAGGTATTGCATGCCCGGCAAAGCCATCTTGTCGAGAAAGCCAGGGTAGCTGGTCGCCTTTTTGCCCTTGAGCAGGCCGGCCTCGGCCAGAACGGTGGGCGCGGCGCAGATGGCGGCGGTGTACTTGCCCTCGACCGCCATTCTTTTCAGCAGATTGAGAATGCGCGCATCTTCCTTGAGATGTTTGGCGCCGGGCATGCCGCCCGGCAGAACAACCATGTCGTATTCATTTTGAAGCGCCGCATCCAGCGTCATATCCGGCATGAGTTGTGTGCCGCGGCTGGCCTTGACGATGCCCGCCTGCAATCCTGCCGCAATCACCTCAATGCCGGCCCGGCGCAGGAGGTCGATAATGGTAACGGCCTCGAGTTCTTCGCAGCCGTCAGCCAGAGGAACAAGTACTTTTGGCATGATCAATCCCTGAAATTCTGGAACTGCAAGGGAAAGTCCGTGATGGATTTCTTCACCAACGCGATGGTTTCCTGAAGGGTATCGCGCTTGGCGCCCGTCACCCTGACGGTTTCGCCCTGAATGCTGGCCTGCACCTTGAGCTTGCTGTCCTTGACGAGCTTGACGATCTTCTTGGCCAGCTCGGTTTCAATGCCGGTCTTGACCGTCACCGAGCGTTTGACCTTGTTGCCGGAGACAGCTTCCGGTTTGCCGATGTCCAGGCATTTCACGTCCACGCTGCGTTTGGCCAGCTTCTGGCTGAGGATATCCTGAACCTGCTCAAGCTGAAAATCGGTATCGGCATAAACAGTCAGCACATATTCCGCCTGTTCGACCCGGGCATCGGAGCCCTTGAAGTCAAACCGGTTGGTCACTTCCTTGTTTGTCTGATCCACTGCGTTGCGGACTTCCTGCTTGTCGACTTCGGAAACGATATCGAAAGATGGCATATCAAGCTCCAATAAGCCTTATCGTCCTGACCTCAATCGGCGGGCCGGTACGATCATCAAATTCCGCAGCCGCTTCGATTGCCTTGCGTGCAATCTCTTCAGCCGAAAGCGGGCTGTCATACAAGGCATGCATGGCGCCCATTGCAAGATCGCTGCCGCTGCCATAAGCATAGAACTTCGAGAATTCCTGCACCGAGCGATGCTCGGCCACGCCGAAAATGCCGTGAGGATTCGCAATCAGCACATCCATCTGGCTGGATTCGATATCGTCGTCCTTGTCTTCGCCAGGGAGCAGAAAGTACTGCTCTTTCAGTGCGGCGTGCAGGGTTTGCCAGGTCTTGAAAATATTCGGAACAGACTGGAAATTTGCGACAACATTCGGCTGCGAAAAATAATCCTTAAGGATGAGGATAAAAGTGGTATAGCCAGTCAGGCCCAGCCAGCTGTCACCCACCTGAATGAGCTTGCTGTGATTTCTGACATATGCCGCCGACTCCTTGCTGGTTCCCCATTTGGTCAGAGTGTCCGCCGCGATGGCGACGACACCGTTCTTTCTGACAACTGCCAGTGTGGTCATGTCATTCTCCCATAGGAAACAACAGAGCCGCTGCTCGAAATTTGCTGCTTACCCGAAGTGGCAAACGTAGTGATACGGTTCACCGCTGACTTCGATGTCAAACGAAGTGTTGCCTGGAACGCTGAAAGACTCTCCCGCCTTGCAGGGTTTCCAGTCTTCACCGTTCAGGCGATAGCGGCAGGAGCCCGCCACGGTTTCCATGATTTCCGGCGCGCCAGTATTGAACGTAAGCGTGGCCGGCAGAATCACGCCCACGGATTTCTTCGTGCCATCGGCGAACTGCACCGTGTGCGAGACGCACTTGCCGTCAAAGTAAACATTGGCCTTCTTGACGACCGAAACCTGATCAAACTGTGACATGTCGATTCCTCTTAAAATTTTCTATCTGTGCTTGCGCTTGGCGGCAATCCGCATGCGCAGCGCGTTGAGGCGAATGAAGCCGGTGGCATCGGCCTGGTTGTAGGCACCCTTGTCGTCTTCAAACGTGGCGATGGTCGAATCGAACAGCGAGTCCGTCTTCGAGTCACGCCCGACCACCGAGACACCACCCTTGTAGAGTTTGAGCCGCACCCAGCCGTTGACCTGTTCCTGCGTGTGATCGATCAGCACCTGAAGCGCCTTGCGTTCCGGACTCCACCAGTAGCCGTTATAGACCAGGCTGGCGTAGCGTGGCATCAGATCATCCTTCAAATGCGCGACTTCGCGGTCCAGGGTGATGGATTCGATGCCGCGATGCGCTTTCAGCAGAATCGTGCCGCCGGGGGTTTCATAGCAGCCGCGAGATTTCATGCCCACGTAGCGGTTTTCGACCAGATCCAGCCGGCCAATGCCATGCTTGCCGCCCAGACGGTTGAGTTCGGTCAGCACCTGCGCAGGGGTCATGGCCTTGCCATTTATTGACACCACATCGCCGTGCTCGAATTCGAGTTCGATATATTCCGGCGCATCCGGCGCCTTTTCCGGCGACACAGTCCAGCGCCACATGTCCTCTTCGGCTTCGGCACGAGGGTCTTCCAGATGCCGGCCTTCATAGCTGATGTGCAAGAGATTGGCATCCATGGAATACGGGCTGCCGCCTGCCTTGTGCTTCATTTCCACCGGGATGCCATGCTGTTCGGCATAAGCCAGCAGTTTCTCGCGCGACAGCAGATCCCATTCGCGCCAGGGCGCGATGATCCTGATTTCCGGATTCAACGCATACGCGCCCAGTTCGAAGCGCACCTGGTCGTTGCCCTTGCCGGTGGCGCCGTGGGAAATGGCATCCGCGCCCGTTTCCGCGGCGATCTCGATCAACCGCTTGGCGATCAGTGGGCGCGCAATGGAAGTTCCAAGCAGGTACTCGCCTTCGTAGATCGTGTTGGCGCGAAACATGGGAAACACGAAATCCCGCACGAACTCTTCCTGCAGATTGTCGATGTAGATGTGTTCCGGCTTGATGCCGAACTTCAGTGCCTTCTGGCGCGCGGGTTCCAGTTCCTCGCCCTGGCCGACATCAGCGGTAAAGGTGACGATTTCACACTGATAATTGTCTTGCAGCCACTTTAGTATGACCGAGGTATCCAGGCCGCCGGAATAGGCGAGTACGACTCTTTTGATAGTGCTCATATTTGATATTTCAGGTTATTGGGTTGAACCCTTGGCGGTATGCACAATGCCGGGGAAATTGCCGACACGCAGCACACTCATGTCCATGCGGTCACCCGCGTTTTCGATTTCGATGCCAACCACGCGGCCATCCGCGGCGATGTTGATGTTGATGCCGGGATGCGCCTCCCAGGAATGGTCGGCAGATTCAGGCAGCAGTTCGATGTAAAGCGTATCGGGGTCTCTGAAGTAGGCGATGTTCATGTTGCCTCCTATTTGTCCATTCGCCCAAGCAGAAGATATTCCATCAGCGCTTTTTGCACATGCAGTCGATTTTCCGCCTCATCCCACACCACACTTTGCGGGCCGTCGATCACGTCCGCATCCACCTCTTCACCACGATGCGCCGGAAGGCAATGCATGAACAGCGCATCCTTGCCGGCAACGCGCATCATGTCAGCATCCACCCGCCAGTCGGCAAAAGCTTTCTTGCGCACTTCATTTTCAGCCTCGAAACCCATGCTGGTCCAGACATCCGTCGTCACCAGATCGGCGTCTTTGCAGGCATCCATGGGGTCGGCAAAACTTTCGTAGCGGCTGGTATCGTACAAGCCCGCGCGCTCGGGTTCGACTTCATAGCCCGGCGGGGTGGAAACATGCACGTTGAAATCCAGCACCACGGCTGCCTGCAACCATGTGTTGCACATGTTGTTGGAGTCTCCTACCCACGCAACGGTCTTGCCCTGAATGGGCCCGCGATGCTCGATGTAGGTAAAAATGTCCGCCAGAATCTGGCAGGGATGGTATTCGTTCGTCAGACCGTTGATGACCGGCACCCGCGAATGCCTGGCAAAGCGTTCGATGATTTCCTGCTCGAAGGTGCGGATCATTACGATATCGACCATGCGCGAAATCACTTCTGCCGCATCTTCAACTGGCTCGCCGCGCCCCAATTGGGTATCGCGTGTATTCAGGTAAATCGCCGAACCACCCAGCTGGTGCATGCCGGCTTCAAATGAAAGTCTTGTGCGGGTCGAGCTTTTCTCGAAAATCATCGCCAGCGTGCGGTCTTCCAGTGGATGATATTTTTCGTAGCGCTTGAAGCGATCCTTGATCACGCGCGAACGTGCGAAGACATACTCAATCTCTTCGCGTGAAAAATCACTGAACTGGAGGAAATGTTTAACCATGTCAGCCGCCGTTACTGATCAGCCTTCAAGAAAGGCTACGATCTCCTCGGACAGCGGGCCCAGCAGCTCATCGGCATGCGCCTCGGTGAAAATCAGCGGCGGCACCAGGCGGATCACTTTGTCAGCCGTGACATTGATCAGATAGCCGCGATCCCGCATTTTGCCAACCAGATCGCCACAGGGCCGATCCAGTTCGATGCCCGTCATCTGCCCCTGTCCGCGGATTTCCACAATACCCGAAACTCCAGAAAGCTTCTGGCCAAGCTCTTCACGCAAATAGTTACCCACGCGAATGGCCTGCTCACGCAGCGACTGCTTCTCGACGGCTTCCAGCGTCGCCAGGGCCGCCGCGCACGCCAGTGGATTGCCACCGAAGGTCGAGCCGTGGTTGCCCGGCTTGAACACCTCTGCCGCCTCGCCACGCGCCAGGCAGGCACCGATGGGCACGCCTGAACCCAGTCCCTTGGCCAGCGCCATCACGTCAGGCATCACGCCGCTATGCTGGAAGGCAAACCAGGTGCCGGTTCGCGCGATGCCTGTCTGCACCTCATCCAGCATAAGCAGCAAACCGAACTCATCGCAAATCCCGCGCAGTTCCCGCATGAAATCCGGGGCAACCAGATTCACCCCGCCCTCGCCCTGAACCAGCTCAACCAGCACCGCCACCACTTCCTTGTTGGTCGAGGCGACCTGCCGGATAGCAGCGATATCGTTGAAGGGAACACGCGCGAAACCGGACAGCAGGGGCTCAAAGCCAGCCTGAATCTTGCGGCTACCCGTTGCCGTCAGGGTTGCCATGGTGCGGCCATGGAATGCCTTTTCCATGACGATGATGGTTGGATTGGCAACATCCTTGCCGTGCCCATACATGCGCGCCAGCTTGATGGCGGCCTCATTCGCCTCGCAACCCGAATTGCAGAAAAATACCCGATCCATGCCGGACAGTTCGCACAAGCGGTCAGCCAGTTCTTCCTGGCGTTTGACGCGATACAGGTTTGAACTGTGAATCAGGCTAGCCGCCTGATCCGCGATGGCCTTTACCAGACCAGGATGCCCGTGCCCAAGCGTGTTGACCGCAACACCGGCGACGGCATCCAGATAGCGCTTGCCTTCCTCATCCCAAAGATAGGGACCTTCACCCCGCACGAAGGCAATGGGCTGGCGGGCATAGGTGTTCATCAGGTGTGACTGTGACATGGCAATCATCCGAAACTGAAAAGCAACACGGCGGCCTAGGCCGCCGTGCATTAAGCTGGAAGGGTTATTTTAGCCGAAAATAACGCCGCCATGCTGCCAGCCGTAGGCCATGAAAAACAGCATGGGGATGGACAGCATGGTATTGGTGCGAGACGCCAGGAAAGCAACTCGGCGGGCTTTGGCCTTTTCTTCGTCCGAGGCAGGTTTCATGCCCAGAATTTTCTGCTGGTTCGGCCAGATCAGCACCCACACATTGAATAGCATGATGGTGCCCAGCCAGGCGCCAAGACCAATCCCGGCCCAGCCCGATTGCAGCGTGAAGGCCGCGCCAAAATTGCTGCCCAGCAAGGCCGCGCCAAACAACCAGGTCACCACGGCTGCCCAGCGGAAAAACAGCAGCGCGCGCGGAGCGACATGCTTGCTGATGCCGGCGGCGGTACCGTCAGCCGTCGCATCCTTCATTGCGGCAACCTGCACAAAGTTGAAGTAATACAGCAAGCCGATCCACATAATGCCTGCCATGATGTGAATCCAGCGAATCAGAGCGATTTCCATGGTTTCCCCTCCCCCTTACATCAAGAAATTTTTGACAACGACATACAAAACAACGGTCAGCACCAGACCCGAAATAACGGTACCCCAAAGGGAGTCGAGCGGATTTTTCATTTGGATTTCCTCCTGAACGATATTGATTGAAAGAATAGTTGACGTTTTTACTCAGGTACAGAAGTATGGCCCGAAACCAGCAAGTCTGGCAAGTACGCCATGCTAGAATGGCTGTATTCCCAACAAAAACAGCAGCTTCCCATGCCCGAACCGTTATCCGGACAGTTGATCGTCAAAGGAACCACCTCGTCCGGACACACTTTCCGTCCCAGCGACTGGGCGGAAAGGCTGGCCGGGATATTGAGCACTTTCGGACTCGATTCGCGCATCAACTATTCCCCCTACGTACATCCGACCTCGATCAAAGGTGTCAAATGCATCGTCGTCGACAGCCAGCTCGAACAATTAGACAGCCGCGCCTGGGGGTTTATCATGGGATTTGCCAAGGACAACGATCTGGTTGTGGAACCGTACACCCCTGACTGAATCGAATCTGGATCAGCGAACACAAACAAAAAACGCCGCGATTGTGGCGGCTGTCCCAAATGAAAAACGCCGCGATTGCGGCGTTTTTTGAGTGCATCCCAGTGAACTGCAATCAGGCCATGGCCTTGATGGCTTGCGCCAGGCGGCTCTTGTGGCGCGCAGCCTTGTTCTTGTGGATGATTTTCTTGTCGGCAATGCGGTCAACCACGCTCATGGAAGATTGCAGAACAGTCGCGGCGGCGGCCTTGTCGCCTGCGGCGATGGCAGCGCGAACTTTCTTGATGGCGGTACGCAGCTCGGAACGCTGGGCCATGTTGTGGGCGCGCTGGACAACTGCCTGACGGGCGCGCTTGCGGGCTTGGGCGGTATTCGCCATGAAATCTGACTCCTGAAAATTGGTAGAGCGCAACAAAGCGTGCGATTATAAGGGAAAAATTCCAGTTTCCGCAAGACGGAACCCCATCCTGTATCCATGAATCTCCTCAAGGCGCTTGCCACTGTCAGCAGTTTTACGCTGCTTTCCCGCATTACCGGCTTTATCCGTGATTTGCTGATTGCCCGCGCTTTCGGCGCGGGGATGCTGACCGACGCCTTTTTTGTCGCCTTCAAATTGCCCAACCTGTTGCGCCGCCTGTTTGCGGAAGGCGCGTTTTCCCAGGCATTCGTGCCGATTCTGGCCGAGTACAAGAACAAGAACGGGGATGACGCGTCCAGGCAACTGGTCAGCAAGGTTGCCTCCCTGCTGACACTGGTGCTGATGGCGGTCGCTATCCTGGGAGTTCTGGGCGCGCCACTGCTTGTGTATGTCAGCGCGCCGGGCTTTGCCGACGAGCCGGCAAAATTCGATTTGACCGTGCTGCTCACCCGCATCACTTTTCCCTACATTGCCTTCATGTCGCTGGTGGCATTGTCCGCGGGTGTGCTCAACACCTGGAGCCGGTTCTCCATTCCCGCCTTCACCCCGGTTTTGCTCAATGTGGCGATGATCCTGGGCGCGACTGTTCTTGCCAAGCATTTCGACCCGCCCGTTTTGGCATTGGCCTGGGGCGTGCTGCTGGGCGGCGCATTGCAGCTGGCCCTGCAAATCCCCGCCCTGATGCGATTGAACATGCTGCCGCGCCCGACGCTGGATTTTTCCGATCCGGGCGTGCGCCGGATTTTGATCCTGATGGGCCCGGCGACACTGGGGGTTTCCGTGGCGCAGATCAGTCTGCTCATCAATACCATCTTCGCTTCTTTTCTAGGCACGGGGAGCGTTTCCTGGCTGTATTACGCCGACCGGCTGATGGAATTTCCGGCTGGCATGCTGGGCGTGGCGCTGGGCACGATTCTGCTGCCCAGCCTGGCCAAACACTATGCAGACGAATCGCCGGAGGAATATTCGCGCTTGCTGGATTGGGGATTGAGGCTCACGGTGCTGCTCGCCTTGCCGGCCGCGGCAGCGCTGGCCGTGCTGGCCGTGCCCTTGATCTCCACGCTGTTCTTTTACGGCGAGTTTACCGAACATGACATGTGGATGACCCGGCAGGCGCTGGCAGCCTATTCCGTGGGCCTGCTGGGACTGATCCTGGTCAAGGTGCTCGCCCCGGGGTTTTACGCCCGCCAGAACATCCGCACGCCGGTCAAGGTCGGGATATTTACCCTGCTGGCCACGCAGGTGATGAATCTGGCATTCATCTGGGATTTGAAACACGCGGGCCTGGCGCTGGCGATAGGTCTGGGCGCGTGCCTGAATGCGGCAATCCTGTTCCGGCTGTTGGTCCGGCACGGGATATATCAGCCTCAGCCTGGCTGGGGGCGATTCCTTCTCAAGATATTGATCGCGCTTGCGGGCATGTGCGGCGCCCTGCTGCTTGCAACCGGAAACGTCCGGGACTGGATTGAGCTTGGCTTCTCCTTGCGTGCGCTTTGGCTGGCAGGGCTGGTTTTTCTGGGGGCTGGCGTGTATTTCGCCGCGTTATGGATGATGGGTATCAGGCTTGACCAATTCAAACGCCGTGGTGCGTAAGCACCTGAAAAAACGCTAAAATCCGGTGTTTTAGGCAGTCCATATTTCATGCGCGTTTCACACGGCCTCTTCCCGCTCGGTATTCCCCATGCAGTCACCATCGGCAATTTCGATGGCCTGCACCGGGGACATCAGGCCATGCTCGCGCGCCTGAAGGAAGAAGCGGAAAAACTCGGACTGCCGAGTTGCGTCCTGACATTCGAGCCGCATCCGCGTGAATTTTTCAGCCCGGCCAATGCGCCTGCCCGGCTTTCCAGCCTGCGGGAGAAATCGGAGCTGATCCGCGCGAAAGGCATTGACCGCCTGCATGTCTGCCGCTTCAACCAGCGCTTTTCATCGTTGAGTCCCGAGCAATTCATGCAACAGGTGCTGGTTGAAACCCTGCAAGCCAGATGGGTGCTGGTGGGCGACGATTTCCGTTTCGGCGCCAAACGTGCCGGTGATATTGCCTTGCTGAAACAGGCCGGAAAGGAGCATGGCTTCGAAGCCGAATTTCTGCCTACCGTGCATGTCAATGGCGGACGCTCTTCCAGCACGGCAGTGCGCGAGGCATTGGCGGCTAGCGACATGGAAGGCGCGGCAGCACTGCTTGGCCGGCCCTACAGCATTTCGGGCCGCGTGGTGCACGGCGACAAACTCGGCAGGCAAATAGGCTTCCCCACCGCCAACATCCAGCTTCAGCACAACCGCCCGCCTTTATCCGGCATTTTTGCGGTGGAAGTCTGCGGGCTCAATGGTTCGCCACCAGATATCAAAACTCGGCAGGGCGTGGCCAGTCTGGGCACGCGGCCCACGGTTCACAAAAACGGACGCCCGACGCTGGAAGTGTTCATCTTCGACTTCAAGAACGAGCTGTACGGCCGCCGGCTGCGCGTGGATTTTCTGAGAAAGCTGCGAGACGAGGAGAAATATCCGACCCTCGATGCGCTTATTGCCCAAATCAACCGGGACGTTGATAACGCACGTTCCTTTTTTGCATCACGATAATGGCCGACACCGATTACAAAAATACGCTCAACCTGCCCGACACGCCTTTTCCCATGCGCGGCGATCTCGCCAAGCGCGAGCCGGGCTGGGTAAAAAACTGGCAGGAGAAAAATCTCTACACGCAAATCCGCGAGAAATCGGCCGGGCGCCCCAGGTTCATCCTGCACGACGGCCCGCCCTACGCCAATGGCGACATTCACATCGGCCACGCCGTCAACAAGATTCTCAAAGACTTTATCGTCAAGGCAAAAACCCTTTCGGGCTTTGATGCGCCTTACGTTCCGGGCTGGGACTGCCACGGACTGCCAATCGAACTACAGGTGGAGAAAACCCACGGCAAGAATCTGCCGCCTGCCAAATTCCGCGAGTTGTGCCGCACCTATGCGGCGGAGCAAATCGAACGCCAGAAAAAGGATTTCATCCGTCTGGGCGTGTTGGGCAATTGGGAACATCCCTATCGCACCATGGACTTCAAATTCGAGGCCGACATCATCCGCGTGCTGGCGGACATCCACCGTGCGGGATATCTCTACCAGGGCGCCAAGCCCGTGCACTGGTGCGTGGACTGCGGCTCGGCACTGGCCGAAGCGGAAGTCGAGTACGAAGATAAAACTTCATCCGCAATCGATGTCGCATTCAAGATTGTTGACAGCTCCGAGTTAGCCAAGCGCTTGCACGTCGCGCTCCCGGACAAACCGGTTTATGCGGTTATATGGACCACGACGCCTTGGACGCTGCCAGCCAACCAGGCTGTGGCCATGCATCGCGAATTTGCCTACGAATTGCATGACACGGAAAAAGGCATCCTGATCCTGGCGCGCGAGCTTGCGGCCAGCGCGTTGCAACGCTATGGCCTTGCCAGCAAAGTCATCGCGGATTTTCCGGGCAGTCTGATGGAAGGCCTGCTGCTGCAACATCCCTTTTACGACCGCCATGTGCCGGTGATTCTGGCTGATTTCGTTACGCTGGATGCCGGTGTCGGACAAGTGCATATCGCCCCGGGGCACGGCCATGACGACTACCTGGCCGGGCTGAAATATGGCCTGAAAGTGGACAACCCGGTGGGCGACGACGGCCGGTTTTATATGGACACCCCTCTGGTTGGCGGCCAGTCGATCTGGGACGGCAACAAGACGGTGATCGAAACGCTTAGTGCCAACGGCGCTCTACTGGCGCAAGCCAAACTCACGCACAGCTACCCGCATTGCTGGCGGCACAAGACCCCGATTATTTTCCGCGCCACGCGGCAGTGGTTTATTGGAATGGAGGTGAAGGGGGAAGGGGAAAGGGTGAAGGGTGAAACCTTGCGCGAGGCCGCGATGCAGGCTGTCGACGCAACGCAATTCTTCCCCGCTTGGGGCCGCGCACGGCTGGAAGCCATGATAAGGAACCGCCCTGACTGGTGTGTCTCGCGCCAACGGAACTGGGGCGTGCCGATTCCAGTTTTCACGCACAAGCAAACCGGTGAGCTTCACCCCCGCACACAGGAATTGATGGAAGACGTCGCCAAACGCGTGGCGGAAAAAGGCATCGAGGCCTGGTTCAATCTTGATCCGGCAGAACTGATAGGCGACGAAGCGGTCCAGTACAACAAATCCAGTCATACGCTGGATGTCTGGTTCGATTCCGGCAGCACGCATGCCTGTGTGTTGAAGAACCGTTCCGAGCTCGCGCATCCGGCGGACCTCTATCTGGAAGGCTCCGACCAGCATCGCGGCTGGTTCCAGTCCTCGCTCCTCACTGGCTGCGCCAGCGATGGCCATGCGCCCTACAAGGCTCTGCTCACCCACGGCTTTGTTGTCGATGGCCAGGGCCGCAAGATGAGCAAATCCAAAGGCAATGTCGTCGCGCCGCAAAAAGTCATGGATCAATACGGCGCCGACATCCTGCGGTTGTGGGTCGCTGCCACGGATTACTCCGGCGAGCTTTCCATCTCGGATGAAATTCTCAAACGCGTCGTTGAAAGCTACCGACGTTTGAGAAACACGCTGCGCTTTCTGCTCGCCAACACGGATGATTTCGACCCGGTGGCGAATGCGCTGCCGGTTGATGAGTGGCTGGAGATTGATCGTTACGCGCATGCCACCGTACGCAGGCTGCAAACCGAGCTGGCCGCACACTACGAAAATTATGAGTTTCATCTGGTCGCGCAAAAATTGCAGAACTTCTGTTCCGAGGATCTGGGCGGCTTTTATCTGGACATTCTGAAAGACCGCCTTTATACAGCTGGCAAGAACTCACGTGCACGCCGCGCCGCGCAGAATGCGCTTTACCACATCACCCACACCCTGACACGGCTGATGGCGCCGATCCTGAGTTTCACCGGCGAGGAAGTGCATGCCACATTAACCAGAAATACTGGCGACAGCGTGTTCTTCCATGCCTGGCACGCGCTGCCAGAACTTCCCGATGGACCTGCCCTGATGGCTAGATGGGAACAGATTCGCGCGTATCGTGCCAATGTGTTAAAGGAACTTGAAAACGCTCGCAGTTCTGGGCAAATCGGCTCATCGCTCCAGGCCGAAGTTATCCTCCATGCCAAACCGGAGATTCATGCCCTGCTTGCTTCATTGGGCGACGATTTGAAGTTTGTGCTGATCACATCCAGGGTTGAACTTGTGCCATCGGATGAGAACAAGGTACTGGTGGTGGCCTCAGGGCACGCCAAATGCGAGCGCTGCTGGCACTATCGCGAGGATGTCGGCGCAGATCCGCAACATCCGCAACTTTGCGGCCGATGCGTGAGCAATCTGTATGGTGAAGGCGAGGCGCGCGAACATGCATAAGTGGCTGTGGATCAGCGCGCTGGTTTTTGCCGTCGACCAGATCACCAAGTGGGCAGTTTTCCTGGGCATGGAATTTCATTCCATGATTCCCGTGCTGCCGTTCTTCAGCCTCGTGCACGTGCACAACACCGGCGCGGCATTCAGTTTCCTGGCCGATGCGGGCGGCTGGCAGCGCTGGTTCTTCCTGGGAATCGGAACCGCAGCCAGCGTGTTCATCCTTTACCTGCTGCGCAAGCATCAAAATGAATCCCTGATGGCGACCGGACTGTCGCTTATTCTGGGCGGCGCGCTCGGCAATATTTTTGATCGTGTGTGGCATGGATTCGTCGTCGATTTTCTGTATTTTCAGTACGAACGTTTTTCCTGGCCGGCCTTCAACGTGGCGGACTCGGCCATCACGGTGGGTGCGGCCTTGCTGATCTGGGATAGCCTGCGGCGCCATTCCCCGGCACCCGAAAAGGTTGCGGGGCGGCAAGACCGATGAAGGATTCCTGTGTTGCCAGCGGCGACACCCTTTCGTTGCGCTACGCCATCCGTTTGCGAAACGGCACCGAGATCGTCTCCAACTTCGATGAGGCCGAGCCCGATACACTTACTCTGGGAGACGGCACCCTGGCGCATGCGCTTGAACAGTGGCTGATCGGGCTTAAGCCGGGTGAGCGGCATGTATTCCTGCTTGATCCCTGGCAGGCTTTCGGCACACGAAACGAAGAAATGATCCAGACCCTTGCCACTGAGGACATTCCGCCCGAAGTCGAGCTTGAGCCCGATACACTTGTCGAATTTGCCCTGCCGAATGGGCAAACACTGCCCGGCAGGATTCTTGAAATCGATTCAAGCGGTGTTAAAGTCGATTTCAATCATCCACTCGCCGACTGCCCCATCGAATTCGAGGTGGAAGTCGTTGACATCCTGGAAATGCCAGCCGCATGAACACCAAGACCATTTACCTGGCCACGCCGCGCGGTTTTTGCGCGGGCGTTGACCGGGCCATTGCCATCGTCGAGCGCGCACTGGAAAAATTTGGCGCACCCATCTATGTGCGTCACGAAGTCGTGCACAACGCTTATGTCGTCAACGATCTCAAGAACAAGGGCGCCGTTTTTGTCGAGGAACTGGACGAAGTGCCCAGGGGTGCCACGGTCATTTTCAGCGCGCATGGCGTCTCGCAGGCCGTCAAGGAAGATGCCGAACGTCGCGGCCTGAATGTATTCGATGCCACCTGCCCGCTCGTCACCAAAGTTCATATCGAAGTGGCGCGCATGCGGAACAACGGGCTGGAAATCGTCATGATCGGCCACAAAGGCCACCCTGAGGTCGAGGGCACCATGGGCCAGAGCAAGGGCGGCATGTATCTGGTGGAAACCCCCGAAGATGTCGCGACGCTTCATGTCGCCAATCCAAACAAGCTGGCCTACGTGACTCAGACCACACTATCCGTGGATGATGCCGCGCGTGTGGTCGAGGCACTCAGGGCTCGTTTCCCGAACATCGTGGGACCGAAAAAGGACGACATCTGCTACGCCACGCAAAATCGCCAGGATGCCGTCAAGAAACTGGCCGGCGAGTGCGATGTAGTGCTGGTTGTAGGCTCGCCAAACAGCTCAAATTCAAACCGCCTGCGCGAGGTTGCCGAGAACCTCGGCGTGCCGGCCTATCTGGTCGATTCCGCGGAAGACATCCAGGCCGAATGGCTTGCGGGAAAGCCCCGCGCCGGTATCACGGCCGGCGCATCGGCGCCGGAAATCCTGGTCCAGCAGGTCATCGACCGCCTGAAAAAACTCGGGGCCACCAAAGTGGCCCCGCTGGAAGGGTTGGAGGAGAAGGTCAACTTCCCATTGCCGAAAGGACTTTGACGCCAGCTCTTCTTTTGAGAAGAGCGCCTGAGTTAGCGAGGAGAGGCCGCTTTTCGCGCAGCATCCATTTCTTCCAGTTTCTTTTTCAATTCCGGGCGACTGAGCTTTTCCAGTTCGCTTGGAGTGGGGGCCTTGTCATTGGTAACGGCTTCTCTTGCATTATCGTTACCCTGCGCGCGATTCTTGTAAGAATCGCTGTCGCGAGCCATTGCAGCTCCGTTAAACAACATGAGCGACAACGCAATCATCATTGGCTTGTGAAACATTCAAGTCTCCTGGTTATTTCGAAGATCATTTCCAGCAATATTCGACGCTCTCTGATCCCGAGCTGGTTTTCGCGCCCGTATTGTCCAGCGTCAGCGTACCGCATTTCGAATCCGACGCCATCGCCCCCTCGGGCGCCGCGGTCAGTGTATAGGAGGTGGCAGTTCCAGCAACCGTGATGCCATATTTCGCTGTACCTGTTTTCGGTGACTGCGCAATCAGTCCGCCGAACGATGAATAATCATTCGAGGTCGTGAAGTGCCTTTCCAGCAGCTGCGTATTTTCCAGCAAAATGGATCGGGCTTCCGCGCGGTTTGCCCTCATGGCGTATTCCTGATAGCCCGGGTACGCGATGGCCGCCAGGATCCCGATGATCGCCACCACGATCATCAGTTCGATCAGGGTAAAGCCGGACTGAATGGGTTTGATGTTCTTCATGGCCATACACTCCATCTCCATTTACTGAATTTGCATCCAGTAGATACGGTTGACAGGCGTGCCAGGTGTAGTGGGGCCGCCCGAAGTCGGGCCCCCCCTATCGGCATACCCAGTCGATTTAGTGCTCCCTGTCGAACCGCTGGTCACACCAGTACCTGACCCGCCATGCCCGCCGGCATCACCGGTACCCCCCGTCATTTCGGAGAAAAAGTCGAATGATGAAGCAGTCGTACTCGTACTGAAAAAGACTGGCCGGCTCAATATGCCGATATCGGACTTCACCGCGGAGGGCGCCGTTCCATCCGCCAGGGCATCCTTGGCATCGAATGATCCATCGTTGTTCAGGTCCATTGCAATGATTTCCGGCCTTTTGCCTGTCGTGGGATCCAGCACAAAGGACCACGAATCACCACCCGCCGCGCAACGATCATCCTTGGGCACGACAGTGACAAAGACAAGCCAGCTGAAAGCAAGCGAGGGCTTGACTACAACTCGCTCACCCGCTGCCAAGTGGCCGAGATCCATGAACCAGCCCAGTTTCCCGCCAGCCCAGTCCACGTCATTATCGGTCGTTTCACGAAGCGTAAAGGTTTCGCCATCGACTGTTTTTCCCTCCTCTGAAACGATTTTCTGCTCCTGCAGGTCGCTGCGGCCCGACACAGTAGAACCCTTGTCCCATATTCCATAAACAGTCTGCACGGAAGTGTCGGAGACATCGGTCATGCCCAGGTACTTCCCGGTGCCGAAATACACCATTACTCCGCCCGCTCCGCTATCAGGGCTCGCTCCCCATATGGGCGCGGAGGTAATGGGTTGCGCGGTTCCCGCCGCATACAGCTTGTAGTCCGCCGTCATCGTGGCCAGGTTGATCTTCCAGAGATTGCCCTTCAGATCACCCGCATAGGCATAATCCACAATGCGGTCGCCGTTGGTGTCGATGAGTGCGGGCTCGGAAAGTCCGTTGTCTACTCCTGGCCCGCCGGCATCTACCACGATTTCAGCAATCTTGTCGCCCGTCGCGACATTCAATAGGTACAGGGAAGCGGCCCCGGTCGAACTGTTATAACCGTTATTGATAATAACGGCCCATTCCCCAGAATTCAGCCTGGCGATTCTTGGCCGCCCCTTGATATAGCCCAGGTTTCCAAAACCCGTATCCGAGCTGGATTTTTCCCAAAGCACATTGCTCGCGGAAAATGCGGCCGGATTGCTGATGTCGATCGCAAATATGGCCTTGCCACCATTCCCCAAACCACTGGCAAGGATGGTTTTCCAGCTTCCTGCATAGTAGGCATCCCCAATCCCGGGCGGGCCATCGACAAAGTATTTATGCGCATATCCCGGGTCTGTCAGACCGCTCAGCTTGTCGTAGACAGCGTTGGGGATGTAAGCCAGCAATTCCTTGCCCCCGTCTGAACTGGTATCTCCCCGGAATCCATGCAACATGCCGTCATTGGCGCCCGCGTAAACCATGGCAAGCCTGCTGCTCTTGGCTGTAAGGAAAGTGGCATAAGCTGTCTTTTCCGCTGCCGTCCCGCCAAAACTGGCCAGGCTGTAGCCAAAGTCCTCATTGCGCGTATAGGCCAGATCAGAGTTGACAATATCGCCCAATACCGTATTGGGCCGGTTGCGGAATGTTCCGCCATTACGGACTTCCTTGGAAGCATCGCCACGGATCCAGTTAACCCTGTCGCCGCCCTTGGCATCCGCCGTCCCAAGCATATTGGTATTCAGCAGTCCCTGCTGGGCGGTTGTCAGGTTCGTCCAGTCGAACACCACCCCGCCAGAACCGGTGTTCCAGGTAAACACCCTGGACAGGCTGCGGCTACTCATCAACTTGCCCGCATCCCAAATCGAAGCACTCAGCCCCGAAGACGTAACCGGATATGCCAGCAGTTCTCCCCCCCAACTCTTGGGATCAAAACGGGCCTGGAATACAAGGGAGTCCGTGATGATACTGGTCGAGTTCGATGACAGGCCAGCCGCCGCCGACACGTTGGCATTGATGGAATTCAGAATTGTGCGGAAGGCGGTCGTCATGGATGCCGGTTCTTCCACGCTGAAGAACTGCCCACGGCTGTTGATGGCTGCGTGCCACAGGTCATAGACGTTGCCAGGCGACACATTTGATCCTGTTGCAGGCCAGTTCTTTGTTCCAGCACTCAATGCCGCAAAATCGCCACTGTATGTATCGCCGCCCCAAATCGGATCCGACATGGTGCCAGTCAAGCCCAAACCCACAGTGAAGTTGACCATATTCTGCCAGTTCGCGGGGTTATTCCTGGCATTCCAGTATTCCGCGACGGCATCCGCATCGTCTGGTACGGGTATATAGCCTGGCACCTTGTTATCAAGGCCGGTATTGAGGTCATTGCGCCAGTAATAAAAGGCAATATCCGCCAAGCTGTCGCTGTTAGCATCACGATAAGGCGCTCTCGCCGTGTAACTGGTGCCATCCGGGAAGGTATGAGCAGAGTTGTCCTGGTTGCCCAGGCCAATCGTCGCATCTGCATCGGTATTCCAGATGCCGTCCGTCATCATGATGTGGAAATTCTTGCGGCAGGCCAGCACTTCACCCGTGGTATCCACTTGCGGATGTTCAAGGTAGGGATTGTTCAGTCCGACTGTAGTCTGGTAAAAACCGCCTGCTCTCTTCATGGCACTTCTCAACGGCGTTCCGCCCTCGGATGAAAAGCGCTGAAGGAAATTGTAGAAAGTCGTGCGATGGGCCGCGGTCAGATCGCGGAGCCGGTTATCTACACTCCCCCCCGCATAGCCTGAACAAGTACCTGTCGTCAGACTGTTGCAACAGGTGTATATCGTGCAGTTGATACTTTGCCAGGCAAGCCGGGCCTCACTGTCGCCAATCTGCCCCGCTGCCGACATGGCGGCCGATATGGTCGACAAGGCGCGCGTGCGGTAAAAGGAGTACCAGTTGGCAAAGTTCTGCCGTTTTTGTGGGTTTGTGCCAGGCGTGACATCAGACGCAGTCCCCACCCTGACCAGTGAATAGCAATTGTCATTTGTTTTATTGGCGGGAGAGCAACCGGTTGAGCCAGGCAAGTATCGGTAATAGTAAGCAGCCCTTGAGGCTCCAATCCCCGGACCATCGTAATTACTGGAATCACCAGCCGTATCATTGTAATAAATAACCGTCACACGATAGTTATTGGAAAGGTCTACTGTTCCCCTGCCTGCATCAAAACCATTTCGGCGTGCACTTGTCCAGCTTGTCGTATAGGTCACACCGTCCTTGCGGGTTGGAATGTCGTACTTGGCTGCCGGATTGTAGTAGAGCGCATTGAAATCGGAGGAGGCATATCTGCGGGTCCCGGAAGTACCGGAGATGCCATCTGGCACATAGCCCCATGCCATGCTTCCCGAATCATCCAGAGTCATGACGATATTGGGCGTGACCGGTGCGGTCAGGAAAAGCGGCGTGTCCGCGAGCGATACGGCCTTGCCCATGCCCGGGAGCAACAACACGCCCAATGCAACCAAATAATGTTTGAGGTTCTTCATGATCTCACCCTCTTTTCCCTTCATTCTTACCGGTAGCCACACAAAAAAACTGATCCCGATGACTACTGAACATAGATCGCTTGCAAAATCACCACAGCGCTGTCATCTCCGCCTACACCACGGGCCGTTACACGGTACCGTTTTGCAGCAGCCAAATCTGTCATTTTTTCTACAACATATTTGGGCTGTTCCTTGACTTCGGACACCGTAACAGCAGGGGTCTTGGTGGCTCCTGCAGCATTCCAGTTGAATCCAGATACGGCCGTACCGTCACAGTCTTTGTCCCCGCTCCCCCCCCAAAATGCCTGACTGTTGGGATTGCAAAGATTGAATAAATACAATCCACCAGAACCTGGGGTCTTGATATCTCCCGCAAAAGCAGTAGCCGCGTAACCTGGCACTTCCGCCTTGGCCGCCGCCAGGGCGGATTCCGCTGCCTGAAACGCCAGATCACGGCTCCGTGCATTGCCGGCCATGCGTTCCTGCAAACCCATGACCTGAGCCGCGGTTGCGCCAAGAAGCGCCAACACGCCCAGGAAAATCAGCGCCACGACCAGTGTCACACCGCGTTGCCGGTGCTGAAGGGGCATGCCATGCCACAAGGAATGGGGTTCATGCCTCATAAGCGGCTCCTGGTACCAATGGTCGAGGTAAAGACCTGACGAATGCGCCGGTCCGCGGCTGTTGTGCCTGATGTTGCGCTGGCTGGAAACTTGTATGTCTGGGGTTCGGTCACCACATTGTCTTCCGCCGTGCGCATCAGCAGACTGACCCGCATGCTGACGACCTGGCTCCAGTCTGCCACTGCGCCTGCATCAACATAGTTATCCGCACTTTTATCAGCAGTGGTATCCACGCCATACTGAATCTGCATGTCCTCAACGCCTTCGACCAATTCCTCTGTATTGATCAGGCCCTTGGATACAGTCTGGCGATAGAGTGCTGGCTCACCAGCCGGGTTACTGGCTATGTAATAGAGCTTGCTCATCACGCGCAGGATTCGGGTGCCTTTGGGAAAGGTCTTGGCTGTTACAGATGTACAAGGGTCTGTAATAAGGGGCTTGGGGCCCAGATTTGCTGAGCAATTACCCGGACTCGTACCACCCGTCGCATGAACCGCTGTTGTGCCGGCTGTTGCTGGTCCGGAAGCCTGAAATACTGCTGCCGTATCGCAATCGGTCACAACCAGGATGTCATCCTTAACAATGTCAGTAGTTGACGCAAAGTTGAAAGTGGATGCACCCGCGTCATGGCTTTGGACAAGATAGGGGGATTCGCTCGCGCGGAATAGCTGGACTGCATCGCCCATTGAAAGGCTGGCAGTAAAGGGCGCCGCCGCGCTGCCGCCCTTTTCATAACCCTTCATCGAATCGCCAAACAAATCTCCATAGGCAGGGGTATTCAACACATTGGCGACCTTGGTCGTATCAAAGCTGCATCCAACCTGCCCCGCCATGCGCAAGTCATAGCCCATGGTCTCGACGGCGTAGCGGGCGTTTTCCTGAAGCCGGGACAAGGCATCCTGCGTACGATAGGTTTGCCTACTGCCGACGTATACCTCGCCCACAGCCAGGACAATGATCATGCTAAGAGCAAGGGCGATCATCAGCTCGACCAGCGATAAACCGCGCTGTCTTGATGTCAGGCCGGCCGCAAAAGAGGTTGAATATTTCTGGTTCATGTTCATGGACAAACAACGGCTGGATTTGGATCACATACTTTCGACTCAGTGATGAACGTACGGTCAGCGTTGTCGCCGGTATCGCGCCAAGTAACCGTTACCCTCACTTTATTGTTTGCCAGTAACTGAATGTCTCCGACACCACTAGGAAGAACATTGGCAACTTCAGTTTTCCAGGCGGCAATATCCGCACTGGCCGTACCGCCTGTAAAGTTGACCCGCAACCGGTCCAGGCCGTCGGAAGCCAGAACAGTGGCCTGGCTGCGCATGTAGGCATTGTGGTTGTTCTTCATGGATACGCTTTGCAATCCGGCATAACCCAGCAACCCGAGTGCCAGCACAATGATGGAGATCAACACCTCAAGAAGCGAGGTGCCTGATTGGAAATATCTGTTCATTTTCATATCGAACAACTGCCCAAATCGGAAGATGACGCCAGTCTGGCACGAAGGGGAGTAAGCTGAATGCCCCGGGCGGTTGTGGCATCGCCATCATGGCAAACGACAAAGGAGCCATTGACGCCGGTCGTACCGCCATGATTCGCCACTCCTGTCCGATCAAAATTCACATAGTCGCCAACGCCACTTTCTGAATCGATCGCATAATCCGTTGGCAGTGCTTCATGAGTCCTCAATATTGTTTCTCCAGATCCATCAACAGCCGCCGGATTGTCGCCATCCAGATTCACAAACACAATCCAGCCATCGCTCCAGGTTCCGCCGCAACTTGTTCCCGTGCTGCTGCTGCAAAGCGACACGGTTACCCCCCGCTTGATGGCTTCACTCTTGGCATAGATAAGCGTGGTCATCAGGTCATTATTGACACTTGCCAGCCGATTTCGAATCGTGAAATCCTGCATGGCCGGTATGGCAAAGGTTAACGTGATGGCAAGAACGGCCAGCGTGACCATGAGTTCGATCAAGGTCACACCCTTCTGAACCTGCCAACAAAAGTTCCAATTCGTCTTTTTCACAGTACCCAACCTACCCAAGCCCTTAATTTTTAGCCAGAAAAAGATGATTACCGGCATTCTTTCAAGAATGAACGGCAATGACACCCTGTTTACCCTAACAGGTTATCGGCTACTAAACTTGGAGCTTGAGCTATTGGACTTAGCAGGCGTCTTTGACCAGACGAACGCGCCCCGTGCTGTTTATGATCAGACTACGCTTGTAGCCTGCCAGGCAAAGATGAAAGCTGCCAGTAGCAAGATGAGTGGGCCCCTGACTCACACCAGAAGGTAAATAACTGGCATAGGTGCTGAAGTTGGTTGTTGAAACGATAATATTGTCCGGCTTGTGCGATTGAACTGAAAGCAGCCGGTCTGTTCCCTCGAATTCCCCAACTACACCGCGATCGACAAAAACCAGCCACCCCTGCTGCCAACCAGCTCCGGTCTCACAGGTTGGGGTTGACGAATTTGCTGAAGCACTTTTACAAAGACTTACTCGAATTCCCTGCTTGATGGCCTCTGATCTGGCATAGCTCAATGCGCTGCTTAATTGATTGGTCATGCCCGCCAGGCGTGTGTTACTGACCAAAAATCCATAGCCCGGCACAGCTATCCCCAATAAAATACTCAAAACAGCTACTGTGGTAAGCATTTCCACCAGCGTTACGCCTTGTTGTTTCATTTTTTCCTCCCGGCTATCTTGTCGTTTCCGGAAGAATTGCAGGCATGGTTAAAAAACACCATATAACCAAAGACATAGGTTTACAGTGATTTACATTCCATTGGCTTCGAAAATACGCAAATGACCCACGGGGTTTTCGTAATTGGCGGCGGGGCCATGGGCCTTGGCGCTGCGATCGAACTTGCTAGGCGGGGGATATCAGTTACGGTGGCCGACCGGGGGCAATTGAATAGCGGTTCTTCCTGGGCAGGAGCCGGCATTCTGTCCACCCTGCCGCCCTGGGGCTACGCCGAGGAAGTCAGCCGCCTTGCCCTGGCCGGCATGCGGGCCTGGCCGGCGTGGGCTGGATTGCTTGAAGGCCAGGCCCAAACATCGCCCGAGTTCTGGCCCTGCGGCATGGAAATCAAGCTGGAAGACGGACTGGATAGCGCCATGCACTGGTGCCTTGCTCGCCAGTTGGGGGCCGAAATAAAGGCAGACGGCATCTGGCTGCCGGATGTTTCACAGGTTCGCAATCCTCGACTGCTTGCCGCCATGAAAGAAACCGTCATCACACTGGGCGGAAAATTGCTGTCCAATTGCGAGGCCAGCGGCTTTGCAACCGAAAAGGGACGCATCGTCGCAGTCCATACCAATCAGGGCGACCAGCAAGCGAACCAGTTTGTTCTGGCAACCGGCGCCTGGGCGGGACTTTCCCTAAACAGTATGGCCCCCACCCCCAACATCCGCCCCATGCGCGGGCAAATGTTGTTATACCCGCCCGGCAGCCATGCCCTTGACCATATCATTCTGCAAGACGGCTTTTATCTGGTACCGCGCCGGGATGGTCATTTACTGGCAGGTAGCACGATGGAAAATGCCGGTTATGATGCTTCCACCACAAGCGAAGCCCTGGGCACCCTGCACCAGAAAGCCTGCGAAATATTGCCTTCCCTGAGAAATCATCCGCCAGTTAAAAGCTGGGCTGGCCTGCGCCCCGGCAGTCCGGACAACCTTCCTGTTATCGACCGGCACCCGGATTTTGAAAACCTGTGGGTGCATGCAGGCCATTTTCGCTATGGCGTGACCATGGCGCCAGCCAGCAGCCGCTTGCTGGTTGAATTGATGACCAACGAAACACCATTTCTTGATCCTGCGCCTTACTCCTGGCAGGCTGCGCTCAAACGGAAATGGCAGGACTCGCCTGCATGCTGACCATCTGGCGATTCACCGACGGCAAACGCGGCCACGAGAACCAGACGCTGGGTCTGGTCGAGGCGCTCTGCCGATTGACGCCCTGCAAAGTGGAAACGCTGACCATTGCCAAAGGCTGGTCATCACTATTCGATTGGCTGTTCAAACGGTTTCCAGCCGGCAACGCACTGCCGAAACCCGACCTGATCATCGGGGCAGGTCACGCCACCCACTGGCCAATACTGGCGGCGCGCCGCGCGCATGGCGGAAAGATTGCGGTGCTCATGAAACCTTCTTTGCCTCTGGCATGGTTTGATCAAGTCATCGCACCCGAGCATGATGATTTAACCGAAACGCCAAATCGGCTCCAGACCAAAGGCCCCATCAACCGTATCCGGCCAGGCCATCATGATGAACGTACCGGCCTGATGCTGATCGGTGGTCCATCATCCGAATACGGCTGGAACGAAACCGCCCTGCTCAAACAGATTCACCTGATTGCCCTGCACCAGCCAGAAATCACCTGGCATCTGACCACGTCGCGCCGGACGCCGTCCGGCTTCATCGCCAACGTGGAGAAGCTTGGGCTGCCCAATCTTCATGCAGCCGACCACAACAAGATCAGCCAGAACTGGCTGCCGGAACATCTGGCGCAATCGGCACAGGTCTGGGTCACGCCCGACAGCGCCTCCATGGTGTACGAGGCGCTCACCTCGGGCGCCGCCGTCGGTTGCCTCGAGCTTCCATTTCTCAAACCCGGCCGGGTGGCACGCAGCCTGCAAAATCTGGTCAGGGAAAACCGGGTGACCGAATTTCCGGAATGGGAACGCAGCGGAATACTCAAACCCAACACCCAAGCCCTCAACGAAGCCGAACGTTGTGCAAAGACGCTACTGCAATGGCTGAAAAAAGACTGACCGTCCTGCAAGTCCTGCCCGCACTGCAATCCGGCGGCGTCGAACGCGGCACGCTGGAAGTCGGCAAATATCTCGTCGACCATGGCCACCGTTCGCTGGTCATTTCCGCGGGCGGCTGCATGGTCGAACAGCTTGAACACGAAGGCAGCGAGCATTTCACCTGGGACATCGGTAAAAAAAGCCTGTGGACCCTGCGCCTGATTCCCCGCCTGCGCCGCTTTCTGATCGAAAACAAGGTCGACATCCTGCACGCCCGCTCGCGCATGCCGGCCTGGATTTGCTATCTGGCTTGGAAAGGCGTGGATTCCGAAACCCGGCCTCGATTCGTCACCACCGTGCATGGCCTGTATTCGGTCAATGCCTACAGCGCGGTCATGACCAGGGGCGAACGGATCATTGCCGTATCCGAAACCGTACGCGATTACATTCTGAAAAACTATCCTGATGTGCCGCCTGACAAAATTGTCGTCATCCCGCGCGGTATCGATCCGGCCGAATACCCATATGGCTACAAACCCCATGCAGAATGGCTCACTGCATGGAACAAACAATATCCTCGGCTTGAAGGAAAAAGGGTGCTCACCCTGCCCGGCCGCATTACACGTTTGAAGGGTCACGAGGATTTCATCGAACTGATTGCCCGGCTCAAAGAACTAGGTGAGCCGGTCCATGGCCTGATCGTCGGCGGCGCCAGCGCGAAAAAGCAGCGCTATCTCGATGAACTGAAAGCCAAAGTTCACGCTGCTGGACTGGAAGCCGACATCACCTTCACCGGGCAGCGAGAAGACCTGCGTGAGATCATGGCTGTATCGGACATCGTGTTGTCGCTCTCAACCCAGCCCGAATCCTTCGGCCGCACCGTGCTGGAGGCGCTGAGCATGGGCGTGCCGGTCATCGGCTACGGTCATGGCGGCGTGGGCGAACAGTTGAAGCGGCTTTATCCCCGGGGACAGGCGATATTGGGAGACATCGATGTCCTTGTGAGAAAATGCCGGGAAATACCGGCAGCGGCCAGAACCGAGCTTCAAGCACCTCCAACCACCTTGAGGGACATGCTCGCAAGCACCTCGTCGTTGTATGAAAAAACCGTGCAATCAATAACCCGCTCATGATCGCCTCAGTCCAGACATGAAACCTCTCTTTAAAAAATTAAGCCGCGCCATTCGCCATCCCTTCAACGTGCGTTACGCCGAAAAACGCCTGGCCGTATATCACGCCAGGCCGCGCAGCCTGGAAGAAGTCGTGGACTGGGCGATGAATTTTGGCGGCGGTGGCTACATGCGGGTCAAGACCCTGCAAATTCCGTCTGAAATCACCCGGCTGGCCAGTGCAGTCAAGGCGATCGAACCCAAAATCATCCTGGAAGTCGGCGCCGCCAGCGGCGGAACGGCGCTGATCTGGTCAACCTTGGCTACCGAGCGGGTCATCACCTGCGACCTTCAGGACATGACGCACCAGGCCAGGCTGTTCACCCGCTTTCCGCCTCCCGGTTCCAACTGCAAGGTCACCCTGCTTTCCGGCAATTCCCACGATCCCGGCTTCAGGGCGCGCGTCGCCGGGGAACTGAACGGCAAAAAAGCCGACTTCCTGTTCATCGACGGCGACCATACCGAACAGGGCGTCACCGCCGACTACAACGACTACAAGGAATTCGTGCGCCCGGGCGGCCTGATCGCATTTCATGACATCGTCGAAAATCAGCCCCTGCCCACCAATCAGGTCTACCACCTGTGGAAGCGCCTGAAACCGCTGGCTACGGTCGAGGAATTCGTGAACGACCCCGGCCAGCGCGGCTTTGGCATCGGCGTACTGCATGTGCCGGAACAGGGCGCACCGGATCTGCCTGCCTGATGGCTCTAAATCCCAACCCATGAGCGAACCCTGCGTCATCGCCCGTCTGGCCGGCGGTCTGGGCAACCAGTTGTTCATGTATGCATTCAACCTCGCCATGGCAGAACGCAATCATGTGCCGCTCAAGCTGGATATCAGGGGCGGCTTCATTCGCGACCGTACCTATCAGCGCCAGCATCTGCTCGAACACATCCTGCCGTCAGTCACTCCGGCAAGCCGCTGGGAAAGCCGGCTGTTTCCACTGGGCCACACCATGCGCAAGCTGGACCGCAAGCTAAACGCCCGCCGGCCGCTGGAACGCCGCTACTATGTGCAGGAGCGGACCATGAACTTCGATGCTGAAATCAGGAACCTGAAAATCGTCCGCCCCACCGTCTTCAACGGCTACTGGCAGGCGCCGCAGTATTTCGACGACCTGAAGCCCGCTTTTTCTGAACGCATCCGTTTCCCGGAAGCGCTAATCTCCCCCATTCAGGCTGAAGCCGAAAGGATTCGCTCGGCCGAAAACGCCGTGTGCCTTGCCATCCGCCGTTACGAGGAAGTGCCAAAGCCCAAGCATCACATCCTGCAGCTCGATTACTTCCAGCAGGCCATGGCGCGCATCGAGCAAGGCATCGACAAACCGCATTATTTTGTCTTTGCCCAGGACATGGACTGGGCTCGCAACAACATCCGCAGCAAGCATCCTGTCACCTTCGCCAGCGAGAAAGACCTGCATGCCGGCGTGATCCAGGATTTGTACCTGATGACCCAATGCAGGCATTACATTCTCTCGAACAGCTCCCTTCACTGGTGGGCGGCATGGCTTAATCAATCGCCGGGCAAGATCGTAATTGCGCCGGCCAGGGGTTGGCCTAATACCGATATGCTGCCCGGCTACTGGATTCAACTGCCTTGAGTATTCGCTTGAACAAATCCAGACTGCTCGGCTGGACCATTATGTTTCTCATCGTCTACTGCACACTGGGCGCGGTGGTCTATTTCGCCAGCCTGCTGGCACTGCAAAGCGGCAGGCTGATCGAATTACCGTGGGTAGTCTCGGCGCAAAAATCGATGTATCGCGGCGGCATGATCACTGTCAGCAACTGGCTGGGGATCCCTGGCTGCATCACCCCCGACCCTGATCTGATCTACAAGCCGGCGAATGGCACATGCAAATTCGACGACATCGAATTCAAAACCATGCTGAACTTCACTGATGAAGGCCGTAACACCGGCACCAAACCAGCGGGGACAGGAATCGCGATCATCGGCGATTCCCACGCCATGGGCTGGGGGGCGAATGATCTGGAAACCTTCTCGGCCCAAATGCAGGCGTTGAGCAAGCGTCCCGTATACAACCTTGCCGTGGCCAGCTACGGCACATCGCGGGAATTGATCCGGCTGGAGAAATCCGGCGTGCTGGATAAAGTCGACACCGTCATCATCCAGTACTGCAACAACGACAAGAGCGAGAACCTCAAGTTTGATACGGCATCACGCGAGGAACTTTCAAAAAAGATATTCGGAACGAACAAGGACGCCCCGCCGCAGCCGGGCAAACTTCAATACATCGCCAAGGGTTATTGGCTGACCCTGGCCTCGCCCTTCCGCTCACTGGCGGAAAAGCTGCGGCGCAAGAATTTCGCGCCGCACTACGAAGCCTTCATGCCCGTACTGGAAAAGCACCGGCATGTCCTGGAAAACAAGCGCGTGATCGTGTTCTACAGCAACCCCTATGGACAGAAATACCGCAATTTTCCCGCCGGCCAGGATGCCCGTCTCCCCAATGTGTACTTTGTGGACCTGGATCTGTCTCCTTCTATCTACCGCAAACTCGACAATCATTTGACCCCGGCCGGGCATCAAATCGCAGCGGAACGACTGTTAAAATACCTGCAATCCCTGCCATGAAAAGATCAGCTACTCCATGAGTGCACACGAAGATTTATCCCGACAGGATGAAAACCGGAAACAGTCCTCGGACCGGTTCTTCGGTCTGACATTCTTTGTTGTCTTCCTGATCATCGCGCTCTGGCCTTTGCTGCATAGTGGCGCAGTCAGTTTGCCTTTTCTCGGCATCGCGCTGGGCTTTCTGGGCATTTCCCTGGTCGCCCCTGCGCTGCTCGGTCCGCTCAATCGCCTGTGGCTGAAATTCGGCACGCTGCTGCATTCCATCACCAGCCCGATCATTCTGGGCATCATGTTCTTTCTTGTCATTCTGCCTATCGGGCTGATCATGCGCCTGCTTGGCAAGGACTTTCTGCGTCTCAGGTTTGACAACAGTGCATCAAGCTACTGGATCAGGCGCGAGCCGCCCGGGCCGGAAAAAACCAGCCTGAACCGGCAATTCTAGGAGACCCCCATGTCAATCTTCCGCGAACTCTGGGAATTCATGCGCGTGCGCAAGAAATTCTGGCTGCTGCCCATCATCCTTATCATGGTACTGCTGGGCGGTCTTCTGATCCTGGCCCAGGGCTCGGCTGTCGCGCCGTTCATTTACACGCTGTTCTGAGAAGGCGACCCGTGTACATCCTCGGCTTATCGGCCTATTACCACGACAGTGCGGCCGTTCTGCTCAAGGATGGCAACATCATCGCCGCCGCTCAGGAAGAACGTTTCTCACGCAGGAAGCATGACGCGCGTTTTCCAGTCCATGCACTGAACTACTGTCTGAACGAAGCCGGAATTTCTCTGGACAAGGTGGATCGTGTCGCCTTTTACGACAAACCCTTCCTCAAGTTCGAGCGCCTGCTGGAAACCTACCTGGCCTTCGCGCCCAGGGGCTTCAAATCCTTCCGCATGGCCATGCCCTTGTGGCTGCGCGAGAAACTGTTCCAGAAAGACCTGCTGGCAAAAGAACTGAAAAAGCTCGCGCCGGATGTGAACTGGCTCGACCGGCTGCTGTTCTCTGAACATCACCTGAGCCACGCGGCCAGCGCATTCTTCCCATCGCCATTTGAAGAAGCGCTGGTGCTGACCATGGATGGCGTGGGCGAATGGGCCACAACCTCTGCCGCCATTGGCCACGGCAACAGCCTGGAAATCTTCAAGGAAATCCATTTCCCGCATTCGCTCGGCCTGCTGTATTCGGCCTTTACTTATTACCTGGGCTTCAAGGTTAACTCCGGCGAATACAAGGTCATGGGACTGGCGCCTTATGGTGAACCCAAATACGCACAAACCATCTTTGACCACCTGATTGACCTGAAGCCCGACGGTTCCTACCGGCTGGACCAGTCGTACTTCGACTACTGCACCGGCCTGACCATGACCAATGCGAAGTTCGATGCACTGTTCGGCGCGCCTCCCAGGAAACCCGAGGACCCGCTGACCCAGCGCGAAATGGATCTGGCTGCCTCGGTGCAGGCCGTTACCGAAGAAGCCGTGCTGAGAATGACTCGCGCACTGCGCGAGGAAACCGGCATGGAAAATCTCTGCCTCGCGGGCGGCGTAGCGCTCAACTGCGTGGCCAATGGCAAGGTGCTGCGCGACGGAAAGTTCAAGCAGGTTTGGGTGCAGCCCGCAGCCGGCGATGCGGGCGGCGCATTGGGAGCGGCACTGGCCGCGCACCATTTGTTCCTGGATCAACCTCGCCAGGCAGGGGATGGCAAGGACAGGATGCGTGGCGCCTATCTGGGACCCATCTTCGAACAATCCGATATCGAGGCGCGACTGACTGCGGCTGGCGCAAAATGCCACGTCGTGACGGATGAGGATCTCATCGAGCAGACCGCAAGCCTGCTGGCCAGCGAAAACGTCGTCGGCTGGTTCCAGGGCCGCATGGAATTCGGCCCGCGCGCGCTTGGCGGCCGTTCCATCCTGGGCGACCCGCGCTCGCCGCGGATGCAGTCCGTGCTCAACCTCAAGATCAAGTACCGCGAATCCTTCCGGCCATTCGCACCTTCCGTGCTGCGCGAGCACGTCTCGGAATGGTTCGAGCTCAATGAAGACAGCCCCTACATGCTCATGGTGGCCGATGTCGCAAAATCCCATCGAATCCAGACAGACCAGGACAAGGGACTTTTTGGCATCGAGAAACTCAAGGTGCCCCGCTCCAGCATTCCGGCCGTGACCCACGTCGATTATTCCGCTCGCATCCAGACCGTGCATGCCGATACCAACCCACGCTACCACGCCCTGATCTCGGCCTTTTACAGCAAGACCGGCTGCCCGGTGCTGATCAATACCAGCTTTAACGTGCGCGGCGAACCCATCGTCTGCACCCCGGAAGACGCATTCCACTGCATGATGGGCACCGAGATGGATGCCCTGGTGATTGGCAACTGCATCCTGCTGAAAAAAGATCAGGATGAAAAATTGAAGCTGGATTACAAGAACGCCTTTGAACTGGACTGAGCAGATACTAATTACTTAGTACAACTATCCCCAATCACACAAGCCACTGATTCATGAGTCCGAAAAAATTCTTCCGATTCCTAAAGCACGCACCTTCCATGCTGGGCGAATTACGTGAGCTCAAAGCTCAAGCTCGCAAATCCCCGCACACATTTGCGTTCGGCAAGCTAAATCCCTATCCGCACGAGAAAAAGCAGCAAAGCGGCACTGCCAAGGGCCACTATTTTCATCAGGACCTGTTAGTGGCGCGACGCATCTTCGAGAGCAAGCCCGAAAAACATGTTGATGTTGGCTCTCGTGTCGATGGTTTCGTGGCACATGTGGCAGCTTTCCGGCCTATTGAAGTACTGGACATCCGTCCCATGGATTCCAAAGTGCGTAACATCCTCTTCAAGCAAGCCGACCTGATGTCGCCACCACCGGAAATGACCGGCTATACTGATTCGCTCTCCTGTTTGCATGCCATTGAACATTTCGGATTGGGCCGCTACGGTGATCCAATCGACTTCGAGGGCCATCTCAAAGGCCTGAACAGCCTCTACATCATCCTCAAACCTGACGGCACCCTGTGCCTTTCCTGCCCTATCGGCACGCAGCGGATTGAGTTCAACGCTCATCGCGTTTTTGCAGTGAAATACCTGCTGTCGCTGTTCGAGGGAAAATTCAATTTGCGCAATTTTTCATACGTGGATGACCGGGGCGACTTGCATGAGAACGTGGCCATGACTACCGACATGCTCGATGCCAATTTTGGTTGCCAGTACGGTTGTGGCATTTTCGAGTTGGTTAAAACATGAATACACTCAAGCAATACCTGAAAGTCCTGCGCTGGTCGCTGAGCGGTCGCCCCTTTCCCCCGCCGCACTTGATCAAGCAGAGAATGATTCTCGACGCACTCAGCCAGTACCGGCCCCGGATCATGGTTGAGACTGGCACTCTACTGGGAGACATGGTCGAAGCCATGAAGGGCAAATTTGCCCGGATTTACTCCATCGAAATCAGCCCGGAACTTGCGCGTAAGGCGCAGCAACGCTTTGCCGGCGACAGCCGTGTAAGAATCATCGAGAACGATAGCGCAATAGGTTTACGCGATCTGGTACCTGCCCTGCCGGAACCCGCGCTGTTCTGGCTCGATGGCCATTATTCAGGCGGCAATACCGGCAAGGGAGAAAAGGAAACTCCCATCATGGAAGAGATCGATACCATACTCTCCAGCCCATTGCCTCATGTCGTGCTAGTCGATGATGCACGCTGTTTTGGTACAGAAAAGGATTATCCAACGCTGGTCGAATTCAAAGATTTTGTGCACTCGCGACGCCCCAATGCACGCATCTTTGTCAAACACGACTGCATCCACGTCCTGCCTGCATCACAATGATACGGATGCTTTCACCTACATACGATTTGGCCACCCCCTATGCCAAGTAACCTGAGAAAATTTTTCCTCAAGCCCCTTTCCAGCGTACTGAAAAGATTCTTCATGCTGACCAGTGGCGGCTATTCGGTGGGCAAAGCCTATGGTGCGCGTTTCCTGTTCGACTGGCGCCATTCGCTGGACAAGAAAGTCGCACTGGAATTGTATGAACATGACCAGATCAATTACTTCCTCGGCGAACTCGACAGAATCAAGCCTGACCTGTTCGTTGACATTGGTTCGCATGCGGCGCTTTATTCGGTTGTGCTGAAATCCCGCTACCCTGATCTTGAGGTGCATGCCTTCGAGCCTGACCGTACCAATTTGTGTCAGTTGTATGCCAATCTGTTCGTCAACGGCCTCACTCGTGATATTCAGGTGCATGAATTCGGTCTCTCCGACCGGGCTGGCAGCATCGCCTTCGATACCTCTGAAGCCACCAGCAGCCGTGGCACCCGGCGCATTTCCAGCACAGGCAACAGCACCATCGAGATCCGGCAGTTGGACGAGGTATTGCGCGATTCTGGCCGTACTGTGGCCATTAAGATCGACGTCGAAGGCCATGAATGCCAGGTCGTGGATGGTGCCAGGACATTCCTGGCAGCGAACCGCTGTTTCCTGCAAGTTGAATCCTCAGCTGAAAATCAGGTTCCCCTGACGGCGCAGCTTGAGCAACTGGGCTACCGCCATGTGGCCACGCTCAGCGACCACTTCTTCACCAATATTCCAGTTCGCGCCTGACTTTGTCTGCGATTGTCGGGCAAGGCGCCCTCGAATTCAGGAAAGACATCAACGGCCTCCGGGCCTATGCAGTCATTGCCGTGTTGCTGTATCACTTCGACACGGCTGGCATGGGCGGCGGCTATGCTGGGGTCGATGTATTCTTCGTCATCTCTGGCTTCCTGATGACAGCCATCATCCTGCCCAAAGTAGAAGCTAGCCGCTTTAACCTGTCCGGCTTCTACCTCGCAAGGATTCGGCGCATCTTCCCCGCCCTTGCCGTGCTTTGTTCTGCGGGGCTGCTGTTCGGCTGGTTCTGGCTGGCGCCCTATCTCTACGAAAACCTGGGGAAAAGCGCGGGGGCTTCGCTACTGTTCATCTCCAACTTCGTTTACAACCGCGCCGGTGGCTATTTCGCCGCACCGGCGCACGACAACTGGCTGCTGCACACCTGGTCGCTGTCGGTCGAATGGCAGTTCTATCTGCTGTATCCACTGTTGCTGCTGGTACTGGCTAAATTCTCGAGTGGTTCGCACCGCTTCATGCGCGTGGCACTGCTTGCCGCCCTGCTCGCCTCTTTTGCATACGGCGTATATCTGACTGCCACCAAGCCCACCAGTGCCTTCTTCATGCTGCCATCGCGAGCTTGGGAACTGCTGGCCGGCAGCCTGGTGTTTCTGCATGCCAGCGCCGTCCCGTCAGACAAGAGCGGCCTTGTTATGGAAACTGGCGGGCTGGCTCTTGTCTTCTTCTCCTTCTTTGCATATGACAGCAGCACGTCCTGGCCAGGCTATTTCGCTGCACTACCGGTGCTGGGTACTGGCTTGGTCCTCGCAGCTGCGCGTCAGGACTCCTGGTGGACCAGTAACCCGATTGCGCAAAGCCTGGGACGCTGGTCGTACTCGATTTACCTGTGGCACTGGCCAACGGTTGTAGGCTTGGGATATTTTGGAGTGCGCGATGAATTACCTTGGTTACTGGCCGCCATGGTCGCCTCGCTCGTGCTGGGCGCCCTCTCCTACCATTTGGTCGAGCAGCCCAGTGCGCGCTGGATGCGAACCCTGGACAGCGGCAGAAGCTGGCAGGTAACCGGAGCAGGATTCACACTGGCTTTCGGATTCGCTGCCATTGCCTATTTCGATCACGGCGTGGCAAGAACATTGCGACTGCCGCAAGAAGTGCTCACCATTGCTCAAGTCAAGCAGGATACCGACCGTCTGACCCGCTGTAACACTGAACAGAGCCGATGCCTGATGGGAGAAGGCAAAGTGCTGGCCATCGTCTGGGGCGATAGCCATGCTATCGCCGCAGTGAATGGTGTCGTTGAGGCCGCGCGTCGTAGTGAAGGCAGTGTGCTGTTCTTTGGCCAGCAGTCCTGCCCGGTCATTTTTGGCGCGCGCAGCAGCAATCCGAAATCGCCGGGTTTCTGCCAGGATTTCAATCATATGGTGTACAAACGTTTGAACGAGACTGCCCCCGGCACGCCCGTCATCATCATCCATCGCGCCGGTACTTATATCGAACCAGGAGAACGGTTGATGTATTTCGATGGCAGAGTCCCCGACAGCCCCGAAGCACGACGTGTGGTCTACGAACAGCACTTGATCGATTCGCTTTGTCGCATCGCAGCAAGCCACCCGGTGCATGTGTTGTTGCCTGTTCCAGAAATGCCCTATGACGTGCCAGCTGTAGCCGCTAGAGAATTGATTCTGGCCGGCAAATCTCCTCAGCCCACCATGGCCCTGGCAAATTACGAGGCTGCGAACGCCGCCATGATCGCCGCACTGGTAAAAGCGCATGAACGTTGCAGCGTGAGATTGCTGGACCCACTTCCTTATCTGTGCGTTAAGGGCATTTGCCCTGGCATCGTCGATGGCCACCCGCTTTACTTCGACGACAACCATCTAAGCAATGCAGGTGCCACTCGCCTTGCTCCACTATTCGAAAAGGTCTGGGAATAATGCGTGCGCGCCCCTTCATTGGGGCAAGTTGTGGTTAGCGCCCAAAGCTTTCCGTTGGCCAGCGAAAGTCATGGCTGAACGGCAACCCGAGCGTGGCCTCGATCATGTATTGTGAAACCAGACGTTCGTTGAATTCGCGATGCCCCAGTTCATGACCCACGCGGGCAACCTGCTGCCGTTTTCCATCATTGTCGAGGTAGTAGCGTAGCTTGTCGATGAAGTCGTCGGCACCTTCAACTTCGACGATAGCATCCTGGCCGTACAGTTCCGAAAGACTGAAGGATTTCGTGGCAAACACCAGCAGACCGTTTCCCTGGTAGAGGCCGATCCGGTCGGATGAATAAAGGTACAACTCTCCACCCGGCCCGGGTTTGGCTGACTCGTTGCGTTGGCTGAAATTGAGCCCGATCCTGGCCTGTCCCAATGCACTCATGAAAGCAGCACCGAAGAGGGAGGGATTGCCGCCATGGCCGTAGAAGGCACAGCGTGCCTCGGGAATTCTTTCACGAATCAGTTCATGGGCGCGGCCGCGCAGGTCATCGGGATGTAGCCATTTGGAGATATGGCCGGCGAAAAACACGTCGTGCGGCTGGTCGGTGCGTTCGTGGCAACGGTGGATATCGATGCTGGGATCAACCGGGTTGGGGATGAAGGCAACACGTGATCTTGAACCGGCAATCCGGGACAGGATGGGGCCTGCTGTCGTCACAAAGCTCCAGTCCACTACCTCGGCCTTGCTGCCGGCATTGCGAAAATTGGAGGCATCGAACAGCGGGTCGATGTAGTACTGGAAGATCGCCACGTTTGGAAGAAGCCTGCGCGCCTCGGCCAGAGTTTCCGGCAGGATGATGTCCTGCGAGCAAAGCGCGATGACATCAGGCTCGAAGTTCCTGCATACCTCCAGAAACTTGCGATTGCAGGCACCGGCTCCAGTGCTCCGTGAATGAAACCAGGACGAATAGCGCGCGACATCACGATCGCTGAACCAGTAGACCTCGTGGTTATTGCGGATGAAGCCGTTGTTGATGCGAACGGGCAGGAAATAATTGCGGGCGCCCAGGGATTTCAGGTGGGTGTGGGAGGCGTGGAGGATTTTCATGCAAGCACACTCTTCAGCTGTTCTCGTATGGCATTCTCTGAAAAATATTGACGGCTTGTTTCGCTTGCCGCGCTGCCAAGTCTGTTTAACCGTTCGGAATCAGATGCCAGCATGGCCACCTGTTCCGCCAGGGATTTCGCATCGCCTGCATCACACCATACCAACCCCGTGTCATTTGCATGGCACATTGGCTCAGGGTAAACATTTGCATGACGCGTGATCACTGCCCTGCCACATGCCAATGACTGGTATACCTTGTTGGGAATGACCCTGCCCGCCTTGGGCGTAGTACCAAAGACGCCAAGCAGAATATCGGCGTGGTGAATGCGTGCGGGAAGATTTTCATAAGGCAGCCAGTCTTCAAATATGACATTTTTCATACCTCGGGCTTTCTCCTCGCATGTCTTCTTTAGCGGGCCCTGTCCGATCAATATCCATTTTACCGGCGGCCCCCGATACAATCCGGCGGCCTCGATGATGGTTTCGGGGCCTTGTAATGGAATGAAGCTGCCATAGAAAAGAACCTCCAGCGGCTCGTCCGGCTGTTTTGGCTGCAAGGGCTGGGACGTAAAGAGCATTTCCTCCGCCCCCACATAAACAATCGCAAGTTTATCCCGGCTCACGCCCAGAACATCGGCAAAATAATCCGCATGAGCAGGCGTATCGGCAATGATCCGGTCTGCGCGCTGGAACAACCCATGTTCCCAGCCTAACAGGCGTTTTGCTCGCCCACTCTCCGCGCTCAGTTTGGCGCGCTCGTCCACCTGCTTGTCGTAAGCGGAAATGAGTGGATCAAATACAAGCGGCACGCCCTGCGATCTGGCAAACCGGCTGGCGGCTTTGACATCCCGCTGGCGAAAACAAGGCACCCAGACCAGATCGGGTTTGGGTAAATGGCGAATACGCGCCTCCCAGTCAGCCAGGCTTGAAAGTTTCGGGTGAAAGTCCGCCACCTGCCACCCCAGATCTCCCAGCAATCTGCGCAAGATGCGGTTGCGTGAATAGTCCGGATCAAAGCGTCCCCACCAAAGCACCGTGGGCAAGGCTATTGTCCTTTTCTCTTTAGTCGAAAGAGCTCCCGCGCCTTTGCGAGACGAATGAAACGCTGGAAGGCGTACATGTGACTGACCACGATGCCGTCGATGCCGTTGACGAATTCGCGTCGCAGAAAATATGACTTGAGGAATGCCAGGAATGGAATCATCAGCAGGCTGAATGCGGAAGGATTGCGATTCTTCTCAAGAAGGTCTCGCGCCCGTAGCGAGGACACCTCATTGGCTTTTTCGACATGATGGGTCAGCGAGCGGAAGGAGCGATGGATGACCATGCCTCTCAGCTTCCCCACCACGCCCTCGTGAACCACGACCGAATCATGCACAGGCGAATCCTTGAAGCCCGCGCATTTTCTCCTGTACAAACGCACGGGATGATGGAATGCGGTCCAGCGATGCCCTTTGTCCTGGAATGGATAGAGCGGCAGGATGGGCAGCGTGTAAGCTGCCTGTGGAGGCAACCCTTTTTCAAACATCGCCTGTATCTCTGCTCCAAGTTCGGGGGAAATTTCCTCGTCCGCGTCCAGGTTCAAAACCCAGTCGTTCCTGCACAGCGTTTCGGCGAAAACTTTCTGCGGGCCATATCCACGCCATTCATTGAACACCACGCGCGCACCGAGTGACTCGCTGAGTGCAACGGTGTCATCCTGGCTGCCGCTGTCCACCACGATGACTTCGTCAACCCAGTCCATGACGCTGTTGAGGGTGCGGCCGATGCGATCCGCCTCGTTTTTGGCGATGATGAAAACGGAAAGGGGCAGCAACTTTACAGACATGGATTCAAACGTTTCCGTAATAGGAGTCCGCGCCCAGCTTGCCAATGGAACGATAGCCTGCTTGCAGCATAAAGGCATCAACCTGATCAAGAGTTTGCTGTGTTGTCTCCACCTGCAACACCGCCTGGTTGCTTTTCAGAAACTGCTGCATGCCGGCCAGCACCATCAGCTCGGCACCTTCGACATCCATTTTCACCAGAGCACGAATACCGCTAAAAGAAAAAAGGTCGTCAAAAATCCGTGCTTCAACTTGGAGGCTGGCTTGATAAGCTTCCTGACGGCGATGCAGCTCATTCGGCAGCAGTGTTGAGACTCCCGTCGAATGTGGGTCGACAAAGAGATCCAGATTCCCGTTTCGATCGCCAAGCGCCATGTTGTACAGTTTTACCCGGCCATCCAGATTGTTCAGATAGAGATTGGCGCCCAGCTGGTGGGCGTTGCGCGGCAGCGGCTCAAATGCATGAAGTTGGGATAGCTCCGCCTCATCGGACAGCAACACGGAATAAAGACCAAAATTTGCACCAATATCAAAAAAACACTGCAACTGGTGCTCGCGGATAAGCTGGCGGCAGCGGGTAATCTGCTCAACCTCATACGGTCGCCGGATGATCAGTTGCTGGTCAATCCAGTTGCGGTTATCCAGCAGCCATTTCCGGTCCAGCCTGCCGTAAACATCAAAACGGCTGCGAAACTTGTAAAGGCGCTTCAGCAGACTCCAGTGCAGTTTCTTCATTGTTCTGGCAATTGTGGACTCGGATGCATGCACATATCTCAAGTATGGCCTGTTTATGCGATGTATTATACGCAAAGCAAAGCCAGTCCCGACCGGATAACTCATGACTGACAACCCCTCCAATCAAGCAGACAAGATTTGCGTCAAGCTGCTTTCGCCCATCCCTGACCGGTATTTTCTTCACCAGTTGCCCCACTGCAATCCGGAATGGGGGCAGTGCCGTTTCAGCTTCGACCCCGAAGACAGGCATTACGACTGGCTGGTGGTCTACGAAGACCTGCGTACAGCCAACAAGGATGGAAAACGCGGCTTGCATGAAGCTCTGGCCTGTCCGCGCGCGCATACCATGCTGACGACCAGCGAGCCTTCTTCGATAAAGCACTATGGCAATGCCTACACTCAGCAGTTCGGTTGTGTGCTTACCAGCCAGGAGGAATGGGCGCTGCCGCACCCGGATCGCATCTTCTCCCAGGCAGGGCTGATATGGATATATGGCGTAGGTTCAAAAAATGTTGTTACCTTCGACCAGATGGCAGCTCATGCCCCTCAGAACAAGACCAAAACCATTTCCATGGTTTTCTCGCCCAAGCGCATGAGGCATACACTCCATCACCGCCGTTTCACCTTCATGCAGAAGATGATGAAAACCCTGCCTGAACTGGATGTCTATGGACAAGGTGCCATCCCACTGGACGACAAGTCCGGAGCGCTGGATACCTATCGCTATCACATTGCGGTCGAGAACTACATCGGCCCTCACCACTGGACGGAGAAGCTGTCCGATGCATTTTTGGGCCTGACATTGCCCTTTTACGCAGGCTGCCCCAATGCCGCCGATTATTTCCCGCCGGAGAGCTTCATCCCCATTGACATGAACGACCCGGACGGTGCGGCGAGAATCATCCTACAAGCCATCTCAAACAATGAGTATGAGAAACGATTGCCAGCCATTCTTGAAGCACGACGTCGTGTCCTGTTTGAGCACAACCTGTTTGCCATGCTCTCGCGCGAAATCGAAAAAAGACACCAGCCTGGTTTGCCGGCAAGCGGCAATGAGGTCATCTACTCACGCCATGCCCTGAGGAAACAAAGCCTGCTTGCCGGAATAAGAGACATGTATGGAAAAACGCGAGCCCGGGCCATTCATCTGATACTTCGGCGTTGAACTGCCAGGAGATGGCTCTGCTCAGATATTGGCACATCCAATAAATTCCTGATACGCGGCTTGCAGTCCTGAATTGAGATCAGTTTTCGCCCTCCACCCCATCGAATTGAGCCTGCCCACATCCATCAGCTTTCTCGGCGTGCCGTCGGGTTTGGTGGCGTCAAACACGATCTCACCGGTGTAGCCCACCACGTCCTTCACCGTTTCGGCCAGTTCGCGGATGGTGAGGTCGTGACCCACACCGATGTTCATCAGCGGCGGCAGGCCGTCGTTGCGGTCCTGCCCAAGCAGAGACACGAATTGCTCATCCGGCAGGTTCATGAGATGGACGCAGGCGTCGGCCATGTCTTCGCTGTACATGAATTCCCGTCTGGGCGTGCCGGTGCCCCAGACCGTCACCGTCGGACTATTGTTGACTTTGGCTTCGTGAAACTTGCGGAGCAGCGCGGGAATGACGTGGCTGTTCTCGGGATGGTAGTTATCGCCGGGGCCATAGAGATTGGTGGGCATGACGGCGAGATACTGGGTCTTGTACTGGCGGTTGTAGCTCCAGCACATTTCGATGCCGGCGATCTTGGCCAGCGCATAAGGTCGATTGGTGGGCTCCAGCAGTCCGGTGAGCAGGTGTTCTTCCTTCATGGGCTGGGGCGCCAGCTTGGGGTAGATGCATGAGGAGCCCAGGAACAGCAGGCGCCTGACCTTGTTCTTCCAGGCGGCGTGGATGATGTTGGTCTGGATGGCGAGGTTGTCGCGGATGAACTCGGCGGGGTATTCGTTGTTGGCGTAGATGCCGCCGACCCTGGCGGCAGCAAGGAAGACGTAGTCGGGTTTCTCTGAATTAAAGAAAGCTTCGACGGCGGCCTGGTTGGTAAGGTCAAGCTCGGCATGGGTACGGTTGATGAGCTTGGTGTAGCCCCTTGATAGCAGGTTACGCGTGAGGCCAGAGCCGACAAGGCCGCGATGGCCGGCCACATAAATCCTGGCGTTCTTGTCCATCGTTTACTCGTGGTAATCCATGGCCTTGTAGCCATGTTTCTTAATGAGTTCGTCGCGCTCGGCGGACTTGAGGTCTTCTCTCACCATCTCGGCAACGAGTTCGTCGAAGCTGATTTTCGGGGTCCAGCCGAGTTTGGATTTGGCCTTGTTCGGGTCACCCAGCAGGGTTTCGACTTCGGTGGGACGGAAGTAGCGGGGGTCGACGGCAACGATGCACTTGCCGGCATGGTCATAGCCTTTCTCGTCGACGCCCGATCCTTCCCAGCGTATCTGCATGCCCAACTCCTTGGCAGCGGCGTTAACGAAGTCGCGCACGCTGTACTGCACGCCGGTGGCGATGACGAAGTCCTCGGGTTTGTCCTGCTGGAGCATCAGCCATTGCATCTCCACGTAGTCCTTCGCATGGCCCCAGTCGCGCCTGGCATCCATGTTGCCGAGGAAGAGGCAATCCTGTAATCCCAGCTTGATTCTTGCCAGGGCACGGGTGATTTTTCGGGTGACGAAGGTTTCGCCGCGGATGGGCGATTCGTGGTTGAACAGGATGCCGTTGCAGGCATACATGCCGTAGGCCTCGCGGTAGTTGACAGTGATCCAGTAGGCATACAGCTTGGCCACTGCATAGGGGCTGCGCGGATAGAAGGGGGTGGTTTCCTTCTGCGGGGTTTCCTGTACCAGGCCGAAGAGTTCGGAGGTGGAAGCCTGGTAGAAGCGGGTTTTCTTTTCCAGGCCGAGGATGCGGATGGCCTCGAGCACGCGCAAGGCGCCGAGGGCGTCGGAGTTGGCGGTATATTCTGGTTCCTCGAATGACACGGCAACGTGGCTTTGAGCGGCAAGGTTGTAGATTTCGTCGGGACGCACCTGCTGGATGATGCGAATCAATGAAGAGGAATCGGTGAGGTCTCCATGATGGAGAATGAAGCGGCGGCCTTTCTCGTGCGGGTCCTGATACAGATGGTCGATGCGGTCGGTGTTGAACAGCGAGGTGCGGCGCTTGATGCCATGGACCTCATAGCCTTTGTTCAGCAGGAATTCGGCAAGATAGGCGCCGTCCTGGCCTGTGATGCCGGTGATGAGGGCGATTTTCATGTTTGTTCCTGAATGGCCTTTGAGAATGCATCAAACACGGGTTGCAGCAGATTTCGTTTGGTCTTGAGCGACGCCTGATTCACCACCAGCCGCGAACTGATGTCCATGATGTGTTCCACTGCCACCAGCCCATTGGCCTTGAGCGTGCCGCCAGTGGAAACCAGATCGACGATGGCCTCGGCCAGACCTACCAATGGCGCAAGTTCCATTGAACCGTAGAGTTTGATGAGATCGACATGCACGCCTTTTGAAGCGAAGTGCTCGCGTGCAGTGTTGACGTACTTGGTCGCAACACGAATGCGTGCGCCTTCCTTGACTCTGCCTGCGTAATCGTAACCTTCTCGCACTGCGACCATCATCTGGCAGCGTGCGATGCGCAAATCCAGCGGCTGATACAACCCGGCGCCGCCGTGCTCGATCAACACATCCTTGCCGGCAATGCCCATGTCGGCACCGCCATGCTGGACATAAGTTGGCACGTCTGTGGCACGTACGATGAGCAGACGTACATCATCGCGATTGGTGGGAATGATGAGCTTGCGCGAGGCCTCGGGGTCCTCGGCCGGGTGAATTCCCGCCGCCGCCAGCAGCGGCCGTGTTTCCTCGAAGATGCGTCCCTTGGAAAGTGCGATCGTGATCATAGTCAATGAATTCTTCTTATTCTTGCGCCGAGTGCCGAAAGCTTGTCCTCGATGTGCTCATAACCACGGTCAAGATGATATATCCGGTCAATGATGGTTTCGCCCTGCGCCACCAGGCCGGCAAGCACGAGACAGGCTGAAGCGCGCAGATCGGTCGCCATCACCGTCGCGCCATCCAGTCTTTCCACCCCGCGAACCAGGGCAGTATGTCCGGACACATCAATATTTGCGCCCAAGCGCTGCAACTCCTGCACATGCATGAAACGGTTTTCGAATATCGTTTCAGTCACACTGGCCGCACCTTCGGCGATGCAGTTCATGGCCATGAATTGCGCCTGCATGTCGGTCGGGAAAGCAGGATGCGGCGCGGTGCGGACATCCACCGCCTTGGGCCTGCCTTGCCGGCAAACCTTGATCCAGTCCGGCCCTGTTTCCACATTTGCGCCCGCTTGACGCAGTTTTCCGATGACTGCATCCAGTGCATCGGGCCGGGTATGCGTGGCTTTCACACAGCCCCCCGCCATGGCGCCGGCGACGAGAAATGTCCCGGTTTCGATGCGGTCTGGCATCACGGCATAATCAGCGCCTTTAAGTTCCGCCACGCCTTCGATGGTGATGATATCCGTGCCCGCGCCATGAATTTTTGCGCCCATTGCAGTCAGGCAACGCGCCAGATCGACCACTTCCGGTTCCCTTGCCGCGTTTTCAAGCACCGTGGTACCTTGGGCCAGGCAAGCCGCCATCATCAGGTTCTCGGTCCCGGTCACGGTCACGGCATCCATGACGAAGCGTGCGCCTTTTAACTTTCTGGCCTTGGCATGAATGTAGCCGTGCTCGATGTGGATCTCCGCACCCATCGCCTGCAACCCCTTGATATGCAGATCGACGGGGCGCGAACCGATGGCGCAGCCGCCCGGCAGCGACACGCGCGCTTCACCAAAACGAGCCAATGTGGGGCCCAGCACCAGAATGGAGGCCCGCATGGTTTTCACCATCTCGTAGGGCGCTTCCAGAACGGGAATCGATGATGCATCCAGTTCGACCTGGCCTGCTCCTTCCCTGCCCAGCTGCCGGGTAATTTTCACGCCCATGTGTGCCAGCAGCGCCAGCAACGTGCCAATGTCCTTGAGGTCGGGCACATTGGACAGCCGCAAAGGCTGCGCGGAAAGCAAGGCAGCAGTCAGGATGGGCAACGCGGCATTCTTGGCGCCGGAGATCCGCACTTCGCCATTGAGCGGCACGCCACCGTGTATCAATAATTTATCCATGTTTACTGACGGCTGGCCCAGTCTTCCGGCGTAAAGGTTTTCATCGACAGCGCGTGTATCTCCTCGCGCATCCTGTCGCCCAACGCCTTGTATACGAGTTGATGCTGCTGAACCATGTTCTTTCCGCGGAACTCCGCGCTGACGATGACCGCCTCGAAGTGCTGGCCATCGCCACGAACTTCCAGCTTGTCGCATGGCAGGATAGCGCCGATCCAGCGCTCGATATCTTCCGGAGTAACCATTTATTCAGTGTCTGAGTTTGTAGCCGCGTTTGAGCAGCAGCAGCGTAAAACCGGATATTGCCACAAAGCAGACCGCAACGACCAACAGGCTGGTGACCGGCGGGATGTCGGACAAGCCGAAGAAGCCCCAGCGAAAGCCATCAATCATGTAGAACACGGGATTCCAGTGCGAGGCGGCCTGCCAGAAATCCGGCAGGGAATGGATGGAATAAAATACGCCCGAAAGGAAGGTCAGCGGCATGATGAGGAAATTCTGGAAGGCGGCAAGCTGATCAAATTTCTCCGCCCACATGCCCGCGATGATCCCCAGTGCCGCGAGTATGCCAGTCGACAATGCCGTAAAGAAAATGAGCCATACAGGATGCATGAGGGGCAGCTCGGTGAACCAGATTGTGACCAGCCCCACGCCGATGCCAACAACGATACCCCGGACAACCGACGCCAGCATGTAGGCCGCAAAGAATTCCAGATAGGAAAGCGGCGCCACCAGCACGAAAACGATATTGCCGGTGATTTTTGATTGAATAAGACTCGATGAGCTGTTGGCGAAGGCATTCTGAAGCATGGACATCATGATCAGCCCCGGCACCAGGAAGGTCGTATAACTGATCCCTGGATACACCTGCACGCGCTCCTCCAGCACATGCGAGAAAATCAGCAAATACAGCATGGCGGTAATAACCGGCGCCAGCACGGTCTGGAACGCCACTTTCCAGAAGCGCAGCAGTTCCTTGTAAAGAAGGGTGTAAAACGCCGTCATGATTTGCGGATGATTTCGGTGAATACGTCTTCCAGATCCGGCTCGACGAGCTGCATTTCCTGCACTTTGAGTCCCACTTGGCGAATGGCCGCCAGCAGCTGTTCAAGCTGGCCGTATTCCTGAAATCCCAACACCCATGTGCCGTCCGTTGCAGGCTTCAGGCCAAGTTCAGCCGGTGGCACACCATCAAGCCTCAGACTCGCCTGGTGCTCCTGTCGCCGCGACAGCAAATTGCGCGTGCTGTCCAGCGCCACCACCCTGCCTTGCTTGAGCATGGCAATGCGCTCGCACAGCGTTTCGGCCTCTTCCAGATAATGCGTGGTCAACACGACCGTATGGCCTTCACGATTCATCGAACGAATGAATGCCCAAAGTGTCTGCCGCAAATCAACATCCACGCCCGCCGTAGGCTCATCCAGCACGATAACGGGCGGTTTGTGCACTAACGCCTGCGCCACCAGCACCCGGCGCTTCATCCCGCCGGACAAGGTACGCATGTTTTTGTCGGCGTGTTCAGTCAGGCCAAGATGATGCAAAACATGCTCAATCCAGTCGTCATTTCTGTGAATACCGAAATAGCCGGATTGCAGGCGTAGTGTTTCGCGCGCGGTAAAAAAGGGGTCGTACACCAGCTCCTGCGGCACCACACCCAGGGCGCGGCGGGAATGGCGGTAATCGCGGATGACATCGAAACCCATGACCTCGGCCGTGCCATGACTGGCCCGGGTCAGCCCCGCAAGAATGCTGATGAGTGTGGTTTTGCCCGCGCCGTTGGGACCGAGCAGGCCGAAGAATTCGCCTTGTTTGATTTCCAGATCGATGCCATCCAGCGCGCGAACCTGGCGAAACTGTTTCACCAGACCCTGAACGCGAATAGCCGCGCTCATGCGACCTGGTCTGCTACGCCATACAGGGAAGCAAGGTTCAGCAGGCACTGGGGCAGGCCAGTGATATTGAGTGTCCGATTTTTCAGGCGTGCTTCACGGCGGCAGGAGAAAACCAGCCCCAATGCGGAAGAATCCACATTCTGGATACCGGAACAATCAAGCGTGTCCACACCGGATTGAATCAATGGCCGAAGCTTCTCAAGGATATCCGGAACTGTATCAAGCGTTATATCACCAGAGAGCTGGCAAATATTTCCTTGCTGCTGAATCATAAGCCTGCGACTTGCATCGAACCAGGCGGCGGTTGCACATTAAAAGACGCGGAAGGCTTTACATTGGCCGCCGGTTTGCCAGGTGCGGACTTGGGCGAAGTGGCCTTGTCCTGATTGCGGGATTTCGCTTCCAGTGTGGCAATCAAGCCATCAATGCCGGATTGACGGATGGTGTTCGCGAAGGAAGAACGATAATTGATGACCAGGCTCACACCGTCAATCGCCACATCGAATACCTTCCAGCCAAAACTGGTTTTGTACATTTCGTAATCGATCGGAATGGGTTTGCCACCCGGCTGCTTGATCTCGGTCTTGACTGTTACCTGGGTGTCTTCCGGACGCATGTTGAGCGGCTTGAAATCCACCGTCTGGTTGCTGAATTCTGTCAATGATGTTGCATAAGTCCTGACCAGCAGGGAACGGAATTCCTTGACCAGCGCCTGCTTCTGTTGGGGCGATGCGGCATTCCAATGCTTGCCCACGGCAAGCTGGGTCATGCGGTTGAAATCGAAATGCGGCAACACCCTGGCCTCAACCAGTTCGTAAGCTTTTTTGACATTGCCGCTTTGAATGTCCTTGTCTGTCCTCAGGATATCCAGAACTTCCTGGGTCGTGTTCTTTGCCAACTGATCCGGTGGCAACTCCGCGGCTTGCGTACTTATCGCAAACAGCCCCACCAACATACTGAAAACAATGCGATACATGGTATCTCTCCAAGATTTCCTGACCAAGCTAGTGACCACAAGAAGTTACTTCTGTTCCCCGGTCAGCTTGCTTAACTGCGCCACGTTCATGTTGAAGTCATTAACCGTGCGCAAATATTCGGTTTGAGCCAGCACATAACTTTTGACTGCTTCAGCGAGTCTGTCACCCTTTTCGAGTCCGGCCGAAAAATCTGCCAGTGATGCAATGACCCAGCGGCGCGCGGAAGCCGCGCCATCGGCAAGCTCTTTCTGCGCTTCAAAATTGGCACGAGCATTGGCATACGCTTCGCTCACCTCGAAGGGAATGCCTGCCAGCGCAAACTGACGTTTCTGATTGAGCGCCTCCAGCTCGGCCTGCGCCTGGCTCACCCGTGAGGAAGCCACGTCAAAGACTGCATCCCACTTCACCCCCAGTACGGGGGTCAGCCCACCGCCATTGAAAGGATCATAAACATGCGGGTTTTCCAGCTTGTCACGCTGTGAGGCGTAGCTGAATGTGCCCACCACGCCAGCGTAGATGTCCGGCATGATTTCAGCCTTCTTGGCCGCGACCAAGGCGCGGCGAGCTTTCAGGCCTGCCTCAAGCTGTTGCATTTCAGGCCGGTCGGACAGCGCCTTGGCTTGAAGGTCAGCCAGATCGACATTGGGAAATACAACAGGATTGAGTTTGTCGTCTGCTATGGCAAGCGGCGCTTTCAGGCCTACCCCGGTCAGCACTCTGAGCCCATCCAGGCTGATGGACTCAACAGCCCGGGCCTGATGCACATACTTGCCTATCAGACCCTTGGCGGTTTGCAGGGAGTAGAGGTCGGACTGGGTTACTTCACCCGTTTCTTCTTTCAGCGCATGTTCTGCCCGGCTAATGGACTGGCCGAGACGGCTTTGCATGTCTTCCAGAAACAGCCGGATATCGCGCGACGTGAGGTAGCCGAAATAGGCACGCTTGGTATCAAAAACCGTTTCAGCCTTGGTCTGCAAGACCTCGCCGCGCTTGATGTCGATATTGCCCTGCGCCGCCTTGCCGTATTCGTCAATCTTTCCGAAGGTGTACAGGGGCTTGATCAATGCGAATTCGAGATGTGTCCAGTCGGACAGGCCATTCCAGTCGTTGCTGTCTGATCGCGGCGTACATGGGAGTGCCGTACAAGACGAAGACCCACCTTGATAAAACCCGCCCTCAACCGCCGGCGCCAGTCCAATAAAGGCATTGGCGTTGACGCGCCAGCCCTGGTTGCCCTTGACTTCGGTCAGAAGACCGCGCGCAGCCTCGACCAGATACTCGCGTTCCTTGATGCGAGGGTCGGCTGACAGACTCATTTGAATGGCCTGATCCAGATTGATGGTTTGCGCGCAGGAAAATCCAGCCGTCAGAGACAGGCCGGTGGCAAAACATGCCAGCGCAAGTTTACTGGGCTTCATTCGCTGTTCCTTCTTTTTGTGGTTCTTCCTGGGCCTTGCTATATAAAAATTGACCTATCAGGTTTTCCAGCACAACAGCCGACTGCGTCAATTTCAAACGATCGCCATTTTTTAATTTTACGCTTTCCCCACCGGCTTCCAGGCCGATGTACTGTTCACCCAACAGACCCGAAGTCAGGATGGAGGCTGTCGTGTCAATCGGAAAGCTGTAGCGCTTGTCCAGGTTAAACGTAACTGCGGCTTCGTAGGTCTTGTCGTCAAAATTGATCGAGGACACCCGGCCCACCACCACCCCGGCGCTCTTGACTGGCGCCCGTGCCTTGAGTCCGCCAATGTTCTCAAACAGCGCGGTTACCTGATAACTGTCTTTTGCATCTACGGTGTTCATGCTGCCAACCTTGAGCGCCAGAAACATCAGCGCGCCAATGCCCGCCACCACGAAAATGCCTACCCACAGGTCCAGCAAAACCCTGTTCATTTAACTAACTCCCCGGAACATGAATGCGGTCAAAACAAAGTCCAGCGCCAGGATGGCTAAGCTGGATGTCACCACCGTGCGTGTGGTCGCGCCGGATACGCCTTCCGCAGTTGGCGGCGCGTCATATCCTTCGAACAATGCAATGGCCGTCACGGCAATGCCGAAAACCACGCTTTTAATGACGCCATTGAGAATATCTTCTTCAAAGTCGACCTTGGCCTGCATTTGCGACCAGAAACTGCCTTCATCAACGCCGATCAGCACCACCCCAACCAGGTAGCCGCCCAGAATGCCCATGGCCGAGAACAGCGCAGCCAACAAGGGCATCGATATGACACCTGCCCAGAAGCGAGGCGCAACCACGCGAGCCACCGGGTCAACCGCCATCATTTCCATGGCCGCCAGCTGCTCGGTGGCTTTCATCAGGCCGATTTCAGCAGTTATCGCCGAGCCCGCCCGGCTTGCAAACAGCAGCGCGGCTACAACCGGGCCCAGTTCCCTGACCAGCGACAGCGCAACCAGCACGCCCAGCACCTCCTCTGAGCCATAAGTCTGCAAGGTTTCGTAGCCTTGCAGGGCAAGCACCATGCCCACAAAGAGGCCCGAAACCAGAATAATGATGAGAGAAAGAACGCCGGAGAAATAGATTTCGCGGATGGTGAGTCCAAACCGCCGGAATGCCGTTCCGGAACGCATCAAGGCAGCAACAAAGAAACGCGTGGCGTAACCCATGCGGGAAACACCTTCCAGCGTTCGCCGGCCAATCCCCGCAATGGAGCGGACAAGCGTGCTCATGACTCCAGCCTCAAATCAGCCTTGTATGATCTGGCTGGATAATGGAACGGCACCGGTCCATCCGCTTCACCGTGCACAAATTGATGCACGAAAGGCAGCCCAGACGCGCTGATCTCGGCTGGCGTCCCTTCCGCCTCAATAATCCCTTCGGAAACAAAATAGACGTAATCCACGATCTTCAGTGATTCCTGAACATCGTGAGTCACCACAAGGGAAGTCAGGCCAAGGGTATCCGTCAACCTGCGTATCAGATTTCCTGTTACTCCCAAAGAAATGGGATCCAGGCCGGCAAATGGTTCGTCGTACATCACCAGCATGGGTTCAAGCGCAATAGCGCGCGCCAAGGCTACACGACGTGCCATGCCCCCTGATAATTCAGAGGGCATCAGGTCGGCGGCGCCGCGCAAGCCTACGGCATGAAGCTTCATTAATACCAGGTCGCGAATGACGTCTTCGGGCAATTTTGTGTGCTCGCGCATCTGAAAAGCGACGTTCTCGAATACGTTCATATCCGTGAACAATGCGCCAAACTGAAACAGCATGCCCATCTTGCGCCGCAAACCGTAAAGGTCATGCTGTTTCAATTCGCTGACCACCTGCCCGGCTACTTTGACGGAGCCTTGATCCGGTTTGATCTGTCCACCAATTAGTCGCAACAGCGTTGTTTTTCCGCAACCACTATTGCCCATGATCGCAATAACCTGACCCCGTCTTGCAGTCAGATTGATGCCCTTGAGTACAGGACGGTCACCATACCCGAAAGAGACATTTTCTATTTCAACCAGATTATCCAAAGCTCTGGCCCTTCTTTTTATTAACCGGCCAATTTTAACGGATGCCTGTTGTTTATTACCGGCTTAAACCCCCAGAACCTCGATCAATTCATTCACTTGTCTCAAAAGAGCCAAGTCTGTCTCGCGTGAAATCAGATAAAGCGGACACCCGGAATTTATTGAAGCCTGCATGATTTTGGCTAAATCACGCATTGAAGTTCCCGGTGCCAACCAATGAATATCAACTTCACCCTCCATGACACATTTATCACCGAATTTATTGATTAAATTAACATTTAAAGGGCCGTTTTCTTTTGGGGATTCCAAGACAAACCGGAAACCATCCTGAACCTCATCAAGCAATGCCCCAACCTCTGCTTCCGTAAACTTTGCCCAAATATTGAACGGAAGATACACGCAGCGAAACTGAGTGTTGTAAAAGGTCAACTTCCACTCTTCCGGTAAATCCTCGGGGTAAATAACATCCAATTCATTATTGTCCGCCCACCCAACCGTGCCTGAATACAGGTAAAAGTTTGTCTTGTTATTGATAACCATATATTCTTATATTTGAATAATTTTTGACCGTTGCGACTGGCAATACAATTGTTAACAATGTCTCATTTTGCATACATTTGACCCATCAGAATTGAAACCCAAAAATGGTTAGAGATTGCTAATATTCAAATACACGCATACCATTTCATCATAAATTAATCACATAAATTAAATAATATTTCACCCCCTCAATTACCCTAACTTAACTTACAGGAGAGCACCATGAAAAAACTTACCACCCTTGCCGCCGGCCTCATGCTGGCTCAGTTCGCCATGGCAAATGGCACAGCCCCCGCAGCCGCTCCTGCCGCTGCCTCCGCCACGCCTCAGTCCCCAGCCCAGTGGCTGGATCGCATGACTGACTTCACCCGCAACGCTTCCGCCTATCGTGATCCCAAGGTGTTCGTGCCTTGGTCCAACGCCGTGACCGAGCCTGCTTTCTACACCCAGATGGGCGTCAACATGATGGATCCGGGTAACTGGTATCGCATGATGGGCACCATGACCGATCCGCGTTCGCTGAACAACTACATGCAGTTCGCCGACCCCAACATGTACATGAAGTGGATGGCCGCCTCCATGGACCCCAACTTCTACACCGCGCTGATGACCACCATGCTGGATCCGGGCAAAATGATGCGCTGGATGATGATGCCCATGGATCCCCAGATGTGGAACATGATGATGCAGGGCCTGAATCCCAACATGTACCTCAAGTGGATGATGGCGCCTATGGATCCGCGCGCCTGGTCCCTGATGATGGCCCCTATGAACCCCAACCTGTACACCTCCTGGCTGGGTCAGTCCATGAACCCCGCCACCTACGGTTCTTGGGGCACCTGGATGAACCCCGCCAGCTACGCTGTTCCTGGCGTTGCTCCTGCCGGTGCGGCCAATCCGTTTGACCTGAGCGCGCTGTTTGGCGGCATGTACGCCCAGCCGGCAGCAGCTCCCGCTGGCGCCCCAGCCGCTGGCGCACCTGCGATGGTCAACCCGTTTGACCCGAACACGCTCCTGCAGATGTTCAATCCTGCTGCCTGGACGGCTCCCGCAGCACCCGCTGCTCAGCCCGCACCCGCCAAATAAGCTAGTATTTGTAGCTTAATTGAGACAAAAGCCGGTCGGAAGACCGGCTTTTGTTGTTTATGAGCATCAGTTTTGTTCGTGCGTTCGTATATTAGAGTATACTTATTATCAGTTTAGGTATTCCCTTTACTTAACCCTGAACACACACCCTTCCTTAATTTTCTAATTGGAGAGCTAACATGCAAGTTAAAAAAATCGCCCTGGTTCTGGCCCTGTCTGCAACCGCCCCCGCCTTCGCCGCTGAAGTCAACGCCATCGAAGCCCTGACCAACCCTGTTGCTTCCGCTGCCGTCGCCAAGGATCCCAAGGCCATGGTCGAGTTCGTCAACGCCATTACCGAACCCGCCTTCTACGTTTCGGCTGCCAATGCATCCATGGAACCAGCTACCTATGTCAAGATGATGAACGGTTCCATCGACCCGGCTTCCTACAAGGCCGCCATTGAGCTGACCGACCCGGCCGTTGCCACCAAATGGATGGCCGCTTCCATGGATCCCAATTTCTACACCGCGCTGATGGTAAAGATGGCCGACCCGGGCAAGATGATGCGCTGGATGATGGCTCCCATGGACCTGAAAAACTACCAGCCCGTTTTCAACGCCATGAACCCCGCCCTGTACACCAAGTGGATGACTGCTTCCATGGACGTGAACAACTACCAGGCTGCTCTCAAACTGGCTGACGTCAACACCTACAACCAGTACGCCACTGTTGCCGCCGACCCCAAAACCTACGGCACCTGGGGCTCTTTCATGGATCCCAAGACCTATGGCGACGCCACTGCTGCGTTCAATCCGATCAGCTTCTTCCAGATCCCGGCTCAGCCTGCTGCTGCCAAGTAATTGGAGTTGATGTAAACAAAAACGGGACGCCAAGGCGTCCCGTTTTTAATTGCCCAAGTTCAGGTCAAGCCCGTCGCCAGGTCGTGCCATGCGGGCCATCCTCCAGAATGATGCCGGCGCCCTTGAGTTCGTCGCGGATGCGGTCGGCCTCGGCGAAATTTCTGCTCAACTTCGCCTCCTGCCTTGCCTTGACCAGGCTGTCAATTCTTTCGTCATCGCCTGAACTCTCGCCCCTGAGGAAGATTTCAGGCAATCTTTGCAACAACCCAACAACACTCCCCATCGCTTTCAGCAACCCTGCCAATTCGGCGTTTTTGCTCTTATTCACTTCGCCAGCCAGTTCAAACAACACCGCCATGGCTTCCGGTGTATTGAAATCATCATCCATCGCCGCCTTGAAGCGGATAGCGTAAGCGTTGTTCCAGTCCAGCTTAATTTCGGCGGGTGGAGCATTTTTCAAGGCCGTGTAGAGCCTGGTCAAGGCACTTTTGGCATCTTCCAGATGCGCGTCGGAATAATTCAACGGGCTGCGATAGTGCGCACGCAGTATGAAAAACCGCACCACCTCAGGGTCGAATTTGTCCAGAATCTCCCGAATGGTGAAGAAATTGCCCAGGCTCTTGGACATTTTTTCGTTGTCCACCCGCACAAAACCGTTGTGCAGCCAGTAATTCACAAACTTGCAGTCGTGCGCGCCCTCGGACTGCGCAATCTCGTTTTCATGGTGTGGAAACTGTAAATCCTGCCCGCCGCCGTGAATATCGAAATGACGTCCCAGAAGTTTCCCGCTCATCACCGAACATTCGATATGCCAACCGGGCCGGCCAAGCCCATGAGGCCCTGGCCAGGCAGGCTCACCCGGCTTGGCGGCTTTCCACAACACAAAGTCCAGGGGATCGCGTTTGTGCGTATCAATCTCCACACGCTCGCCTGCACGGAGATCCTCCAGCGACTTGCCAGACAACGCCCCATAACCCGGAAAGCCGCGCACACTGTAGTAGACATCGCCATTCTCTGCCTGATAGGCCAGCCCCTTGAGCTCCAGGGTCTGAATCATGGCGGTCATCTCTGCAACATATTCAGTAGCCCGGGGTTCGTAATCCGGCCGCAACACCCCCAGCCGCGCCTCATCTTCGTGCATGGCCTCGATGTAACGCTGCGTCAGGCTGGCCGGTGATTCATTATTTTCAGCAGCCCGCTTAATGATTTTGTCGTCGATGTCCGTAATATTCCGGACATAGGTCACCTGATAACCGGAGGCTCTGAGCCAGCGGGACACCATATCAAACACCACGAAAACACGGGCATGTCCTAGATGGCAGAAATCGTAGACAGTCATGCCACAGACATACATGCGTACCTTGCCGGGCTGCAGTGGACTGAAAACTTCGAGTTGACGGGTTAAGGAGTTGTAAAGCGTGAGTGTGGACATGCAAGTGATCCAGCCAGGCATTTTTGCCAGAAAGGCCGCGCAACCAGCGCGTGGAGTTGTTAGAATGCAGCGTTATTGGTAACTATTTTGAGTTTAACACATGCCAAATTTGCGCAAATTTGCTTCCATCCTTGTATTTGCCCTGATTGCATCGCCCGGGGTTGCAACCGCCGATGACATCCAGGACATCAATCAGCTATTTCGCAAAGGCGACCTCACTTCAGCATATAGCCGTGTCAATCAATACCTGGCGAAGAACCCCAAAGACGCTCAGGCACGATTTCTGAAAGGCCTGATCCTTGCCGATCAGAACAAGTCATCCGAGGCCATTCAGGTCTTTACTTCCCTGACCGAGGACTACCCGGAATTGCCCGAACCCTATAACAACCTGGCGGTTCTCTATGCCGCGCAAGGCAAGTACGATGCCGCAAAAAATGCGCTGGAAATGGCCATTCGAACCCATCCGAGTTATGCAACCGCCCACGAAAACCTGGGTGACCTGTACGCAAAAATGGCGACCCTCGCCTATGACAAGGCGCTGCAACTGGACAGCGGCAACAAGACAGCACAGACAAAGCTATCCCTGATCAAGGACATGATGTCTGGTCAGGCGCGCCGCCCTGTCATGACCGCATCGGCCAAACAGGAAAGTAAACCTGCGTCAGTTGTTTCCAATCCCCCTGTTGTGAAACCTGCCGTCCCAACCGACAAACCAGCAGCAACCCCATCGGCAGCCAGCAAGGATGGGGCCATTAAGACGATTCAAGCCTGGGCCAGCGCCTGGGCCGCGCAGGATGTTGATGCCTATCTGAGTCACTATGCGCCGGATTTTGCGCCATCCAGCATGTCGCGTTCTGCATGGACTGCGCAGCGACGTGAACGCATCACGGCCCCCAAGGATATTTCCGTGACACTGCATGATATCCAGGTATTGAATGCCTCCAACACTCGCGCCACTCTGCGCTTCAAGCAGGATTATCAATCCGACCGTCTGAAGAATACTTCTTCCAAGACGATGGAACTGGGCCTGATTGACGGAAAGTGGCTCATCCTCCGTGAGTCCGGCCGCTGAATCAATGGTGAAGGCTTCGCTTCCTTTCCTGCTGCTTGGCCTGCTGGCTTTGCCAGCCAAGGCTGACATTGGAGAGGCTGACCAGCTTCTTGCCGACAGCTTGCAGGAAATCCGCCTGAACAAACTTGAAAGCGCTCTGACTTCCATCAACAGGCTACTGGACCGCTACCCCAATTTCCGTCTGGCGCAGCTTATCAAAGGTGACCTGCTGCTGGCTCGGGCCAAACCGATTTCAACCCTGGGAAATGCTCAAGGCGGCAGCGACCAACAGGCAGATTTGCGCGAAGAGGCCAAGGTTCGCATCCAGGCCATTAGCGATCCTGTCGGACCCACTCTGGTTCCAGAAGAACTGATGTCGCTTTCAAGCGATATCCGCTACGCCTTGGCTGTCGATGCCAGCCGGGCAAGACTCTACGTATTCGAAAACACCGAAAATGGCCTGCGCCGGGTTGCTGACTATTACGTGACCATGGGCAAGCTGGGCATCGGTAAAAACCGCGAAGGTGACAAGCGCACCCCAATCGGCATGTACACCATTACCAGCTTCAAGCCGGATGGCGAACTGGAAGAACTCTATGGCATTGGCGCATATCCACTCAGCTATCCCAACGAATGGGACATCCGTCTCAATCGCAATGGTTATGGCATATGGCTGCATGGCGTTCCTCGCGACACCTATTCACGTCCACCCAAAGCCAGCGATGGCTGCGTGGTACTTTCCAACGAAGACCTGAAACAGCTTGGTCGCTACATCAGCATTGGCAAAACACCCGTCATCATTTCCCCATCATTGACTTGGTCAGACCCCGAGTCCCTGTCCGTGGCACGCGACGAGTTGAACGAGTCAATTGAAAACTGGCGCAAGGACTGGGAAAGCCGCGACACCGAGCGTCTGCTGGGTCACTACTCTCGAGAGTTTCGTGATGGCAAAAACGACTTCCAGTCGTTCGCCAGCAGCAAGCGACGCGTCAACGCGGGAAAATCCTGGATCAAGATCAATCTTTCCGGCTTGAGCATTTATCGCCAGCCTGGCCAGGCTGATCTGGCAATCGTATCGTTTGATCAGGATTACCGCAGCAGCAACCTGGAAAACCTGTCCAGAAAGCGCCAGTACTGGCAGCGGGAAAACGGACGATGGCGCATCATCCAGGAAACAATTCTTTAAACAAGGAAAAAAATGGTCAAACTGCACACTTCCATGGGCGTCATCGCCCTGGAACTCGACGCCGAGAAGGCCCCCAAAACGGTCGCCAATTTTCTGCAATACGTGAAGGATGGTTTTTATGACGGCACCATTTTTCATCGTGTCATTGATGGTTTCATGATTCAGGGCGGCGGATTTGAATCCGGCATGTCCCAGAAGTCCACTCTTGCCCCCGTGGAGAACGAGGCAGCCAATGGTTTGAAGAACGATGCCTACACCATAGCCATGGCACGCACGCCCAATCCGCATTCCGCAACGGCGCAGTTTTTCATCAACGTTTCCAACAACAGCTTCCTCAACTTTACTGCACCGACGCCTCAGGGCTTTGGCTATGCAGTATTCGGCAAAGTGATCGAAGGCAAGGAAGTCGTCGATGCCATCAAGAAGGTCCGCACTGGCAGTCAGGCGGGACATCAGGACGTACCGGTTGACGATGTCATCATTACCAAAGCCGAAATTGTCTGACCAGAAGCAATCCGGCAGATCGCTATTCATAGCGGATCTGCACCTGACAGAAGAGCGCCCGCTTGCCACCGGGCGCTTTTTTCATTTCCTCGAACATATCGCCAAGGGGGCGGATGCCCTTTACATACTGGGCGATCTGTTCGAATACTGGGTTGGCGACGATGACCTGAATAATGCAGTCGCGCGCGATACCGCCCAAAAACTGAAAGCACTCGCCAACTCGGGCACCCCGGTTTATTTCATGCACGGCAACCGGGATTTTCTGGTCGCCCAGCGCTACGCCGCACAATGCGGCATGACTCTGGTTGCCGACCCCGTTTCTGTTGATTTATACGGCACTCCCGCCCTGCTCACCCACGGGGACACCTTGTGCACGGATGACACCCGTTATCAGCAATACCGGAAATGGGTGCGCAATCCGCTCGTGCAAAAGATGCTGCTGTGGCTGCCCTTGACGGTGCGGCATGCCCTTGCTGGATCGGCGCGCGCGGGAAGCGTGCGCGCCAAGGCCGGGAAATCCCACGACATCATGGATGTCAATCAGAACGCTGTCACACAGGCGTTCGATGAGCATGGAGTGACACGCATGATCCATGGACACACCCACCGCCCGGCGCAACATGAATTGACCTTGTCAGGTAAAAAGCTTGAGCGCTGGGTACTGCCAGACTGGTATGGCGAGGGCGGCTATTTGGTTTGCACCGGGGAAGGCTGCACGCTGGGCGCCGTCTGATCGCCTTCGGGCGGCTGCATCGTCACATATCCCTTGGGAAGTTTGAACAGAGCGGGATTCAGCCTTTTCTTCGCGCTTCCGGAAAACTGCCGTATCCTGCCTTCATAGTCGCGCTCCTCGATCGGCAAGCCATATTTGAGGGCGCGTCCACCATCCCAGACGTGATGCACCAGATCGCACGTCTGCCGTAAGTCCGCCGGCGTATTTAGATAAGTCTGCAACTGGGTATAGGCCAAGGCGGATTTGTACTCAGCCATTGCCCGCGCGGCACCTGGCAGCATTGTCCTGGCCAATACGGTTTCCGAGCAGAGCTTGCCGTCCGCAAGCACCTGAACACGCAAGGTGCCTATCTTTACAGACACTGTCTTCACATCCAGCTTGTAGTCCTGAGGGCGTGTCCTGGGTAACGGACGGTTGTGCATGCGCATGAGAATTTTCTGGTCATGCAGAACATTCACCACCTGCCGGGATTTCCGGTCATACAACACGAAGTCTCCGCTGTCCTCTCCGCCATCCAGGCGCACGAAACGATCTGAAATGAGGATACGCGTCAGATAAGGTTCACTTCCGGGGTCCTGGTCCTGATAACGCAATTCAAGCATGCTTGCCGCGTGTGCATTCAAACCACACAGGAGCAGCAAACCGGCAATAAATCTCAAGCGTCCAATCCTCTCGCCAAATCGTTTCGAATATCCCGCACGGATTCCAGCCCGACAGCCACGCGAATCAGTCCATCGCCAATCCCGGCAAATGCGCGCTGCTCGGGTGTCATGCGGCTTTGCGTGGTCGAGGCCGGATGCGTAATGGTCGATTTCGCATCGCCCAGATTGGCCGTAATGGACAGCAGCTTGCAGCCATCCACCACGCGCCATGCCGCTTCCTGTCCGCCCTTCACATCAAACGCCACGATGCCGCCGCCGGTTTTCTGCTGCTTCATGGCCAGTTCGTGCTGGGGATGCGAAGGCAGCCCGGGATAAAGCACGCGCTCCACATTCGGATGACTCTCCAGCCAGCGCGCAAGTTCCAGCGCGCTTCGAGAATGCGCTTCCATGCGGATGGATAGTGTCTCCAGACCTTTAAGAATCACCCAGGCATTGAACGCCGAAAGTGTCGGCCCGGCCGTGCGCAGAAAGGTGTAAACGCCTTCCATCAATTCCTTCGAGCCCAATACCGCGCCGCCCAGCACCCGGCCCTGCCCATCCAGGTATTTGGTGGCGGAATGAATCACGATATCCGCACCCAGTTCCAGCGGCTTTTGCAGCGCGGGCGAGCAGAAACAGTTGTCCACCGCCAGCCAGACACCCGCCTGTTTGGCAATGGCCGACAATGTGGCGATGTCGCTCACCTCGGTCAAGGGATTGGAGGGCGATTCCACGAAAAACAATTTCGTATTGGGCCGGATCGCCTTCTTCCAGGCCTCCGGATCGGTCGGTGAAACGTAGGTCGTCTCGATGCCAAACCGGCCCAGAATATTCGAGAATAGCTGCACCGTGGATCCGAATATCGAGCGCGATGCGACGACATGCTCGCCAGACTTCATCAGGCCCATTACCGTTGCCAGAATCGCCGCCATGCCGGAAGAAAATGCAACACAGCGCTCGGCGCCTTCCAGCGCCGCCAGTCGCGTTTCCAGCATGGTGACTGTGGGGTTGGTGAAACGCGCGTAGATGTTGCCCGGCTCTTCGCCCTTGAATCGCGCGGCCGCCTGTGCGGCGCTATTGAACACAAAGCTGGAGGTCAGGAACATCGCCTCGCTGTGCTCATTGAACTGGCTTCGTACGGTTCCGCTCCGCACTGCCAGGGTTTCGATGTCGTATTCTTGATCGCTCATGCCACTCTCCAAATAAAAAACCCGTTCGCGCGGGAACGGGTCTCACCACGCTTTAGCGGCATTTTTCAGGCGCCCCGCAAGCTGTGTTCAAATCAGCGCCAATAACAATTTATTCCGAAGACTTGCACCCGTCAAGCACGCCCGCCCGATACCAGATTCAGATCGAGTTGCTGGGTTTCGATGGAATGAGGCTGCGCATCGCCATTGCGTACATCCTCGATGTAATCCAGGTAGGCGGATGTGACATCGCCCGTGATGTAGCGGCCATCAAAACAGGATGTGTCAAAGTCCTTGATCGATGGGTTCTCGGCTTTCACATCCTCGACCAGCGCGCTGAGATCCTGATAAATCAGGGCATCGCAGCCAATTTCCCTTGCGATTTCTTCGTCGCTGCGATTATGGGCAAGCAGCTCCGCCCGCGTAGGCATGTCGATGCCATAAACATTGGGATAGCGCACGGGCGGCGCGGCGGAGGCAAAGAACACCTTGGCCGCCCCGGCATCGCGCGCCATTTGCACGATCTCGCGGCTGGTTGTCCCGCGCACGATGGAGTCGTCCACCAGCAGCACGTTTTTGTCCTTGAATTCCTCGGCGATGGCATTCAGTTTCTGGCGCACGGATTTCTTGCGCAGGGCCTGTCCCGGCATGATGAAGGTACGGCCGATGTAACGATTCTTGATGAACCCCTCGCGGTAGGGAACGTTGAGATGGTTGGCCAGTTGCAATGCCGAAGGCCGGCTGGTATCGGGAATGGGAATGACTGTGTCGATTTTCAGATGGCTGAATTCACGCTTGATCTTTTCCGCCAGCGAGACACCCATGCGAAGCCGCGTCTTGTAAACGGAAATGCCGTCCATGACCGAATCCGGGCGCGCCAGATAAACATATTCGAAAATGCAGGGATGCAGTCCGGACTTGCTCGCGCACTGTCGGCTGTGCATGCGGCGGTCATAATCAATGAACACCGCCTCTCCTGGCGCCACGTCCCGCAGTATCTTGAATCCCAGTGCGTCGATCGCCACCGATTCGGAGGCAATCATGTATTCGGGCGGGTTGACGCTTTCGTTCACGCCGATCACCAGCGGCCGGATGCCATAGGGGTCGCGAAAAGCCAGCAGGCCATAGCCGGCAATCAGCGCAACCACCGCGTAAGCGCCACGACAGCGCGCATGCACTCCCGAGACGGCGGCAAAAATCGTGTCCAGATCAAGCCGCCCGGCATGGCCTCGCGCCTGCAACTCATGCGCCAGAACATTCAGCAACACCTCCGAATCGGAATTGGTATTGACGTGACGCAAATCCTCGGCAAACAGGGTCTGCTTCAGTTCATCGGTGTTGGTAAGATTGCCGTTGTGTCCCAGCACGATGCCAAAGGGCGAGTTGACATAAAAAGGCTGTGACTCGGCCGAGCTGGCGGCGGACCCCGCCGTTGGGTAGCGTACGTGCGCGACACCAATGTTGCCAAGCAGGTGTCTCATGTCGCGCGTGCGGAACACGTCACGCGCCAGGCCCGGCGCCTTGTGCATGTGAAAACGCGCGCCTTCCGCCGTGACAATCCCGGCTGCATCCTGCCCGCGATGCTGCAAGACCATCAAGCCGTCATAAAGCAGCTGGTTAACCGACGTATTGGCAACGACGCCGATGACTCCGCACATGGTTGTTCACCCGTAATGGATATGTTTCGCCAAACTGGCGGGGAGGAGCGGTTGAACCGCAACAGCCAAAAATTCCAAGTGTTTGGAAAAATAGGCATTCTTCCAGAACTCCGTCTGCGGCAGCGAGGTCAGGCCGGCAGCCAGCGTCACTCCTACCAGTATCACCAGCCCCCGCAACAAGCCGAATATTCCGCCCACCACTTTATCCGCGCCGCCCAGTCCGATTGCGCCCACCGCGCCTTTAACCAGATGCCCGAGCAGCATGACGCCTATCATCATGACCAGAAAGACCACGACAAAGCCCGCAAAATAGCGCAGACCCTCGCTTTGCACATTGACCGGCAGCAGTGGACCCACGGCGGCCGCGCCCCACTTACCCGCCAGAAAAGCCACAATCCAGGCACCCAGCGAGAAAATTTCCTCGACCAGGCCGCGCATCAGACTGCGGATGACGGAAGCCGCCAGAATCAGTACCACGATCCAGTCCAGTACGATCATTTCTCCACCACCTTGACCGCCACCCCGCCAGCCGCCAGTTTCGCGGCAACGGCATCCGCTTCGCCACGGCTGGAGAACGTGCCCACGCGCACACGGGTGCTGTTCTTTACCTGCTCAGTATAGGATTTGAGTCCCAACCCGGAAATACGCGACTGGACTTTTTGCACGTTCGCCTTGTCGGAGAACACCCCGACCTGGATGGTATAGGTTTCGGACTGTTGTTCTGACGCCGGTTTGGCGGGGGGCATTGATGACGTAACCGGCCTGGATGGCGCAACAGCCGGCTCTTCACGCTCCGGCGCCGGCGGGCCGGCAGGCGCCGCCTCTTCCCCTGAAGCCTGGGGTTCAACCGTGGTGTTGGCCGGGGGCGGGGCATACTCAACCGTGCTTTCACCGGCTGGCGGAGCCGCCGGGGGCGGTGGCATGCGGACTTCCAGCGGGCCGGCGGGCGGCGGCTCATCTTCCAGCACCAGCGGCAAAAGAATGACGGCAAAGATGGCCAGCGCCACTGCGCCAATCAACCTGCGGCGTGCCCGCAGTTTGTGATCCTGGTCTGTGAGGGGGGCTGGCATCAGGTAAGAGTCTGGAGTATTTCCGCGACGGTATGAAACGATCCGAAGACGGCAATTCTATCACCATCGACCGCATGACGTCTGGCCGCATGAAAGGCGGCCAATGGGTTTTCGCAGGTTGTAACGTCCGTGTGGACATAAGGTTTGAGCTTGGCGGCCAGCGTTTCGGCAGGCTGTCCTCGCTCCCCTGAAAGCCCGCCGACAAACCAGGTATCGAAACAGTCTTTCAAGGGTGCGATCACGCCTGCCGCATCCTTGTCCGCCAGCAAGGCGAAGACAGCATGCGTTTTTCCAACAGCCGGACAAGTCCGCAGATTTTCCGCCAGTGCACGCGCGGACTCGGGATTGTGCGCAACATCCAGCACCACCTCGACCGTACCGGGAATTTTCTGAAACCGGCCCGGCAGACGCACATTCGCCAGGCCTTGATGAATGGAAGCCAGCGTAACCGGCAACTGGTTCGTCAACACAGCCAGCGCGGCAAGCGCACTGGCCGCGTTCTGAAACTGATGGGCGCCCGGCAACGCGGGCAGGGGCAAGTCCTTCAGAACTGCCTCGTCCATCTCGAATTCCCAGCTCGATTCGTGCCGCCTGAAGGAAAACTCGCGGCCGCTTTGAAGTAATGCCGTGCCAATATCCCGTGCGTGGCGAATCAAGCTTTTCGGCGGGTTGGACACGCCGCAAACAGCAGGTTTGCCCGCCCTGTAAATTCCGGCTTTTTCAAAACCGATGGCCTCGCGCGTATCGCCCAGCCAGGCCTGATGATCCAGGTCGATGCTCGTCACCACGGAAACAGCGGGCTCGAAAACATTGGTCGCATCCAGCCGTCCGCCCAGCCCTACTTCCAGAATCGCCACTTCAACCCCGGACTGGATGAACTGCCACATCGCGCCCAGCGTGCCGTGTTCGAAATACGTGAGCGTTACTTCTCCGCGCGAGTTCTCGACGGCTTCCAGACCAGAAACGATATCGGCATCGGATGTCTCCACTCCATCAATGCGGACACGCTCGTTGTAACGCAACAGATGCGGCGAGGTATACAGACCCGTTTTGTAACCCTGCTCGCGGAGAATGGATTCGAGATAGGCGCAGGTCGAACCCTTGCCATTGGTGCCGCCGACAAGGATGACCGGGAATAATGGCTGGAGCCGCATTGCATCGCGCACTTGCGCGACGCGCTCCAGCCCGAGTTCGATGGAATGAGGATGGGCTTGTTCGAGCCGTGACAACCATTGATCGAGGATTAAACGACTCATTCAAAACCCTTGCCGCAAAGGCGCAAAGACGCAGAGAACACCTTGAAGACAAGACGGGAAAACGCAGCATTATGAAAACGAAGATTGCCCGCTCTCGCGCGCGAAATTCGCCAATATGTTTTTCTCTGCGTCTTTGCGCCTCCGCGTCAATAGATTTTCAGGCAGCCAATGCCGGACGCTTCAACAGCATGGCGATGGTTGCCGCCAGTTCGTCACGCATCTGGCGACGGTCAACGATGCGGTCGATCGCGCCTTTCTCCAGCAGAAATTCGGAACGCTGAAAACCTTCCGGCAGGGTTTCACGCACGGTCTGCTCAATTACCCTTGGCCCGGCAAAGCCGATCAGCGCATTCGGCTCGGCGATGATCAGATCACCCAGCATGGCAAAACTGGCGGATACCCCGCCCATGGTCGGATCGGTCAGCACGGAAATAAACGGCAGGCGGCTGGCGGAAAGATGTGTCAGCGCGGCGGAAGTCTTGGCCATCTGCATCAACGAGAACAAACCTTCCTGCATGCGCGCGCCACCGCTGGCGGAGAAGCACACAAAGGCGGATTTCGTTTCGATGGCAGTTTCCACGCCGCGCACGAAACGCTCGCCCACCACCGATCCCATCGAGCCGCCCATGAACTTGAACTCAAACGCGGCCACCACCACCGGCAGGGTCTGGATGGCGCCCGCCATCACCACCAGCGCATCGCTTTCTTCCGTTCCCTTTTGCGCTTCCGAGAGACGGTCGGGATATTTCTTGCTGTCCCTGAATTTCAGCGGATCGATGGGCTTGACCTCCATCCCGATCTCGCGCCGGCCTTCCGCATCCAGCAACATGGCCAGCCGTTCGCGCGCACCGATGCGATGGTGATATCCACACTTCGGGCACACCTCCAGATTGTTCTGCAGGTCGGCCTTGTACAGCACCTCGTTGCACGACGGGCACTTGGACCACAAGCCCTCCGGCACCGACTTTTTTGCCTCGCGGCGCGCCTTGATTTTCGGCGGGACGAGTTTCTGAAACCAGCTCATTTAAGACATCCTAGCTTTGACCCCCTCTCCCTTGAGGGGAGAGGGAGGGGTGAGGGTGAAACGCACCCACGCGTATTCGTATTACCGTAACCCCCTCTCCCTCAGGGAGAGGGGCTGGAGGTGAGGGTGAAACGTTTATTCACCCAAAATGGTCATTTACCAGCCGCATCCACACCGCGCCGCAAATCCTGCACCAGCGCCTTCAATCTATCCACCACGTCATTCTCGGACGAGTTCTCTATCTCGTTCACGATCCGGCTGCCCACGACCACCGCGTCGGCAAATCCCGCCATGCGCTGCGCCGTTTCCGCATCGCGTATGCCAAACCCCACGCCAACCGGCAGATTGCAATGCGAACGGATCATGGCAATCTTGCGCGCTACCTCCTCCACGTCCAGATGCCCGGCGCCCGTCACGCCCTTCAGCGAAACATAATAAATAAAGCCGCCCGCCGCATTGGCCACCTGCTCCACCCGGGCTTCCGGCGTGGTGGGCGACAGCAGAAAAATGGGATCCAGGCCATGCGCCTTGAACACATCCGCCACGCCGTGCGATTCCTCAGGCGGAATATCCACCGTCAACACACCATCGACACCCGCCTGCTTCGCAGCTTTGGCAAACGTCTCGTAGCCCATGTGTTCCACCGGGTTGGCGTAACCCATCAGCACCACCGGCGTCGTGTCATTGGATTTGCGAAACTCCGCAACCATGCCCAGCACATCCTTCAGCCCCACCTTGTTGGCCAGCGCCCGTTCGGACGCCCGCTGAATCACAGGCCCGTCCGCCATCGGGTCGGAAAACGGCACGCCCAGCTCGATGATGTCCGCACCTGCTTCAACCAATGCGCGCATCAATGGCACGGTCAATCCCTTGCCGGGATCGCCCGCGGTGATGAAGGGAATCAGGGCTTTCTTGTTCTGCGCTTTCAGCGCGTTAAAGGTGTGGCCAATGCGGCTCATGATTTTTATATTAGTCTCTTGAATAATTTACAGGCTAATCCCTGACAGCTTCGCCACGGTATTGATGTCCTTGTCGCCGCGCCCGGAAAGGTTCACGAGGATGATCTGGTCCTTCTTCATCGCCGGCGCGAGTTTTTTCGCCTGGGCGACGGCGTGGCTGGATTCCAGCGCGGGGATGATGCCTTCGTATTTGCACAAGTCGTGGAAGGCGGCCATGGCTTCGTCGTCGTTGATGGCGACATACTCGGCTTTGTGCGCGTCCTTCAGCCAGCTGTGTTCGGGGCCGACGCCGGGATAATCCAGACCCGCCGACACGGAATGGGTTTCGATGATCTGGCCGTTTTCATCCTGCATGAGATAGCTTCGGAAACCATGCAGCACACCGGGCGTGCCTGCGGAAAGCGGCGCGGCGTGCTTGCCGGAAGCAATGCCGGAGCCGCCGGCTTCAACACCGATGAGTTTGACTTCCGGATGCGCGAGGTAGGGATGGAAAATGCCAATCGCATTGGAACCGCCGCCGACGCAGGCAACCACGCAATCGGGCTGCCGCCCCGCGTGTTCCTGCATTTGCATAATGGCTTCGCGTCCGATGACGCACTGAAAGTCGCGCACCAGCATGGGGTACGGGTGCGGGCCGGCTGCCGTGCCGAGGATGTAGAAGGTGGATTCGACGTTGGTCACCCAGTCGCGCATGGCTTCGTTGAGCGCGTCCTTCAGCGTCTTCGATCCGCTGGAGACCGGCACCACGGTGGCGCCCAGCAATTTCATGCGGAACACATTCGGCGCCTGACGCTGAACGTCTTCAGCGCCCATGTACACCACGCATTCCATGCCGTAACGCGCGGCGACGGTGGCCGAGGCCACGCCGTGCTGACCCGCGCCGGTTTCGGCGATGACACGCTTTTTGCCCATGCGCCGGGCAAGCAGCGCCTGGCCGATGGTGTTGTTGATCTTGTGCGCGCCGGTGTGGTTGAGATCTTCGCGTTTTAAATATATCTGTGCACCGCCGTATTGCTCGGAGAGCCTTTTGGCGTGATACACCGGGCTGGGCCGGCCAACATAATGCTTGAGTTCGTATTCAAACTCGGCCAAGAAGGCGGGATCGTTGCGCGCCTTGTCGTATTCGACGCGCAATTCCTCCAGCGCGGCCATCAGCGTTTCGGCCACGAAAATGCCGCCGTAGGGGCCGAAGTGGCCGCGAGAATCGGGAAGGTCGTTCAGGTTCATGTCATCTTCCACCCCCTCTCCCAGCGGGAGAGGGCCGGGGTGAGGGAGAATTTCTCCATATCAAACTTCATTTGGCAAATGAGAGAGCTCTCCCTCACCCGCCCTTCGGGCACCCTCTCCCGCCGGGAGAGGGGCAAGTCAAACCTTGGCATTACGAATTAATGCCGCCACTTTGGCCGCGTCCTTGATCCCGGGCGCGGACTCCACACCACTGCTGACATCAACCGCCCAGGGTTGAACGGTCTGGACGGCCTCGCTGACGTTATCCGGGGTCAAACCGCCAGACAGCACGATGGGCTTGGGCAAGCTAGCGGGAATCAGGCTCCAGTCAAACCGCTCGCCCGTGCCGCCCGGCACGCCTGCCACATACGCATCCAGCAGCAGAGCGCGCGCATCGGCAAAATCAGTCGCGTATTTTACCAAATCGACGCCCGGTCTTACCCGCACTGCCTTGAGATAGGGTCTGCCAAACTGGCGGCAGTATTCAGGGGTTTCGCCGCCATGAAATTGCAACAGATCAAGCGGCACGGTTTCCAGTACGGCACGCACGAAATCCGGCTCGGCATCGACAAACAGGCCGACGGACTGGACAAAAGGCGGCAGTGCCTTGACCAGCGACGCAGCCTGTTCGATGGAAAGATTACGCGGGCTTTTGGCGTAAAACACGAAGCCGAGCGCATCCGCACCCGCGTTGCAGGCAGCGTTCAGGTCTTCGTTACGGGTGATGCCACAGATTTTTACGCGCACGGCCATGTGTCTCTTCCGCTGTCCGGCAGATCAAAACGCAAAGGATACCGGATATGCGAAAGATAAAGCCCATCCGGCATGAAGGTGGGCGCGGCCAGGGTGCGGTCTTTATGCTCAAGCAGTTCGGCTATCCACTCCGGTTCTGCATTGCCGACACCGATATGCACGAGGCAACCAACGATATTGCGCACCATGTGATGCAGGAAACCATCGGCCCGAAAGTCGAACACCAGATAGTCGCCCTTGCGTGAAACGCAGGCCAGGCGCATTTCCTTCTCGGGCGACCTGGCCTGGCATTCCGCCGCCCGAAAAGCCGAAAAATCATGTTTTCCCAGCAATTCCTGGGCGGCAGTCTGCATGATGTTTTCGTCCAGCGGACGGTGATGCCAGCCGACCTTGCCGCTCATCAAGCCAGGCCGGGTTGCATGATTCAGCAGGACATAACGATAGCCCCGCTCTTCCACCGAAAACCGGGCATGAAAATCCTCTGGCACTTCCCTGGCCCAGATGACGGCGACACCTTCCGGCAAATGGGTGTTGACGCCACGCACCCAGGCCGTAATGGGGCGTTCCGCCAAGGTATCGAAATGCGCCACCTGATAGCTCGCGTGAACCCCTGTGTCCGTCCGTCCGGCTGCCGTGATGTTAATCGATTCACCCGCAATCCCGGCCACCGCGCGTTTAACTGCATCCTGCACGCCACATCCGCTGGGCTGAGACTGCCAGCCGCAAAACCGGCGGCCATCGTATTCCAGGGCAAGGGCGATCCTCATGCGAAGCTCACTGCAAGCATCAGACAGGCTGCGAGAAAAAGTCCCGCGTCATACGGTCCCGCCGCAGGCAAGGCGAGCCTGATTTCATCAGGGCTTTCAACCAGCTTACCGGGAGATCTCAAGGCTTCGAGCCAGTCATGTTTCCGGGGCGCTCTGTCGATCTGCTCCAGTGTCAGGGCCAGCCTGACCGCGAACGCCCTGCGATCGAATTTTATCCAGTCAAGCGGCGATGCCAGCAGATACAGCCCGCCCGCCAGTTGCCGGGGGGTCAGCTCAACCAGCAGCCGGGCAAGCGCCGCCAGCAGAAGCACCAGCCTCGCCACCCGCAAACCGCCCATTTGCAACCCTTCAAGCGTGGGGCTGTATGCGCCGTGCCAAAGATAGATGCCCGGCACGGTAAACGCATAGAGCAGGATCAGCGCCAGCCAGAGCCACCTGGCCTTCAATAGCAAACGCAGGAATCTCAGACCCGCTTCGCGCTGAAAAACCAGCGCAGCCGCTGCCAATGCCAGCCAGGTCAATTGATGCGGCTCGCAGAGCTCCACCGCGATTGCGAAGACCAGCCAGCTTGAAATGGAAACCGCCGGGTGGAATTCCCGGCGGTTTTTGGTTTGAATTGCCATAGCCGAAACTATGGCGGGTCAGCAGGCTTTTGGCAATCCTTACAAGCCAGCCATCATGCTGCGGGCATCGCCTTGCTGTTTGTCGTTACCCTCGTTGAGGACTTCCTGAAGAATTTCACGGGCGCCTTCCTTGTCGCCCATCTCCAGATAGGCGCGGGCAAGATCAAGTTTTGTCGCGACCTCGTCCATGCCGCCATCGCCGCCCACTTCGTCCAGATTCAGGTCCAGGCCGCTGAAATCCATCTTGCCGTCCGCGGACAGGGCTTCGACTTCATCCATATTGAAATCGCCATCATCCTCTTCGGGAACCTTGATATCGAGCCCGGAAAGATCGAACTCCAGGCCTTGATCAAAATCGGAACCGGAAGCTTCCGCGGCGGATTCCGCAGCCAGATCACGGGCCGCTTCTTCCAGGTCGAGATGAATCTCAGGCAGCGAAGATTCCGCGGCCGGAACATTCAGCGCAGGTGTTTGTGTCTCGAAATCAAGCACCCCGCCGGCCGTTTCAAACGCAGGCGCTTCTGGCTCAATTTCAGCCTGTGGCGCCATGCTTTCCTGAGTTTCCTGTACGGGTTCGGCCAGTGTTTCGACCGCCGCGGCCCCCATTGCGCCAGCCACCACGGCACCAGCTTCAGCAGTGGATACGCCCGCTCCCTCGGCTTTATGCGCGGGCGATCCGCCGTAAAGGGGATTTGCCGGGTCGATGGAACGGCCCAGTTCTGCCGCGCGCTCCCAAAGTTGGGGTTGCCTGCCGCCCAATGCGGCATGCAGCTCCTTGGCGACCGATTCGAAAGCAGTGGTATTTTTGCGGGCTGCATAGATTTCCAGCAGCTTGACGCGGACTTCATGGCGATCGGGCGTTTTGTTGAGCGCTTCCTTGAGAATTTCCTCGGCTTGCGCATCGCGGCCGTAGGCCATGTACACCTCGGCTTCGGCAATCGGGTCGACATCATGCGTATCGATGGTGCCAAGGCCGGCCTGGCTGAAATCAGTCAGGAAGGAGGTATCGCCGGTATTGACCGCGCCACCGGACGCCGCCCCGATGACTGTATTTGGGCTCAAGCCCTGGCTGGACATGAGGCTGTCTTCGAACTGTTGCGTGGTGGCCTTGCGGCGGCGGCTGCCCGCCATCATCCACCAAAGCGCGCCACCCAGGCCCAGGGCAGCCAGACCGCCACCCCAGTACATTGGGTTTGCCAGAATTTGGTCGTACCAGTTTCCTTGCGGCTGCTCTACGGGGGGCTTGGCTTCGATCTTGGGTGCGGGAACTGGCGGTTTTACGGCGGCGCCTTCCTGCGCTTTTTCGTTCATCTGGACGAGATCCTGCATGTCCTGAATCTGCTTTTCCAGCGTGGCCACGCGGTCGGAGGATTCCTTGAGCGCCTTCTCGCGCGCGGTCAGATCTTCTTCCTGCGACTTGATCTTGTCCTGCATGGCCGCCGCCTCCCTGGCGGCCGCCTGTTTGGCCGCTTCAGCTTCCTTGCCGGGTGCGGGAACCGCAGCGGCGGGCGGTGTTGCGGCCTTGGAGAGCTTGACCACGTCCTTGGCTTCTTGTGACGGCTTGGCCTTGTCTTCAACTTTGGGCGTGATTTTGCCGGCTGATATCTGACCGCTTTCCTTGGGTGCTTCCTTCACGGGTGCTGCCGCTACACGATCAGCAAGACCAGAGCGATAAGACTGCCAGTCGGCTGCCTGCAGACGGACTTCACGTCTGGCCGATTTTGCATCAACGCCTGCCATGTCTTCCGCGCTGGGAATGGTCAAGGTTTTGCCGGCCTTGAGCCGGTTCATGTTCTTGCCTTCGAATGCCTGGGCGTTTTCCTGGAACAGGCTGACCAATGCCTGATCGAGACTGATATTGGCAGGTTTCACGCGGCTGGCAATGGCGGCCAGCGTATCGCCGCGCTTGACGCGCACGGCGCTGGTAACCGGTGCCGCGGGCCTGCTGGTTGCTGGCTGCTCAGCCGCAGTTTCCTTGGGTTCAACCGGCTTTTTGGTTTCGGCTTTGACAGGCGCTTCGGCAACCGGAGCAGGTTTGGCCACAGGCAAAGGCGCCGGCTTGGCCACGGGTGCGGGGGCTGCGGCCTTGGGCGCCTCAACAACCGGGGCGCCGACAGGCAGGGGAGCGACAATCTGCGGGGCTGCAATGCCGGGCGGATCGAGCAAAACCGTGTATTCACGCACCAGACGGCCAGACGCCCAGTTCAATTCGATCAACATGTCCAGGAAGGGATCGTTGACCGGCCGGGTTGAGGTGACCTTGAGAACAGGCCGTCCATCGGCCTTCTTGTCCACCGCGAATTTCAGCGTCGAGAGTGCGGGCGTATATTCAATCTGCGCATCCTTGAAAGCCTGTCCGGATGCCAGGCTGGCATTGAGGCTATCCAGTTCGGCCTTGTCCACGGCCAGCAGTTCGATTTCCGCCGACAATGGCTGGCCCAGCGCGGAATTAACCGTCAGCCTGCCCAAACCCGCCGAATATGCGCCCAAGGGCAACATCAGCATCAAGGCACTGGCGGCCAGTTGGGTCGAGATACGGTTCAATTTCATCCTTTAGTCCTCCCAGACTCCGAGCTACATTCCTGAAAACTGTCGATTTCTAGACGGTTTTAATGACGGCTGAACGGTAGCATTCTTTAGGCTTCTTAGCATGATTCTTGCAAAAAAGCCTGTTTTTCGACGTTTTTTTGTCTGACGACCTATTTTGCGTGCTCAAGCAGGATGCGCAGCATGCGCCGCAGCGGTTCCGCCGCGCCCCACAGCAACTGGTCCCCCACGGTAAACGCGGTCAGGTATTGCGGCCCCATGTTGAGCTTGCGCATGCGACCAACCGGCACAGTAAGCGTGCCGGTAACGGCGGCCGGCGTCAGTTCGCGCATGGTGATTTCACGGTCGTTCGGCACAACCTTGACCCACTGATTGTGCGCGGCAATCAGGCCGTGAATTTCGTCCAGCGGCACGTCCTTCGTCATTTTGATGGTCAGCGCCTGTGAATGGCAGCGCATGGCACCCACGCGCACACACAGACCGTCGATGGGAATTTGATTTGCGCTGCGGCCCATGATCTTGTTAGCCTCGACCTGTGCCTTCCACTCCTCCTTGCTTTGGCCGGATTCCAGCGCCACATCGATCCAGGGAATCAGGTTGCCGGCCAGCGGCACCGGCCATGCGTCCAGCGGATAATCGTCGGAACGGATGAACTCGGCGACCTTCTTGTCGATTTCCAGGATCGCGGCCGCCGGGTCGCCGACCATGTCGGCGACTTCGCCATGAATCGCGCCCATCTGCATGATGAGCTCCTTCATGTTGCGCGCCCCCGCGCCCGAAGCCGCCTGATAGGTCATGGGCGAAATCCACTCAATCAGGCCTGCATCGAACAGACCGCCGATGGCCATCAACATCAGTGACACCGTGCAGTTGCCGCCGACATAGGTTTTAACGCCCGTGCTCAAGCCATTCTTGATCACGTCCTTGTTGACCGGGTCGAGAATGATGATGGCTTCGTCTTTCATGCGCAGCGTGGAAGCCGCGTCGATCCAGTAGCCCTTCCAGCCCGCTTCACGCAGCTTCGGATACACCTCCTTGGTGTAATCGCCGCCCTGGCAGGTAATGATGGCGTCCAGTTGTCTGAGTTCGTCGATGCTGTTGGCATCCTTCAGCGGCGGCACTTCCTTGCCGCCGGTAATATCGCTACCCGGCCCCTTGCCGCCCACATTTGAAGTGGTGAAGAACAGCGGATCGATTGCATCAAAATCGCGTTCTTCTTTCATGCGGCCCATCAGCACGGAACCCACCATGCCGCGCCAGCCAATAAAGCCTACTTTCATCATTTCTTCGCTCCTGAATAATCTTTACAGCGCAGTCACCACCGCATCGCCCATTTCGCTGCACGAAACTTTCTTCGTCCCGTCGGTCCAGATATCGCCCGTGCGATAGCCCTGTGAAATCACTTTCTTGACCGCGCTCTCGATGCGATCGGCGGTTGTCATATCCGCAAAGGTGTAGCGATACATCATCGCCACCGAAAGGATCGTTGCCAGCGGATTGGCCAGGTTCTTTCCGGCGATGTCGGGTGCCGAGCCGTGAATTGGCTCGTACATGCCCTTGTTGTGCTCGTCGAGCGAGGCCGACGGCAACATGCCGATGGAGCCCGACAACATGGACGCCGCATCCGACAGAATATCGCCGAAGATGTTGCCGGTGACAATGGTGTCGAACTGCTTCGGCCACTTGATCATCTGCATCGCAGCGTTGTCCACATACATGTGCGAGAGTTCGACTTCCGGATACTGTTTGCCAACTTCGATCACCACCTCTTTCCACAACTCGGAGCATTCCAGCACGTTGGCCTTTTCCACCGAACACAGCTTCTTGTTGCGCTTCATGGCGATGCCGAAAGCCACGTGCGCCACGCGACGCACTTCGGATTCGGAATAGAGCATGGTGTTGAAACCGACGCGCTCACCATTCCGGACCTCGATGCCGCGCGGCTGGCCGAAATACACATCGCCCGTCAGTTCGCGCACGATCATGATGTCGAGTCCGGACACGACTTCGGGCTTGAGCGAGGAAGCGGAAGCCAGTTCCGGATACAGCAGCGCCGGACGCAGGTTGGCAAACAGATTCAGTTCCTTGCGGATGCGCAGCAGGCCACGTTCCGGGCGCAGGGGACGATCCAGCGTGTCGTATTGCGGGCCGCCGACGGCGCCGAGCAGCACAGCATCCGCTTCGCGCGCAAGTTTCAGCGTGGCTTCAGGCAGCGGATCGCCCGCCGCGTCGTAACCCGCGCCGCCGATGGGCGCTTCTTCCATTTCGATCTTCGCGCCGTCAGACTTCAGCGCATTCAGAACCTTGACCGCCTGCGCGACGATTTCCGGCCCGATGCCGTCACCGGGAAGTACAGCTAACTTCATTCTTAAAACCTTTTCACCACAGAGTCACAGAGACACTGGGCACAACAAAGAAAGTTGATTTTCTCCGTGCCTCAGTGTCTCTGTGGTTAAACAAATAACCACGGCGCTTCGACTTTGCGCCGTTCTTCATACGCCTTGATCTTGCCGGCCTGCAACAGCGTGAGTCCAATGTCATCCAGACCGTTGATCAGGCGATGCTTGCGCCCGGGGTCAACGTCGAACGCGAGCGCGTCACCCGAGGGCGTGGTCACGGTCTGCCTGTCCAGATCCACCGTCAGCGCAAAGCCTTCGTTCGCCTCGCATTCCCTGAACAGCTGATCCACGATTTCCACATCCAGCACGATGGGCAGGATGCCATTCTTGAAACAGTTGTTGAAGAAAATATCGGCAAAGCTCGGCGCGAGAATGGCGCGGAAACCGTAGTCTTCCAGCGCCCACGGCGCGTGCTCGCGGCTGGAGCCGCAGCCGAAATTCTCCCGCGCCAGCAGGATGGAAGCCCCCTTGTATCGGGCCCGGTTCAGCACGAAATCGGGATTCAGCGGACGTTTGCTATTGTCCTGCCCCGGTTCACCCACATCCAGATAACGCCATTCGTCGAACAGGTTGGGGCCAAAGCCGCTGCGCTTGATCGACTTCAGAAACTGCTTGGGAATGATCGCATCGGTATCGACATTGGCACGATCGAGCGGTGTCACCAAACCCGTATGCTGGGTGAAGGCTTTCATTTATTTTGCGGCACGCTCGATGGTGTCGCCTGCCTTCTCGATATCCTGGCCAATGCCGCGAACCGTATTGCAGGCCGTCAGGGAAATTACGCCCATCATCACCAGTACGCTCATCAAAATACGCATGATCTTCTCCTTCAAAAATTTCTTACGTCGATAAAATGTCCTGCAATCCCGGCCGCCGCAGCCATGGCCGGGCTGACTAAATGGGTACGCCCGCCCGCACCCTGCCGCCCTTCAAAGTTGCGGTTGGAAGTGGAGGCACAGCGCTCGCCCGGCTCCAGCCGGTCGGCATTCATCGCCAGGCACATCGAGCAGCCCGGCTCGCGCCATTCAAACCCGGCATCGAGAAAAATCCTGTCCAGGCCTTCCTGCTCGGCTTGCTGCTTAACCAGGCCGGAGCCCGGTACCACCATCGCAAGTTTGACGTTGGCGGCTTTCTTCTTGCCTCTGACCACGGCGGCAGCTTCACGCAAATCCTCGATGCGTGAATTGGTGCAGGAGCCGATGAAAACTTTATCAATGACAATCTGATCGATCGGCGTGCCGGCTTCCAGGCCCATGTACTTGAGGGCACGTTCCCAGTCGTGCTTTTTCACCTCGTTCGGCGCATCGGCGGGATTGGGCACCTTGCCATCCACCGTCACCACCATTTCGGGTGAGGTGCCCCAGGTCACCTGCGGTTTGATCTTCACCGCTTCCAGCACGACCTCGGCATCGAACTTCGCATCGGCATCCGACACCAGGGTTTTCCACCAGGCTGCGGCTTTTTCAAACATCTCGCCCCTGGGCGCGTACGGTCGGCCACGGAAGTACTCGATGGTTTTCTCGTCCACCGCCACCATGCCCGCGCGCGCGCCTGCTTCGATGGCCATGTTGCACAGCGTCATGCGGCCTTCCATGGATAGCGACCAAATGGCCGAGCCGGCGAATTCCACCGCATAGCCCGTCCCGCCAGCCGTGCCGATTTCGCCGATGATGGCCAGCGCCACATCCTTGGCCGTCACGCCGCGTCCCAGCACGCCTTCAACCTTGATCAACATGGCTTTGGATTTCTTCTGCACCAGACATTGTGTGGCCAGCACGTGCTCGACTTCGGACGTGCCAATGCCATGCGCCAGCGCGCCAAAAGCACCATGCGTGGACGTATGCGAGTCGCCGCACACGACAGTCATGCCCGGCAGGGTCAGTCCCTCTTCCGGGCCGATGACATGCACGATGCCCTGGCGGATATCGCCCATTCTGAACTCGGTAATGCCAAATTCGGCACAGTTGGCATCCAGCGTTTCCACCTGCAAACGCGACACAGGATCGGCAATGCCCTTGCTGCGGTCGGTCGTCGGCACGTTGTGATCGGGCACGGCAACCGCCGAACTCGTGCGCCAGGGTTTGCGGCCGGCCAGCTTCAGGCCCTCGAACGCCTGCGGGCTGGTGACTTCATGCACCAGATGGCGGTCGATATAAAGCAGCGTGGTGCCATCGGGTTCGGTGTGAACCACGTGGGCATCCCAGAGTTTGTCGTAAAGCGTGCGGCCGGACATGAACTGCGGTAAGAATCTGAAAAACAAGGATTATACCGGTCTGACCGGCCATCCGCACCGTGGTTCAGACGGTTTGCGGCTTTCCTTTAAGAAGCACGAGCAGAAAAGCCAGTCCGGCGCAGACGGCAGCAATGCTGAAGGTGATTTCCGCACCCAGCCCTTCCCAGGCCGCACCGGCATACAGCCCACCCAACGTACCGCCCGCGCCGAAGGCCATGCTGTTGTACAGCCCTTGCCCGCGTGCCTGGTGCCGCCCCTTGAAATGCTGGTGGATCAGCGCCACCGCCGCCGAGTGGTAAGCGCCGAAGGTGGCGGCATGCAGGGTCTGGGCAAACAGTACCGCAGGCAGGCTGTCCACCGCCCAGGCGATCAGCAGGAAACGCAGCACGGCAATTGCAAAGGTGGCCAGCAGGATGGTTTCCAATCTGAAGTGCCGGGTGATGCGCGGCATCCACAGAAACACGCCGATTTCGCAGATCACGCCCAGCGCCCACAACCAGCCGACCGTGGATTTCGCATAGCCGTGATCCACCAGGTAAATAGAATAAAAGGTGTAGTACGGGCCGTGCGCCGCCGCCATGAGAAAGCACGCGCCCAGCAGCGACCACACTTCCGGCCGCCTGACGATGTGCCAGACCGGCAGGTGATCGGTGTCATGCGGTTCGATTTCCGCCTCGGGAATCTGCCGCGAGAACAGCACGATTCCCAGCATGAATCCCAGCACCGCCCCGAGCAGGTCGGAGACTGGCCTGAAATCGAACCAGTAGCCCAGCCCCAGCACGACGACAATAAAACCGATGGAGCCCCACAGCCGGATTTTTCCGTAGTGATGGGTATTGGCTTTCAGATGCGAAAGCGTCATCGCCTCCACCAGCGGCAGCGAGGCGCTCCAGAAAAAACTCATGCTGGCCATGACCGCAAACAGCCACCAGAACGAGGTGCCGAAAAACACACCGATGTAGCAAATCAGGCTGCCCAGCGCGGCGAGCTGGACGATGGCGACTTTTTTTCCGCTGCGGTCGGCAACATGGCCCCAGATGTTGGGCGCAAAGATGCGCATCACCTGCAAGAGCGACATCAGCACGCCGATCTGAAACGCGTTAAACGACAGCGACTTGAGGTACAGTCCCCAGAATGGCGCCATCGCGCCGACAAAGGCGAAATAGAAAAAATAGAAACCGGACAGCCGCCAGTAAGGGACATCTTTCATGGGCTGGATTATCCTTGAAATCCATAAAGTGAATCTGGTTGATCATGGATTGGCATTGCCTGAGCACTGAAGAAGCGGCCTCGCAACTCGACAGCGACATGCTGCGAGGATTGACCACCGCAGACGCCTTGTCCCGGCTTGAACAAACGGGACCCAACGCCTTGCAGGAAACGCGCGGGCGTCACCCGCTCGTCATGCTGGCATCGCAGTTCACGGATTTCATGATCATCGTGCTGATCGCCGCCGCCGTCATCGCCGGATTCATCGGCGAGCCGCAGGACACCATCGCCATCGTGGTCATCGTCTTCCTCAATGGCATCATCGGCTTCGTTCAGGAATACCGCGCCGAGCGCGCCATGGCCGCGCTCAAGAAAATGGCCAGCCCGCAGGCACGCGTGATTCGCGAAGAACGCCCCGCCATCATCGACGCGACCGAACTGGTTCCCGGCGATCTGGTGGAACTCGAGGCCGGCAACATCGTGCCGGCCGACCTGCGACTGACCGAATTGTCTTCCCTGAAAGTAAACGAGTCTGCCCTGACCGGGGAATCCCAGCCCGTGGAGAAGCAGACCATGCAACTCAAGGAATCCGACCTTCCATTGGGCGACCGTTTCAATCTCGCCTACAAGGGCACCATCGTCACGTATGGCCGTGCACGCGGCCTGGTGGTGGCAACCGGCATGCAGACCGAGCTGGGGAAAATCGCCTCGCTGCTTTCCACCGAAAGCGGCAAGACACCCCTGCAAAAGCGGCTGGCCGCGTTTGGCCAGAAACTCGCCATCGCCGTACTGGTCATCTGCGCCATCATTTTTGTTGCGGGCTGGCTGCGCGGCGAACCGCCTCTGGAAATGCTGCTCACCGCCGTTAGCCTGGCCGTTGCCGCCATTCCGGAAGCGCTACCCGCCGTGGTCACCATCTCGCTGGCGCTCGGCGCTGCCCGCATGGTCAAGCTGAATGCGCTTATCCGCCGCCTGCCCGCGGTGGAAACGCTGGGCTCCGTCACGTATATCTGTTCCGACAAGACCGGCACACTCACGCTCAACCGCATGCATGTCGATTGCCTGGCGGCAAACGGCATTATCTATCCCAGTCTGGAAAATGCTGATCAAATCCCTTGGTACGAGCTGGGCCGCGCCATGGCACTTTGCAACGATACTGCGCTGGATGCCAGCGGCTACCCGGTCGGCGATCCGACTGAAACTGCCTTGTTCGATGCTGCCCTCAAAGGCGGATTCAATAAAACTCACCTGCAGGAAACCCTGCCGCGAATCGCCGAAATCCCCTTCGATTCGGAACGCGCCAGCATGAGCACCCTGCATCAGGATGAAACAGGCGTCCTGGTGCTGGTCAAGGGCGCGCCGGAATCGATCCTGCCGCTATGCACTCGCATCCTCGCCGCCGAAGGCAGTATCGCGCTGGATCATGACAAGCTTCACCAGGAAGCCGAACAGCTTGCAAGACAGGGCTTGCGCGTGCTGGCGTTTGCCCAGCGCAGGCTGCCGCAACTGCCCGCCGATTTGAGCGTCCGCAACATCGAAACGGATCTCAGCTTCATCGGCTTTGCCGGGCTCATCGATCCGCCGCGCGAAGAGGCCGCCGAGGCGGTCGCCGCCTGCAAAACCGCCGGCATCATCCCGGTCATGATCACCGGCGACCACCCGGCCACCGCCCGTGCCATCGCCAAACGTATTGGCATCATTGATGGCGATGCAAAAGTTCTGACAGGCAGCCAGTTGGCAAGATTGTCGCTGGAAGAATTCGAACAGGAAGTTGAAAGGATTCGGGTCTATGCGCGCATCAACCCGGAACAGAAAATCAGGATCGTGCGTGCGCTACAGTACAAGGGTGAGTTCGTTGCCATGACCGGCGATGGCGTCAACGATGCGCCCGCTTTGAAAATGGCCGACATCGGCGTCGCCATGGGCAAGGGTGGAACAGACGTTGCGCGCGAGGCCGCGCACATGACATTGCTGGACGACAACTTCGCCACCATCGTCCATGCCGTGCGCGAGGGCCGCCGCATCTTCGACAACATCCGCAAGTTCGTCAAATACACCATGACCAGCAACTCGGGCGAAATCTGGACCATCTTCCTCGCCCCCTTCCTCGGCCTGCCCATTCCGCTGCTGCCGATTCACATCCTGTGGATCAACCTCGTCACCGATGGCTTGCCTGGATTGGCCCTGGCAAGCGAGCGCACCGAACGCAACGTCATGCAACGGCCGCCCCGGCCACCCAGGGAAAGCATCTTCGCCCACGGCATGTGGCAGCACATCCTGTGGGTGGGCCTGTTGATGGGCGCCGTTTCGCTCATGACTCAAGCGTGGGCCATCCACAGCGGTTCCGCGCACTGGCAAAGCATGATCTTCACTGTACTGACGCTCTCGCAACTGGGGCACGTGCTGGCCATCCGCTCCGAACGCGAATCGCTATTCACGCTGGGTATCTTTACCAACAAGCCGCTGATCACAGCACTCATCCTCACTTTTATCCTGCAAATGGCGGTGCTGTATGTTCCCTGGCTCAATCCCATCTTCAAGACCGAACCGCTCGATGCAGGTGAACTGGCACTATGCCTGGCCCTGTCCTCCGTTGTCTTCATCGCCGTGGAAATTGAAAAAGTCCTGATTCGCAAGGGCTGGATTTACAAGGGAAGTGCCTAAAGTGCCGTGGCGATCCAGTGTTTTCACCGGGAAGCCCATCCGCATCGGTGCAATAAGCTCAGCGTATTGCACCCTACGCCGCTTCCCGGATTTTCTAGCCCTTGATGATTGGCGTACCGCTTTGCACATCCCCGCACTGCGCACGATGGCGCAACGCATGATCCATGATGACGATGGCCATGAGCGCTTCGGCGATGGGCGTGGCGCGGATGCCGACGCAGGGATCGTGGCGGCCATGGGTGACGACTTCGATGGGTTCGCCCCTTAGATTGATCGACTGCCCCGGCAGGCGAATTGAAGACGTGGGCTTGATGGCGATGTGCGCCACGACATTCTGCCCGGTGGAAATGCCGCCGAGCACGCCGCCGGCATGATTGGATAGAAATCCCTGCGGCGTGATTTCGTCGCGGTGCTCGGTGCCCTTCTGCCGCGCGGCCTGCATGCCGTCGCCGATTTCCACGCCTTTCACGGCATTCAGGCCCATCAGCGCATGCGCGAGGTCGGCATCCAGCTTGTCGTAAAGCGGTTCGCCCAAGCCAACGGGAACGTTCTCGGCCACGACAGTGATCTTCGCGCCAACCGAATCGCCGGATTTGCGCAAGGCATCCATGTAGGCTTCCAGTTCCGCCACCTTGCCGGCACTGGGCGAGAAGAAGGCATTGTTGCTAACTTCGTCCCACGACTCGAACGGCAGGTCGATCGGACCCAGCGCGCTCATGTAGCCGCGAATGACCACGCCGTATTTTTCCTTCAGCCATTTTTTGGCAATCGCTCCCGCGCCGACGATGGGCGCGGTGAGCCGCGCGGACGAACGCCCGCCGCCGCGATAATCGCGAAATCCATATTTCTGCGTGTAGGTGTAATCGGCATGGCCGGGACGGAAGGTTTCGGCGATGTTGCCGTAGTCCTTGCTGCGCTGGTCTTCGTTGCGGATCAACAACGCGATGGGCGTGCCGGTGGTCTTGCCTTCGAACACGCCGGAGAGAATTTCCGCCGTGTCCGATTCCTGCCGCTGGGTGACGTGGCGCGAAGTGCCGGGCTTGCGCCGATCGAGGTCGTGCTGGATGTCGGCTTCGTTCAGTTCCATTCCCGGCGGACAGCCATCCACCACGCAGCCGATGGCCGGACCGTGGGATTCGCCGAAAACCGTAACGCAGAAAAGTTTGCCGAGTGTGCTGCCGGACATGGTGGCTGGGGTAGGATAAGCAGATGTTGAATTCTAGCAAACTCGGTTCACTCGATCCCTCCCGCTTACTGGTTTCACTGGTTTTGATGACGATTTTGTCGTTCCTTACCGGTTGCGCAAGCCAGTCTGAAAAACCATCCGCATCAAAAGACATTGAACCCCTGCTGGGCGAGCCGCCAACCGGTGCCTTCTACAAGGGCGGGCAGCTATTGCTGCAATACCGCGCCGGCAAGGAGGCGGCAAACGTGGGCGCAGCCTGGACCGTAAATGGCCAGACACCCGGACAGCATCGCTACCAGACAGCCATCATTGACCTGATCACCGACAGCGTGCCCGAACCCGAAGTGCTGCAGCGGGACTGGCAACCCGTCACGCTATACGGGCACGAACGCTGGCAAAGCATGGTGCAAACCCTGCTGGAAAAATCCGCCCCCGAAAACGGGGCTGGCGGAACCCTGGTCACGGTGCAGGGCATCGATTTTGTCCTGTACCAGGACAAGACCGGCCAGTTGCATGTGAATCGCATGGAAAAGAAGCCCGCCGACATCCAGGTTGTGCGCAGCATCAGCGAAGAGGAATTCTCGGCGCAGGCCAATGCCTGGCTCAAGGCGGAACTTTCCAGGGAAACCTCTTCCCCCGGCCCTGCGCTGTTTGACGTGGGCGAGAACGAACTTGGCGGCGCCTTTGTTTTCTTTGATTTACAGAACAATCAATCGGTGTTCATTACCCAGCCCGCCAGTCCGCTGCCGTTTGACCAGCAACTGGGCTTTTCGCTCAGGCTCGTCGATGCCCTGACGCTGCGCAGCCATGTCTTCAGCGCGTTAAGAAATCCCCTGTCCCTGACCAACCGGCTGGTATGGCTGACGGCCCATTCGACCGTGGCGCTGGTTCCTCGCGGCGCGGGGGGGATTGGTGAATCACCTTCCCCGGTCGCCAATCACAAGGGTATGGACCCGGCGCAGTGGGAAAGATATCTGGACGAACGGGTTGGACCCGATCAGTACCGCGGCAGCATGAAACCGCTTATAAATGGCGAGGCATTTTTTGTCTCGCTGATCCAGTCCATACAGGAAGCGCGCGCATCCATCGACATCCAGCTCTACATTTTTGACAGCGATGACTATGCGCTCAAGATTGCCGATCTGCTCAAGCAGCGGTCGCGTGAAATCAAGGTTCGCGTGCTGGTCGATCGCCTGGGCACCATGGCTGCGGGACAGGTTCCTTCCAAATCGCCGTACTACTCGCGCAGGAAACCGCCGCTTTCAATTGCCGACTACCTCCGGAAGGACTCCAATATTGAAGTCCGTTCCCTCGACAACCCCTGGCTGACCTCGGATCACACCAAGGTGATTGTCATCGACCAGACCAAGACCTATATCGGCGGCATGAATATTGGCCGCGAATACCGTTACGAGTGGCATGACCTGATGATGGAAGTGGAAGGCCCGATCGTCGGGCGGCTGCAGAAGGATTTCGACAAGCGCTGGGCCTATGCCGGGGTCGGCGGCGATCTGGCCTATGCCATGGCCAACATGAAGCCAGAATCCTTTTCCGGCACAGCCGAGCGGGAGGATTACATCGACATCCGGCCGCTTTACACCCGAACCGGCAACGCCCAGATTTTGCGCGCGCAGCTCGCCGCCATCCGCCGCGCCAAGTCCCACATATACATTGAGCAACCCTACGTCTCGGACGACGAGGTCATTTCCGAACTGATCGAAGCACGCAAGCGTGGTGTCGATGTGCGTGTGATCCTGCCCACAAGCAATGACTCCGGCTTCATGAACAGCGCCAACCTGCTTGCGGCCAAAGCTTTCCTGAACAATGGCGTCCGCGTCTATGGCTATCCGGGCATGAGCCACGTCAAGGCCGCCATTTACGACGGCTGGGCCTGCGTGGGATCCGCCAATTTCGACAAGCTCAGCCTGCGCATCAACCAGGAAACTAATCTTGGCACTTCCGATCCGCGTTTTGTCGAAAAGCTGAAGCAGGCGCTTTTTGAGGCTGATTTCGCCCGCGCAAGGGAATGGACCGAGGCCAGACCCGTCAAGTGGACCGACTACATTTCGGAGTTCATCGCCGATCAGCTCTAGGAAAGTTCTCGTTCCTTAAAAGTAAAAACGCAGCCCAGCGGGTAATTCATAGGTTCCCCTAACAGGCGTCTTGTGCTCAAATCGCCCATTCGGAAAGACGCATTCAATAACCTTCAGCATGCAAATTCCCGTCAGCGAACTGATTGTCAGATACATGGAGCGATTGGGTGTCGAATGCATCTTCGGCATCCCGGGTTCGCACATCCTGCCGGTCTACGACGCGCTTTATGATTCGAAAATCAAATCCCTGCTGGTCAAGCACGAGCAGGCCGCGGCCTTCATGGCGGGCGGCCATGCCCGCGTCACCGGTGGCGTTGGCGCGTGCATCACCACTGCCGGGCCGGGCGCAACCAACCTGGTCACCGCCATTGCCAGCGCCTATGCCGACCACCTGCCGGTGCTCGCCATCACCGGCGAGGCGCCCACCTACATTTTCGGCAAGGGCGGCCTGCAGGAAAGCTCGGGTGAAGGCGGCGCCATCGATCAGGTGGCTCTGTTCGCCGGCATCACCCGTTACCACAAGCTGATCGAACGCACCGATTATCTGGCCACCGTGCTCAACCAGGCGGCCAAGCACCTGCTGTCCAAAACACCCGGCCCGGTGGTTTTGAGCATCCCATACAACATCCAGAAAGAATTGGTCGATGCATCCATCCTGGATGACATCACCTTCAACCGCGCCAACAATGAATGCTTCATCGCCGATGCCCACATCGACAAGACCATCGCGCTGCTGCGCGAAGCAAAGAAACCGCTCATCATCGCCGGTTATGGCTGCATCCGGGCCAGCGCGCAGGAAGCCCTGCGCAATATCAGCGAGCGGCTGAACATCCCCGTCACCAGCAGCCTGAAGGCCAAGGGCGCCATCGACGAACGTTCGGCCCAGGCGCTGGGCAGCCTGGGGGTTACTTCAGGCGGCCATGCCCTGCGCTATCTGGAACAGGAAGCCGACCTGGTGATGGTGCTGGGGGCAGGATTCAACGAGCGCACCAGCTATGTGTGGGACAAAAACCTGCTGGCTGGCAAAAAGCTGATACAAGTCGACAACAGCTCCCAGCAACTGGATAAGGTTTTCCGCGCCGATCTGGTGGTGCACACTGACCTGGGCGCCTATCTCAGGGCGCTCGATTCGGCTTTGCAAGCACAGAACGTCCCGGCCAAGGCGCCGGTCGATGTCGCCGCCTTCATCGAAAACGCGCAGAAACAGGCTGATGCCGCCGGCAAAACCATCTTTGATGCAAAGTTTGATCAAGTGCGTGCCTTTTACCGCTGGCTGGAACAGCAGTTTCCCGATGGCCTGGTCATGTTCGACGACAACATCGTCTTCGCGCAGAATTTTTACCGCGTATCAGGCAAGGACCGCTTCTACCCCAACACCGGCATTTCCTCTCTGGGCCATGCCATCCCCGCCGCCATCGGCGCCGGTTGCGCCATCAGGCAACCCCTGTTCGCCATAATTGGCGATGGCGGTTTCCACATGTGCGCCATGGAGCTGATGACCGCGGTGAACTACAAGATTCCGCTCAACGTGGTGCTGTTCAACAACAACACCATGGGCCTCATCCGCAAGAACCAGCATCATCTCTACCGGAACCGTTTCATCGATTGCGACTTCACCAACCCGGACTACGCGCTGCTGGCAAAGTCCTTCGGCATCCATCATGCGCGAGTGGAAAGCGAGCGCGATCTGGCGAAACTGGCGGCGCTCGACTTCCATCGCGACATCAACCTCATCGAGGTGATGATCGACCAGGATGCATATCCGAATTATTCTTCAAGGCGCTAATCGCGCATGAGCGGTTTCAACCCAACGCAACTGGAACAGGCCATGTGGTCAGAGGGTGCAGACTTCCACGCGCTGCTGGCTGATTACCAGGCCCTGTTCCGCGAGCAGGAAGCGCTGATCGCGCAACGTGGCAACGACGACCGCCACCACTTCATCATCGGCATCCCCATCGCCGACCGGCCGCCGCACCTGCGTGCCTGCCTGGAAAGCATTTATCAGGTCTGCCAGCTCTACAACTATGGCGGCAAGGCCAATGGCATGTGGAACAAGATCAGGGTCGTTGTTGCCGAGGACAGCCGCGATGAAAACAGTATCCGCCGCGACATCGAACTGGTGGAGGAGTACCGCGCCAAAGGCTTGCAGACCATTCACTTCGGCCTGGACGAGCAATACGATCTGCTGCATTCCCTGCCTGTTGAAAAACGCGAACAACTGGGCCACCTCCTCACCACCCAGCCGCGCGAACGCTTTTATCTGAAGGGCCAGGCCGCCAACCGCAACCTGAGCTATCTCAAGTTTCTGCAACTGACCAATAACAAGGCCCGCACGCTGTATTACCTGGTCGACAGCGACCAGGGCTTTTGCGTGAACCGTCAAACCGAATCCGGCGACGAGGCAGTATATGCGCTGAATTACTTCCACACCGTCGACAGGATTTTCCGCAACACCGACACCCTCATACTCACCGGCAAGATGGTGGGCGACCCGCCGGTGTCGCCTTCGGTGATGGCCGCGAATTTTCTGGATGATGTGATCGCGTATTTCACCCGGCTGGCGACGTTGGGTAGCAGCGAAACCTGCCAGTTTCATGGCACACAAGAAAAACCCGGCGATGCCGCTTATCACGACCTGGCCAAACTCTTCGGCTATCAAGGCGGCCCGGCTACCTTCCCCTATCAATGCAAGCTGGCTGGCGCGCATGACCATTCGGCATGTCTGGCGGATTTCGCATCGCGGCTCAACGCCTTTTTCTTCGGCGAACACCTCACGCGCAAGACCTGGTTCGAGTACAAGGGTGATTTCAGTCAGCTCAGTCCTGCGCGCACCATTTATCCCGGCAACACTGTCGTCAATTACGCGGGGCTCAAATATGTCATCCCCTTCGGGCATCTGCGTTTGAGAATGTCCGGCCCCACCGCCGGGCGCCTGATCGCCGCCGAGATCGGCCCGCGCTTCGCCTCGTTCAATATGCCCAACCTGCACCGGCGCATCACCGAGGCAGGCCTTGCCGACGACTTTCGCCCCGGCGTGGATGTAGGTGAAGAAAGCATCGACCTGGCCAACGAATTCGAACGCCAGTTCTTTGGCGACCTGATGCTGTTTTCCACCGAGGAACTGGTGAAGCGCGCCGACGTGAATAAACCTTTTACCCGCGAGGTGGTCGAGGCAGTGATCATTCAGAAAGAAACCGAACTGCTCGATTTGTACCGGCAAAAACACGAGGCCATCGTGCAAAAGAACCGGCAACTGAACGAACTGGTTTTCAAGACCGGGCATTGGTGGCGGGATGTGCCCGAACTGACCCGTTCACTGAACCAGGTGCGTGCCTTCATCGACAACATCGACCGCAACTTTGGCGAACGCGCCCTGGCCTGGCAGCAGATTCAATCATCCGAACATCGCACCGTGCGCAAACAGCAGATCGTCGAAGCCTTGCTCAACTACCGGGCAGAGCGGAATGTCTGGGACAGCCTGTTCCGGGTCATCTGAGCTTCCGCAGCTATGCATGGCGACAGAAATCGTAGCGAGCGGTTGGAGTGCAAGGCGCACGGCGCGCAGGAAGCGGAATGTATTTGGATATACATGAGCATTCCGAGCACCGCGCAACGCAGCCATCCAGCCGCGCAGTAGATTTATGCGCCATGTTAGCCATACACCGCATCATGGTCACCCACATTGACCGGAATGATCTGCTCGCCCTGGATCAACAACTCGATGGTGATGCGGTAGGAAAGATTGATCGAAACAGAATGCAGTCCCTGCAATTTGCCACTCAGGGCATGCAGGCGGAGCGAGGGGTGGAAGGGATTGGCCTCCAGCAGTTTCAGCGTCTTCAGGTATTGCTGCCGCAGATCCGGATGGCGTTTCAGCCATCGCACCGCACGCCGATTGTAGGCCTCGGTGAAGACCAGCGTGTAACTCACGCCAGTTTATCCAGGCGTGCCAGATGTGCCTCGGGCGATTCGCTCACGGCGCGGCCAGCAGCCAGATCGGCGCGGGTTTCGGCCAGCGCGGCCTCCAGTTCGCACTCGCGCAGGTAGTGGTAATGCGCCACGTCCATCACCACAAAACGCTCCTTGCCGCGCACCGAAATCACCGCTTCCGGCTGTTCCGCCAAGGCCGCCTCGACAGCAGCCACGCCCCTGGTTTTCAAGTCATTTGCGCTGATCGTACCCATGTTTAGTCCTTTATTACTCAATGGCTTGCATTTGATCACACGCAATACAGTGCTGTCAACAGCACCATTAACAGCACTTTTATCACGGGCGAAGCATGGCGATCCAGTCAGATCACAGGCTCAGCAAAACCCTGGATTGCTTCGTTTAATCGGTTTGGGCTTAGCGTTTGCCCCCTCTCCCCTCGTGGGAGAGGGTTGGGGTGAGGGCGCCCTTAAACGCCCAGCGCATCCGCCGCCTTCTCAATAATCCGCCGGCGGCATTCCTGATACACTGCCCGCGCTTCGTTCAGCACATCTTTCGGCACCGGGACATGCGAGTAATCCACCGGCGTGCGGTCGATGCTGCCGCTGTGAATACGCACCGACGAATCGCCCTTTCTGGGTTGCCCGGTCTGGCTGAACACCTGATACTGCTCGCTCAAAGGCGAATCCAGTTCCAGCCAGTTCGATAGTCGGGGCAGCAGTTTCTCCGGCGCGCGCTGCCACAGTTCGGGATCAAAATAGAAATAAGGCTGGCTGGACGCACCGCTGAAGTCGGCCAGCGCCTGGATGCGCGCCATGTAGTAATTGGCCGCCTCGACAGGCGAGGCGTACAAATCGTCCACCTCTTTTTGTGAAAACAGATTCACGATGCTCTTGATGGTGTGTTCCGGCTGCGCCAGAGAAACCAGGATTTTCATGTCCGGGCCAAGCCGCTCTGGCCGCAAGGCATAGTCGTTGTGCAACAGCTTGTCGAACAGATAACGGCTGCCCGGCTTGAGCGCATCGCCTTCCAGAAACATAGCCAGCTGCCTGCCCAGCGCAGTGGCATCCTCATAGCTGATGTGCATTTCGTAATAGCCGTTGATCCGCGGGTGCGAACCGAGAATATGCCCCGCCAGGCTGGTATACGCCCGCATGTGGCTGAGCAGGAAAATTCTGGAAATGCGCTCGGATGGATCGTTGGCGGAATCGGGCGGCATGGTTCAAGTCGACAAACTGTCACGGTGCCAATTGGCACACAGCAAACATCATACTGTACCGGGAAGCTGGTAACGGCGGTCTGGCTGAGAACGGCCTGGATGGCGCCCTGCTATGCAAAAGGCATAGGCTCTGTCAGCCTATGCATTAATATAGTAGAGACGCTTGAGCACAAACTCACATACCAATCATGGAGTTAGGATCGAACTACGCCTGTCTCTATATTAAAAAATGTCCGGACCCATGGGTCTCTTGATTAACTGTTGGGCACATATGAATCGCCGGAAAATCTCATCAGCCTTCATGCTGACTGCCTTGCCGATCATCTTGGGCAGCTGTTCGGCAGTCAATCTTCTATTCGATGACAAACAAGTCTTTGTCAGCGAAAGAGACTCCGAAATCGGAAAGCCAATCTCAAAAGTCTTGAACTCAACGCGGTACTACCCTTATTGGGAAAACCAACCCGCTCATTTCAAGCAGCACTATAAGAAGGTTGCGGTTGAAGGAGAGAAAACCGAGTACCAGTTTTCACAGAGTACTTGCGAGTGGGCGCTGGTTGTAAACGATAGAACCAATGTTGTGATTGCGTGGCGCTATATTCGAGACACTGCAGACTGCGTCTATAAACAGTTCCATGAAGGCCCGTTCTGAAAATGCCGGCACGCACCATTCCAACGGACAAAGTGCCCAACCCCTCGGTCAAGCGGGACTGACTTACAGCGGGCTTCGCCCGCTTCCAGCCAGCCCCTTACCTCAAACGTTGAACAACACTTTATTAAAGCAAAGCTGTCGTTTAGTTTTGTTGCCGCAAATTCCGCTTAGGGTCGATAGTGACCCATCATGACGACATCTCTGATTAATTAGTGCTCTTGTAGCCCCGCCGTTCCGCCAGCATCGCCGCACGTCTGCCACGCCCCACGCGCACGCCGGCAAGCAGCAACAAGCCCAGTATGAAGAACACGCTATTGGCAAGCAACGCGGCACGATGATTGGAACCCGTGGCCCAGACCATTACGCCATAAAGCGGCGGCCCCAGCATGGCGGAAAGCTTGGCCGTCAGCCCCCAGAAACCGAAAAACTCTGCGCGCCGAGAGGGTGGCGTGAGCACACCGACCAGCGCCCGACTGCCGGCCTGTGACGATCCCATGCAAAGCCCCAGTATGGATGCAGCCAGCCAGAACATGCCCGGTCCCGTGGCTGCCCAGGCCAGCAGCAGCGAGATGATCCAGCCGGCCAGCGTGAAAGCCAGCGCGCGCACTTCTCCCACTCGATCCTGAAAATGGCCGAAGGACAGCGCACCCGCGGCGGCCGCGATATTCACCACAACAATCAACAGCAGCGTCTCGCGTGTGGTGAAGCCCATGGCCTGGGTGGCATAGACCGCCGCCAGTACTATGACCGTGTGTACCCCTGCCTGAAAACACAGGTAGGCAACCAGAAAACGGCGAAGATCGGGAAAACGCGCTGACTCTCTTAACGTGCGCGCAACCTCGCGATAGGCCTCGCGGAGATTTCCCTCCTGCGGCACCGCGCGTTCTGGCAGCCACAACAAAGTGGGCAGGCTGGCCAGCGCAAAGATCGCGGCGGTGATGAGCATGCTGGCCGGTACGTACTGATGCGCACCCTGGCCCACTCCTTCCGCCCACGAGATATACACCATGCACACGCCAAGCGTGAGCAGTCCGCCCACATACCCCAGCCCCCAGCCCCAGCCGGACACCCGGCCCATGCCGCGCGAGCGGGCCAACTCGGGCAAAAAGGCCGATATCAGGTTTTCGCCGGTGGAAAAGAAAAAATTCGACAGGGCGATGAAGACGACCGTCAGCCAGAATGTCTCCGGACGGCCAAGAAACAGCAGCGCCGTGAACAGCACGCAGCCAGCAGTTGTGACGACCAGCAATTTCTTCTTGGCCGCGTGCATGTCGGCATACGCGCCGATGACCGGCGCGGTGACCAGCACGGCGAAATACGAAACCGACAGGGTCAGCGTCCAGGCCAGCGTTGCCCACGGCGCGCCGCCCGCGACGATGGCGACAAAGTAGGCATTGAACAGCGCCGTGATAACGACGGTGGTGTAGCCCGAATTGGCAAAGTCGTACATCGCCCACGCCCACACATCGCGCGGACGCGAAGCTTCATGCAGCGCCGGTAGCGAAGGCCGGCGCGTCACGGCTGTCTTTCAGTCATGGCTGGCCAATTCCACAAACGCTCATTTATGCTCCAATTGAAAATAGCGGACATAGACAGAAACCGGCCCCTCTGGATTGGCAAGGCTTACAAAAGCACTGCGGTTCTCTACCGGTTGTATTTGCATCCAGTGCAAACCAGCCTTTTCGATTTTGAGTTCGTGCCTGAAGAGGCCATCGTTCGCTTTGATAGCCCCGGAAATATGGCATGGGCGATCAACGTACAGCAAAGCAAAACGACTTCGGGTTTTTCTGTCGATGAATTCAGCTTCATGTTCGCCGAAGGGATATGAAAACGGACTGCCGGCTGACAAAATCAATCTGGCCAGGCGCGTATTTGATGGTTCCACCCTGAAATCGATATCCTCGGGATGAGGAATATATGTTGAAGCGTGGCCACCAAGCTCACGTTCAATCGCACTGAGGTTGATTGCGAAATCCTTTTGTGTTCCTGATTCAAGCCACGAATAAGCTCTTTTCAATCTTATACGGTAAAAGCGGCTTGCCTTGTCCGCCAGTCTTCCAGAAGCTTGGTAGAAGCTGAGTTCCAGCGGATCGTCAAATATTACATGCTGATATTCACGACGTTTCCCTGGCTCCTGCTCGGCAATTTCGTAAGGAATCTCGCGGTATGCGCGGTCAACAAACTCGATCCTGGTACGCAGGACCCTTTCCGCCTGGTCAATCTTGTCGATATGTCTCGTATTGACCTGCATGTCCGAGCAGCCAGACAAACCGAACACACAGATGATTCCCGCCAAACCGAGTTTCAAGCCTGGTTTCCGCCGCACCATGTTCCACCTGTTCAGTTATTCAATCAGCCCTGCAAAATCGCCACACCCCAGGCCACGCCAAAGCCGGTCTGCTCGCTCGACACCGCACCCAGGCCGCCCTTGCAGGCGCTGCCGGACAAGTCCATGTGAATCCAGGGGGTGTCGCCACCCACAAATCGTGACAGGAATCGCGTGGCCAGGATGTGGTCGGCCTCGCCTTCCAGCGTGCATTGCTTGACGTCGGCCACGGTTGAATCGAGGCTGCTGTCGTAGTCTTCCGGTTGCGGAAACACAACGATGCGCTCGCCGCTGGCGGTGGCGGCGCGCGAAGCCTGATGCGCGAGTTCGCTTGAAGTAGCGAAAATGCCGGACATGCGGCTGCCGAGCGCGTAGTGCATGGAGCCGGTGAGCGTGGCGAAGTCGGCGATGAGGTCTGGCTTGTCTTTTGAAGCCAGCGTCAGCGTATCAGCCAGCACCATGCGGCCTTCGGCATCGGTGTGGATGATTTCGATGGTGGTGCCGTTGAGCGCCTTGACGACTTCATTCTGCCGGTAGGCCTGCGGGCTGATGTGGTTCTCGGCCAGCGCCAGCCAGCCGTCGATCTGCACCGGCAGCTTGAGTTTTGAAGCAGCGGCCATGATGCCCAGCACCACCGCCGAGCCGTTCATGTCTTCGTGCATGCCGTGCATGTATTTGGCCGGCTTGAGGTTGTGGCCGCCGGTGTCGAAGCAGATGCCCTTGCCAACCAGCGCGATTTTCTTCTTTTTCCCTCTCCCCTTCTCCCTTCCCCCTTCCCAGCTTACGCACACAATTGCTGCATCTTTTGCCGGCGAGCCTTGCGCCACTGCACAAAATGCACCTGCGCCCATTTTCTTCAACTTGTCGAAACCAAACTCTTCCACAGACCAGCCGTACTTTTTGGCCAGCGCCTTGATGCGCTTGCGGTATTCGCCCGGCGTCAGTTCGTTGGGCGGCAGCGTGGTCAGGCTGCGGGTGAGCATGTTGCCTTCGGCGATGGCCAGCATTTCTTCCACGCCCGCCCTGGCAACGCCGAACAGCGTGGCCTTCTTCAATGGCTTGTCCTGCTTCTTGGATTTTTTCGAAGGCAGGGACTCAGCATTCACCGCAAGCACATAGGCTGCATCGTGCGCTGCCTGCTTTCGGAAATCCGCATCGCCGGAAATGGCCACCGCGAGCGATTCCGGCTTTTCCGCGGCCAGGCATTCCCAGGCCTTGCGAAGTTGAGTGTGGCGATCAAAAGCCGGTTTGCCGCCATCGACCATCGCAAATACGGTGAGCCTGCCGTCGTGTTCCACCGCAACGGGTGACTTGGCCAGTTCTTCAACTTTCATGTCGCGGCGCTTGAGCGCGGCATTCAGCCCGGCCTTGCCAGGCACGTCCGGCAAGGATTTCCCGGCAGGCATCAGCACCAGGGCATGGGCAAATTGCGCGGCATCTTTCGCCGAAAAATCGGCTTTCTTTTCAACTATCTGAAGCATGTTTGGCTATCCTTGTGTGAGGGTTTTACCTTGACCGTGCAAGGCTTTTCGACGATGATAGCGCGTTTTTTACGCTATCAATTTCTGAAAGGTTTCGCATGAAACTGGAAGACAAAAAGCGCGTGCTGAAAGAAATGGTGATGCACCGCCGTTTTGAGGAACGCTGCTATCAGGCCTACATCGAACGCAAGATCGGCGGCTTTCTGCATCTTTACCCCGGCCAGGAAGCCTGCTGCAACGGCGTGATGGAAGCCGCGCGCCCCGGTTATGACTACGTCATCACCGGCTACCGCGACCACGTGCATGCCATCAAGTGCGGCGCCGATCCGAAAGAGGTCATGGCTGAACTGTACGGCAAGGAAACCGGTTCTTCCAAAGGCCGCGGCGGTTCCATGCACATCTTCGACGTGAAGCACCGTTTCATGGGCGGCTACGCGCTGGTGGGCGGTCCTTTCCCGCTGGCAGCGGGAATCGGCAAAGGGATCCAGCTCAAGGGCGGCGATGAAATCGCCATCTGCTTTCTGGGCGATGCCGCCAACAACCAGGGCACCTTTCACGAAACCCTGAACATGGCCGCGTTGTGGAAGCTGCCGGTTTTGTTCGTGTGCGAAAACAACCTGTACGGAATTGGCACCGCCATTGAGCGTTCCACGGCAGTCGTGCATCAGCACAAGCGCGTATGCGGCTACGGCATCGAAGCCGCCGAGTGCGACGGCCAGGATATCGAAAAGGTTTACGATGCGGCCAAAATCGCGGTCAATCATGTGCGCTCCGGCAAGGGCCCCTATTTTCTGGAGCTGATGACATACCGTTACCGTGGCCACTCCATGTCCGACTCGCGCGGCTACCGCACTCGCGAGGAAGAAGAGGAATGGAAACAGCGCGACCCCATCTATATCCTGCGCGACCGGCTGATTGCAGAAAAAGCCATGACCATGGCCGACTACGAAGCCATTGAAAAAGAAACCGACGCCTACATCGAAAACGAGGTCATCAAGTTCTCGGAAGAATCGCCCGAACCGCGTGCGGAGGATCTTGAAAAATACGTCTTCGCCGAGCGTGACACGCAGCTGCGCTGGCTGACCGGCCAGGCATAGCGAGGCCGCTCAAAAATGTCACGAGCAAGCAAGAGACAAGGCGCGCGGCGCACAGGAACCGGAGTGTATGTGGGTATACATGAGGATTCCGAGCACCGTGCAACGCAGGATATTGGCTGCGCAGTAATTTTTGGGCAGCCTCGCAAGGGAGAAAAGACATGGCACAAATAATGTACTGGGAAGCCATCCAGCGCGCGCACGATGAAGAAATGGCCCGCGACCCGCTGGTCATCTGCATGGGCGAGGACATCGGCGTGGCCGGTGGCACTTACAAGGCCACCAAGGGCCTGTTCGAGAAATACGGCCCGCTGCGCGTGATGGATACGCCCATTTCCGAAGGCAGCTACACCGGCCTGGGTGTTGGCGCATCTTTTCTCGGCGTGCGTCCCATCATCGAAATCATGTCGGTCAACTTTGCCTGGCTGGCCATGGACCAGATGTTCAACTCCGCCGCCAAGGTGCGCTACATGTCCGGCGGCCAGTTGACGGCACCCTGCGTCTTCCGCGCGGCGGGCGGCGCCGCGCACCAGCTGGGCGCGCAGCACTCCGCGCGCATGGAAAAAGTATTCATGGGCATTGCCGGTCTGCGCGTGGTCACGCCATCCAATCCCAAGCAGGCTTATGGCCTGCTGAAATCAGCCATCCGCTGCGACGACCCGGTGTTCATCAACGAACACGAACTCATGTACAACATGAAAGGCGACGTGCCCGACACCGAGTATTTCCATCCGCTGGAAGGTTCCGAGGTTAGCCGCACTGGTACGGATGTCACATTGTTTGGCTACAACATTTCCGTGCACTGGAATCTGAAGGCCGCGGAAATTCTCGACAAGCAATACGGCATTTCCGCCGAAGTGGTCGACCTGTATTCACTGGCGCCGCTGGATCGCGACGGAATCCGCAAGTCGGTTACCAAGACGCATCGCGCGGTTGTCGCCTGCGAAGACGAAGCACCCGTATCGGTTGGCGCCGAGGTCATCTCGATCATCAACGAGGAATGCTTCTTCGATCTGGATGCCGCCCCCATACGCATCAACTCGGTCAACGTGCCCCAGCCGTACAACCACACGCTGGAAAAGGCCACCATTCCGAATCACGAGGATGTGGTCAACGCCGTTCTGAAAATGTTCGGAAAAGCGTAAAAATGATCGTGAAGGGGGAAGGGAAAAGGGGGAAGGGTAAAACCACCCTCCCGGCAGGGAGGGTCACGCCGCAGGCGTGGGGTGGGCATCACCCTTCACCCTTCCCCCTTCACTTCTCGCCCTTCCCCCTCCACTAGGAAGAAGAATGTCTCAACACTATGCGATAACGATGCCGCAGCTCTCGGACACCATGACCGAGGGCGTGGTCGTCACCTGGGAAAAACAGCCTGGCGACAAGGTTGAACGCGGCGACATCGTGGCCACAGTCGAAACCGACAAGGCCATCATGGATGTGGAAGTGTTCAAGGCCGGCTATCTGGCCGGTCCTCTGGCCGAAGTCGGTGCCACTATTCCCGTCGGTGGCGCGCTGGGTTACATCACCGATACAGCGGGCGACCTGGCCATCGAGGCCAATGAAGTCGTGGAAGAAAAAGCCCAGACGGAAATGATTCCGCATCACGCGGGCACGCCCATCGTCATGCCGCAACTCTCCGACACCATGACCGAAGGCGTCGTGGTGACCTGGGAAAAGGAACCCGGCGATGCCATCAAGCGCGGTGACATCGTGGCCACGGTGGAAACCGACAAAGCCATCATGGACGTGGAAGTGTTCCAGGAAGGCTTTTTGTCAGGACCCCTGGCGGATGTCGGCAGCGTGGTAGAAGTTGGCCATCCCATGGCGTTCATTGTGTCGGATGCCGGCAAGGTCAACGACACCGGCGTCACCATCGGCGCCGATCACAAGGTCAAGGAATCGCATCCGATCAAGCATAGCGATACCCCTCGTCCTGCCAGTCTGCATATTCCCAAAACAGCTCCCGCCACGGCCCCTGCCGTTTCCCATCCTGGCGCCGCACCTGCGCCGCGCGCGGTTGGCCGCAAGGTTTCACCTTACGCACGCAAACTGGCCGGACAAATGGGCGTTGACCTCAAGTCGCTAGCCGGCAGCGGACCAGAAGGCATTGTGATTGCGGCCGATGTGGCACGCGCTCGCCCCAGCATGGCGGAAGTGGCGCATTCGCTGCCGCAGGTCGATGTACCGGGTACCGGCCGAGCCATGAGTTCGATGGAAAAAGCCGTCAGCCACGCCATGACGGCTTCGCTCACGCTGCCGACATTCGATGTGACCATGAACATCGATACCGGCAAGCTGACCAAGGCCGCCAAGGCTCAGGGTGTATCCGTCACCGTGGCCATCGCCAAGGCATGCTCGGTAGCCATGGAGAAATTCCCGCGCATGAACTGGGCCTACCAGCCGGTGGACAAGCTGGTCGAGCGTCCCAACCACGATTTCGGCGTGGCGGTTAAATCGGACGATGGCGGTTTGGTCGTACCCATCATCAACGGCATCGAGCACAAGAGCCTGGCGGCCATGCAGGCCGACTGGAATGATCTGGTGCCACGCGCGCGCATCCGCAAGCTGGCGCCACGCGAATTTGCCAACCCGACTTTCACCATCTCCAACATGGGGATGTTCGGCGTCACCCATTTCACCGCCATTCCCACGCCCGGCATTGCCGCTATTCTGGCGATCTCGGCAACCGGCCCGCAGGGCACGCCGTTCAACATCACCGCCGATCATCGTGTATTGAACGGCGCGGATGTGGCGGGCTACATGGCCGAACTCAAGCAGGTCATCGAAGCGCCTGAAGCCTGGATTGCGGGCGGCGCGCCGGCTGCCGCTTCCGCAGCCACGCAGGCAAAGACTTCAGCTCCGGCATTCAGCATTCCGGAAGGCAGCTGGGATTATCCGGTTGTCGTCATCGGCGGCGGTCCCGGCGGCGAGGATTGCGCGCGCGATCTTGCCGATCACGGCATCAAGGTCGCCATGGTGCACAACGAGCCCTTCCCCGGCGGTGAATGCCTGTGGCGCGGCTGTATCCCATCCAAGGCCTGGCGCGCCGCTGCGGACATCATCCGCAACCGCGCACACGACAATGAGATCGGCATCACCGGCACGGACAAGCCCAAGATGGACTGGGCGCAGATCGAAAAACACCGCCGCTGGGTGCAGCAGTCGCGCGGCGAAATGGCGCTCAAGACCGACAAGGGCATGAAGATCGACGTCATCGAAGGCTACGGCGAGTTCGTCGACGCCCACACGGTGAAAGTCACCAGCCCGGATGGTGCCATCCGCAACATCAGCTTCGGCGCGGCGGTCATCGCAACCGGCGCGCCCGCCTTCGTGCCACCCATCCCCGGCGCACGGGAAAATTTGAGCACCGGCGGCGTGGTCACTTCCGACACCATCTGGAACCTGGCCAACCCACCGAAGAAAATGGCCATCGTCGGCGGCGGCGTCATCGGCGTGGAAATGGCGCAGATCTTCCGCGACTTCGGCTGCGAGATTCTGATGCTGGAACGCAACGAACGCATCCTTGCCGAAGTGGAAGAAGAAATTGCCAAGACCCTCATCGGTCTGCTGGAAAAGGAAATCGCCGTGGTCACCAACGCCAGCATCGACGGCGTGACCGGCACGCCAGGCAAGATGAGCGTGGCCTACAAGAGTAACGGTGGCGAAGCAAAGAAATTCGATTGCGATGTGGTGCTGATGGCCACCGGCAAGCGCCCCGACACCAGCAAACTCAACCTCGACAAGGCTGGCGTGGCGCTGGACGGCGCCGCGATCAAGGTCAACTCCCGCTGCCAGACCTCGCAGCCGCACATCTTCGCCGTGGGCGACGTCATCGGCGGCTACATGCTGGCGCACACCGCCGCAACACAAGGCCGCGTGGCCGCCGACACCATTCTCGGCCACGATGCCGAGTACGATCAGGACAGAGACTGCGCCGTGACCTTCTCGCGCCCGCAGGCTGGGTTTGTCGGCTTGAGCGTGGCACAGGCGAAAGCAAAAGGCATCGATGCTGTGGAAGCCAAAATGCCCATGAGTATCGACGCCAAGGCCATGATCACCGGCGAAACCGATGGCATGATCAAAATGGTGGCGGACAAGACCACCGGCCGCATCATCGGCGTGCACTTCCTGGCCGACCACACCGACACGTTGATCGGAACCGGCGTAATGATGGTCGCGGGTGACATGACGCTGACGCAGGTCGCCAAGGCCATCTTCCCGCATCCGACCCAGACCGAACTGTTCGGCGAACTGGCACGTCGGATACTGGCCCGGCTGCGCAGGACGGCGAAGAAATAGCATGAGTTTGTATCATTGCGGCAAGTGTCTGTCAGGTTGATGCCTTCAGGCCTGACAAAAAACACTTTTGGTCCGGCCTGCATTCAGCCCGGACTCGACCCGACATGCCTCCCATCACACTCGCGCTGATTTCCATCAACGTGCTGGTGTATCTGCTGGGAATTGTCACCGGGCCGGTCATCATCCATACCTTCGCGCTCTGGCCGCCGTGGATGGCAGAACTGTTCCATCCCTGGCAACTGGTTACCTACAGTTTTCTGCATGGCTCGGCGCTGCATCTTGGCTTCAACATGTTTGCAATCTGGATGTTCGGCTCGGCGCTGGAAAGAAAATGGAACGACCTGCGCTATCTGCTGACTTACCTTCTGAGTGTGGTTGTTGCCGCCATGACGCAAATCGCTGTCAGCGGTTATCTTATGCGCTTTGACGGCCCGGTTATCGGCGCTTCCGGAGGAGTGTTCGGGCTGTTGCTGGCCTTTGCGTTGTATTTCCCCAATCGCAACATCACGATCTTCTTCCTGCCGTTTGAAATCCCCGCACGCAGATTCGTGCTGGGCTACGGATTGATCGAACTGGCGCTGGGCGTATTCAGCACGTCCGCAGGGGTGGCGCATTTCGCACACCTGGGCGGATTGTTCGGCGGCTGGCTGGGGGTGCAGTATTTCCGCGGACGCGGATTGTTCGGAAAAAGCAGAAAGCATTGACCGGACATGACGGTGCACATGCTTCCACAAAAAGACAAGGGCCGCACTCGCGGCCCTGTTTGTATCTGATTGTTTGCAACCCGGCCTCAGGACTTGCGCCTTTTCACGGCCCAGCCCACCAGTCCCAATCCTGCCAACATCATGGCATAGGCTTCAGGTTCAGGGACCGGAGCCGGATTGTTGATAAAGCTTTCACTTCCCCCGCCACTTGCAAAACTTTGGACATGAATGCCAATACGCAGGTCTCCTGTACCGCCGCCGTTTGGCAAAGCCAGGGCAGTCAGTACATCGCCATAGGTTTGGCCTGCAATCAGATTGAAATTGATCGCTACCCATTCGCCCGCATTTACCCCATTGAGAGATACCGGCGGGTTTGTGTCGGCTGAAAAGCCTGCTGTCGTCGCGAATGCCGGTGTGGCGGTATTACCTGAGGGGAGATCGGGTGGAGAAGCCCCTTGTGAAAAATCCACACCACTTCCCGAATCGCTTATCGATGCAATGCCCAGCAACGTTCCATCGTCAAAATAAATATCCGTTATGGCAGATGAAGAGTTGTTAGTGAACTTGAATTGCACCTGGCTGCCGCCAAGGTCAATCACTTCCACGTTGAGGTTAGCCTCTCCATCGGATACTGCGCCTGCATTATTATTGGTGATCGCGTAGAAACCATAGCTTGCGGATGCCAAGGCAAATGGCTGATACATCACGGCAGCAAGTCCCATAATACTTGTTGCCAAGGCTTTTATTGACTGTTGTGAATACCGGTTCATGAACTGTCCCCTCGGTGTTTTTCAATTTTGACGGCTTAACCAAGCAATTTTTGTGCTTGGCAATTATTTACTTGCACATCAACAAGTTAAATTTTGTCTGCCCATGAGGATGTAAAATATCCTGACATTCTCATTACGTTCAATACTTATCTGGTTCATTAACCAAGAAGATCGCATTCTTTAATCACTTTGATCCAAGCCACCCCAGCCGATCTCCAAAAAGTCATCGCTGCGCTAAAGGGCCTGCACCGCGCCTATCCCATCGAGCAGCGCCTGAAAACCCAGGCTTGCGACAGCAGCCGGGAAACTTATCTCGCCACGCTCACGCGCTGGATGCAAACCTCGGCCGCGCCCTCGCCCGCCGGTTTCGATGCCGAGGCGCTGGAGGAACTGATGGCGCTGGACGCGTTGTACTTCACCGAAGATGAACAGGCCATCGGCCTGCCGCCGTTCTGCCCGGTCGAAACCGATATTGCCCTGCATTTCCCTCACGAAAGGATCTTTGCCGCGTCTGCCATCGACGCGCTGGCCCTGCCGCGCATCCTCAACACCGCCGCCACCATCGAAACATTCTGCCCTGTCAGTAACCAGCCTATTCAGATACGGGTCGATGCCCAGGGCGCGCCATTCGAAAGTGATCAGGACAAGGCCATCGTCGCCTTCCGCAAGATCAGCAATGAACCGCAACACTATGCTGCCGACGTCGCTCCCGGCATCCGCTTCGTGCATCCCGCGCTGTCCAATCAGTTTCCGCAACACCTGACACTTGCCGAAGCCGCTGCGGTTGCACATGGTTTCTATGCCTTCCAGCGAAAGCTGCTTCAGAACTGAATGGCACATCAAGGCCCGCCCGAACTCCATCAGGTTTTTGGTTCTGCTTTCCTCAGGATCAGCGTAGTGCTGGCGCTGGTTTTGACGGGATATCTGCTATACAGGCATGCGACCAAACCCGATATGGAAGTCATCAGCGCAAATGAAGTTCGCTTGCAACTCCGCAATGATGGTCATTTCCACGTCAACGGTGCCATCAATGGCACCTCCGTCCATTTCATGATCGACACCGGTGCAAGCATGGTCAGCATTTCAGAAGGCCTGGCCAGACAGGCCGGGCTGCAATGCGGTGCGCCCGCCACTTTCACCACCGCCAACGGGAAAATCAGTGGCTGTGTGGCACGCGCAGAAGTCCAGTTCGGGAGTTATCGCTTGTTTGACGTGGAAGTTGCCATCATGCCCAACATGGATGAACTGGCGTTACTGGGCATGAACGCTCTGGGCAGGTTTGATCTGAGCCAGTCCGACGGAACCCTGATTATCAGCGCCAAGCAGGTAAAATAGCGGTTTGCAGGAACTGCTGTCCTTTTCTACGCATCGCCATGTCTTCGCTTGAATCAGAAATCCGCCGCCGACGCACCTTTGCCATCATCTCGCACCCCGATGCGGGCAAGACCACGCTTACTGAAAAGCTGCTGTGGTACGGTGGTGCCATCCAGGTCGCGGGCGAGGTGCGCGCACGCAAGGCCAGCCGCCACGCGACCTCGGACTGGATGGAGCTGGAAAAGCAGCGCGGCATTTCGGTGACTTCATCCGTGATGCAGTTTCCGTATCGGGAACACATCATCAACCTGCTCGACACGCCCGGCCACGAGGATTTTTCCGAGGACACTTACCGCACGCTCACCGCCGTGGATTCGGCGGTGATGGTGATCGACTCGGTCAATGGCGTGGAAGCGCAAACCATCAAGCTGTTGAACGTGTGCCGGATGCGCGACACGCCCATTTTGACTTTTATCAACAAGCTGGACCGTGAAGGCAAATCGCCCATCGACCTGCTGGACGAAATCGAATCGGTGCTGGAAATGCAGTGCGCGCCCATGACCTGGCCCATTGGCATGGGCAAGCGCTTTCGCGGTGTGTACCACCTCTACGACGACAGGGTGCTGGTGTTCGATCCGCAGGCCGACAAGGGCACGGGAGAAATCATTGCCGGCCTGGATAACCCCCTGCTCGACGAACGCATCGGCGATCAGGCGGAAGAACTGCGCATGGAAGTCGAACTGGTGCGCGGCGCCTCGCACGCCTTCGACCGCGAAGCCTACCTCACGGGCAAGCAGACTCCGGTGTTTTTCGGCTCTGCTGTAAATAATTTCGGCGTGCAGATGCTGCTTGATGCCATCGTTGATCTGTCCCCCGCGCCCAAGTCGCGGCCGACCGAAACGCGCGAAGTTCAACCGGAAGAACCAAAATTCTCCGGCTTTGTATTCAAGATCCAGGCCAACATGGATCCGCGCCACCGCGACCGCATCGCCTTCGTGCGCGTGTGCTCCGGCCGCTTCGACCGCGGCATGAAAATCAAACAGATTTCCACAGGGAAGACACTCGCCGTCAACAATGCCATCACCTTCATGGCGCAGGACCGCAACACGGCGGAAGAAGCGTATTCGGGCGACATCATCGGCATTCCCAACCACGGCACCATCCGGCTGGGCGATGCTTTTAGCGAGGGCGAAGCGCTCAAATTCACCGGCATTCCCTCGTTCGCGCCGGAACTGTTCAGGAAGGCACGCATCAAGAACCCGCTCAAGATGAAGCAGTTGCAGAAAGGTTTGCAGCAGCTTGCCGAGGAAGGCGCGACACAATTATTCAAACCGCTCGCCACCAACGACCTCATCCTCGGCGCGGTCGGCGCGCTTCAATTCGATGTCGTCGCCCACCGGCTGGAGAACGAGTACGACGTGGATGTCGCCTTCGAACCCTGCGAATACGCCACTGCCCGCTGGCTGCGCGGCAATGACTCGGACCTGAAACAGCTGACCGACAAATATGGCTACAACGTGGCGCTGGATGGCGCCGAAGAGTATGTCTATCTCGCGCCCAATCGCGTCAACCTGCAACTCACGCAGGAGCGTTTCCCTGAAGTGAAATTTCTGGAAACACGCGAAATTTACTGATGATTCCTTACGCACTGCTTCGCCCCCTGCTATTTTCACTTCCGCCCGAAGCCGCGCACGACTTGACCATTGCCGTGCTGGCCAAGGCAGGCAGGCTTGCGGGACTGTGCTGCTGGAAAGCCAAAGGCCGGCCGGTCGAAGTCATGGGGCTGAAATTCCCCAATCCGGTTGGACTCGCCGCCGGGCTGGACAAGAATGGCGAGGCAATCAACGGCCTGGGGGCACTGGGCTTCGGCTTCATCGAGATCGGAACGGTGACGCCGCGCCCGCAGCCAGGCAATCCCAAGCCGCGCATGTTCCGGCTACCCCCGGCGCACGCCATCGTCAACCGCATGGGCTTCAACAACGATGGTGTCGCCGCGCTCGTGGAAAACGTCAAGCGCGCGAAATACAAGGGCATCCTTGGAATCAACATTGGCAAGAACGCAGACACGCCAATCGAACGCGCGAACGAAGATTATCTGGCCTGCCTGTCCGCAGTATATCCTCACGCCAGTTATGTCACGGTCAACATTTCCTCGCCCAACACAAAGAACCTGCGCGACCTGCAAGGAGCCGATGCGCTGGATGTGCTGTTGTCGGAATTGAAGAAACGACAGGATGAACTTGCCCAGATTCATGGCCGCTACGTACCCATCGCGCTGAAGATCGCACCCGACCTCGAAGCCGTCCAGGTGACCGCCATCTCCAGTCTGCTGCGCCGTCACCGCATGGATGCCGTCATCGCCACCAACACCACCCTGGATCGCGACCGGGTCGCCCATCTTCGCCATGGCCTGGAAACAGGCGGCCTTTCCGGGGTGCCAGTGCGCAACAAATCCAATAATGTCATTCGTCAGTTGAAAGCCGAACTGAAGGACGAGGTCCCCATCATCGGCGTGGGCGGCATTCTCTCGGGCAAGGACGCGCAGGAAAAAATCGCCGCCGGCGCCAGCCTGGTTCAGCTTTACACAGGATTGATTTATCGCGGGCCAGGACTGGTGAAGGAGTGTGTGAGGGCACTCAAATAAATTATGCGTTTGCTGGGGACTTCTTTTCTACTTCTCTTTACCGCGTTTTCTTTTTCTTCAATTTCCCTGGCTGCACGTGCTGATGCCGAAGTTGTTTCATTCAGCCAGCCAGGACTAGGGGCCGACCGACTTGGCGTCATCGTCAACGACGAAGACCCCGACAGTGTAGTCATCGCCAATTACTACAAGAAAAAGCGTGGCATACCCGAAGGAAACATGATCCATGTGCGCTTTGCCCCTGGTCGAACCACGCTCCCGAAAGATGAATTCGCGCACATCAAGCAGGAAGTGGATCGCGTCGCAGGCAGTCATATCCAGGCTTATGCCCTGACCTGGACGCAGCCGTACCGGGCTGACTGCATGTCGATTACTTCTGCCTTTGCATTCGGCTTCGATGCGAGTTACTGCGCAAACGGATGCAAGTCGACCCGGCCAAGCCCCTACTTCAACAGCAACAGTTCGCAGCCATACACGACGCACAGCATCCGCCCAACGATGAGTCTGGCGGCAGGCAGCGTGAACCAGGCAATAAATCTGATAGATCGTGGCGTGGCCGCAGATGGGAAAAACCCCGATGGCACGGCTTACCTCGTGAGCACCAGCGACAGCAACCGCAATGTTCGCGCCAAGGGTTACGAAAAAACCCGGGAGATGATGCGCAAGCTGATTCCAACTGTAATCGTCAAGGCAAACTCGCTCAGAAAAAAACCCGACGTGATGTTTTACTTCACCGGCCTGGCTTCGGTTCCAGATATCGAAACCAATCGCTATCTGCCTGGCGCCATGGCGGATCATCTGACTTCCACCGGCGGCGCGCTGCTTGACGGCAGTCAGATGAGCAGTCTCAAATGGCTTGAGGCTGGTGCAACCGGGAGTTATGGCGCGGTCACGGAGCCCTGCAACTTTCCGGAGAAATTCCCGGTTCCTGCCATCGCCATGGCGCACTACCTCCAGGGCGAAACCCTGATCGAGGCCTACTGGAAAAGCGTGGCCATGCCCGGCCAGGGCATCTTCATCGGCGAGCCGCTGGCGCGGCCGTTCAGCGGCTTCAGGTCAAAATCCGGAAACGGCACACTTCAGGTAAACATGCGTGCGATCGAACCCGGTGCATACTCCGTGCAAATTTCGCCCACGATGATCGGCCCTTTTCACGAAATCGGGCGCATGAATATCGGTTGGGGAGTAAAGGAAATCCGGATGGATCGTGTCCAGCCCGGTTTTTACCGCTTCGAAAACATCACGCGAAAGCTTCAGCAACAATCGAACTAACCGGGAGAAGGCAATGCGTCGCACATTTCTCTTGAGCCTGCTTTTCTTGGGGGTAGCCCACGCAGCAGGCATCGAGTCTTTTTCTCCGCAAGGCGAGGTCAAGGGTGTGCGCCAGGTTGCCGTCCGCTTCACGCACGAGATGGTGCCGCTGGGCGACCCGCGTCTGCCTCAGCCTTTTGATATTGACTGCGCGGAAAAAGGCAGCGGGCGCTGGGTGGATGGCCGCAACTGGGTATACGACTTCGAGCGCGATCTGCCCGCAGGCGTGCGCTGCGCGTTTACGCTCAAAGCTGGTACCCGTTCACTGGACGGCGCGATGCTGGATTCCACGAGTCAATCCTTCACCACCGGCGGGCCAGCTATCCTGACCACATGGCCCAACGAAGGCAGCGAAGCCGTCGATGAAAACCAGATTTTCATTCTGGGGCTGGATGCGCCGGTCAAATCCTCCACGCTGAATAACCGCGTGTGGTGCATGGCCGAAGGCGTGGGCGAGAAAATCCCGGCCCGGCTCGTCGATGCCAAGACACGCAAGACCGTGCTGGAGAATGCCCGCGAGTTTTTCTCCGAATATGGCTATGCCATCGATCTGCTGACCGCGCGGCGATTTTTCCTGAATTTGCCGGGCGGCACGGTCAGGGAAAAAGTCCTGGCGTCTACCGCCAGGGACAATGCACCCGTCGTGGTCTTGCAATGCGTGCGCCGCCTGCCCGCTGGCGCCAAATTGAATCTGGTCTGGGACAAAGGCATCGAATCGGAATCCGGCGTCCCAGCGTCAACCGCTCAAACCCTGGCCTATCAGGTTCGACCGGCGTTCTCGGCCAAACTGCGCTGCGAGAAGACCAATGCCAAGGCGCCCTGCCTGCCCATCCTGCCCATGACATTCAGCTTCACCGCACCGGTCTCGACAAAACTGGCCTCAGTCATCCGGTTGTCCGGCGCGGGCAAAATCTGGAAGCCTGAAATCGGCAAGGACGACCTGGTATCGGGTTCAACACAGACTCTCAGCTTCAAGGGCCCCTTCCCGGAAAACGCCAGTCTGACCTTGAAGCTTCCCGCCGGTTTCAAGGACGACGCCGGACGCACGCTCACCAACGCGAAAAAATTTCCCCTCGCCATCAAGACCGATGCCGCGCCGCCTCTGGCCAAATTCGCCGCCGGATTCGGTCTCATCGAAAAGAACGCCGACCCCATGCTGCCGCTGACCCTTCGTGCCACCGGCGAAATGAGCAAGGGCCACGCGGTACTGACGGGCGAGCGGCTGGTCACGCAAAAACCGCTGGAAGTCATCTCATGGCTGAAGCGCATCCAGGAATTCGATCGGAACGACTGGGCTTACGATCAAAAAACACAAAGGGAATTCGTCAAACGTTATGGCGCCGAGGAATCCATTTTCGGGCCGCAGCACAAGATACAGTCCTTCCCTCTGCCCAAGCCGCTGCCCGATCGCGAAACCGAAGTCATTGGCATTCCGTTGAAGGAAGCCGGCTTCCACGTCGTCGAAGTGGCCAGCCCAAGACTGGGCGAATCGTTGATGGCCAGGAAAGTGCCCTATCACGTTCGTGCCGCAGCGCTCGTCACCAATCTGTCCGTGCATTTCAAGCAGGGGCGCGAGTCGTCACTGGTGTGGGTGACGGCGCTCGATACAGGCAAGCCGGTATCCGGCGTGGATATCGCCGTGCGCGATTGCGGCGGCACCATCCACGCCCATGGTAAAACCGGCCAGACCGGCCTGTTCAACATCGAAAAGGATTTGCCAGACCTCCAGGCCCTGCCCGGCTGCATGAGCAACTGGGACAGGCAGTATTACGTCACTGCCTACAAGGATGGCGATTTTTCCTTTGTGTTGTCCGACTGGAACGAGGGCATCTCGACCTGGCGCTTCAACCTGTATCAAGACAGTTGGCAGGGCCCCTACATCGCCCACGCCGTGCTGGATCGCAGCCTGTTCCGCGCGGGCGAAACCGTGGGCATGAAACTCTTCATGCGCAGAAAAGCGGTAAACGGCTTCGCCTTCGTCGACAGGGACAAGCTTGGCAAGGAAATCATTCTCCAGCACGAGGGCACGGGCGATGAAACCAGGCTGCCGGTGAAGTGGGACAGCCAGGGCATCGCCGAAGCCAGCGTCACCCTGCCTAGGGAAGCCAGGCAAGGCCGGTATTCCATCCTGGTACCACACACCCTGCGCGGGCAGGAAACGCGAATCGATGCGGGCAGCTTCCGTGTCGCGGCCTACCGCGTGCCGACCATGCGCGCCACGCTGACCGGCCCGAAAACGCCCGCCGTCAATGTTCAAAGCCTGGCCATCGATGCGCAAATTGCCTATCTTTCCGGCGGCGCAGCCAGCTTCGCGCCGGTCAAGCTGCGCGGCCAGTTGCAGGACAAGATCGTGAGCTTCGACGACTACGAAGACTGGAATTTCAGTAACGGTGCAGTCAAAACCGGCAAGGAAGGCGAGGAGCAGGACTGGCATATCGGCGAATACGATGTCGATGGCGAGACGAACGCCACGGCAGCTGCCAAAACCATCAAGACTCAGTCACTCAAGCTCGATGCAGGCGGGGCGGCACGGGTGGAAGTTTCAAACCTTACAGCCAGCGAAACGCCGCGCGATTTGCTGGCAGAACTGGAATACCGCGATGCCAACGGCGAAACGCTGACAGCCGCCACCCGCATTCCGCTCTACCCTTCTTCGATCCTGCTGGCGGTCAAGCCCGATTCCTGGCTGTTGTCGAAGGATGGCCTTAAATTCACCGTACAGGCGGTTGATGTGCGCGGCAAGCCCGCCGCAGGCATCGACATCAGAACCGAAATCCTCAAGCGCGACTGGTATAGCCATCGCAAGCGGCTCATCGGCGGCTTCTATGCCTACGCGCATGGCCGCGAGGTCAGCAAGCTTGTGGATGCCTGCGCGGGCAAGACCGACGATCTGGGCAGGCTCGCCTGCGAAATGAAAGCACCCGCCACTGGCGACCTCATCTTGCAGGCGCGCGCGAAGGACGCCGCCGGCAACGAAAGCACTGCCCACGCCGACACCTGGGTGCCAGGCCCGGACAGCTGGTATCAGGTCTCCGACAACGACCGCATGGACCTCGTGCCCGAAAAAAGAAAATACGACATCGGCGAAACCGCGAAGCTGCGCATGGCCCTGCCATTTGAGACAGCAACCGTATTGGTGAGCGTGGAACGCGAAGGCGTGCTCGACGCCTGGGTCACTGAAGTCAGGCGCGACTCGCCTGTCATCGACGTCCCGGTCAAGCCGCACTACGGCCCCAATGTGTTTGTCACCGCGCTGGCGGTGCGCGGCCGCATCGCTGGCGTCGCGCCCACCGCCATGGTCGATCTGGGCAAGCCCGCCTTCCGCATGGGCGCCACCGAACTCAGGACCGGCTGGTCGGGCCATGCGCTGGAGGTCAAGGTCACGACCGACAAGCCCAAATACCGCGTGCGCGAGCAGGTCAAGACAAAAATCCGCGTAATGCGCCCCGATGGCAGCGCGGCAAAGAATGGCGAAGCGGCGATTGCCGTCATCGACGAAGGCCTGCTGGAATTGCAGGCCAACGACAGCTGGAAACTGCTGGACGCGATGATGACCCGGCGTGGCATCGAGGTCGAAACCAGCACCGCGCAAATGCAGGTGGTGGGCAAGCGCCACTATGGCCGCAAGGCTGTTGCGGCGGGTGGCGGTGGCGGCAAACAGTCGGCGCGCGAATTGTTCGACACGCGGGTTTACTGGCAGGCGCGAGTCAAACTCGACGACAAGGGCGAAGCGGAAGTCAGCTTCCCGTTGAACGACAGCCTGACCGCGTTCCGCATCGTTGCCGTGGCCAGTGTTAACGTCGGCCGCTTTGGCACCGGTCAAACCAGCATCCAGGCGCAGCAGGATCTGATCCTGCAATCCGGCCTCGCGCCGGTGGTGCGCGAGGGCGATGCCTACGTGGCCTATGCCACCGTGCGCAACGGCAGTGATCGTGCGATCAAGGCCACCGTCAAGGCAGCGGTCAGCGGCATGCCTGACCCGGCTGAACATGCAGTCAGCCTCAATGCGGGCGAATCGAAAGAACTTGGTTTTCCAATCAGCATTCCTTACGGCGTGAACAGGCTCGCCTGGGAATTCAGCGCGGAAGAAGCCGGCGCGGAAAAAACCGGCGGGGCGAGAGATCGCATGAAACTTACACAAACTGTCATCGAAGCCGTGCCGGTGCGCACCTTCCAGGCCACGCTCATGCAGCTCGACAAACCCGTCAGCATGGCCACTCAAATCCCCGCGGATGCAATTTCCGGCCGTGGCGGCATCGGAGTGAAACTGCAGGCCAGGCTCGGCGACGACCTGCCCGGCGTCATGGAATACATGTCGCGCTATCCCTGGACTTGTCTGGAGCAGCAAGCCTCTGTCGCCGTTTCGCTTCAGGACGAAGCCCGCTGGAACAGCATTGCCGAGCGGTTGCCGCTTTATCTCGACAGCGATGGCCTCACAAAGTACTGGACTGATATGCGCGAAGGCAGCGACACGCTTACCGCTTACCTGCTGAGCCTGTCGAACGAAGCCGGTTACGAAATCGGGCCTGAAACACGGGCGCGCATGCTCAACGGCCTCGCCGGTCTTGTAGAAGGCCGCGTGGTACGCGGCTCGGTGCTGAACACGGCCGATCTTGCCGTGAGAAAAATCGCCGCCATGGAAGCGTTGTCACGCTACCCGGACAGTGGTTTCAAATCCGAGTGGCTGGACAGCTTCAGCCACACCCCCAACCTGTGGCCAACCACCACGCTGCTCGACTGGATTGCGGTGCATGAGCGGATCAACACTTTGCCTGATCGCGAAGCGCGGCTGAAGGAAGCGCAATCCATCCTTAAAAGCCGGCTGAATTTCTCCGGCACGATCATGACCTTCTCCACCGAAAGAAACGATGCCTGGTGGTGGCTGATGTGGAACGGCGACGTCAACGCCAATCGTTTGCTGCTGGCCGCCAATGACGATCTGGCCTGGAAAGACGACATCGGCAGACTGGTGCGCGGCTCGCTTTCGCGCATGCACAAGGGCCGCTGGCACACCACGGTGGCCAATGCCTGGGGGGTATTGGCGATGAAGAAATTCTCCGCGAAGCATGAAGCGGTTGCAGTTTCTGGCAAGACCTCCGCCGAGCTGGCTGGAAAAACCTTCACCGCTGACTGGAAAAAGGAAGAAGCCAGCACGATACTGCCCTGGAGCAAGGATGCCGCGCCGCTCAAGATGGAACATGCCGGCAGCGGCAAACCCTGGGTAACGATCTCCAGCCTGGCCGCCATTCCTTTGAAAGAGCCGTTGAATGCCGGCTACCGCATCACCCGCACCGTCACGCCCATCGATGCGAAGTCGCCCAAGAGCTGGCATCGTGGCGATGTCTATCGCGTCCGCCTCGACATCGATGCACAAACCGACATGGGCTGGGTGGCTGTCAGCGATCCCATTCCCTCCGGTGCAACGATACTGGGATCGGGCCTGGGCAGAGACTCGACGATTCTCTCTTCGGGCGAGAAACGCGAAGGCTGGGTGTGGCCTGCCTACGAGGAACGCACGCACGACAGCTTCCGCGCCTACTACACCTGGGTGCCAAAGGGGAAATTCGCCGTGGAGTACACGGTGCGGATCAACAACGAGGGTGAATACAAACTGCCAACCACTCGTGTCGAAGCCATGTATGCGCCGGAGCTGTTTGGCGAATTCCCTGTAGCGCCCATGTCCATCAAGCCATGAAGCATTGCCTGGCCTTTCTGGGCTTCGCATTTGCGCTGAACGCCCATGCCCTGCCCAGTTTCGACATGGTCAAGTCGCAGCACCATGTTTCAGAAGCCTGGCTGCTGGACCGGAACGGCGAACGCCTGCATACCCTGCGCCTCGACAACACGGTCCGCCGTCTGCCCTGGATAAAACTGGATGCGCTTTCGCCGGCCATGCAGGAAGCACTCATCGCCTCGGAGGACAAGCGTTTTTACGAGCATGGCGGCGTGGACTGGAAGGCGGCGCTCGGCGCGGTGTGGGATCGCCTGCTCACTGACAGCAATCGCGGCGCGTCCACCTTGTCGATGCAACTGGCTGCACAGCTCGACCCAAAGCTTTCTCGCGGCACTGATGGGCGAAGCTACGCACAAAAATGGGACCAGATGCTGGCGGCACGCGAACTCGAAAAAACCTGGTCCAAGCCGCAAATCCTGGAAGCCTATCTCAACACCGTGCAGTTTCGCGGCGAACTTTCCGGCATCAACGCCGCAAGCTGGGGGCTGTTCCAGAAACATCCCTCCGGGCTGGACAAAGCGGAAGCCAGCCTGTTGTCCGCGCTGCTGCGCGGGCCCAACGCCCCACCGGACAAGGTCGCCGAGCGCGCGTGCGATGTGGCGAAGAAATTATCTTCACCGCGTCCTTCATGCAAAGGCATTACCGCGCTGGCATGGTCGTCGCTGGTGGTGCACCCACGCATTCCTTACAACAACCAGATCGCGCCGCACCTCGCCCGGCGCTTGTTGAAACAGGCCGGACAGATCGTCAATACCAGCCTCGATGCCAATCTGCAGCGCTTTGCCTTGCGCACGCTGCAACAGCACCTGGCGGAATTGAAAGACCGTCAGGTGGAAGATGGCGCAGTCATCGTGCTCGACAACAAAACCGGCGAGATTCTCGCCTACATCGGTTCCAGCCAGCTTACCTCCGATGCGCCGGAGGTCGATGCCGCCCGCTCGCCACGACTGGCTGGCTCGACGCTCAAGCCTTTTCTGTACGCATTGGCCATCGAGCGCCAGACACTGACCGCTGCCTCGCTGCTCGATGACTCGCCGCTTTCCGTCGAAACCGCAGGCGGCCAATATCTTCCGCAAAACTATGACCGCGATTTCAAGGGCTGGGTGTCGCTCAGAACCGCACTCGGCTCTTCGCTTAACGTGCCTGCCGTGCGCACGCTCGTGCTGCTGGGATACGAACCTTTCTACGATCATCTGAAACGTCTGGGTCTTTCCACACTGACACAGGATGCCGATCACTATGGCTACTCACTCGCCCTGGGCGGCGCGGAAGTCACCCTGCTTGAGTTGGCCAATGCGTATCGCACGTTGGCGAATGGTGGACTGGCAAGTTCAACGACGCTTGTCCCCTCACCCCCGCCCCTCTCCCGCAAGGGGAGAGGGGTGATAAGTCCCGCCGCCGCCTGGATCATCGGCGACATCCTGTCCGATCGCGAAGCACGCGCACTCACCTTCGGCTTCGACAACGCGCTCGGCACATCCGGCTGGTCTGCGGTCAAAACCGGCACCAGCAAGGACATGCGCGACAATTGGTGCGTGGGTTACTCGGATCGCTACACCGTCGGTGTATGGGTCGGCAACGCTTCCGGCGAACCGATGCACGACGTGTCCGGCATCACCGGCGCCGCGCCGGTGTGGCAAGCAATCATGAACAGATTGCAGTTGCATACACCAGGCCGCGCACCCAAGGCACCCGGGGATATCGAATTACGACAGGTCAGATTCGAGCCAGCCGTCGAACCGCCAAGACGCGAAGCCTTCATCAAGGGAACCGGCATGTCTGTGGCCAGCCTTCCCGAAGCTGCCATTGGTTTGCCGCGCATCGTCGGCCCGGGCGATGGCGCCGTGCTCGCGCTCGATCCCGATATTCCGGCGAGCCGGCAAATTGTCCAGTTTTCCGCTCGCCCCGCGCTGCCAGGCTTGAAATGGGAGGTGGATGAGAAAATCCATATCCCGGAAAACAATCAAGGTCTGCCATGGCCGCCAACGCCTGGCGCCCACAATATACGGTTACTCGATGAACAAAACCGTGTGCTGGATGAAGTGCGCGTGATCGTGCGCGGAATTGCCAATCCGGCCACCACCCCTCATCCCTGATGGATAAAGTGGAACTCATCGCAGCGGTTGAAGCCGCGCTGTCCGGCGACTGGCACAAGGCCCATGAAATTGTCCAGCGGGACGAGCACGATCCTGTTGCCTGCTGGATTCATGCCGTTCTGCACAAGATCGAGGGCGACGCGTGGAACAGCCGCTACTGGTACGCGCGGACTGTACATCGATATGAGGAGTGGGGCGATCCTCCAGCTGAACTGCGGTTTATACTTGAGCTGCCAAACAATGAAATCGGTCAAGTTGTAAAGAATTCACGAGGTGACTGATGCTGATCGGCATTCCCAAAGAAACCAAGAACCATGAGTACCGCGTTGCACTGACGCCCGATGGCGCGACTGCGCTGATTCGCGCCGGCCACACGGTACGAATTCAGTCCGATGCCGGCAAGGACATCGGATTTCCGGATGAGCAGTATCGGAGCGCGGGCGCCGAGATCGTTGAAAGCCCGGCGCAGATTTACGCCGCCGATATGATCGTCAAGGTGAAGGAACCGCAAGCCGCGGAGAGCCTGTTGCTCCATCCGGGCCAGTTGTTGTTCTGCTACCTCCATCTCGCCGCCGCGCCAATACTTGCTGAGGCGCTGATCGACCGGCATGTCTCCGCCATCGGTTTCGAAACTGTAACCGATGACACTGGAGGATTTCCGCTGCTGGCGCCGATGTCGGAAATCGCCGGCCGCATGGCGCCGCAGATGGGGGCGCTTGGACTGATGCGTCCATATGGCGGCAATGGCACGCTGATTACCGGCGTGCCTGGCGTTGCGCCCGCGCGCGTGATCATCATTGGCGGCGGCAATGTCGGCATGAATGCCGCGCGTGTTGCCATCGGCCTGGGCGCGCAGGTCAGACTGCTCGACCGTAAAGCCGAAAAATTGCGCCATGCCGAGGAACTGTTCGATGCGCGCATCGAAACCGGCTTTGCCGGTGCCGAGGAAATCGCCGCCAGCGTGAAGGAAGCCGACCTCGTCATCGGCGCTGCCATGGTCGCGGGCCGCCGGGCACCGCAAATTCTGACCCGCGCGCATCTCAAATCCATGCGCCCGGGTTCCGTACTGGTGGATGTCGCCATCGACCAGGGCGGCATTTGTGAAACCTCCCGCCCCACCACGCATAGCGAACCGTTCTATGTCGAGGAAGGCATCGTGCATTATTGCGTGACCAACATGCCCGGTGCGGTCGCGCGCACCTCCACCCTTTCGCTTTCACACGCCACCCTGCCTTTTGTGCAGGCGCTGGCCGACAAGGGACTGGCCGCGCTGGAAACAAATCCTCACCTGAAAAACGGTCTGCAAATCCACAATGGGGAAGTTGTCTATCCCGGGCTGGCCGAGGACATCCGCCACGCAATCGGTTGACCAAGGTTGGCACGGGTGTCTATTCTTCCCGATACGCGCCTTAGGAGTTCGAATGACATTCCGACATTTCGCAAGTCTCATGATGCTGGCCCTCGTTGCTCCCATTGCCTCGGGGACAGTCAACGTTCCAGCCTGCACCGCGATCGAGCAATGGGTATCGCCTATGCCTGACCGGCCGCCACCAGGATACAACTCCGGGTCTGCCTCCGACGTTCAGGCATGGACGGAACTGAGAAACCGCATTGCGGACGACATTCTCAGTAATGAAGCAACGACGGCGACTTTCGGCAGCGCGTTTCGCAATTGGGATTCTGCAGAACTCAAGGCGGTTTTGGCAGCCATGTGGGCTTGCCAGCAGGATGCCAGAAAAGCGCGCCGCACCGTTGAAGAAAGGCGGCTGATGATGGTTCGACCGCACATGACCAGCGTTCAGCAAATGAAGGCCGGGCCGCGCAAGCCTTCGTCCGCCAATCAGGACACTGCGACCCCTGCCGCCGCCGCTGGCGTTGTCGATGCAGCAGGTCCCCGTACCAACTCGCACAGTGGCGGTGAATGCGCTGCGGTCAATGAATGGGTAAGCGGTGTAATGTCGCAAGCGGCTTTGGAATCGAAGGCACGATCGCAGAAGTTCAAGCTGAATGTCCACGCCATACGTGAACAGGAAAGACGCGATCTGCTTACCGATGCGGCGACACTCGCGGGCTTCGGCAAACCAATTTCGAAGTGGGACCAGATCGATTTTCAGAATGGTCGAGATTTGATCGACCGCTGCCGATTATCTGCCCGGAAGAATGCAAATCGGGAATTAGAAAACCAACTGGAAGTGGGTCGGGGTTTTGTGATGAATCACTGGCAGACAACCCCCAAGTAGAAACCTTGATTTGAGCAGAGCTTGAACCTGCAAGACCGCGCTGTTCCGCTCTCCACCTTCTGGCTGCGGCCACGCAGACGGGTAAAAAACAAACCCCAAAAGCAAATCCCCCCAACCCCCCTTTATCAAGGGGGGGCTTGATCGCTGGAAGCTTTGTTTGTTCCCCCCTTGATAAAGGGGGTGGCGCGAAGCGCCGGGGGATTTGGGTTTTAGTCCCCCTCTGGGCTGCCTCGGTCGAGGACTTGAATTGGGGGCTTTCGGCGAGGACTGTCTGAGCGCGAAGCGCGAGTTCCGCAGCCGCCCAATTCAAGTCCTCGACCGAGGTTTACTCCGCCAAGGTTTATAGGCGGAGCAGCACAGCGGGATCGCCTTTCTTTGGTTACTTTCTTTGGCGAAGCAAAGAAAGTGACTTGCTGTCGGGCAACCCCCGGCCAACTCGCTTCACAAACAGCAATGAATCCAATTCTCCCCTGAAACCCCATCCCCAATCCGGTTGAATATCCCGCGTCAAAGCCTGATAATTCAGGGATTCCGGCATTTCAAATATAAGGTTTGGAACACTACTTCCTGCTGCTCATCGCCACGGTGTTCGTCAACAACATCGTCATGTCCAAGATTCTTGGACTGTGTCCTTTCATGGGCGTCTCGAAAAAACTGGAAACTTCGGTCTCCATGGGCCTGGCCACCACCTTCGTGCTGACCCTGGCCTCGGGCGCGTCCTACCTCATCAATGAATACCTGTTGGGAACGGACCTGTTTTATCTGCGTACGCTGTCTTTCGTGGTCGTCATCGCGGGCATTGTGCAGTTCACCGAAATGTTCATCCACAAGACCAGCCCGGTGCTGTACCAGGTGCTGGGCATCTATCTTCCGCTCATTACCACCAACTGCGCCGTGCTCGGCATTCCGCTGCTGAATGCGCAGGCGCAGCACAACTTTGCCGAGTCGCTGATTTTCGGCGCGGGCGGCGCGATTGGCTTCACACTGGTACTGGTACTGTTCGCCGGCATCCGCGAGCGCATGGAAGCGGCCGACGTGCCAAAAATATTTCAGGGCACCAGCATCGCCATGATCACCGCCGGCCTGATGAGTCTGGCATTCATGGGCTTTTCCGGACTCGTGAAAATCTGATGCTATCCGCCATTCTCGTCATGGCGGGCATTGCCATCGTGGTGGGCGCGGTGCTGGGTTACGCCGCGCTGCGCTACAAGGTCGAAGGCGATCCGCTGGTGGAAAAAATCGATGCCATCCTGCCGCAAACACAATGCGGACAGTGCGGCTTTCCCGGCTGCAAGCCCTACGCCACCGCCATTGCCAAGGGCGAGGCTGATATCAACAAATGCCCGCCCGGCGGCGAGGAAGGCGTCAAGAAACTGGCCGAACTGCTCGGCGTGGAAATCAAGCCGCTGGATGCCGAACCCAAGCCCAAGTCCGTCGCCTTCATCGATGAAAAGACCTGCATCGGCTGCACGCTGTGCATCCAGGCCTGCCCGGTCGACGCCATACTCGGTGCAGCCAAGCAGATGCACACCATCATCGCGTCCGAATGCACCGGCTGTGAACTGTGCGTGGCACCCTGTCCGGTCGATTGCATTTCCATGGTGGTGTTGAAGGAAGATCTGCCGCACTGGAAGTGGAAATATCCTGTTTTCAAACTGAAACAGGCTGCCTGATCGATGCGACAGCTTTTCCGATTTCCCGGCGGCATCCATCCCGAAGAGCACAAGGCCGAATCTTCCGCGCGGCCGATTCACGCGCCCTTCATTCCCAATAGACTGATCATTCCCCTGCGCCAGCATATCGGTCAGCCCGCCAAGCCCATCGTCACGATCGGCGAAAAAGTATTGAAAGGCCAGATGATCGGGCAGGCGGATGGTTACGTCTCCGCCGCAGTCCACGCGTCGTCTTCCGGCGTGGTGACTGAAATCGGGCTGCACCTGGTGCCTCATCCTTCCGGGCTGTCCGATCTGTGCATCACCATCGAAACCGACGGTCAGGATCAATGGACGGATCTCCAGCCGCTCGACTGGCAGAACATGGACCCCGCCGCCGTTCGCGGCTATGTGCGCGACCTGGGCATTGCCGGTCTCGGCGGCGCGGTGTTCCCGAGCTCGATCAAGCTCGATTCCAGAAACCAGCCCATTCACACCCTGATCCTCAACGGTGGCGAATGCGAACCCTGGATCACCTGCGACGACCGCCTGATGCGCGAGCGCGCGGAGGAAATTCTTCAGGGCGCGCGCATCATGCAGCATCTTCTGCAGGCGCAGACCGTCATCGCCGGCATCGAGGACAACAAGCCCGAAGCCATCGCCGCCATGCAGGCTGCATCGGAAAAACTCGGCATGGCCATCGAAATTGTGGCCATGCCTACGCGTTATCCGGGCGGCGGCGGCAAGCAGATTACGCAGACGCTCACCGGACTGGAAACGCCATCGGGCAAGCTTTCCACCGATATCGGCGTGCAGGTGTTCAACATTGGCACAGCCTACGCGCTGGCGCGCGCCATCCTGCATGGCGAACCGCTGATCTCGCGCATCGTCACCGTCACCGGCCACGTGCTGGGCGCGCAGAATTACGAGACACTGATCGGTACGCCGCTGGGCGAGCTCGTCACGCATGCTGGCGACCGCGAAGGCACGACGGGCATTATCATGGGCGGGCCGATGATGGGCTTTGACGTCCATCCCGATACACCCGTCGTCAAGGCAACCAATTGCGTGCTGGCAAAATCCGTCGAGCTGTTCCCGCCAAAACCGCGCGAACTGCCTTGTATCCGCTGCACGCAATGTGCCTTTGCCTGTCCCGCCAGTCTGCAACCGCAGGAACTGTACTGGTTCGCGCGCGCGAAAAATTTCGGCAAGGCGCAGGAATACAACCTGTTCGATTGCATCGAATGCGGCTGCTGCAGCTATGTTTGCCCCAGCCACATCCCGCTGGTCGATTACTACCGCTTCGCCAAGAGCGAGATCTGGGCACGTGAAAAGGAAAAGCACGCCGCCGACATCGCCCGCGAGCGTCACGAATTTCGCCTGTTCCGGCAGGAACGCGAGAAGAAGGAAAAGGCCGAACGCCTGGCCGCCAAGGCGCAAACCAAAAAATCCGAAGCCCCCACGCTCGCGCCTGACGAGCAGGACGCGAAGAAAAAACTGATTGAAGAAGCGCTGGCCCGAGCTCAGGCCAGGAAGGCGGCGGTCGCACCAAAGAACACCGACAACCTCACGCCCGAACAACAGGCCGAAATCGCCGAGATCGAAGCGCGCCGCGCCAAAATACGCGAAATGGCGAAGAAGACCATAGAACCAGAAAAACATTTATGACGGCCTCGACCCACACCCTGCCCTCCAACACCAGCGTCACTCGCGTGATGACCCTGGTGCTGGCCTGCCTGCTGCCCGGCGTCCTCGCCTATGTCTGGCAATTCGGCTGGGGCATCGTCATCAATCTGGTCTGGGCTTCTTTGGTCGCATTGGGCATCGAGGCAATCGCCCTGCGTTTGCGCGGCTACCCGGTCAAGCCGTTTCTGCTGGATGGCAGCGCCGTTGTCACCGCCTGGCTGCTGGTGCTTTCCATCCCGCCTCTGGCGCCTTGGTGGCTGACGCTGGTCGGCATGGTGTTTGCAATCGGCGTCGCCAAGCATCTGTATGGCGGACTGGGACAGAACATTTTCAACCCGGCGATGATCGGCTTTGCCGTGCTCATCATCTCCTTCCCCGTGCAGATGACGCAGTGGTCCGCGCCGCTTGCGCTGGCTGGTCATGCACCCGGTTTTGCCGAAAGCCTCAGTCTGATCTTTACCGGCACATTGCCGGAAGGCGTCAAACTTGACGCCGTCATTTCCGCGACTCCGCTGGACACCGTGCGCACCGGGCTCATGCAGCAGCACACGCTGGATGAAATCCATGCGGCCAGCCACATATTCGGCCAGATCGGAGGCGTGGGCAGCGAATGGATCGCGGCAGCCTATCTTGCCGGCGGCATCGTCCTGTGGGCGCTGCGCATCGTGCCCTGGCAGGTGCCGGTTGCCTTCCTCGCCGGCATCTGGCTCACCGCCGGTTTCCTGCACTGGTTCGACACCGGCCGCTATGCCGCGCCGTGGTTCCAGATCGCCATGCCAAGCAGCATGCTGGGCGCATTCTTCATCGCCACCGATCCGGTATCCGGCTCCACCACGCCAAAAGGCCGATTGATATTCGGCCTGGGCGCGGGCTTCCTCACCGTCATCATCCGCGCGTTCGGCGGTTATCCCGATGGCGTGGCCTTTTCCATTCTGCTGATGAATCTGTGCGTGCCGCTGATCGATGCCTGGACCCAGCCGCGCGTGTTCGGGGTAGAAAAGAAATGAACCCGATATTGCGAAATGCCAGCCGCACCGGCGTCATCCTGTTCATTTTCGCCCTCATTGGCACGGCCATGATGGCCTACACCTTCAGTCAGACCCGCCCTGTCATCGAGAAAAGCGAACAGGCCGAGAAACTCGCGCTCATCAATCAGGTACTGCCCAGGCCACTGTATGACAACGACCTGCTGGCCTCGCATCGCGAATTGCCTGCCGACGACCTGCTTGGCACACGCAAACCCTCCGGCATGTGGCTGGCCACCCGGGGCGGGCAGCCATCCGGCATTGTGCTGGAAGCCATCGCGCCGGAGGGGTACAGCGGCGACATCGCCCTGCTGATCGGCATGACGGCGGAAGGCATCGTCACTGGCGTGCGCGTCACCCGGCACAAGGAAACGCCGGGGCTGGGCGATTACATCGAACTGGTGAAGAGTCCATGGGTTCTGCAATTCAACGGCAAGCGCATGGAAGAGAACGACAAGATGCGCTGGCGCGTGAAGAAGGACAGCGGTGAGTTCGATTCGCGCGCCGGTGCCACGGTCACGCCACGCGCCATCGTCAAGGCAGTGCGACAGGCGCTAGAATACTTTCATGCGCATCGCGATGAACTGCTGAAACCCGTACCGGTCAACCCATCATGATCGACAAAGACACTTTCACCAAGCTCGCCGAGAACGGCCTGTGGAAACAGAACCCCGGCGTGGTTCAGCTGCTTGGTCTGTGCCCGCTGCTGGCCATCAGCAGCAATGTGGTCAATGCCCTGTCGCTGGGGCTGGCCACTGTGTTTGTCATGATGATGTCCAGCCTGGCCGTATCCAGCGTGCGCAATTTCGTGCCGCACGAAATCCGCATTCCGGTCTTCATCCTAATCATTGCCGCGCTGGTCACCATCATCGATCTGGTGTTCAACGCCTTCGCACATCCGCTGTATCTGGTGCTGGGAATTTTCATTCCGCTCATCACCACCAACTGCATCGTGCTGGCCCGCGCCGACGCCTACGCTTCCAAGAACCATCCCCTGCACAGTGCCATCGACGGCGTGCTGATGGGCCTGGGCCTGACCCTCGTGCTGGTTGTGCTGGGCGGCATCAGAGAAATCGCCGGACAGGGCACGCTGCTGTCCGGCATCGATCTCGCGCTGGGGCCTCAAGCCAAAAGCTGGATCATCACCGTGGTGCCCGACTACAAGGGCTTCCTGCTCGCCATCCTGCCTCCCGGCGCTTTCATCGGCCTGGGCCTGCTGATCGCCGGGCGCAACTGGCTGGATTTGCGCGCGCAGCGCCGCGCACACCTGCAAGCCCGGCAGGCCGCCGCACAGGCGAGCGCAGCATGAGACTGAAATTCAAGGCCCCGCGCAAACCGCGCAATCCATTGGTGGTGCTGGTCAAGCAGCGCAAGGCCGGCAGCCATGCGCCAGACATGAAAACCATGCGGCAGAAAGCAAATCTGGCTCTGAAGAAGCAGTTGAAAAAACCAGACCAGTAACGCGGCATGAATCAAGCAAAGCGCGCAGAAATCTTCCGGCGTCTCCAGTCCATCGACCCGCATCCCACTACCGAACTGCTGTACCGCACACCATTTGAACTGCTGGTCGCCGTGGTGCTGTCGGCGCAGGCCACCGACAAGGGCGTGAACCTCGCCACGCGCAAACTGTTTCCCGTGGCCAACACGCCGGGAAAAATCTTTGCCCTGGGCGAGGAAGGCCTGCGCGACTACATCAAGACCATCGGCCTGTACCAGAGCAAGGGCAAGCACATCATCCAGACCTGCCGCATCCTCATCGACGAGCACGGCAGCGAAGTCCCCGCCGATCGCGAATCGCTGGAAAAGCTGCCCGGCGTCGGCCGCAAGACCGCCAACGTGATTCTCAATACCGCATTCGGCCAACCCACCATCGCCGTCGATACGCACATCTTCCGCGTGGCCAACCGCACAAAACTTGCGCCTGGCAAAACGCCGCTGGAAGTGGAAAAGAAGCTGCTCAAGTTCGTGCCCGACGAATTCAAGAAAGACGCCCACCATTGGCTGATCCTGCATGGCCGCTATACTTGCATTGCGCGCAAGCCAAAATGCAATGAGTGTGTCATTGCGGATTTGTGCGAATACCCAACCAGCCAAAGACCGATATGATTGTTTCCGAATTCAGTACCGGCGCGCCAACTCCCGAGCTGGTCACCGACATGTTGCAAACCGCGCTGCAGAAATCCGGCGCCGACCATGCCAACAGCGTGCTGCTGTTTCTTACCCCCCACTTCACCAGCAAGGTGCTGTCCGTATTGCAGTCAGCCACGCGCGTCAGCCGCTGCCTTCAGGTGTCCGGCAGCATCGTCTCCAGCATCCTGACCGATGCAGCCAGCAGCCAGGGACGCCCGGCGTGCGCCGCGCTGGTGTTCACCGGGGCGCATGCCTTCCAGACCGGCAGCGGGCCGGCGTGCGAATGCTGGTTTGGCCACACACCGCCGCAAAAACTGGAAAGCACCATCGGCGCGCTGATCTCGCCGCCGGGCGGCCCGGCCTTCCCGGCATGGCGCAGCGGCCGGCTCTCGCCCACCCAGCAGGTGTGCGTCAATTTACCCGGAATGCAGGCCGACGGCTTCCTATCGCAAGGCGCGCAGGCGCTGACCGCGCCGCTGCCCGTCAGCGAAAACTACGGCCAGGATCTCGTCGCGCTCGGCAGTCAGCGCGCGCTGCCCATGCTGGCGCGCGAGCTGCCGGTCGAGTGGCGCGCCCTGCCCGACATCCCCATCAACCGGCTGGCCGCCGGCCTGGTGGAAGGCAACCCCGAGGACGCCATCCCGCAGGGGCGCTTCCGTCTGTTGCCCATCCAGGGCACCAACGCCGTCACCCAGACCGTGACGCTTTCCGAGACACCGCCGCCGCGCAGCTGGATTTTCTGGGCGCAAATGCAGCCCGACCATGCCGAGCGCAATCTGCGCCAGCATCTCATCCCCTTGCAGGAACGCAGCTTCGATCCGCTGTTCGGCCTCGTCGTCTCCACCCGCCTGCGCGGGCTGTCGCTGCCCGACCAGGAGAACCGCGACCTCGCCCTGCTGCGCAAGACCTATCCCGGCATGCCCTTTATCGGCATCCAGGCCGATACCGTGCTGAGCAAGTCCGAGGAAGGCCAGATGGCCGCCTACCCGTTTGCGCTGGCGCTGACCGTCTTCAATCAGGCCTGACCCGCTTCAGCCATGTTCAACCCCAGCCGCGATCAGGTCCGGCAATTCTTTTTCGGCGTGTGGGACAAGTACCGCATCAAACAACCGCTGGAAGGCGCGGAAACCCTCGCGCTCGCCATCATTCTCGACCACCCCGAATACCACGGCGTACTGGAAACCCCCGACCGCCACCAGGACCGCGACTACCTGCCCGAACAGGGCGAAACCAATCCCTTCCTGCACATGAGCATGCACCTTGCCCTGGCCGAGCAAGTCTCCATCGACCAGCCGCCCGGCATCCGCGATCTGCTTGAGCAACTCTCCAACAAACTCGGCGAACGCATGGCAGCCGAACACGCCGCCATCGACTGCCTCGCCGAAATGATCTGGCAGGCGCAACGGCAGGGCACGGCTTACGATGCGGGGCTTTACTTCGAGTGCCTGAGAAAAGCGCTGTCCAAATAAGTAGAAATCTTTGACCCCTCTCCTCGGGGAGAGGGGCAGGGGTGAGGGCGATTTTTATACCCGAAGTTATATTGCGTTTCTGTCCGGATGCTGCAATGCTTGAACTGTTTTCAATTCGAACCAGACTCATTTAACTGAGAAGCCTATGCCAACCAAGCCTCTCGACCGCTTAATGTTTGCCCAAGGGGGTCTTTGCTTTTTTTGTAAGCAGCAGTTGCCAAAAAGCGAAGCTAGCGTTGAGCACCTTGTTGCAAGCGCCAATGGTGGTAGCAACAACGACGAGAATTGCGTAGCTTGTTGTAAAGCGGTCAATGCCTTGCTCGGCAGCATGTCACTGAAAGAAAAGATTCGGGTCGTACTGAATCAAAAGGGGCAATTCAAATGTCCAAACGGCTGTGATGCCAGTAAAGTAGCATCAAAACCAAAAGCCAAAACCACTACACCAACTGCCCAAACACAACCGGACGATAAATTTAGTCTTGTGGTTGCCAACTTGAAGCAGCGTGGCCATTCGCGGCCACGTAAACTTAAAACCCTTTCAAGCACTATTGCCTCGCTATTTCCAAAGGGTTTATCCGAAGTCGAACTCAACACTCTAGTCAAGCAGTTAGAGTCAACCGGCAAGGTCATTATAACGGACAACAACGTAACATATGCACTCTGAAATATCGGCTGTATAAAGAGTTAGCATCAAAATGCCTCTTTCTTATTTCATGCCGAACACACGAGTTGAATAATGCTAGCTTCCCTACTTACAGGCGTAGTATTGGCTCTGTCGATGGTTACTGTGCCTGCGGCCGTAGCAGATGGCTTCCGATCGGACTCGAAGCGATTCGGCAACCCGAAAATGGACATTGTCATCACTGAATCCGCGCGTCAGGCAAGAATCTCGGTACTGGATATCCGGATCAATTCCGTTGGGTCTTCCGTAGGTTCATCGTTTTTCATCTTGTGCAGTGTGCGCGATCTGGCCCGGCAGCGCGGCAATTACCGGCATATCGTCAAGGTTGAGGAAAAACCTCGCCGCAACCAGATGCTGGTCGGCTTTCTCGATGACGCCAGCGAGCCTGCGGAAAAACTCGACGCGCGTTTTGCCGGACAACAGGTGATCGATCTCGAACAGTTCGCCCCCATTTGCGAGCAGATGAAATGAAGGAAACCCTGAAACCCGGCATCAGATACGAACACAAATTTGTCGTGCCGCCATCCAAGACTGTCCCGGCGCTGTATCCCGAGTCGGAGGAATTCGTCGCCATGCCCGAGGTATTTGCCACGGGCTATCTGGTCGGCTTTCTGGAGTGGGCCTGCATCAAGGCCGTGAACCCGCATCTGGACTGGCCCAATGAACAAACGGTCGGCACGCACATCGATGTGAGCCACGAAGCGGCCACGCCGCCGGGGCTGGAGGTGACGGCGACGGTTGAACTGATTGCCGTGGAAGGCAGGAAGCTGGTGTTTGCCGTGGAAGCGCACGATGGCGTGGACGTGATCTCGCGCGGACGGCATGAACGCTTTGTGATCAACAAGGAAAAGTTCGATGCCAAGGTGGGCACGAAGAAACCTGCTTGACCGAACCGGATTACAATAAAAAACGGCCGGTTGAACCGGCCGTTTTCATTCCGTTGTAACCAGATGCTCAATACTTCTGGCTCAGGCCTTTCTGTTTGGCAAAGTAAGCCGCCAGATCTTTCATGTCCTGAGTAGACAGGTTGGCGACCTGGCCAGACATGATGGGGTTTTTGCGCTTGCCGGACTTGTAGTCCTTCAGCGAGTGGTAGAGGTAATCCTCATGCTGGCCGGAAAGCTTGGGAAAGCTGGGCGTGGGGCTGTTGCCGTCCGGGCCGTGGCAGGCTGCGCAGGGGGCGGACTTGGCCTTGCCCGCTTCGGCATTGCCGCCCGCTTGTACCGGCAATGTCACCAATGCAGCCAGCGCCAGGCCGATCATGCTTGTTGTGATTTTCATGGTCTGTCTCCCTGGATTATTTGCTGGGGCCGCTGTAGGACGAGGCGTAGTACGCGGCCAGGTCTTCCATGTCCTGATCAGACAGGCTGGCTGCGATGCCTACCATGCTGGGATGATTGCGCTCGCCGGTCTTGTACTGCTTGAGCGCGGCCAAGAGGTATTCGGCATGCTGCCCGCCCAGCTTGGGTACCTTGTAGGTGGCAGGATAGGCGGTTCTCCAGCCCGGCAGGCCGTGACAGCCCGCGCACATGGAATTCTTGTTCCGGCCCGCTACCGGATCGCCCGCTGCCTGTACCGACAAACTCGCGGCGCAGGCTAGCGCCGCAGCCACTGCGGTGAAGTGTGTTGCTTTCATAGTCCTCTCTCTCATCATGGTGGGTGTTATAATTTTCAAGGTCTGATGCCTTGTCGAATACCTTGGTTTGACAGGCATTTTATGCCCATGCGGCAAATTGCCGCAACCGGTTGCGGCGCATTTCTTTGGCCCTTCCGCAAACGCTGATCCCCCGCCAAATTGATGCGATTCGACGCTTCCGCCTGCCCGCTCTGGCTGTACAAGTTCCTGCCCTTTTTGCGCTGGTGGCCAATGGTCGACCGCGCCAGTCTGAAAGCGGACGGACTGGCCGGGCTGACCGGTGCGGTCATCGTGCTGCCGCAATCGGTGGCATTCGCCATCATTGCCGGCCTGCCGCCGCAATATGGCCTGTATGCCGCGATGGTGCCGACCATCATCGCCGCGCTGTTCGGCTCCAGCCGGCATCTGGTTTCCGGCCCCACGACGGCCATTTCGATCGTGGTGTTCGCGTCGGTCAGCCCGCTGGCCGAACCCGGTTCGCCGCAATTCATCAGTCTGGTGCTGACGCTGACCTTTCTGGCTGGGCTGTTCCAGCTCGCCATGGGGCTGGCCCGATTGGGCGCGCTGGTCAACTTCATTTCCCACACCGTCATCATCGGTTTTACCGCGGGCGCCGCCATCCTGATTGCCGCGAGCCAGGTGAAAAACTTCTTCGGCCTGGACATTCCACGCGGCGCGCATTTTCATGAAGTGCTGGCCCATCTGTTCACGCATCTGGGGGATATCCATCCGTGGGTAACGGCGGTTGCGGCCGTCACGCTGCTGAGCGGAATTCTGGCGAAAAGATTCCTGCCGAAACTGCCCTACATGATCATTGCCATGGTGATCGGCAGTGTGTTCGCCTATGCGCTCAACCAGAGGTATGGCGTGGACAGCACCGGCATCCGCACGGTGGGCGCGTTGCCTGCCGGGCTGCCGCCTCTGTCGGTGCCGGACTTTTCCATAGCCGCCATCAAGCAGACTTTCTTCAGCGCGTTGATCATCACGATCCTGGCCCTGACCGAGGCGGTTGCCATCGCACGCTCGGTCGCCATCAAGTCGGAACAGACCATCGACAGCAATCAGGAATTCGTCGGCCAGGGGCTTTCCAATATTTTCGGCAGCTTTTTCTCGGGCTATGCCAGCAGCGGGTCGTTCAACCGCAGCGGCGTGAATTATTCCGCCGGGGCGAAGACACCGCTGGCAGCCGTGTTTTCCGCCATCTTCTTGCTCATTCTCCTGCTGGTTGTCGCGCCGCTGGTGGCCTACCTGCCCATCGCGGCCATGGCCGGCGTGCTGATCCAGGTAGCCTGGGGGCTGATCGACTTCCATCACATCGAGGAAATCATCCAGCGGCATCGCAAGGAAACCATCGTGCTCGCCACCACCTTTTTCGGCACGCTGGTCGATCTGGAAAAGGGTATTTTTCTCGGCATCATTGTTTCGCTGGTGTTCTATCTGTACCGCACCTCGCGTCCCAGCCTCCGGCCGCTGGCGCCGATTGCCGCCGAGAAGTTCAATCCCAACCGCAAATTCATCGCCAGAGGGCCCGACGCACCCGGCTGTCCGCAAATGGAAATGGTGCGCATGGAAGGATCGATTTTCTTTGGCGCGGTCGAGCACGTTCAGCTGAGTCTGCGGCATATCGATGAATACGACCCCGCGAAAAAACATGTGATGATTTTTTCCCGGGCGGTGAACTTCATCGACCTGGCCGGCGCTGAAATGCTGGCGGCCGAGGCCAGGCGACGCCAGCGGCTGGGCGGCGGCCTGTATCTGGTCGGCGTGCAGCCCGGCTTTTGCTCCATGCTGCGCGAGGGTGGACAAGTGGACCATGTCGGACAGGAAAACATCTACGGCAGCAAGGGCCAGGCGATTTCCGCCATCTATCCCAAGCTCGACAGCGAGATTTGCCGAACCTGCACGGCACGTATTTTTACCGAGTGCGATGTCGCGCTACCCAACGGGGAAAAACGCTGATGGGAAACAGGCTTTCAAAAATCACTACCCGCATCGGCGATGACGGCACCACCGGCCTGGCCGACAACACACGAGTGGGCAAGGATCACCCGCGCGTGGAAGCGATGGGCGAAGTGGATGAGCTCAACAGCCATATCGGATTGCTGCTGACTGAAACACTGCCCGATGAAATCCGCGTGTTGTTGACCCAGATTCAGCAGCACCTGTTCAATTTCGGCGGCGAACTGGCCATGCCCGGCTTCAACGGCATCTCGGAAGAAAAGGTTTCCCTGCTTGACGAGGCCATTGACCACTATAACGCCGGCCTGGCACCGCTCAGGGAATTCATTCTGCCGGGTGGTACTCGCGCTGCCGCGCAAGCCCATGTTTGCCGGACGGTCTGCCGTCGCGCCGAACGCCGGCTGGTTGCATTGGGCAAAAGCGAGTCCGTGCCGCCTTTGTTGATGCAGTATCTCAACCGTCTGTCCGATCTGCTGTTTGTACTGGCGCGCGTGCTGAATCATGGCAGCGAGCCGGGGATGTGGGAAAAGGGAAAATAAAAAAAGCGCAGAACATCTCTGCGCTTTTTCTGGCATGACGGTTGTCTTTCAGCGATAGCCTCGCATCATCAGCATTTGCATCAGATCGAGCCGCTTTTCCAGTTCGTCGATGCGGTCTTCAAGCGCCGCTGCCTTGGGGCAGCCGCCATCGCCGTGCCCCATGTGGCCGCCACCCATGCCGCCTTTCTTGCACTGGCATCCGCCTATGCCGCCGCCATGGCCTTGATGGTCGCCGCCCATGCCCTTCTTCTTGCATTTCTCGCAGCTACCCTTGCCCATGGTCGAGGGCTCGATTTCGGCCAGCCCCTGTGGCGGCGTCTCTTGAGTCTGAGCTTCGGCTGCGGGCGCGGCACCTCCATGGTGTTCATGCCCCTGCGCGAAGGCGGATGCGGACAAGGCAAGGAAAGCAACAAACAGTATTGAACTCGCGGTTTTCATGGCATGTCTCCTGAAGTTTCTGGTCGTTTATGTTCAAACGGCATCATTCCATTTTCATCGAGCCGTTCAAGCTCGATGAAGATTAAGCCTGAATCCGGCTTGAATCAAGCTGGAAGAATATGGGCTCCATGAAACTTCAGCGTCGCCCGAAGCGGCGGACCTGCTTCATAACTGATGCGCGTGAAGCCCGCGGTGGGTACCTCGATCCGGTAGGCATGGGCTAGTGGAATATGCAGGCCGTGCGCCATGGCCATGCGGATGACTCCGGCATGACAGATCACCAGAACATGTTCTTCAGTGCAGGATTGAAGCAGGAATTCAATGCCGGCAGCGACACGGGTGAAAAAATCCGCCAGCGGCTCGGCGCCTGCCGGACGGGCATTGACCGGGTCTAACTTGAAGCGCGGCAGTTGTTGAGGATTTTCTTCATTGAGTTGAGCGGCAGACTTGCCTTCCCACGCGCCAAAGCCGACCTCTTTCAACCTGTCATCGAAGGACAACGGCAACTGGTGACTTTCAGCCAGTTCCTCGGCAAAGGCGCGGCAGCGCAAAAGCGGCGAAGATGCAATGCGCGACCAGGGCCGATGTTCGCCCACCGATGCGCGCATCTGCGCCCAGCCTTTTTCCGACAGCGGGTCGTCGATCTGCCCGCGATATCTGCGGCCGCCGACGGGTTCTCCGTGGCGCATGAAATCGAGGGTTGTCGCCATTACAACCGAACCAGGTTGTCTCGGTGGATCAGTTCCGGCTCGTCCACATATCCCAGCAGCGATTCGATTTCCGAGGTGGGTTTGCCGGCAATACGGCGCGCTTCGGCGGCACCGTAGTTGACGAGGCCGCGGGCGATTTCATGGCCCTCGGCATTGACGCAGGCAATCACTTCGCCGCGCTCGAATTCGCCTTCGACCGACTTGACGCCGACCGGCAGCAGGCTTTTTCCGCCAGCGGCCAGTGCTTTGGCCGCACCATCGTCAAGAACAAGCCTGCCGCGCATCTGGAGATGATCCGCCATCCATTGCTTGCGCGCGGCCAGCGTTGCCTCCTGCGCAGTGAGCTGGGTGCCGATCAGTTCGCCCTGTGCCATCCGCAGCAGCGCGTTTTCCTCCCGCCCCCATGCAATGAGCGTATGCGCGCCGCTTCTGGCCGCGCGTTTTGCCGCCAGTATCTTGGTCAGCATGCCGCCCGTACCCACGTTTGAACCCGCGCCGCCCGCCATGCGTTCCAGTTCGGGATCACCCGCCCGCGCCTCGTGCACAAACTGCGCGTCGGGATGCCTGCGCGGATCGGCGGTGTACAGGCCTTTCTGGTCGGTAAGAATGATCAGGCAATCGGCTTCGATAAGATTCGTGACCAGCGCGCCGAGCGTGTCGTTGTCGCCCAGCTTGATCTCGTCGGTGGAGACGGTGTCGTTTTCGTTGATGACCGGCACCACGCGCAATTCAAGTAAAGTCAGCAGCGTGGTGCGCGCGTTGAGATAACGTGTGCGATCGGCCAGATCTTCGTGCGTGAGCAACACCTGCGCGGCATGCAGGCCATGCTGGCGGAAAATGCTTTCGTAGGCCTGCACCAGGCCCATCTGCCCAACGGCCGCGGCGGCCTGGAGTTCATTGAGCGCCTTGGGGCGCTTTTGCCAGCCCAGCCGCTGCAGGCCTTCGGCGATGGCGCCGCTGGAGACCAGCACCACCTGTTTGCCGCTTTCCACCAGTTGCGCGATCTGATCCGCCCAGCGCGCCAGCGCATCGTGATCCAGGCCCTTGCCTTCATTGGTAACGAGACTGCTGCCGACCTTGACGACCACGCGCTTTGCAGCGGCCAGCGCGGAAACACTCATCAGAAAAGTCCTCCACCGCCGCCCCGCTTCAGGTTGCGAACACCCTCTTCCGCTTTTCGGATAGTGATGCCATCAGGACAGAAATGATCCTCGAACAGCGCCTTGTGATACGACAACAGCGAACGCAGTTTGAACGGTTCCCATTTTGCCCGCTTGTTTTCAGTCCATTTGCCGTCCGGCTGGCCAAAGCCGTAAATCTTGTATTCGGCAGGATCGCAGCGCATGCCCTCGAAATTGATCGTGCGCGCGCCGCTCGGGCTTTCGATGACGATGGTATAGCGGACGATCTGATCGCTGCCCACCGAAACCGAGGCCGTGTCGATCATGAACTTGTTGGGCGTCGCCGAAGAGACATTGAACTCCACCAGGTTTTCGTTTCTGGGATACGCCGGCAGGCTGGCGACAAGCTCTTCCCAGGGTTTGGAATCGTCGACAAAGCTTGAGCCCTGTTCGTAGCTGGGGTTCAACACGTGTGGCCCGTCAGCCATTACCGCGAAAGGAATCAGCAAAAGCAGAAAGATCTTTTTCATGGCGGCCATTTTACCTTGAGGCAGGTGCCTTCAGGCGAGTTTATAAAGCCGCACTGGCTGACGCTGTCCCTTGAGTTCGACCATGCCCATGTCTTCAACCTCTGCCCCGATATCGCTTGCACGTTCGATCACATTGCCCGACACCAGCAGGCTTGCGTTGAATTGTTTGGTGGCCTCTTCTATGCGCGCTGCCACATTTACGGTTTCGCCAATCAGCGTGTATTCCTTGCGGGTGCTTGCCCCGACATTTCCGGTCACCAGTTGACCGACATGCAAACCGATGCCGACACGGGTCGGTGGAATGTTTCCATTGGCATTCATCTCCTGCAGGCGTTGGATGATGTCGCGAGCAGCGTCCACGCCATGACTGCATTTGTCGGTGTCTTCCACCGGTGCGCCGAACACGGCCATGAACCCGTCGCCCAGGAACTTGTTGACGATGCCGCGATGCGCGTTGACGATATCGATGAACTCACCGAACAGCAGGTTGAGATAGGCCATGACTTCGGCCGGTGACTTGCCGCTGGCCAGCTTGCTGAAATCGCGGATGTCCAGAAACATTACGCAAGCTTCGCGTTCCTCGCCGCTGATATCGATTTTCTGGCGCAGCAGCCGCTCGGCGATCTCGGGCGATACGTGCTGGCCAAAGACGCTGACGGCGTGGTCACGCTCTTCGGCATGATGTACCGCATGAACGAGCTGCTTCCTGAGTTCCACGGCAAGAAAACCCGCCACCATGCCGGATGCAAATAACAACGCGCTCTTGATGACATAGGCACTGGGTTCGGCCAGCAGTTCCATTCCCGGTTCGATCGGATGTCCATGCAGGTAGTACCAGGCCACCCAACTGAACTGGAGCGCGGCCACGGTACCTGCGAACAGGCTGACCCACATGTCAAGATACAGTACCGTCATGCCGACAAACAGCGGGTACAGGAGCGGAGCGGCGGAAGACAAGGCCTGAAGCTGCCCCATTTCCTGGGCGAGCATGATGATGATCACCGTGGGGACAGTGATTTCAACAAGGGAATTGGAATAACGGAACACCCAGCCCGGCAAATGGCTTTTGTGCAGAAGCCTGCGGATGCGGAAACGCAAAACCAGTTCGTAAACCAGCATGCCGGCAAACAACAGGCCCATCGGCCAGGTCAACCGGTAAATGGACTCGTACAAGCTTTCGGGCCATGCGCCGGGAATCAGCAAAACAACACCCAGCAAGCCCGCCAGCATGGCAAATACCCAGGCAGTCAGAGTCGCGCGCCGCCGTTCGCTGTCCAGCACGGCCATCAGCCGGGTCTGGCTGCCTGGATGGACATCACTCCGTCTCTGCATGCCGTTATGAATTAACGATAGATATATTCACGCTGATAAGGATAATTCGGCTGAACGCCGGGCGCCAGCGGTTTCCCTGCCAATACCTGCCACACTTCCATCCAGCCCTGATCAAAGGCATGGGCGGAACCCGCCATGTAGATGCGCCAGATGCGGTATTTCTGTTCGCCGATCAGCCTGCGCGCTTCTTCATTGTGTGTATCCAGCCGCCGTACCCATTCCCACAGCGTGCGTGCGTAATGCGGCCGCAGGTTTTCGGCATCCAGGCATTCCAGCCCGCCGGCCGTGGCGTGATGCATTACTTCAGAGATGTGTTCGAGTTCGCCGCCGGGGAACACATAGTCGTCGACGAATTCCGAAATGCCGCTGCCCAGACCCTGCGACCTGAGCGCGGCCGCGGTAATGCCGTGGTTCAACACCAGTCCGCCAGGCTTCAGCAGCTCGAAAATCCTGCGGAAATAGGCAGTCAGATTCTTGCGGCCGACATGTTCGACCATGCCGATGCTGGCAATCTTGTCGAACTCTCCGGCTTCGGGCATTTCCCGGTAATCCATCACCCGCACCTCTACCCGGCCTTGCAGATTTCTTGCCTTTACCTGCTCTTGCACCCAGGCATGCTGGTTGCCGGAAAGAGTGACGCCAACCGCTTTCACGCCATAACGCTCCGCCGCCCAGAAAATCAGCCCGCCCCAACCACAGCCGATATCGAGAAATCTTTCCCCTGGCTTGAGTGCGAGTTTCCGGCATATCAAATCCAGCTTGGCTTCCTGCGCCGCATCCAGCGACATGTCCGGCTCGCGGTAATACGCACAGGAATATACCCGTCGCGCATCCAGCCACAATCCATAGAAATCGTTGGATACATCGTAGTGATACTGGATGTTTTTACGGTCGCCGCTTCGGGTATGCCGCCACCACTTCCAGATGTCCGAGCCTTTTTTGTCGCGGCAGAGCTCCGTGCCGCACAGGCTGGAACCAAGCGCGAGAATGTCCCGGGGATTGCCATCGAGATTCATTTCACCCTCGACATAGGCACGTGCTAGCGAACCCAGCGAGGGCTTGATGAATGCCGTCAAGGCAGCTGGAGAATTGAGCCTGACATGGATTGACGCCGTTTCAGCATTACCTGCTTCGCTGCCATTCCAGAGCGTGACATGCAGAGGCAGGCCGGCAATGCGCGCCTGCACTTTTTTCAACATCGCGGTCTCAAGCATAAAACCGGGATGGAATGAGAGACTTTGTCAGCCCTTCAGGTCGGCAGCGAGGCTGTCACGCACAGCCTGCGCAACGACAATTTCCGCCGTATAAACGGGATGATCCACCCCCACGGCAATTGCCGCGCCGGATTTTGCGGCCGTAATCATTTCGGGCGTCAATTCAAATCGCAGAAAATGCACGGATGAGGTTTTCTCGTCGTTCTCACGCTCCAGATCCTCATCGGCGATGGCATGGACGCGCGCGAAATCCATCACCTGCACCCATACGCGGTCTTCGATACCCTTGAGCTTGGTCAGCATGACCCGCCGTTCGGTTTCCTCCGGGTATTCGATCATCATCGTCGCCTTCCAGTTGCTGCCGTCAGGCACCAGCGGATTGTAGGCTTCCAGTTCATCCTGTATGCCCTCTTCCTCGTAGGTTTTTTCGATGCGCAGCATTTCCTGGATCTGATAGCGGACGGTCAACTCATCTTCAAAAATGAGCGTAAGGTTCTGCCCCAGATGAACCTGGCGGTTCTTCTTGTGCGCCATAACCTGGCGGCGATATTCATTTCTGGCCTTGGCGTAAGCCTCAAGCGTCATCAGGGATTCGCGGGTAATTTGCGGCATGATTATTACTCCTGGCTTAGTCGTGATGCTGACCGGCAATTGGTCCATCCTTGAACAGAGTATCCTTCAGTTCGTGATCAAAAGCTGGATCACGGCGGCGTATCCACTCCAGCACCATGGCGGCGTGCTCCTTTTCCTCGTCGCGGTTGTGCGCCAGGATGGCTTTCAGATCTGGATCGGCACAGGCATCGACCCGCTGGTTGTACCAGTCCACAGCTTCCAGTTCTTCCATTAATGAAATGATGGCGCGGTGCATGTCCATGGTTGCCGCGGAAAGTTTTTCGACCGGCTCGTGATAGCCCTCGTTTGACATGTTTTTTCCCTTTAAAGTCCGTAAGCGATTTTCATCAATGTGATGGGATGCTGCTTCTGCGCAGTTGCAGTCTCGCCCATGCCCTGAAGGATGTGGCGCCCGGCGATGGCGCAGTCGGAACTCACATAGTCCGGATTTGCTTCATTCGCCAAACGCGCGACCGGCTTCACGATCTTCATGGAATTGGCGAAATATTCGCTCTTCACACCCCAGGTGCCGTCGTGGCCCGAACAACGCTCGATGCTGGTGACTTCCGCACCGGCAAGCAGCAAGGCTTCTTTCGTCTTGGGGCCGACATTCTGCACGCGCTGGTGACAGGGCGCGTGATACGCCACTTTGCCCAAAGGTTTTTTGAAATCGGTTTTCAGCAAGCCGTCGGCATTGCGAGCCATCAGGTATTCGAACGGATCCCACATGGCTTCCTTCACCGCCTGCACATCGGCGTCATTCGGGAACATCAGCGGCAGTTCCTGCTTGTACATCAGGGTGCAGGATGGAATCGCCGTGAGAATGGCATAACCTTCACGTGCCAGCTTGACCAGATGCGGAATGTTGATGTTCTTCAACTCTTCTACACGATCAAGGTCGCCCAGCTCCAGCTTGGGCATGCCGCAGCAGGCTTCCTTGTCCACCAGCACCGCGGGCACTTCGTTGTGCCTGAGTATCGCCAGCAGGTCGTGGCCAATGCCGGGCTCGTTGTAATTGATGTAGCAGGTGGAATAAATCGCTACCTTGCCGGGCGTGCGCTCGCCGTTCTTGACAGCAAAGCTGGCGTCCGGCTTCGCCGTGGCGCGAAATTTGGCGCCGTTGTAATCGGGCAGGATGCGATCCTGATGGATACCCAGTACGTTGTCGATGGTCTTGCGGATGGGCTTGCTCTTCAGCGAGGCATTCACTGCCTGCACCACCACCGGGATCGTCGCCAGTTTGCCGATGGCATCCGTGGCGGATAGCAGCTTGTCGCGGAAATTGACTTCGCCCTTTTTGAATTTGATCGCCTTGGCCCGCAGCATGGTGTGGGGAAAATCCAGATTCCACGGATGCGGTGGCACATAGGGACATTTGGTCATGTAGCACAGGTCGCACAGATAGCACTGATCGACGACCTTCCAGTAATCGGCCTTCTTGACGCCATCCACTTCCATGGTTTCGGATTCGTCGACCAGATCGAACAAGGTTGGAAAAGCCGTGCACAGGCTGATGCAGCGCCGGCAGCCGTGGCAGATGTCATAGATGCGCTCGAGCTCCTTTTCGAGCGCGGATTCGTTCCAGAACTCGGGGTTCTTCCAGTCCAGCGGATGGCGGGTCGGGGCTTCGAGACTGCCTTCTCTTGTCGTCATGATAATGGTCTTTTTTTCAACTCAATTCGTCTGCATATCGGCCTGCATTTCAACAGGCCGATACACGCACGAATCGCCTGGCGATTACATGCTGTCCAGGGTCTTCTGGAACTTGTTGGCGTGCGAACGCTCGGCCTTCGCCAGGGTTTCAAACCAGTCGGCGATTTCGTCGAAGCCTTCATCGCGCGCTGTCTTGGCCATGCCCGGATACATATCGGTGTACTCGTGGGTTTCGCCCGCAATCGCGGTTTTCAGGTTGTCTGCGGTGGGGCCGAAAGTCATGCCGGTGGCCGGGTCGCCACAGGTTTCCAGATATTCCAGATGGCCGTGCGCATGGCCGGTTTCGCCCTCAGCGGTGGAACGAAACACGGCGGCCACATCGTTGTAGCCCTCGATATCGGCCTTGGCTGCGAAATACAGATAACGGCGGTTGGCCTGGGATTCGCCGGCGAAGGCGGCTTTCAGGTTGCCTTCGGTTTTGGAGCCTTTCAGTGCTGCCATATGCTTCTCCTTGCAATAAATGACGAGGACACTCGGAGGCGTCTTCCCCGGTCCTCCGGCGGAGAAAACGCTATTGACTTAGACTAAGTCTAACTCATAAACAAAATATAAACCCGCTTCTTTTACACTGTCAACCCGCACTTTCAATATCAAACAATTCCAATACCCATATTCAGTATAGGCAGATTGTTTTTTGCCTTTTGCTGGCACAATGCAAGGCCATGAAGATTCTCGCGACCAAGTCACGAATGCATCTGACAAGGAGATGATCATGACCCGCAAAGTGGATAAAACCGATGCCGAGTGGCAGACAGAACTGACTGATCAGCAGTTCCACATCTGCCGCCTGAAAGGCACCGAGCGCGCCTTTACCGGCAAGTACTGGGACAACCATGAACAGGGGCTCTATCGCTGCGCATGCTGCGGCGAGCCCTTGTTTGATTCGGCCACCAAGTTCGATTCCGGCACAGGCTGGCCCAGTTTTTTTGCGCCCATGAGCAGCGAAGCCCTCGACGAGGAAAGCGATCGCAGCCACGGCATGATCCGCACCGAAGTCATGTGCAAGTCCTGCGGCGCGCACCTTGGCCACGTGTTTCCGGACGGCCCCAACCCTACCGGGCTGCGCTATTGCATCAACTCGGCTTCGCTCGATTTCGAAAAAAAGGACTGAATGCAGCTCATCGACGCACGCATCGCACGCATCACGCAAGCCACGCCCACCATCAAGGCATTTGAATTGGAAGTTAATGACCCGGGTTTCAAATACCTGCCGGGACAATGGATTGAAGTATCCGCCGACATCGACAGTGAAACAAAAACCAGCGGTTATTCCGTCACGACTTCACCCAGCCAGCGTGGCCTCGTCGGTCTCGCCATCAAATCCAGCTCCAGTCATCCCATCACCCGCTGGCTGCATCAGGCCAAAGAGGGCGATACGGTACAGATCACGCGTGGCCAAGGGCCATTTGTGTTCGTGCCGGACATGGGCGAAGACATCGTGCTGATTGGCGGTGGCGTCGGCGTCACGCCCCTGCTTTCCATCTGGCGTTATGTGCGCGATGCCTGCCCGGAGACCCACGCTACTCTGTACTACAGCGTCAGCCACCCGGATGAAATCCTGTTCCGCGAGGAACTCGAACAATCCGCGCGGCAGCACACCCATGTCAGCCTTGAGATCACCGTCACCCAGCCCTGTGAAAGCTGGCAGGGACAGACTGGCCGCATCAACAAACACAAGATCGCCGCTCTCAATGCTCCACCCAACACCCTGTTCTATTTGTGTGGTCCGCCGGGCATGGTCGATGACATGGAAAATTTTTTGCGCGAACTGGGCGTCCCCGCCAGCCGGATAATTTTTGAAAAGTGGTGGTGAGCTGTCTATAGTTCAGCACTTCCCGATAAAGCGATATCAACGTGCCTGTGATCAAGCAAACCGCCCTGTTCAGCCTGTTGTTGACCGCGTCCGCCCTGACCACCGCCACCGAGCCGCCCAGTGCTCCGCCTCCCTTCAAGAGTGGACAGGAAAGCGCCCAGTTCTGCCGCCACTGCCATGGCGAGGCGGGCATCAGCGCCCATCCGGACACCCCCAACCTGGCAGGGCAAAACGCCGCCTACCTGCTCGACCAGATGAACAAGTTTGCAGCCGGACAGCGCAAGTCCGAATTCATGGAAGGTTTGATCAAGGCGCTCAAGCCGGAAGAACGCGCGAACATCGCGCTGTATTTTTCCCAGCAGAAGGTGCAGCCACAGCCAGCCAGGAACAGTGCCCAGACAGAAGCAGGCGGGAAGCTGTATGCCAAACTTTGCGTCTACTGTCATGGCGCGAACGCATATGGATCGGACAACATCCCGCGTCTGGCCAGCCAGCAAACCGTTTACCTTCAACTGTCACTGAAACGCTACCGCAACGGCAGCGGCGAACGCATCGACCCGAGAATGCAATCCTATACCCGCAATCTCAAGGATCAGGATATCGACAATCTGGCTGCCTATCTGGCCAGTTTGCGTTGAGCCCCCAGATTTATTGAACCAGCCAGAGCCGGTTGAGATTGATCTCCTGCACCCGGTTTGATTTCAGCCTGACAGTGCCATGCTGACGGTCGTCGCCAGAAGAGCTGAACTCAAAGCGAAACCATCTTTCCAGCACTGCGTGGCCTTCGTTGTCACGTGCCAGCTTCAGCTTCACCTGGCTGACGGTATCATCCAGAAACTGAACTCCTGCTTCATCGCAGGCCTTGCGTGCCGCGACATGCGCGGCTTCTCGCGCCTTGAGGCTGTCGGCAATAAACCACAACACCCCCGCCAGCAGGAGTATGACAATGATTTCCGTCAATTCAGGTTGGCCGCCAGTTTTTGCAACTGCACGATTTTTTCGCGCAACTCGATGGCCTCTTCGGCATCCGGTGCAAGATTCAGATAGCGGTCCAGATCCGTATACGCAGCCCGGAAGCATTCAAGCTGCCAGTACACCTCCCCTCGCTCACGCAGCTCATCGAGGCTATCCGGCTCCAGCAGCAGCATTCGATCGAGCGCCGACAAAGCGCGCATCCAGTCCGATTCATGCAGATACCAGGTTTTGAGATTGCGCAGGATGCGGGCAAGGATGGCCTTGTTGTCTGCCGTCACCAGCACTTCTTCCAGCGGGGGAATGGGCTGATCGAGGTAAACATCCCGCAACCGGGCTTCAAGTTGTTCAACCGTAAGCGGAATGCCGCCATTGTAGGGATCCATCACAACCTCGCCGCCCGGCACGGCCATTTTCACCAGGAAATGGCCGGGAAAAGAAACGCCCTGTATTTCCATTCCTGCCCGCCGGCCCACTTCCATGTATACCAGTGAAAGCGTGATGGGAATGCCGGATTTCCGGGTAAGCACTTCATCGAGAAAACTGTCCCGTGGATCGAATGCTTCGGTTTCGCTGCCGGTAAAACCTTCTTCGCGAAACAGGAAGCGATTCAGAATTGAAAGCCGGGTGGTCCAGTCCGCGCCAGCAGGCATGCGCTCGGCAGCGCGGTCGCCCAGTTCATTCAGGCGCGCCATCCAGTCTTCGATATTTATTTCGGGATGTTCTTCCGCGGCGATCAGCAGCGCGCCCCGTGCAAGGTCAATCTCGGCATCGGGCAGCTGCGCCAATGCCATGAAACGTGAATCCATTTAATCCTTGGCGGTAGCCGGCATGCGGAACAGGGCCGCCACCTGCTTGACGGGCCGCCTGGATGGCGCATTGACCGGCACGGGACGGGCAATGGCCGGTGCGGCCGGGGGACGGTAATCCGGCACCTGTGCGGCGCCTGGTGAATAGCCCGGAACCAGAATCTGGTCAATGGTCTTGCCGATGAGTTTTTCGATGTCCTTCAGGTAACGCGCTTCATCCTCTGTCATGAGCGAGATGGCTTCACCACTGGCTCCCGCGCGGCCGGTACGGCCAATGCGGTGAACGTAGTCTTCGGGGTTGTGCGGCAGATCGAAATTCACCACATAGGGCAGCGCGGAAATATCCAGTCCACGCGCCGCCACATCCGTCGCCACGAGGATGCCGACTTCGCCGGACTTGAATTCGTCCAGCGCCTTGATGCGCTCCTGCTGGGTCTTGTCGCCATGAATGGCCGCTGCATGTATCCCGGCCTTGTTGATCTCATGTGCAAGCCGGTTGGCACCCAGCTTGGTGCCGGTAAACACCAGCACCTGTTTCAATTCACGGCTGCGAATCAGATGAATGAGCAGCGCGCGCTTTTTCTCGTGATGAACCGGATGCAATACCTGGGTGACATTTTCAGCCGTGGCATTGCGCCGCGCCACTTCGATGCGCTGGGGATTTTTCAGGAAGGAACGCGCCAGCGATTCGATTTCCTGCGGGAACGTGGCTGAAAACATCAGGTTCTGCCGCTGTGCCGGCAACAAACCAATGATGCGCTTGAGGTCGGGCATGAAGCCCATGTCCAGCATGCGGTCGGCTTCGTCCAGCACCAGCATCGACACCTGCGAAAGACTCAGCGTCTTGTTCTGCACATGGTCGAGCAGGCGTCCGGGCGTGGCCACCAGAATCTCGACGCCGTTCTTCAGCACGGGAATCTGCGTGTCGATGTTGACGCCGCCGTACACACACAACGTGCGCAGCGGCACATATTTGCAATAGGCCTTGATGCTCTCTTCCACCTGGATGGCGAGTTCACGCGTGGGCGCAAGAATCAGCGCGCGGATGGGATGACGCGCGGGCGACGTGCTGGTGCTGGCTTGCGGCGCCAGCTTCTCGATGATGGGCAGGGAAAATCCCGCTGTCTTACCGGTGCCGGTTTGCGCAGCCGCCAGCACATCGTGGCCCTGAAGCGCGACGGGAATCACCGCCGATTGAATAGGCGAAGGCTCTTTGTAGCCCAGGTCAGTCAACGCATTGAGAATTTCGGGACGCAGTCCCAGATCGGTAAATGCCATTTCTTTTCAGTCTACGTGGCGCCAGTCAAAGCCGTTTTCCTGGCAAGCCACTTCTATCCACTCCGGTTCGCAATTCAAAACTCCTGCCAAGGCTGCCCTGGCAAGTGACGGTTTATTGTTTTTCTGTGACAAATGCGCGGCAATCACATGCCGCAACCCCGACACATCCATTTTCTCCAGCAGGGCTGCCGCCTGCCGGTTTTCCAGATGGCCATATTGCCCGCCCACCCGCCGCCTGAGGCTGGGCGGATAAGGCCCGCATTCCAGCATGTCCGCGTCATGGTTGCACTCCAGCACGATCGCATTCACCCCGCTCAGGCTGGCGGCAATATGCGAGGTAATATGCCCGGTGTCGGTCAACACGCCCAACTTGCGCTGGCCATCCGAAAACACAAACTGAACCGGCTCGCGCGCATCATGCGGCACCGGAAACGGCAGGATTTCCAGTTCGCCGATGGAGAAAGACCGGTGCGAATCGATCATTTCCGTAAACGGCAGGTTATCCGTCTGCATGCGCCAGTTGACCAACGTTCCATGCGTGCACCACACCGGCAGATCATGCTTGATCGCCAGCCTTGCCACACCGCCGATATGATCGCTGTGCTCGTGGGTCACCAGCACGGCATCCAGGTCTTCAGGCGCCAGGCCAATTCTGGCAAGGCGCGACCGGGTCTCGGTCAGTGAAAACCCGCAATCCACCAGCACTCGCGTCTTTCCGGCTTCGACCAACAGGCCGTTGCCGCTGCTGCCGCTGCCGAGGCTGGCAAATCTCATCGGCTATTTCAGTTCTTTATGCAACAGATTGATGATCTTCTTCTGTGTGGCCGGGTCGGCAGGTTTGCCTTCGTTGCCCGTCACGACCACCATGGTCTTGCTGCCTGCCTCGGCAAGCTTGATCTGCACCTGCGGCGAGGATTTGTCTTCCTTGCTCTTCCAGAATGCCAGTTTGGACAGAATGCCATCGTCCTTCTTGGTCGCATTGTCGATCTGCGGATCGATGTAGCGCACGTAATAGGTGCCCTTGGAACGGTCGCGGTCTTCCACGGCAAAACCAATCCGATCCAGAGCCAGCCCGACCCGGCGCCAGGCACGGTCAAAGGCTTCATCCATTTCAAGATCGTTGCCGACAATGCGCGCCTGTTCAGGCGTTTCCTGTTTGGCCAGCAGTGCTTCGGCACGCTTCTCCTCCACGCCAAAGCGCGTCATCAGCCGACGCAGCATTTCGGCTTCCAGTTCGGGATCAGCTGGTCTTGGCTGCCACACGGTCTTGTCCTTGCCCTCGGTGGCATACACTTCCATCATGCCGCGATGGCTGACATAAATCTCGGTTCCGCCATTCGGGGCTTTTTCAACGCGCGTGCGGAATTTGTCGCGCTCCGGCGTGGAATACAGCCCTTCGATCACCTTGCCCAAGGTGCGGCGGATCGCATCCTGCGGAATCTTGGCACGGTTTTCCGCCCAGTCGGTTTCCAGCACGCCGGTTTCCTTCGATTCCAGGTTGATGATGAAACCGGTTTCCTGCCAGAAATCCTTGACCACCGGCCACACCTGCTCGGGGGTTGCCGATACCACCAGCCAGCGCTGCGAACCGGAACGCTCGATGCGGGCTTTTTCCTGCTCGGGCAGCAGGGTGGTACCTGCCGCGGGCTTCTCGGTGCGGTCCTTGGAATAAGCGGAATAGGTTGCGGAACCCGCACCGCCGACATCAGGAATCGCATAGCGGTTATCGCCCGTGGGCGCCGTCAGATCGGGCGGCACTTCCAGCGGTGGCGCCTTGCCCGCGGACTTGTAGTCGATTTTTTTCGTCTCAAGCAATTCGCAGCCATTCAATGCCACGGCAGCTGCCATCACGGCAATCAGTAAACGCATAGTCATCCTTAAAGAACTCCGGCCTGCCTCATCGCGGCCCGCACGGTTTCATGTTGCGCGGCGGACAACTGCACCAGTGGCAGCCTCAATCCACGCTCGATCAGCCCCATCTCGGCCAGCGCCCATTTCACCGGAATAGGGTTGGCTTCGACAAACAGTTTGGAATGCAGGCCAAACAGTTTCATATTGATTTCCCTTGCCTGCTGCAGGTTCCCGACAAAGGCCGCCTCGCACATCTCGTGCATGAGTTTGGGCGCGACGTTGGCCGTCACCGAAATCACGCCATGCCCGCCCAGCAGCATGAAAACCAGCCCGCTGGCATCGTCTCCGCTATACAGCGCGAAATCCTTCGGCGCGCGACGGATAAGATCAGTAGCGCGCTCGATATTGCCGGTGGCGTCCTTGATGCCGGTGATATTGGGAATCGCGGCCAGCCTCAACACAGTGTCGTTGCCCATGTCGGCAACCGTGCGGCCGGGGACATTGTAGAGAATGACTGGAATATCGACGGCCTCGGCAATCGCCTTGAAGTGCTGATAAAGCCCTTCCTGCGTCGGCTTGTTGTAGTAAGGCACCACCGACAGCACGGCACTGGCGCCCGCAACCTTGGCGCAATGCGTCAACTCGATGGCCTCGCGCGTGGAATTGCCACCCGTGCCGGCAATCACCGGAATGCGCCCGGCAATGTGTTCCACCGTGACGCGGATCAGTTCGCAATGCTCGTCAAAATCCACGGTTGGCGATTCACCCGTCGTGCCCACGACCACGATGCCATCGGTGCCCTGCGCCACGTGCCAGTCCAGCAATTTTCGCATCCCGGCAAAATCCAGGCTGCCATCCTCGTGCATGGGGGTGGCGATCGCCACCAAACTGCCTTTAATCATTGATTCTTGCGGCTGAATAAAAGACGGCATTTTAACCCATAAACCGCCTCAGGACGCCTAAGGAATAAGCAATGCCAGTAGTCCCGGCAACCGCTCCAGTACCCGGGAGAGTCCAGCCGCAAGCAAAGGCGTGGCCACCGCCAATCCGGCCAGAAGGCTGAACGCACCCAGCGTTAGTCCTACCGAGTAGGCCTCCACGCCTGGCAACATGCGCGACAACACAGTGAAGGCAAGATGGGCCAGCAAGATCAGCACCAGCATGGGCAGCGCCAGTTGCAGCCCCGCCGCCAGCAACACGCCACCCGCCTCGGCAAGTTGCAATACTGCGTTTTGAGCAGGCAGTGCGAGCACCGGCAGCGAAGCAAACCCGGACGACAGCGCCTGTATCACCAGACCTTGTCCGTTGGCTGAGAAAAAAGCCAACAGCGCCAGCCAGAATGCCAGCTGGCGCAGCGGCCATTCCATACCACCCTCTTGTTCCGGGACAACTTGAGACTGACCGAGACTAGCCGTCAGACCAAGGGTTTGCAGCGCAACTTCGGCAATGGCAAAGAAAATCCGCACCACCAATCCCAGCGCCGCGCCAAACAGGAACTCCCCGGAAAGAAGAATCAAACCGGGCCACGACAGCGGATCAATACTGGCTGATGACATGCCCGGCACCCATACCCAGGCCAGCGTCCCGGCAAAAAACAGCCGCAGAAACCAGGGCAGCCGGCTGACGACAGGGTCGATCCATGACCAGCCCAGCAGCCGAGCCAAAACCATCAGCCATGCGGCTAGTTCGGATTGATAGATAGTGAAACCCATCGCCTATTGATATGAATAGTAGAACGTCACAGCAAAAAGAAATGTGACAAATAATGCAATCATCAGCCACTCTGAGAAAAAACGAGCTTTCTTGTAATTAATTTGTTTGACATGCATGAAATAGCCAATAGCCAAAGCTAACAGCGGAGCTGTAATTAAGCCTACGATCACTACAATCGCTTGCCACTCAATAAAACTTTCTGACATGGCTCTTCATGAGTGGTTGGCTACTGAATCAACCCCGGAAAACCCGCCAGCACATGCCGTGCAAACTCAACCAGCCGTCCGCCCATCCAGGCGCCCAGCAGGACAAGCACGGCCACCAGCACCAGCGCCTTGGGGACGAAGGACAAGGTCGGTTCAAGAATTTGCGTGGCGGCCTGGAACACGCTCATCAGCAATGCGGTAATGAGCAGCGCCGCGAGAATCGGCAGCGCGATCCAGAAGGTGAGCGAAAGGGCTTCGCGGAGCAGTTCTTCCATCAGAAGCTGTTGACCAGGGAACCCACCAGCAGATGCCAGCCATCGGCCATCACAAACAACAATAGTTTCAGCGGCAGCGACACCATCTGCGGCGGCACCATGATCATGCCCATGCCGGTGAGCACGCTGGCGACCACCAGGTCGATGATGAGAAACGGCAAGATGACCATGAAGCCGATCTGGAACGCCGTTTTCAGTTCGCTGGTGACATAGGCCGGCGCCAGCGCATGGAAGGGCACGGCCTGGGCGTTCTTCACATCCACGCTGGCACCTTCTTCCATGAACAGCGACAAATCCTCGGCGCGGGTCTGACGAAGCATGAAGGTCTTCAGCGCATCGCCAGCCTTCTCGCGCGCGGCCTCGGCTGCCAGCTGGCCTTTTGCATAAGGCTCGTAGGCCTCCTGATTGATTTTTCCGATCACGGGATGCATGACGAAATACGCCACCAGCAAGGCCAGCCCGACCAGCACCAGATTGGGCGGCGCGTATTGATTGCCCAATCCCTGGCGCAGCAAAAAGAACACCACGACCACTCGAGTGAAGGCAGAAAGACTCAACAACAAGGCCGGCAGGAATGGCACCAGCATCACATAGGGCAGACTGCCAGCGGGAATGGAATAGGTCTGCCCTCCGGGTGCTGGCGCGGTCTGGAACAGCGTGAAGCCGGGTTCAACCGCAGCGAACAGCAGGCCAGGCACGAGCGAAAGCAACACGAAAAGGAAGGGTTTGATCTTGCGTCCCATGTCAGATTTTTGTCTCGCCAAGTTTTGTCTCGGCAGGTTTCGGTTTGGGAAGCGTATGCAGGGTGCGCACCTGCCCGCCGCCCACGCCCAGTACCAGCCAGGTATCCTCGACTTCGACCACCACCACTTTTTCGCGCGCGCTCAACATGGTCGAGCCGACGACTTTAACCGGCCCCGGTTTGCCAACCTGGGGCAGGTATCGCTTGACCAGCCAGGCCACCAGAATGAACAGGCCCAGTATCAGCAACAGGGAAAACACCACGCCGGAAACGCCAGCGGCACCGGAACCGGCCGCCATTACAGGAGAACTCACGCCCAGCGCCGCCAGGGTTTTACCGGAATGTTTCATCGCGCCCTTTCCAGTTCCGCTCTCGCCCAGCTCATCAAATGTTGCGGCTCACAAAAAAATTCCACCGCGCCCTCCTGGTTCTGAATGCCTATTTCCAGCCTGGCCGCTTCCGGCCATGCAACTTCCTTGCCGAGGTTGATGACAGACTCCGTCAGGGCGCGCTTCAATGTCCGCATCAAGGACTCAGACAATCCGGTTTGAACCTGCCTGTCCATCGCTTCCGGGCAACCGCCAAAACGCGCGGAAACCCAGGCGTTCTCCAATTCACGGCTGGTCACTATTTTGGGCGCCTTGCCAGTCCTCGAACCGGAAGGCTGTATCACCCTTGCCGTGGAAATACGCACGGGCACACCCAGGCAAGCGGTCATGCTGCATCGTACCCGTTCGGACAAACTTTCCAGTATTCCCGGCTCATCCGTGGCCGATGCGAAGAAAGCTTTTTCCTCGGGACTCAGGGAGGAAAATTTCATCTCTCGGCCCGTCAGGATTCCAGAAACAGGAATCCGCTTTCACGATGCCGGGAAGGCATGCGCATATACGCGGCTTTGGATGCAAGTTCATCGTGCAGCCTGCGCTCCTGTTTTTCATCACGGCGCGCTTCCTCCAGCGCATGCCGCCGCGCCAGCACCAGCAAGGCTTCCAGCCTTTTTTTCTCGGCCTGCCAGATATCGAGCGCGCGCTGCCAGGCGGCATGGGTTGATTCAACCGCCAGCAACCCTGCCGTCAGGCGTTTCTGATAATTGCGCAACGCCTCGCCAGCCTCTTGCGCCACAGCCGACACACACCCCTGCCTCAATCGCGACGAAAGGCCGTCATTGTAGCGGGCACGCTGTTGCTGCATGCGCACCACCTGCGTCCTCGCCCGCAACCACTCCGCATGTGCCAGCTTGACCGCGCGCGATTTAGCTTCCGCCCGCCGTTCGGTCAGATCAAGCACCAGTTGTAGTGAAAAGGGGCGGGCCATTGCTTAACTCACGGAAGAATTTCAGCCAGCGCGGATCGCGCGGCATTCATGTCGATGCGCGCATCCATTTCCTGCATCAGAAAATTCTGCATCGCGGGGTAAAGCGAAACGGCTTCATCAAGCACCACATCCGCGCCAGGCACATAGGCACCCACCGACAGCAGATCGCGGCTGCGGCGATAACGCGAATACAGGTACTTGAAGCGGCGGATGCGCTCCATCTCCTCCTGTCTGACCAGGTCCGGCAGAGCCCGGCTGATGGAGGATTCGATGTCGATGGCCGGATACAGCCCGGCATCCGCCAGGTCGCGCGACAGCACGATGTGGCCGTCGAGTATGGCGCGGGCCGCATCGGCAATCGGGTCCTGCTGGTCGTCCTGTTCCATCAGCACGGTGAAGAATGCCGTGATGGACCCGCCGCCGCTTTTGGCATTGCCCGCGCGCTCGCACAGTTGCGGCAGTTTGGCGAACACCGACGGCGGATAACCCTTGGTGGCGGGCGGCTCGCCGATGGCCAGGGCCACTTCGCGCTGGGCCATTGCATAGCGCGTCAACGAATCCATGATCAGCAGCACTTGCTTGCCCTGGTCGCGAAAATGCTCGGCGATGGCCATTGCATAGGCCGCGCCGTTCAGTCTCATGAGGGGAGGATTGTCCGCGGGCGAGGCCACCACCACGGCACGCGCCATACCCTCCGCGCCCAGATTGTTTTCGATGAAATCCTTGACCTCGCGGCCGCGTTCGCCGATCAGGCCGACCACCACCACATCGGCATTGGTGTAGCGCGCCATCATGCCCAGCAGGATCGACTTGCCGACACCGCTGCCCGCAAACAGGCCCAACCGCTGCCCGCGTCCCACCGTCAGCAGTGCATTGATCGAGCCGATGCCCACATCCAGCGGCTCACGGATCGGCGCGCGCTCCAGCGGATTCAGCGGCCGCGAATACAGCGGCACGCGGCGATCGCTGACCAGCGGGCCCAGTCCGTCAATGGGACGGCCCGCGCCATCCATGACGCGGCCGAGCAATTGCGGCCCCACCGATACCTGACGCACACGATCCTGCGCCCGCCGGCGCGGCACGTAGCGGCGACCAAGACGAGGCGGCTGGGCCGCCAGCGGGTTTTCGGGAATCACGCGCGCGCCCGGCATCACGCCATAGATATCGGTTGAAGGCATCAGGTAAAGCCGGTCGCCGGAAAAACCCACCACCTCGGCGTCGACGCTCTGCCCGCCGGGAATCTGCACCATGCACTGACTGCCGATCGGCAGTCTCAGGCCCACTGCCTCCATCACCAGCCCCGCCACGCGGGTAAGTTGTCCGCTGGTCTGCCAAGGCTGTGAATAGCCGACGGCACGGCGGCAATCCGCCAGGTATTCGCGATATCGAACCGTGCGATCCATGTCAGTCGATCCAGTTCCGGTTGCTGCCCAGCACCGCCACCACCTGCCGCCAGCGCGCCTGAAGCGTCGCATCCAGATCACCCTGCGGCGTCTCGATCAGGCAGCCGCCGCGCACGATGCGCACATCCTCGACGATGCGCAACCGGCTCTTGTCCAGCGCCTCATTCAACAAGGGCCGGATGATTGCCGCGTCTTCCGGGTTCAGCAGCAGCCGTGCCTCGCGCGTGGTTTCCACCATCTGCCGCAGCGCCAGGTTGACCACATCCAGTATCCGTTCAGGCCGTGCCGCCAGTTCGCCCGCGACAACCTGACGCGCGACATCCAGCGCCAGATTCAGCACCTGGTCGGACAATCTGAAATCCAGCGAATCCATTGCCGCGCTGTAGCTTTCGGCCAGGGCCTTGAATCGTCCGGCATGGGATCTGGTTTCATCCTTCGCTTGCGCAAGGCCCGCCGCGTAGCCCTGTTCACGCGCAATCTCGAATGCTTCCTCGATCCGCTGTTTCTCGGTCTCGGCGGGATCCGGCACGGGTACCGCCTCCAAGCCCTCCCAGCGCTCGAATGCGCTGCGCGTGTCAACAATAGTGCCGTCCGGTTTATCGCTCATGCGCTGATATCCAGTTCACCCCGAGCCGCCATTTTCCGCAACAGCATTGTCACTTCCCCCTGGGCTGCTTCGATCTCGTCCAGCCGGGTCGCGCCCAGAGATTCGAGATCGTCCCTCAACCGCCGCGCCGCCGTTTCCGGCATGCGCTGAAGCAACGATTCAACCAGATCGGGATCGGCGCCCTTCAGGGCCAGCAGCAGGGCATTGCCCGGCACGGCCTTGAAAAAACGCGTCCGGCTCTCAGCCGACAGGCGCTTCATGTCTTCCATGCCAAGCTGACGTGCCTTCAACTGATCCAGCAGTTCAGGCGCATCCGCGGCCAATCCGGATTCAACCTGGGCGCGCGTTGCCGGCGTCAGGTTTTGCAGCAATTCGGCCGCCAGCCCCTCACCATCTGCCCCGGCTTTCTCCTTGTGTAATCTGCCGGCAAGCCACGCATTCAGTTCGCGCATGGCCTCCGCCGGCACGCCGCGCCACTCGGCCACACGCTGGACCACTTCATGGCGCAGCGGCTCGTTCAGCCACTCCAGTATTCGCGAAGCCTGCTGCCGGTCGAGATGAACCAGCACGGTCGCAACCACTTGCGGATGCTCGTCCTGCAGCAGCGCGGCCACTTCAGCCGGTTCCATCCACTCAAGCTGTTTGAGGTCATCCGATTCCTTGCCGACGATGCGCGTCATGAGTTGACGGCCACGCTCATCGCCGAGCGCACGCGTCAAGGCGGCATCAAGAAATTCTTCCGAGTCGGTGCCGAAACCGGTTTGACGTCCTGCCTCGTCGGCATACTCGCGAAGAACTGTTTCGACACGTTCGCGCGGCAACACGCCGACATCACGCATTGCGAGGCCAAGCTCGCTGACTTCGGATGGCGACAAATGACGAAACACCTGCGCCGCCGCCTCTTCACCCAGCGACAGCAACAGGATTGCGCATTTTTCAACGCCTTCGCGGTTCATGCCTGCATCCACAGCTTCACCACGCTGGCAGCCACTTTCGGATCTTCCATCACACGCTGCCTGATCAAATTCAGCTCGGCTTCAAAAATCTCGCCCGCAGAATGTGCGCCGGCTGCTTCGGGAATTTCCTCTTTCCGTCCATGACGGCCCCTTTTCATCAGCCGCCAAACCAGAAACACGCCTGCCAATGCCGCCAGCATGAGTCCCGCATAAACAGGCCATGTTTCTCCACCAGCAGCAGGCGCCGGCATGGCATTTGTGGATTTCGCCATGTTTTTCAGGGACTCGGGTTTAACCGTTTGCCGCGCGGCTTCCATTGGCGAGAACGGCACCGTGATGACCTGAACGCTGTCCCGGCGGCGGATATCGAATCCCACTGCCTGCCTCGCAAGCCGTTCGATCTTGTCCAGATGATTTTTCTCAAGGCCCGCCGCTTCATCCACCACGACAAGCACAGCCAGCCTGCCGACCGTACCCTTTGGCTCGCGGACATGGCGTGTGGTCTTGCGGGAATGAACCGTGGACTTGCCCGACTGGCTGGCATTTTCGGTTGTTTCCTCGCTCTCGCTGAAATCAACCTGCGCGGTGACCTGAACCTTGTAGGCATGCGCCTGCAAAACCGGCGTCAATACCTTGGCAAGCCGTTCCGAATACTCGTTTTCCAGACGGCGCGTATATTCGAGCTGGTCCGGACTCAAACCACGATAGAGCCCGGCGACACCGGCCGCCAGCAGCGTACCGGACTGATCCACCACGCTGACCTGCGATGTCGTCATGCCGGGCACGCTGCTGGCGACGATGTGGCGTATCGATTCCACTTGCTCCTCATCAAGCTGCGCGGATGGTTTTAGTTTCAGCAATACCGAAGCGGCAGGCGGGATACGTTCGCGAAGAAAGGAAGTCTGCCGGGGCAAGGCAAGATGAACCCGGGCGGACTCCACGCCATCCAGCGCCCGCACGGATCGCGCGAGTTCGTCTTCCAGCGCACGCTGATAGCCGATTTGTTCCTGGAATTGCGACAAGCCGAACCCTGCCATGGAGGAAGACGGCTCGTCATCGCGCTTGTCGCCTTTTGGCAAGCCCTGGACAGCCAGCTTGTAGCGCGCGGCATGCAACTGGTCAGCGGGCACCTCGACTGCGCCGTTTGGCTCCGCCAGCCGGTAAGGAATGTTCAGGCGTTCCAGCGCCTCCACCACTGCGCCGCCATCGCGATCGGACAGGCTGGCAAACAGGACACGATAGTCGGGCTGGCGTTCCTTGAAAAGCAAGCCAGCCGCAATGACAACCAGCAGCGCCAAACCAAGCCAGATTGCCTTTTTCATGGGGCTGGCGGTCAATAGCGATGCAGGAATCGCCGTCAGGTTCAGACCTTCGGCCATGACACCGCGTATTCACAAAACAAAATGATGATGTCTCTTCTCCAGTTAGCCGCTGGCATATCCGATAACAAGGCAATACCGGCCACTTTTGGACAGATTATAGCCGTCATAAGCCGGCTCAATACAGGCTGCACGCAATGAAAAAGAAGGTTCTGATTGTCGACGATTTCGGCGGTATGCGCAGGATGGTGCGCGCCGCGCTCAAACCTCTGCCTTATCTGGAAATTCACGAGGCGGAACATGGCCTGTCCGCCTGGGACAAGCTGCAATCAACGCCCCACGATTTGCTGATCAGCGACATCTGCATGCCGCACCTGGATGGATGGGAACTGGTACAGCGGGTGCGGGAAAGCGAACATCATCCCCGTCTGCCGATCATACTGGTCAGCGCCGAACCCGCGCCAGACAAGCTTCCGGGCAGCCTGCGTTATCTGGGCAAGCCCTTCAAGCCCGGTTTGCTTCGTCACGCCGTCGCCGAGTTTCTGGAAGAAAACATCAAAGCAGATCCGGCGTCATAACCGCCCGCAATACCACTTCGTTGCCAGCCGTCCTGTTGCGGCTGGAAAACCACCAGACGCCCGCCTTGCGGATCGCCAGCGAACCTTTCGCGCCCAACAGATGGGCCGCGACTTCGCCCAGTGTGGGCTGATGGCCTGTCACCAGTACAAACCCGTCGTCATCACCGGGCCAGCCCGCTGCTTCAATCACATCTTCCCAACCCGCGCCAGGCGAAATGGTCGCCACGACTTCAAATGGCCTGCCCAATGCACTGGCTGTCTGTTTCGCGCGCACGGCCGGACTGGCCAGAACCCTGCATTCTTTTGGCAGACGTTCATTCAGCCAGCCCGCCATTTTTGCCGCCTGTTTCAGGCCCTTCGGGGTCAGTTCACGCGCCAGATCATTCAGTCCGTCTTCGGCCTCCGCATGGCGCCAGAGTATGAGTTCCATATCATCTTTCTCAATTGATGCGCGGCAATGAAACGCAAAAACGCGCGCCACCATCCGGACCGCTATCCGCCTTGACCTGGCCGCCGTGTTTTTCGGCTACGATCCGGACAAAATACAATCCAAGCCCCGCGCCCGAAACCGTGTTACCCGCCGGCTCCAGCCGGGAAAATCGCTTGAAAAGCCGTGGCAATTCGACTTCAGGAATGCCTGGCCCGCTATCCGTTACACAAAACCCGGCCTTGTTCCCGCTATCGGCAAGCTCGATTCTGACATGCGTGTTCTCGGGGGAGTACTTGACGGCGTTCTGGATCAGATTGACCGCCATCCTTTCAAGCAATCCGAATTCTCCCTTTACCCAAACCGGGTCGACCGGAATTTCGCGTATCAGCGCCACCTTGCGCGACTGCGCGAGCGGGTAGACGGCGTCCGCCGCCTGTTGCAGCAGGCCGCAAAGATCAATTTCCTGGAAAGCGGCCTCATCGGAAATCTCCGCGCGCGAAGTGGCAAGAAACTCCTCGGCCAGCTCATGTGCCCGGGTCAGCTGGACACGCAATCGCGTCAAGGCTTCGGGGGAACGCTGCGAGGAACGTAGCTGTTCAACCGCCATGGCCAACGGCGCGCGGATATCGTGCGACAGGAATGCCAGGGTTTCGCGGCGCTCCGCTTCCAGGCGTTTGACTTCCGCGATGTCCACCAGATTGATGACACGCGCGATGCCCATCGCGGGCGGGAATTCCGCCTCATCCACCAGCAGCGGAATGCCTTCGCGGCTTTTTATTTCATGTTGCACGGGCGCTTCATCCGCCTTCAGTTCAACCGGTGATGGCGTATCTTTTTCAATACCCAGCCAGTCCTGCGCGCGCCGGTTGACCAGCCGGACCCGGCCGGATTTGTCGACCGCCACCACGCCATGCGGCATACCCTCCAGCACTTGATCGATCAGGTTGCGCAATGCGCGCACCCGTTGAGAAGCCGCCTGAATCTGCGAAATGCGTGCCTGGAATGGGTCGCCCGCGCCCGCTTCAGGCATGCCTCTGCCGACAATGGCCGACTGCTGCAAATCCAGCGTCAGATGGCGAATTTCCCTGTCCAGAAAACGGCTGGCGACTTCAAGCCTGCGCCAGCTCCACACAGGATAGGCAATCAGGATCGCCAGCAGCGCGCCGGATGGCGCAAACCAGACACCCGCCATGTTCGGCAAAGCCAGCGCTACGCCCGTTACCAGCACCAGCAAGACAACACTGGTTAACATACCCATGCGCGGGCTGAGTCTGGCCAGCAGGAATACCGGCAATACGCTCAGCAACATCGTGAAAAACATGCCGGCTTCCCGCGAGAGATTTTTTACCAGCGTGCCTTGCCGGAAAGCCTCGAGCGCATTGGCGTGAAACTCCACACCAGGCATGGGCTCGGACAAACCAGAAACCGGTGTCGGCAGCCGGTCACCCAGTCCTGCCGCCGTCGCGCCAACCAGAATGATCTTGTCCTTGAACAAACCCGCTGGGTAACGGCCAGTCAGGACCTGGGCGTAGGAGAGCGTCTGAAAATGCCCTGGCGGACCCAGAAACGGTACGCGGCGGAAATTTTCCCGCACCAGGATAAAGGGCGAACTATCAGCCACTTCCGCTCCACCGGTTTCCTTGATGCCACTCAACGCCAGGTTGATCGCCTCGGCAAAATGCGGCCAGCGCGGCACACCCAGTCCTTCACGCAGATAGAGGCCACGCGCGATGCCATCTTCCTCGATTTCTGCATGGGCACGCCCCAGCGCGGCGGCATGATTCGTCAGTTGGGGCAGTGGCAACACTTCAAGCAGTTGCCCGTTGAGGCGGCTTTGTTCCAGCATCACGGGCAGCACAACCCGGCGCGATGACGCCATTGCCCGCGCAAGCTCGGCATCGGCAGGCTGGTCGGCGGTATCGGGTTCGGCAAAAACCAGATCCAGCGCGATCAGCCTGGCGCCCTCCGTGGACAGGCGGTCGATCAGCGAAGCATGCAACCTGCGCGACCAAGGCCAGCGGCCTAGCTGGGACAGACTGTCTTCATCGATGGCGACAATGATGACATCCGATGGCGGCGGCTTCGAAGCCAGCCGCTGGCCCAGGTCATACAAGAGATTATCAACGCGGAACAGGATGCCGGTGAACGACACCAGCACACCGGCCAGCATCAGGATGAGTGCGGTGCGCCAGCGTTCGTCAAGAAAGGACTTCAATGAAATCAGGCTTCAAAGCAGCAACAGGGGCGTAAGCAGAAAAAGATATGGCCAGCACGGCTTGCGAGGAACCTGTATGGCCTGCGTGCTGTATGGCCCGGATGTGCCATCGGCCTCAACACCTCGCGCGCCCAGATAATAGGTACCGGCATCCGGTCGCGGCAGGGACAGTTTCAGCCCGTCGGGCTTGCCTTGCCATACCACCTGCTTGAGACCAGCGTCCTTCGCAAAAATCGTTTCGTAGTGCTGCCCCGATGGCAGTGACGGCAAGTCGATGCTCACGGCGTCTTCGCCAATCTGGATGGCGGAATTGCTCAGGTCTGGCGCGCCGGGCGCAGCCTTGTAGGTAAAACGGCGAGTGTCCGTATAGGGACCCTGCTCGCCCGCCGCATCGATACTGGCAACCCGCCAGAAATATTCGCCTTCCTGCAAGGCGGCTGGCTGATAGCTGACCTTGTCCAGCGTTTCCTGGGCCAGCAGATTGCCGAACGCGGCATCGCGAGATAGCTGAAACAGATAACGCTTCGCCTCCTGAGATTGCGTCCAGTCCATCATGGGTTGCGCCACGCGCACCTTGCTTTCGTTCGCAGGATTGCCCGGAATGGGCGCGAAAGGATGCGCATCGACCTCAAACGCATGCAGGCTGTCCAGGCCATGCAGACCCAGACCGTCCACGCCGCGCAGCCTCAGGAAATACTTGCCGTCCGGCAAATCGGCAAAGGCCAGCACCGGGCCTTTGCTTTCCTTTTCCAGAAGAATGGCGCCAAAACCGGCATCGGATGCAATCTGGCCAGCCCAGTTCTCGGCGCCTTTCATTTCGGGCAAGGGAAACCTCAAAGGATAGCGATCCAGTTTGGCCGGCAATTTCGACACATCCGGCGCGCCGAGCAGCGCAACGGGCTGCTTGGGTGTTTTGCCCGTTTCGGCAAGCGTTCCCTGCGCGCTGGCTACAACGACTTCTTCACCAGAGGCCTCCACTCCCACGTGGCCTTCAAGGGTTTCCTCGCGCATGGCAGCTTCATCAGCGGATACCCTGAATATCGTCCCGCGCACCGCCGCCACGGCAGAAGGCGTAATGACCTGCAATCGATTGCCCTGCTGCTTTTTCGGATTGGCTTTCAATTCCGCCCTGCCCTGCTGCAGCCGGACACGCGTATCGACCATGCCGCCGCCAGCATAGACACTAAGCGTATCGAGCTTGAGGCTGGAATTCGGTTGAAGAATCAATCTGGAGCCATCGGCAAATTCAATGACAGCCGATCCGCTTCGCGACTGAACGGCAGTCCCGGCTGGCAGCGTACCCCCCGCAGCCAGTGCACTCGCGGCTGCTCCGGGGACCGTGGCAGTCACCTGGCCGGAAACGGAAACCACTTTGGCGGGTGCGGGTTGCTGCCTGAGCAGGGTCAGCGGAACACGCAGACTGGTGCCAGGAAATAAAAGATAGGGATTGATGACACGATTAAGGCGCTGCAACTCATGCCAATCATCTGGATTATTGAGATATGTCCGGCCCAATCCGATCAAGGTATCGCCGGGTCGAACGGTATATCGCCATTCCGGGACGGGCTCTGCAGGCGCTGCCGCCAGCCAGGCTGGCAACCAGACAAGCGCCAGTATCGCCCATCTGGTCAAGCCGGCTCCTCTAAACGTTCGAGCCGGTAGCCCTGACGATAAACGGAAGTAAGCCGCCAGCCGTTTTCCGGCGAAAGCCCCAGCTTGCTGCGCAAATGGCTGACATGCACATCCACTGTGCGGGTATCGATATCAGGGCTGGAACCCCACACCACCTGGATCAAATGCCCGCGAGGCAACAACTGGCCAACTCGGCTGAAGAAATACAGCGCCAGTTCGGTTTCCTTTTCGGTAAGACGGATCGGCGCTTCCTTCACAGTGAACTGCCGGTTGCCGAAATCCACGATGATCTGGCCGAAATCCTGGATCGGCTCAGGCCTGATCTTGGCGGCGCAACGTCGGGCGACGGCATGCAACCGGGCAATGAGCACGCCTTTTGACGGCGGCTTGACGATGTAGTCATCCGCGCCAGCCTGTATGACCGAAACGACATCGTCCTCGGCATCACGCGCGGTCAGGAAAATAACCGGCGGCAACGCGCCCTTGAGTTTGAGCCCCATCATCACTTCCGGGCCGCTGATATCGGGCAGTGTCCAGTCCATGATGCAGACATCGTATTTCTTCTCGGCCATGGCCCGCACGCATTCGCGGCCTGTCCTGAACCATTCGGCTTCATGGCCCGCTTCGTGCAGCCATTCCATGACGGTTGATGCAAAACTCGCATCGTCTTCCAAAAAAGCGATTTTCATGGACAGATCCATTTCTTTATACATTTTTGTATGGTTATCAGACATGGCCATGATTTTTCGAGCGAATTCCCCTGGCCGCAATAGACTTATTTACCAGATAGGCCGATTGCGTGAAAACAATTGTAAACACTCTCCTAATAAAGACAACTTAGCACTGTTTTCCCTGTTTACCCACTTTTCAATGTCCGCCTGGGCTTCATTCAGACGTCCATCCGCATTCATTGATGCAATATGACGCAGCGCCGCCACCTCGTCATTCATCATGCCCAGCCTGTCCTGTAACGCCGCAAGACCGGACAAAAACGGCTTCTTCAACGAAATCAGCGCGGAGAAATGTTCGCATGCATAGCGCAGTCTTTTCACCAGCACGCGCAGCGCATGCCGTTCATCGGACGAATAATGCGTAAAATTGCCCGCCGATATGGCGATGCGATCGAACAGCACTTCCAGTTTGCCTGCTGCGTAGCGATCCAGCCTGACTTCAGTTGATGCGGATTCCATCTCGATCAGCCATTTTTGAAGCGCAATCAGGCATGTGCCCGTAGTTGGCGAATGCACTGCAGCCAGCGTTGCCTGACGTTGCAACCGCCGACTGGCTTTGGCGCGCCGTGACAACAGCCTGAATTGTTCCGGAGACAACTTTGCCTCAATACGCGGCAACGTTTCCAGCACAAACACATCCGCATCACGCAACTTGCCGAGCGCATTGCCCAGTGCTGCAATTTCGACAATCCGCAAATCAGGAATCGGGCAAAGCTTGCGGAACAATCTGACCGCCGAACGCAGCCGCCGGATCGCTACCCTGGCCTGGTGACAATATTCTGGGTCTTTATCCAGCAAAAGGCCCGGCAGATTGGCCTGCAACTGGGACAGATCCGAGCGAAGAATTGCCGCGAACCCGGCGCATACCGGCATCTTCTTTTCCAGCACCGGACTGATTGCCTTGATGGGTTGCGGTTTCAATCCGGCAGCCAGTTCCGCGCCGCGCGCGGCCTTGCTGGGTTCGAAAGGAATGAGCAATATGGTTTGCGCGAGCATGTCAGCCAGCGCGAACAGCGAATCCGGCGAACCGGATTTCAATTCCAGTTCAACTTCGCACAACGGCTGCTTGCGTCTGCCCGCCACGATTTCACCAACATCCAGCGCCACTTCGATCCGGCCGCCACCGGACATGCGCAGGTTCCATGCTGTGCGGACGAATCGCGTTTCATAAACCGGCGAAAGGCTGGCCCGGCGCTTGGGCGGAATCAGCCTGTCCACAAGTTTGGCGGGAAATTGCGAGAAATCCAGTTCAGGTCCGGCAACAGGTGTTTCCAGTTCGAGCCGCCGGGACAGCCCGCCCGACTGATCGCCCTCGGTCTTGAGCGTCTGCACCCAGCGGCGGCCCGCCTTGCGCACGCGCAGCGCAACGCCCTTTTTCGCCAATTTGAAATCCGGCGTGTCGAAATACAGTGTGCGCAGAGCATGCTTGACTGGTCTGGCCCGACGCAGGCGTGGATGTTTGATGAATGCGGCTACATCGTCCGGATGCAGCCAGAGTTTGAGTTCGGTTTCGATGGATGGTGCTGTCATGAATTCACGATAGATGAATGTCCGTGCTTTTTGCTAGCATCGGTTGAACTATAGCCCGGCTCACGTCACGAAATGTGACAGCTGCCAATGAGTCGAGAAAACGCCGACATGAAAACGCCCCGCCCCGAACAGCTTCTCAACCGCGAACTCGGCATCCTCGCCTTTCAGCGCCGGGTGCTGGCCCAGGCCGAAGACGCCAGCACCCCCTTCCTGGAACGCCTGCGCTTCCTGTGCATCGTATCCAGCAATCTCGATGAGTTCTTTGAAGTCCGCATGGCCGGTCTGAAGGAGCAGATCAAGGCTGGCATCATCGCCCCCTCGCCTGATGGCCTGACGCCGAAAGAGGCTTTCCGCGAAGTAAGCAAGGCGGCACACGATCTGGTGGCGCGTCAGTACGAACTTCTCAACCATTCCATCCTGCCCGCGCTCGCCAATGAAGGCATCCGCTTCATTCGCCGCACCCAGTGGAATGAGGAACAGGCTGCATGGATACGCGACTACTTCTTCCGCGAACTGATGCCGGTGCTGACGCCCATCGGACTCGACCCCGCTCATCCGTTTCCGCGCGTGCTGAACAAGAGCCTGAATTTCGCCGTGGAGCTTAAGGGCAAGGACGCCTTCGGCCGCAACTCCGGCGCGGCAGTGGTGCAGGCGCCGCGCGCGCTGCCGCGCGTAATTCACCTGCCGGAGAACATCGCGGGCTGCGAATACGGTTTCGTGTTCCTGTCCTCCATCCTTCACGCGCATGTGGGCGAGCTGTTCACCGGCATGACGGTGGAAGGCTGTTACCAGTTTCGCGTCACGCGCAACTCCGACCTCTTCGTCGACGAGGAAGAAACCAAAAATCTGCGGCAGGCGCTGCAGGGCGAACTGCCCCACCGGCACTTCGGCGCCGCCGTCCGGCTGGAGGTTGCGGACAACTGTTCGGATTCGATGATTGATTTTCTGCTGGAACAATTTGACCTTGAGCGCGACGATCTCTATCAGGCGCATGGGCCGGTCAATCTGGTACGGTTGATGCAGGTACCGGATTGGGTCGAGCGGCCCGATCTGAAATTCACGCCTTTTGTTCCTTCGCTACCCGCGCGTATTGCAAAATCCAGTGACATGTTCGAGTTGATCCGCAAAAGCGACGTGCTGCTGCACCACCCCTACGAATCCTTCCAGCCTGTCATCGACTTCATCGACCAGGCGGCATCGGACTCGCAGGTAATGGCCATCCGCCAGACCGTGTACCGCACCGGCACCGACTCGCAACTCATGAACGCCCTGATCCGCGCCGCGCAAAGCGGCAAGGAAGTCACGGTCGTGGTCGAACTGCTCGCGCGCTTCGACGAGGAAGCCAACATCAACTGGGCCGCCCGGCTGGAAGAAGCCGGCGCGCATGTCGTGTACGGCGTGGTGGGGCACAAGACCCACGCCAAGCTCGCGCTCGTCATCCGACGCGAGGAAGGCAAGCTGAGACGATATGTGCATCTGGGCACAGGCAACTATCATCCCCGCACTGCTCGGCTGTATACCGACTTCGGCCTGATGACGGCTGACGAGGCCATCACCGCCGACGTGAACCAGATATTCACCCAGCTCACCGGTCTCGGTCGCGCGGGCAAACTGGCGAGGCTGTGGCAATCGCCCTTCACCTTTCATCCGGAGGTCATCGCCGCCATTCAGCGCGAAACCGCTACCGCGAAAGCTGGAAAGCCCGCGGCCATCATCGCCAAGATGAATGCACTACTGGAACCTCAGGCCATCGCCGCGCTTTACGAAGCTTCGCAGGCAGGCGTGAAAATCGAACTCATCGTGCGCGGCGTCTGCGCCCTGCGTCCGGGCGTACCCGGCCTGTCCGAAAATATTCGCGTGCGCTCCATCGTCGGCCGTTTTCTGGAACATTCCCGCATTTTCCATTTCATGAGTGGCGGCGATGAGCAGGTCTACCTTTCCAGCGCGGACTGGATGGATCGCAACTTCTTCCGCCGCATTGAAGCCTGCTTTCCGGTGCTCGACCCAAAACTCAAGAAGCGCGTCATCCAGGAAGGGCTCAAGCCCTATCTGCGCGACAACCAGCAGGCGTGGGAAATGAATTCAGAAGGCGCATATCACAAACGCAAATCGACACGCGCCAGACCGCACAGCGCCCAGCTAGAATTGCTGACTGCGCTGTCCAGCCCTGACGCTAAATAGGAAAATCCTGGGTGGGAACACCTTCCCATCGTTACCAAGAATATCGCCCGCACTCACCGATACGAATAGCGCAAAAAAAGCCCCCGGATTTCTCCGGGAGCCTTGTCATTCCTCGTGAATAAGTTCAGGCTACGATCGCGCGGGCATTCCCCGACTTGCGGCGCAGACGCAGCCCCACCAGACCCAGACCGGCGAGCATCATCGCGTAGGTTTCCGCTTCCGGAACTGGCGCGGCAGTAATCATGATGGTGCGATCCACGCCATCCGCCGGATGCTGGATATTCACATAGGCCTTGTTCGGATCGAACCTGTCAAAATACAACCCGGTAAACTCGGAACCGGGCGTGCCATTGGATGCCCAGCGCGCAATGCCCTCACCGGCATCGCCCAGGTCACCATCGTGGTTCATATCCACGGCAATCCAGATGTCGTCATCCACGCCGCCATCGCGATCCTCGATAAAGTAGATATTGCCGGCAGCATCGATGGCGAGATTGTCAGCGTTGCGCAAACCGCCGCCTGCCGCAAGGCCAGTGCCAAGATCAATAGTGCTTGAGTCGGCAAACAGGTTGACAGATCCATCGGTGAGATTGAGCGTATACACGCGGCTGCGGCCATCCGCCGTATTGGCATTGGTATCCGAATCAGTCGTGGCAAAGTACAGCAACTGATCACCGCTGGCGAGATTCTGGATTTCCAGGTCTTCGGGACGGTTGTAGCCAGTGCCGCCGACCAGATCCGCAGCCTTGCGTCCATCAATGGCCGGGCCACTGGCGTTAACGAGAGCAGTCACGGTATCGACCGTCGGCAGGCCATCGACATCCGTGATCGCCACCCAGGAGGAAGCGCCGGTGATGGCAGGGCCGTTGTTGCCCTCGAACTGACCGCCCGCACCAACCTTCAGAACAAAGGTCTGCCCATTGCTGAAGTAGGCGTCGCCGCTGGTGGCGTTTGGGTTGGCGGAGACATACTTGTAAAGCGAGCCGCCATTCAGCTCGTCGATGAAGTACATGGACTTCTGGCTGTCAAAAGCCAGGCCTTCGTGAGAGACGCGCGGCACGATGTTGCGTTGCACAAAGTTGCCGGAGTTGGCGCCTGCGGTTGTGGAGTTGGCGATCTCGAACAGGCGGCCCCTGGAACTGCCGGTACCCCATGATTCCTCGGCAGTCAGGTAGCCGCCCCACGGCGTCCAGCGCGAAGCATCCCCCGCCACAAAGCCCTGAGTACCGGGCGCGACGATGGTCACGGTACGGGTATTGTAATTGGCATCCCACAAGTCAATGCGCTGCACACCACCAGCGCTGGTTTCAAATGGCATGAACAGGAATCGGCCCGCATCGGGGCCGGTTTCGTTGGCAGTGATCATGTCCCAGTTGCCGGAATTGGAAGCGGGCATCAAAGCATTTTGCGTAGCACGGTCGGCGATCGTCACCTGGCTAAAGACGGGGCTGGAAAACGTGATCGGCGTGGATGGCGTCGTGGTCGGGCTGGCCGAAGCGGTCAGTGGTGTAAAGTTGTCGAACAATGTGTCGGCCGACTCTGCTCCTCCGGCGATCATGACCAAAGCAGCTGACAACATTATTTGAAGCGGTTTGCGTGAAAACATTGATAACTCCCTAAACAAGTACAGGTTGAATGCGGTCAATCAGCCGCCTGAAAAATTTTCTTTCAAGCGCCTGCTCAAACAACATATCCAACGCCTGTTACGCAGTCATGAAAGTACTGCCCTTCCCCGCCAAAAAATTATTTCGCCAGCAAGATATTGCGGATGTCATGCCTGATTCAGTCGCGCAAAAGTGTTTTGCCGGCAACTCTGTCCCGACACATTTCTGTCACACACCGGTGCTAGCTTCATGGGTACGAAAGTCACAGGAAAACATGCTTGAAACCCCACCACACAATCACCGCGGAACAGCTCATCCATGCTCTGTCGGCGCTCAAGGAAGGCGCCAGCTCGCTGGAAACCTGCTACCACGAACACATCGACCAGGCCCGCGAAAATTACCGGCAAAGCGCACGCAATCTGCTGCATTACCTTTCGCTGCGACAGAACGACATCCGCGCCATTCAGGACGATTTGTCATTGCTGGGCCTGAGCCGTTTGGGGCAGGCCGAGTCCCACGTCATGGGCAGCCTCAACGCCGTACTCACCACCTTGCATGCGCTGGCCGGACACCCGGTTTTGCGCCCGCAGGCCAGACAGCAAATGCGCGCCGGCAAGGCACTGTTGATCGACCATACGCAGGAACTGCTGGGCGATCCCTCATCGCTGCGCATTCCGCACCTCATGGTCACGCTGCCTTCCGAGGCGGCAACCGATCCGCAACTGGTGGAAACCCTGATCAACGAAGGCATGGATGTCGCGCGCATCAATTGCGCGCATGACGATGCCGAAGCCTGGCTGGCCATGATCCGAAACATCCGCCAGGCACAAGGCAAAACCGGCCGGCCATGCAAAATCTATGCAGACCTTGCTGGCCCCAAACTGCGCACCGGCGCCATCGAACCCCTCGGCCGCATGGTCGATTTCAAGGCCCGCCGCGATCCGCTTGGCCACGTCGTCGATGCCGCACGCATCTGGCTCACGCCCGGTGATCAGCCCGAATCCCCGCAGGCCGGCGCCGAAATCACCCTGCCACTGGAATGCGCGTTTATCGGCCTGATTCATGGCGACGACGTGCTCGATGTCGAAGACCTGCGCGGTGTCTGGCGTCACCTGCGCATCGTTGAACGCTATGGCCAGTCCTGGCTGGCGCATTGCCACCAGCATGCCTATGTAAATGAAGGCGCGGCATGCACCCTGTATCGCGGCGAGAAGCGCATGGCCCAAAGCCAGATCCAGCATCTACCCGAAGTCGTCCTGCCGCTGGTGCTCAAGACCGGTGACACATTGATGCTGACTGGCAGCAGCACAATCGGCCACGCCTCGGAATACGATGAGGACGGCCAGCTCGTGACACCCGCCTCCATTCCCTGCACGCTCGATGCCGTGTTCCAGGCCGCGCAACCCGGCCAGCCCATCTGGTTCGACGATGGCAAGATCGGCGGCCGCATCCTTGCCAACACGGGTGAATCCCTGGAAATCGAGATCACCCACGCCTCGCCCAAGGGCAGCAAGCTACGCCCGGAAAAAGGCATCAACCTGCCCAAAACCGACCTGCCCATTCCCGCGCTGACCGAAAAAGACCGCGCCGACCTGCGCGTGCTGGCGAAGCAGATCGACATAGTCGGCCTGTCGTTTGTGCGCAGTCCGCAGGACCTGCTGGATCTGCATACCGAGCTGGAAGAACTCGATGCCTGCCACCTCGGCACTGTGCTCAAGATCGAAACCCGCCAGGGCTTTGAACAGCTGCCGCTGATCATGCTTACTGCCATGCGCCTGCCGCCGGTGGGCATCATGGTCGCGCGCGGCGACCTCGCCGTTGAAGTGGGCTTCGAACGTCTGGCCGAGGTGCAGGAAGAAATCCTCTGGCTGGCCGAAGCCGCGCATATTCCCGTTATCTGGGCCACACAGGTGCTCGACACCCTGGTCAAACGCGGCGTGCCCTCGCGTGCTGAAGTCTCCGACGCCGCCAAGGGTATCCGCGCCGAATGCGTCATGCTGAACAAGGGGCCTTACGTTGTCGAGGCACTGCGCTTCCTGTCTGGCGTGCTTCGGCGCATGAGCGAACACCAGTCCAAGCATCGCCCCTTGCTGCGTCGCCTGTCGGTATGCGATCTGCCTGGCGGCAATCCACAGCGGTGCGAGATGTAGATAGCACTCAAACAGAAGTCTGATATTCCTCCAGCAATGAATGCCACAGTGTTTTTAACAAAATAATCACATATTCGTCATGAGGCCTTAACACCACCGTGGCCTGATACACGCATGCAGCAGCATGCCTTTAACAGAACAGACACAGCACAGACTTACTCGTCACTTTCCGCATCGTTGACAGCGGACGCCCTGCTTCCCGGTTTTTCCTCTTCCGCGGACACGCCAATTTCTCCTGAAAACCACCGCCACTACCGAACCCTCTGGATATCCGACATCCACCTCGGCACGGCCGGCTGTCAGGCGAATTTCCTGCTCGATTTCCTGAAGCACAACGACTCGGACACGCTATATCTGGTCGGCGACATCATCGATGGCTGGCAATTGAAGAAGGGCTGGTACTGGCCGCAGGCGCACAACGACGTGGTGCAGAAAATCCTGCGCAAGGCTCGCAAGGGCACGCGGGTGATATTCGTGCCCGGCAATCACGATTCCATGGCGCGTCAGTTCATCGGCCTGGCCTTCGGTGAAATCGAGGTCGCCGATGAAATCATCCACGTCACTGCCCAGGGCAAGCGCCTGCTGGTCACGCACGGCGACCTGTTCGACGGGGTCATGCAGCATGCGCGCTGGCTGGCCTATCTGGGTGACTCGCTCTACACCTTTACCCTGGTGCTCAACCGCTGGTTCAACTGGATACGCTCGCATTTCGGCTATTCCTACTGGTCACTGTCGCAGTATCTCAAGCACAAGGTGAAGAACGCGGTCAGTTTCATCACCGCATTCGAAAAGGTCATGGCCGAGGAAGCCAAACGCCGCGAATGCGACGGCGTGGTCTGCGGCCACATCCACAAGGCGGAAATCCGCGACATCGAGGGCCTGCTCTATTGCAACGATGGCGACTGGGTGGAAAGCCTGTCGGCGCTGGCCGAAACCGCCGACGGCGAGCTGGAAATCATCCACTGGACGCAGTGTCTGGAAGCGCCCGCCAAAAACAAGAATCCGCGCAAGACGGCCGTTACTATTTAACAGGCTCTGAACAATGCCAGCTAACAGATCCCCTCTCCCCTCGCGGGAGAGGGATAGGGTGAGGGGGCGATTCTGCCATTCCGCAAAATCAATATGCATCTTGCTTTCGACACCATCACCCTCTCCCCAGCCCTCCCCCATCAAGGGGAAGGGGGTTTTTCAACAGCCGATTAAGGAACAAGCATGAAAGTCATGATCGTGACCGACGCCTGGCGCCCGCAGGTCAACGGCGTGGTGCGCACCCTCACCACCACCCAACGGGAAATGGAAAAAATGGGGCACGAGGTCGATCTGCTCTCGCCGCTTGAATTCCGCACCTTTCCCTGCCCCACCTATCCGGAAATCCGGTTGTCCTGGCTGCCTGGCAATGCTGTCGAAAAGCGCATCCGCGAGTTCGCGCCGCATGCATTGCACATCGCCACCGAAGGCCCGCTGGGCATTGCGGCACGGCGTTACGCCCTGCGCAACAAGCTGCCCTTCACCACCGCCTACCACACACGCTTTCCCGAATACGTGCAGGCGCGCTTCGGCATTCCGCTGTCCTGGACCTACCGCTTCCTGCGCTGGTTTCACGGCCCATCCGGCGCGATGATGGCGCCCACGCCAAAAGTAAAATCCGATCTCGAAGAATGGGGTTTTACCAATGCCGTGCTGTGGACACGCGGCGTCGATCTGGATGTGTTCAGGCTTCAGGAAGCGCACAAACTGGATTCCAAACCGCCGATTTTTCTCTATGTCGGCCGCGTGGCGGTCGAGAAAAACGTCGAGGCGTTTCTTGAACTGGATCTGCCCGGCTCGAAATGGGTGGCTGGCGACGGCCCGGCCATGGCCGGCCTCAAGGCCAAATATCCCGACGTGAACTATCTGGGCGTGCTGAACCAGCCCGAACTCGCCGAGGTGTACGCCTCGGCCGACGTATTCGTCTTCCCCAGCAAGACCGACACCTTCGGCCTCGTGCTGCTTGAAGCCATGGCCTGCGGCCTGCCCGTGGCAGCCTACCCCGTCACCGGCCCCATCGACGTGCTGGGCGATTCGAAAGCCGGCGTCATGCACGAAGACCTGCGCGAAGCCTGCCTCGCCGCCCTCAACATCGACCGCCAAACCGCACGCGTCCATGCGGAGAAGTTTTCATGGAGGGCGGCGACGGAGCAGTTTGTGAGTCATTTGCGGCCTGCAACACAAACCGGATTGGCAAAGGTGGCGACTCAAACAGTTTGAGTAGCTGTTGGAAAGATGGTGAGTGTTGGTTCAAGCCATTCGTCGGATTACGCTACGCTAATCCGCCCTACGGGCTGCGGCCAATACCTGCCTTGATCGGCCGAGCCTATCCCCCGCTCAACGCCTGAAAGATGTAGACCGTCCCGTCATCCGGAACATGATCGGACAGTGATTTACGGTCAACGACCAGGGTGTCATTTACGCTGAGATTGACATGCCGCCGCAGCGCGCCACTTTCGTCGAGCACGTAATCGGTGAAGCCGGGCGCGATGTCGTTGACCGCGCGCAGGACCTCGGCGACCGAGCCTGCCGGCACCCTGATCGTGCGGTTCTCAAACATCGGGAAGAACCGGTAAAGATGGGGCGTCATTTTCACCGTCGGCATAATCCTAGAAACCGCAGTTGGACGCATTCGAGTGTGCGGTTTTCGGGTTGCCTGGCAAGGCGCGATGAGGCGCATGGCCGCTCCCTGCAACGAAGAGCAACGCGGCCAGGCGACCCGAAAACCGTGCAATCGGGTGCGTAGCGCTTTCACCAGACAGGTGAGGCAGTGCGGGGCCATGAAATTCAATATCCAAAGGGCTTCTCCAGCGTTTGTCAGCGGTCAACTGCGGTTTCCAGGATAATACTTAGCCAAACCGCACCGAATACACCGGAGGGAAATTGTTGCCCAGGCATTGCCAGGTTTCGCCCCGGTCTTCGGACAGATAGACATTGCCTGTCGAGCTGCCGAAACAGAGGCTGTCGCCGGCCACGTCAAGGCCGTGCCGCAGCACGATGTCGTAGGCATTTTCCTGCGGCAGGCCTTTGCGGAAGGTTTGCCAGGATTGCCCGCCGTCCGTTGTTCTCGCCACGCACAGACCGCCGCCAATCGCCATGCGCGCCATGTCCGACTGGGCGGGCACCACCCACGCGGTGCGGCCGTCCCGCGCATCGGCGGCAACCGGAAAGCCGAAATGCACACCAACATCGGGCTGGCTGACTTTGCGCCAGGACTGCGCGCCATCATCGCTGTAAAACACGCCGCAGTGGTTCTGCTGCCAGAGATGATCCGGCTGCGCGGCACAGCCCGTCACGAAATGCGGATCGTGTCCCCACTCCGCTTCCGGGTTCGGCATGTAGTCATTCAACATGCCGCGATTGCGTCCCGCCCAGGTTCGTCCGCCATCCGTGGTCTCCAGCACACCGGCCGACGAAACCGCGACATGGATATGATCCGGATTGCGCGGGTCAACAACAATCGAATGGATGCCCGGTTCGAACACGCCGTAATCGATACTCGCCGGCGTGCCAAACCAGCGGTTCTCGCTCGTCGCATCGCCCGCGAACAGATCGCCGCCCCGGCTTTCGTGGTCCCACAGCGGCCGGTTGAGCTCCCAGGTATCTCCACCGTCATCGCTGACAAACAGGCCGCCGGGAATCGTGCCGGCATACAGCCTGCCGGGCTGCGCGGCCGTGCCAAAAGCAAGATGCCAGATCTTGAACACCGTTGCGTCGGCATACTCGGGCTGCCCCGCCGGCGCCAGCGGATCGAAATCCGGCGTGGGCAGCACCTTGACGATGTAGCGCGCGCCCTTCGGGTACTTCAGCGAAAGCACATCCTCCCAGGTCGATCCGCCATCACGCGAGCGCGACAGCTTCGGCCCCCAGTGGCCATGATCCAGAGACGCCCACATCGTGCCATCACGCGGATCGCGTGCCGCGTAACAAATGGGGATGCCCGCATGTGATATGACGCGCGGACGCCATTTGGAATTCACGCGATCAAGGATGACAGTTCCCTTGCGCGTACCCAGCAGAATCAGGTTGGACATCGATCTGACCTCACGTTTTTAGCGGATGCATATACCCATGACAAAAGGGGTTAATGTGAATCCGTTTGGTTGATATGAACAGGCAGCGACTGGCGCTCCCTTGTTGAATGACGGATAGCGACTTTTCCAGAGATGGTTTATTGATAGTAGCAAGTCAAGCCGTTGTCCAGCCAATGATTCAAGCGGTCAATTGAGAACACCATGATTTATTAGCCGTTTGCGCAATCGGCAAGAAGCAGACATTGGAGGGAGGCGGGTCGAGCTTCAGCTTTTCGGCTATTGCTGCCGGTCGCCAATCACATGAGTTGACAGTCAAGTGATTAGAAATGTGGACCTGTCCCGGTTATTTGCTGTTGATCGGGAGGTTGGGCGTCATTCGGGCTCTCCTATACGGCCCTGAGGAATACCCACTTTCAATAGCAGTTCTCGTGCTTCTTTCTTGTGTTTCAGCTTGGAGAAGGCAAATAAAAACGGGGCGTGTGAAACGTAGTAGAACGCATGCAATTTTTTGCGGCGCAACCATAAAACCTTTGCGTTCCGTTGATCTGTTTGTGTGAAGCCGGGCTCACGGTGGTGACTTTGATCGAAGGTAATTACGCAACGAACCGCTGGATTTCTGAGCTGGCACTCGATAGTGGCAAGGCTGATATGAGTCACGCCTTCCTTCTGATTTTCTCTGTCTGGAAGGCGTATCCCTGTGTCGGGGTCGTTGAATATCGAGTAGACCGGAGGACGATGCTCACTGAGTAGAGGAATACGCGTAACTGTCATGAAGTCGTTCCAAATGTCTTCGGGAATAAACCGCGGCTCGGCGAGTAGCGGAGCCCATTCAGAGAGCGTTTCCTGCCAAAGACGTTTTACTGCATCGTATGAGTCGCCGAGAAACTGCCTCTTCATGCGCACCCCTCAGATAACGCACAACGTAGAATCAAAAAGGTTCCAAGCTCGAATTACTTCGCCTCACGCCGCTGCCATGAGCGAAGCATCGACCTGCACGACGATGTCGTCAAACGGCACCAGCACTTGGCCATCCGCATTTTTTTCCACCAGACCAAGCGCAATCAACCGCTGGATATCGCCATGCACGTTTGAATAATTGCGGCCCAGTTGTTTGGCCAGTGCATAGACTGACATCGGCCCGGCGGATTTGAGCTCGCGTAAAATTTGCAATCGCTTGGGCGGCAGTTCGGCGAGCAGTTCCACCGGGCTGGGGAAATCAAGCTGATAGTCCGCCTCGGGCAGACGCTTGCCGGCATCGATCTTTTTTGCCAGCCTGCGCAGCTCGTTGCGCGTCTGATCCCAACTGGAGATTCCAATCACGGCTTTCATTTCAGCGCCTCCACATCGTTCAGAAAATCTTCCACCAATTCGCTCATGCTCTTCCAGACATAAGGCTTTTCAGCACGCCCGACGTGCTTGTGATCACTCTTGCCTGCCTCATTGTCGTAACGCACAAGCGTCTTGCCACCCCTGCCCGCCCAAAGCCGGTACTTCAATCCATGGGGTCTGTCGGGCGTGGGTGCCGGAAGTTGCCAGATCACCATTTCAAGCTTGATTCCGTCAGGACGGATTTCTGTCTTGCGGTAGATCAGGACGGCCTTCATGATTCAAAGGATAGCCAATATATCCTTACAAGGCAATATATCGGTCGAACCTACTCATACTGACAACTCACCCCGACCGCATTCCAGTACGCAGCCTCATCTTCCAGTGCCAGCCGGGTCAATGGGTTGCTGTCCAGCCAGCCTTTGGGCAGCCAGAGGCGGTAGCCTTTTGAGGTCATCTCGACGGCCATTTCTTCGATCTCAGGCTCGGCGCGATTGCGGCAAAGGATGACGGCCTGGCGCAGCATCCAGATCAGCAGGCGGTCGCTTTCTGGAATGGGCGGCAGGCCTTCCTGCAAGAACTGCGGCACCTTGGTCAGGGCGCCGCGCTGCGCCCGTGACAGCAGGGCGAGGCGCGCCTGGTCGGTGCGGGAAAACCCGGGCATATCGGCGTTTTCGAGGATGTAGGCGCTGTGCTTGTGATAGCTGGAGTGCGCGATGGAAATGCCGATTTCGTGCAGCCGCGCGGACCAGGACAGGAAGCGGCGTGATTCCTCTTTTTCTGCCTTGTTCTTCGGCGCGATGCCGCTGAAGAGTTGCAGTGCCGTCTGTTCCACACGCGTGGCCTGCTTTTCGTCGACGTGGTAGCGGCGCGCGAATTCGGCGATGGTGACTTCGCGCATGTCGTGGTCGGACATGCGGCCCAGCAGGTCGTAGAGAATGCCTTCGCGCAATGCGCCGGAGGCTGGGACCATACTCTGGATGCCCAGTTCGGCAAACAGGCCGGAGAGGATGGCGTAGCCGCCGGCGATGACGGGGCGACGGTCGGCACGCAAGCCGGGCAGGTCGAGCTTGTCGACATGGCCTGCCTTGAGCAGCGCCTCGCGCACTTTGGCCATGCCGTCGGCCGTGATGCCGCTGCCCCAGCCGTTGGCTTCGATCAGGTCGGCCACCGCACGAATGCTGCCCGACGAGCCAATGGCTTCATCCCAGTTGTCGCGGCTGAAATCCGACTCGACGCCTTGCGCGATCAGCCGCGCTTCCAGCTCGGCCTCTTTCAGGGCGGATTTTTCGATGCGCCCGTTTGGAAAAAAACGCATGGAGAAATTGACGCAGCCCATCAGCAGGCTTTCGCGGCTTTGCTGCTTGAGTCCGGAGCCGATGATGCATTCGGTGGAGCCGCCGCCGATGTCGATGACCAGTCGGCGATTGTTCGAAGCGGGCAGGCTGTGCACCACGCCAAGATAGATCAGCCGCGCTTCCTCGCGTCCGGCGATGATTTCGATCGGAAAACCCAGGGCCTGTTCGGCCTGATCCAGAAACTCGGGCGCGTTTTTCGCCACCCGCAGCGCACTGGTGCCGACACATCGTACAGCCCCTTCGGGCAAACCGCGCAGCCGTTCGCTGAAGCGCCGCAGGCAATCCAGTGCGCGAGTCTGCGAGTCCATGTCGAGGCGTTTCTTCTTGTCGAGTCCGGCAGCCAGACGTACGGGTTCTTTCAGCGCATCCAGCAGATAAAGCTGTTCGCCCTGCACGCGGGCAACCTGCAATTTGAAGCTGTTGGAGCCGAGGTCAACGGCGGCGAGTGTTTGGTATCCCATGTCTGAATCAACCGAAGAACAAATAAGCCACGCCAATCGCGGCAACAAATCCGCCCAGGTCGGCGATCAGCCCGCAGGTGACGGCATGGCGGATGCGCTTGATGCCGACGGCGCCAAAGTACACGGCCAGCACGTAGAACGTGGTCTCGGTGCTGCCCTGGATGATGGAGGCCAGCCTGCCGGCAAACGAATCAGCACCATGCGTGTTCATGGTATCAATCATCATGGCGCGCGCGCCACTGCCGGAAAGCGGCTTCATCAGCGCCGTGGGCAGGCCATCGACGAAGCGCGTGTCCCAGCCCATCTGCACGGCCAGCCAGCGCATGCCGTCGGTCAGCATTTCCAGCCCGCCGCTGGCGCGAAACACGGCAATGCCCACCAGCATGGCAACAAGATACGGAATGATCGTGACAGCCGTTTGAAAGCCTTCCTTCGCGCCTTCGATGAAGGCTTCGTAGGCATTGACCTTGCGGATGAGCGCGCCGCCCAGAAAAGCCACCACGATGGAGAACAGTATGAAGTTCGACAGCAGCGAGGACTGGCGTTGCATCTCGTCCGGTGGCAGATTGTAGAAGTAGGCCGCAATCCCCGCCACGCCTGCCGTCATGCCGCCGAAATACAGCAGCGTCACCGGGTCGAACAGGCGGATGCGCTGGAAGAACGCCGTGGTCAGCAGGCCGATGAGCGTGCCGCAATAGGTGGTGATCAGCAGCGGGATGAATACATCGGTCGGATCAGCCGCGCCGAGTTGCGCCCGATAGGTGAAGATCGTGACCGGCAGCAGCGTGACGGAAGCGGTGTTGATGACCAGAAAAAGAATCTGCGCATCGCTCGCCGTGTCCTGCGAAGGGTTCAGCGTTTGCAGTTCCTTCATGGCCTTGATGCCCAGCGGCGTCGCCGCGTTGTCCAGGCCCATGACATTCGCCGCCATGTTCATGGTGATGGCGCCCAGCGCCGGATGATTGCGCGGCACGTCCGGAAACAGTCGCGCGAACAGCGGCGCCAGCAGACGGGTAAGCAGTTCGAGGAAACCCGCCTTCTCGCCGATCTTCATCACCCCCAGCCACAGGCTCATCACACCGGTGAGGCCCAGCGCGATTTCGAACGCGGTCTTGCTGCTGTCGAACACGGCCTTCATCAGCTCGGCAAAAATCGCCGAATTGCCCGCAAACAGAAACTGGATCAGCGCAAGGAGAAAAGCGACGAGAAAGAAGCCGACCCAGATGGCGTTAAGCATGGGTCAAGTGGCCCAGCCTGCGATTAGCAGCAAAAGGCCGATTACCAGCCACACCACCAGCCCGCGCCACACCATGCTGATGGTGCTGTCGATCTGGTCGGCATCCGGCTCTTCTCCCAGGCCGATTTCAGAACGCGCGATCCACTGCCCGCCCACATTCAGCGGCTGGCCCAGCTTGACGCCCATGGCGCCCGCGCCGGCCGCCAGCACGATGCTTTCCTCGGTTTCGGGCCAGGCATGCGGCTGGGTGCGCCAGCAGTACATGGCGTCCTCGAAGTTACCGGCCACGGCATAGGTCAGACCCGTCAAACGCGCAGGCAGCCAGTTGATCAGATGAAACGCCGAAGTCGCAACCTGGCTGAATGCAGTCGACGACTCGACCCAACGGCGCGACAGGATCGATGAGAGCCTGAACAGTATCGCGCCCGCCGGCCCCAGCAGCACAAACCAGAACAGCACGCCGAACATCTGCCGGTGGCTGTGCGTGAAGACCTGCTCGATGGTGAGCGAGGCAACTTCCTGCTCGCTGAATTCCGCGGTTTCGCCGCCGCGCCAGTTTTCCAGCATCTGGCGCGCTTCGGCCAGATTGCCACTGCGCAGTTTGTCCGCGATTTCTTCCGCATTGAGACTGTAGTACCTGAATCCCATGGTGAAGTAGAGCACGCCAATGCCCCATGCCAGGCCCAGCAGCGAGCTGAGGCCCGACAGCCAGGTTCCAATGAGCCAGACGACAATGACAAACGGCAGCACGCCCGCACTCCATGCAAGCATGCCGTGAAACGATTCGCCGCCATCCAGCTTGTCCTGCAGCAGGCGCGCGTATTGCGCATAGCTCACATAATGCGGCAACGGCTGCTTGAGCGGCCGGTAGTGCTCCAGGGCAAGCGTGATCAACAGGCTGAAGAAAATCATGGCTGCACGATCTCCACAGTCAGTTCACCCACTCGCGTCGGCGTGCCGGATGGACGATAGATTTCCACTGCGGGCAGGGTGATATCCAGCCCCTGTTTCTGGAGATGATCGTAAAGCGCCTGATAGGCCTTGCCAGGCGCCAGCGTAGCCGCCGCCTGCACTTTGGCGGACAACACGCGCCGACGCGGCAGCACATCGCTCAAAAGTTCGGCGGGTAGTTTTGCATCCAGCGGAACGCGGTAACCAGTTCTGGCCTGCTGGTCCGGTTTGGCGGTCGTACGCGGGTCGGTCAATAGAACCGTTATGGTCTCTGCCGGTTCGATGCCAGCCTGTTTCAGCAATCTGAAAACCTTCTCCTGCGTTTTTGGCAGCTTGGCAATGTCGCCGCTGTGTTCGAGATAGGCATAAAAATACGGACCGGATTCGCCTTCCGTAACCGTTGCCGAATTGAAACCGCCCCACCACCAGTAAACACCCATTAGAGGAAGAACAAACGCCAGCAGAAAGGCTGGCCACTGCTTCTTGAACAATCCTGATTCTCCGGTTTCCTTTACCAGTGAAGATAGCACAGACGGGCCGCCCCACTATAATTCAATCTCGATTCAAGGAGCGCTTATGCCGCGAATTCTCGGTTTCATGATCCTGCTGTTTTCGTTCAACCTTGCCCAGGCTGTCGATACCAGCGCCAGCGTATCCATGAAAGCCACACGCGTGGGCACGCATAGCTACTACATTCAGGGGTTGTCCGGCGCCGCCTCCAGTGAGAACCAGGGTTTCATGTCGAATGCGGGCTTTGTTGTCACGCGCAAGGGCGTGGTGGTGTTTGATACTCTGGGCACGCCGCCGCTGGCGGAAAAGATGCTGGGCATCATCCGCAAGATAACGAAGCAGCCTGTCCGGATTGTCATTGTCAGCCACTACCATGCCGACCACTATTACGGCGTTCAAGTCTTCAAGGGGCAGGGCGCGGAAATCTGGGCACACCGCAATGCCGAAGGCCAGACCCGCACCGAAAATGCCGCACTTCGTTTTGCCCAGCGCAAGGAAGTGCTGTTTCCCTGGGTAAACGAAAACACGAAACTGACCGAACCGGATAAATTCCTCGAGGGCGATACCGATTTCGAACTGGGCGGCGTGCACTTCAATATCCGCCATGTGGGACCGGCCCACAGCGACGAGGATCTGGCCATGCTGGTAAAGGAAGACCGGGTGCTGTTCGCGGGCGATCTGGTGTTCAAGGGCCGGGTTCCCTTTGTCGGCGAGGCGGATTCGAAAGCCTGGCTGAATTCGCTCGACAAGCTGATTGCATTGAAGCCGCGCGTCATGGTTCCAGGCCACGGTGCCGCCAGCACCACACCGTTGAAAGACCTGACCCTGACGCGCGACTATCTGAACTTCGTGCGAGGCGAAATGGGCAAGGCTGTCGATGACCTGATTACTTTCGAGGAAGCCTATACGCGCACGGACTGGTCAAGATACAGAAACATGCCTGCCTTCGAGGAAGCCAACCGGCCCAATGCCTACAATACCTATCTGCTGATGGAGCAGGAGAAAATGAAATAGACACCCATCCATCAAACTGCTTTTTTCTTGTTGTTCATCCTGTCAGGAGATATCCGATGATCCGTTCGAATCCGATTCTGTTTTCGCTGTGTCTGGCTGGCCTTGCAGGCTGTTCGCTGTTTCAGCCCGCCGAAAAGGCTGTGGATGCAAAGGTAGTGGAAGAAACCCGCGCGGTTGCCGGCCAGCTGGCCACTCAGCTTGGCGGCCGACTCAAAGCCGAACTGACGGCAAACGGCCCGGAGTCGGCCATTGCCGTCTGCAAACAGGCTGCGCCTGAAATTACCGGCAAGCTTTCCGCCGAGAAGAACTGGCAGGTTGGCCGCGTGGGAACCCGCTTGCGCAATGCCGCGAATGCACCGAACGGCTGGCAGCAGGAAGCGCTCAAGCAGTTCGGCGATCGACTTGCCAAGGGCGAAAAACCCGACGCCATGGAATTTACCCAGATTGAAAAGGATGGTGGCAAACATTATCTGCGTTACGCAAAAGCCATTGTTTTGCAGCCGATGTGCGTGACCTGCCATGGCGCGTCCGAAGCCATTCCTGAAGGCGTCAAGGCTCGCTTGAAGCAGGAATATCCGAACGATCAGGCAACGGGATATCAGGCTGGCGATTTGCGCGGCGCGATTGTCATCCGCCGTCCGCTATAGGAATTGATGGCAAAAAACCGGCTGACGGCAGACTGCTAGCTAACGCTGTAAGTCTTGTCGAAGACAGTCTGCACGATTTCCGGCGTCAAGGGCTTGGAAATCAGATAACCCTGGATTTCGTCGCAACCCCGTTCCTTCAGGAACCTGGCGATCTCCGGGGTTTCCACACCTTCGGCCACCACGCGCAAATTCAACGTGTGCGCCAGGCTGATGATGGCGTTGGCAATTTCCGCATCTTCGCGATCGTCCAGCACGTCGCGCACAAACCCCTTGTCGATTTTCAGCGTGTCGATGGGCAGGCGCTTGAGCTGGCGCAGATTCGAGTGCCCCGTGCCAAAATCATCGATCATGACCTTGATGCCGCGGCTGCCAAGTTCCGTCAGCACTTCCGTGGTCATTTCCGGATTATCCATGGCGGCGCTTTCTGTAATCTCCAGACCAAGAAATGTCGGGTTCATGCCGGTTTCTTCCAGCGCGCCCAGCACATCCTGCGCCAACCCGCCCTGGCTGAATTGCCTGGGCGACAGATTGACCGAGACCGCGGGCGGATTCAGGCCTGCATTACTCCAGGAAACCCATTGCTGACATGCCTTGCGCAATGCCCAGCGGCCAATCGGGATTATCAGCCCGGTCTCCTCGGCAATCGGGATGAATCTGTCCGGTCCCACCACGCCTTTTCCCCCCGGCGCCATCCAGCGAATCAGCGCTTCCAGGCCCACTACTTTGCCCGTGCGCAAGTCCACCTTGGGCTGGTAGAGCAGGGCGAAATCTTCTTTTTGCAAGGCGTGGCGCAGGCCGTTTTCAATTTGCAGTTGCTCATGCGCGATCTGGTTCATCTCGTCGCTGAAGTATTCAAACCCGCTCTTGCGCTGTTTGGCCTGATACATTGCCAGGTCCGCCTGCCGCAGCAGGGTATTGGCGTCCGTTCCATCGTCCGGACAGACACTGATGCCGATACTGGCTGAAATCGCGTAGCGCACATCTTCCACCTTGAAAGGCTGAGACAGCGCCTCGATCAGTTTCATGGCCACGCGCCGCGCGCCGCGATGCGTCTTGGGATGGGTGATCACCACGGCAAACTCATCCCCGCCCAGACGGCCGACAAAATCATCCGCCCGCAAGGTATCGACCAGGCGGCTGGCGACGATTCTCAGTACCTGATCGCCGACTTCGTGTCCACGGGAGTCGTTGATATGCTTGAAACGATCCAGGTCGATAAACAGCAAGGACACCTGCCCGCCCTGGCGCAGGCACTGCGCAATCGTGTGCTGCAAATAATCCTGAAAATAGGAACGGTTGGGCAGCCCGGTCAACGGGTCATGGTTGGCCAGCATGTCCAGTCTGAGTTCCGACTGCCGCCGTTCGGACAGCGCGGCCGAGACCAGCAGACCGCCGATGCTCAGGCTCATCAGCGTCACTTGCAGGGACAAAATACTGGATAAAGGGACTTCGGGACCAAGCGGCCCGTACTGCATCAAGGCCGAGATGATGCGAACCGCTCCAACAAACAGAATCAGCATGGATGTCGCGCCAATTGGAAATCGCAGCGCCACCCATAGAATCAGCGGAAACAGCAAAAAATCACCCGTCTGGAGGGACTGTCCGCCATCGGCATTCAATAGCAGGATGCCCACCACAACTGCGGCTGCCGCGGCCCCCACCCATTCCAGCCAGGGCGCCCTCGCACCCGATATCCAGCTTCTTGAATTGGCTGTCAGCAATACTGGCGCGAACAGGATGGCGCCCACCCAATCCCCTGACCACCAGTACCACAGCGCTTGCAGGAAATCGCCCTGCTCCATTCCGCCAAAATGGAGAATGGCTGTCGTGCCCACAAGTGCCGATACGGCTGCGCCAACAGGCATGCCAAGCAAGCAGAGCCTTGCGATATCCCCTATCGATTCCAGTGATAAATCGGACGCGCCGATCCGCCGGGGAATCCACGCCATCAGCCAGGCGCCCAGTGTAGCGCCCGCCGCTACGTAGACATGTGCCTGATCCGGCACGACTCCCCAGTTCCCGGCATAGGTGCCGGCAAAAACGCCGACTACTCCGGCAAGGCGAAAACGCACTGAAGCTGCCGCGGCAATGCCTGCTGCGGGCCAGATCGCGGAAACCGCGCCATTGATCATGGCGCTGAGATAGAGCCCCAAATGCGCCGCGACATAATAAGCGGCAGCCGTGGCCAGAACACGGTAGAGGAATCGCCTGGCCTGGCTTAGTGAAGGTAGTGTTGGCATTTCCATGCCAGTCACCAACCGGACTGTTTCAATTCCTTGCCCAAATCAGGCAGGATCAGGCATCAACCCTGTCATCCATCTGAGCCCGGACGGACTCCAGTGCATCCTTCAGCGTTTCTTCGGACAGGCTGTTTAATTGTTCGGCAAGCATTTCCGCCGCATCGATCGTGTCTTCATCGTCAGGCAGGACATCGCTGTCCAGATTTGCGACCAACACGGCGGCCGCGCCCACAACCTGCAACAGATTCTGCCGCTCTCCCATCAGCATTTCTATTTCTTTACGCAGCATCTGGACTTCTTCGTTTTTGAGCGCATGGACAGTCATGTTGTCTCCTCTTGTCATTCAACTCTAAAGTGAGTGTAACCATATTTCCGGCTCGGGCGAAACCCCGAGCACTTCCTTGCTTTTAACCGCCGGCATTCGCCAATCCGTCCTGGCCGGGCGATAATGTCGCCTCTGCCCGTATCAGCCGACCATGCCTGTCCAGCCCGATTTGTTTCCGGAAATACTCCCCAGCCGCCACGGCTTTCTCGAACCCGATTCCCTGCATCGCATCTACTGGGAAGAAAGCGGCAATCCGGATGGCATACCCGTGCTGTTCCTGCATGGCGGCCCGGGCTCCGGCACGTCGCCTCAGCAACGGCGTTTTTTCGATCCAGCGCATTACCGCATCGTTCTTTTTGACCAGCGCGGTTCGGGCAAATCCACGCCTTATGCCTCAATTTCGGACAACACCACGCCGCACTTGATAGCGGATATCGAGTTGCTGAGAAAAACGCTCGGCATCGAAAAATGGCTGGTCTTTGGCGGCTCGTGGGGTTCGACGCTGGCGCTGGCTTACGGCGAGGCGCACCCCGAAGCCTGTCTGGGGTTTGTCCTGCGCGGCATTTTTCTCTGCCGTAAAAGCGAAATCGACTGGTTTCTGTACGGCATGCGCGCGATTTTCCCCGAGGCCTGGCGGAAATTTTCCGGCCACATCCCCGATAGCGAACGAAACGATTTGCTGGCTGCCTATCATGCGCGCCTGGTTGATCCCGATCCGGCTGTTCATATCCCTGCGGCAAGAGCCTGGGCGCATTACGAAGCCGCCTGTTCCACCCTGTTGCCGAATGATTCTCTGATAAACAGTTTCGAATCCGATGCAATTGCCTTGTCGCTCGCGCGCATCGAGGCACACTATTTCATGAACGACATTTTTCTTCCCGAAAACAGCCTGCTGGACAATCTGCACAAAATCCGCCATCTGCCCGCCGTCATCGTGCAGGGACGCTACGACGGGGTCTGCCCGATTGTCACTGCCGACGAACTGGCCCGCGCCTGGCCGGAGGCGTTTTATGAAATCGTGCCGGATGCGGGACATTCGGCATTCGAGCCTGGCATTGCCCGCGCGCTGACTGGCGCGATGGAAGCATTCAAGGACATGCCGGGCACCCTCCCCACGCCCCCCAAAAAGAATAAGACCGCCGGACGCAAGAAACCCGTTCGCAAGAAAACAGCCGCCGCATGAATCTTTCGCCTCACGTTTTCGATGCATCTGCTGAAAACTTCACGCGCCTGGTTCTGGAAAATTCCCATCGCGGGCCGGTGCTGGTGCATTTCTGGACACCCAAGGCCGGCCCCTGCATGATTCTCATGCCCCGGCTGGTCAAGCTTGCTTCCGAATATGGCGGCAAATTCCTGCTGGTCATGCTCAACACGGATGAGCTGGGGCGCATCGCCCGGCAATATGGCGTCAACAGCGTGCCGACCGTCAAATTTTTTCTGCGCGGCGAGGTAGTTCACACCATCCATGGCGCCGAATCCGACCGCAGTTTCCGTGAAATTCTGGACCGGCTCATTATCAGGAACTCCGATGGACTTTATTCTCAAGCACTGACAGCAAGGCACCAGGACAGAATCGAGGACGCCAAGAGGCTGCTTGCAGCGGCCGCCGTGGAAGAGCCCGGCAATCCGGCCATTCCCCGCGATCTGGCGAAAACGCTCTGGACGAACGGCGAGCGTGAACAGGCGCTTGACCTGCTTGAAAGCCTGCCCGAGGAACTGCGTGCAAACACGGAGCTTTCACATCTGCACGCACATTTTTCGCTGGCCCTGGCGGCGGATGCAGACCCCATGACAGGCGAAACTGCCGAAGCCCGGTTCCAGCAGGCTGCAGTCAGGCTTGCGCATGACGACCTTGAGTCTGCGCTCGATCTGCTGTTGAAGCTTGACCTGGATCATCCGCAATATCGAAGCGGTCTGCCGCGCCAGGCACTGCTGGCATTGTTTGATCTGCTTGGCAACGAACATCCGCTTGTCAGGAAATTCCGCGCGCAGCTTGCGCAAAATTTGAGCTGACCAGTTTCCATCCCGTGGTTTTTTCGCACCCGGCCTTTTCGCCCTATCGAGACCTGATCGATCAGATCGATCCGGCGTGCCCGATGGCTTCGCTCAACACACTTGCGGAACGACTCGGCCTTCGCCATGACAACGGCAACCCGATTCATTTTGAATCCGGCGACATGCCGGGCCATGCGGCGGAATACGAACAGCGCATTTTCAGGAACGGACGCATTCCCACACGCGAAAACAACCCGCACGATTTTCTGAATGCGCTGGTCTGGCTGCGTTTTCCCAAGTTGAAATCGGCCCTGAATATCCGGCACTGCAAGATGCTTGAGCATCCGGACGAGCGCAAACAGCGCGGCAAGGTTCGCGACCAGCTGACGCTGCTGGATGAAAGCGGCGTACTGGTCGCCTCACCCGGGCGGGATATGCTCAATCTGCTTCAGGAGAAACGCTGGGTGGAACTTTTCTGGCAAGCCCGGGAAGAAGTTGCGGCGCACATGACATTCATTGTCGTGGGCCACGGTTTGCTGGAGAAATGCATGCAGCCCTTTGCCAGCATGACGGGGAAATGCCTGTTGATTGAAACCGGGGAAACCCTGCCGGAAAAACTGGACTCGCTGGCCGCGGTCGAGATTGAACATGCATCGATGTTGACGCTGCCGCCTTTGCCTGTACTGGGGATTCCGGACTGGGACGACAACAGTGATATCAGTTACTACCAGAACACCCAGGTATTCAGGATTTAGAGCCGGGCCTGGCGCCGCAAACCCATTCATAAAGCCTGGCTTCACGCTCATTACGCGGCGCCAGCCAGTTCAGCTTTTCAGGCCTGGCGGCTTCGTAGTGCACCAGTGCATCCTGTTCGGAGAACATCGCCTTCGACAATTCCGCGAGACGCTTTTTGCGGCAGTCAGCCAGCCTCCGGTACTGAATCTCGACGATGCGCCGCAGCGATTCAGGGTCGACTTCTGCAACTGTCAAAGCATGACGCTCGCGAAACGACACGGTTTGTTTTTCACGCCGGATACTGGCTGCATCCACCGCTACACGTACCGTCGCATCCTCGTAAACCGCTTGCCATGCTTCGCCGCATTGCGCGGCATTCATTATGCCGGCGAGCAGAACTCCGCAGGCAATGCGCCAAACCCGTTTCATCCGGCATGCGGCGCGACAACGGTTTCCCTGACCCAGTTCTCGGCTTCCCCCATATCATCGAACAACTGGATATCGGCATTGACAAACAGGCGGTTGATCCAGGTGCTCCAAGCAATCCATTCGTTGCTGGTCAATACCGCCACGCGGTCAAAATCATTCGCGTGCTGGCGAGAAAATTTGATCTCTTCCCACGCCACATCCAGGCTGAAGGAAAGCATGTCCCGCAGATCGATCAGCAGGTTCACCACGCCCTGGAATTTGATGCCATAAAGCACTGCTTCCTCGAACTCCTTGTAATCGTCCAGTGTGAACTGGCCAAGGACTGTCATGCTGATAACGTTGTTGTGCACATTGACGGAAATCATGATCGCCTCTCGATTGTTGTCATGCTTCCCTACAATATAGCCTTATTCCGCTGGCGCGACAGCCCGTCCGGCCCAGACGCTGACCAGACCCGCCAGCACGATAAGCGCCATGCCTAGCCATGCGGTCAGCGGCAAGCGGTCGCCAAACAGAATCACGCCGTAGACGGCAGAGAATCCGACATTGGAATAGGCTAGTGTCCCGACCGTCAGAGTGTTGCCCAGCCGGTAGGCACGCGTCATGGCCAGTTGCGCGAGCGTGGCCGTCAGCCCCATCGCCAGCAGGAGCGGCCAGTCCTGTGCCCGTGGCCTGGCAAACCCGGCAGTCAGCATCCAGAGCGCGGCACCCAGCGTGGCGATCAGAGTGAAATAAAACACCACCCGCCATTCCGGTTCACCTTGCCTTCCCAGCGTGCGGACATTGAGGTAAGCCACGGCCGCGAGCAAGCCGGAAGTCAATCCGATTCCCCCCGCAAAAATATCCTGGTCCTGCCAGCCCGGCTGCAACAACACCGCCACGCCCACGAATCCCAGCAACAGTGCTGCCACCAGACCCTTCCCATGCCGTTCTTTAAACCACCAGGCAGTAATGGCCGCAAGAAACAAAGGGGCCGTGTAATTCAGCGTGATTGCGGTCGCCAGCGGCAGGTGGGCGATGGCATAAAAAAACATGACCAGCGCTAGAAAACCGGACAGGCTGCGTTTGACATGGCTAGTCAGATGCCGCGTCCCGAGCGGGGCAAGCCATTGGCGTGTTCCCAGCACGATGAATATATAGATCGACAGCAAGCCAAACAGCGAACGATAGAACACCAGTTCTGGCGAACTGAAGTGTCCGGAAGCCAGTTTGACCAGCACGCCCATGACGGCAAACAGAAAGGATGCGATCAGCATCCAGGAGGATTTCATCTCGCCTTGCCCATCAATCAAAAAGAATGGCGGCTATTGCCGCCATTACTTTCCATTACTGGATTTTCAGCGCCCAACAAGCGGCCCGATCTGCTTCCGCATGAACTCATGGAAATGCACCAGGCCATCTTCCATCGGTGACTGGTAAGGCCCTGCCTCGCTGATGCCCTGGCGATAAAGCGCGCGGCGCCCGTCATGCATGCGCTGGGCAATCTCGTGATCTTCCACCGCTGTTTCCATGTAGGCAGCCTGTTCGGCTTCAACGAATTCACGTTCGAACAGGACGATGTCCTCGGGGTAATAGAACTCGACAATGTTGACCATGGACTCGATGCCGGCTGGCCAGACACTGGACACCACCAGCACATGCGGATACCACTCCACCATGATGTTGGGGTAATAGGTCAGCCAGATCGCGCCATGACGCGGCTTTTCGCCGCTGCCATATTGCAGCACCTGTTCCTGCCATTTCCGGTAAACCGGCGAGCCGAACTTCCGGCCAAAGGCATTCGCCAGCCCCACGGTCTGCACCGAATACCATTCGCCATACTCCCAGCGCAGGTCATCGCAGGTGACAAAGCTGCCCAGGCCGGGATGGAAGGGCTCAACGTGATAATCCTCCAGATAAACCTCGATGAAGGTTTTCCAGTTGTAGGGCGCATGATCAACCTGCACGCGATCCAGCATGTAGCCGGAGAAATCCAGATCGCCCGCCACCCCCATTCCGGCCAGGTCGGCACGCACATCGCGCGGGCCGTTGAACAGCAGGCCATTCCAGTTTTGCAGCGGCGAACGTGACAAATTCATGCAGGGGTTGCCGGGGAAGTGCGGCGCGCCCAGCAACTGGCCGGTCGCATCGTAGGTCCAGCGATGGATCGGACAGACAATGTTGTCGGAGGGCAGTTTGCCGCGGCCATTCAGCATGATCGCCTGACGATGCCGGCAAACATTGGACAGCATCTCGATGCCATTGCGGTTGTTTACCAGCACCCTGGCGCCTTCAAAGCGTTCCAGCGCGTGATAATCCGCTGCCTCCGGCACCATCAGGGCATGGCCGACATAGCCTGGGCCATTGTCGAATAGCAGCTTCTTTTCGAGTTCGTATATTTCCGGGTCGAGATACCACGACACCGGTAGTTGAGGCGTTGTTGTAGACAGCGCCGAAACAGAATCAGCGAGATTGCTCATCCCTACCCACCCTGGTCCAGTACCGAATTTGTATACGGCAAAGAAAACAAAAACCCCCGACACCCGGCGGCTTTCAGTCCGCCCAATGAACCGGAGGTTCCCAATTACATTGGCTTCACACCAATGTGGCCTGACAATAACACGGCCAAGCCCCCAAGGCAAAGACTTTCCAGCCTGACAATCTTTGTTTACTTTGAATGGGTAGCAGACTCACTCGCCCGCTTTTGTTAAAGTACCGTGTTTCGCCCCACCAAGCTCCGCCCATGGCCAAAGCCGCTACACCCAAGGACTTCGAATCCGCCCTTGCCGAACTGGAAAAAATCGTCGCCCAGATGGAGTCCGGCAAGCTCGGGCTTGAAGACTCCCTGACCGCCTACGAACGCGGCGCCACGCTGCTGAATTATTGCCGGGAAGCCATTTCCCGCGCCGAGCAGCAAGTCCAGGTGCTTGAGAATGGCGTGCTCAAACCCTTCATGACAGGCAGCGATGAGTGATTTCCTGAGCTGGGCGTCTAGCAGGCAATCCCGCATCGAGAGCGTGCTCGCCGCGCTGCTGCCCGATGCTGTCCATGCACCTCAACGCCTGCATGACGCCATGCGTTACGCCGTGCTGGATGGCGGGAAACGCGTAAGACCCCTGCTCGCCTATGCGGCGGGCGAACTGACTCAGTCTGATCCGGAATGTGTGGACAATGTCGCCGCGGCAGTGGAATGCATCCATGCCTATTCACTGGTCCATGACGACATGCCCGCAATGGATAACGATGTCCTCCGTCGCGGCAAACCCACCGTCCACGTCGAATTTGATGAGGCGACTGCTTTGCTGGTGGGTGATGCGCTGCAAAGCCTGGCTTTTGAATGTCTGGCCAGGCCGGGTTTGGCGAAACCCGAAACGCAAGTCAGCATGCTGCGCATGCTGGCCAGGGCTTCCGGTTCCAGCGGCATGGCTGGCGGGCAGGCCATCGATCTGGCCAGCGTGGGCAAGCCGCTCGAACTGACCGAGCTGGAATTCATGCACATACTGAAAACTGGCGCCCTGATCCGCGCATCGGTCAATATCGGTTCCTTATGCGGCGCGCCGTTAAACGAGAACGAGGCTGGCAGGCTGGATCATTACGCCAAATGCATCGGCCTTGCCTTCCAGGTTGTTGACGATGTGCTTGATGCTGAAGCCCCCACCGCCACCCTGGGAAAAACCGCGGGCAAGGATGCAGCCAGCAACAAGCCGACCTATGTCAGCCTGCTGGGGCTGCCGCGCTCACGCGAACTGGCCGGGGAACTGCGCGGCGATGCGCTGTCAGCCCTGTCTGTATTTGGCCCCGGCGCGGAACGATTGAGACAGCTTGCCGACTATATCGTGCTGCGCAAACATTGAGCGAACCAGTTGAATGAGTAAGTTGAACCTGCTGGACACGATCCATTTCCCCGCCGATCTCCGTCAACTGGACGCGCAGCAACTGCCTCAATTGGCTGAAGAACTGCGCGCTTTCCTGATCGATTCGGTATCGCAGACCGGCGGTCATCTCTCTTCCAATCTGGGTGCGGTCGAACTCACCATCGCGCTGCATTACGTGTTCGACACGCCGCGTGACCGCATCGTGTGGGATGTCGGCCACCAGACCTATGTCCACAAGATCCTGACCGGGCGCAAGGAAACCATGAGCAGCCTGCGCCAGGGCGGCGGCCTGGCCGGCTTTCCGCGCCGCGAGGAAAGCGAATACGACGCCTTCGGCACGGGACACTCCAGCACTTCGATTTCCGCCGCGCTGGGCATGGCCGAAGCCTTCCACCAGACCGGCTCCAGCCAGCGCGCCATTGCCGTCATCGGCGACGGCGCCATGACCGCCGGCATGGCTTTCGAGGCGCTGAACAATGCAGGCGCCACTGATCTGCCCTTGTTAGTCATTCTTAACGACAACGACATGTCGATCTCGCCGCCGGTGGGCGCGCTGAACAACTACCTGGCAAAGCTGATGTCGGGGCAGTTCTATGCCAAGGCGAAAAAGGCGGGCGATATCGTGCTGTCGAAAATGCCGCCGATCCGCGAACTGGCGAAACGCGCGGAAGAACATGTCAAGGGCATGGTCACGCCAGGCACGCTGTTCGAGGAATTCGGCTTCAACTACATCGGCCCCATCGACGGCCATGACCTCGACGTCCTGGTGGAAACGCTGAAGAACATCAGGCAGCTTTCGGGCCCGCAGTTCCTGCATGTCGTCACCAAAAAGGGCAAGGGCTACGACCCCGCTGAAGCCAATCCCTGCCTGTATCACGGCGTCACACGCTTCGATCCCTCGGCCGGTATCGCCGAGAAAACCGCCGTCAAGCCAAGCTACACACAGATTTTCGGCGACTGGCTGTGCGACATGGCTACGCAGGATGCAAGGCTCGCCGGCATTACGCCCGCCATGCGCGAAGGCTCCGGCATGGTGCGCTTCTCGCAGGAATATCCTGGCCGGTATTTCGATGTCGGCATCGCCGAGCAGCACGCCCTCACCTTCGCCGCCGGACTGGCCTGCGAGGGCATGAAACCGGTGGTCGCCATTTACTCGACCTTCCTGCAGCGAGCATATGACCAGTTGATCCACGACATTGCATTGCAGAATCTCGACGTGACGCTGGCCATCGACCGCGCCGGACCAGTCGGGGCGGACGGCGCCACGCATGCCGGCAGTTTTGACCTGTCTTTCCTGCGTTGCGTGCCCAACCTGGTGATCGCCACGCCATCGGATGAAAACGAATGCCGCAAGCTGCTGACGTCGGTGTTTCTCCATCCCGGCCCCGGCGCGGTGCGTTATCCGCGTGGCACCGGCCCCGGAGCAGCCATTGAATCAGGCCTGGATGCCCTGCCCATTGGCAAGGGAGTCATCAGAAGACAGGGGCAGCGCGTGGCCTTTCTCGCCTTTGGCACCGTGCTCGCCGAATGCCTCAAGGCCGCCGAAATGCTGGATGCCACTGTCGCCGACATGCGATTCGTGAAGCCACTGGACCAGGAACTGATCCTGTCGCTCGCCAACACCCATGAGTTGCTGGTTACGGTCGAGGAAAACGCTGTCATGGGCGGGGCCGGCGCAGCCGTAGCCGAGCTTATTTCAAATTCCGGCGGCGCGGCCAGGATGCTGCTTTGCGGCCTTCCCGACCGCTTTCTCGACCAAAATACCCAGGAAAATCAGCGCCTTGAAAGCCATCTGGACGCGGAAAGCCTGATCCGGCGCGTTCACGAAGCAGGTTTCTAGCCGGGAACCTTTATCCGACTAGTTTACTCAACTATTCGGACAGCTTATACTGAGTCTAAATTGCCCGCTGGCAGGGTATTGAAAAACGTAGCGAGAGGGCGTCAGGCAAGGAAGAAAGCGGAGTGTATGCGGTATACATGAGCATTTCGAGCCGGTTTCTGACGCAGCATCACGCCCTCGCAGTAGTTTTTCAACACTCTGCCAGGCAGGCGCTTTCCGACAGGAACTAAGGAACCACCATGAACGATTGCACCGATGCCGTCTGCATGCCGGACGTGCAAAGCTCCAAGGACACCCGCCAGATCGCCATCGACAAGGTGGGAATCAAGTCCATCCGCCACCCCGTCAAGGTCGCGGACAAGGCCGAGGGTGTGCAGCACACTGTCGCCAGTTTCAACATGTACGTCTACCTGCCCCAGCATTTCAAGGGCACGCACATGTCCCGTTTTGTTGAAATCCTCAACACCCGCGAGCGCGAGATTTCCATCGAAAATTTCGAGGCCATGCTGCGCCACATGGTCGACCGGCTGGAGGCCGAATCAGGCCATATCGAGATGACCTTTCCCTATTTCATCAACAAGGCTGCCCCGGTTTCCGGTGTGAAAAGCATGATGGATTACGAGGTCACACTGATCGGCGAAATCGACAAAGGCGTCTACCGGCACACCACCAAGGTTGTTGTGCCGGTGACTTCATTGTGCCCCTGCTCGAAGAAAATTTCCGAGTACGGCGCGCACAACCAGCGCTCGCATGTCACCGTCTCGGCCCGTACCAACGGCTTTTTGTGGATCGAGGACCTGGTTCGCAAAATCGAGGACCAGGCCTCCTGCGAACTGTACAGCCTGCTGAAACGCCCGGACGAGAAGTACATCACCGAACGCGCCTATGACAACCCCAAGTTCGTCGAGGACATCGTGCGCGACGTCGCAGCCGCCATGAATGCCGAGCCGCTGATTGATGCTTATGTCGTGGAAGCCGAGAACTTCGAGTCGATCCACAATCATTCAGCTTACGCACTGATCGAGCGGGACAAGACTAAAAAGGGTTGATTATCAGCCGGTTCCAGCGACAAGGCCCGCTTGAGCGGGCCTTGTCGCTGGAAAGACAAATTCATCAATACCTTTGAGTCAGTGTCATCGTCTGCCCTTCCCGCTTCATGTCCGTGCGATTCAGGAAGGACATGCCCAGCAGGGCGACATCCAGGCCGCTTTCCAGAACCACTCCCTCGACTTGATGCAGCGTGATGCCGCCCACTTTCACCGAGTTGAAGGTCACGCGCCACGCCGGCACGATGCCGTTGGCGGTGCTCACCGCATGCGGCCGCTGCGTTTTGTAATCGATGCCCAGGCGTGTCGCGTCCCTGGCGGGAATGGCGATGCTTGTCGCGCCGGTATCGAGCAGGAAAGTCATGCTGCCGCCGTTGATCGCGCCTTGCGTGGAAAAATGTCCGCGCGAATCGGCATTGAGGATGACTTCCGGCTTGCCGCCATTACCCGCCTGGGCAGCAAAAGACTGTCCCATGCTCAAGGTGCGTCGCTTGCCCTCGACCTCGAACACTGCCCCCTCTGAACTGGCCGATATCAGCTTCACCCCCTGGATGGACTGGCCGGCTGCAATAACCTTGGGCGAACCGCCATCGATGCGAACCATGGCCTTATCCTTGAACAAACCCACAACTCCCACGGACGCGCTGATTGACTGGCCGCTTAAAAAGAACAGCGTCCATGCCATACAATGCAGAAGCTGTTTGTTTACTTTCCGGATTTCATTCATATGCGCTCAGTAGTGGTTTTCAGATTTTCCCAGACCGAGGGTCCGGGTTACCTTGGTGATTTCCTGACGGAAAAAGGCATTCTCTGGACCCAGATCAATGTCGATGCCGGGGACAGCCTGCCCAACGATACCAACGGCTTTTCCGGCCTGGTCTTGATGGGCGGCCCGATGAGCGTGAATGATAACCTGCCCTGGATTCCGCCTCTCCTGGAACTTGTCCGGCAAGCCATCAAACAGGACATTCCGGTACTGGGCCATTGTCTGGGCGGGCAACTGATGAGCAAGGCGCTTGGCGCCCAAATCACCCGCAACGCCATCAAGGAAATTGGCTGGGGCGAGGTTTCCAAGGTGGGACACAATCCCGCCCCGGCCTGGCTGGGCAATCTGCCCTCCTCGTTTGAAATCTTCCAGTGGCATGGCGAAACCTTTTCCATTCCGGAAGGCGCGACACGCCTGCTGGAGAGCGCTTTTTGCGCCAACCAGGCCTGGCTGCTCAACGATCGCCATCTGGCCCTTCAATGCCACATTGAAATGACCGCGCCCATGATCAAGGCCTGGTGTGATGTGGGCGCGGAAGAAATACGCGAGGCTTCGCAAAGTCCCGCCGTCCAGCAACCCGCCGCGATGCAGGATGGCATGCCTGTCCGGCTGGAGAAACTTCATGATGTCGCCGACGCGCTTTACGGCAAATGGATTGAAGGACTCAAAAAATAAACACGATGCGGGAAGTGGACAATCTCGCCATCTCAAGGCACCATGCCTGCCACAAACAAGCCCAATCGGCACATAACCCGCCCCAGGAGACCTCATGCAGCCAGTGGATTACAGCAACTATGACTTTGGCAGGCGGCTGGAAGATTTTATTCACGAAGTGATGCACCTTGGCGGCAGCCTGCGCAAGGAATCCGATCTGACCGAGGGCCAAAAGGTTTTTTTGCGCGCGGTGAAGCGCGAAAGAATCAAGTATGTGGATCCACAGCGCCAGGGCTATCCGCATAACCTGCTGGAGCAGATGGAATCCTTCACCCGCACCATCGGCGACCTGCATAACTCCTATTTTGATGCCGGCATGCACAAGGTCGGTGACTGCCTGTATAACCGCTGGAAAATGCTTTACGAAGAGACCCGCAAACTTGCCTCTGCGGGTGGCGCCAACAAGCCCTGCTGGGTTGACGTGATCGAGGTTGAAAAATCGGATATGCCGGCGTTTTTCGATGCCTGATTCAACGTCAGCAAACTGTCACAAGGCCCGGATTATCCGGGCTTTTTTATTGACAACCCGCCATTTCATTTCAGACCGAAAAATCCCTTATCCCGGAATAAAAACAAACGATTTATCAGCATTCTCTGACATTGCTATGCTCCAACGCTCTTGAGAAGCCCTGTTTAAGGAGAAAGCATGTCCAAACTAGTCAGGCCCCATGGCGGCGGTGAGCTGAAGCCCCTGTTACTGGAAGGCGCGGCCCGCGATGCAGAACTGGCACGTGCCCAGTCCCTGCCCAAGGTAAAAATGAGCTCCCGCGAAACCGGCGACCTGATCATGATGGGCATCGGCGGCTTTACTCCGCTGGAAGGCTTCATGACCCACTCCGACTGGCAGGGTGTATGCGACGGCTACAAGATGGCCAATGGCCTGTTCTGGCCCATCCCCGTCACGCTGTCCGCCGATGAAGTCACCGCCCAGGGCATCAATGTCGGCGCGGACGTGGCGCTGGTTGACGGTGAAACAAACGAAATCATGGGCACCATGAAGGTGAGCGAGAAGTACGCCATCGACAAGGCCCACGAATGCATGCAGGTCTACAAGACCACCGACCTTGCCCACCCCGGCGTGAAAATGGTCATGGAACAGGGCGCGGTCAACCTGGCCGGTCCCGTCAAGGTCCTGTCCACCGGCAATTTCAAGGAAGAATACGGCGATCAGTTCATGACCCCCGCCGAGACCCGCGCCGCTTTCGAGAAAGCCGGCTGGTCCAAGGTCGCCGCATTCCAGACCCGCAACCCCATGCACCGTTCGCACGAGTACCTAGCCAAGATCGCCATCGAAACCATGGACGGCGTGCTGATCCATTCCCTGCTGGGCGCACTCAAACCCGGTGACATTCCCGCCGAAGTGCGTTCGGAAGCGATCAGCACCCTGGTCGAAAACTACTTCGCACCCAACACCGTGATCCAGGCCGGTTACCCGCTGGACATGCGTTACGCCGGTCCGCGCGAAGCCCTGCTGCACGCCCTGTTCCGCCAGAACTACGGCTGCTCGCACCTCATCGTTGGCCGTGACCACGCCGGCGTAGGCGATTACTACGGCCCGTTCGACGCCCAGAAGATCTTCGACGAGATTCCGAAGGGTTCGCTCGAAACCACCAACATGAACATCGACTGGACCTTCTGGTGCAAGAAGTGCGGCGGCATGGCCTCGCAACGCACCTGCCCGCACTCCAAGGACGACCGCATCCTGCTGTCCGGCACCAAGGTTCGCGCCATGCTGTCCGAAGGGCAGGATCTGCCGGTCGAATTCAGCCGCCCCGAAGTCGCCAAGGTGCTGCAAAAATACTATGCCGGCCTCAGCGCCGAGCAGAACGTGAAAGTCGAGCTGAAGGGCCACTCGGCGGCGTAAACAGAATTTTAGGACTTTAGCCTGCCGGAAGCGGATTCGCGATACGCCCCGGCCAAGGACAGGTAGAGGTTCAAAAACCGGACCGCGACGATCGCGGAGTTAGCTAACTAGGAGATTGTGTAATGCCAACCTATGTTCGTACCGACAAGTGCGACGGCTGCAAGGGTCAGGACAAGACCGCTTGCATGTACATCTGCCCGCACGACCTGATGAAACTGGACAAGGACGGTTCTGAAACCGGCCACGCCATGCGTGCGTTCAACCAGGAACCCGAGCAGTGCTGGGAATGCTATTCCTGCGTGAAGATTTGCCCGCAGCAGGCGATCGAAGCCCGCCACTACGCAGACGTCGTGCCCCTTGGCGGCATGGTTCAGCCCCTGCGCGGCACCGATTCCATCATGTGGACCATCAAGTTCCGTAACGGCACGCTGAAGCGCTTCAAGTTCCCGATCCGCACCACGCCCGAAGGTTCCATCGATCCCTACGGCGGCAAGCCCACCGCTTCCATGGCCAACATTTCCGCATCCGGTTTCTTTACCGGCAGCGCAGATGGCGGCGTGACCAAGGGCTACCGTGCCGGCAACCCTGCCGAGCTGATCCGCAAGTAATCAGATTTTTGAAAGAGGTATAGATATGGCTGGTGAATTTGGAAATCCGGAAGTCGTTCAGGAAGAAGTTGACATCCTGATGATCGGTGGCGGCATGGCCAACTGCGGCGCCGCTTATGAAATCCAGCGTTGGGCCGATGCAGCCGCATCCGAGTCCGGCGTTAACCTGAAAATCAAACTGGTCGACAAGGCCGCCATGGACCGCTCCGGCGCCGTGGCACAGGGCCTGTCCGCCATCAACACCTACATCGGCACCGAGCAGGATCCCGCCGACTACGCCCGCATGGTCTCCAACGACCTGATGGGCATCACCCGCGACGACCTGGCCTACGACCTCGGCCGTCACGTGGATGACTCCGTGCACCTGTTCGAAGAATGGGGCCTGCCCATCTGGAAAACCGACGAAAACGGCGAGCGCCACGACGGCTCCAAGGGCCTGCCCGCGCTGAAGGACGGCGGCAAGCCCGTGCGTTCCGGCAAATGGCAGATCATGATCAACGGCGAATCCTACAAGTGGATCGTTGCTGAAGCCGCCAAGAAAGTGCTGGGCATGGACCGCATCGAAGAGCGCGTGTTCATCGTCAAGCTGGTCAACGACAAGAACGACAAAAACCGCATCGCCGGTGCTGTCGGCTTCTCCACCCGTGACCACAAAGTCATCGTGTACAAAGCCAAGGCCATTCTGCTGGCTGCCGGCGGCTGCGTGAACATCTTCCGTCCCCGTTCCGTGGGCGAAGGTACCGGCCGTGCCTGGTATCCCGTCTGGAACGCCGGTTCCACCTACGCAATGGCTGCCGAAGCCGGTGCGGAACTGACCATGATGGAAAACCGCTTCGTGCCCGCCCGTTTCAAAGACGGTTACGGCCCGGTTGGCGCCTGGTTCCTGTTGTTTAAAGCCCAGGCCACCAACGCCTACGGCGAAACCTACATGACCAAGAACAAGGAAATGCTGAACGACTACCCGCCCTATGGCCAGGCTGCCGTTCCCGCTTCCTGCCTGCGCAACCACCTGATGCTCAAAGAGATGAAGGAAGGCCGCGGCCCCATTTACATGGATACCGTGACCGCGCTGGCCAAGCTGCGCGAAACCCTGTCTCCGCGTGAAGTGAAGCACCTTGAAGCCGAAGCCTGGGAAGACTTCCTCGACATGTGCGTCGGCCAGTGCGGCATCTGGGTTGGCGAGAACATCGAGCCCGAGAAGAAGAATTCCGAGCTGATGCCGACCGAGCCCTACCTGCTGGGTTCGCACTCCGGCTGCTGCGGCATCTGGACGTCTGGTCCTACTGATGTCGGCGCACCCACCACCGAAGATCACGCCGATGCGGCCAAGATCCCGGCACACCTGCCCAAGGGCTGGAACTGGGGCTACCGCGGCATGACCACCGTCAAGGGCCTGTTCACCGCAGGTGACGGCGTGGGCGCTTCCGGCCACAAGTTCTCCTCCGGCTCGCACGCCGAAGGCCGCATGTGCGCCAAGTCCATGGTCAAGTACTGCGTGGACAACAAGGACATGAAGGTTGAGCTGGACACCGATGCCGCTGCGCTGGTGGATGAGATCTACCGTCCGGTGCGTACCTACCTGGAGTTCAAGGACTACACCACGGCGATCGACGTCAACCCCAACTACATCACCCCCAAGATGCTGCAGTTCCGTCTGCAGAAGATCATGGACGAGTACGTTGCGGGCGTTGCGACCTACTACAACACCAACGAAACCATGCTCAACGTGGCCCAGGACAAGCTGGACATGCTGAAGGAAGACGCACTGAAGATGCGTGCAAAAGACCTGCACGAACTGCTGCGCGCCTGGGAAAACTACCACCGTATCCTGACGGCGGAAGCCCACCTGCAGCACATCCTGTTCCGTCAGGAAAGCCGTTACCCCGGCTTCTACTACCGCATGGACAAGAACTTCGTCGACGAAGAAAACTGGCACTGCTTTGTCAACTCCGTGTACGACAAGGAAACCAAGAAGTGGAACTGCTTCAAGCGCAAGCACTACGACCTGGTTGACAAGTCCAAGCTGTTCAAAGCCGCTGCTCACTAAGAGCAGCAGGTTAGTCAGTAGTTAGAACGGGCGCCGAAAGGCGCCCGTTTTTTATTTGATGAATAGCGCGCAGCTCTTGGTAATTCAACCGGTCACTGAAATTGAAACAATCTTGGCCGGGGGTTGCCCGGCAGCAAGTTCCTTTCTTTGCTTCGTCAAAGAAAGGAACCAAAGAAAGACGACCCGGCTACGTGGCCCTTCGGGTTCCCACAGCCAGAAGGTTCCGGGCGGGCGGCGCAAAACTCGCCTTGCCATG